>Ga0137407_10000025_pt1 | contig 133360 bp, 95 predicted proteins | sample CZOMad2_2_16fung_FD_108410 | JGI IMG/M metagenome (GOLD analysis project Ga0137407, IMG submission 108410) | Vadose zone soil fungal communities from Angelo Coast Range Reserve, California, USA - CZOMad2_2_16fungal (Illumina Assembly) | ecosystem: Environmental > Terrestrial > Soil > Vadose... | reverse complement strand
TCGTCTTGAAAAAAGAGTCCATAGCCTTTGGTGCGGAAATATCGTTGGGCAGATACCGGCTGTCCGGTACGGGGATCAGCATTGATTGCTTCAAAGACGGGAGTTCCATTGGCAAGGTTGAACACCCCTGTAAATGAGTAATCAGGCCGCGCGCCACCCAGGAGGTTGTTATTGTTTTGTTCAAACCCAGCCTCAATCCCGGCCTTGAGCACCATCTTGGAGAGTTGCTTGGAGAGCACATCGTGGAAAGAAAAGGTATTCTGGGCAAACACACCAGGTGTCGTTTCTGAACGCGGTGCGCCGAACCGCAGGCGGTCCGTACCTTGCAGGGCCTCAACCTCGATTTCGGGGATGCCGAAGTTCACGTTGGAATTGCTGGCTACCTGGTTAAAGGCAAAGCGACTGAAATTGAATCGCGCCTCGTTCAACATCGTCGGCGATATCGCCCTGGCCCAAGCGACAAAGATTGACGGGCTAAGAGGCTGAAGCGTGAGGTCGGCCATGGGCCGGCCCTGCTCCGCTGCTTGCGCGCTGACAGTGTTCAGGCGCGTGACGTATGTGCTTACAGCGAACTGGTCCTTGCCCATACTGTAATCAACCTTGCCGTTGTATTGCTGCCCGCGCACGGTGCTGGGAATGGAGAGCTGGGCGATCTGTAAATCGGGAATTCCATCCAGGCCGCCGCCCTGGGTGGTGACGTACTGGCCATAGGTACTGGTAATAGAGCCGATGTCCATTCCATTGCCAACGATTTGACAAGGCAGTCCGGCATTCAGGAAGCTCGCGCAATTTGGCTGCTGGATGGACTGTATGCGCGGCTGAGAACCGGGCGCTGCCAGCACCGTGGCAACGGCCGTGCCCGCTCGCTGCGCCGCAATGGCGCTGCGGAACTGCGCGGTCTCAATGTCATTGGTGACGGTGGTGACGTTGTGGCTTCTGAGTTGTTCCGTCGAGAAGAAAAAGAACATGCGCTTGCGCAGGATTGGTCCGCCGATTTTGCCACCGAAATTGCGGAAGTTGTTGTTGACGCGTTCCGGACAGCGCGTGCCCGTAACCATAAACTGGTCGGGACCGCCGCCGTTGCAGGTCAATGTGCTGACGGTATCTCCTCCCACATTGGCGAAGCCGTTGTAAGCATTCAATCCCGGCGACTCATAGTTGAAAAAGACGCTGCCGTGAAAGGTATTGGTGCCGCTCTGGGAAACGACTTTGATTTGCGCACCAGAATTCCGTCCATCTTCGGCGGAGTAAGTGCTCGTGGTCACAGACATCTCTTTGATTGACTCTTCGCTGGGAGTGATGATGGCCGCGCCGCCCCAGGTGAGGCTGTTGACGTCCACGCCGTCAATTTTGAAGTTGTTGGCCGAGGCGCGCTGGCCGTTAGCAGAGATTTGCACCAGGTTCTCACTCTGATAAATTGACGAATTTGATCCGCCAGGGCCGACGCTATTAGGAAGGTTGAGCGATTGCCCCGAACCATTGCGTGCGCCGTCGCCAAACACGCCTGGGGCCAGGCGCAGCAATTCGTAAGGGTCGCGCCCCGCTGCCGGCAAGCGCTCGATCTGCTCCGCTGTGATCGCCCCGGAGACATTGCCGGATTCGGTATTGATGGCCGCAGCCGAGCCGTTGACAGTGACAGTTTCCGTGGTTCCGCCCGGCTCAAGTTGAGTACTAAACCCGGCAACAGCTTCCGCCGTGACCTGGATCTGGGACGTCGCGGTCTTGAACCCTTTCGCTTCCACCGTGACGGTGTAGCTACCGGGAGCGAGTTCAGAGACGCGATAAAAACCCTCACCGCTTGTCTTGGCGGTGTGAGCAATGCCCGTCTCGGCTTTGGTTGCAGTGACGGTGGCGCCTGGTATCACGGCGCCAGTGGAATCTTTAATAGTGCCTTGAATGCCGGCCCCGAATTGGGCCGAAGCGGAAGCGACGGTGAACAAGAGAGCGAACAGCGACAAACAAACTTCACGTGATATTCCAGCGCGCATAGTCAATCTCCTCATAAGCAGTCTTGGCCTTACTTAAAGGTTTAAGTAGCGCGATAATGTTTTTAACACCGGTTCGAGAACGTGTCAAGCGCCACCATGCCCGCGGTTCCGTTACGTGCGCCGCACCGATTGTCACCTCCCAGCCGATGGGCTAGACTTTGGATTGTGCCTTCCAAGAAGCGAAACAAATCTCTTTCCAGGCAGCGCATTGAAGCGGAGAAGAAGCCCACGCTGCGCTTCCTGGCGGAGCAACTGGACCTGACCCCGGCCACCATCTCCATGGTGGTCAACCGCGCGCCCGGAGCGAAGGCCATTCCTAAGCACACGCAACATCGCATCCTTGAAGCAGCAAAGCGCTTTAACTACCGACCCAATTTCTTTGCGCGCTCTCTGCTCCGGCAAAGGACCTTCACCATCGGAGTCATTGTCCCGGAGATCAGTGACGGATATGGCGCGCAGGTGATGCGAGGCATTGAAGAACATCTCGTCCAGGCGGGTTACTTTTATTTTGTTGTGAGCCATCATCACCGCGCGGACCTCATCTGCGAATATCCGCTTCTGTTACTGGATCGTTCGGTGGAAGGGCTGATCGCCGTGGATACGCCGATTAAAGCTCCTCTCCCGGTACCGGTCGTATCGGTTTCCGGACACGGTCGCGTCAAGGGAAATACCAACATCGCGTTGCATCACGGTTTGGCGGCACGGCTGGCCCTGGAGCATCTGGCGATGCTTGGCCATCGCCGGGTGGCGGTGATCAAGGGCCAGGATTTCAGCAGTGACACTGAGGTCAGATGGAGCGCCATTCGCAGCGAAGCCAAACGTATGTCGGTGCAAATCGATCACGACCTGGTAGTCGCGCTCCAGGGAGACACCCCGTCCTCGCACCTGGGCGAACGGGCAACGGAAAAGCTCATCGCATCGGGCAAGTCCTTTACTGCTTTGTTCACTTTTAACGACTTGGCGGCCATCGGCGCGATCCGGGCGCTGCGTCTTGCCGGCCGCTCCGTTCCGGAAGATGTCTCCGTCATTGGATTTGACGATATCCCCAGTGCTGAATTCCAAAATCCCCCATTGACGACTGTGCGCCAGCCACTCACAAAGATGGGCGAAATGGCGGCCGCATCCCTCCTGAGTCGCCTGACCAAGAATGGTCAAAAACACCCACACGTGATCTACGTCGATCCTGAGTTGGTTGTCCGCGGAACTACCGCCAGAGTTAAAATTTAGTCGCCGCTCAAAGAGCACTGCTGGAGAATCAACCAAACGCGAGCGTATAGGAGCGACATATGATTGACGTAGGACTGGTTGGCTTCGGCTTTGCCGGACGCGTGTTTCATGCCCCGATTATCTCCGCTGTTCCCGGTCTGCGATTGCGCGCCATCCTTCAACGCGGCGACAGCGATGCTGCTACATGTTACCCCGGTGTCGCTGTTGTCAAGTCGATGGATGAATTAATGGCCATCGATAAAATCAGAGTCGTGGTCATCGCCACACCGAACACGTCTCACTATCTTCTTGCCAAGCAGTGCATCCTTGCAGGACGGGACGTAGTCGTTGATAAGCCTTTCACCACGACCTATGCTGAGGCAGCCGAGCTCTTGGACCTGGCACGCCATCGCGGCCGGCTGCTCACGGTGTACCAGAACCTGCGGTTCAATGGCGACTTCCGGACCATCCGGCATCTGGTGGAGTCAGCGCGTCTGGGACGCATCGCTCTGTATGAGGCGCATTTCGATCGATATCGTCTGCAAATGCGCCCTGGAGCTTGGCGCGAGGAACTCCAGCCTGGAAGCGGAGTGTTCTTCGATCTTGGCGTGCATTTGATCGACCAGGCGATGCTGCTGTTTGGCTTGCCTGAGGCCATCACCGCCGACATTCGCATCGAACGCCACGGAGCAGTTGTAGATGACGCCTTTGATGTGGTCCTGCACTATCCTACGATGCGTGCAATGCTGAGGGCCAGTATGATCGCCCTCGCGCCCGAACTCCGATACATCGTTCGTGGTGAGCAAGGAGTGTTTGTTAAGCACGGCATCGATCCACAGGAGGAGTTGCTCAAGCGCGGCAAAGTACCGTGCGACGACGCCTGGGGTGTAGAACCACAGGAGAAGTGGGGCGCTCTCTACACGTCCCAAGAGGATTCTGTGACTGCCAACCCGATTGCAACTATGCCTGGAGATTATCGAATCTTCTATGCCAACCTGCGAGATACGATTCTCGAGAAAGCACCCATTGCGATCACCCCGGAGCAAATTTTGAATGTAATGAGCGCTCTCGAGTTAGCGCAGGAAAGCAGCCGCAAGCGGTGCACATTGGATTGGCATCGGACCACGTAGTCATCCAGCTGGCCAGGGCTTCGAATACCATGAATCCGGCACAGGTGAGTTCGTTGGTCAGCCGAGTACACTTCACGCCCACCTACGCTTCCTGGCTGAATCAGGTAGAGATCTGGTTTCACCGCATCACCCAGCAAGCCATTCGCCGCGGAACTTTCCGCAGCGTGAAAGAACTGGTCGAGAAAATCGATTCCTTCGTGCAATCCTCCAACGCCAGCCCACGCCCTTTCGTCTGGACGGCAACGGCGGACTCGATCTTCGCGCGGCACTCAATCAAAACTAGGACAGTATGTTCCCGCAAAAGCGTGCCCAGGAGAAATCCACGGCACACTTTACGGCACACCTAAAAAGAATGATCTCGTAAAGCCTTGAAACATAAAGCAAAAGCGCGAACGATGCGGGTAGAGTGTACTGACTCTTAATCAGTAGGTTGAAGGTTCGATTCCTTCCGCGCTCACCAATCTTTTCAAGCACTGCCATGCAAGGGCAGGTCCCATTGATCTGCTGGATACTACGGTCCGTTCTCGCGTTTTTACCGATTGCTACCCGACTCCAGGGGCAGAGCACCCGGCGAGCGGAGAGTCCGAATATCGCGCATAGGCGGCTGTCCGAAGAAGCGGCTATATTCGCGATTGAATTGGCTGGCGCTTTCGTAGCCGACCTCAAAGGCCGCACTTGCTGCGTCCAGACCATCAATGAGCATGCGTTCCCGCGCCGCCTGCAAACGAACCTGCTTCTGATACTGAAGGGGACTCATGGCGGTCAGCGCCCGAAAATGATGGTGCAGCGTGGACAAGCCCATACCCGCGATTTGCGCGAGTTCTTCCACACGCAGCGGCTTGGCGTAGTTTGCCCTGATCCACGCAATTGCTTTTGCCGTTCTGTGGCTCTGATCGCCCAGCGTTGCAATCGCTCGAAGACGTGCTCCCTCCGGCCCTCGGAGGATTCGGTAGATGATCTCTCGTTGAATCAGGCCGCTTAGAAAAGGAATGTCCCGCGGAGCATCCAGCAGGTCCATGAGACGGCAGCACGCACTAAGAAATTCCACTGTGGCTTCACCCGTCGCCATGGCAGGGCTGTCAGAGGGCACCTCAGCCGGCTGGATCTCTTCACGGCTGAGGAGTTCACGAACCATGGGCATTTCAAGTTTCAGGGACATGGCGAGACAGGGTACTTCTTCGCTGGCCTCAATGATCTGGCTGATGATCGGTAAATCGACCGATGTGAGCAGGTATCGTGATTCCCCGTAGATGAAAGTCTTTCCGCCGAGGTCTACCCGCTTTCGCCCCTGAGCCATCAGGGTCACGCCCGGCTGGTAGGTCATTGAGCACGGGGCTGTCGGGGCTATCCGCCTATGGAGCGTTACGCCGAGAATGTCCGTTGCCCGATTCTCTTCAGAGCCCATAAACGAAGCAATTTTGCGTACAAGCTCCATGCGCAACTCGGTCGCTCGATTCGGTGGCGCAGAGGCATTTCTGCTGGGGTTTTTCATTGAATTGGTTCCTTGTCTCTTGCCTAAGAATAACCGTTTCGGGTGCGGAGGCAGCAATGTTTTTATATAACGAGAGGAATAGGCAATAAATCGGAAGGATCAGGCTACCGCTTCCGCACGTTTGATTCTAATCTCCGAATGAGAGTAACGATTAGGAAGGAGAATCAAATGAAGAAACGCGAACTTGGAAAAAGCGGTGTGGAGGTCTCAGCTCTGGGGTTCGGCTGCATGGGATTGAGCTGGGCCTACGGCCCTGCCGCAAACAAACAACAGGCAATCTCGCTAATCCGCGCGGCCGTCGATCGCGGCGCCACATTCTTTGACACCGCTGAAGTCTACGGCCCGCTCACCAATGAAGAACTCGTTGGCGAAGCGCTTGCTCCATTGCGGAAGCAAGTGGTGATTGCCACCAAGTACGGGTTCGATCTTGAGAACTTTCCATGCCTCAACAGCCGGCCGGAGCACATCAAGCAGGTCGCCGAGGCCTCGCTCAAGCGCCTCAAGACCGACGTCATCGATCTCTTCTATCAGCACCGCGTTGACCCCAATGTGCCAATCGAAGATGTGGCGGGAGCGGTGAAGGAGCTGATTCAGCAAGGCAAGGTCAAGTACTTCGGCCTGTCTGAAGCGAGTGAAAAGACGATTCGTCGCGCACACGCGGTGCAGCCGGTCACTGCGGTCCAGAGCGAATACTCGCTGTGGACAAGAGACCCTGAAGCGGAAGTCCTGCCAACATGCGAGGAACTCGGGATCGGCTTCGTTCCGTGGAGTCCTCTGGGACAGGGGTTCCTCACCGGCAAAGTAGATCCCGCTATGAAGTTCGACGCCACCGCCGATCTTCGGGCGACTTTCCCGCGGTTCACTCTGGATGCCAGGAAAGCCAATCAGCCGGTTCTCGATCTGCTCGCGGCCATCGCAAACCGGAAGAACGCGACTCCTGCCCAGATCGCGCTCGCCTGGTTGCTGGCTCAGAAGCCGTGGATCGTTCCAATCCCCGGGACGACAAAGCTGGAGCGTTTAGAAGAGAATCTCGGGGCTGTAAACGTCGAACTTACGCCGGACGACCTGCGCGAGATTGACACCGCATTTTCAAAGATCAAAGTGCAAGGTACGCGGCTCTCCGAAGAACACATGAAGCTTATCGATCACGATCACGCGGCGTAATTTTATAGGTACCAGGGGCCCGGCGCAGGGTTCAGGAGCCAGGCCCTCGTGTCTTATCACCCGGGTTATTAGAAGGAGTAAAACGATGCAAAAACGCAAACTTGGAAAGAGCAATCTGGAAGTGTCCGCAATTGGTCTCGGCTGTATGGGAATGAGCTTTGGGTACGGCCCGGCCGGAGACAAGCAGGAGATGATCTCGGTTATCCGGGCAGCGGTGGAACGCGGCGTCACATTCTTCGACACCGCGGAAGTCTACGGCCCGTTCACAAACGAAGAGCTTGTAGGTGAAGCCCTTGCCCCGTTCCGTGGAAAAGTGGCGATAGCTACCAAGTTCGGTTTCAAAATTGATTCGGACACCGGGAAACAAGCCGGGCTGGACAGCAGGCCGGAGCACATCAAGGAGGTCGCGGACGCCTCGCTCAAGCGCCTCAGGACCGATGTCATCGACTTGTTCTATCAGCACCGCGTCGATCCCAACGTGCCAATCGAAGACGTCGCCGGAGCCGTTAAAGACCTCATCCGGCAAGGCAAGGTGAAGCACTTCGGACTCTCCGAGGCCGGTGTGGAGACCATCCGTCGCGCGCACAAAGTGCAGCCGGTCACGGCGCTTCAGAGCGAGTATTCGCTCTGGTGGAGAGAGCCTGAAGCTGAAGTGATACCTACACTCGAGGAACTCGGAATCGGGTTTGTTCCATTTAGTCCTCTGGGAAAGGGCTTCCTCACCGGCAAGATCAGCGAAGACACCCAGTTCGACAAGGCCGACTTTCGCAACATTGTTCCTCGCTTTTCTCCGGAAAACCGCAGGGCGAACCAGGCAATGGTCGATCTGATTGGCAAGTTCGCACAACAAAAGAAGGCGACGCCAGCCCAAGTCGCCCTGGCATGGCTACTGGCCCAGAAGCCGTGGATCGTTCCTATCCCTGGTACGACCAAACTGCATCGGCTCGAAGAGAACGTCGGAGCTGCTGCCGTCGCACTCACGCCTGAAGAGCTCCGGGAGCTTGAAACCGCAGCCGCAGAAATAGCGGTGCAGGGCGCCCGGTACCCCGAAGCACTACAGAAATTAGTGGGCCGATAGAAAACACGCCATGGACCGGCGGCCTTGCGTCACAGGGCAAGGCCGCGAAAGTTGGAGGGGAGGTCGCGTCGGACTACGAAAAACTGGACGGAGTTCGGTTGTCGAACATCCTGATATTGGAAATACGAGATTACAAGGAGAACGGCAATGGCTCCCAATGAACATGCACAAAAAAACCACGCCGAGATGTTTCCCGGCCACGTCTCCACCCTGGCGATGACCGATCCCGAGCTGATCGATATCTTCGACAACTTTGCTTTCGATGAGGTGCTCCGTCACGGCAATTTGGACATTCGGACCCGGCTTATGGTCCAGCTCTCGTCGATTATTGCCTCCCAGGCGGTGCGCGAGTACCGTGCCATGCTCGGCGCGGCGCTGACTGTTGGGGTTACTCCAGTTGAGGCCAAGGAGATTTTGTACCAGGCGGTGCCGTACTTAGGGATGGCCAAGGTTTTCGACTTCATCCACGCCACCAATGAAGTCCTTACCGAGCGAGGCATCAAGCTACCTTTACCGGGGCAGTCCACGACGACGGCGGAAACCCGCGCGGAGAAGGGTCTCGCGGTTCAGAAGGAAATCATCGGTAGCGCTGTCGTGGAAAAACTTTACGCCTCGGCTCCCGCGGACGAGCAGCACATCCAGCGCTATCTCTCTGCCAACTGCTTCGGTGATCATTACACTCGCACGGGCATCGATGTGCCCACACGCGAGTTGCTCACGTTCAGCATGCTTGTCGCGCTCGGTGGATGCGAACCGCAGGTGAGGGGACATGTCGCCGCGAACCTCCATGTCGGCAATGACCGCGCGCGGCTGATCGATGTCTTGACGCAGTTGCTCCCATTCATCGGCTATCCACGCATGCTCAACGCCTTGCGAGTTGTAGATGAGGTCACCGCATCGTGAGTGCAAAGAGTGTCAAAAACTCCGAGCAAATAGATCTCCAGCAGGAATGGTCTCTTTCATGGTTTGCTATTGGACCAGTATCCCGTTGATCAATGGCGTGCTCGCCGAACCGGCCGTAAATTGAATCACAATCTGACCGCTGCCGTTGGCTGTGGCGGCAAAATTCTCTTCGATGGCTTTATTGGCTGCTCCCGCGTTTGCGATGATGTCGAAATTGCTGAGCACCGTGGCTCCATTGATGACGATGTTAAACGCTCTCTGTTGGGCCGCAGCAAACACGATCTCGGCAAAATGTAATTGGACCTGATGCGAACTGCCGGGGGTGAATCCGCCAATCGTATATGTAGAAATGCCGGAGCGTCCCGTCTGGTATACCGCTTGTGCGGGCACAGAAGGGGGAATCAAGGCAACGTTGATGGCCGCCGTGGTTGAAACCGCGCTGCCGCCGGAAAATCCAGTATCGGCGACAAAGGTTCCGCTGGCGTTGCCACCGGCATTGATTGAGATTGGGCCGGTTGCGATTCCGCCGCCTGACTGAGTAACGGCACTTGCCTGATTGGAGGCGGAAGATTCGCCGTTGGCGTTGGCAGCGGTTACAAGATAAAAGAAGGTGGTGGAAGCACTGAGACCGGTGTTGGAAAAAGTAGTGCCGTTAACCCCGCTAGCGATGCGGGTCGCCGCTGATATGGCAAAGCCGGAGGTCGTGCTGCGGTAGACATTGTATGTGACGCCAGCGGTGCTACTGGCTGTCCAACTCAGGTTGATCTGGCTGCTGGAGACCGCCGTCGCGCTTAAGTTGCTGGGAGCGGCTGGGCCTTGAGTCACGCCGGTACCGCTGAGGGAAGCAATCTGAGGACTGTTGGAAGCATTGTCACTTATCGTCAACGTTCCTGTTCTGGAGCCCGCCGCCGTTGGTTTGAAACTCACGTTGATACCACAACTGGCATTGGCCGCCAGTGATGCGCCGCAGTTGTTCGTCTGGGAAAAATCACCGGTTACGGCGATGCTGCCGATCGTCAATGCACCGGGTCCGTTGTTGGTCAGCGTGAGCGACTTGGCCGCGCTGGTCGTGTTTACATTCTGATTGCCGAATGCCAAGGTGTTGGCGCTCAAACTTGCAGACGGCGCGGCGTTATTCCCCCCAACGTTCACAGTGCCAAATTCACTGGTCATGCTGCTGGCCGGAACGGTAAGGTTTGTGCCATCGGAAAAGTTGACGGTAATGGCGGTCGACCCCGGATTGAACGCTGCATGCGTTCGAATGCCGCTGGCGGTCTTAAAGACTCCATAGAGAGGAGTGTTCGCGGTCACGGTTTCATCAACTCGTCCCAGGGCTTGTAAGTTGGTGATCCAATAGTATTCATGCGCCTTGCTCTCACCATCGAATACAAACGACGTATTGTTGAACTGGTTGAGCGCCGTGGCGGGATCTACGAGCGCTTCATACTCCTCGAGCAGGTCAGGCCAGTTTGGGCTCCCGGCTGCGAAAGCGTTGGGATCAATGCTCGTCACTTCCGCAAGATTTCTCTGGACGTAAGCCGGGTCGCGTCCCAGATACAGGGATCCACCGTGGAACGGCAGAAACTCGATGCCGTGCTCCAGTTCGATCTGGCCGCTGAAAAATGTTCCCGTGTCTCCCTTGCCATCGAAGACATTGGCGATTTCCACCCGGCTGAATCCGGGAGGAAACGTGGACACCGGGCCATCGTTGAACCAGTAGTCGAAGATCGAGTTAGTTTCCTGCGTGTACATCCAGATGGCTGCGTCTCGAAGCTGGGTATTGCCGGTCTCGACCGCAAACAGGATCATGCCGGTCCAGGCATTGACGGCCTCCGAACTCGATTCCTGATTTTCCCCGTCGCCAAAAGGCGCCTGACCTGACGCCCACGAGTGTCCTCCATAAACATCAAAGTGGCGCATGAAGGGAAAAAGAATGTCATTGCGCGTGGGCGCGGCAACATCGCGTGCCAGCAGGTTGACCATTCCTCCCCAATTGTTCGACTGAATCCAGCTTGGGTTAAAAAGACCAAGAATCGCGGAAGAATGAATGAAGTAACCGTAATGGAAATGGTGATCGTTCAGAGCGATGTCGCTGCCAAACGCCGCCGGGTATCCGATCAGCGTGCCCCAGTTATTGTTGTAATAGAACACATTGGTGTTTTGGTTGTTGGCCGCGCCGTTGAACCAGGTCTGCAACTCGTTTTGCAAACTTATTTGCATGTTGTTCAGCGCCGCCGTATCGCCTGCAACCTTGGCAATCGGGAGAAGGTGCGCGACGCGCGCCAGATCTTTGCCGATATCGTATGTGTTCGTACCACCACCGCTTTGGCTGACGGAAAAATGATTCGGTTCGTTAGCAACGGTGTTGATGAATGATGTCAATGTTGTATTGCTGAAGTTGCCGGTATTTGGCAAGAAGGGCAGGACACCGGGGAAGGTATTCACCGTCGTAAAAGAAGCGCCTTGCAGGACCTTCAGCGTTCCTCGGCTTGAAGGGTACGTGAAGCTGGTGTTGATGGTGCCCTGCAATGCAGCGTACTGGTGAGGATAGAGCGCCATTAGGAACCCGGTTTGCGTTCCTTCCTGCGCTTGCGTTGTTACTGAATATGTTGTGGTCACCTGGCTGGTGCTCGGGTTGTAGTTCCACGTGACCTGAGTGTTGACCGGAAACGAAAACGCAAACTGGGAATAGGTGCCAAGAGCTGCTTGGTTCGGCAGCAGAGCCAGCGAAAAATAATGACGTCCGGCAGGAAGATTGCACGTCAGGACTGTAGTGCCAATGCCGCTCCAACTCCCACCGCTTGGGCAGAAAAGACCATAGTTATTGTTCGCGATGCTCACGCCGAGAATGTTGCCGTTGTTGGCAAACACGGTCGGCTGGCCGGCAAAAGTGACCGTGGGATTGCTGCCGTTCGTGGTCAGATAGACGAATGGCATACCTCGGCCGACTCGCGCCGTCATTGGACCAAAATTGAAATCCACGGTCCAGTCAGTAAAAGCGCTCACAGTCACGGCCGCTGTGTTCAGTCCGGCCACTCCAAGGGTGAGATCTCCTTCGAATGGCTGGTTGAAGAACGTACCTCCATTGAGGACGGCGGCATCAAAGCCCAGCAAGAGGCCGTTCGCAGCGGTCTGCATTCCCAGCGGCTGAGGAAACATGTTGAAAGGACCACCGCCTCCTCCACCGAAAGTGACAGCGCCGTTCACGATGTTGTCGGCGTACCAGTTCTTTGCCGTCCAAAACCTATGAGTAGGCTTGGGGCCCGCTACCGAGTTAAAAATTTGACTTGATGGAGCTGCGGCTCCGGTTGGCAGAGTTGTTGTGTAGCTGCCCGCGCCTACGTGGACAGTTTGGGCCTGAAGTGACAAAGCCTGGTTTGACAAAGCAAAGAGCGACAAAGCCAGGACCGGGGTGAAACAAAACGCGCTGAAGACTGAAGATCGGGTTCTGCCGAGTGGTTGCATGGAGACACGGTGCATGGTGGGTCCTTTCCTGGCCGCAAGTCGCCTTACTCGCTCGCAACGGTGTTTACTGTCGAGGCGAATACATACTAAAACGTTTTAGTTAACAAATTCAAGGCTTCATGCCGCCATTTTTATGGCCAGCCTTTTCGTGCGAAACGGGACACGTCCTTCTGCGTTGGATACCGTTCGAGCCCAAGAAAAGAAAGTTCGCAATTTGAAGTAGTGTAAGATTCACACAAACACATGGCCCACAAGCGCAAAGAGCAGACACAGCCGCCCATCAGCTTGAAATTTCTGGCAAAGTACCTGGACTTGTCTCCGGCTACAATTTCGGTGGTCCTCAATGACTCACCGACGGCCCAGGAAATTCCGCAACGGACCAAGGACCGTGTTCTGGCTGCGGTCAGAAAATTCAAGTACCGTCCCAATGTCTGGGCGCGCAGCTTGCGGAGCAAACGCAGCTTCGCTATCGGGATACTGGTTCATGAAATCAGCGAGGGATATGGTGCGCTTCTTCTAAACGCCCTGGATGATTATCTTTTGCAGGAAGGTTATTTCTATTTTGTCGTCAGTCATCGGCGGCGGCTGGACGTTCTTGAAGAATACGCCAAGATGCTTATGGAGCGGTCGGTGGAAGGTTTTATTGTGATCGACACGGTACTGCAAAAAAGCCTGCCTCTGCCGACGGTCAATATTTCTGGCCACACCAGCCTGCCGGGAGTGACCAATGTGGTTCTCAATCATCATTTGGCGGCCAAATTGGCGCTGGAACACCTGGTTGGTCTGGGCCATCAGCGTATCGCATTCATGAAGGGACAGTCGTTCAGTTCGGATTCCGAGGTTCGATGGCAGGCAATCCAGGAGGTTGCCCGCAGCTTTTCCATTCCTGTGCGGCCCGAACTTACGGTCCAACTACAGGACAATACGTTCTCACCCGTGGTCGGATATCCTGTTACGCACCAGCTTCTGTCTCGCACCGCGGATTTCACCGCGCTCTTTGCTTACAACGATCTTTCGGCCATCGGGGCCATTCGTGCTATTCGCGAGCGGGGACTGCGTGTCCCGGAAGATATCTCGGTTGTGGGTTTTGATGATATCGCCAGCGCAGCTTTTCAGAATCCCAGCCTTACCACTGTCCGTCAGCCGCTGCGGATGATGGGCGTGACAGCCGCTCGCATTTTGTTGGAACGCCTGAAGGGCGGTGAAGACCCAGGGGAGGTCATTGTGGAGCCCGAACTTGTTGTTCGTGAATCTACCTGCCCTGCAAGAGATCTGATCCAACCTGTGTCCAGACGCCGCAAGGCGCGCGAAGCGCTTGTACCTCTGAAGTCATAAGACCCGGCGTCCGATGGTATACGCCACCCCCCCGCGCTGGACCTACTAATTGTGGGTGTTCATTATTCCCGCCATACTGGCCTTCGAAGACTCATCATAAGTATTTACTAAAACGATTGAGTGGGGTACCATGCCGATGCAGTTTTCTGTGCTTCTCCACTTCTGATTCTCAGTCTGCCTCGTATGCATGAAAGGAGCATCAGCATGACAAACCATGGAATTTCACGACGTCAACTTGCCAAACTTGGACTCGGTGTGGCTGCCGTAGCCGGCGTTAGCTCTGTGCCCGGCCTTAACCTTATTTCCGCGGCGCGCGCCCAGGAATCGTTGGACGAAGACTCGCCGTGCACCGACAAGCCGGCTTTAACAGCCTCAGTCAACAAAGCCTATTCCTTCTTGAACAGCATGATGGATGCTTACGCGCAGGGCACGGTCCTCCGTCTCTCGCAGAGTTACACCGATCAACAAGGTCTTGAGAGTACGGGTTTTGTTTATGACAATTCGCTGGTCATCAATGCCCATCTTCTGCGTGGTAAGTCAGAAGACATTGCCAGGGCGATGGTGCTCGGCAAAGCATTGTTGCATGCCCAGCAAATCGACTCAATCGGCGATGGGCGGGTCCGGCAAGCCTACTTTGTGGACCAGCCTGATGCCCAAGGCGTGTTCGTTCGGCCGGCGTTATTTCCATTCTTCTTTTTGGGTTCGGCGGTTGGCGACATGGCCTGGACTGGAATTGGGCTGGCGCAGCTCTTTCATCGCACCGGCGACCAACAGTTTCTGGACGGAGCCGTGAAGCTTGGTCGCTGGATCGTGAATAATACGTTCGATACACGGGGAGCGGGCGGCTTTAACTTTGGCGTCGACAACAACAACACTAAGTTGTTGTTCAAGTCCACCGAGCACAACATCGATTGCATTGCCTTGTTTACCATGATTGCAAGGTTGACCGGAGACGGGAGTTGGCTGTCCCAGGCAGAACATGCGCGCACCTTCGTCAATGCGATGTTCAATGCCTCGGATGGAGATTTCTTTTTTACCGGGACAACGGACGATGGCATCACCATCAATACAAGTAACATTCCTGAAGACGTGCAGACATGGTCATTCCTGGCGACGTTGGATGAAACCCATGCGCAGTCCATCGACTGGGCCAAGACAAACCTGGCTGCGACCGACACGCCGCAGACGATCAACAGCAGGTTGACAGGAAACAGCAGGCTTTCCGGAGTGACTTTCGCAAGCCAGAGTCTGCGCGCCCTCACTCCGTCCGATCAGTTCTCCGCTGCGCCGAGCCCCAATGCAGTGTGGTTCGAGGGGACCGCCCATCTGGCTGCGGTGTTGCTGGCCCGCAGATTGCCAGCAAGACGTGACCTTCCCGGCTTTCACGGAGATGTGGATACTGCGCGGATGCTGCTCGATAACATCAGTGCTTCTCAGGAAACTCTCGCGAAAGGCCAGACGGCCGGTGGAAAAATAATTTCGGACGGGGAAGGTGTTGTGGCCGCATCCAGCGTGCTGAATACTGGATTCGGTTTTTCGTACGATCCGAATCGCCACATCGGATCAACATCATGGTTCGTCATGGCCGGTCAAGCCGGCAATCCGCTTCAGCTTGGGCTACGCTTAGGTCGGCACGATCAGGACTAAAGCGGTTCCTACGTTGGTGTACCCTAAGTTTTATGGTGTCTACACCCAGCCGAGGGCGGCTGGGCCACAAAATTTTCGATATCCATGATGCTTGGTGTTTCGAGAGCCGTGTGGCACCGCCGCCCCCGGCGGTGAGTCTTTTCCAGCAGATTAGAGATGGCGTCCGCGGCTAAGTTTCCGCCGACGCCATCTTTAGTGTTCTTGGTTTGCGTTCTTGGTTATTGCACTCCCAGACTGTTCATGAACTCGCGGATGTAGGTGAGGGCTGGAACGTTGGTACCACTGCTGCTACTGCCGCCGCCTCCGGGTGTATCGCGGTCGAACGACCAGAAAGCGATAAACGGCAGGCCATTGGATATAACGAACGCGTCAATTGTGTCGATATCGTGCTGGCTGGTGACTTCGTCCTGAGTGTCGGCCCGCCCGATCATCATAGTGACTCCAATGTGGTTAAAGGGAATGCCGGACTGCTGGTTGAGCGCCTGCGCAGCGGCAATCGCAGATTGCCCCATATCGCAGAGGTTGTTCGCCACCACGCAGTTATTCACGTTGGTCGAACCATAGTCAAACGTCATCAGGTTGATGACGTATTTACCGCCCAGACCCAGGCGCTTGATCTCCTTGACCACCGTCGTGCCCACACTCCCGCCCGTGATCGGATTGGCTGCCTGGGTGCCGAGCGATTGGATGGTGAAGCTGAATTGCAAGTTGGGGAACGTTCTCTGCGCCACTATGACCGCATTGATCACGTTGTCAATCAGCTGCTGTGACTGGCCGCCTTCCATGTCGAAGTCGATCCCGACCAGGTTCGATGAGTTATATCGGTTGATGAAGTTGATCAACCCCTGCCCACTGGAGCAGTCGAACGTACCGTTGGCGCCGCCGGTGCTGATGATGTAGTTCTTGCCGGCATTGACAAAGGCCTGAACGTTCGTGGCTTCCATGGCGGGCGAGATGCCTGCCCAGGTTTCTGAATCGCAGGTGCCCGTAGCAAACGCCCAGACCAGCGTCTTGTTCGGCATGGCGCTGGTGACCGGTTGGACCGTACCCGTTATCCCCGATCGCTGGAGGCCGGTATTGAAATCGGCATTGAGCGTTACATCCTTGAAGGCAGCCAAGGTCACGGCACCGCCGCCACCGCATGACCCAGTACACTGCGGAGTGGTTACTTGTACCGAAGCGCTGGGCGCCGAGGTACCGGCTCCATCATTCGCTTCCACCGAGAAATTGAATGTGGTCTGCGCTGCAAGCCCGTTCGCGGTAAAGCTGGTGCCGCTCGCAGTACCGATGGGACTGCCATTCTTCAGGACCGTATAGCCAGTGATGCTACAGTTCGCGGGCGCGGCAACCGCGGGCCAGCTCAAATTCGTGCTGTTGAAGGTGGTTCCTGAAGCAGTCGGTCTGCCGGGAGCGCTGGCGAGAGTAGTGCAGGCGCTGCATGACCCTGTGGGTATCCATGGTTGCCCACTGCCGGCAGGGCCGCTGTGAGTTGCCGGATCGTCACCCATTGTCCAGAAGGCGTTCTGGTAGTTGATGCCATTCCTGCTTACCTTTGTCCCGGGTGCAGCGTATGTGGTGCCGGCGCTCCACGCGGGATTACAGGTGCCACCGCCACCAGGCGTCGGCGTTGGTATAGGTGTGGGAGTTGGAACCGGCGTCGGTGTAGGAGTCGGAGTTGGTGTGCCGCCTCCACCGCTACAAGCCCCTGCATCGGTAAACAGTGCGGGCACGTTGGGGGGTTGCCATGTATCAATCGAGGTGTATCCCCCCTGAATTGCGTTCCAGTTATGTCCGCCGAACGAAAGAACTTCGCCCACAGAAATATGTAAGCCCACCTGCCAGGGCGGGGCACAGGCAGCCTGCGCGGAAGCTTTGAGTGACATTCCGAAACACATGGTGACTACTACGGCTAAAGCAAATACGGTCCGTTTCTTCATCGAAAGACCTCCTTAATGGTCGTGGCTCCAGTCGCAGGTGCTTCCGGAGGGAAGGCGGTTATTTTTGATTTCTGCTTCAGCCATCGGGAGCAGGGATTTGCTCAAATGTCTGAAGAAGAGGCAGGTGAAATGGTTGTGGCTTCCAGGCGGCGCCAAGCGCCGCCCGCACGGGTGACGAAGAGAGTAATACAATTAATGAATCGATTCAATAAAATTTACGCGGCTGTTTTGCGCCTTCCCGTTTTGGGAATAGGGCATCGAGGAAACATGGAGCGATCACTCTCCGGAATGTTGCGTGGCGGGGGCGAGAAGGGCGGCTATTGTTTCCATCAGCTTCCGCACGCAGCATAAACATAAAAAGGAAGCTTTCATTATCGGCGGTTCTGTTCGCCTTGAGAGTGCCGGTTAAGCGAACTGGCCCGCCACCATGGTGGCCACTACTTCACCGGAAGGGGTTAGCACAACAACATCCGCCACGCGTCCAGGTGCGAGCGTTCCGTGGGCGTGAGAGACACCGACTAACCGGGCAGGATTTAGAGTGACCAGCCTGATGGCGTTCGCAAGAGTGAGCGAAGCGAAGTCCATCACATTGCGAACCGCGCGATCCAGGGTGAGAACGCTGCCTGCAAGCTTGCCGTCCAAATCACAACGGTCGCCTTTGACTTCTACCTCAAATCCGCCGAGCTTGTACTTGCCGTCGGGCATGCCGGTTGCGCTGATGGCATCTGTGATCAGGACAGCCCGATCCATCCCTTTCATGCGGAGAAAAAGCTTGATAACAGCAGGAGCAATGTGCAGACCGTCGGCGATCAGGTCCGCGGTAATTCGATCGTCACTTAAGATCGCGCCCAGAATGCCGGGTTCGCGATGGTCCAAGGGCCGCATGGCGTTAAAAGTGTGTGTTGCATGACGCGCTCCTGCATCGATTCCCGCATTGGCTTCAGAGAAAGTTGCGTTCGAATGTCCAAGGCTGACGTGGATTCCTAGACTAACGGCGTCAACAATCGTTTCGAGGCCACCGTCGAGCTCAGGCGCAATCGTCAGCATGCTTACCGTCCCGCCGGCTGCCTGGTAAAGCTCGCGGAGCGTCTCCGGGGATGGCGGAAGAAGATTTTGCGGCGGGTGAACGCCCCGTTTGGCATGGCTAATAAATGGACCTTCAAGATGAATACCAAGCGGACGTGAACGCCCTGCATGATTAGAAGCCTTCCGGATTGCTTTGCCTAGATGTTCAAGAGATCGCAATATGTCGGGCAAGGGCGCAGTCACGGTGGTGGGCAAGTAGCTGGTTACTCCGTGTTTCACCATCCCACGTTCAATCGCGGCGAGAGCCGAGGGATCGACCTCCATCACATCATGACCGGAGCCGCCGTGAATGTGGACGTCAATGAAACCGGGGGCGAGGACCTTATCCGGAAAATCATGATGACGCGCGCCGTCGGGCACGACTACATGGTCCCGGGACCCCAGAGCAACAATCCGTTCATCTTCAACGACCACCACCGGATGCTCGATAATCTCCGTGGGAGTCAGGAGCCGCATTGCTGTGATAACGGTCTGCATAGTTTCGAAGATGCTACTCGTCAAAAGTAGATTTCGCCATCGATGAACTCTGTTGTTCTGCGCAGTTGCTGAATCGCCGTTCTAAAAAACACTGCTCTGAGAACAAAGCTCCAAACTGGAACAAATAAAATACTTTGCTTGATTTTACTAAATCGTTTGAATTTAGCTATTGAATCGTTTCTCCAGGTGTATTATCTTTTTCGCCTTCAGGCAGAGGAGAACGCAGCGATGTAAACATTTATTCTCTGCTTGAAGCGGCGGAGGTGGAAGCGTCCACAGCCTTTTGCCTCCGCTAGTTTTGGCGTCCGGGACAGATGAAAAACAACTGAGCTCTGATATGTTGAACTCTCTTATGTTGAACTATTTGATGATGAGGTCTCTCCTTGGGCTGATGTTGACGTGTTTGTTGACGTCATCACTTGGCGCAGCAGAGCGCTTTTCCAAAGCCGGGCCGGTCCACCTGACGGCCGACGGACAACGCTGGGTGGAGCACACGCTAAAGTCGCTTTCTGTTGAAGAAAAGGTCGGACAGATGCTGAATGTTCGTTACTTTACGGACTTTCAGAATTTTGATTCCGCCGGCTACCAGCAGTTTCGCGAGCAGATGCAGAAGTACCACCTGGGTTCGGTGGTCCTCACCGTGCACACGGATGGACCCATCCTGCTGAAAAATGGTCCGCTGGAGATGGCGGCCGTCGCCAATCAGTTACAACGAGACTCAAAATTGCCCCTGCTGATTGCCGCCGACCTGGAACGCGGGCTCGATTCGCGCGTGAACGGCACACCTTCTTTTCCAGATGCCATGGCCTTCGGAGCAGCAGGTGGTTCGGACCGCGCCGAGAAGTATGGAGCGATCGTCGCAGAAGAAGCACGAGCGGTCGGAATCCACTGGAATTTCTTTCCCGTGGCCGACGTGAATAGCAACCCCAATAACCCAATCATCAACACACGCTCTTTTGGAGAAGATCCTGCTCTGGTGGGCAAACTGGTGTCGGCTTACATCAAAGGCGCAGCGGAACATGGGATGCTTACCACAGTGAAGCACTTTCCTGGACACGGTGACACGGGCACAGACTCTCATCTGGGCGTGGCCAGAGTGGAAGGGAATCTGGAGCACTTGAAATCGATTGAGTTGCCGCCGTTTCAAGAAGCAATATCTGCGGGCGTGGCGGCAGTAATGGTTGCACATCTGGCTGTCCCCGCCTTGGATAGTGATACTAACCGTGTCGCCACGATATCACCGAAGGTGGTAACGGACGTGCTGAAGAACCAGATGGGCTTTCACGGTGTGATCGTTACGGACGCGCTGGAAATGCGCGGCCTGACCAGCATCTATCCGCCAGGTCCCGTCAGCCCCACAGCGCGGGCCGCGGTGGACGCAGTGAAGGCGGGCAATGACGTGATCTTGTGGCCAACGGACCTTGATGGCGCCTTTCAGGGAATTGTTACAGCCGTGAAGCGCGGCGAAATTCCCGAGGCGCGCATTGACGATTCTGTGCGCAAGATTTTAGCCATGAAGGCTTCTATCGGGTTGCATCGTACACGACTGGTTGATCTTGACCAGATCTCGCATCACCTGGGCAAGCAGGAAAACATGGACTTCGCACAGCAAACAGCGGAAGAAGCCCTCACGCTGGTCCGTGACAATGGACTTGTCTTACCCTTGACCAAGCTAACCCCGCCAGTCACGGAGAGTGAGACCTTCCCGGTCGAAGTAAAACCCAGCACGCGTGTTGTGACTATCATCCTCACAGACACAATTCATGGCGACTGGGGACACACGTTTGAGAAAGCCCTGAAAGCACGACGAGCCGATGCGACCGTTTTCTATGTCGACAAATCTGTGGCAAGCGCAATGAGCAGCCAGATATTGCGCGCGGTGGCCGAAGCGGACAAAGTAGTAGTGGTGGCTTACATTGTGCCTACACCCGCCAAGCAAGTGATGGTCAACGGGCAGATGGCAAATAGCGTCGGGCTCGAAGATGCGGCGGGTGAGTTGCTGCGGAGTATCCTGGATATAGCCGGCCACAAGACGGCGCTTGTGGCGATGGGAAACCCGTATGTGGCGCAGAGTTTTCCCAGCGTCGAAAATTATGTATGCACATTTTCCAGCGCAACGAGTTCTGAGACTGGCACGGTAAAAGTGCTTTTTGGAGAAGCAGCAACTTCCGGGCATTTGCCGGTCACGCTGCCAGGAATCGCGAAACGTGGCTTCGGATTACAGCGCGTACGCTCAGCAGCGGGTGTGCAGTAGTCTCAGCTACCGGATTCGTTGCGCACAGCGCGGGTAGATTCGCGGACTACCAATTCCGCCGCCAGTTTGCGATGGACTACGCCGAAAGAGCGATTCTCTGAGGCTGCGGTGATTGCGTCATTCACAATCACAACGGCAGCCGCGCCCATGGCCTCCATTGGCTGGCGCACGGTGGTGAGAGCCGGCACAAAGAGTTGAGAAGGGTTGATGTCATCAAATCCCACGACCGAGCAGTTGCCTGGCACTTTGATGCCGGCCTTGGCCAGAGCGCGCAATGCGCCAAACGCGGTCATGTCGTCATAGGCCATAAGGGCCGTAAACGGGCGCTTCCGCTTAAGTAACTCTTCCGTCATACGGAAGCCGTCATCCACGCCGACATTGGGGTTGAGCTGATCAGGCAAATCCACGATCAGACGGGGATCCAGTTCCATGCCTGTATCCTTGGCAAAGCGCTGGACCCCGCGCCAGCGTGCTTTGCCGCTGGAGAGCGCGTTGGGGCCGCGAACAAACGCGATCTTACGATGGCCCAGACTATACAGATGCGACACGGCCGAGTACGCGCCAGCTTCATCATCCACGATTACGGAACTGGTTGCGTTTGAGTCGAGCTCGCGTCCGATGATAACGGTTGGTATCTTGCCTCGCTCGATGTCGGCAAGAAGATTGATGTCGAGATAGAGCCAGTTGGCCAGAACGATCAGGCCTTCGATCCGGCGTTCCAGCAGCATTTCCAGATAACGTTCAAAACGTCCGCGCTCATTATGCGCGTCGGCGAGGATCTGCAAATACGACGCCTGGTAGAGGGAATTTTCTATCCCGCGAAGGATCAAGGTGCAATAGGGATCGGTGATATCGAACACCATGACCCCCACAGTGTGATTGCGTTTGCTGCGCAAGGACTTGGCAAAAACGTTAGGGTGATATCCCAGCGTTTTCGCCGCTTTCTGGATGCGCGCTTTGGTTTGCGGCGGGATGTAACGCGCCAGCGGAGCATTGTTCAAGACAATGGAAACAGTGCTGGCGGAAAAGCCGCTCGTCTTGGCGACATCACGGATCGTCACCGTGGTTTTGTGGGGATCACGCTGTCTCACGAACCACCTTGGTTTTTCTGGGAATCGAAGAGAAAGTCCCTGGATTTTCTCGCTGCCCCATTCTCGCATTTTTTCAATAAATCCGTTCAATAATTGTTGCCGGGAACATGAGGCCGAGTATTGCAGTTGTTTTATTGAAACGATTCGCTATAATTAGGCGCGATTTGGTTCGCGGGCCAAATTTGCCGCTCTGCGCACCGGGAGGTGGATCGTGGCTGCATTCTCCATTGGAGTGGACCTGGGAGGCACCAACCTCCGCGTTGCCGCTGTGGATGACAAAGGCGAAATCCTGGAATCTCTCGACTCGCTCAGCGAAATTCGTCATGGAAAAGAAAGCGTTGTAGCTCGGCTGACCGACGCCGTACGACTTCTCTCGCGCAAATATTCAAGCAGTCACAGTTTCAAGGGTGTAGGCGTGGGGCTGCCGGGGATCATCGATCTTGAAACGGGCACGCTGCACTCCGCCGCGAACTTACCGGGGTGGAGCGGTTATGCCGCTCGTGAAGACCTGGAAGCAAAGCTGGGCGCGACCGTGGTCCTTGAGAATGATGCCAACTGCGCGGCCCTGGGTGAAAAGTGGCTGGGGGCAGGACGAGGCGCGAACGATCTGTGCATGATCACGCTCGGCACCGGTGTGGGCGGCGGATTTGTAGTCAGCGGGAAACCGTGGCACGGAGTCATGGGCATGGCGGGCGAACTTGGACACATGACCGTAATTGCCGAAGGAAGACCGTGTGGATGTGGAAACCATGGCTGCCTGGAGCAATATGCGTCAGCCACGGCAATTCATCGCATGGCGGCCGCAGCTGTTGATGAAGGCCGCTCTTCATGTCTTGCGGAAGCACGAAGGACCGATCCCAGCTTGAGCGCACAATCGGTCTATGCTTGCGCACAAGCAGGAGATACGGCCGCCATTGAGATTTTCAACATAGCCGGGGTGGCACTGGGCATCGCTCTTGCGAATCTAATCAATGCCTTCAATCTTCCCATGTACATCATTGGCGGAGGCGTCGCGAAAGCGTGGGACCAGTTCTCCCCAGCGATGTTCCGCGAACTGCGTAAGCGGTCGGTTGTTTTTCGCGCGGGCGAAGAGAAGAAACACCACCGTCACCGCACCAAAGTGCTGCCCGCTCTATTGCAAGACCGTGCAGGCATACTGGGAGCTGCCCGTCTTCCCATGATTGTTTGCGGATCGAAATGCCAGCCCTCGCTGGCGGGCTGATCAAGCCTGCCAAGCTAAACAAAAGCAATGCTTTATCCGACTTAGGAGTTCCAAATTGGGGCTCGAACTTCAAAAATCGTAAACAATCATTTAACAATTGCTTGACAGTCATGGGACTTTTTGTAAAAATGCCGCCCGTGTTTATGAAATCGTTTCAATAAACACTAAGGCTTGTTTAGTAAACCCTGCGCGGCCAATCAGGACCACTGCCGCAATATGGGGACGACCCGCACTCCCTGGAGGTTAAATGCTGCGTTCTCAAGTTTCGAAAAGAAGTCTCCACTCCTCCTGCTGCCACATCACAGCAGGCAACGGGCGAAACAACTTTCACAGGGCACTCACAGCGGGCGCCCTATTCCTTTGTTGCTGGATCATCCTTGCAGGCGTCACTGCCGCATATGCTCAGGAAGCTGGCGGAGCCATCACCGGAACTGTGGTAGATCCCAATGGGGCCCCGGTGCAAGGCGCTAACGTCACCGCCAAGGACGTGGAGCGCGGCACCATGCTGACCACGCAATCGAATGATACCGGTGCCTTCAACTTTACGCACGTTCCCGTAGGGACCTATGAAGTGAAAGTACAGGCCAAAGGATTCAGGCTGGCGCTGCAACAAGCGTTCGCGCTGGTACTGAACCAGACAGCCCGTCTCAATTTCCAATTGAAGGTGGGAGAAGTTACTGAGACTATCGAGGTCACCGCCGGGGCCCCGATTCTCCAGACGGACACCAGTTCGCTCGGCAGCGTCCTCGAAGCACGGACTGTCCAGGAGCTTCCACTTTCTACGCACAACATTAATCAGCTGACACTGGTAGCGAATGCAGGTGTCATCACTCCGAACATATTTGGTTTCCAGGCAGCTCAAAATACTTTTGGCACTGGCCGGCCGTACGTCAACGGCGCACGCGAGCAGGAGAACAATTTCATTTTGGATGGAATGGACAACAACCAGCCGGACAACAATGACGTGGGCTATGTTCCTGCTCCGGACGCGGTTGAGGAGTTTAACCTCATCACCGGGAGTGCGCCCGCGGACTTCGGCAACTATCTGGGTGGCGTGGTAAACGTGACTGTCAAATCAGGCACGAATGATTTTCACGGTTCACTCTATGATTACCTTCGCCGCGGCGGCTTAAATGCAAACAGCTGGCAAAACAACCATGCCTGCCTCCAGAACTCGCCTACCTCTTTCCTTTGTGGCAGAGATGCGGCAGGCAAGCAGATAGCGCCCAGGGCGGCTTTGCACTACGATAATTTTGGTTTCACGTTTGGCGGACCCATCGTGCCAACCAAGCTGTTTTTCTTCGCCGACTATGCGGAATCGCTTTTTTCCCAGCCCGCGACCGTTGCCCAAATAAACCTGATTCCAGACGCACAGCGTATCGGTGACTTTTCCGGGTTCTGCCCCGAAGGATTCACCGGGGGCCTCTGCAACAATCCAGCGAATCAGCTCTTTGATCCGGCCTCCAGCGCTACTCCGGGAGGTCGAACAGCATTTGCGAACAATCAGATTCCAATCGGCAGACTCAACTCCGCGGCCAGGGCCATTGTTACCTCGCCGTTCTATCCTGGTGGTGCGATTGCCAACAATCTCAACCAATTCAAGACCAACTCCTATCAGGGCGATATAAAAATCGACTTTGTTCCTTCCGAGAGGGACCACCTCATGGGCCGGTGGTCACAGCAGTTCGTGACGGCGCCGTCAGGCAATACCTTCCAATTACTGGGTAATGCCGATCGCACCTTCCCCATCAAGAACTTTGTTGTGGACGAAACACATACCTTCTCGTCGTCACTGGTGAACGATGCCCGGGTGGGCTTTCAGTATTTCCCTGTGACCGAGGGCTTTTCCAATCCGACGGGACAGAACTTGCCGGCAGCGTTTGGCATCGCGGGAGCGACGACGACTTTTCTGCCTGCGATGGTTTTCTTCGGAACAGGAGCAGGAGCGCAGCCGGGCAAATTTGGCACCAACGATCTGGTCCAGTCGTTTCATGACACCACGTGGCAGTTTGAAGACACGGCTACCTGGACCCATGGCCGGCATGTGATTCATGGTGGCTTTCAGGCTTACCACTACATCATGAATGATTTATTTCCGGGCACAGCCGGTCTGGCAGGCCAATTTAGCTTCACTGGTCAATTCACTGGCAACAACACCACTTCCAACGGCAGCTCTATCGCCGACTTCATGCTGGGTCTTCCTAACGATGTTCAGCAAGGGAACGGCGGCGGCGGCAACAAGTATCTGCGCAACAGTCTCTTTGGGATATTTGGGCAGGACAACTGGCGCATTACCAACAACCTGACATTGAATCTCGGCCTGCGCTACGAACTGACAACAGCCCGTCAGACGAATAATGGCCAGGACGTGAATTTTGATCTCATCACAGGGGCCCCGACGATTGGCTCCGGATACAACACCTACACCGGCATCGGGAACTTCCAGCCGCGCCTTGGCTTGGCCTGGCAGCCGCATTGGAACTCAATCTGGACCAGGAATACCGTTATTCGTGCCGCCTATGGCATTTCCAGCTTCATGGAGGCCAATGGCGTCAACAACCTGCCGTACCAGAACCCTCCTTTTGTACAAGCCCATGAGGTCATTACTCCGGCGACGCAGGCTTTACCAAACAGCACGTTGAGCCAGGGATTCAGCGGCTTTCCCGCTTCTGCCTGCACAGTAGCAGCTTTACAAGCTCTGTCGCCGGCGTGTATTCAGGGGGCTACGCTGCATCTGACCAACCCCAATCTCCGGCCTGCGGCAGATCAGCAGTGGAACCTGACCATCCAAAGGCAACTGGGAACCAGGACGTCAGTCTCGGTCGGCTATGTAGGCAACAAGATCGACCACATGTCTGACATTTTTATCTTTAATCAGCTGGTACTGAACGCGAATGGCACCACGTCACCAGGGCCGTTCGCGCAATCCCTAATCAACTGCTGCGGAGCGGGGAACTCTCCCACCGTCCGCTATAACGATTCCAGCGGTATCCAGCGGTACAACGCCCTGCAAATATCGGTCGCCCAGAAGGCATGGGAAGGGCTTCAATTCCAAGCGAACTATACCTGGTCCAAATGCACGAGCAACAGCCTCGGCTACTTCGGGCCGTTCGGAGATGAAGAGGCGCTTCCCGGAGCCATCAGCCAGACCGGCTTCGGATTCTTCTTTCAAAATGCTTACAACGCAAAAGGCGACTACGGACGCTGTATCTCCGATGCCGCCAGCCTGTTCAATGGCTACCTGTTGTATGACTTGCCGTTTGGGAAAGGGCGCATGTTTGGTGGGAGTGCTTCTCCGGTAGTCAATACGATCATTGGGGGTTGGAGCCTCGCGTCCAACTTTACTCTGCATACGGGATTTGCTCTCTATCCTCACGGTGCTGACAAGTCCTTGACTGGAAGCGCTTCGCCACGTCCAAACTGCGTCCCCGGTGTTTCGCAATCGGGCGACGGTACGTTGACCAATCCCAATGATCCATCCACTTTCGGGGTGCTTGGCCCCCGTTTTCTAAATCCCTTGGCAGTAACAGATCCGAACCCGGGGACCTTTGGCAACTGCGCCGCCGGCGCCTTCCGTGGACCGGGATTGGCCACTTCCGATCTGAGCATCGTGAAGACGTTCTCCATTTCGGAAAGAACGAACTTCCAGTTCATTACTCAGTTCATCAACCTAACCAACACACCGATCCTTGGGGCACCCAACACGAGTTCTGGTCCGACATTTGGGGTAATCACATCCTCGAACCCGGGCCGGCAAGTGCAGTTCGGCTTGAAACTTCTCTTCTGATCGGCAGGCGAATGACAACTTCTGGCGACGGAAAATTCGTCAGAGCGGCGATGCGGAGCTATTACACCACGGGGTAAGAGCTCCGCATTGAGCCGAACTCATCGGTCCACCTTCACTCCTCCCACAAAAGGGGCGCCCTTTCGGTGAACACATCTGCTAATCCTGCATTGCGCACCACGCAGAATGACAGTTGTTGGATCGACGATTCCGCCATTGGAGAAAAAACATGCCGCTGACCTGGATTGATTGGCTCGTGATCCTTGGATATCTGCTGGTCAATATGGTGATCGGCATGTATTACCGGAGACGGGCCGGCGGCAGCACCGAAGACTTCTTTCTTTCCGGACGTGAAGTTTCCTGGTGGCTCGCAGGCACGTCAATGGTAGCAACCACGTTCGCCGCGGACACTCCGTTGCTTGTGACGGGAATTGTGGCCACGCAAGGTATTGCCGGCAACTGGATCTGGTGGAGCATGTGCCTGAGCGGCATGCTCACCGTCTTCTTCTTCGCGCGCTACTGGCGACGCGCGGAAGTTTTGACCGATGTGGAACTGGCAGAGGTACGCTATAGCGGCAAGCCGGCGTCGTTCCTGCGCGGATTCAAAGCCGTCTATCTCGGTCTGATCATGAATTGCATCATTCTTGGCTGGGTAACCAACGCCATGGTGAGCATCATCTCCGTGCTTCTGGGGCCTGCGATCGCCGAAGGCCGCGTGCTGCAAATTGCCATCGGCGGTCATAACTTTTTCCAATATACGTATGGGCCACCCGAACACACGGCCCTGTTTATATGCGTGTTCATCCTGGTGCCGTTCACCGGAATTTACACGTCACTGGGCGGATTGTGGGGCGTGCTCGTTACCGACCTGTTTCAGTTCGTGCTGAAGATGGTGATGGTGGTGGTGCTGGCGTGGGTGGCAGTCGTCAAGATAGGTGGGATGGCGGCGTTGAAATTGCAACTCAGCAGTGTAAGCCGGGCTGCGCAGCAAGACGGAACGTCTGTGTCAGATCCATTGGCATTTCTGCCCAACATGCATCAAGGCTGGTCAAGTAATTCCCTCTGGACACTTCCGCTGCTGACCTTCGCAACCTATCTGGCGGTGCAATGGTGGTCCGCCTGGTATCCCGGCGCCGAACCGGGCGGTGGTGGTTATGTGGCCCAGCGTATGTTTTCCGCGAAAAATGAAAAGCACTCGCTGGGTGCGACTCTATGGTTCAACATCGCTCATTATGCGGTGCGTCCCTGGCCGTGGATCATCACCGGTCTTGTGGCCCTGGCAGTGTATTCGCCGCATGGAGGTCTCCATCCCAGCGCGGCATTTGGCGCAAACCCGCAGCAAGGTTATGTGATGGTGCTGCGCGATTATCTTCCGCCTGCGCTGCGCGGATTCATGGTCGCGGCTTTTCTGGCGGCATACATGTCAACGCTGGGGACACAACTGAACTGGGGTGTCTCTTATCTGGTAAGTGATTTCTACCGGCGTTTTCTTGTGCCGCAAAAAACTGAGCGGCATTACGTGAGAGCTGGTCAGATATTCACGATTGTTCTGGTACTGGTCAGCGGCTATGTAGCGGGACAACTCACGTCGATACGGCAGGGCTGGCAGATCGTGCTCAATCTGGGGATGGGAACCGGAGCTGTGTATATCCTGCGCTGGTACTGGTGGCGCATTAACGCCTGGAGCGAAATTGTTGCCATGAGCGTAGCTGCTGCGATCACATTAGCATTGAGCTGGGCACACTTCACCGGCAATGATTCTGTGGTGTTCGCCAAGACGGCATTGATTACAGCAACGGGAACGACCGCGAGTTGGGTCCTGGCAACCTTCCTGACGCGTCCCGAACCTGAGAAAACATTGGTCGAGTTCTACCGACGCGTGCATCCTGCTGTTTATGGCTGGCGACGCATTGCCGAGAAAGTTCCTGAGCTTGCTCCAGTCCGCGATTTAGCCGCCAACGGAATTGATTGGGCGCTGGGATGCGTGTTTGTTTATGCGGCGTTGTTCGGCATGGGCAAGATGATATTTGGCGAGCCACACGTTGGGTTGCCGCTGTTGCTGATTGCGGCAGTATCAGCGTGCTTGATCTTTTGGCATCTCTCGCAGCGAGGGTGGCAGACGCTTTCCGGCGCACAACAGCGTGCCACAAGCACGGTGAACATTGACGAGATACAAGCTGTGCGGGATTGACCATACCAGCAAGAGGAGTAATCCGTGGTGCGAGCAAATGGCGCGAGGAGCGGGAGCGTGAGCGTGAGTGCGAACAAGAGCAAAGGCAAGGGAAAAAATGGCTTCGCGCACTACATGATCAAGGAAATCTATGACCAACCGGAAGCGGTGCGCACCGTCCTGGAAGATAACCACAACCGCAACGGGAACATCGGCATGCGGCAACTCGGACTCTCAGCGGAGTTGATCCGGTCGTTCAGCAAGATCACGATCGCCGCAAGCGGATCCAGCCGCCATGCGGGAATGGTTGGCGAGTTCATGATTGAACGAATGGTGGGACTGGACGTGGAGGTGGATTTTGCCAGCCAGTACTGTTACCGCGATCCCGTGGTTGCACCCCACGAACTTACCATCTTCCCTTCGCAGTCCGGCACTACGATTGATACCATCACGGCGCTACAGGTAGCGCGCCGGAAAGGCGCCTGCTCGCTTGCGATCTGCAATGTTCCGGAGACGCCGCTCACGCAACTGGCGGACGCAACTTTGCTCACCCATGCGGGCGACGAGGTTGCCATTGCCGCGACCAAGAGTTTTACAACGCAACTGACCGCGCTGTTTCTTTTCTCCGCGCATCTAGCTCAAGTGCGTTCCACGATGAACGATGCGACCGAGTTGGCCTTGCGCGCTCTGCCCAAGTTGCCGGAACTGATCGAGAAGGCACTGGAAACCGATGCGTCATGCCTCGAATTCGCCAGGCAGCTCCACACATACAAAGATTTCATTTACATGGGACGGGACATTGACTATCCCATTGCGCTGGAAGGCGCGCTCAAGCTCAAAGAGGTTTCTTACATTCACGCTGAAGGGTACCCCACCGGCGAGTTGAAACATGGCCCCACGGCGCTGGTGAACGAGCACTTGCCGATCGTTGTACTGGCCACGCAGGACCGTCACGATTCTGATTCAGTGCTGCGGTATGGCAAGACCCTTGCCAGCATTCGTGAGTTTGTCGATCGTGAAATTCCAGTACTTGCGATCGTAAGCGAAACCGACAGCCAGGTGGAAAAGATTGCGCCGTGCATCTTGCGCGTACCCGAAGCGCCGATGCTGCTGCAACCGATTGTTGAAGTAGTTCCCCTGCAATTCCTGGCCTACCATATCGCAGTGCTCTGCGGGCGGAACATCGACCGGCCGCGGCATCTCTCAAAATCTGTCGTGATCGAGTAAGAGATCGTATTCCAACACATCACATCTTCTACGTGCGCTGTGTTCGCGGGATTGGCGATAGATATCTAGTGGGCCTTCCGTGGTGGGCTGGTAAGTTCCATTGCCGAAGCTGAAGTAACGAAGTGCTCATTCATGATGAGAAACGCGCCTAGTCCGTGGAAATCATTTGTATTCCGCTTTCGGGCAAAGTAATAGTTCACGTCGGAGACGTTGGTGCCTTCGCAAATGTCGGTTATGTTGGCCTGGCCATCGGCGTCAAGTGAGATTTTGGTAAGCACGCCACGATATCCCTTTTTCGCGACAGCACTGTAGCTCTTGTCTACATAATGTCTCTTGACAGCCATGGAGATCACATAGCTATACATGCTGGAGCTTGATGTCTCCAGCCAATTTCCCTCTACCGAGCCTTTATCTATCACCTGATACCAGAGGCCGGTTTCCTTGTCTTGATACTTTGCCAGGCCGCGAATCAGGTCCCGCAAAATGGCGATCAACTGGGGCCGCTTGGGGTCTTTCGCCGGCAACACTTCCAGGACGTCAATCAAAGTCATCCCAAACCATCCCATGGCGCGGCCCCAGAACTCTGCCGAATGGTGCGTTGTGGAGTCGGCCCAGACAGAAGCGCCACTTTCGTCGTAAGCGTGATAGAGGAGTCCCTCTGAAGAATGCAAGTGGCTGGCATAGATAATGAGCTGTTTGGCGGCCTCGTCGTTAGCGTAAGCGCTGTCATCAAAGATGCGGCCATATCGCACGAGAAAAGGCATGCTCATAAATACGCCGTCAAGCCAAAGCTGGTGCTGGCGGCTTGTGCCGGTGGCATGCCAGAAGCCACCATCGGCCGTTCGGGGATAGTCGTTAAACCTTTGCCTGATCTTGTCCGCTGCAAGTTTGTATTTTTCTTCTTTCGTCTCCTGGTACATGAGCAACAGAAGATTGCCGGGAAGCATGGAATCCAGAGAATCCAGATTGTGATCAAGGTTGCCTTGAGCATCCACATGCGCGTCAACCCAGCCTTTCACGTACTGAAGGTAGCGGGGATCTTTGGTCCGTTTCCAGACCATGTATTCACCCATCAGGAACAAGGCCCGGGCATAAGCCCAAGAACCCAGTTCGGAAGGATTGGGATTACGCTTCATGGTGGAATCGACAACAGCTCTTGACCAGTCCACATGAGCAGGGGCTGAACGTTTGGTTGCCTTTGCCACAGGAGCAGACTTATCCGGCTTCACCGCTTGGGCCTGCGTTTGCGAAACCAGAGCTATCTGGACTGCAAGTGCCCCGATGATCAAACCGACTGCGACTCGGCGGGTCTTCTCCAATTCCCTCATGTTTGGCTCCTCAAAGCTCTGACACGTCACTCGAAATCCTGTTATTTTGCAATTCGCAGCAGGACGACGCCATGCCCGGGAACGCGCGCCTGATATTCCCCGTTGGTTACTTCGATATCTTTTCCAGCCCAGACGTCGTGCAATTTGACTTTGCTTTTGAATCCAAGCTCCCGAAGATCAACGTGCATGTCCATGGGTTGGGCGTGGCGATTGAAAAGCGCGACCGCCTTGGAGCCATCCGCCAAAGGACGCACCCATACTTCCGTGGGGCCTTCCGCGCTTACGCGATCTCCCTGGATACCGGTCTTGTCCTGATCAATGGCAATGACCTCGCGGTTGGTAAGGAGGCTGATTGTTTCGGGCGTCATGGTGCTCAAATCGTTTCCCGCGAGCAGGGGCGCCGCCGGGATGGCCCAGAGGCTCATGTGCGTGCGGTATTCCTCCGCATTCATGCCTCCGTTGCCGACTTCCAGCATGTCCGGATCATTCCAATGGCCAGGGCCGGCATACTTCGCGATTCCCGCCTGACTGAAGCCGATTTCCGCCATGCGCGCATACCGGTCGCTGATGTCGCCGGTGGTGCGCCATAGGTTCCCTCCGACAGAAGCGCCCCAGCGCCAGACGGCGTCATTGCCATATTGACAGAGGCTGTACACAATTGGCCGCCCGGTCTTCTGTAGAGCGTCGCGCATCTTGATATAAGAGTCCACCATTATTTTGTGGGCCGCTTCAGGCGAGCCCGCATCTTTCATCATGTCGCGCAGACCGCACAAATCGTACTTCAGATAGTCGATGCCCCAGTCGGCATACGTTTGTGCATCCTGCTCTTCGTGGGCGTAGCTGCCTTCATATTTTGCGCAGGTCTTGGGACCAGGGGTGGAATAAATTCCCAGCTTCAGCCCTTTGCCGTGAACGTAGTCGGCCAGGGCCTTCATGTCAGGAAACTTGCTGTTGGGATGAATCGCGCCCTTGGCGTCGCGCTCACCTTCCCAGGTATCGTCAATGTTGATGTAAACGTAACCGGCGTCGCGCATTCCGCTGGAAACCATGGCGTCGGCTTGTGCGCGCACTGTGGCGTCGTCAATTTTGTCGCGGAAATGGTTCCAGCTGTTCCAGCCCATGGGAGGGGCGGAAGCAATCTTCGTGGTCTGGGCCAGCACTGGAGACAGCAACACTCCGAAAACAGCCGCCACGGCAAATGCGACTTCAGAGACGGGCTTCCTCAATCTCAATTTTGCCTCCAAAAAGTTGATTGCACTTCTGCCTGCGACTTCTTACGGCTTTTGATAACCGAGCCGGTGAGAGATCGCGTTGGCTGCTTTCTTGGTCATGGCGCCAAAAATAGAGACCTTTTCCGCAGTGATTCTAGTAAGCGGTCCGCTCACACTCACGCCGCCAATAACTTTTGCGTTGGAGTTGAAAATGGGAGCTGCGATGCAGCGTGCCCCCATGACCGCCTCTTCATCGTCCAACGCGTAGCCCTGGATCCGTGTCTTGGCCAGTTCCTTCTTGAACTTGGCTGGCTGGATGAGGGTTCGCGGCGTTTGCCGCTCCAGGGTGAGAGAGGACAGCAGTTCACTCGCGTCGTCCACGGGCAGTTGGGACATAATCGCTTTGCCGAGCGCGGTGCAATGCAGCGGACGGCGAGCGCCAACTTCAGACGCAAAGCGAAACGTGTGGGAACTCTCAAGCACGTCGAGATAGAGAATTTGCTGTCCATCCAGGATCGCAAGATTGACCGTCTCGCCGGTGGCCTTCCAAAGTTCTTGCAGTATGGAACGGCTTGTCTTGCGCAGGGTCTCTTCAAAGTTCGTTCCCGAACCCATGCGTGAGAGTTTTGGGCCAATCACGTAAGCGCCAGTATCATCGCGGAAAAGATATCCCTCGGATTGCAGGTGCGCCAGAAAACGGTAAGCCGTGCTCTTGTTGATGGCCGTCTCTTTGGCAATCTGCTTGAGCTGCAATCCGGAAGGATTGTTATGCAGTGCCTCCAGAATTTTGAGGACCTTCATGACCACGCCTACGGGCGCGGCTTTGCTTTGTCGGACTCGGATCATGGGTTTCACCCCGGCTATTTGTGTGTAGTCCATAATATTTTACCTTATGAAACACTGCTCCCACATAACGAATTGCCTTATGTGCAGAGCAGCAGCCGAGCTGAATGCGGAGGCATGTCCTTGATCTCAAAAATTCCGTTGTGGCGCCCCAGGTCAGCGCCACTCCAGTAATCTCTAATCTCGGCGGACCTGGGCATCCGGAAGGAAGCGGTTTTCGGCGCGTCCTCCCAATTGAAAACACACACCATCAGGCGGTCTTTCAGCCTGATAAATCCTGTTTGCAAACTGTCGTCTTGGAACTCGGCGGCAATGCCGGTGGGCGGCAGAAGTTCTTGCAGAATTGCCAGACGCTGAGGCGGAATTTTGGTCAGATCGTCGCCGGAAAGGACCATACCGCCGCTGGCGTAGGCTGCCGTGGCATGGAACTGAAATTCCTGATCGGACAATTCTCCAGTCAGCAAGACAGCATCAGGATCATTCCACCATAGCTGCCCATTTTGCCAATTTCGATTCAGCGTTTGCCGTGCCTGGGTCCTGAAATTCGCCCATGTGCGCTTGATGTCACCGGAGCTGCGCGAGCCGTCAATCAGACCCAACGACGGCCAGATGGGGTGGTTGCAGCCCAGGATAAAACTATTTCCCGCACCCCGGCGGATGGCTTCCATACCCTGCCGGTAGGCCTGAATGCGCGTCGCTTTAAGGTCATGGAATCGTCCACCGTGGATCGCGCCCCAGAAATTGGCATCAAGTTTGAAATAAGTGCAGCCCCACTCTTTGCGCATGGTGCTGAAGGTCTTCTCGAAATGCTGCTGTACCTCGGGATGAGTGCCATCCAATACGTACCAGGGCGCGTGCCGCCATCCGCCGAAAGTTACCTGACTGGACATCAGCGGTTTATCGTCAACGCCGCGGACGAACCACTCCGGATGCTGTTGGAAAACGTGGGAACTTTGCTCGGCGACAAACGGAGCAACCCAGATGGCAGGCTCGAAGCCGCGTTTTCGAATCTCTTTCAGGACGGTGACAACGTCTCCACCAAATGCCTTGCCTGTTTCCAGCCAGTCGCCCATCGCCGGCTGGTAGCCGTCATCAATTTGGACATATTTCAACTTGGGCAACTTTTGTGAGATTACATCCAGATTTTGCAGCACTTGTTCCGCCGTTACCCGGGGACCAAAGCAATACCACGAACACCATCCCGTGGGAACCGGACGAAAGAGTTGATTAGGATGGTTCGTTCTGATCCGTGCCGCGAGAGCTTGCAGAAGCTTCGAACGCTGGGGGCCCTCCGCCACCATCAACTCCTCCAGATCCCACGTTTCTCCAGGCGCTAGTTCCAGGCCCTCTGTATCCACGACCGCTTTGATTGAACCGTTGGACAAATAGAACCTGCCGATGAACCTGCGGCACGAACTGAAGCCAGCAACAAGGGCCAGCCCTCCTGGAGGCGACAGCGTCAGCAACCCGGACAACGCGACTGCGTCCTGCGGCTGGGGAATGCGATAGTGCTTCAGTTCCGAATAGCCAAGGTCCAACGGATTGCCCACAGTCCCAGCAGTCTGGGAAAGCATCTGGAAGCTTTCCCCGTAGAGGGGTGTTTCAGCGGGGAGGTTGTGCGCTGTATCGCATAACACCACTTCTTTTATGCGGACGGGCTGTTTGCCCCGATTGACCACGCTGAACTTGCAACAATCCTTGTCCCATGCGCGCACCAATTCGATTTGGCTGGTTGCTTCATTGGGATTGAAGAGCACAACGGTGCTGTGTCCGTGACGCAGTTCTTCCAGCAGTGTGCTCCTCTTACTGCCGAACGGAAACCACCAGGCGGCAGCCAGAGTGCCGGACGTAAAGCGAAGAAAATCTCTTCGATCCATCAAACTGTATCAATCCTTCCGCGCAAGGGAACAACTTATTTGGTGATCAACGGACTTGCTGTGGTTGAACCTGGTTTCAACGGGGACACTATACCATCGCAACATGTGAAAATACAGTTTTAATGAATGAAACACCTTATATCCAAAAAAAATGAGTTTCTTTGGGATGCGATTCGATGTCCCCCAAACTTTCTGCCACGGATTTTCGACGGCTCAGTCGCTCTTTCACCGCCCTAATACTTGCTCCTGATGCCCTTAGAGTACCGACGTAAGTTTTCAGTCGGTAATTTCTGGCCTACCCTTGTAACGAATTGCATGTATGGAGCAGATGAGGGCGTATTTCATTATGTGAAACATAAATTTTTAATATTGAATTCATAAATTAAACCTGCTATATGTGCTTTCCGTAACAGGGAATGGCAATCCCTACTGGCGAGTGAGGCCGGGACGCATCAAAGTGCGAGCCGGGCAGTTCGAATGAGACCAGGTCGTCTTTCAACTCAAAGGAGGAACGTAATGCGTTCTTCGTATTTGGCTGCGTTAATTGCTTCGGTCGTGCTTTTGTTTGCAAGTTCTTCACTCTCCGCACAAACCGCTACCGGTCAGGTGAATGGGAACATCACTGACAGCACAGGAGCGGTCGTCGGCGGCGCAAGTATCACAATCACAAACCAAGGCACGAAGATCACGAGCAAGACAACTTCGAATGCCAGCGGCAACTTCCTGTTTATCAATCTTCACCCCGGAGTCTATTCTCTGGAAGTAACGATGCAGGGTTTCAAAAAGGCGGAGGTCCCTCTTTTTGAATTGGCCGTAAACCAGACTATCTCCCAGCCGGTGATGTTGAGCGTGGGGGCGACGACGGAGACGATAGAAGTAACAGCAACGGCTCCAATGCTGCAAGTTTCGTCGTCGGAACTGGGTACTGTGATCCCAGAAAGAGCGGTCGAGGATTTGCCTCTCAACGGCCGGAACTTCACCCAATTGTTGACGCTCACGCCCGGAGCCACCCCGGTTTCCACGGCCCAGGGATCCGGCATTAGCGTCCAGGATGCAGCCATCTCGGGAATCCCGGGTTCCAGCTTTTCCAAACCATCGATTCAGGGCCAGCCGAACCGCTCCACGCTGTACTATCTCGACGGGATCATCAACACCGATTTGCGCGGCCCGGTATACGGTGTTCTCCCCATCGTTGATACGATTGAGGAATTCAAAGTCCAGAGCCATAACGACAAGGTCGAGTACGGCGGGGCCACAGGCGGCGTGGTCAGCGTTGTTTCCAAGTCGGGAACCAATCAATTCCACGGTTCGGCATGGGAATTCGCCCGCAACAACGTTTTTGACGCGCGCAACCCCTTTACCGACGCTACCAAGAACCCTGTTACAAGCGCCGTCACTCTTCACGGTCCCGCAGTTTTGCGGCAGCACGAGTTCGGGGCTGCCATAGGCGGCCCTATCTTCAAGAACAAGACATTTTTCTACGCAGGATACGAAGGCTGGCGTTATATCAAGCCAACACAATCCCAGGCCTATGTGCCGACGGCGGCGGAACTGGCCGGGGACTTCACCAACACGCCCAACCCCCGTCAGATTTACAATCCGTATTCAACCATTGGTACCACCGTTCTTACCCGCACTCCGTTCAAGTGTGATAGCAGTGGAACTCCGCTGCCTGTAAATTCGGCGAACGTGCAAACGGGAGTGGGGACCAATTGCAACAAACTGCCTGCCGCGCTGATTAGCCCGGTAATGCAGGGGTATTTGAAGACGTTCCTACTGGCCCCCAATGCGCAGCTGGGTCTAAATAACTTCGTTGACCCTCGGTCCCAGGTCGACAACGCAGACACCTGGACCGTGCGTGTTGATCACCGTTTCGGCGACAGAGATAACATTTTCTTCCGTTTTTCCCAGATGCTCGTGACTGACGTTAATCACGTGGTAGGCACCATTGAAAGCCAGACATCCAACTACCATGCCAATAATTTTGGCGGCGGATGGGTCCACAGTTTTAATTCCCACCTCATTCTGGACGTTACCGCCGGGGCTCTGCGCAAGCCTTACATATTCAACCAAGCGAACGGCACGGCCCAGCTTAGCGTCATGAAAACGCTGGGATTGAATGTCGACCAATTCGATGGAATGGTCGCGACCCTGGCAGCCCCTTGGCTTACCAACGAAATTGGGAACCGTGGTAACTCGATTCGAGGTAATCCTGACTGGAGCGGCGCAGCCAATGTTGACTATATCAAGGGTAACCATGATTTCAGGTTCGGCGGCCAATATGTTTGGGTGGCGCGCGACCAGATCAATACTTTCCAAACCTTCGGGTTTGGCGCAGGGATTACGGGGTCGGGCAGCGCGACCAACACCTTCGGCATGTCGTTAGCTGGCGCTCTTCTGGGCTTGCCCACCAGCGGTTCTGGTGAGTTGCCCACGATCGGCGAGGTGAATTTCAGCTTGGCCAGTTATTCAATTTATGGATCAGACCAGTGGAGGATCAAGCCTTCCCTGACCGTCAATATCGGTCTTCGCTGGGATTTCCTGACCCAGCCGACGGTCCAGAATGGGCGGTTATCAAACGGCTTGGATTTGTTCAATCAACACTGGCTCATTGGAGCTGCTTCGCTAGTGCCGTGCAGCCAGGCCGGGAACGCGAACGGTTGCGTCCCGGACACCTTTTTCACGCCTTGCCCCAACCCGAACCCAACCAACATAGCCTGTAACAGCTTATTTGCACAAAACGGTAATGTCATCGCGGCGGGATCCAAGAACTTTATGTCTCCGCCGGTCCATAACAACTATGGACCACGTGTTGGCTTTGCCTGGCAGCCTTTTCACGGGAACAAGACTGTAGTCCGCGGCGGCATAGGATTGTTTTGGGATACCCTGTCCGCTCGCAGCCAGTATGTACAAAATGATATTGAAGGGCAAAGATGGCCTTGGATCAGCGGTTTCACGTCAACTGCTCCGGGCTCAACTCTCGGTCCCAACAACAACAACATCCTGCCTCCCGCGTTTACGCCCATTACCGGCTTGGCGGGAGGGACAACGACTACGGTCCCGGCAAATCCTTGGAACCAAAACGGCAATGCCAACCAACCCAATTGGCAGAACCCATGGTCTATGCAATATAACTTGGAAATTCAGCGAGAACTTGCGCCAAGTACGATCATTTCTGCTGGTTATGTAGGTAGCAGAAACGGGCACTTGCCGTATGTGGGCAAACCGAACGCACTGCCGCGGCCGCTGAACACGATTCCAGCAGGTACCTGCGGTAGTGATACCACAATGAACTGTTTGAAGCTCGTTCCCTGGATGTCATCTGGCGTGACCTACAATACGTCAAGCGGCTATGGCAACTACAACTCATTGCAGGCCAGGTTCCAGAAGAACTTCTCCAAAGGCCTGATGACGCTGGTCTCCTATACTTGGTCGAAATCACTGGACAACAGCGACGGTTTCTTCGGAGTAGAGAACGGCGCCGGCCAGAACGGTTCGGCGATCCAGAGTTTTTTTAATCCGACGGCAAACTACGCTCCGTCCGGATACGATATTCCGCATTTCCTGTCCTGGTATACGGTTTACGAACTCCCCTTCGGCAAAGGGAAACATTGGCTGCAACACGGTCCGGCGTCTTGGTTCCTGGGCAACTGGCAGACTAACTACATCTTCCAGATACGGTCCGGTCAACCTTTCAACTTGAATGTGGGCGGTGACCCGGCCGGCATATCCGGCAACCCGGCCCTTGGAACAACCACTGGATATGCCAGACCGAACCAAATTGCCGATCCATACACTGCGGGGCCCGTGCCCTCCAACCCCGACCCGCTGTGTTCTCTGACCTTATCGCAGACCACAATCGTCGCGGGGCAAGTGGTGCACGGCAAAGCAGCAGACCAGGTTCATACAGCTGCAAGCTGGTTCAATGCATGTGCTTTTGCCTCGCCTGTGGGTTCCTTTGGAAACGTTGGGCGTAACAACCTGAGAAGCCCGCATACGACGAACGCGGATTTGTCCTTGGCCAAGAACATCCCCTTGGGCGAAGGAAAGAGCTTGCAGCTTCGCTTTGAGGCGTTCAACGTATTCAACATCCAAAACTACGCCGCTCCGGCAGCCGCTGCGGCCACCATTGCTACTCTCGTAGGCGTCAACTCCGTCAACACCGTTGGAGCCGGTCAACTTACAACTCTTGTTGGCAACCCACGGCAGATGCAATTTGGGGGCAGGTTTGTCTTTTAGGAATTGAACGACCATCTCGCGGGCAAGGTCTTGAGGCATCGCAGCAAGACCTTACCCCATAAAGAGCTAGTGCGTCTCATCATGCTAGGAAGAATGGCTGCTTCAGGCCAGGGATTCTGAAGCTCGACGAGATCTTTCCACTTGCGGAGCCCGGGATTTGCCGATTCACGCCGTTCATTGTCCTAAGTGAGCCAGCCAATGGATCAGCCTCCACAAGTTAGAACTGCCTGAAGTACGTGAGTCGTTTTGCTGCAATGAGCAAATAAAAACTACGAGAGGTATATGGACCGCGAATCTTCTTCCCGCCGCAATTTCCTGAAAGGCCTCGGAGCCGCCGGCGCTCTTACTGCCACCGGTATGCCGAACCTCTACGGGCAAACCGCCACCACTCCTGCTCTTCAAACCCAAATTCCCGATAAAACGCCTTCGGAATCTTCAGAAGTTCAGGCGGACCGCCTTCGCCGCATGCAATGGTGGCACCAGGCGAAGTTCGGGATGTTTATCCATTGGGGGCTGTACAGCGTCTTGGGCCGCCACGAATGGGTCATGGAGAATGAAGGCATTCCAGTTTCCGAATACGCCCCGCTGGCCAAGCGCTTTAATCCCAAGCCAAACGCAGCGCGGGCGTGGGCCAAATTGGCCCGCCAGGCTGGTCAGAAGTATATGGTGATGACGACGAAACATCACGAGGGCTTCTGCCAGTGGGACACAAAACTTACCAACTACTGCGCTGCCAAGCAGGGTCCGGGCCGCGATCTGGTACGGGAGTATGTTGAGGCGGCGCGGGCGGAAGGCCTTCACGTAGGCTTCTACTATTCCCTGATGGATTGGCATCATCCTGACGGCGCACGTTGCGCGACCGATGAAGACGCGCGCAAGCGCTTTGTTGCCTATACCCACGGGCTCGTCCGCGAACTGCTGACCAACTACGGGAAGATCGACGTTCTCTGGTATGACGTTCGCTGGCCGCTTACGGCCGACCAGTGGGAATCGGAAAAGATGAACAAGATGGTGTTCGAACTGCAACCGGACATCATCGTGAACAACCGCAACGGACTCCCCGGTGACTTCGCCACTCCCGAGCAGCGCATCGAAGCTGCGAAGAACGCCTGGGAATCCTGCATGACATTGAATGACAGTTGGGGGTTCCAGCAGAACGACGATAACTGGAAGACGTCCAAACAGATCATTCGCAACCTGGTTTCCTGCGTACGCGATGGCGGCAACTATCTGCTGAATATTGGCCCGAAACCAGACGGCTCGATTCCGGAGGAAACAGTACGGGTGTTGAGTGAGGTTGGGCAGTGGATGGCGAAAAATGGCGACACCATCTATCAATCCGATCTGTGCCAGGTCCGCAGAAACAACTACGCAAGCTTTACGCGTAAAGGAAATACGCTGTATATGCACGTCCACTATTGGCCCGGCGAAACGGTGGCCATGAGCGGGTTGCAGACCACCGTCAAGTCGGCCAGGCTTCTGGCGAGCGGCAAGAAGGTCGAGTTCCATCAGGACCCCTACCGCGTCAGCTTTACCGGACTACCGGCCCAGGCGCCGGACCATCCTGTAACCACGATCGCCATTGAGTGCGAAGCCGAACCGACGCAGGACTCAATCTTCGTGCGCAAAGGGAAGCCGCGAGAAGGGGTCTAGCAGCGGAGACCCTCAAAGATAAAAAAATACCTGACCCGGAGGCGCGGTCTTAAGTGTTCCTGAGACCGCGCATACACAGATATGGTAGATGACTCGAATAAGATTTCCCGGCGGAGCTTTCTCAAGGTCAGCGGAGTTGGTCTGGCGACGCTTGCTTCGCGTCCCGTGTGGGCGCAAGGAGCGTCTGAAGCCCCTGTCTCTACTCGGAACAAGCCGATCGAGCCGCTGGTGTTGCGGTCGCGAGCGCTTGAATTGGTCCTGGATCGTAAGGACGGGGTGCCCTACGAGTATCTCCTCCTTTCCGGCAAAAGCCGTTTTGTCGGCGAAGACCTTGGCGCTCCGCTCAAGGCGGTGATCTGTGATCGCACTCACTGGGCGTTTCACGACGTGGCGCTGGCTGTAGCGAAAATTAAAACCACAAACAGCCAGGCGGACTTTTATTTCAACGCTACGGAGGAAAGCAAGACTGCCGCTAGTTTTACGCTGCGGTACCGCGTGGAGGAAGCCACGGTTCACATCACGCTGGAGGACGTTCAAGAGCACGAAGGATATGAGCTCATCCAGGTCGAGCTTCCCCGATTGGCCGCAGTCCGGGAAGAAGACGGCGCCGCGTGGCTGGCGCATGGCGATACCGGAGGCAGCCTTGCCTCACTCGCTGAAGCCACGCCTGGCCATCTGAGACCCAATACTTTTTGGGGCAATGTGCTGGCTACTCTTCCTGTGGTCATGGTGGGCACCAACAATGCGCTATGTGTGCAGGAAGTGACTGCCTACATGGACGAGACTGCTTTGGCTGTCGACGGCGAGAAGGGCAATCGTCGAGCAAGCCTGGGCACGGTCAAGGTCCACCGCGTGAACGGAAGTCTTTCGTACGACATGAACACGGGGACGGCGGCAACTCGCTTCGCTGGAAACAAAGAAACTCCCAACGTGCTGATTGGACAGAAGTCAGCTTGCCGTCTCGACTTCATTGCGAAAAGCAAGGCCGATGCGACCTGGCTGGAGGGAGCGAAGCTGGTGCGCCAGCGCATGCCTTCGATTCCCACGCATTACTACGACGACAAATTGGTCTACGGCATTCATTGCGACGAACCGAAGTATGAGAAGCCGCCGGCCACCTTTCAACAATGCGAGAAGTTGATTCGCGACGTGGCAGCCCTGACGGGGAATGCCGCCCAAGTCGTTCATCTATGGGGTTGGCAGTATCGCGGTAAGGACACCGGCTATCCGGCGGTGGCGGAAGTGAACCAACGCGTGGGCAGCTATGAAGAGCTCATGCAGTTGATGCAAGATGCGCGCAAGTCCAATTGCAACGTCACTTTTTCTGATAACTATGACGACGCCTATAAGAGCAGCCCGGCCTGGGACCCAAAGCTGATTGCCAGGCGTCCTGACGGAGAACTTTGGGAGAGCCGCAATTGGACCGGGGAGAACTCTTACATCATCGGGATGGCGAAGTATATGCAGGGCCCGGGTGTTGAGCGCGTCCGCTATACCTGTGAGCGCTACAAGCTGCGCCAGACCACGCACGTGGATGTGCTTTCGTACTATTCCATACGCAACGACTGGGACCACGAGAATCCAGCCAGCGGGATCAAGAACCTGGTGGAAGGCCGATTTCGCGTGATGGATGAATTTGCCAAGCACGGTGTCGATGTCAGCTCGGAAGCTTTGCGTTATGCCTTTGTAGGAAAGATGAGCTACTACTGGCATATGCCCACGCCGTCGCCGTGCCCATTTGGAGGCAAGCCGATTCCTTTGCTGCCCATGATCTACCGGCAAAGCGCCATTTGGGGAGATTGGGGACGCAACCGCGAGTATCCCGAGCGCCTGCTCAACATGCTGTTTTACAACGCATGCCCGCATCTCTCCATTGCTACCAGTTCGGCCCCCGCGGAAGTTACCGATCTTTTCTACTTAATGATGGTCCCGTGGTTCAAGTTGCAGTCCCGCAATATAGAGTCGTTCCGGCGCGAAGGCGACCGGACCGTTATTGGTTTGCAGGGAAATTCAGAAATCGATCTGGATTGGCAGAACAAGAGGTACAAAGTGACGATTGACGGCGCGGAAGTCGCTCGCGATGGCAGCATTTTCTGTCCCATGGATGACCATCGGATCGCTTTTTACTCACTCACTGCAAAAGAACTCTCGGCGCCGCTGCCAAGGGGCTGGAATTCGGCGAGCGTTACTGCGCGCGTTCTCATGAAGGAGTCATCGCAAGGAGTGCCTGTGGCCGTCGATGGCGGCAGAGTCCGTGTAACCGTTCCCGCCCAGCAGCCGGTCATCGTCTATCGCGATCACAAAGAGCAAACCTCGAATGCGTAAACTGGCGGCAATACTCCTGTTATATATGGCAACCTCTGCCGCGCAATCACCGGTTTCCATTGAGGTCCATCCGGAAAAGCCGGGCCCGGCCATTCCTTCCAACTTCATCGGGCTGAGCTTTGAGACGGCAGCAGTCCTGCCCAACGCCGGCAAGGGTTACTTGTTTCATCCCGGTAATACAAATCTGGTGCGCTTGTTTCGAACGCTTGGAATTCGAAATCTGCGAATCGGCGGCAACACAGCCGACCGGCCAACGGTCAAGATTCCAGACAATACTGATGTAGACAATCTTTTTGGTTTCTCGAGAGCAGCCGGAGCGAGAGTGATCTATACGTTGCGGCTCAGAGAGTCGACTCCTGAAGACGCGGTGAGAGCCGCTCAGTATCTGATGTCCCGCTACCGGCCGGATATCGACTGTCTCTCCATCGGCAATGAGCCGAATATCTATTTCAAGGATTATTCGGCATATCGTGAACAGTTGAAGAAATACATGGATGCGATCGCGGCCTTACCTCAGAGTTCTGGCATAAAGTTCTGCGGCCCCAGTACAACTCCCGGCAAACCGGAGTGGGCGCGCGGTTTTGCCGATGATTTCGGCCCGTCAGGACGGGTTCAATGGGTCACGCAACATTCTTATCCCGGCGGCAGCGGCAGGAAAATACAGGATGCAGCCCTAGGACGTGACTTGCTTCTTTCCACCGACTTTCAGCAATCGAATGAGGACTTGTACGGATTGTTTGCACCGCAGGTGTCGAGCGACGGATTAACGTACCGGTTGGAGGAAACCAATAACTTCTTCAATGGCGGGGCCAAAGATGTGAGCGATACTTTTGCTTCTGCCCTCTGGGGGCTTGATTATCTGTACTGGTGGGCTGCGCACAACGCCCAGGGGATCAATTTTCATACCGGCGATAACGTTGCCGCGGGTGAGCAACAAACGCCGTGCCGGTATGCTGTCTTCTGGACCTCGGAAACTGGTTACTCTGTTCATCCTCTCGGATACGGAATGAAAGCCTTTGAGTTAGGCAGTCATGGTCGTTTGCTGCCGGTGCAAATTGTCCTCAACAAGGGCAATGTCAATTTGACTGCTTACGCCGTCCTCGGCGAAGATCAGAGCCTCTATATAACCGTCATCAATAAAGAACATGGTCCTGCGGGCCGCGCGGCCACCGTGACCATTGATCCAGGAAATGGCTACGCTCATGGGCAAGAGATGCTATTAACCGCGCCGAATAATGATGTATCCGCACAATCAGGCATAACTCTGGGTGGCGCGTCCATCATGGACAACGGTCGCTGGAAAGGGAAATGGATACCTGTGGCGCGCTCGCACAAAGGCAAGGAGCTTTCGCTCGCCATCCCACCAACCACGGCGGTTGTGGTCAACCTGAGAGCGGTTGAATAAGGAAAGCGCGAATGTACAGATGGAGGGCATATTTAGGTTTAGGCATTATTTTGACAAATAGAACCTGCTGTTCAGCATAGAGAAATACGTTGGGAAATACGTTCTTTAAAAAAATCTTGACTTAACGTTAAGTTTTTTAAATAATGCAACACCGTGTCACATTCTAAGACGCTGATTGCCGCGAAATCTCCCTATCAGGTCCAGGTCCTGGATCGCGCATTGGCGGTTCTGGAAGTACTTTCAGCCGAAGGTCCTGATCTTTCCCTGGGAGAGATTTCTGACCGTCTGGCGTTGCACAAAAGCACAACGCACCGCCTGATCATGGTGCTGGAACGGCATAACTTTGTTGAGCGGAATTCAATCAGTGGCCGGTACCGTCTCGGCCTGAAACTATTCGAATTAGGAACGAAGGCAGTTTCGCAACTGGGTCTTCGGGAACGGGCGCGGCCCTTCCTGGAGAGGTTGGTGCTGGAAACAAGCGAGACAGTTCATCTTTGCGTCCTGGACGACACTGAGGTCGTCTATCTCGATAAGGTTGAGCCAGAGCGGTCCGTGCGTATGGCTACCAGCGTCGGACGCAGGAACCCCATTCATTGCACCGCGGTAGGCAAAGCGATCATGGCCTATCTGCCGATGGGTGAGGTCGAAGCGATTATTCGCAGACATGGCATGAAGGCCATGACTGCCAAGACGATTACTAACTTCCTTGAGCTCAAGAAAGAACTGAACGCGATCAGACAACGCGGCTATTCGATTGATGACGAGGAAATTGAAGAAGGCGTGCGGTGCGTGGGGTGCGTAGTGCGCAACTTTTCCGGCGAACCGCTGGCAGCCATCAGCGCCTCCGGGCCCGCATTCCGTGTAACGCGGGCAAAAGTTGCGGAGCTGGCGGTTCCCGTCATGGCTGCGGCGCAAGGCCTCTCATCAGAACTGGGATTTAAAGAAAAGCCGGCTGGTATCGTCCACCGGGGAAAAGCTACTATTTTGGCTTAAGAAGTTTAGCTCGGCGGGGAGCCGAGTTTTTATGTACGTTTTTACAGATGGGACAACGTCTCATATAGCGGTACTGCCCAGCTAATGAGGCGCGCAACAGAGGAGGCTACACTATGAGGACACCGTCGTTCTTGAGCGCTATCGGATTGCTGGTTCTGGCGCCCATAGTCCTGAATGCACAGATCACAACCACCACTCTTTTTGGAACCGTTACGGACAAGACTGGCGCCGTAGTTGCTGGCGCGGATGTGACAGCTACGAATACCGGCACAAACCTCGCGCGGTCCAGCAAGACCAACGCGCAAGGTGAATACCGGATTGAGTTCTTGCCCATAGGCAAGTATTCGGTGGCAATCAATGTCACTGGCTTCAAGAAATTCCTCCAGAACGGAGTCACTCTGGAGGTTGGGCAGGCGGTGCGCGTCGATGCTTCTTTGGACATCGGATCGACCGGAGAAGTGATTGAGGTGACGTCAGCCACTCCGATTGTGAACACCAGCAGCCCTGAACTTGGGCGCACGGTGGAAAACGAGGAGATCGCCGACTTACCGCTCGTCAACCGAAACCTCTATACGCTGCTGGACCTTACGCCCGGCGTGCAAAGGAATGACAACACCATTGTCCTCGGCTATCCCGAGCAGAGGACGCTGATCAATGGCGGCGTAGATGGCGGCGCCGGCTCAGTCAATTACTATCTTGACGGCGGGACCAGCATGACCGGCCTGCGCAATACCGGCAATATTCCTCCCAATCCTGACGCCGTTCAGGAATTCAGGGTGCAAACCAACAGTTACAGCGCGGAATACGGCCGCTTCGCGAGCGGCGTGATCAACGTCCTCACCAAGTCCGGGACCAATCAGTTTCACGGTTCGGCATTCGAGTTTTTGCGGAACAATGTCCTGAACGCCAATAACTGGGGTAATACGTTCGCAACGCCGCCGTTGCACCGCAACCAGTTTGGCGCAACGTTGGGCGGCCCTATTGTCAAGGACAAAACGTTTTTCTTTGGCTCTTACGGCGGGCTGCGCCAAAACACCAGCACATTTCTTAACGGCGCTACGGTGCCTTCGGCGTTGGAACGCGTGGGAGATTTCTCCCAATCGGCGGTAAAACCGATCAATCCAGTGACCCATGTGGCCTACCCGGGAAATGTGATTTCTTCTCTCGATCCGGTTGCATTGAAGATTATCAACCAGTTCATTCCCCAGGCCAATCTTCCCGGCAACAAATGGCAAGGCTTTGTCCCCAGTCCATACAATACCAACGAGTTTCTGGGGAAGGTAGACCACAGTTTCAACGAGAACCGTCGGTTGACCGTCAGCTATTTTGAGACCAGCGGAACCAATACGCTTATACCAGGCTCTGGTAATACGCAATTACCTTGGTCCCAGCAGGAGTTTGACTGGCGCCAGCATGAAGCCAACGTGAGCGATACTTGGTCAATCAGTCCGAATAAAATCAACCAAATCTGGCTTACGTATACGCGCAACTTTGGCGGCCGGTTGAACGTGCCGCAAACAAATTTGGCCAGCCTTGGTTCTTTGCAAACCATTCAGGGCACTCCTGCACTGCCGCAGATTGCGGTGACCGGATTCTTCAACTTGACCCAGGCCATTGCCGGCCCGGTAGCAGGGACGAACTTCTATTCGGCCCGAGATACCTTCAGCTACAACCATGGCCGCCACGCGTTTAAGTTTGGCGGCGAGCTTTCGCTCGACAAAGATATTCAACAGACATTGCTGAACAACTACGGCACCTTCACCTTCAACGGAGTGGTCAGCAAGAATGCCCTAGCGGATTTCGAAATCGGCCTTCCGAGTTCACTGGCGCAGGATGCGCCGGTCATCGGATACACCAACACCTGGTACACCGCGGTCTTTGCGCAGGATGATTTCCGCATCCATCCTCGACTGACGTTGAATTTGGGACTGCGCTGGGACATCCAGACCCCGCCCACCGACGCACAGGACAAAGAATCAACTTATGTGGCTGGCGTTCAATCAACGGTACGGCCCACGGCTCCACTAGGGATACTTTTCCCTGGAGACGCTGGATTCACTCGCGGCATTGTCTCCGTTCCCTGGAACCATATCTCTCCGCGTTTTGGCCTGGCATGGGACCCGTTTGGCGACGGCAAGACCGCCGTTCGTGCCGGTGCGGGAGTTTTTTACGGCAGCGTATCTGGGAACCAATGGAATACCACATCCAACTTTGAACCGTTTGCTATCCGGCTCACATTCAACAATAACAACAGCGCTACCAAGAGCAATGGCGCTACCCTGAGTAACCCTTATAGAAATTTGACGGGCGGCAATCCTTTCCCGTATAACGGCCAATTTGTTCCGGGTGGTTCCATCTTTGGCCCATCGCCAAACTTTCATTGGCCTTACACCTACCAGCTCAATTTTTCGGTGCAACGCCAGGTTACCAACAGCCTCGGCGTCACGGTCGCCTACGTGGGATCGTTAAGTCACAATCTGCCTTTCGCCGTGGACTTGAACTATCCGACTTCCGTGGGCGCCACAACAGGCAATGTTCAAGCCAGACGTCCCAACGCGGCTTTCGGTTCGGTGCTCTCCATGCAGTCCGGCCAGACCGCGTCTTACAACGGATTGCAAATCAGCGCGACGCAAAGAATGTCACACCATCTTTCCTTCAATGCTTTCTACATCTACAGCAAGACATTTGACAGCGTGCAGCTCCAGAACAGCACGACCCAAGCGCTAGTCCAGAATTTTGCCAACATCGGCGAGGATAGAGGCCCGGCTGATACCGACATGCGCCATCAAGTTGTGCTTTCCATGATCTGGCAGCCTGACTACTACAGCGGAGATAGCTCCGTGGTGCGTCACATCGTCAACGGATGGTCCGTCTCGCCGATTTTGAAATTGCATAGCGGGTTCCCATTCAGCGTGCTCAACGGGGCCGATGCCAACCTCGATGGCAATAATACCGACCGGGCACAACTCGTGGGCAACGTCAACAATGGCAACTGTTTGAACCCTGGCGGAACACCGGGATCACCAGTAGGCACGGCGGCTTGTTGGTTCAACAACACAACGCTTGTCAGGAACGCTCCGACCAACGGCGCCCCCGTTGACGGCAACACTCCACGAAACTTTCTCAACCAGGCGGCATACAAGGATGTGGACCTGGCAATCTCTCGCACATTCAAGGTCCGCGAACACCTTAATCTTCAGTTCCGGGCAGAGGCACTCAACGTTCTGAACATTGTCAGCTTGAATGCTCCCAACGCTACTGCTCCGGTCACTCCAACGCTGCCGGGAAACTTTGGTCAGGTCGCGACCGCTCAAACCATGAGGCAACTGCAGTTTGGCATAAGGTTCGCGTTTTAGCTTAGACGGTATTTCACGCTGGCCATCGACGGCGGACAGATAGATGCTAGCGATGGCCACCTTCACTGCTCTCAACCGACTTTTATGATGCGTAGTTTGATAATTACAGCTACCCTTGCTTTCTGTCTCCTGTTCAGCGCAACCGCCCACGCCAGCCCTCATCTGGCCGGGATAAAGATGGTTGTCACAAACCCTTCGGGGGAAGAGCGCCGCGCCGAACCTGTGGTTGTCTCCATCGCCGAGTTGCGCAAGGTCGCTCCTGATCTGCGTGCTGGATCGCTGATCGTCACCGTGACTCACGCTTCGGACTTGCAGCAAGATGCAGCCACGCTCCAGGCAACCGAGGTTCCTTCTCAAGTGGATGACCTGGACGACGACGGAAAAGCGGACGAACTCGCCTTCCAACTCGACTTGCGGCCGCATGAGACCTGCATTGTAACCATCACCTATGGTGATCCGAACCGTATTCTCAAAATCCGCGGAGAATATCCCGCCCGGACGGACGCGCTCTTTGCCACCAAGATTCAAGGACTGGGCTGGGAGTCGGAGAAAAACGCCTGGCGCATTTACTTCGATCCCCGGAATGCCATCGACCTGTTCGGCAAGCACCGCTCGACGCTCCTCCTGAGGAGATTTGCGACACCGGAATATGACTATCACGCCGAATCACCCGACGGCCGGGACACCTATGAGATTGGCGATGCCATTGGCCTTGGCTCCGTCGCCGTGTGGCGCGATGGCAAAGTTGTTAAAGCCGCTGATGTACAAGCTCGAAAATATCGCGTGATTTCCACCGGCCCAGTGCGTGCGATTGTGGAGCTTACCTATGAAGGATGGAGCGCGGGAGATACCAAAATAACCGTCCAATCGCGCATCACGCAGTGGGCGGGAGATCGGGGCTTTTATCAGACGATCACTGCGGATTCCGGACCGGGCTTTACCTTCGCAACCGGCCTGCCTCTTAAATCGGAAGCTCCCGCGCTTCATTCCACAGCCGGGCGAACCTGGCTGGCGAGTTGGGGCGAGCAAGTTGTTAAGCCCGGAGCCCGTGCCACCGGGCCGGTTGCTGGAACCAATCTTGGTCTGGGCTTAATTATGATCACGCCGAACACGGCCACTTCTCTTGACGATTCTGGCAATCATCTTCTGACTTTTCCAACGCAGGCCGGCAAGGCGAGTTGGTACACGCTCGCGGCGTGGGACCAGGAGGGTAGCAATGATCGTGCTGTGGTCACCACCAACCAGGAGATGCAAGAGCGGAGTTCAGTGATAACGCCTCGTCGCGGCGTACAGAATAAGGATGAATTCAGCCAGATCATGCAGCGCACCGCGGATGCTCTCGGTAGTCCGGTGCAAGTCAAGGTCTTGTCCTCTACTCCAACGTCGCAATCTGCTCCGCCGGACACTCTGCCAAGCACAAAGCCGAAGACATATTCCCAGGCGATCGGCCTGCTCAAGCAGGAGATTGACCGGACAGCCGCAAAGTGGGAGCCAATTGTTAGTGCCTCAGCACCCGGCACCATGGCCACGAACAAAGGCCTGGGGTTTTTCACGGAGGGCGACAATCAAACCGGCGAATGGAAGCAACGTGAGGGGTTCTTCTGGACCGGCAGCTTCTGGGTGGGTGAACTGTGGAAGATGTATTCGCATACCCACGACGAGAAATACCGTCGATGGGCCGAGCTGTGGAATTCGCGGATGGTGGGAGCCGAGTCACAGCAGAATCATGATGCCGGCTTCCTTTATTATTACTCTTCCGTTTTTGGATACCAGCAGACTGGCTCTTCGGAGTTAAAAGAGAGCGGGCTGCGGGCCGCGCAACGGGACGCTCAACTGTTTAATCCTCGTTCGCAATTAGTGGCTGCCTGGGAGGTCAACGGAGATGATTCCATTGTTGACACGATGATGAACCTCCAGATCCTCTGGTGGGCCAGTCAGCAGACCGGCGATCCTAAGTGGCATGATCTGGGACTGCAACACGCTAAGCGGGCAGCGGAATGGTTTATCAGGCCAGACGGCTCGGTGACTCAATCCGTGCACTACAATCCCGGCGACGGCCGCCAGCGCCTGGAGTTGCATGGCGGAACCACGCGGAACGCCTACTTCGAATTACCCAATCACAGTGCCCCTGGAGACTTGCTGTTCAAACACACGCACCAGGGGTTTGAAGCCGGCACCACATGGTCTCGGGGAGCCGGTTGGGCGCTCTATGGATTCACCAAAGCGTACGAGGCAACGCATGATCCAGCAATGCTTTCCACTGCCGTGAAGGTCGCCGACTATATTGTCAGCGAACTGCCGGAAGATGCCGTTCCGTGGTATGACTTTGACGATGAAGGCGTCCACTATCGCAACCGTGACACTTCGGCGGCGGCACTCATCGCCGGCGGACTGCTCAGTCTTTCCCGCCAGGTTTCTGATCCGGAGAAAGCTGCTCTTTATCATAGGGAGAGCAAGCGCATCACGCAGTCTCTGATTGACCGCTACCTTTCGCCGGTGGGTAGCGCTGATTCGTCGCCGCCTGGAATTCTCCGCCATGGCAGCAGCACACGGCCCAACGATGGCATGTTGATTTACGGCCAGTACTATCTTTTGGAAACTTTGCTCGCGCTTGAAGCCCTTGAATCGAAGGAACCGCAGCGGAGCAGCCATTGAAAATCGCCGCCGCAGTAAGGATTGTTTGCAGTCCAGGGCAAAAAAATGGCAGGGAAGTTTGCCCCATCAGACTGCCTATCCGTCAGTGAACCGCAAGCTCGATGAAACCATACATGATTGTTGGCAAGGAGGCCGGATTGAAATATCTGATGAGCATGGCGTTTGTTTTTTTGTTTTCGCTGTCAATGATCGCCCAAGCAAGTCCGGGCGGGCTGCCGCGGGTCTTTCTGCTCGACGGCAAGACGTTAGTCGCTCAGAAAAAGCAGATCACTGCGGACCCCAATCGTCCGCTGGCTACCGCTGTCCGTGGGGCTGCCGACCGCGCCATGAAAGAGGGACCCTTCTCCGTGATGGACAAACAGATGGCGCCCCCGAGCGGGGATAAACATGACTACATGAGTATGGGCACCTACTGGTGGCCCAACCCTAAAACGCCCAACGGACTTCCTTATATCCGCCGCGACGGTGAAAGGAATCCGGAGATTGAGAAAATTCCTGACCACCAAAACATGGGGCGTGTAGGTAAGTTGTCGCGCGTTCTGGCGCTGGGATTTTACCTGACCGGCAATGAGACCTATGCCGTGCGGGCTGCCTTGTTACTACGCACGTGGTTTCTTGATCCCGCAACGCGCATGAATCCCAATCTAAACTTTGGCCAGGGGATACCTGGGATCACGACTGGCCGCGGAACGGGGATCATCGACAGCCGCGGCCTCACCGATGTCGTGGATGCCGTCGGGCTGCTGGCTGGCTCCAAGAACTGGACAGCTGCTGATCAAAAAGCAATGGAGAAGTGGTTTGCCGGCTATCTCGCGTGGTTACAGCAGAACCCTATCGGCCTGGACGAGGCCAAGGCAGAGAATAATCACGGCACGTTTTATGACGTTCAGGTGGCCGATTTCGCTCTCTTTGTTGGTAAGCCGGAGTTGGCGCGTGATGTTCTGCAACAAGCGAAGCAGAAGCGCCTAGCTCGCCAAGTGATGCCCGATGGCAGCCAGCCACTGGAATACGAACGGACCCGCGGCTTTAGCTACAGCGTGATGAACCTGGATGGCCTAATGGAACTTGCTCAACTGGGAAAGCACGTGGGCGTGGAACTGTGGAGCTTCAAAACAGAGGATGGGCGGAGCGTCCGCCATGCGCTGGACTTCCTGGTGCCATTTGCCCAGAGAAACAAGAAATGGGAACACCAGCAGATTACCGATTTCAAGCCGCAGGAATTAGTCCCTCTTTTGTTGAAGGCCGCAACCCAATATGGCAATCAGGACTACGAAAGAGCAGCAAAAAAGATCGGCATGCCGGAGGAAGACGTAAACGTTTTGCTTTTGCAGGCGGAATCCGCCAAGTGACTCCTATGATTACTCACTCTCAGCGCTTAATCTCGAGCCCGCTCCGCAAGTTCGCTTTATTTGTCGGCCTTGTGGTTCCTTTCTTGTCCTACGCACAGTCAACCTCATCGGACGCACAGCCGACCGACACAATTTCAACCGACCAGTTTGCCGGCGACGTTACTGGATTTCTTGGGAAAGAGTTGTCCGCTCATTTGGCTGACGTCCGCACTCTCGAACCGCCGCAGGAGCGTGTTGTAGGCGCGCTGACCGTAGGTGAGTTTAGCTGGGGCACGTTCCTGCGCGCGCTGGCTTCTTACTCAGAGCTGTCGAACAACCGATCGCTGGGAGGCCGCGACTTGCCTCAGGTCATTGGGAAGATTGGATTGATTGAGGCGAGAGGTGGAGGCAAGGCGTTCGCGCAAATGTATGGGGCCATTGCCCTGCGCAGCTTTGGCGCAGACCTGAAGACCAACCCGCTATGGCAATCGCTTACGCCGCAGGAGCAGGCAGAGTGGCGCTCTCTTCTTGATCCGGCAAGATTTTATGATCGTCAAACGCGGCACGTCATCAACCTTCCCGAGAACTACTTTGGAGTAGCGGCCCGCGTAGTCTCCATGGATTATCAGTTAGGCATCATCAAGGACCGGGTTTTCGTTGACGATCTGTTGGACCGTGCGGCGGAACAGTTCACCAGCGGCGCATTATATTCAGACGACAGCATACCCTCTGGGCGTTACGACCGGTATTCCAACGAGTACGCGCGTTATGTATACGAAGCCGCCGAGAACGTGGGACGCAAAGAATTGATGCAGGCCCTGGAGCCTACGCTCAAGACCCAGATGCGGACCTGGTGGGACCTGCTCTCTCCTGACGGCTACGGCTACTCCTGGGGCAGAAGCCTGGGCGTGATCAGCTACATTGACACCTTGGAGATTGTTGGCTTCCTCAGCAAGCATCCCCAGTTTCGTCCAGCGCCGCTCCCGCAACTTGCCAGTGCTTACTATGTCGCTTGGCAATCGCTCATGAAAGAGTATCAGCCCGAACGTCATCTGCTGAACGTCCTTGGATTTGGGCGCGGCAACTACAGCTACATCACTCTCCAGCGGGAATGGCAACAGACTACTGCGTTCTTCGGCAAGGCTTCCGGGGCGCACAAGAACTTTCTGGAGGGAATGAGAGCGGAGCACATCACTTCGTTCCCGTCGCACTTGCAGCTGCCGGATGTGGCGCGATTCGAGTATTTCCGAAAAGGCAGCCGACCGGCAGGCGTGTGGCTGGTCCGGCAGAAGAGCATTCGCTTTGTTCTGCCCATCACGACCGGCCCAAAGCCCGGCATATCGGACTATCTGCCTGCTCCCTATGATCTGGCAGGTTTTGCTCCTCCGGTGGAGCAGCAGTTGCCTACGGTCACGCCCTATCTTGAACTTGCCGACGGGCGAGTGATTGTGGCCGGAGATGGCGCCGACGAAATTCATCCCAGCGATGATGGGCACAGTCTGCGCGCGGTTTGGCGCAAGTGGGTCCTGGTGGGAGGCAAAGCAGGTCAGACCGTCGACACCGCACTAACCACCGACGTCACCTGGAGTTTTGCCGGCAACGTTCTGACGCGCACGGAAAAAATTTCCGCGACTGCGCCTGTCTCCATCAAGAGGTTCTGGGTGGCAGTTCCAAGCACCGGCTCCACCAGCATCACTTCCGTCGAAAATGGCCACCGCACAGATGCCTTACAAGGCCAAGAGGGCGTGCTTCAGGTCTCAGTGGACGAGTCCTCGGTTCCACTGAAAACCTCATTGCAGGCCACGGGAAATTCCGCACTCGGCAAAGGCAGTCGTGGACCAGTGCCGTTGATTCTTAATCTTGAAAACACGGAGATGCTGATCGCGCCAGGAAAAGAATTGAACTGGAAGTTGTCCCTCCGAATTCTCGCTGGCAATGGAGCGGTACGATAGCGGTACGATCAGGCCGCCGGACGACCCTGGAAATGAGCACAGAACGTTCATTCCCTTGAGGTCGAGGCCCCTGGCCTCGACGCGACGACCTACCAAATTCTTGTCTCGCTTCATCATGGTCACTCTCCGGCCAGCGCTACGTTCTGAGTGGCATAGAACCGTACTGTCTTCAGCGCCCCGCCCCAGGCGACCATCGCGTGTAGTTCCTTGTCGCTGCCTCCATAGCGGCGGGAATTCCTAAACTCACGAACTGCGGGGGGACGTCCGTTTACCCCCATTTTCTCCCTGCCGCTTGCCGTTAACCCCGCCCGCGTTACATAATGCACAGCAGCTTCTCCAACGAAGGAGTGACAAAAAATGATTTTGCGCAAACGGTTTTCATTTTTCAGCTTTGCGATTCTCTTTGCCGCGATGTGCGCGACGCCGTATGTACGGGCACAGCAGTCGCCAGTGAGGGTCAGGCCGCTGTATCCCAGCCCCAAAGCCAGTGTGACGCAGACCATCGGCGTTACCGACATCAGCATCACTTACAGCCGGCCGGCGGTGAAGGGCCGCCCAATCTTCGCGGAGGCCCCGGCGACGATGGAGGCGCGGGCCAAGGGCGAAGCTACCCTCGACAATCAGAATGAGCGCAAGGCAGGTGAGCCCATTGTTCCTTATAACCACACCTGGCGCGCCGGCGCGAACGACGCGACGATGTTTCAGGTAACTGACGACGTTCTGATCAATGGGCAGCTGTTAAAGGCCGGCACCTACAGCTTGCACGCCGTTCCCGCTAAAGACGAGTGGACCATCATTTTCAACAACGACGCCGGACAGTGGGGCAGCTTTACGTATGATGCGAAGAAGGATGCGTTGCGCGTCAAAACCAAGCCACAGCCGGTTAGCGAGAACCAGGAATGGTTGATTTACACCTTTGATCCTGTCAGCGAGAATTCCGCGACAGTCAACATCCGTTGGGAAAAAGTCCGTGTGCCCTTTACCATCGAAGTGAAAGACGTGAAGGCGCTCTGGCGCGCCAAGGCTGAAGCGGTCATTGCCGCGAATCCGACGAACGAAGTCCTTCCTCTTCAGGTGGCCCAGACTTATGCCAACGACAAGAATTGGGACGAAGCGCTAAAATTCGTTGACCAATCGATTAAGGTCAAAGAAACATTTCGAAATCTCTCAGCCAAGACGAACATCCTTTGGGCGGCCGGCAGGAAAGAAGAAGCCCTCAAGGTTGGGGACGCGGCCATTGCGAAGGGCAAAGCCGACAACGCTAACACTTCGGCTTTTGAGAAGCGCATCGCGGACATGAAAGCCGGCAAGATGTAATCAGCCCTAAGTTCTCGCAAGAGAAAGCTTTTGCAGATGTAGTTGTTGGGTTTCCGGAGTCCGGTTGGACATAATGAGCGATGTTGAAATAGGTTGCGATAATGTCAGTTCGTATCAACAATCCTACTTCTTTTTTTTAGAGAGATGGATTTGTCCGGCAGAATGCTGAAGTAACAGCCAACGAAGTCTGCTATGCGGTCAAACGGTGCGCCGGGCGGGCATTGACAATCTGCCCCCCACGATCCTCGTCGCAGCTGCGCCCACGTTCTGCCGTGGATCTGGAGGCGAACTCGAGCAGATTTAGTTTCTGCTTGCCAGGCGTCGGTGCAAGCTACCGAACGATACGTCGGATGCAAACCTGGTTGGTATTCTCGCTAAAGCAAAAGGCTGCGGCGCAAATCCTCATATCGCCGATCATTGCGAAGGGAATCCATTTTGGGATCCACCTGAATAAAAGATGCCCACATCTCATGGGTAGTGCAGGACATAAACAGGCTGCGGAAGGCGGTGTCTTTATCTTCTAGAGCCGCGTAAGCCATTCCAATGTGGTAATGCGGCAGCGAAGAGTACTTCGAAGGTCGATTTATTTCCTTGAGTTGCCGACGGGCATCTCTTTGTTCTCCTGACAAAGCGAGGCTGCGGGCGAGCGAAGCGGCCAGCAAGGGTGAGTCGCCCGGGAAATGTCGCATGGCCCGACGCTGATCACGCGCTGCTTCACGATATTGTTTTTTCTCATCGTAAGCCAACCCCCGCATCCAATAGGCATACCAGAAATCGGAGTCGAGTTTGAGCGCCTGATCATATTGTTCTATTGCGGCATCATATTCCCGCGCCCAATAAAGCATGGTTCCCACATTGGTATTGATCATTCGCGAAAGAGGATCGATCCCCTGCGCAAGCTTGATTTGCTGAATAGCCTCGCGCACACTGTTCTTGGCTGCCAGATAGAAAGAATACCAATGATGGGCGGTCACGCAGTTTGCGTTGAGTCGCAACGCTTCTTGAAATTCCTGTTCCGCTCCGTCCCAGTCATGCTCAAACACAGACAGAATAAATCCCAAGGCCGCATGCGGTTCCGCAAAGGTGCGGTCAAGGCCCATTGCGCTGGTGGCAGCGTGTTTGGCGTTGCCGCATGCCTGCTCGGGAGGAATCCATGACTGGCTGGCCATCACGGCATAACAATCCGCCAGGGCGGAGTGTGCAAGAGCAAATTTGGAATCAAGTTCAATTGCTTTCTTGAACAGCACCGTGGCTTCCTGAAGGGACTTAGGCGTCCGTTTGTTCCACAGATATCGTCCACTCAGGTAGCTTTTGTAGGCTTCCGGCTTTACTGGCGCAACGTAGTCCAGCCGGGCCTGTTCGTGAGGAACCAGCTTGATATCAATCTTCCTGGCGATGTCCTGACACACCTCCCTTAGGAAAACGAGCATATCGTCCAACCGCCGCTCGTACGTTTCTGCCCAGACTTGGCTCTCATCGGCCACCTGGATAAGATGGACGGAGGTCCGAACTTTGTTTCCTGCGCTTAAGACTGACCCTTCGACCACGTAACGGACTCGCAATTCTTTACCAATCTGTTTGGCTGTCTTTTTCGTTTTTTTGTAGCGCATGATTGAAGTCGGGGCTATCACACCCAGTTGTTCAGGATTCAGGCGGCCAAGTTGGGTAATGATCTCGTAGGTCAGCCCATCAATGAATTCTTCGTTCGGTTGTTTGCCCCGTCCGAGCCTGCGGAAAGGCAAAACGGCGAGTTTGCGTCTGCCTTCGCCGGAATCTCCCTTCGGCCTCTTCGTAAAACGATAGCCGAGCTTGGGATACGTGGAAATGTATTGAGAGTTACTTTTCGTCTCGCCCAGGGCTTTTCTGATACCGGCAATCACTTTCTTCAGAGAGTCGTCAACTTTAATATCCGGGTGGATGTCAGGCCAGACTCTCTTTCGAAATTCTTCTTTCTCCACTATTTTCCCGGCCTTCCCTACCAGCACCAGAAGGACGTCCTTTTCCTTGGGCGTGAGATGTATGGGCTCGTCCTCACGGGTGAGAAGGCCTGTGCCGCTAAAGCGAAATGGCCCGAACGTGTGCGTAATGGCGGAGTCTCCTATTTTGACGGTAACAATTCGGTAACAAAAATACCATTTTCCCCACAGGAACAACAACGCTTAAATGGAATATAAATCTCCTCGTTGAAAGATCTCGGAAGAGAGGAGAAATCAGTGCATATTGCAATCGACACGGGCGGCACTTTCACCGATTGTGTTTACGTCGAAGAATCGACCTTAAAGGTCTTAAAGGTATTTTCCACGCCGGAAGACCCTGGCAGCGCAGTAGTGGAAGCGGTCCGCGCGGCATCGAACGGCAACATTCCATTCGTCCGCCATGGTACCACGGTGGGAACGAACGTTCTGCTGGAGCGCAAAGGCGCGCGGGTGGCGTTTGTAACGACTGCGGGCTTTGAAGATATCATTTCCATCGGACGCCAGGCTCGGTCTCATCTGTATAACTGGTTCGGCACGCCCCTACCGTGCATCGTCCCAACGGAACTGCGCTTCGGTATTACGGAGCGCACAGCTTCCGATGGGACCGTTTTACGAAGGCCTGACGATCGCGAACTTCGTGAACTGGTGGAAAAGGTCAAGGCTAGCGGAGCAGAATCGATTGCCATCTGTCTTTTGTTTTCTTTCGCTAATCCTGAAAACGAAATTGCGGCCGCGCGAGCTTTGTGCTCGCTGGGACTGCCTGTTTCCGTATCGCACGTAATCCTCCCTGAATTTCGCGAATACGAGCGCGCGTCGACTGTAGCGGTGAATGCTTATCACGGCCCGAAGGCGGGAAGCTACTTGCAAAGGCTTGATGCAAACCTTCGTCGGCTCTCCTTGTGCTCGGGCTTTGACGTGATGCAATCCTCCGGGGGAATTATCCCGGCAAAATTTGCAGCGGAGCAGCCGGTGCGTACTGTGCTTTCCGGCCCCGCTGGCGGCGTGATCGGCGCCTACCATATGGCGCGGCTGGCCGGCTTTTCCAGGATCATCGCCTTTGATATGGGCGGAACCTCGACCGACGTCTGCCTGGTGGATGAGAACGAAGGTGGTCCCCTCACCGCCAATGACGCGCTGATTTCTCAAATGCCCATCAGCGTTCCCATGCTCGACATTCACACCATCGGAGCGGGTGGCGGATCACTAGCGCGCTTCGATCAAGCGGGGATTCTGCATGTGGGGCCGGAGTCGGCCGGTGCGAATCCGGGACCGATCTGCTATGGCCGGGGCAAGCAGCCCACCGTAAGTGACGCAAATCTGATTTTAGGCAGATTGCATCCCGAACATTTTTTGGACGGCAAAGTACGGTTGGACTGCGATCGCGCGCGCGTGTATATGGAGCGGACTCGGGCCGGCATCGCCTCGGTGGAAGAGTTTTCCGGCGGGATCGTGCTTCTGGCCGAGGCTGCCATGGAGCGGGCGATCCGGCTCATCTCCGTGGAGCGAGGCTACGATCCGCGTGAATTCACACTGGTTGCCTTTGGCGGCGCAGGACCATTGCACGCCTGCGCGCTTGCGAGCGCACTTCAGATGCCCCGCGTTCTTGTCCCCGCCTGCCCCGGCGCGCTGTCAGCACTGGGAATATTGCTGGCAGATACAGTCCGCGATTATTCGAAGACTGTAATGCTCAAATCGGACGCTGATCTCGAACCCCATTTTCGCGAACTGGAGGGGCTCGCTATGGCCGCGTCCCAGCTTCGCGAAGAGAGCGGCTCGGTCGTCCGGTCTCTGGATCTGCGGTATGCGGGACAGGGATATGAATTGAATGTCCCGTTTGTGCCGGAATTCCTACAGCGCTTCCATCAAATGCACCAGAAAAGATATGGCTATGCAGATGACCGAAAAACCGTGGAGATTGTGAACGTCCGATTGCGCGTCGCTATTCCGGGAGAGGCCGTCGAGTTTCCCACATTCTCGGGTGGAGATGGAGACGCTGCTCAAGCACTGATTGAAACGCGCCCCATGATCTTTGCGGGAAAGAATTTGTCCGGCAGAGTCTACCAGCGCGAGCGACTGGAACCCGGTGATCGGCTGGATGGCCCGGCGGTCGTAGTTGAATACAGCGCCACCACCGTGCTCCCGCCCGATTGGACCGCGCTGGTAGACGTTTACAAAAACCTGGTGATGGAGGTAAAGCAATGACCACTGATCCTATTGAACTGGCGATTTTCAAAAGCACCATGCATTCCGTGGCGGAAGAGATGGGAGCGGCTTTGCGTCGCACCGCGTTCTCTCCCAATATCAAAGAGCGGCGTGACTATTCCTGCGCTGTTTTCAACGGTGACGGCGATGCAATCGCGATGGGCGATCACATGCCGGTACATCTGGGTTCCATGCCAATGTCGGTGCGGGAGGCGATTGACCATGTTGAGCTTGGCCGGGGCGATGTGGCCATCCTCAATGATCCCTATGCCGGGGGCACTCATCTTCCGGACATCACCATGGTCCTGCCAGTATTTGCGGAAGGAGAGAATGTTCCAACGTTTTATGTCGCGTCGCGCGCCCACCACGCCGATGTGGGCGGGTATTATCCAGGGTCGATGGGGCCCTGCCACGAGATCTATCAGGAAGGCATTCGTATTCCGCCGATCAAAATTGTCCAGGGCGGGAGTGTCGTGCGCGATGTGCTCAATTTATTGCTGTACAACGTGCGGACTCCAGAAGAAAGGGAAGGCGACCTGTTTTCGCAAATTGGGGCGTGCAAAGTTGGAGAGGCACGCCTGCGCCACGTCATCACGAAATATGGCGGCAAGGTGGCCGATCTTTCCCGGGAGCTGTTGGACTATTCCGAACGCCTGGTGCGGGCTGAATTGGCGAAAATGCCTGCCGGAACATTTGCAGCGGCAGATTTTCTGGACGACGACGGCTTATCTGAAACGCCGATCCCAATCCGCGTTTCTATCCAGGTTGATCCATCCACTAGCAGCGCAAGGATTGATTTTTCCGGTTCGGGCGGCCAGGTCAATAGCAGCATCAACGCCGTGTATGCGATCACTTATTCCGCCGTCTATTACGTATTCCGCTGCCTGTTGTCCGATGAAGCGCCGGCGAGTGCGGGCATTATGCGTCCGATTCAAGTCATCGCTCCAAGCGGCACGATTGTGAATGCTCGTCCGCCCGCAGCCGTGGCTGGAGGCAATGTAGAGACATCGCAACGGATCGTCGATGTGTTGCTGCGTGCGCTCGCCAAGGCCATTCCTGGGCGTATCCCTTCGGCCAGCTCAGGCACGATGAACAACCTCACGATCGGGGGCATGGACATCAGGACAAATAAGCCTTTTGCCTACTACGAAACTGTTGCCGGAGGCATGGGTGCGCGGCCCACGGCTGACGGGCTTTCCGGCGTTCATACGCACATGACCAATTCGCTCAACACTCCGGCGGAGGCTCTGGAATACGCCTATCCATTGCGGGTAAGGCGGTACAGCTACCGGGCGTGTTCTGGTGGTGCGGGCCAGTATCGTGGCGGAGACGGTCTGGTCCGAGAAATCGAATTGCTCGCCGATGCGCAGGTCACCTTGTTGGCTGACCGGCGGCGTCTTGCGCCCTACGGTCTGTCCGGGGGCGAGCCGGGATCAACAGGGACAACAACGTTGATTCGACCAGACGCAGCCTGCGTGCTGCCGGGAAAATGCAGTGTCAGTGCTTCGAAGGGAGACGTGGTCCGCATTGAGACGCCGGGCGGCGGCGGCTGGGGCCCTTCGCCCGGCTTGCGGACATAGCGCCGCGCAGTCCTTACACATCATTCAATTTTTTACAGGAGGAAACAACAACATGCCACTTCAACCATTGCGTGTCGGCCTAATCGTGCCATCGTCGAATACGGTGATGGAGCCGGACTTTCATCGGCAAATCGGCGCAGCAGCCATCGTAAGCACAACGCGAATCCTTCTTGAAGATGTGACCCGTGAAGCCGAAGTCCGGATGCTCGAAGATGATTTGCCTCAGGCGATAAAGCGGATCGGGACCACGGCCCCCGATGTCGTCGTGTTTGGCTGCACTTCTGCCGGGGCGTTGGGGAAGCTGTCTCATGACGATGCGATCGCCAAGCGGATCGAAGAGAAAACCGGAGCGCGCGCGGTAACAGTATTGCGAGCTGTCCTGATGCAACTGGCTGCAATTCGCCCAACCAGGGTTGCGGTGTTTACACCATATATAGAAGACCTGACCAACAGCATTGCACGCTCCTTGGCTGAAGCCGGGTACCCGGTTGTTAGAGCCGCGGGAATGGGCATCACACAAAACCTCGAAATTGGCCGGGTCACACCGAAAGAGATCGTGGGGTTCGTGGAATCTCAGGTTACGGGAATTGGTCCTGATTGCATCTTTCTTTCGTGTACCAACTGGCGCGCTGTTGAGGTGATCGATTCGCTGCAAAAGGAATGGGGAATCCCGGTCGTCTCCAGCAACCAGGCTGCAATTGATGTTGTCCGAGAGCAGAGCAAAGTCGCCTCCATGAAGGGAGCACAGCCATGAGCACAGGAATCGTTTACCCAATCACAGTTGCGTCCAGGACCGTCAGCAAGCTTAGGCGCCATATTTTACCGCTTCTTTTTCTGCTCTACATTGTCGCTTACTTGGACCGCATCAACATCGGCTTCGCTGCGTTCACCATGAACCAGGAGCTGGGCATCACAAGCACACAGTTCGGGTTTCTGACCGGAGTTTTTTTCTGGGGCTACTTCCTGTTCGAAATACCGAGCAACCTGATCCTGCACAAAATGGGTGCACGCCCCTGGATTGCCCGCATCCTGGTGAGTTGGGGAGCAGTGGCGATGTTGGGAGGTCTTGTGCACAGTACTTCTCAGTTGTATATGGTTCGGTTCCTGCTGGGCGTGGCCGAGGCGGGATTTTTCCCCGGGATTGTTTTGTATCTCACTTACTGGTTCCGGCAGCGCGAGCAAGCACAAATGATTACATGGTTTTTGACCGGATTACCTGTCGCCAGCATCGTGGGCGCACCGCTCTCCGGTGTGATTCTCGATCATGTTCATTGGCTGGGCATCAGCAGTTGGCGATGGCTGCTTGTTCTAGAGGGGATGCCGGCAATCGGATGTGGCTTCGTTGCCTGGTTCTTTCTGCCCAGCCGCCCAGCAGAGGCCCAGTTTCTTCTACCAGAGGAAAAGGAGTGGATTTCTGAAGAACTCCGCCAAGAAGAGCGCCACAAATCCGGGAATCCTCAAACGACCGCCTTGCACGCGTTTACAAACCCGAGAGTGTGGCATTTGGCATGTATTTCGCTCACTTATCTGATCGGCCTATACGCGATGAGTTTCTGGATGCCACAGTTTGTGAAGCAACTTGCGCACGGCTACTCAAATACTTCCCTTGGAGCTCTGGTGATGGTACCCCATCTGGTTGGCGTAGTCGTGATGGTTCTCGTCTCTCGCAGCTCAGACCGAAAGCTCGAGCGACGCTACCATGCGGCGATTCCACTGATTGCTGGCGGGGTGGCCTTGATGTTGCTGGGCACAACAGATTTAGTTTGGGTTGCTTTGGCACTTTGGTCTGTAGCGGCCGCCGGCATCTATAGCTATCTTGGTCCCTTCTGGTCCCTGCCGAGTCAATTTTTATCGGGATTATCGGCGGCTGCCGGGATCGCCCTGATCAACTCAATCGGGAACCTTGGCGGTTTCATCGGGCCTTCCGCGATTGGGATGCTTACGAAGCAGTCAGGAGCAATGTACACAGGCTTGGGTTTTGTGGGCTGCTCATTATTTCTGTCGGCTGCACTTCTCTTGGCGTTGCCAAGAACCAGGTTGCAACTCAATTTGACCGATGGGGCATAAGCTTGGGAGCCGATATTTGGAAAAATACTCGCCCTCCTGCTGATTGCTGGCGGAACCGTAGTAGTTTAGCAGTACCGGGATGATCGTCCTTCGGTCCGCTCGGTGTTGCGACACCGCCAGCTATTCCGGCAGCGCGACCAGCCAACCGTGCGGTAGAAATTTCTACGTATAAGCTCGCAATACATCTGTCGCTTGCTTTCAACCGTGTCCCATTCGGAACCACGCGATTTTTGTTTCACGGTGCACTACAATATCCAGGCGGATAGATTTTCTGGTCGAAGCCCTCGTCAGGGAGTTTCATTTTGATCCAAGGACCTCGGCGGGGACAACGTACGCGGACCAGCACCTGGACCCATTAGCCACCACCTTTTGACAGTGCTTGCAGGTCACTGCGAAGACGGTCCGGATCTCTCTTCGGAAGGAAGCCCTCGACCTCCAAGTGGGTGCGCTCCCAGACTGGAACAGCCTGAGTTAGCAGTCTCCTTCCTTTCGGCGTTAGAGCAATTAAACGGCTGCGCCGGTCCGCTGGGTCTGCCGATATCTTGAGCAACGCACGACGTTCCAGGGGCTTCAACGCAGCCGTCAATGTAGTCCGATCCATTGCGAGCAATGACGCCACGGCTGCCATGGCAGGCGGCTCCGGCCGGTTGAGCGACATCAGCAAGGAGAATTGGCCATTGGTGAGGCCAAGCGAGCGCAGTGCTTCGTCGAAGCGCCGGGCCAGGGCCCGTGCCGCACGCTGGACATGAAGGCATAAGCAACTGTCACGGACCCGAAGTGTGGTCTGGTAAGGAACGTTTGCATGGTTTGACATAAAGTAAAAATGTTGATATCAACATATTGTAAGCTAACGATGGACAAAATGCGCCAACATCCGCTTGTGTCTCAGGCCAATGGAGGACAGACATGTCATTCTTCCGTGATTTGAAAGTTGCGGTACGTTCTTTAGCGCGAGTTCGGCTGCTGTGGATCACAGTGGCCGTTACTTTGGCCCTCGGTATCGGCGCGAACGCGGCAATCTTTAGCGTTGTTCGCGGTGTGCTCCTCCGGCCGCTGGCGAACCGCGACGAGGACCGCTTGCTCTATGTCCGCCAGAGCGCTCCGGGTCTCGGTGTTGACAACTCCACTTTCTCTGTCCCGGAAATCAAGGACATTGGCAGCGGACTGAAGACGATCAATCAGGTTGGCACCTTTTCAGCGGTTGGTTTCACCATGCTCGGGCTGGGCGAGCCGCGTGAAATTCGAGCTGGCGTTGTGGATGGCAACTACTTTGATGTGATGGGGCTGCGCCCGGAGATTGGACGCCTGCTGAATTCCGGCGACGATGGCCCGAACGCCGCGGGCGCGGCCGTGCTGACTTATCGATACTGGAGCACCTCGTTGCACTCTGATCCCGGCGTGATTGGAAAAACGCTCAGACTCGGGAGTTTTGAGGGTACGCGTTCCGCGGTCATCGTTGGAGTTTTGCAACCGTCGGTGCCGTATCCGGTGGAAACCGAAATGATCGCCAACATTGTCACCAGCCCGCATCACCTTTCGGCCACCATGGTGACCGGCCGTGAGCATCGCATGACTGAGGTTTTCGCACGGCTTGCCCCTGGCGCGGAACTTGACGCCGCGCGCGCGGAGCTAGGCACGGTATATGCGGCCATGGTGTCCGCACATCCGGAGACGTACAAATCCGGAGATCACTACAAAATCGACGTGACGCGAATGCACGACCAGATCAATTCGCAGGCAAAGTTCATTCTTTGGATTCTGTTCGCGGCGTCCGGCCTGCTGTTTGTGATTGCATGTTCGAATGTTGCCAACCTTGTTTTGGCCCGGACGGTGCGTCGGGAATCCGAGATGGCCGTACGCTCGGCGCTGGGAGCAAGCACGGCTGCGCTCCGGCGTTCCTTGTTGGCCGAGGGCCTGGTGCTATGCGGCAGTGGCGCATTGGCGGGCATCGCCATCGCGGCCCCGATGGTGTCCGTGCTGTCTCGTTACGCGTCACGCTTCTCGGTGCGCGCTCTCGATCTCTCGCTCGATTCCAGTCTGGTCTGGATCGGCGTGGGACTGGCGTTGATCGCCGCAATCTTCCTGGCGTTTGTGCCGCGCCTGCCTTCCGCGGATGCTTCAAAGGGGCTGGGACTCTCGAGCAGCGGCTCTCGCATTAGCAGTGGAAGCAGCTTGCGGCTTCGCATTTTTGCGGTTACACAAATCGCAGCTTCGTTTTTGTTGCTCGCCGGGGCGGGAGCTCTGCTGCGAACTCTGTTGGTGCTGCAAAAGACGCAGCCACCGTTTGAAACCGCGCATGTTCTGGCGGTAAACCTTCCTGTGATGTCTTACGGGCGAACGCCGGAGCAGGTGCGCGAATTTTACCGCGAAGCGCAGCGGCGGATCAGCGCGCTGCCGGGAGTCCAGCACGTCTCTACAGGTTTTAGTGTTCCCTGGCGCGATTCCCGGGCACAGAGCATCAGCTTCACGTTCTCTCTGGAAGGAGCACGACGAACGACGGGTCAGGACGATCCACGCGCCCGGTTCCGGTCGATATCACCGGGATTTTTCGAAACCTTGGGAATACCGATTCTGGCAGGCCGGGATTTCAGGACCAACGATCGTGATGGCGCCGAGCGCGTGGTCATCATCAGCCAGAGCATTGCAAAACAACTGTTTCCAGGACAAGACGCCGTGAACCGCCACTTGCAGTGGACGGACCCTGTCACGAAATTCATCGGCATCAGCACCGAACCTCGGCGCATCATCGGTGTAGTGCCGGATGTTGACGACGAAAACATCATACCGTCGCCGGCCATGACGGTTTACCAGCCGTCCGACCAGGAAGGCTGGAGTGGCCGCATGTTCGTGCGCGCGAAGAATGACCCGTACACACTGGTGCCGGCCGTTGTCCGCACCATCCATGAGATGTCGTCAGACCAACCGGTGGAGCGGCTCAGTACTCTGGATGATGTGCGCGCGGAAGTGCTGACGCCGAACCGCCTCAATGCCATTGTCTTCGGCGGATTCGCCACCCTGGCCTTGTTGATTTCCGTGGTTGGAGTAGCGGGCGTGCTCGCGTTCTCCGTGAGCGGGCGCACGCGCGAGTTCGGAATCCGCATGGCTCTGGGTGCACAACCACGCAGCATTCTCAACAAGGTCCTCTGGGAAGGCTTTGTGATCGCGGGCATAGGCGTAGCAGCGGGTTTCATGTTTGTGGCAATAGGCTTCCTGCTTATGTTTGTCTTGGAACGCATAGTTAGCAAATACCTGGGACAGATACAGATGCCGGGGGCGCTGCCCTTGATTGCATCCGCTGCGGTAATCCTTGCTGCTGCTGTGATCGCGTCAGCCTTGCCTGCGGCCCGCGCTGCCAGGGTCGACGCGATGGAAGCGCTGCGCTCCGAGTAAAATAAAAGAGAGTATATTTTCTTCGGCAAGACACGATGAAACACTCACACATCGTTGTATTGTTGGCAAAGATTTTCGTCACCACGCTCCTGAGCGCCGCGCTGGTGTTCGGGCAGCAGTATGACTCCGCGCTCTCTTGGAACAAGGGGATGAAGGTGCCTGCCTCCAATCCTCTGAACGCGTCGAAGGTGGCTCTGGGAAAGCGTTTGTTCTTTGACACTCGATTGTCGGTTGACGAATGGCTTTCCTGCGCCAGCTGCCATGATCCTGCCCATGCATTTTCAGAAACTCGGCGGGTGAGCGTCGGCGTGCTGGGCCAGCGTGGAAAACGCCATGCGCCTACTCTTTTGGGCCGCGGGTTAGGGGAATCTCAATTTTGGGATGGGCGCGTCGCGACTTTGGAAGAGCAGGTCCTCTTGCCCATCGTCAGCCCTGACGAGATGGGAATGAACCTTGAGGCAGTGTTGCGACGTCTCAATCAGGACCCCGCGTATCGCGGTCTGACCCGCGAGTCACTGGCGGATGCTCTGTCCAGTTATTTACGCACGATACGCTCCGAAAACAGCAGCTATGATCTTTTTGTTTCCGGATGGCCGGGCGTGCTCAGCGAACTTGAACTTGAAGGTCTAAACCTTTTTCGCGGCAAGGCGCGATGCAATCTCTGCCATTCCGGCAGTCAGTTCACCGATGAGGCATTTCACAACACGGGCGTGGCCTGGAATGAAGCCGCACTTCAGGATGAAGGCCGGGCGGCCATCACCGGTAAGCCATGGCATAAAGGCGCATTCAAGACCCCCACCTTGCGTGAAGTCGGGCAGCGCGGACCTTACATGCATGATGGAAGCTTGACCACTCTGGAAGATGTAATCGATTACTACGATGCTGGCGGCAACAAGAATCCCTACCTCGATGAGAAGGTTGTTCCTCTTCATCTCTCGGCAGAGGAAAAGAAAGCTCTGCTGGCTTTTCTTCGCAACGGCCTTGCCGGATACATCCGGGATGGAATCAAGAAGTCGATGTGATCACGCTGATTGAAACTGTTTTTGTGTTCACGAATTCACGAATCCCGTGGTAGCTCAGCTCGCGGCCATAGCCTGACAGTTTGATTCCTCCAAAGGGGATTCGCGGATCAGAGACCACCATGCTGTTGATAAACGCCAGCCCTGATTCGATTTCATTGAGGAACAGATCGCGTTCCGCTTCGTCGTTGGTCCACGCGCAGGCCCCCAGTCCAAACTTGGAATCATTGGCAACACAGATGGCTTCGGCCATGCTACTAACGACGAATATGGCTGCCACGGGTCCAAACAATTCGTCGTCCATCACCGGCGACCCCCGAGGGATTTCTGACAGCACCGTAGGCTCGAAAAAATTGCCCTGACGATTGATGCGCTTCCCACCCAGGAGAATGCGCGCGCCTATTTGTACCGTCTTGTCGACCTGTTCCTGGAGCGTTCGCAGTCCGACGGCTGTCGCCAGAGGACCAACGTCCGTGGCCGGATCCATCGGATCGCCGACCGTGAGCGACGCCATGCGCTGAACAAATCTTCGTTCGAACTGCTCCGCGATCTGCTGGTGCACGATGAAGCGCTTAGCGGCAATACATGACTGTCCATTATTGACAATCCTTGCCTGCACCGCGGCCTCGACCGCCTTGTCCAGTTCCGCGCTAGGCATGACGATGAAAGGATCGCTGCCGCCGAGTTCGAGCACGGTCTTCTTGATCTCCTTGCCGGCCATGGCGGCCACGCTGCTGCCTGCACCCACACTGCCGGTGAGCGTGACGGCGACAACGCGGGAATCCGCGATCAATTTGCCGACGCGGTCCGAACCGATGAGCAGCGTTTGAAAAACACCTTCGGGGAACCCCGCCTTGCGGAAAACTTCTTCGATAGCCAGAGCGCACTGCGGAACATTGGATGCGTGCTTCAGTAGGCCCACGTTACCGGCCATTAAGCCCGGTGCCGCAAAGCGAAACACCTGCCAGAAAGGAAAGTTCCACGGCATGACCGCCAATACCGGCCCCAGAGGCTGATAACGAATAAAGCTCCGGGTGGCGTTGGTTTCTGCTTCTTCATCGGCCAGAAATTTCTTCGCGTTCTCTGCGTAGTACCGGCATCCCAGCGCACATTTTTCAGCTTCCTGGATTGCGGCGCGCAAAGGCTTGCCCATTTCCTGGGTCATGAGCCGTCCGTAAGCTTCTTTGTTGCCTTCCAGGATTTCAGCTGCTCGGGTCATCATCTGCGAGCGTTGCGCGAATGATGTCTTCCGGTACGCGCGGAACTGCTCCGCCGCGAGCGCGAGCTTGCCTTCAACTATTTCGTCCGAATGTTGCTCGTACTCACAGAGCAACTCGCCCGTCATCGGATTAATGCTGACAATATTGTTCCGTGGGGTCTCGGCCACCGTGCGTGTGCTCATGACTTGTCTCCTGTAGATAATTCTACCCGGATGTTTTGGGCTGCGTGACGATTGGAGTCGCAAACTGAAGCGACCGCATTTTTACTCCCGTGCGTTCGCGCGTGGCATGTTCCAAGGCTACACCTGCAACGAAGCAGATTTTGCTTTTTGCTACACTCAAGGTATGGCCAAAATCGCTTATCTTGAGTGTTCTAAATGCGGTGAACATATCAGCGCAGAGCAGCCGCAGACCCTCTGCCCCAAAGACGGCGGCTCTCTCTACGTCCGCTATGACCTTGCATCATTAAAAGGAAAGTTCACGCCGGATTCTCTATGCGGCCGCCCTGCCACCATGTGGCGTTATCGCGAGGTCCTTCCCGGCGACGACCCTGTGACTCTGGGCGAAGGCTTCACGCCCATGCTTCCCAGCCGGGAATATCCGGGCGTATATATAAAGGACGAAGGATTAAATCCCACGGGATCATTCAAAGCACGCGGGCTCTGCGCGGCCGTGACCATGGCCAAACAATATGGATTGAAGAAGCTTGCGGTGCCGTCCGCCGGCAACGCTGCCAGTGCGCTGGCAGCTTATTGCGCGGCTGCTGGTATTGAAGCCCACATCTTCATGCCCAAAGACGTTCCCATGGCGAACCTGGTGGAATGCAGGTCTTACGGCGCGCACGTCACTCTGGTCGATGGCCTGATCTCCGACTGCGCCAAGATGGTGAACGAGTGCAAGCAGGCCGAAGGCTGGTTTGATATCTCCACGCTCAAGGAGCCGTTCCGCGTAGAAGGCAAGAAGACCATGGGCTACGAAGTGGCGGAGCAACTCAACTGGGAACTGCCGGATGCCATCTTCTATCCCACAGGCGGCGGCGTGGGCCTGATTGGCATGTGGAAGGCCTTTGACGAAATGGAGCAGCTTGGTTGGTTCGACCATAGTAAGACCGGCAAGAAACGCCCCAAGATGGTTTCTGTGCAGGCCGCGGGCTGTGCGCCGGTCGCGAAGGCGTGGGACGAGCATAAGCCTGTCGCGGAGATGTGGCAGAACGCGCACACCGCGGCCGCAGGCCTGCGTGTTCCCAAGCCTTATGCCGATTACATTATTCTGGACATCCTCAAGCAGAGTGGCGGAACGGCAATCGCCGTTTCCGACGAGCAGATATTTGTCGCGGTGCAGGAGTGGTCCAGCAGGGAAGGCGTGTTTGCCGCACCCGAAGGCGCGGCCTCATTGGCTGCGTACAAAATCTTGCTGGAGCAGAAATTCCTGAAGTCCACCGACAAAGTTGTGCTGTTTAATACCGGCTCAGGTTTGAAGTACATTGATGTAATTGCCGACGCATTGAAAATCAGCGCCGCGCAGCCGCATATGTCGGCTCCGTCCAGCAGGAATATCGGCGGGATCATTCAGCCGTATTAAAGTTTTATCCCGAGCAAAGCGAGGGAACTCTACTTGCTAGAGACATTTCTATATCTAGTATCGAAGAAGTGATCTTGCGCTGCTGTACTGATCCAGGCGAAGTCTCTAACCAAAATTCGTATAAAATCATTTGACAATAGCGGTCAATATCATATCAAATCGTATATTCTTGAGGGCGCCTTTTCTTAGCGTAACTGCGGTTGTGAGGAGAATTCGATTGAAGCCTGACAGATGGAACCTGACCAGACGAGAACTCCTGGTGCGCGGCAGCTTGCTGACTATGGGAGCCGCAGTCGCCAGGGTCCCCAAGAACCTGCTTGCGAACGAACTGGCCATATTGGACGTATCCTATGCTGGTTCCATGGGGTCCATGATGGAAGGCCCCATCAAGGCTTCCGCCGCGCAGAGCTTGAAACTTGAGTTCCATGGTCGAGCCCAGGGTTCTAGTGCGCTGGCGCAATTGATTGTTGGAGGCAGCATTCGGACGGATGTCTTCATCCCGGTCACGCCGGGGCCTGCGCTTACTGTTCTGCGCGCCGGCAAAGCGAATTCCGCACAGCCTGTCGCACACACGGAAATGGTAATCGCGTACAGTCCCAAGAGCCGCTTTGCTTCGCGCTTTGAGGCCCTTGCTAAAAACGATAAGAACAAAGAAGAGTGGAGGAGGATTTTGCTGGAGCCCGGCTTGCGTTTTGGGCGCACCGATCCTGTCACCGATCCGCAAGGGCGTAACATCATCTTTACCATGATGTTGGCTGCCAAGCTGTCCAAACAAGCGGACTTGGTGGAGAAGATTCTTGGCCCAACAATCAATGAGAAACAGATATTCACCGAGCCAACGATGATGGCGCGCCTGCAAAGTGGCGAACTGGACGCCTCATCGGCGTACAAGATCCAGCCCGGTCCGCTCAACCTGCCGTACATTACTTTGCCCAAGGATGTGAACCTGAGCGGGCAAACCGTTCATGCCGACCATCCGGAAGTAAGCTTGTCTGTTGGCGGAAAGACGTACAATCCCGAGCCTCTCATCTACTATGCTGCGGTCCTCAAGGATGCTCCCAACCCCAAAGGGGCAGCCGCCTTTGTGGAATGGCTTAAAAGCGACGAGGGGCAGGCCATCTTCCGCCGGTATAATTACGACCCACCAGGGGACGCTTCTGGTTTGCACGCATAGAGCTACGCGCCATGAAAATGAATCACCGCTGGATTGCTCGCGCCGGAGCCACTTTGTTCGCGCTGGCTTTGTTATATCCGTTCACCGCGTTGTTTGCGCGGATCGGTCCCTGGCAGTGGGGTGACGACATACGCGGGCCGGCAATGTCTTCCGTTCGCGTGTCGCTTTTGCTGACGGGGCTTGCCATGGTCATCATTGTGGCCGTAGGCACGCCGGTTGCCGCTTATATTGCGCGTTGCCAAACGCGTGAGCGGCTCTTGTGGCAAGCCGTCCTGTTGGTCCCCATTCTTTTGCCTCCGCTGGCGTTGGGGATATTACTCACGCTGGCGTATGGCCCTTATGGAACCGTGGGTTCATGGCTGGAACATTTCGGCGTCGTCATGACCAACAACGCCACAGCTTTTGTCTCGACGCAGGTTTATGTTGGGATGGGCTATTACGTGCTTGGCGCGGTTGCCGCCTTCGACGCTGTTCCCCTTATGTTGCAGAAGCAAGCTGCCCTGCTTGGCCTGACGCCGCTTAAAGTTTTTCTGCGAGTCACCTTGCCACTCTCGCGGCTTGGGCTGGCCGTCGCGCTGAGCATTGCCTGGGTGCGCGCAATCGGTGAATTCGGCGCCGTGGTGGTCACGGCTTATTATCCTGCCGGCATGCCGGTGCAATTGTGGGTGAATTTGCAGAGTTTTGGCTTGCCTGCCGTGATGCCGTTGCTTGTGGTTTTTCTGGCGGTTGCTCTGCCGCTACCCTGGCTGGTCCATGTGCTTGCACAGCGACGGCGCCATGCTTAAAGCCCACATCATCAAGAAGCGTCGCGAACTTAACGTGGACGTCTCGCTGGAGTTGAAAAAAGGTCGTTCCCTGGGATTGTTCGGCGCATCAGGCGCGGGCAAGAGCACAGTGCTTGCCTGCATTGCCGGCATAGAGGAGCCTGATGGCGGTTACGTGAAACTGGGCGATCTCCAGTTATTTCCGCCATCTCTTCCGCTGCACAAGCGGCCGGTTGGATATCTCACCCAGGAGCCTGGCCTTTTTCCTCATCTGCGCGTGAGTGAGAACATCAGCTTTGGCATTCCCCGCAAACTTGCCACGGACAAAGAGCAGATTCAATGGATCGAAATGCTGCGCGACCGGTTGCAACTGGGGTCTCTGTGGCATGCACCTGCCGCATTGATTTCTGGAGGGCAGGCACGACGTGTTGGCTTGGCGCGGATGCTGGCCCGCAAGCCCCCGCTGGTCCTTCTGGACGAACCATTTGCAGGATTGGACCGCCACTTGGTCCGCGAACTGATCGATGATCTTGTCCTTTGGAGTCGGACGCTGGGCTTCAGCATGATCGCCGTTGACCATCAAGCTGAAGTTCTCCGGCGACTTTGTCCCCAGGAGGTAATTGCGCTTGAAGATGGAAAGATCATCCAGCGTGGGGATTGGGATGAACTTTGCACCTCTCCGGCGACGCCGTTGCTGCGGTCACTGCTGGCCGCGCTCTAAAAACTGCGCTAAAAGACAGCCCGGTGGTGACTAAAATGTCCGCGAATTGAAATTGGAGTAGAAACTAAATATGAAGGCCGAACCACAGCCGAAATTTTATGCCGTCCGCCACGCCTGCAAAGTATTGGGCGTAAGTTATCCGGCGTTGAAACAGTGGATCTACAAAGGCAAGATCAAGACAATCAAGACTCCGGGCGGGCATCATCGGATACCCGCTACAGAGATCGACCGTTTGCTCCCTCCCGTTTCCCGGCGCGGCCCACTGCAAAACCGCAGAGAGAACTACAGAAAAATCAGCGGACGCAACCAACTCGTCGGCCGAATTGTAGACCTGAAAATCGAAGGCTTGATGGCCCAAGTCACGCTCTCCATTGCCGGCCAACACCTCACGTCTATCATTACCGCTGACGCGGTGCGCGAAATGCGCCTGGAAAAAGGCCAAGTAGTTGCTGCGCTGATCAAGTCCACGGAAGTCATGGTCATGCGGGTGAAGTAAAAGAGCGTGCTTGGTAAGCGTTTCGTACGACTCAAGCAGCTAGTTCGGCCAGCGCTTCAGCCAAGATTAGGGCTCCATGTGCAATGGCTTCAGGCGAAGCAAATTCGTCCGGGCGATGGCTGTAGCCGTTGCGGCAAGGAATAAAGAGCATGGCTACCGGCGCGATGCGCGCCATAAAGAGTGAATCGTGATAGGCGCGGCTGACCATGTGCTCGTAGCTTAGATGATGTTTTGCTGCGCCAGCAGCAAGTGCCGCTACGATTCGGTGATCGCAGGTGGCGGGCGGGTCGGCGTTAATCATCTCGGTTCGAATGGTGACTTGGCGGCGCGCGACGATCTCATCGCACGCCGCATGAATTTGTGCCAGCACCGCATCGCGACGGGCTTCGTCGGTGTCCCGGACATCAATCTCCAGCCGAGCACGCACAGGAATACTGTTGATGGCTCCGGGGAAGACATCGCAGACACCGGTGGTGCCCACAGTGTCAATCGCACTGCTGTTTTTGGCGGCGGCTTCCACGGCCAAGGTGATCTCAGCGGCGGCGCAAAGGGCGTCTCGGCGGCCGGGCATAAGCACGGCGCCTGCATGTCCGCCTTCGCCTTCCACCCATATACGCAGACTTGCCGGGGCGGCGATGGCGGTGACCACACCCAGAGCAGTGCCATGCTGTTCCAGTAGCGGGCCTTGTTCGATGTGGAGTTCAACAAAGCCGGCATAGTGTCCCCGTGGCAGTGTTGCTGACCGCAGATCACCGGTAAAGCGCGCGACCGCACGCCATTCATCTAACGGCTTGCCTTCTTTGTCTGTTAAGCCGGTGGCTTTTGCAACATCAAGCGAACCCGATAGCAACCGGCTGCCCAGGCAGCCGATGCCGAAGCGCGTTGGCTCCTCCGAGGTGAACAAGACCAATTCAATCGATCGCTTGGGCCGAAAGCTGCCGCGCTGAAGTGCGCGAATCGCCTCCAGCCCGCCGAGCACGCCGACTGTTCCATCGTAACGCCCGGCATTGGGGATGGCGTCTATGTGAGATCCGGTGCCGATGGCGGGCAGTTCAGGTTCACTGCCAGGCCAGCGAGCGAAGGTGTTGCCGACTGCATCTTCGCGGATCGTCAGGCCGGCATTCGCACAGAGTTCTTTCACATAACGACGGGCGCGCAGATCGGTCTCAGAAAATACAATGCGCGTTACCGCCGGAGCGGGAGCGTCAGAAAAACCTGCCAGGGTTTCCAGTTCGCCGGAGAGTTGTGCCGTATTGATCTTCAGATTCACCGGTTCCAGTCTTTGTAGATCAGATATTTTGCCGGCTTCTTGCCGAGCGCGCCGAACCACTGCGGGCACCACGGAGCCATCCATATGAAATCGCCGGCGGTGACGGGATACCAGCGGTCTCCCAGGCGGTAAATGCCGCCACCCGCAAGCATGAGCAGGCCGTGCTCCATCACATGCGCTTCTACCATTGAAAGCGCTGCTCCCGGCTGATAGGTCATCGTATTCACAGCAAAATCAAAGCTGGGATTTTCCGGCAGCAAGATGAATACTTCCAACCCGTCTCCAAGCGGGGATGGCTTCACTTTGCTTTCGTCACCGAAGATCGCTTTCGCCGCAGGCACGCCTTCGAGCGCAACATAAGACTTCTCAATCACTTCAGCGCGAGCGGCGCCCGAGGTTGAGATTTCTGCTTTGCTTCCCGATGGCAGATACACATATCCATTTTCCGGCAAAGAATGTTTCTGTCCATCCAGCATCACAGTAACTTCGCTTTCAAGCACATACAGAAAGCGTTGCGCAGTTGCCGGAGCCATGGAGCCGCCAGCGGCAAATTCCACGGTGTACTGCGTGAACGCCGCGCCAATCGCCGGACTGGCATGAACAATGGCAGTGGCGTTGCGCATGCCGGGAAGGGGAGCGCGCACAAAGGTGTCCGGCGTAAGCAGCGTGTGGTCCGCTTGCCGGGAACTGCGTGTGTATCCAAGCTCTTGCATCGGGTCCTTCTTCCAGAAAGTATAATCTGTGCCGCGATCAAATCTATCACGTACCTATGGACTTAACGATCCGCAGTTAATTGCCGTGCGCGCTGATAAATTTTCCCGACGAAGCGGCAACGATCTTGCCTTCAGCAAAAATCGACTGACCGCGCAGCAGGGTCTGGCATACCACGCCGCAAAAACTCTCGTCAACATAAGGACTCATTCGGTGCCGTTGCAGCAAACGGTCCTCTGTTAGTTTGCAAGACGCTGACAAGTCCACCAGAACGAGGTCGGCGTCATTGTTTACCGCAATGATGCCTTTGTGCGCCAGCCCAAAACGTCGCGCCGGCCACGCTGCTGTGAGTTCAGCAATGCGCGGAAGAGGCAACCCCTTGTCGCGGTGCCCGGCTGTCAGCAGCACTGCCAGCGAGCATTGCACTCCCGCGATGCCGCCCCATACTTTGAAAAAGTTGGCGTCGCGTTTCATTTCCGGCGGTGCAGGTGAATGGTCAGAAGCTACAACATCTATATGGTTGCGCATGAGCGCATCCCACAGTGTTTGGCGTTCGCTTGCGTTGCGCAGCGGCGGCGCACACTTGGCCAGCGCGCCGATTCGTTCCATGTCCTCTTCCGTAAAGAACAGATAGTGTGGACACGTCTCAATCGAGATGTCCGCGCCTTTGGCGCGAGCTTCGAGGGCCGCTGCTACGCCGCTGCCAGAGCTGACGTGAACAATATGCAACTTCACTCCGGTTTCGGCAGCCAACAGAGAAGCGCGCTGGATGGCCGTCACTTCCGCAGAAACCGGGCGCGAATCCAGGAAGTCGCGAATGCCGGTACGACCTCTGGCAACAGCGGCGGACGACAGCTTGGAGACGATCTCATCATCCTCGGCGTGTACTGCAACAGGCAATTGAAACTGCGCGGCTTCACGCATTCCTTCGTAGAGCGTCTGATCGTCACAGCGTGGAAATTCGGGCAAGCCCGAGTCCGCCATGAAGGCCTTGAATCCGATTACGCCGCGGGCCGCCAATTCAGCCAAAGCGCTACGATTGCCCGGAATGATTCCTCCCCACAACCCAAAGTCGGTGATCGAAGACTGTTCAAGCGCCGTGCGCTTCTGGTCAAACTCCGCCGGGCCAACGGTGCATGGAGAGGAATTGAGTGGCATGTCAAAGAACGTCGTTCCGCCGCCCGCGGCCAGAGCGCGACTGCCGGTAGCGCTGCCCTCCCAATCAGTCCGGCCTGGCTCGTTGAAGTGGACATGAATGTCAATCAAGCCCGGCAGCACAGTCAGGCCGCGGGCATCGATTTCTCGCGTAGCTCCGGAAAGTTCGGGAGCAATTGTACTGATCCGGCCTTCGTCAACCGCAATGTCCGCAAAAACGGCTCCATGCGGCGTAATGACAGTGCCTCCGCGAATCACCAATTCTGTCAACGCGCCTCTCCGATTGCATTGAGGAAGTTCAAGCCGGTGTTTAATGCGGCAGTGACATCCGCTGCCAGAACATTCTCATCGGGATGATGGCTTATGCCCCCAGGCGATCGCAGGAAGAGCATAGCGGTGGGGACTCGTTCGGCGAGAATCATGGCATCATGCCCCGCTCCGCTCAACATGAGATGGACAGGATACCCCGCCGCCACTACCGCAGCGCTAAGCTTTTTTGTCATGGCTGGATTCATGGCGACCGCTGGCTGATCCACAAGCTGCTTCCATTCAACGCTAAGCCCACGGTCGTTTGCCAACTGCCTTGCCCCGTCAAGAAAATGATTGACGGCTTGATGGCGCACCTCGTCCTGCGCATGTCGCACGTCAAGGCTTGCACGAACAGAACCGGCAATCACGTTGCTTGCGTTTGGTTCGATCTCCAAACGCCCGATCGTCGCTACAAGCCCGGGAATCTTGTTTGCTTCAGCTTCTACTAAAGCGATCCACTGGGCGGCAGCAGCAAGGGCGTCATGCCGTAAATTCATCGGAGTGGTTCCGGCGTGCCCAGCCTTCCCGGTAAAGCAAATGGCAGCGCGGCTCTGACCGACAATATGCTCTACGATCCCCAGAGGAAAATGCAGGCATTCAAGCACAGGGCCTTGCTCAATGTGAAATTCCAGATAGCCAACCGTCTTTTCCGCGAGCTTTGCTGCCAGTAGACGCGAGGGGTCCAAACCGAAGGCGCGAATCGCATCGGCGATGCTGAGTCCATCAGGGCCGCGTCGATCCAAGGCCAATGCATCCAGGCTACCTGCAAGTGCTCGGCTGCCGATGAATGGAAATGCAAATCGCACGCCTTCTTCTTCAGAGAACCCGACAATCTCAAGACCCAACGATAGATGCCGGCCTTGTAGTGCTTCGACCAGCGCAATGCCCATGACTACACCCAGCACTCCGTCGAACGCGCCAGCACGAGGCACAGTATCAAGGTGCGATCCAATGATGAGCCGCGGCGCGGGACCTGTTTTTGCCGGATAGTAGCCGCGCAGGTTGCCGACGGCATCTATGGAAACCGCCATGCCCAGCCGCTCCATGCGGGAACGCAGTTCGGCATGTACTTGATGCATGGGCGAAGAAAGAAAAGTGCGCGTGATGTGGCCCGGTTCTTCCGTGAATCTGGCCAGCTTGCGGCACAAGGAGATCACTTGTTGCGCGCGTTGCTCCATCTATGATCCCCGATAGGTGGAATAGCTGTAAGGTGAGAGCAGCAGCGGCACATGATAGTTCGCAGCCGGATCGGCTATGCCAAAGCGGACCGTGATTTCATCAAGAAATGGAGGTGTTGCAATTGTTTCGCCCTGTGCCCGGTGATAATTGCCTGCGCAAAAGACCAGCTCATAGATGCCCGCAAGCAATTCATCTCCGATGAGCAGAGGCGCATCGGTGCGGCCATCCGCATTGGTGGTCGCGGATTTCAGTATCTTACGCCCATCACCGTGGAGAGAGTAGAGACGAAGTTCTACTCCAGCTGCCGGCTTGCCGTTGGCAGTATCCAGAACGTGCGTGGACAATCGGCCCATTTGTTCTATCTTTTCATCCTCAATCCCAAACAACCAAACGGCGGGCGCGCTTCAGTAAATACTCCCAGATTGTCACCGGCTTCGGCAATCGAATCCCAGGTGCGATTGTTGGCTTCCAGGTGTACCTCAGAGATTTCAGGAAGCTCAGCCAGCATCTTGCCGCCGATTTGATAAATTACCTCCTGGATGCTCCCGGATTCAAACGATTGAAAGACCTTCTGCACTATTCCGCGCACGCGAGCAGTGCTTTTGCCTTCCGTGCTTGCGGCCCCGGGTGAGGTATACCACCACTCCAGGTCGAGCCACATGTGCAGGGGGCGGTTCTTGATGTCCGGCAGCGTGGTGTACTCATCGCGCACGAATCCACAAAACGCGCTCCCGCCCAAACGCAGCAGGCGGAAGCCCTGTATGCCGGAGCACGCTTCCACTGTCTGCAACTCTGTTCCTTTGCGTCGCAATTCAAGCCGGGCGATGGCACGGTCCGGTCCAGCAGGGGCAAATGCCATAGTGCCTCCGGGAGTCGGGCCGTAAGGAATTTCCGTGACCGAAACCTGGATGCCCTCAGTCTGCGGATATGTGCGTAGAAATTTTTCCGCCAGGAACCGCGTGAACGATTCAAGGTCGTCGCCGGTGAAGTTGAGCGTCTCGCGCTGGATGAAGTTCTTCATCGAATCGGTGGCCACCAAGTTGGTGTTATCGCCCGTGGTGTACGTGGGCCAGAAGGCATCGCCATAGAGCAGCATCATGACGCTGGCGCCAAAGACCGGGCACGGAGAATGCCCGTCACGCCGCAGGCGGTAGACGATCACGTCTCCCTTGCCGTAGTAGTTCTGCTTCCATCCGCTGGCGAATTGCTGCAAAAAAACCTCCGTTATGGCGCGATCAGGTCCTGCAAACGAAACAGAGCAATGCGATACACCTGCTCCAAAGCCTGCTGAAACTCTTCCGCCGCAGTGTTTCCCAGTCTCTGTTCGAGCGCCTGGAGAATATCGTACTTGGTACTGCCTTTCACCGCATAGAGAAATGGAAAGCCGAATTTCTCTCGATACTCCGTGTTGAGGCGTTTCAGACGCTGGTATTCCTCCGAACTGAGACTATCAAGCCCGGCACCCGACTGTTCCTTGGACGATGCATTGCTCATGCGTGCGCGCTCACCAAGGTCCGGATGGACGCGAAGAAGCGCCAGTTGCTCTTTCCTCGACCCGCTGTGGACGATTTGCTTCATGGCGGCGTGCAGGTGAGTCAGGCCAGAAAAAGGACGTGTTTCCCATGCGCGTTCCGCTACCCAGGGCGAATGCTCGAACACCCAACCAAGGTTGGCGGCGAATTGCTCGAGAGAGAGAGAATTGATTTCATCAATCGTCATGGTCACATGAATAAACCGGCGCGCCTTCCACGCAGACTTCACGTACGCTCTCTGCGCCTGCGAGCGTGAAGAGCGCGGCCAAAAGATGCGCGGGGCCATCGGCGTGCGCTGCTACTGCTGCCAACGGGCTCTGCGGCGGAGGTTTCAGATAGACGAAATCAGCGGCTTTGCCCGGTTGAAAATCGCCGATCGTGTCTTCCAACCCCAGCGCTTCAGCTCCAGCGCGTGTTGCCAAATAAAGTAAGTGCGCAGGACCGAGCGGGAATCCCCCGGGCGCAAGCCGCTGCATCATGTACGCCTGGAGCCCCTCTTTCAGTAGGCCAAAGCCGGTCCCTCCGCCCACGTCAGTCCCCAGGGCGCAACGCACCCCCGCCGCTACATGGCGGCGTAAGGGAAACCATCCGCTGCCCAGCGCTGCGTTGCTGCATGGGCAATGTGAGATGGTTGCCTTGCTTGCCGACAGTCGCTGTAATTCGTCGTCCGTGGGATGCAGATTGTGCGCCAGCACTGAGCGTGCTTCCACCAATCCGAAGCGCTCGTAGACAGCCAGATAATCCTTGGCCCAGGGAAACAGCTTCAATACCTCAGTGACTTCCCGCGGGTTCTCATTCAAGTGTGTTTGGAAAAGGACATCTGGGTGCTCGCGCATCAATGTCTGGCAGACTTCCAGCATGGCTTCTGAAGCTGACAGCGCAAAGCGCGGCGTGACTGAGTAGAGCAAGCGTCCTTTGCCATGAAAATTGCGAATCAGTTCTTTAGACGCGCGGTAGGCATTTTCCGGTGTTTGATGAAGCTCAGAGCGGAGAAGCCGGTCTGAGACGACAAGGCCGCTTGCCACACGCAAGCCGGTCTGCTCCGCTGCTTCAAACAGGGCCGCTGTGGCCGCCTGAAAGTGAGCGCCAAAGACCAGCGCTGTGGTTGTGCCGTGCGCGGCAAGAGCGAAGACAAATTCTTTTGCCACGGCGCGGGCGTAGTCTTCGTTGCCCAGGCGCGTTTCTTCAGGCAGGGCGTGCTGTTGCAGCCAATCAAGCAGTTCGAGCCCCAGGCTACCCAGAATTCGTATCTGCGGGTAGTGAATGTGCGTGTCTACCAAGCCGGGAAGCAGAAAGCCGCCGCGCAGGTCGCGAACCACAGCGTTCGGATGTTTCCTCCGCAGGGTTTCGAAATCGTTGCAGGCAACAATGCGGCCGTTGCTAATGAGTAGGCCGCCATCGGCAAGGTTTTCCAGCGCGTTTTCAGCGACAAAAGGATTGCGTGGCGTATGAAATATCGTCGCGCGAAGAAGTTGTTGCGGAGGGGTTGGGATCACTCGCCGCCCACCTCGGCCTTGGCGAGTTCCGGTGCTTGCTGACCGGTACGAGCGTTTTTGATTGCCCAGAAGACACGCTCCGGAGTTGCCGGACTGTCCAGGGTGACGATGCCCCCAGTGCCAAAAGCGCCGATGGCCTCACGCATGGCCTCGCGGACGGAGATGGCCAGCATGAGTGGAGGCTCTCCTACGGCCTTGCTGCCGAAGACAACGCCGGGTTCGGCGGCGCGTTCCAGAAATTCAACATTGAACTTCTCCGGTACTTCGGACCACGCCGGCAACTTATATGTGGACGCGCCGTTGGTCATCAACCGGCCATTTGCATCCCAAACTAGTTCTTCCAAAGTGAGCCAGCCCACGCCCTGGATAAAACCGCCTTCCACCTGCCCGCGATCTACGATTGGAGAGAGCGATTCGCCCACATCGTGCAAAATATCGGTCCGCAGCAGGCGATATGCGCCGGTAAAGCCGTCAATTTCCACCTCGCTGACCGCCGCGCCATAGCCAAAGTAATAGAACGGACGGCCTTGCATGGTTTTGGGGTTGTAGTGAATCTCCGGTGTGCGGTAATAGCCCTGGGCGAAAAGTGGAACGCGCTGCATGTAGGCGGCGTTGATCACATCGCGAAAGGCGATTTCTTTTCCGTCGCCGGACACGCTGCCAGAGGCAAAGCGTACATCAGCCGCATCCGCGCCGAGCAGGGCCGCGGCTACAGGTGTGAGCCGCGTTTTAAGCTGTGCGCAAGCATCTAAAACGGCTGCGCCGTTCAGGTCTGATCCCGCGGATGCGGCCGTAGCAGACGTGTTGGGGATTTTGCCGGTACTGGTTGGCATGATGCGGATACTGTCTTCCTTCACGCCCAGTCCTTCCGCCGCAATCTGGCGAATCTTGGTGTGCAACCCCTGTCCCATCTCCGTTCCGCCATGGTTCACCTGCACGCTTCCGTCCTTATATATAAGGACGAGCGCTCCCGCCTGGTTGAACATAGTGGCTGTGAATGAGATGCCGAACTTCACCGGGGTCATGGCGATCCCACGTTTGCGGTGAAGATGCCGTTGATTATCGCGCTCGATTGCTTCTCGCCGCGCTGTGAAGCTGCTGCGATCTTTAAGCTGCGTCCATATTCTGGAGATGCGCTCCGCGTCTTTGACCGGCTGGCCATAGTGCGTTGACTGGCCTTCACGATAGAAATTGCGCTCTCTCACTAGATCCGCGGGAAGAGCAAGCGTGCGCGCGATGCGGCCCATCACGTCTTCAATCACTAACATGCCTTGCGGTCCGCCAAAGCCGCGGAACGCGGTCTGCGAAGTCTTATGTGTGCGGCAGACGTAGCCCGTCGCTTCCAGCGATGGAATGAAGTAAGCGTTATCGGAATGAAACAAGGCGCGTGCGAGAACAGGTTCAGACAAGTCCAGGCTCCACCCGCCATCAGAATAGAGGGAGAGTTTCAGCGCCTGGATTCGGCCGTCATCATCGAACCCGGTGGCAAAGCGGGCAAGAAACGGATGTCGTTTGCCCGTAAGCACCATATCCAGAAAACGCGGCAGCCGTACGCGCACGGGTCGTTTGGTTTTCCAAGCACCCAACGCCGCGACCGCTGCGTAAGGGTTCGCCTGTACTTCTTTTCCGCCAAAAGCGCCGCCCATGCGCAAGCACTGTACGGTGACCTGATGCCGCGCAAACCCGAGCACGCGCGCCACAATCTCCTGGGTTTCACTGGGATGCTGCGTGGAAGATTCCACCATCACGCCGCCGGATTCATCCAACCACGCGAGCGAGCACTGGGTCTCAAGATAAAAATGTTCCTGGCCGCCAATCATCAGTTCGCCTTCAAGGTGGTGCGGACTGTCGGCAAGTGCGGCGTCGGGATCGCCCCGGACAATTTGCAGCGGGCCGGAGTGAAAGTTGCGCGATGCAATCGCATCTTCGATGGTGAGAATCGCCGGCAAAGGCTGGTATTCCGCTATCACGCGAGACGCGCCCAGTCGCGCGGCTTCCAGGGTTTCGCCGAGTACCCAGGCAACGGGCTGCTGATGAAAAACAATTTCCGCGGGAAAGAGTGGTTCATCGTGGCGGGCCGCGCCGGTGTCGTTTTCGCCGGAAACATCTGCTCCCGTGAGCACTGTGCGTACGCCCGGCTCGGCCAGCGCGGGAGATGCATTAAGCATGGTCAGTCTGGCATGAGCATAGGGCGCGAGAACGGGCCACGCATGCAACACGTTGGGAAAACGGCCCAGTAGATCATCGGCATAGAGCGCTTCACCGGTGACGTGACCGTGCGCGCTTTCATGAGGAACAGCCTGGCCGACGATTTTCATACCGCGGCCTCCTCGTGTTGTTCCCACCAGAATTTTTCCAGTAAGGTTTGCGCCAGCGCCAGCCTGTACGCTGCCGATCCCCGGTGGTCACTGATAGGCTTGAGCGAGTTTTCTAAAATCTCTTGTGCGCGATGGATGGTGGCTTCATCCCAGGGCCGTCCCAGCAGCGATTCTTCGGCTGCAACAGCACGCATGGGGACCGGCGCGACACCGCCATAAGCAAGACGAGCATGCTGTACACGGCCTGAAGCGTCAACATTGACCGCCATGCCGGCGGCGATTGTGCTGATGTCATCCATGCGGCGCTTGGCCGCTTTGAAAAACCGCACATGCTGTGGCAGAGGCTTGGGCAGAAGAATGGACACAAGAAGTTCGCCCGCTGCAAGCGCCGTTTGGCGGTAGCCATGAAAGAACAAAGCCAAGGGCACAGTGCGCAGGCCCGTTGGTCCGGCTATTGTAACTTGAGCGTCCAAGGCCAGAAGTAGCGGCGCTGAATCTCCGATTGGGGAAGCCGTCGCCAGATTGCCGCCAAATGTTGCGCGGTTGCGGATGAGCGGAGAAGCGAATAATGCCAGCCACTCGCGGAAAAAAGCGGGCGCATCAGTCCAGTGGTTTTCAATTTCGCTCAGCGTCAGTGCTGCGCCCAACTCAAACGCGCGATCGGTTTCACGAAAGACGCGCAGCTCGGGCAACGCTTCCACGCTGATCAGGCGAGGGAAGCGGCGTCCACGTAAGTTTGATTCCACGGCGAGATCCGTGGCGCCAGCGACCAACCGTGCATCAGGCTGAGCGAGGAGCGACAGGCATTCATCGAGAGTTGTGGGACGCTGAAAAACTGTTTCGTGGGCCCGATAAGAGAAAGCAGCCAGCGCGGACGCAGGCCGTGAGAGGCGCTCGGTAAACTTATCTTGCGGCGCGGAACCCAGCGACAAAGCAGCATCGCGGATTGGCCGGTAGCCAGTGCAACGGCAAAGATTTCCTGCCGTGGCGTGCGGATCGCATGGTCCGCTGCGTCCGGGGCGGTAGTGTTCGGCGAACAGGCTCATCACAAATCCTGGAGTGCAGTAGCCGCATTGGGAGCCGCCGTGTTCCGCTATAGCACGTTGCACCTCGGCCAGTTTGCCTTGCTGGGCCAGCGCTTCCACGGAATAGATCTCCCGGCCCGTCACCATGGGAAGGAGCATCAAGCAACTATTGATCGGACAATAATCGCTCCCAGCGCCGTTCTGCCGGACCATAACCACAGCGCAGGCCCCGCATTCGCCTTCGGCGCAACCCTCTTTGGCCCCAGTTAAACCCTGAGCGCGGAGAAAATCTAGGAGCGTCGTGTGCAAACCGCCTTGAGCCTGCACACTTTTCCCATTCAATTGAAATTCGACAACCGAACTGGACTGGCCATTCGATGCCACGGAAAACCACCTTGGTTCTGGGCATTCTAGCACTTGCACTTGTAGACGCGTCTTCTTAAAGGCCGGTGTACAATCTTTGCCGCTTGCGATATTTAAAAGGAAGTGTCGGCTTATGCGTATGCGCTGCAAGGTTGTTCTGCCGCCCGTCGTTAGTTCTTGCCTGAGTTCTTGCCTGATTTTCTGTCTGCTGGCTACTGCTGCGTTTGCCCAGACCAAGCCAGTGGTTGTCTTTCTTGCTACTGGCGGCACCATCGCCATGAAGATCGATCCCGTTAAGCATGCACCCGTGCCGGCAATCTCCGGCGAGGACCTGCTGGCGACCGTTCCTGAGGTCTCAAAGTACGCAACGGTTGAGGTAAAGAACATCTCGAACATATCCTCCGATTACATGGACCCGGTCCGTTGGATCGGTCTCGCGCGGGAAGCCAGCGCTGCGCTTGCCCGGCCAGAGGTGGCCGGCGTGATCGTCTCCCACGGCACGGACACGTTGGAGGAGACCGCCTACTGGCTCGACCTGACCATCGATTCGCAAAAACCGGTGGTGCTGATCGGCGCTCAGCGCAATGCGTCCGAATCTGATTTTGACGGCCCGCGTAATCTTCTGAACGCTGTTCGCATCGCCATCGATCCGCAATCGAAGGGCAAGGGCGCCATGATCGCCATGAATAACCAGATCAACGCCGCCCGCGAAGCTACCAAGACCCACACTTCCAGCGTGGAAACTTTCAAGTCAGGCGATTTCGGTTTTCTTGGCGCGGTGGATTTTGACCGCATCGTTTACTGGCGTACGCCTGTGCGTCGCCAGCATGTGCCCATCAAGACGGACAACATGCCCTATGTTGAGATCGTTGTCATGTATGGCGGCGCTGATGGCTACCTTGTCAAAGCCGCTTTGGACCATGGCGCGAAGGGCCTGGTGGTCCAGGGGTTGGGTTGGGGTAACGTGAACCAGGCTATGTTCGCAGCCATCAAAGATGCAATTTCCAAGGGCGTGCCCGTGGTCATTACTTCACGCGTACCCAACGGACGCGTGCTTCCTAACTACGGTTTTGAAGGCGGAGGCAAAACGCTGGCGGACGCCGGCGCCGTTATGGGCGACGACCTCTCCGCGCAAAAAGCCCGCATCCTGTTGATGCTTTTGTTGCAGAACGGCGTCACCGGGCGGAAAGACCTTCAGGCAGCTTTTGATCGGTAGCCCAGTATTGAAAAGGACCGCTTTCAAGAAATCAAGTGACTGGATTCCGGAGTACTGACGATAGAAGGCGCGCCAACGACGTCACAAAAGTGGTTCCTGTTTTTCAACTGTTAGAAAAATTTAATTAAATCCGCGGCTATTATCACATTGCAAATGCAATAAACCTGAGTTGCTTGTGTCAACTCTGACCTATAATTCTTGCGTGGGAAGAATCTTTTCAGTTTGTGAGCGTCTCTTCCCTTCACATTATCCTGCATTTGCCGTTCCAATATTCTCCCAGCATCAACGTAAGCTGTCTCTAGGGCAAACAACAGAGAAGCAGGTGAGCAGTGCTATCTAAGAGCCGCGACCGCAGCCTTCTCAGCGGCCTAAGAATTACACTCGACTTCGTCTCCAATCAACCTAGAGCTGTCGTGATTGCTCAAGCAAGGTACGTCCCCGATGAAGAATGAACTTTTCAAACAACTGCTGGAGGAAACTCCAGACGCGATCATTGCGGCCTCCGTCGAAGGTATGGTGGTGTTTTGGAACAAAGGAGCGGAATCCATCTTTGGATATACCAGCGCAGAGGCGGAAGGGCGATTGCTCACCGAGTTGGTTGTTCCCGCTGACCGGGAGAGCGAGGAGCGCAGGATCCTCACGGAGGCGCTAGCTTCTGAAGTGGTCATCCACGAAACAATTCGCCGGAAGAAAGACAGTTCTCTGATTTACGTGGATGTTTCCACACGGGCCGTCCGGGATGCCGCCGGGAATGTCGAGTACATTCTGTCGCACAAGAAGGACGTTACCCAATTGAAGGCACTGCGCGATGCCAAGCTGGTTGAAGCCAAGTTCCGCGATTTGCTGGAGTCAACACCGGACGCTATCGTCATTGCCAATCTGACGGGACGGATCGTGCTCGCCAATGGGCAAGCCGAAAAGCTCTTCCTGTACGAGCGCAAAGAGTTGATTGGAAAGCCGGTTGAGATCCTGTTGCCGGAGCGCTTTGGCAAAGGCCACGTCGGCCACCGGGCCCATTATTTTGCCCAGCCACGGACGCGCTCTATGGGCGCGGGTCTGGCACTCTACGGCCGGCAAAAGGACGGCAAGGAAATTCCGGTGGAGATCAGTTTGAGCCCGATCGAAACCGAGGAAGGCGTGATGGTAATGAGCGCGATCCGCGACATTACCGAGCGCAAACGGGCCGAACAAAAATTTAAAGGCGTGCTGGAGTCGGCGCCGGACGCCATCGTCATCGTCAACCGTGAAGGAAATATCGTGCTGGTAAATTCGCAGGCGGAAAAACTGTTCGGCTACCCGCGTGAAGAGATGGTGGGGCAGAAGGTTGAGATTCTGGTGCCGGAGCGGTACCGGGTGAAACATCCCGGCCACCGCGGCGGGTTCTTCGCGGAGCCACGGCCGCGGTCCATGGGCGCAGGTTTGCAGCTCAACGGTTTGCACAAGAACGGCTCCGAATTCCCTGTAGAGATCAGCCTGAGTCCTCTGGAAACAGAGGAAGGCACGCTGGTCATGAGCGCCATCCGGGACGTGAGCGACCGTAAGCGCGCGGAAGAAAAATTCAGGGGCTTGATGGAGTCCGCGCCGGACGCCATCATCATCATGAACCGCGAAGGCACAATTGTCCTGGTCAATTCGCAAGCGGAAAAACTGTTTGGCTATCCCCGCGCCGAGATGCTGGACCAAAAGGTGGAGATGTTGCTGCCGGAGCGGTTCCGAGGCAAGCACCCAGGCCACCGCAGCCAATTTTTCAATGATCCCAAGATCCGTCCCATGGGCGCAGGTTTTGAACTGTATGGTCTGCGCAAGGATAGCAGTGAATTTCCGGTGGAGATCAGCCTCAGTCCTTTGCAAACGGAAGAAGGCACGCTGGTCTCCAGCGCGATCCGCGATATTACCGAGCGTAAGCGCTTTGAGCTGGCCTTGCAGGAGAAGAATGTTGAGTTGGCAAGCGCCAACCAGGCCAAGGACCGGTTTTTAGCCACCATGTCCCATGAATTGCGGACGCCATTGAACGCCATCATCGGGTTCACCGGCACTCTGCTGATGAAGCTTCCTGGGCCGCTTACCAGTGATCAGGACAAGCAGCTACAGACTATCCGGACCAGCGCGCGCCACTTGCTTTCACTTATTAATGATTTGCTCGACCTGGCAAAAATCGAATCCGGCAAGGTGGAGGTCGAGCTTGAGCTGGTGATGTGCAACAGCGTCCTGGAAGAAGTGGCCTCCTCCCTGCGTCCCATGGCGGAGATGAAAGGACTGAAGTTTGAACTGATTATTCCCGCCGGAGACCAGGTCGTCATGACGGACCGTCGTGCCTTGAGCCAGATTCTGATCAATCTGGCCAACAACGCCATCAAGTTTACCGAAAAAGGTTCGGTCAGCCTGGAAGTCCACCAGCGGAGTGACAATGGCGCGGTGACCACGGAAATCTCAGTGACGGACACGGGTACCGGCGTCCACCCTGATGACCAAGCCAAGCTCTTCCATGCCTTTTCTCGAGTGAATTCCGTCGGTGCGCGACATTCGGAAGGCACTGGCCTGGGGCTGCATCTGAGCCAGAAGCTGGCGGAACTGCTGGGTGGCCGCATCACCATGGAAAGTGAATACGGAAAAGGAAGCCGGTTCACGCTGACATTGGAAAAACACTAGAAAGGAAACCGCAAGGTGGCTACGCGAATCCTGATCATTGAAGACAACCGGACCAACATGGAGCTTATGGTCTACTTGTTGACCGCTTTCGGATATGAAATCCTGGCCGCTGAAAATGGCACTAAAGGCATCGAACGTGCGGTTCGAGAGTTGCCAGATCTGATTATCTGCGATATGCAAATGCCGGACCTCGACGGGTACCAGGTGGCAGAGCAACTGAAAGGCCGGACCGAATTGCAGGACGTCCCGCTGATAGCGGTGACCGCGTACGCCATGGTGGGCGATCGCGATAAAATCCTCAAAGCCGGTTTTGATGGGTATCTCACCAAGCCAATTTACCCGGAAACGTTTGTCAAGCAAATCGAGGTGTTTCTCAATGCGGAAAAACGCGCTGGATGTCCGCCGTTGTTCTCTGATAAAGCGAGCGTATCCGCGCCGGTACCAGAGAGGAAGCGTGCCGCGATCTTGGTGGTGGATGATTCCGCGGTCAATTTAAATCTGGTCCGCAGCACGCTGGAACCCAGTGGATACAACGTGACCTCGGCTGAATCGGCGCGAGAAGCAATGGAAGAAATCGGCAAAAATTCCTTCGATCTGATCCTCTCAGACCTGCACATGCCGGACACGAGCGGCTTTGAACTTCTCCGCCAGGTCAAGACCGACCCTAATTTACGAGCTATACCCTTTGTTTTGTTCACGGCATCAACCAGTGATGAAGGGGATGAATCGCGTGAACATGCTCTGCGGCTGGGCGCGGAAAGATATGTCACGCGGCCCATTGAACCGGCGTCACTGCTGGAAGTGGTTGACTCTCTCTTGCAAATGCCGAAGGTAAAGTAGCCATGGCAAAAGTTCTGGTAGCGGACGATCGACCCTTGAACCGGCAGTTCCTTACCACTCTCCTGGGCTACGGCGGACATCTCTTGCTGGAGGCCGCGGATGGTGCGGATGCACTGGCGCAGGTCCGCTCTGAGCACCCCGACCTGGTGATCGCCGATGTGCTCATGCCGGTGATGGACGGCTATGAGTTCGTCCGCCAATTGCGCAACGATCCAACAGTCGCCGGCACCACAGTGATCTTTTTCACCGCCAGCTACCATGAGCGGGAAGCACGCGCCCTGGCTGAATCCTGTGGCGTGCGCCACGTGCTTATTAAGCCAGCCGAGCCGGAACAGATACTGGAGGTTGTAGACCAGGCCCTGAGCATGGCGCAGAACCCGGTCCCGACGCCGACACAACAGTTTGAACAAGAACATCTGCGCCTGCTGACGGACAAGCTTTCATTGAGTTCCAATGAATTGGAGGCAAGCAACCAGAGGCTTGCCGATCTGCTGGAAGCCGGCAGGATGCTTGCCGCCGAGCGTGACGGAGAGCGCATGCTGGCCAGGCTCTGCCACTCTGCCAGAGAAATCATCGGCGCCAGGCTTGCTTTTCTTGGCGTTCTGCCTGCGGACAAACGGTTGCTCCACCCGCTTTTTGTCAGTGGCATGGATGCGAAGACATCCGCAGCGATTGGGCCCATCGACGCTGGCGATGGAATCCTAGCGAAATTGATGGAACAAAGCGCGCCGATCTGCATTCAGGACCTGGCTTCCGTGCCGTCGCCAAACGGCTCCTCTTCACCTAGTTTGACCACAAGCTCATTTCTGGGAATACGATTGAGCACCAGCACCGGCATTTACGGGCTGATCTGGCTTCTGGAGAAATTTGGCGGCGGCGAGTTTAGCCAGGCGGATGAGCGCGTGCTTGCCAGCCTGGCGGCCCAAGCCGGCGTTGCTTATGAAAATGCCCAGCGTTATCAAGAAATCCAGGAATATGCGGCCGAACTGGAACGACGCGTGGAAGCACGCACCTCTGAGCTGCGCGAGGCCAACAAAGAGCTTGAAGCGTTTAACTATTCCGTGGCCCATGATCTCCGGAGTCCCCTCCGCCACATTAAGGGCTTTGCGGAACTCCTGAGCGAAGACTACGGTCCTGAGATAGGACCCAAACTTCAGCAATACCTGGGCAAAATTCATCTTAGCGCGGACCGAATGGGCCTCTTAATAGATGATTTGCTGCGCCTCTCCCGAATTGGGCGCCAGGACTTGCGCTGCCAAATGACGGACCTCAATCTTCTGGTAACGGAGATCAAGCAGGAGCTTGAATTAGAAAATAATGGCCGGGAAATAGAATGGAAAGTTGGGCCTTTGCCGCAAATCGAATGCGATCCGGTTTTGATCAAACAGGTGTTCGTCAACCTTCTTTCCAACGCAGTCAAGTACAGCCGCCCGCGTCCTCACGCCATCATTGAGGTCGGCACGATCAAGGAAAATGGCTCGCAGATATTCTTCGTTCGCGACAACGGCGTGGGTTTTGATTTGAAATATGCAACCAGACTGTTTGGCGTTTTTCAGCGCCTGCATGGCCCTGAGGAATTTGAAGGCACCGGGGCGGGTTTGGCGATTGTGCATAGGATTCTGGGCAGGCATCACGGACGCATCTGGGCAGAAGCAGCGGTAGAAAAAGGAGCGACGTTCTACTTCACCCTAGGGTCGGAGTTGCCGGGGAACAACTCGTCCGATCAAGCCGCCTAAGGCCGAGTGGCCCGCCGCAGCCAAGCATCAAGACATTTGTGTTTCCGGATGTTTCTGCAAATATGCTTTCACAAACGGGCAGATGGGGATGACCTTGAGCTGATTGAAGTGGGCATAATCCAGCGCGGCGCGGACGAGCTGGCTTCCCAGGCCCTTGCCTTTCAAAGCTTCCGGCACTTCGGTATGCACCAGGCTGATGTGCTCATCGGTGCGGCGGTACTGAAGGAAGGCGATTTGATTTCCCTGCGTGATTTCAAACTGGCCTTTGGCCTCATTGTGAGTGACTGGAGTATTGTCCATAAGCCATCGCTGATCGACGGGAGCTCTCCGCAGATTCTAAACGATTCTCTGGATCGAGCAAGCCGTTTTCAAGTTCCCACCGCAGCCACAGGCTCTTGCGTTTCCACCGGACCAGAATTTTTGACTGGCCACGATCCGGCCACGCAGGAAAGAAGGTAGATTGCTCCAACAATTGCGAATCCGGCAGCCAGGCTTCTGGTGTGTGACACCGTGCCCACAGTGAATGAGAAAAGAAGCTGGAGAGAGGTGCCGAGAAAATAGAAAGTATTCTGCACACGTCCCATAAAGTGTTTTGGGACTAACTCCATCATGGTGCTGGTAATGGCCACACCGCCCAGGCCGCGGCAGCAGCCCATAAGTCCGTACACCAGCACGGCCACAACCAGCGTCAGGCTGACCGCGGAAGAAAATCCCAGATGAATGGAATGATGCAAATGCGCGCCCAAAAAAGGGAGAGCAATGAGGCACGCGCCCAGCACCGCCATGGAAACACCAATGGCGCGGCGATGCCCAGTGCCTCGTATCAACGCTGGAGTAAAGACGGCGCTAAGAAAGGCCCCAATCGCCCACCCGGAATTCAGCCAGCCATAGCCGACTGCTCCAGCCTTTAAGATGCGGTCGCTAAAGGGCGCGGTAATCACGCCCTGTGTGAACATGCCGCCAATGAACAAGGCCCAGCAAGTTCCGGTCAGTACAAGGCGGGGGCGCAAGCGAATGTAAGCAAGACCTTCCTTCAGCTCATGGAAAAAACGCGCGAACTCGCTTTCATGCGAAATGGTCCCAGGCGCTACCGCCACCGTGTGGCGTCCCTTGCGGACAAACAGGTAGCAGGTAAACGAAAGCACGTAACTGGCAAAATCGATGAACAACACGCCGCTCAGGCCGATCTTGTTGTACACGAAGCCGACAATCGCGCCAGCCACCAGCCAGCCACCTTGTACTCCGGCCAGCAGAAAGCTGTTCGACGCCACGAAGTGTGAGTCCGGCGTCAACTCCTGGATCAGCGCGTTGATCGTGGGCCAGAACATCCAGAAGCCGGCCGCGACCACGATGCTCATCAAATAAACTTCCCAGAGCGCGGCCACGCCGCGGTAAGCCAGGACCGCTACCACCAGGATGACCAGACCGCGCACAGCGTCCATTACCATGAGCAGGCGCCGGCGGTCTTCGCGGTCAATGACTACGCCCGCGAACGGCAGCAGGAGAAGTGCGGGGATGGTCTGGAGCATCAGGAGCGTGCCCAGCGCCATCTCCGAGTGCGTTTTCTGCAACACGTACCAGGTCACGCCGGCCGAGTTCATTCCGCTCCCGATCATGGAGATCAGGTTGGCGGCAAAGATCAGCCGCATTCCTCGACTCTGCAACAGGTTACGCACGTCTATTCACTTTAGCATCTCCCGTACGCGACTTTGGGACTCTTGCTCCAGGCCAAAGTAGTTGACATAATCGTCGCCAGTGTTGAACCGCCACATTCGTACCCTATCGAAGATCGGCATTGTTGCCGGGACCTTGAGCTTTGCGGCTTCCCCACGGGTCACGGTCAAGCCGTACTTTGTGTATCACAATGGCGCGGACATCGTGTTTACCCCTGAGACTGCGGGCACGCGTAAGGCGGCCAGCTTTGGTCCGTGGAACCTGGGAGAGCGGCTGGGCATGGGCGATGATAAGCCTCTGGACAGGCGGCTGAATTTGTACGTGGTGGTTCCCGGGAGCCAATATCGCTCACCGCGCACCGAATATGACCACACTCTCATCGTGAACAAATACATGGTGGACGGCAAAGCCCGCGACTGGGACATTTTTTGGTGCTTCATTCTTGACCCCAGTTTGCGCGATGATCTGCGCAGCGAACGTGAATTACTGGTGTCCAAGCAAGAGACCTTCCGCCCGGCCGATCTGTTCGACATAAAAGATGTTCCAGCCCACGCGCTCATGGCGGAACGGCTCGGCGTGAAGCATATGTCTGACCTGAAGCGCTATCGTCGCAAGGATGGCTCCTTGCCACGCATGCTCATCCTGCCTGCGCGCCTGGCCGTGCGGGCGACCGCAACGCTGCGTGAGATAGGCCCACCAGCACCGCCGCAATAGCATTTCCCGCCGCTCCGGTTATACTGAGACATACATTCTTCTATCGAGGAAACCGACTGCTTCCTTATATTCACATTGGGCAATTCAATCTGCCCACCTTTGGCCTCTTTATGTGCCTGGCGTTTGTCGCCGCCTATTTTGCTCTCGAAGCGGAGATCAAGCGGCGCAAACTCAACATTGATCCATACAACGTGATTGCGATCGTGGCCATTGCCGGGATCCTGGGCGCAAAGGTTTGGCATGTGGTCGATACTCCGGCTGACCGGCTCACGCCTGAAATCCTGAAGAGCATTTGGAGCGTATTTGGATGGTTCCGCGGTGGGTTTGCCTGGTTCGGTGGTTTTGTCGCGGGGATCACGACCCTTCTACTGCTCGCGCGCAAATACCGCGTCAGCATGCTGACCATGCTTGACGTGGCCAGTTCAGCGGCGGCGATCGGTTACGCCGTGGGCAGGATTGGCTGCCTGGTTTCCGGCGATGGTGACTACGGAATTCGCACAAGTCTGCCTTGGGGAATGTCTTTCCCTAACGGGCTGGTGCCAACCTTAGATCGCGTGCATCCCACGCCGATTTATGAGTTCCTCGCCGGCGTGCTGATCTTTTGGTATATATGGCGCAGAGGGACCCGGGCAGTCCAGCATCCCCAGGCCGCCGGTGTGATTACGGGAGAGTTTCTTATCCTCAGCGGCATTGAGCGCTTTCTGGTGGAGTTCATCCGCATCAACCGGCTCACGCAGCCGCTCATCCTGGGGATGAGCAATGCGCAGCTCGCCGCGCTGCTTACCGCCATCGCCGGAGCCATTCTGCTAATTGTTGTGCGGCGGCGGTTTCGCGGCAAAGATCCTGTACATAAAGTCCTGGACCATGTGACCTAGCACGGCAATGAGTCCACCAAGCCGGGAGTATCATCGCGCAACTCCGGAATGCCCAACCCCGAGCGCTGGCGGATGTTTGACACCATGACCGCGCTGAAGTGGAAGTACTGGAATTTTTACAGTTCTTGTTACCCACGCCGAGAGGGCCAGTAGTAGCGCAGAAACGCGAAGGCAGGAAGTAAACGTTTTCTAATGCAAAGATCAAAGTAAACTACTTGAATTCAAATCTTACTTCAATCATACTTTCCTTGTCGGCTGCTTCATAACGCCACTTCTTCACAGCTTGAACCAATGACGATACCAGCACAGGGTTCCCGCCGAGTTCTTTGACGTCCGAAACTTTGCCATCAGCGGTCACTGTAAGCAGGACCCGGGCCACGCCTTGAATGTTCATGCGTTTTGCTAGTTCCGGATACTGTGGCGGCACGCTCAGCTTGATTTTGCGTGTGGATGCCTGCGACTGGCCAGCCTGAGCTTCTGCGGAGGCCATTACTGCCAGACTCAGCAGCAGAGCCACGCCACAGAAAAAAAGTGTGGCTTTGGAGGATTGGTACTGTTGCCGGAATTTAATCTTGTTAGACCAGACTTTCATTTTTTGCAGCGCCCTAGCAAAACAAATTGTTTGTTTTGCGATGAATAGATGATATCGGTAGCGCACGTGCAAATGTAACCTCTCCAAAGAGCACGCTCTCAATGATCTAAAGTTTGTTCCAGATTCGTAAAAATCCTCTAAGCTTCTGTGCGGTTTCCGGAAAACAGAACAGAGCAGTTGGAAGTCACAATACCCACGTAACATGTTCTTTTGCTATTGAAGTGCGGATAATCACTTTGAAAGTCATCTATGTAGTTTTGGTCCGCTCGTCCCCCCAGACCGAACCGACATCACAGAGATAACCAATCAATCAAAAGCTGTACTGAACCCTGGGCCCAATGGAAGCACAGTTGATTTGGGGCCCATTCAGACAAGCAAGAAGGAATAAGCAATGCCGCACGCCACCCTCTTTCGTCTCCAGATGTTTCTTTGGTCAACCCTCTTACTCACGTTCATGGCTGTTCCTGCCATGCATGCACAATCAGACGCGGGCGCTGGGGCACTCCGCGGGGCCGTAAATTCTTCCGACGGAAAAGCAGCGGTAAGCGCAGCCGTCATTGTGCGTAACGCAGAGACCGGTTACGCGCGTGAAATGCAAACTGACAGCGCAGGGCGCTTTGATGCTCAAGCGCTTCCGGTGGGCCTGTACTTCGTCCAAGCCACGGCAGGGGACCAGAAGTCAGCGGAGATTGAAGCCGTAGTCACCGTGGGACGAACGCACAATATGGAACTGGTCCTGAGGCCCGCGGCCGCGCCGGCTACGGTTGACGCCAAGCAGACACAGACCATGGTGATGAACACGGAAAGCGCCATTGATACCAGTGAAGCTGCCAGCTCTTCGAGTGTCTCTCTTCGCTCCATCGCAAGCGCGCCAATTCGAGGAAGGGCTTTCCCTGACTTTGTGCAGATGACGCCGGACATTTATCAGGAATCGGACCGCAACGGCCTTGTCATCTCCGGCCAGCGCTCCATCAACTCCAACGTGGCGCTGGACGGCACGGACTTCAATGATCCGCTGCAAGGCAACCAACGCGGCGGCAATGACCCCGTGTTTTTCTTTCCTCTTTCCGCTGTGCGTGAGTTTCAAGTGGTTCGCAGCGGCGCCGATGCTGAGATCGGCAGGACCAACGCGGGTTTCGTGAATGCTGTTACCAAGTCCGGGACCAATGACTGGCACGGCGAATTTTTCTACATGAATCGCAACTCTGACTTTACTTCTGCTGACGCCTTCAACAATCCGGCCGTCAACATGCAGCACGAGTTTGGTGGTGCTTTCGGAGGTCCGATCAAGAAAGACCGCACGGCATTCTTCATGGCGGTTGAGCAGAACTTCCTGAACCTGCCATTTACGGTCCAGTTCCAGCCTCAACCCGGCGGAGCACCGCTACCAGCCAGCCTGCTTGCTCTGCAAGGGACCAAGGAAGGCACAAACAATACGTCCTCGTTTTTTGCGCGGTTTGACCATTCCCTGACCTCCAAGCACATGCTCAATGTAGAACTGCTTTATGCCAGCCTGGACGCGCACAATTTTGGGCTGGTGCCACGGACCAACGACCAGGCCGACACGATGAACTTTGACCGGCAGGGTTCAAGTGCGGCAATCAAGGCCAGCCTGGTTTCCGCTGCCAGCTCTTCTCTGTTGAATGAACTTCGCGGACAGATCGCGACCGACCATCGTTTTGAGCAGCCGAATACATCGGCGCCCATGGTCGTGATCACCGGCGTAGGGACCATTGGCGGAGAGGTTACGCATCCACGGATCTTCGACAACGCGCGCTACGAACTGACGGACAACGTGAGCATCACGAAAGGCCGCCACTCCATTCGCTTTGGCGTAGACGGTAACTTCACTCCGGCCAATCAGCAACGCGAAACTTTTATGGCCGGCCGGTATGACTTCAAATCGCTGTCTGATTTCAACGCGGGCAAGATTTCGCGTTATCGCGGCACGCTTTCCACTGCTGCCGATCCCAGCCAGCTCATGTATCGCGGTACCCAAAGAGAGTTCGGCTTGTTCATCCAAGACAAATTCCAAATGTCAAAGGACTTCACGCTCAATGCCGGAGTGCGTTGGGACGGTCAGTGGAATCCGCAGCCAACACGGCCTAACCCAGCATTTTTCCAGACGTTCCGTATCCCGAATGACCTGGCTATGTGGCAGCCGCGTCTGGGCATTTCCTGGGACCCGTGGGGACACGGATCAACCGTGATTCGCGCCTCTGCCGGTCTCTATGATGCGCGTACGCCCGCTAACTTGTTCCAGCGCGCATTCACGGACAACGGCCTGGTGACTGCCGTGCTCGACAGCAAATTCGACAAGAAGGTCCTCAACTTTACTACGTTCCCGAACCAGCTGACTTTTATTCCCGCAGGCGTCAGCCCCGCTCCACAGAAAGTAATCGGCTTCTCTCCGGACTTTCACAACCCGCGGTCATTTCAGGCTGCTCTGAATGTGGAAACGGCCTTCAATGACACATGGTCGATTTCCGCAGGTTACACTCGCAACTCCACCTGGGGCTTGCAACGGCGGCTGGACCAAAATCTCTTTGCTCCTACTTTCGACGCTACGGGAATGCCAATCTTCCCGCTCATACGTCCTAATCCATCCATTGCGCAATTGTCGATCAATGAATCGGAGGCGCACTCCAGTTATGACGCTTTTGACTTTGCTTTGACCAAGCGGATGAGCCGGAGGCTGCAATTCCAGGCGGGCTATACGCTGGCATGGAACCGCGATGATGAGTCAGGCGAGCGTGTTTTCAATCGCGAGCCAGTGCTCGACCCGTTGGCCCCGGAAATGGATGCTGCGTGGTCCAAGAATGACGTACGAAACAACTTCAGGCTGAGCGGTATTCTAGACTTGCCGCACGGATTTACGGTGAGTGCAATCACACTTGCGCGCTCGGCTACGCCCTTCACGCCAACCATCGGTTTCGATACCCAAAATGACACCAATGACGACAACGACCGCGCCATCATCAACGGGCACGTCGCTGGAAGGAACAGCATGCGTGGCAGGCCCTTTGCCGACCTCGACATGCGTATTGTGAAGTCATTCCAGGTTAGGGAAAGAGCCAAACTGGAAACTTTCGCGGAATTCTTTAACGTCACGCACAACAGCAACAGAGGCTACGGGCCGGATGCCGTCAGCTTGTATGGCACTCCAGCCGCGCCTACCACAACGGCAGGCCAGGCCCTCTTTGCGCCACTTACCACCCGTTTTGGCGGGCCCCGTCAAGTAGAGATGGGAGCGCGTTTTGTCTTTTAGTGCATAGCAATAGTTAGTACATAGCAATACTTTTCAAAGACCATCAGGCCACGGCTGTAAGAGCGAAGTCGGGCTTTTTCCCGTGGACGGAAACCACTTCGCGGCATTCCTGAATGCCGCGAACGAAGGAGATGTTTGTGAAGAACCGAGTATTGTCTTTAGCTGTATCCCTCCCTATTGTTGCAATGCTTACCCTTCCGGCGCTCTCAGCTCGGGCCCAATCAGGTGAAATATGGAAAGCTGAAAGTATCCCGGCCCAATCGCAAATCACCGGCGGTCCTTGGACGCTGGAACAGACAGGATCAAGTAACGCGGCTCCCTCGGCGGGTTATTGTGTAGGGGGTGTACCTCAGTTGAATCCCGGTACTGAACGGATGGCACCTTATTATTTTCCTTTTGTTACCGGTTCAGGGAGCAAGCTGCACGGAATATTTGATTACCGCCCGCGCACCAGCAATGAAGCAGTCGTGGCCGCATCTTCCAAGGACGGTGGTCTAACCTGGCAGTTCGAGCAGGAAGTACTCGAATTGAATAAAGGCGTTTGTCCCGCCAGCGACCTGGTTGACATTGGCAATGATGCCGGTCTGGGTCATGGCTATGTTCTGAAGGTACAAGGCCAAGCATTTCTCTATAACCTTGACCGGTCTGTTGGCAATGTTGATGTGGCTGGGCTGGTGGTTCACCAATTGACGCCGCAAGCCGGCGCTCCGCTGAGCCCTGCACCCGCTAACTTAGACGTGCCGCAACGGACTGTCGGCCTGCTGAACCCCGACGGAATCATTGCAGAAGCTCCGGGCGTGTTTCCCAAGACCATTCTTTATTTACAGAAGCAGGTCAATGGAGATCGCACGGGAACTACCGCGCTGCCCGTAGCGCAGCAGTGTGGTACGCCTGTTATTTTCAAAGAACCCGCTGCCAGCCACGACATCGTGACTCCCCGGCTGGCAACAACGGAGGACGGCGTTAACTTCACCGATCTTGGGCCGGTCAATGGACTGAACGATTCCACCGCCGTGGGGCCAACGGACATACGCTACGTAGGGCCACGCGGCACACTCCTGCGGTTGGAAGGCGGTAAATGGGGCCTGATCTTTTCCGGAGGCAACTGTCTGGATGGGGACTCAGATGCATTCCACTTCCTCGGTTATGCCGAATCGCGCGACCTCAAGAGCTGGACCGTGATCTACGGTATTCAGAACCCGATTGCTTCGATTGCGCCGTTGACTGTGGTCTTCAACGGTTCCAGCGTGACGGTTCCCGCCACCAAGCCGGTGGTTGGAAATACATTGGGTTGGTTTGAGGGCAGGGTCTACAGCCCTTCATTCACCTTGAGTGGCGAACATAGCGGCTTCTTGAACTTTGCCGGCTACCACACACCCAGACCGAATGACGACAGAAGCGACTATCGTAATATCGGCAACGTTCGTCTGCATACCTCTCGGGAAGTCATTGCTGTCAGCGGTGATGAGGACAGGCGCGGCTCCGGGGGCCATGATGGCGATGACGATGATGACAATGATCACGACGATCACTAAGTAGTGATGCGGGTGAGTAAAAACACATCGGGGCCCCTGTGAGGGCCCCCGGTGATGCCAGTTACGCAAGGAATGTTTTTGATGGCGAAGTTGTTTTCCTTGACAGCTCCCACGCTTTGGCATACTTCCAGCTCACATACGCCGCGTGGTTCATCAGCACCAGCAGGCCTTCGCGCCCGTCGAGAAAGCCCATGCGGAAAAAATACGCCCAGATGAATCTCACCATGGGGCGCAGCACGATGTTGACAAAACTGAAGCTAACTTTGCGCTCGTCGGCCACCATCTGCGCGCCCAAAGACGAATAGCGGTTGGAATGCTCGATGAAGCTCTCCAGCGTTGAATACGCGTGATGGATCATGTCGCCCGTCAGGTGTCCCTGGGGCCCTTGCATCTTCAGGTCCTCATGTACGGGGCGCAGCTCAAACTCCGCCGCACCGCGCTTGACCAGTCTGAGTTTGGGGTCGGGGTAATAGCCGGCGCGTTTGATCCACTTGCCAAAGTACATATTTCTGCGGTTCATGGTGTAGCCGGCAAACTGCGGGGTCTGGCCGGGCTGCAAAAGAGCTTTGATCGCTGAGGCCATCTCGGGGCTGGCTTCTTCGTCGGCGTCGAGAGAGAGTATCCAGTCGCACGTTGCTTTGGCCAGACACGAGTTCTTCTGCGCGGCGAATCCCTTCCATGCTTCCACAAAGACTTTAGCGCCATGGGACTGCGCCAGGGCCACAGTCGAGTCCGTGCTGCCCGAATCCACAACAATGATCTCGTCAGCTATGTCCTTGACGCTCTTCAATGTGCGCGCGATATTGGCTTCCTCATTGAAGGTGATGATGCATACGGAAAGAGTCATGGGCGGAAGGATATCAGGAGTACGGGATTGGCAAAAAGCGCGGCTTCAAACTACACTCGGCCTATCAGGAATACCAGGCAGAGGGGCTGTTTTGTCTTCTGAACCACAAGGCGACGCTTTTCCGATGACCCGGCATTCCGTGGTTTCGTCCGCGCAAAGCGACGATCCGCAGGAGCGGGCCAGGGCCATGGACGCGATCTCAGCCGCCTATTGGAGGCCGGTGTACAAGTACGTCCGCATGCGCTGGCGCGTGGATAAGGAAGACGCCCAGGATTTTACCCAGGATTTTTTCGCCCGCATGGTGGAGAAAGAGTTTCTTGATTCTTACGATCCGGATAAAGGACGGTTGCGGACCTTTCTCCGCACCTGTGCTGACCGGCTTTTCCTGAACCAGGAACGCCACGCCAATCGCTTGAAGCGGGGAAGCAGCGCGGTCCACGTTTCCTTGGATGTAGATGAAGCCGAACAGGAATTGACGGCGGCGCCCAGCACCGAGTCCCCGGAAGACTACTTTGAAAAAGAATGGGTGCGTACTTTGTTTGCGCTGGCCGTGGAACGCCTGCGCGCGCAGTGCGACGCGGAAGGCAAAAAAGTGCAATTCGAGTTGTTTGAGCGCTACGATTTGGGCGACTCAGAAACCAGGCCATCGTATGCCGAGCTTGCCGCCAGTCTAGGCCTTGCCGTCACGGACGTTACCAACTATCTGGCGTTTGCGCGGCGTGAGTTCCGGCGATGCGTTCTCAACCAGCTCCGCGAGATGACGGGTAGTGAAGCGGAGTTTCGCCGTGAGGCGCAGTCGTTGCTGGGAGTGGATCCGAAATGAAATACCTTTCTGACCAGGTTGTGTCGCGGCTTCAGGCCGCGGTGCAGTCGCTGGACCTTGCGGGCACACGGTATCGCGCGCTCAAATTCCTGGGACGTGGAGGCATGGGCACGGTCTGGCTGGCGGAAGATGCGGTTTTGAACCGCAAGGTCGCACTCAAGGTGCTTACCTCGGACAGCGGGTCAGAATATCTGGCATCGCGCCTGATGCGTGAGGCAGTTGTTCTGGCGCGGCTGGAGCATCCCGGCATCGTGCCGGTGCACGATGCCGGCACTCTTGCTGACGGCGCGGTCTTCTATTGCATGAAATATGTTGAAGGGCAGACCCTGGACCAGCACATCGCGAATGCCAACCTGCGCGAACGATTGCAATTGTTGCAACGGATCGCGGAACCTATGGCTTTTGCCCATGCGCGTGGAATTGTCCATCGTGACCTGAAGCCTAGCAACGTCATGGTGGGCGCATTCGGAGAGGTGCTGGTGATGGACTGGGGATTGGCCAAGGTGATGGAGACCACATCAGCAGACACTGGTAATAGCAATGATGGCGGCGCCGCGAGCCAAGCCGGTGCTGTTACTGGATCGCCATCCACATCTCACGGCACAGTTCTAGGGACTCCCGGCTACATGGCCCCGGAGCAGGCGAGTGGTCAGGTGGCGTTAATCAGCGAACGCACGGATGTTTACGGCCTGGGCGCGATCATGAGCTTCATGCTGGGAGACTCTATTGACCAGCAGCGCGAGTTGCCTGCGCCGAAGCCGCTGCGTGCGATTTGCCAGAAGGCGATGGCGGCGGAAATCTTCGCACGCTACAAGTCTGTGCGCGAGATGAGCGCCGACATTGGCAGTTTTCTCGAAGGGCTGCCTGTTAGCGCGTATCGTGAAAATATCGTGGAAAAGACGGTCCGGCTGTTGAGGCGTCACCGCGCGGCGGTGGTCCTGGTGGCGGCTTACCTGCTGATGCGTGTGTTATTTATTCTTTTTTCTCGCCGATAACTTAAAGGAACTTCTGCTGACGGGTAATACAACAGTAGAGGGCATAGTCCCTCAAGGGAGATTAAATTATGAATAAGATTTTACTGGGCTTGGTATTCGGCGGCGTTCTCGGGATTTTGGACGGGCTGACGTCATGGTTTACGCCGGATGTACGCAAAGACATTGTCACCATCGTCATCGGATCGACGTTCAAAGGGATCATCGCCGGGGTGCTGATCGGCCTGTTTGCCCGCAAGGTGCGCTCGCTGCCGCTGGGGATTGTGTTCGGATCATGCGTCGGCCTGTTCTTCGCATTCTGGATCGCGTATATGCAGCACAAATATTATTTTCGGATCATGCTGCCCGGCGGCATGGTCGGCCTGATTGTGGGTTATGCGACGCAAAAATACGGAGCACCAGCGCAGTTGCAGCGGACGTAACTTCAGCGCTGTTTCACAAGCTCGTCGGACAGCAGCCGCGCCTTTACCGCGAGGTTATGCGCGCGCACCAGGTCATTTTCGGTGGTTGCCTTGCGGCTTTGCGCGATGAACTCTTTGGTTTGCGCCAGCATGGCCTCTTCTTCTTTAGAGAGCTGGCGCTTAATGCCGTTCAACTGTGCTTCCGTACTCTGCAAGAGTTGTTCGGTCGCGGCTTGATCGTGCGTTGCATCAGACGGAGTTGGAGCGGGGGAGATTTGCCCTGCGCTTGGCGGAGGCTCAGCTTTGTCGTCTCTGATAATTTGTTTTGACGGAGTGGCTTTGGCGACCTCAACCAGTTTTTCACCGCTAGCAGCAGGCGGAGAAGCGGGCTTCTTGGTCGTGCGACGCTTGCTGCGTTTTGCTTTGTTCTTGTCAGGTTCCTGCTTTGCGGTTTTATTTTGGTCATCGTTGGCTTGTGGCGCTTGCTGGTCGGTTGGCTGCTGCGGCTCAGCCGGCTGGGGCATTGGTTCCGGCGCGGCGGTGGGCGGCTGTTCCTGGGGCATCACCAATACCGGTTTTTTTTGCGAGCAGCCGGAGAGAAGCCCGACGGCAACAAAGAAAGTAAGAACAATCGGCTTGATTCGAAGTGTCTTCATGCTTTGCTGACCGAGTCCTCAGAGGGCACGCGCGGCGGCTCTCCTGTTGTTGTATTGTCTGCTAGCGGCAGGCGCATGGAAAAAGTCGTGCCGGCCCCAGCGGCGGAGGTAAACTCCACCGACCCGTGATGTAACTGCACTACGCGATATGTCATCGCCAGCCCGATCCCGGTACCGCCGGTTTTTGTGGTGAAGTAGAGGTTAAAAATTTTATCCTGGATGTCCGGTGGAATGCCCGGACCCTGATCACGCACGGTGATCAGCGCGCCGTCGCCTTCGCGCTTGGTGGCAATGCGCAAACTGCCTCCTTCCGGCATGGCCTGGACGCCATTCAGCACAATATTCAGCACAGCCTGCTTGACCAGATCTGCGTCAATGCGCACCGGCAACAGATCAGGGCTAGGCTGGCGTTCAATGCGGACGTTGTGTTTTTCCGCTGCCGGCGCCGCCAGTAGGGCCACGTCATCCACCAGCTTGCGCAGGTCCATATCATTGAGGCGGAGCTCCACCGGACGGGTGAAGTCCACCAGGGTTTGCACCACGCGGTCAAGGCGCTGGATTTCATTGCCGATCACATCCATGTGGCGGCGCGTGTCTGGATCAATCTCTTTCATCTTCTGCCGCAACACCTCAAGATGCACCACAATCGCATTGATGGGATTCTTTACCTCGTGAGCCACACCCGATGTAAGCCGGCCAATGGCGGCGAGCCGGCGGGAAAGTTCGATCTCATCTTCAATGCGATGGACCGATTCAGCATCACGCAGCGTGAGCAATGCTCCAATGCGTTCTCCGCGTTCTTCAATGAAGTCCAGAGAAATCTGGATGTGCTGGCCTTGTTCGGTTTTAATTTCTTCCTGCTCCACGGGTTGATGCTCGGCGAAAGCGTGCAGGATGGCGGTGCCCAGGCGCGAATCCGGAGAAAAAATTTCTGGCGGACGGCGGCCCAGCATTTCTCCGCGCGGCATGCCGATGAAACGCTCCGCGGAAGCGCTGACCAGCACCACGTTGAAGTCGCTGGTAAAGAGCATGACTCCGTCTTGAAGGTTGGCCATCATCTGGTCCAGGTTTTCCTTCAAGGCGGAGAAGACTTCTTTCACGTCGCGCATCTGCCGGCCCAGGCGTTCAATCTTAGTGGAGACTGTGCCGTATTCATCGGAGCGTTTTGCCGGCGCTTCTGTCAGCTCCGCTTGTCCGGAGCTGATCAAATCAAGACGGCGGCTGATAGCGGCCAGCGGACGAAGGGCAAAGTTAGAAAGTCCCGCCGCCAGAATGAGAGAAATGAAGATGGCTCCGCCGGAAAGTTCCATGGCTTTTTTCAACAACGGCTGGATCTCATTTTTCAGAAAAAGCGTGGAAACACCCACACGCACTTCACCGAAGGCCTGGCCGTCGCGTGCCAGAGGTACCCGCATGTCATAGACCTGGGCAGGGCCGTAGATCACTTTGAGTTGCTTGCGAATGCCAGCGTGGACCACGGAATCGAAGTCCTCGCGTCTTGCTACCGGTTTGCCTAACAGGGCCGGATTGGTGTGCAGGATCGTTTGTCCGCTGGTGTCCGTGATGGCGGCATCGTAAATAAGGCGCGAGTCCCCGGTTGCGGATTCCAATAGGGCGTTTACAACCCAATCGGTCTGCAATACTTCCTGCCACGCGGCTTCTACCTGTTTGAGATTGTTGGGATCAATCTTAGAACTGCTCAGGTCCACTTGAAATGCGCCGCGCGCCACGGCGAAAAGTTGCAGCCCAGCGTTGTGCGAGATGTCAGCGGCCTCTTGGAGCCTCTGTTGGACCACTTCCGAGATGTACAAAGTGGCAAGCACAGCTACAATCGCCACCACCATAAGAGTGATGGCGAAGACCAACTTGGTTTTCAGACGCAGAGCAAGCATGAATCACTTTAGACTTTTCCGGTGTTTGGCCTTACAGCCTTTGTCAATATTCAGCCATTGCAACGCGAAATGCAAAGGGTGATTTTTTCAGCTTGCGGCTTCACTGGCAAGAGCGGACGCGCTGCCGTATTCCTTAAGTTTGTTGTGCAGTGTTTTCAGGCTGATGCCCAGGATTTCCGCGGCCCTGGTTTTATTATTATTGGTGGCGGCCAAGGTTTTTACGATCAACATTTTTTCCGCTTCTTCCACGGTTGTGCCCACATCCAAGTGGATTCCCTCGCCGTTGCCGGCAGTGACCTTGAGCCCAGAGCTGCCAAAATTTGGCGGGAGATGGCGCTGCTCGGCCAGGTGCGTATCGCAGACGATCACCGCGCGTTCCAGCGTGTTGCGCAACTCGCGGACGTTGCCCGGCCAGTTGTAGCTCTGGAACATCTGGAGAACAGTTTCACTTACGCCTCCAACTTTGCGGCTGTGCTTGGCGTTCATGTCAGCTACAAGAGACTCCACCAACTGGGGAATATCTTCTTTGTGTTCCCGCAGCGGCGGGAGATGAAGATTGAAAACATTGAGCCGGTAGTAAAGGTCGCCGCGCAGTTCGCCCTTAGCTACGGCATCTTCCGGCACCTTGTTGGTGGCGGCCAGTACGCGTACGTCGACTGGCGTTTCCACTTTGCTTCCCAGGCGGCGCAGCTTGTGGTCTTCAAGCACGCGCAACAGCTTGGCCTGCGTGGCAATCGGCATCTCACCGATCTCATCCAGCAGCAGCGTACCTTCTTCCGCCAGCTCAAAGCATCCGGCGCGCCTCTCCATGGCGCCGGTGAAAGCGCCTTTTTCGTGGCCAAAGATCTCGCTTTCAATCAAGGTTTCTGGAATCGCGGAACAGTTGATGGCGACAAACGGTTTGTTCTTGCGCGGGCTCAGGTCATGAATGGAGCGCGCCACCATTTCCTTGCCGGTGCCGCTTTCTCCGGTGATCAGCACGGACGCCGTACTGGGCGCCACCATCTCGATTAGGTGAAAGACCTCCTGCATGGTCTTGGAAGTGCCGACCATGTGGCCAAAGACGCCGGTGTCCCGCAATTTACGTCGCGTGGCTTCAAGTTCCAGAGTGGTGCCGCGCTGGCGGGCGGCGTTCTGCAATATCTGCTTGAGACGGGCGGGATCAACCGGTTTCTGAAGAAAGTCATAGGCGCCGGCCTTCATCGCGTCCACGGCCACATCAATGCTTCCTTGGGCAGTAAGCAGGACCACGGCCAGCTGCGGCTGTTCAGAAAGCCGTTGCAGCAGTTCCATGCCGTCCATGCGCGGCATGCGGAAATCAGTCACAACAATGCCAGGCGACCATGTGGCCACTTTATCCAGTCCTTCCAGGCCGTCTTTCGCAGTTTCTGTCCGGTAGCCCCAGGCCGAAATGAGCTCAGCCAAGCCGGAGCGTTCGTTTTCTTCGTCTTCTACGATAAGGACTTTTTCTTGTGGGTTCAAAACTCGGTTCCCCTTCCAGAGAGACTACACTGCTTAGATGTAAGACTGTGTAAAAAAGTCTATGTATCAGTAAGTCAATGAATATAATGTATTTATGTAGCGGGTAGACGTTTTTTCCGCAGTTTGCATCTGAAAGCAAACAGGGCGACTCACGGGTTTCCGTGTTTTTTGATCAACCTCATGTCTTGATCAACCTACCGATTAAAGAGGGAAAGGAAGTAAATATGAAGAAGTATTGGATAGCCTTAGTAGCTGCGAGCTTACTGGCCATCGGTGCGGGTGCACAAACTTCGGCCAGCGGTTCGGCGACGGGTAACGCCTCAGTTCAACCGGGACAAGCTGGGGCAAGTGCAAGTACCAACCAAAGTGTGCAAACGCCGGGTGCATCGGTCAATGGCGATGCATCAGCCAATACCAAAGCCTCCAGCGAGCATGGAAAGAAAAACCAGTCCGGCTCCGGGGCCAACGCAAACGCCAACAGCGGAAGTGCGGTTAGTGCCAGTGGTGCTTCGTCCGCCCTCAGCAGCGGCACCACGATGCAAGCCGAGCTGACAAAACCTCTGGATGCCAAGAAGGCAAAAGCCGGAGATGAAGTTAGTGCAAAAGTTACGCAAGACGTAAAGTCTGATGGCAAAGTCGTGGTGCATAAGGGCTCGAAGTTGGTTGGCCACGTAACGGAAGCCAAAGCGCGCACGAAGGAAAACTCCGAATCCAAGCTCGGCATTGTCTTTGACAAAGCCGTTCTCAAAGGTGGTCAGGAAGTTGCGTTCAACGGCGTGATCCAGGCGCTGGCTCCGCCGGTGCACGGAGATCTTGGCCTCAGCGGCAGCGAGAGCAGCAGCCTTGGAGCGCCAATGGGCGGAGGCGGCGGTGGTAGCGCACGCAGCAGTGGTGGCGGTGCTCTTGGCGGAGTCACCGGAGCTGCCGGTTCTGCGGTCGGCTCAACCGTCGGAGGCGCTACTGGCGCCGTGGGGAATGTCGCCGGTTCCGCAGGCGGCGCAGTGAATGGAACCGTAAACAACACCGCAGGTTTGGCCGCGAACGGAACGCTCGGAGCTGGCACTCACGGAGTGGTGGGATTGCAGGGGCTGGCCCTGAACACCAGTGCGGTCGGCAGCGCTCAAGGTTCGGTCGTGAGCTCCGCGAGCCACAATGTAAAGCTCGACAGTGGTACGCAAATGGTGCTGCAAGTGGCTGGCTCGGCGTCCGCACAATAGGGAACAGGAAACTTTTTTTGTGCGGCCAAGCCATGGCTTGGCCGCATTTTGTTTACTCTAAACCATGGATAGCATGACAGTTAACTGGTGATGATCAAAATTGATCACCGTCCGTCCTGTTATTTTTGATTTATCTTTAGTGCAGATTGGTGCACAATGATTGCAAAATCGTGGGCTCTCAGTGCTTGCTTTCGGTTGAGAGGAGTGCAGAATGAAGAGCTACTGTGTAGCTGTGATCGTTGCCGTTTTATTTGCGGCGGGGGCGAGAGAATCAAAGGCGTATGTTCCTGCATTGCAACAACCCGTAACAGATGCCAAACCGGCAGAGCAGACCCAGCCTCCCATTACTGGGACAAAAGCTTCAGATAAGCCGCAAGCGCCAGGCGAAGCGGTCCAGACCAAGATTGAGACGCCAAACCCAGCAGCCAAGAGCGTGTTTTATATCCTGGCTGAATTCACCGGGGAGCTGAACGTAAAGAAGCTGAAGCCGGGGGACAGGATCAAGGCTGAGGTGACCCAGGATGTGTTATCGCACGGCAAGATTGTTATTCCCGTTGAATCCAAGTTGGTGGGCCATGTCACTGAGGTCAAGACGCGTAGCGGAGAAGATCCCGAATCACGGCTGGGATTTGTTTTCGACAAAGTCCTGCTCAAACATCACCATGAACTGGATTTCCAGGCCGTGATTCAGGCGATCTCCCCTCCCGCACCCAGACGATCAAAGGTGGACGAGCCAGACCAGATGCTTCCTCCTGCGGTCGGAAACCAAGTCCAAACAAACACGCCAATGGGTGGAGCGCAAAGCCGGGGGACAACCACAACCAATTCGCAGAACCCCAGTATGGCCTCAACGATTGGCATGGTGCCAAGCGGAGCGCCCATCTCTGTGCACGGTTCGCCCAGCAGCAATATTGGCAGGTCTTCGAATATGGACTTGAACAGTTCGGACGAGAAGGCAGGTCGGAAACCCATGAGCGCGGGAATGCCACGAGGCGTTTTTGGGCTGAAGGGCCTAAGTCTAAGCCCGGGGGTCGGCAGCAACACTCCCGGTCCGGTGATCTTGTCGGAAGCCGGCAATGTGAAGCTTGAGGACGGCACTCAAGTCCTTTTGAAAGTCACGGACGCGACGGCGCCATGACCATCATTTTGGGTGGCAAATTCTGAGCTTCTTGACGGTGTTTCATGAACCAGGTTGTTACGTATCCCGTGGAACTTCAGTAACTTGTAGATCAAAGACCAGCGTGGCAATCTCATGGAAACTGGTTCAGGGAGAGTTTCGTTTAACGTCCATGCGCCTGGATATCAAAACCATCCGCGTCTTGGTTGTGCTGCTTTGCCTTTCTAATGGATGGGCCGTGGCCCAGCAGTGGCAGGCGTTGGGGCCGGATGGCGGCACCGTACGCAGCCTTACTCTTGATCCAAAAAACCCGGATCGCATCTTTCTTGGGACCAGCGCGGGCAGGCTGTATCTTTCCACTGACAATGGCGCCAACTGGTCGCGCTATGCGCAATTGGGCACAACGGCCGAGATGGTTTTGGACCATGTAGTCATTGATCCTAACAACTCCAAAATCATGTATGTGGCGGCGTGGAACGCGCAATCGCCGAATGAAGGCGATCTTTTTCGCAGCAATAATGGCGGGAGGAACTGGGAAATTATTCCGGTATTGCATGGCAAGTCCATTCGCGCTCTGGCCCTTGCTCCTTCTGATTCCAGAATTCTTGTTGCCGGCGCGTTGGACGGTATCTATCGCAGCCGCGATGGCGGCGACGCATGGGAGCGCATCTCGCCGGAAAACCACGCGGAAATTAAGAACGTGGAATCGATTGCTATTGACCCGGTCAATCCTGGCATCATTTACGCGGGCACATGGCACTTGCCCTGGAAGACTGAAGATGATGGCAAGAGTTGGCATAGCATCAAGAAGGGCGTGATTGATGATTCAGACGTCTTCTCCATTGTGATCGATCCAGCGAACCCTGCCAGCCTGTTCATGGGCGCTTGCTCGGGGATGTATCGCAGCGAATCAGGCGGCGAGCTTTTTCGCAAAATTCCTGGCTTACCATATTCCGCGCGGCGCACGCGCAAGCTGCAAATCGATCCCGTCAACCACAACGTGGTGTATGCGGGCACAACGGAAGGACTGTGGAAGACCAAGGATGGGGGAGTAACATGGGACCGCATCACTGGCCCCAACATTGTGGTCAATGATGTGGTCGTGGATCCGCGGCGCCCGGCGCGCGTGCTGCTGGCTACAGACCGCAGCGGCGTCCTGGCCAGCGATGATGCCGGCGTGAGCTTTGCTCTTTCCAATCGCGGCTTCGCTCATCGCCAGGCGGCAGCGCTGCTGGTCGATCGCAATGACAGCTCCGTCCTGTATGCAGGCTTGCTGAATGACAAAGAGTTCGGCGGCGTGTTTGTTTCCCACGACTCCGGCCAAACCTGGATGTGGGTCAGCAGCGGTCTTGACGGGCGTGACGTATTTGTACTCCGCCAGGCAAATGATGGCTCGATTCTCGCGGGCACCGATCGGGGCGTGTTTGAGCTCAAGCCCAATAGCTCGCGCTGGTTGCAGTCAAACGCGACTGCCGAGGAGCAAGCCGTGGTTGAACAGCGCCAGCCGGGCGCGGTACAAATTATCTCGGCTTTGCCCCATAAACCTGTCATGGTGGCCGGGGCCAGCTTGAATGCGCGCGTGAGCGCTCTGGAAATCACTCCGCAAAAATGGTATGCAGCCACTTCATCGGGGCTGTTTGTCAGTCTGGGCTCTGGGCATCCCTGGCGGAAACAAGTTCTGCCCGGCGTCAGCAATCCAACAAACATCAGCGTAGCTGGCCGCACGTTGGTTGTCGCCAGCCGCACGGCTCTGGCTGTTTCCGTCAACGGCGGAGAAAGCTGGGCTGCTTCCCAGCCCATGGGGTCCGGGCTGGTCATCAATTCGGTCTTAGCAGACCCCGCCGGCAATATATGGGTGGCCGCCCGTGAAGGACTGTTTCGCAGCTCCGATGCAGGTGATTCCTGGACGCGGGTTAGCTTGCTGTATCAGGCGAACATTCTTACCATTCAGTTTGATGAAGAGAGCCGCCGTATTCTTGCCACCGGCGGAGATTCCACCAACATCTTTGAAACCGCCGACAATGGGCGCACCTGGACGCCGATCCATTCCAACTGGCAGGTCCGTAACCTGATTTTCTCTCACGGCCATCTTCTGGGCACAACAACGTTTGACGGTGTGGTGGTCCAACAAGAGTCCGCAGCTGATGCGCAGATTGTCTCCGCCACCGGAACGCGTTAGTCCGCGAACTACTGACTGAGATCGGTAAAAACTACATGCACCTCTAGTCGGTAGTCGTCCAAACCATAGAAAACGCAACCTCTTGTCCTTGGCAACTGCCGTGCACTCCACCCATCTGCCAGTGGAGCTCCCATGATGCACCGGAGCGGTTCTATGAAACGGCACGCCGTCAATCAGGTCTCATTTCTCGCACTCCTATTATTAGCACTCGCGTCCGGCTGCAATGTTGGCGCCCGTGCGTCAAAAGAAGCTACGGATGCGCCGGCTTCGCAGCAACTGCCGTTTGCTGACGGAAAAGTGCTTGTCGTCCCGGCAAATACTGCGATTTATGTTCGCTTGCAGCAAACCATCTCCAGCGCAAACGCCCGGGCCGGCCAGGATTTTGCCGCCGTGCTGGATGAGCCTCTGCTGGTGGACGGCCAAACAGTGGCGGCGCAGGGAGCGCCGGTAACGGGAAAGGTCGTAGCGGCGGGTGAATCAGGGCATCGGCACGGCGCCAGCTACCTGCGCATCACACTGTCTTCTCTGACCATGAATGGAAAAACTGCGCCGCTCCAGACCAACAGTGTCTTCGTCGGAGGTGGCATTTACAAGAGCCGCAATATTGCTTTCACCGGTGGAGGAACAGAGGGCACATTCTTCGGCGCTGTTGGTAAATCTACGGCTGCTTTCGCCACAGAGAAAAAAGAAGTCGGCTTCATTGCCGACCGCAGATTGGGTTTTCGGCTGACGCAGCCCGTCAATGCGCCGTAATTTCCAACTGCCAGAACAAAAAACTCCATACATCCGCGGCGTCTTCCACCAGCTTACTGATAGGTTTGCCAACGCCGTGTCCTGCCTTGGGGTCAACACGTAACAAAATAGGACGCTCGGGGCCGTTAGCTGCTTGCGCCTGGAGCAGCGCCGCCATTTTCTTGGCGTGCATGGGATCAACCCGCGTATCGCTTTCCGCCGTCATGAACAAAATGGCCGGATACAAAGTGCTTTGCCGCACATGATGGTAGGGAGAGTACGCGTAGAGATATTCAAATTGTTGGGGATCGTCAGAAGATCCATACTCTGGAATCCACAATTTGGCGATCTGGAACTGCTGGTAGCGCAGCATGTCAAGCAGCGGCACCTGGCAAACCACCGCGCGGAACAACTCAGGACGCTGCGTAAGAGCGGCGCCCATCAACAGCCCGCCGTTGCTGCCGCCTTGGATGGCCAAATGGTCTTTGCTTGTGTACTTCTGTTCGATCAGGGACTTCGCTGCGGCGATGAAGTCATCAAAAACATTCTGTTTTTTCTCCAACATGCCGTCGCGGTGCCAATCTTCACCAAACTCATTACCGCCGCGCAACTGGACGTCAACGTACACGCCGCCATGCTCCAGCAGCAACAGCATCACGTTGCGGTTGAAGAATGGTGTGCGTCCCAGGTTGAACCCACCGTAGCCTGAGAGCAGCGTGGGATTACCGCCGTTCTTGACCAGACCTTTCTTGCTCACCACAAACATCGGCACACGCGTGCTGTCTTTGGAATTGAACCAGAGCTGCTCCACTTGATATTGGTCCGGGTCAATTCCGGATTCCACGCGCGCCCACACCGCCACCTTTCCTTGAAGACTGACTTCATAGATTGTGGGCGGAACGGCATAGGAAATAAATCCGAAGAAACCTGTATCGCTGTTCCAACTGCCCCCAAGATCAAAAATGCTGCCTAGAGCGGGCATAGGCACGTCCGCCACTGGCTGGCCGTCGAGTTGGAAAATCTTGAGCTGCGACGCCGCGTTCTTCGCGTAGTGAACAAAAAGTTTTCTTCCGATGACCGCTGCGTGGCCCTCAATCACGGCATCTGCCTGCGAAATAATTTCTATCCAGTTCGATCGTTGCGGGCGGGCGCAGTCCACTTTGAACACCCGATATCTGGGAGCGCCTTCATTGGTGGTGATATATATCTGGCCGTCCAGAATTTCGCCGCGATAAATGCAATTCTCGCCTGTGGTGATGCGCAGAAACGAGTTGCCGCTTCCAGCGGCAGACAAGTCTTTAAGGTAAAGCTCAGTTTTCGTCCAGCCCTCGCTCACGTCCACCAGGAGCCAGCGGCCGTCATTTGAGATAGAAACGTTAGGCCAATGCTGCGGATCAATTACTTGGTTCTGTGTTGAAGTATGGTTGGGAGGAAAGACGACCGCGTCCTGGCTGCCGTCGCTATTGTCCACGTTGCTGGCCTTTTGGAAGCCGATCTTGTGGAAAAACACCCGGCGGTTGTACATCTCCTGGCCTGGAGACACATCTCCTGCCCGCGGATACCGGGTGTAATAAAAGCCAGAGCTGTCCGGCAGCCATGCCACGCTGGCGGCGCGTGTGCGTTCGATCCTCTCTTGCAGCAACTCGCCGGTAGCGGTCTCAATCAAGTACAACGTGCTCAGTTCGGAGCCGTTGGCCGAAGTGCCGTAGGCAACATAATTGCCGTCTTCGGAAGGGAACCACCAGTCCAGCGAAATGGTTCCATCCGGGGCCAGCGCATTGACGTCGATCAATGCACGCTCGTGGTCCCGCGCGCGATCCGGTTCTAAATTGGCGCCTCCAGACTGGGAAGCTAGTGGCGGACAATTGTGGCCGTCGACGCCGTCACTTGTTATTGGGCGAAAAAAATCGCGGAGATAAATCACCGGCTGGTTTTGACGCCCGTCGCGGCGTTCGTAAAAGTAGCGGTTGCCGGCCAGCCTGGGTGATGCCATTCGTCCGATGGTAAGCAGTTGCTCGATGCGTGCCCGCAGTTTCTCCCGTCCGGGAACAAGATCAAGCACGCGCCGGGCGCCGGCATTTTGCTGGTCGACGAACTGCTGCGTCTCCGCCGCTCCGGCGTCTTCCAGCCAGCGATACGGGTCCGTGATTTTGTGCCCGTGATAGTCGTCAATCACGGGTGCAGCTTTGGTCGGTAGCGAAGTTATGGCTTTGCGTCTTTGCATCATCGGGGTTCTGGAATCTTGGTGAACAGACGATCATATCGTCTTATCGTAGGGCTCGATTTTCAAATGTTGAAATTATTTGGAACTTCACATCTTTAAAATTCGCATCGTTAAAATAGGCGGCTTTAAAATCAGTGGCTCTTTCGCCTTTCTCCATCAATAATGCAAGATGTCGCTGCCGGAGAGGTAGCGCACACGGGTCTTAGGGCTCGTCAAAGGCCAACGCCAGCCAACGCCAATACCAATTGCTAACAGCCGCTTTTGATGCTATTTTTAGAAGAGCCAAATTCAATCGCTGCTCCCTCATGGGCGGCAGATTGTCCACTCCTCAGTAGCTCAATGGCAGAGCATCCGGCTGTTAACCGGAGGGTTGTAGGTTCGAGTCCTACCTGAGGAGCCATTTTTTTCAGGCACTTACCTTGTTCCATTTTGCCAACTGGAGCCCATTGGAGCCCGTTGGGTCTTGGAGTTTGACCAGATTCCTCTTCCTATTCGCGAGTATCTCGCGAGTCCGCGAGTTGATTGCTGCCACCACGCTGGCCGGGATCTCCTGCATATAAACATTCCCTGTCGTCTGGATATTCGCATGCCGCAAGATTTGCTGCGCGTCTTTTATCGTTCCGTGTTTTTGCAGGTCTGTGCCCACGGTTCGTCTCATCACCTGAAAAGTTACAAGCCTTCGCGGAATGCCAAGCCGATGGGCGATTGGGTAGATACGCCATTTGAGGAAGTTCTTGGGACGCCTGGGCACCTGAGATCCATTTCGCCCGGTTGTCGCGAACATAAGCGAGTCTGGCGAAGTATCCTGGCACATCTCTTTCCAGGCCTCGATTATGGGCCGAATGTCGTCGGGAACCGGTACAGCACTCCCGCTAGCGTTCGTCTTGACTTTGCCCGGGAATAAGCTCCCTTCGTAGGCGGTGCTATGGATAATTAGTTTGTCTCCAACGTAGCACTTCCACTGGAGGCCAAAAGTTTCGCTTGTACGAGTGGCGCAGAAGAGCCCAATGCTTATTAGGCAGAGGTCATGTGGATCGCTGATTGAATCAATCAACTGGATAATCTGTTGAGCGGTCATCGTGGGCCGACTGACAGCTTTGGTCTCCGGCATTCTAGTGCCATCCCCTGGATCATCCGCAATGAACTTCAGCTTCTTCGCCATTCGCATGATTGATCTAATGTTTACGAATGCGTGCTTAACAATCGATTCTGAGAACTCCTGAGCCAGATCGTTCAGGAGCATCTGAATCTCAAAAGTCCCAATTTTCGCGAGAGGGCTATCTTGGAATCGCGAGACCAAGTACTTTTTGATCTCGAATTCAGATTTGTCCTTGGTTGCCTGCCGCCAACGCCCTCTGCACATCGGGAGGTACCGATCAGCGACAAACCATCCAAACGTTACGGAATCATCAGACTTAGGAAACGGAACAGGACCGCCTTCTCCATTTTCCTTTTGGATGATGTTTTGAAGTTTGTTCTCTGCCTCGTGCTTGCGCAATTGGGACTTTAATCCAAGCACGACTCGTTGAGTCCTTACAACCTCCTTTCCTTCCTTGTCTCGCGTGTAGACGCGAAACTTGCCGTACCATTTCTTGACGCGTTTCCCCTTCTCATACACACTGCCTTTTTGATAGACCATACTCATCGTGGCATTCTCCTAAAAATGGTCCATCGTTGGTCGCGGAGAACATCCTCTGTTCATACACCACCGCGCCCATTTTTGGAAGAGCCTTGAGAGACGTGGCGAGACAAAAACTCCGCTACGTCGCTCCATCTAAAACGAAGGAGTGAACCTAACTTTACGGCGGGAATTCTTGGCATTCGCCTTTTGGCGTGATCACGCACCCACCTTTGCGAAACTCCGAGTCGCGCGGCTACTTCTCGCGGTGTGAGCAATCTTTCGTCAACACTCGTTCTTGATGTGCCACCGGTCTCATCCTTGGGTTCCAAAGGAACTTCTTTGCCCGAAAATGGAGTTGTCTCATTAGCTGCTTTAGATTTTGAGAGCTGCATGTTGTTGCGCTACCTTTCGCGTCGTAAGGTATCCGCAAACAGGAAAGAGTGTCAAAAGGCTGATTTTTAGCGGCTCCAATTGAAGTCAGACATTTTAGAAAATCAACGGTAAGCTTGCTGGGGAAAGCTTTTCCATAGCTTGAGTTGGGCGCAGACGATGTTTTCATACGGCAGTCACAGTCGGCATGACAAGACGGTCAGAGTCTGGGAGTTGAAGACTGGCATGGCCTTACATACGCCGAAGGGCCATAAGGAGACGGCCCAAGCGATGGTCATCATGGGCGACGGTGCGTACGCGGTCCGCAGCTTCGGATGATAAGGCGCTGAAAGTATGGGAGTTGAAGACGGGCGGCGTTTGCATGAACGGGAGGGCGCCGCAGCGCCATCCGGGGCGTTGTCATCACGGGCGATGGCGCGCTGGTACTCTCGGCTTCGTATGGCAAGACGCTAGAAGTGGAGACTAAAGACAGCGCAGGCAGGACCACCTTCAGCGCGGACAGTAGCGTGTTGGCCTGCGCGGCAGCTCCAGACGGCGAAACCATCGTGGCGGGAGACGCGTTGGGCTGCGTCCACTTTCTTCGCTTGGAGATGGCGAGACGGTGCTGACTGGTGTACGGTCCCGCTACATTCTTGGGTAGGGAAATCGACTCTCTGCTGGGCCGACATCGTCCATGTTCGCCGAGCTATTGAAGCGTGGTGTAAACGGCACCTTGGTCAAATTCTACCCGTCACTCATGAAAAAGATTGGGACATGGTGATGTTGCTCGACGACCAGGCGCGCCAGGTTGAACGCGACACCGGCCGGGTCTTTTGCCGTCACCCACGCGAAGATCTGAAGGCGTATGGGTATGCGATCAGTCGCAACCGCAGGCGGATGAATCGACGGGGGAGGGAAACGTTCGCGATGGCGGTATCCAGCAACTCCATGAACGTCGCAAGAGTGACCGTGATCGCAATCAGCCAAGGATTGATAGCTTTCGTCTGGCCAATACTCGTTGAGAGTGCCATGGTCCCCGCCGCCTTACTTCTTCGTTCCAGTAATCAGATGCTAAAGAGACCGAACGGTCGCAAATTAAAAAAGCATCAGAGTTTTGGTCGTTGCGAATGGTGAAGAGAATGCTTCTGGGCTGGAAACAGTCTTAGCAGGGACTTAAGACTGTTCGGACTTAGGCCGCCGCAATCGGAGCATTGACGGTTTGGTTCGGTCCCGAGACGAGAAGAACGGTTTCCGGTGTTCGCGCCCTGATCGCGCGACGGGTATGTCGTTGACGCTTGCTCACTCTCTAAAATCGGATTTCAATGGAATTCCTTGAGTACTCATGAATTGCGAGTTCCACGTTTAGATTTCCGCGCACGTACCCTGGTTTCGAGGTACTCCTCGAGATGATGGCAGGCGAGATCGAGCGGCTCTTCGTTTCGCTGCAGACGGCTCACCATGAAGCTGCCTTCGAGCGTACTGGCAATCAGTGTAGCCAATTTCAGGGAATCGACGTCCGAGCCGACCTCGCCTCGGCGTCTGCCCTCCTCCGCAATCACTTTTAGACGATCAAGCCACGAACTGAGAGCCTGCCGGGCTTTCGCTCGCAACTGAGGATTGCCATCGTCGGAATCTATGGCGGTGTTCAGCAGCGGGCACCCTCCCGGCACCAGCCCACTGCGTCGGTCGCGAAAGTTCCGCACGATTTGCTTCAAGCGGTCGACCGCATTCGGGATCTCCTCTGTTCCTTCGAAGCGCGTCTCCATGGCGATTTTCCAAGCGTGGTCGAAGGCATCGCCGGCGAGCTCCTGTTTGCTCTCAAAATGACGGTAGATCCCGCCTTTCTCTAGCCCCGTCGCTCGCATGAGATCGGATAAAGCAGCGCCGTCGTATCCTTTTTGATTAAAGATCGGTGCTGCTTTACGAATGATTTCCTGCCGGGTTACCTCGCCTTTGCGCATGTCGTGTTCCTTGTAACTTGAATTGACTGTCCGACTGATAGTCGCTGACCATAAACTTGGATGAGACCGACCGGTCCCAGGTCGCATTAAATGTGCCAGCGACGGATTGCCTATCCCTGTCCCCCTTGAAACCCCGCGACAGGCTCGATCATGTCGAAACCCAGGTCGTCGAACGTCAACGGCTCGCCACTTCGCTGTTCGTCATAGTGATGCTCGTACACCACTCGCGCCCCATTCCATTTCCGAAGAGTGCGCCAGTTCAGCGTGCAGGTTTTGCCAGACACGCCGACCAGGTTGAGTGTCCAGGCAGAATGTATCTCGTCCGCAGCATCGCCAGAAATCGTGGTCTCTTTAATGGATATCGCCAGACCACCGACTTCGGCCATGACATGAAGCGGGATTAAGAAGCTCAACAAAAGTGATCCCACGCTTGCCTTTCCGCGAGTCGGTTCTTGCTGACCTTCGCTGCTTACCTCCACGTTATCGGCATAAAATGTGTCGAATATCTCAAGGTATTCTTCGAAACTTTCGCTGATCTTAGCCTGGGTGATAGCAGTGTTTAGCATGTGCTCCGCGGTCTGGCTCGGGGAGTAGGAATCGACGGAGAAGAAACTGTGTTGATCGCTCATTTGCATTCCTCCAAAACTAGGTCAGGGAACTGGGGCCCGGCGCCAGTCGCGAAATACGGGCGCAGAGCCAAACTAACTCGCTTGACTTTCTCGCTTGTTTGGATGACAGACGAGACCGCTCGGTCGCAACAAAGTGAGATTTGCTGTTCTACGGTATTTCCTTAACGGAGTACCCGAACCATGATCCAGGTGTCGACATCCTCACTGTCAATCCGAATACCCCGCGGCATTAAGCCACAAATGCGAAATCCAAATCGCTCAAGCAAAGCAATCACGTCCTCGGTAATGTCGGACACTGTGATCTCCACCTGGTCAACATGATGAGCAGCACTCTCCAGTACGGCTCCAAGGAGTAGCCCAGCAACGCCCTTTCGACGAAAGCGCTCTTTGACGTAAAGGTGACTAATCGTTCCAGCGTGGCGCTGCTTGAGGAAGCCTTGTACAGCAAAGGCGACGATTCCGACTAATTCATCTTTGATCCAAGCACCGAGAACGATGTCACCCGCAAGCTGTCGTTCTATATCTTCGAGTGGACGCGACATTTCCTCGTGGTAGTGCCTCGGAAAGCATTCGGGGTGCACAATGAGGGCTTCCAGAAGCACGGCTTTATAGGCACGGGCTTCCTTTTCCAACAGGCGGCGAACAATCATGTTCCGGGCCTCCGAAGTTAAGCTTCCGGCAGGTCGCATAGGAAATACCCATCGCATCCTTTGGATGTTCATAATCATCTATAATGTTCATGAATTAATTGGGTCGGGGGGTATCCAGAATGCGCAAGTCACGAGAAGAAGCAGCAGCAACCCGCGAACGAATCGTGGATGCCGCTGCCCGAGAGTTTCGCCAAAATGGCATCGCCGAGACCGGCCTTAGTGACCTCATGCAGGCTGCGGGACTGACACACGGCGGGTTCTATAAGCATTTTGAATCGAAGGATCAGGTGGTGGGCGAAGCGGTCAAGCGCAGCTTCGAGCAGACGCTTGCCAACTTGGAGTCATCCGCCCAAGGCAAGACGCCCGAGGCCGCATTATCGACATTGGTCACGAAATATCTATCGGCCAACCACAGGGATTGCGTCGGCGAGGCCTGCCCTTTGTCCTCCCTGGGTACCGACCTGCGCCGAGCGGACAGACATACCAGCGACGCGGCCAGCGACGGCTTAAAGGCGGTTATCGCGTTAGTGGCGAAACAGATCACGGATGTCCCTCCAGGCGAGGCAAAGAAGCGAGCCCACGCGATCGTGGCGGCGATGGTCGGAGGCTTAGTGCTGTCTCGCATTGCGAACAATGCTCATTTCTCCGAGATGATCCTTCGAGAAACGAGAAACCTCATTCTGAAGCAATAGGTCCCCGCTCAGATTTCCGCGTCCTGGAAAAGAACTAACTCAGAAAGACCCTTGAACTATGAAATTAGACGGCTCAGTGGCCTGACATTCCGAATCTTGTAGATGTCGAGCGACATCTAACGAAACGCGTGGCGGCCAAGGACGATCAGACCTCTCGACACGGCTACTTTGAAGCGTACGGAGAATTCAAAAAAAAGCGTGAGGATTCAAATGACATCGCAACAATCATCAGTGAATGTGGCAATCAATTCCTGGAAACTCGTTGTGGAGAGGGCCGGTAAAATATTTTCAAATCTCACCGAAGACCAATTGCTGAAAGAAGCGGCGCCAGGAAAGAACCGCCTCATATATATCTGGGGACATCTGACTGCGATTCACGATGCCATGTTTCCGATTCTGGACTTGGGACTGCGGCTGCACCCGCGAACTGGATGCCACCTTCGTCTCCAATCCGGATAAGACGGCAACACAACTCCCTTCCGCAGCAGAGCTGAAGAAATATTGGGACGAAGTGAACCGTACGCTGCTATCGCAGTTTGCAAGTCTTTCCGCAGACGAATGGTTACATCGGCACCGTGCGGTCGCCGAGGAAGACTACGCCAAAGATCCGACTCGAAACCGATTGGCTGTCCTACTGAGCCGAACCAATCATGCGTCCTACCATCTGGGACAGGTGATGTTGGCCCGCGATTAACGGGCTTGTGCGAAAGGACAATTGGCGGCCAACTGAGGGCAAGAGCCGGGAGAGCGGCAACGTACATTTCGGTCCGGGTCCGTACTTGGGAGGAATTTCAGTGATCGATCATCATAGTTTGGTTTTCACCGATGGCTCGGAGAGGGACCTATACATAAGTTCCCGGACGAGGGAACGCGCCCTAAACGCGGCCATCGTTCGGGCTGACATCAGCAGAAGCTTCGAAGAATATCTTAAGATCTTCGACGAGTTTTACGCCGATGACATCGAGGTAAGTAACGAAACCGGGGAAGGAACGGTTCGAGGAAAGGCCAGAGTGCGGTCCCTTATCCTCAACTTCCTGCTCCCGCTTCACATAATGTCCGAAATCGGTGGTCTGTCGATTTCCATTCGAGAAACCGCGATGTCCGGAGATGCCGCGGGCGAGACGCATTCTGCATGGACACTCGACCTGGTCGGTGTGATCGGTAGGGCTTGCACACTGAGTTGGCGCGCCCTCCGCAAATGGAATGCGTCGCGCGTGGTGTACGAGCATCACTACGACCAGCAGCAAAGCGGCGGGCCGCTGACGTTGGATGATTTGAAGTTCAGTGCGACCAACGCCGGTGCAGGGTTTGAAAGGCCCTCATAACGGCTTTCAACACGGCGGCAACAACCAAGCGGAAATAAGGAGAGCAAACATGAATGAACTTCTCGACCTCGCTCTAAAGGCGCACGGCGGTCTTGAACGCTGGCGTGAAGTCAAGAGCCTCGACGTACGGATTTCACTGACGGCCGAAACAAGCTCACATACTGGTGGCGACACTAGCCCCCGGATGCCGTGAAACCGGGAATCGGTCGGGGTTTTTTTTGAATCTATTTAGATGTCAATAAACATCTAAAACTCATAGACACCGGCAGGGCGATATCCGACCCAGCCGCAGGCACAAAACGGACGACATTTTGGAGTGGTAAAGCGGAATGAAACGAGACAGCTCAAAGCGGCCGACATTAAGATTTGCCGCGCATTGCGTTACGACAGCGGTGAAAGCGACGCAGCTTGCCATTCGGTCGGCCCTCTATATGGCTTTGATCGGACTCATACTCATGCTCGGCGGGTGTTCCGTCGGACCTAAATACAAACCGCCTGCCGTGAAATTGCAGCCCTTTCACAACGCACCATCGATTGCGTCTCGAAACACGCCCCTTCCCGTGCCGGCCCTAGATACATGGTGGGTCGGATTCAATGACGCGGAACTTACCCGGATAGTCCAACGCGCAATCAGTCAAAACCTGGATCTCGCCGCGGCGCTCGCTCGTATGGAGCAGGCGCGCGCTGCGGCGAAAGAAGCCGGCGCGCGCCTCAAGCCTTACGGGACTCTCAATGGTCAGTCGACCTCGTTCCGGCAATCGCTGGAAAGCCCGGTCGGCAGGTTCGCCGGTGCGTTTCCAACCTTCGAACGAAATCAGAGTTATCTCGATCTGGGGGTCGCAGCCTCCTGGGAGATCGATCTCTTCGGCGGGCTCAAACGCGGGGTGGAGGTGGCGACGGATGAGGCGCAGGCTGCGGAGGCGGAACATCTGGGCACGCGCGTCTCGATTGTGTCTGAAGCAGCGGATGCGTACATGCAGATTCGGGGAACTCAGGCACGACTGCTCTTCACCAGGGAACAGATCGTTACCGACGAACATCTGCTCGAACTCGTCTCCCAGCGACGAGCGGCGGGCATCGCGTCGGACCGAGAGCAGGCACAGGCGGAAGCCGTTCTCGCGCAAGCCAGAGCTACTGTGCCTCAGCTGGCGATCATTCTCGAAGCGCAACTCAATCGTCTCGACGTTCTGATGGGAGCGCAGCCTGGCACATATGCAGCTGAACTTGCGGCGCCCTCCGACATCCCCGTCATTCCGTCCATCACCACTTTGGCTGACCCATCTGAGCTGCTGCGCCGTCGACCGGATATCATCGCGGCGGAACGAAGGGTCGCGGCTTCGAACGCGCGGATTGGACAGGTGCTGTCGGAATACTACCCGAAGATTTCAGTTTCCGGCTTCCTTGGAAATCAAGCGATCAGTCCGGGAAATTTGTTTCACGAAAAGGGCTTTCAGCCCAGTGCGGTAGCAGGACTGCGGTGGAGGCTTTTCGATTTTGGAAGGATTGACGCAGAAGTAAGGCAGGCAAGAGGAGCGAACGCAGAGGCGATTCTACGGTATCGGAGTTCCGTCCTGCGCGCGGCGGAGGATGTTGAAGACTCGTTCAGCCTTCTCGGTCATGCCGAAGCGAGGGGAAACGAGATTCTGATCGAAATTGCCGCGCTGCAGCGAGTCCGAGATCGTTCGCTCGAAGCCTACCAGGCGGGAGTGCTCGGTCTTACGGACGTGCTGGACGCGGAACGGCAGCTTCTCGTAGCCAAAGATGATCTGGCAGTCGCAAGGCAGACGGCGGCACAGGCAGCGGTCGGCTCATTCCGAGCGCTGGGCGGAGGGTGGACGCCTTGACAGGTCGTCAATGCAGATCGGGCAGTTGTTCGGACGTACAAAAAGAAATAGTGGAGAAGCAATCAATGAAAGTTGGGAAATACGTTGGAATCGCAATTGCGTTAGCCATCTTCAGTACTGCTGGTTGCGGGAGGCATTTCGAGGCGGACCCTAGAACTGAGCCGGAACTCGTGAGAGTCGTGGTCGTGGAGCCTTCCCTGGGAGCTAGTCAATTCTTTACCGGAGTGGTCTCGGCGCGCGTTCAGAGCGATCTCGGTTTTCGCGTTTCGGGCAAAGTAACTCGACGGTTGGTGGATGTAGGCCAGCACGTGCATGCCGGAGAGACGCTGATGTGGATCGACGTCACTGACTACGCCCACGGGATCACGCTGCAATCGGAAAACGTCGCATCCGCCAAGGCTCGGGCCGACCAAGCGGTTGCGGACGAGCAACGTTATCGAGGTCTGGTTCGGACTGGCGCCGTGTCGGCTTCGACGTATGACCAGGTCAAAGCCGCTGCCGATTTCAGCACAGGCGCAGCTCGCCGCTGCGGAAGCACAGGAGAGGATTGCCAAAGACCAAGGCGATTATTCAGTCCTGCTCGCAGACTCCGATGGAACGGTTGTCGCGACCGTGGCGGAGCCCGGACAAGTGGTCGCGGCAGGTCAGACCGTCGTCAAGCTGGCCCATGCGGGCCCGCGGGAAGCGGCCGTATATCTCCCAGAAACGGTGCGGCCCGCCCTCGGGACAGTTGTGAAGGCAACGCTTTTTGGACAAACAGGGGAAACACCGGCCCGCCTCAGGCAGCTCTCGGACTCGGCTGATCCCGATACACGGACATTCGAGGCCCGCTTCGTGCTTCAGCGGCGTGACGCGAACGCTCCTCTCGGCGCGACCGTCACAATCGAGCTGCCGCTCCCAAACGCCTCTGCAATGGTGGGCGTGCCTAACGCGGCAATCACGGATCGCGGCAAAGGGCCTGGCGTGTGGGTCATAGATCAGAACACATCTACCGTTTCATTCCGCCCGGTCAAGATTGGTCGCATCGGTCAGGAAAACTCATTTGTCGAAGCGGGAGTTCGGCCGGGCGAACGAATCGTCGCGCTCGGTGCTCATTTGCTCACCGAGGGACAGCACGTCCGTTTCGCGGACAGAGAGACGGCTTCCCGATGAGCAACTTCGATTTCGAAGCCCCGAAAATCGAAAAGGAGAGCGACTCAAGAAGGGGATTCAACCTATCCGCTCTCGCGGTGCGCGAGCGTTCTGTCACGTTATTTTTTCTTCTTGCGATCATCGTCGCTGGCGCCGCTGCGTATCTCACTCTCGGCCGAGCCGAGGATCCAACGTTCAGGATCAAAGTATTCACAGTCACAGCAGCATGGCCTGGAGCGACTGCAGACGAGATGCAGAATCTAGTGGCGGAGCCCCTCGAGAAACGTCTTCAGGAACTCAAATACTACTACCACGTGGACACGTTCGCCCGTCCTGGCCTGGCATTTTTGACCGTCACGTTGCGGGACTATACGCCGCCCGACCAGATCCCAGAGGAGTTCTATCAGGGTCGCAAAAAAGTTCAGGACGAGGCCTCCAAACTTCCCAAAGGCGTGCTTGCACCAGTTCTGAACGACGAGTACACGGACGTGGTGTTCGCCGTATATGCCCTCAAGGGCCACGAAATGCCCTTGCGTGTTCTCACCCGGGAAGCAGAATCACTCCGCCAGGAGCTTTTGCACGTCTCCGGCGTCAAAAAGGTCAACATCTTCGGAGAGCGGCCCGAACGTATTTTCGTGGAATTCTCCTATGCACGCATCGGGACACTCGGAGTTAGTTCACAGGACATCTTCGACGCTCTGGTCAAGCAGAACGCGGTTACGCCCGCAGGCTCGATCGACACGAAGAACCAGCAGGTTTATATCAGGCTGGACGGGGCGCTCGATGACTTGCAAAAGGTACGGGATACGCCGATCGTTGCCGGCGGCAGAATCCTGAAGCTCTCCGATATCGCGAGCGTAGAGCGCGGGTATGAAGACCCGGCGACGTTCATTGTCCATCACAACGGTGAGGCAGCGATGATCCTGAACGTCGTCATGAAGGATCAGTTCAACGGTCTTGAACTGGGCAAGGCGCTCGAAGCCGAACAGAAAAAGATCCAGAAGAACCTGCCGGTGGGGATCACGTTTTCGAAAGTCATCGACCAGGCCGAAGTGATCAAGAACGCCGTCGACGAGTTCCAGGTCAAGTTCTTCGTCGCCCTCCTGGTGGTAATGATCGTCAGCTTGGTCAGCCTCGGCTGGAGGGTGGGCATCGTGGTGGCGGCGGCGGTGCCCATCACCCTTTCGGCCACACTCGTGGTGATGCAGCTTGCCGGAATCAACCTCGACCGCATTTCTCTAGGCGCTCTCATTCTCGCTCTCGGGCTTCTCGTGGACGACGCCATCATCGCGATCGAGACCATGGTCGTGAAAATGGAAGAAGGATGGGACAGGATCAAAGCCGCGAGCTATGCATGGAGCCACACGGCGGCCCCGATGTTGGCAGGCACACTAGTTACGGTGATTGGATTCATGCCGATCGGGTTCGCACAGTCCAGTCCGGGGGAATATGTCCGAAATCTCTTTTGGGTTGATTGCATCGCGCTGCTTGGGTCGTGGATTGTCGCGGTGACATTCACTCCCTATCTCGGAGTCAAGATGTTGCCGGATATTCCGCCTCTCGAAGGAGGATATGGCGCAATCTATCAAACGCCGAGCTACAGGAGATTCCGAGGCGTCATCGCCTGGGCGGTGAGTCATAAGTTTTTAGTTGCAGGTGCGGTGGTCGGGCTGTTCTTTGTGGCGCTGCTCGGAATGGGTCTGCTGGAGCAGCAGTTTTTTCCCAACTCGGATCGCACCGAGCTGCTGGTCGATGTCACGCTGCCGCAAGGGACAAGCATCGACTCCACCCTCGAAAGTGTGAAGAGACTGGAAGACTGGCTGAAAAGACAGCCGGAAGCGAAGATCGTAACTTCATACAGCGGCGGCGGAGCTCCCCGTTTCTTTCTCGCTTACAACCCTGAACTCGCCAACCCCAACTTCGCGAAAATCATCATTTCGACGCCTGATGAGAAAGCGCAGTTGCGTCTCTTACAGAGACTTCGCGAAAGTCTGGCGGGGGGATTGGTACCGGAGGCGCGGGTCCGAGCATCCCGCTTCGTATTCGGGCCATATTCGCCGTGGCCGGTCGCCTTCCGTGTCTCGGGACCGGACCTGAATCAGGTGCGTACGATCTCTGACCAGGTTCTCGCAAAGATGCAGGCTGATCCTCACACGCGCCAGGCGAACGAAGACTGGGGAGAGCGCGCGCCGAGCATCCATTTCGTTCTGGACCAGGATCGGCTGCGATTGATCGGTCTGACGTCGAGCGATGCGGCCGACCAGATCCGTTTTCTTTTGACCGGCCAACCTGTCACTCAGGTCCGGGAGGATATCCGCGCCGTAGACATCGTAGCGCGAACCTCCGGAGCGAATCGCCTTGATCCGACAAAACTCATGAACATGACGCTTTCGGGTCGCGATGGGAAGCTGATTCCGCTCAGTCAGGTCGGGAGCGTCGAGGTACGAGCAGAAGACCCGATATTGAAACGGCGGGATCGCCTTCCGACGATCACGGTGCAGTGCGACATTGACGACAACCTTCAGCCACCGGAAGTGACGATGGAGTTGGCAAGGTCGTTTAAGCCGATTGTCGACAAGCTCCCGGAAGGCTATTCGATCGAGGTCGGCGCGAATGTTGAGGAAGCGGCAAAGGCGAATACGGCACTGGCGGCAGTCATCCCCCTCATGGTGGTCTGCATGCTCGTCGTCATTATTTTCCAGGTTCGCTCGCTATCCGCTCTGGCGATGACTGTTCTGACGGCTCCGCTCGGGCTTGTGGGTGTCGTGCCGATTCTTCTGCTCTTTCGACAGCCTTTCGGATTCGACGCCATCTTGGGCTTGATTGCGCTTGCGGGAATCTTGATGCGAAACACACTGATCCTGATCGGCCAGATCAAGACGAACCACGAGGACGGTTTGGACAACTATCACTCCGTCGTGGAAGCCACGGTTCAACGCTCCAGACCGGTGGTGCTGACAGCGATGGCAGCAGTGCTGGCTTTTGTTCCGCTCACGTTTTCCGCGTTCTGGGGCTCGCTGGCGTACACGCTCATCGGTGGGACTGCTGTCGGGACAGTTCTCACCTTGGTCTTTCTACCTGCGCTTTATTCGATTTGGTTCAGGGTGAGGCCTACACCTGGCCATGACCGAGTTCTGGAGTCGATTGCCCGTGAAATCGTTTGAGTGCCGTTTAAACCATTTCCGAGAAAGGTATTTGCCAGGGCTCTTTCCGTTGTCACCCCTTTCAGGTGACGTGCCCTTTGCAGGCAAGCAAGGCGAAATCGGAATCGCAACATCCTACGAAAGTAAAGAAAGAGGCAAGAAATGAAAACAACTAGCAAAACGATTCTCATTACTGGAGCGTCCAGTGGTTTCGGTCGGGACATGGCCGAAACTCTGGCTGCCGGTGCCCATACGGTCTACGGCGGGGTTCGTGACTTGACGGGCCGAAATAGCGCTGCCGCTGTAGCTCTTCGCGGAAAGGGTGTCGAGGTGTTGGCGCTCGACGTAACCAGCGATGCCGAGGTAGAGGACAGCATCAAGTCCTTGCTCGATCGATCGGGTGGCAAGCTCGATGTGGTTATTAACAATGCTGGTATTTTTTCTACCGGTGTATCCGAAAGCTTCACGACCGGTCAACTACGTGATCTGTTTGAGGTGAACGTCATCGGCGTCCAGCGCCTAATGCGCGCTACACTGCCGACGCTACGCGCCCAACGCGATGGTCTTGTCGTCAACATCGGCTCGATCCTCGGTCGCGTGACTTTTCCATTCCTCGGTCTTTACGGAGCGTCAAAGTACGCTCTGGAGGCGCTAACCGACAGCTACCGTTATGAGCTTTCACAACTCGGCATCGATGTCGTGCTGGTGCAGCCGAGCGCATATCCGACCAACCTGATTGCGGCGGGACAGAAGCCGGGTGACGCACGGACGGGCACAGCCTACGGCGAGATTGGAACGATCCCCGGCAAGATGTTGGAGACCTTCATGGACCTGTTCGCTGCTCCCAACGCTCCCAACCCGCACGACGTCGCCGAGGCAGTCGCAAAATTGGTTGCGACACCCAAGGGCCAGCGTCCTGACCGTGTCGTTGTAGGCCAGGCGTTCGGGTCTGACGCGGTGAATGCCGCCGTAGCACCCATTCAGCGTCAAGTTGTGGAGGGCCTCGGACTAGGCGCGCTTACTGAAGTAAGAGCCTGACCCGTAATGCGGCGGGTATACCAACCGGGCAGGAAAGGACAAGAAGCAGATGATTCCACTCTTGAAACTCGCGATAGAAGCGCACGGAGGTTTGGAGCGATGGCGCCAGCTGCACGGAATTGATGCAAAACTCACGATCGGCGGTGGCTTGTGGCAGTTGAAGGGGCTTCCTCAGGGTCTCGTAGACGTGGCCTTGCATGTTGAACCTGCCGACAGGCTGGTGACGATCACTCCATTCGGGCCGGAGGGAGCGGCGGGATACTTCACGCCGGATCGCGTATGGATTCAAAAACCGCGAGGAGATGTGGTGCAGGAACGGTCCGGGCCGCGCCGGTCATTCGACGGTCACACGCTCACGACGTCCTGGGACAAATTGCATGAGCTCTATTTCGTAAGCTACGCATTCCTGAACTATCTGTCCACGCCGTTTCTGTTCGCAGAGCCGGGATTTGAAGTCGCGGAGGGCAACCCGTACTTCGGTGCCGGGGAGACATGGCGCAGGCTGCATGTGAAGTATCCAGCGGATTATCCCACTCAAAGTCGCGAACAAACTCTTTATTTCAACGAAGAGGGACTGCTGCAGCGACTCGACTATGTGGTTGAAGTGGTTCAGGCCGGCTCCTCGCACTTCTGTTTGGAATACGAGACTGTTGACGGAATTGTCTTTCCCACGCACCGACGTGTTCTCGGCCGCGATCCGAAGCAGGAAGAGCCGGACCGTTCGGCTCCCCCAGTTGCAGAAGTCACGATCACCGATATCCACATTCTGAATCAACGAAATATATCTGCGTTAGGAGGATCATGAGGGATCATAGCCTTGTTGTTATCACTCTGTTATTGGCTTACTTCGCTGTAAACGTGTTGTTGGCAGTTAGAGGACGAGTGTTCACGATGGCGCCGTCGCGCAAGCTTGCGCTCGTAATTTATAGCGTTGCCTTTTTGGTGTGGGGTTCATTCATCATGCTGGGATTAGGCATGATCGAGATAGTGCGCCGTTTGGATGACGAGGCCGCTTAGCACGGCTTGCGACTGCCCAGTGCACGATTGTGTCATCAGGCGGACAACTGGTTAACGGCTTCCTTGCGGCTCTCTATGGCCGAGCGTCCCTCTACGGGTTAGCTGCTTCGTGGGTTGAACTGGGAACAGAGCGCGAAAGTCTTCTCCAGGTGCTCGATGAAAATGCGGACTTTGGTGGACGGCCGGCGGCTCGCAGGCCGTAGGGCAAGGATTGGCACAGTTCGCTCAAAGGCAGTCAAAAGACGGATGACGGTACCTTCTCTGAGCTCTGCGGCGAAGAGCCATGCTGGCCCCTGCGCAATCCCCAAATGTTCAAGGACACCCATCCGCATCTGTTCAATGTCGCTGGTTCGAAAGAGCCCTTTGGGGACAACACGCTTCGCGTCTTGTCCAGAGCCAAAGCTCCACGGCTGTACGGAGCCCCGCTCGACAAAAACGACAGATCGAAAGCGGTTGAGATCGTCCGGCGATTCCGGTGCACCGTAGCGTGTGAGGTATTGAGGAGTGGCGACGACAATGGTCATCGTCTGCGCGAATCTTCGCGCAACTGGATTTGGATGTCCTGCTCCGTGGCGCCAACCGCTAGGCGCTTTTTCAAAATCCTCTTCTATCGCGGCTGCGGATCGGTGGGCATCTCCCCTGCTCGGGCCGGTTCGAGCGTGAAAGCGGTCTAGCGTCGCCGCGATCATGCGACTTCGTTAATTTGCCTAATAGATAATTTGAATTGGATGCCGCGCGAGAAACTCCCGTAGACTTCCCGTGACCCATTGCGTGCGACAGTGGAAGAGTCGCGCAGTCAGTTTCTGTTATCCAATGGGCTGCGGAGGACTGTGAGTGGAGACCACACGGCGCAACTTCATCACCCGCATCGGCCAAGTAGGTGGCTTGGGAGCCGCTTACACGATGATGCAGTCCCTGGGACTCTTGCCCGTACCAGCGGCACAGGCCAGCACCGTGCGGCTGGCAGAGGGTTCGGGAAGCGGTAAAAGCGTGGTGATCCTGGGAGCGGGCGTCGCCGGCATGGTGGCTGCGTGGGAGTTGCGCAAAGCCGGATATCGCTGCACAGTGCTTGAAGCCCGCAGCCGCTGCGGTGGCCGTAACTGGACCATCCGTAACGGTTCCCGCATCGTCATGACCAACGGAACCACCCAGACCTGTACCTTTGAAGATGGTAACTACTTCAACGCCGGACCCGCCCGTCTGCCTTCACAACATTTGACCATACTGGGTTATTGCCGCGAATTCGGCGTGCCATTGGAGGTGGAGGTCAACAGCTCTCGTAGCTCCCTCCTGCAAAGCGCGGGCCTCAACCAGGGCCGGGCCGTCGAACAGCGTCGAGTGATCAACGACACTCGCGGTCACGTGGCTGAGCTGCTGGCCAAAGCCATCGATCGCCATGCACTGGACCAGGAGCTTACTAAAGGAGACAAAGAGAGAATGCTCGAATTTCTGGTCAAGTATGGCGACCTCTCTCCTGACTACTTCTATCGCGGCTCGGCGCGCTCTGGATACAAAGTTCTGCCGGGCGCGGGCGACCAGGCTGGCTCCTTTCATGATCCTCTCGATATGCATGCGCTGCTCGACGCCAACCTG
>Ga0137407_10000024_pt1 | contig 134762 bp, 110 predicted proteins | sample CZOMad2_2_16fung_FD_108410 | JGI IMG/M metagenome (GOLD analysis project Ga0137407, IMG submission 108410) | Vadose zone soil fungal communities from Angelo Coast Range Reserve, California, USA - CZOMad2_2_16fungal (Illumina Assembly) | ecosystem: Environmental > Terrestrial > Soil > Vadose... | reverse complement strand
GGGTGCCCCATCCTTCGCCGATTTTGGTTTTGGCGAAGGGTGGGATTCGAGGGTCTCTCCTCCGCATCCAGCGGCTGAAGCGAGAGCATCTTATCTGGCTTGTCTCCCGAGTAAACCCGTGCCTTGATACCTGTCTCGTGAGCGATGGCAGTTCAAAATCGTGAAGCCTAAACCCCTCGTTGTGATAGCGATCCCTCACTTCGTTTCGGGATGTACTTCAATCCAACTCCCGCAACTCCCTCATCCCCATAAACACCGCCAGAGTCGCAACCAGCGCCACGGATGCCATACCGGCGATGGCGTGGGCCGGCGTGATCAGCCGGGACAACGATCCCGCGATCAGGCATCCGATCGGCGGCAGGCCGAGGAAGGCCGTGGAGTAGATGCTCATCACGCGCCCGCGCATGTGGTCTTCCGCCAGATGCTGGAGCAGGGAGTTGATCGTGGCCACCATGATGATCATCAGATAGCCGGCGGCCATCAGAAACAGTCCGGAGAGCCAGAAGTTGCGCGAGAAAGTGAACGCGATAATGGCGGCAAACAAACCGGCGCCGCCGCGGACCACAAATTTGCCCCGCCGCCGGATGTGCGTGAAGTAGGCAATGGTCACGGCCCCGAAGAATGAGCCTACGCCGGAGCAGGCCATCAGGATGCCCAGTCCGCGCTCGTCGCGGTGCAGGACGTCACGGGCAAAATACGGGACAAAGGTGAGATACGGCACGGCCAGCAGGCTTCCAATCCCCACCAGCACAACCAGAGACGAAATCTTTCCGTGATGGAAGACGTAAGAAAACCCCTCCTTCAACTTCTGCCACAGATGTCCTTCTTGTGAAACGGCGGGCTGCCGGTAGCGGATGCGGGTCAGGGCCACGATCACCGCAAGAAAACTGAGCCCGTTGAGAAAAAAGTTTCCCGCAATGCCCACCAGCGCCATGGCAAAGCTGCCCAGGGTCGGCCCCACCACGCGGGACATGTTGAATTGCGCGGAATTCAAGGCAATAGCATTGGTCAGGTCTTCCCGCGGCACAAGCTGCGGCACCAGCGCCTGGTAACTGGGCGTGTTCAAGGACATGGCGATACCCGTACCCAGGGCCAGCAGCACGATCTCATATACGTTTATCTTCCACAAGGTCAGCCCCGCCATGATGAAGGCAAAGACCATCATGGCCGATTGCGTCACCATGAGCAGCTTGCGTTTATCCACATGGTCGGCAATCACGCCGCCGATCAGCGCGAACACTAGAATCGGAGCTGAGGCGGCGAACCCCACCACGCCCAGCCAAAAGGCGGAGTTGGTCAAGGTAAGCACCAGCCAGCCCTGGGCGATGTTCTGCATCCAGGTGCCGATGTTGGAAAGAAGGTTGCCGCTCCAGAAAAGCCGGAAATCGCGATGGCGCAGCGCCCGGGCCACGCGCGGTAACTCAATAAAAGATGTCTCTTCAGGATTGGCCGCCGCGTCGCCCGGCAAAGCGACAGGTTCGATGGAGGCGTCCGCGAGGGGCGGGCCTAGACCGTCCATTACCGGCAGTTCTCTGCTGCCACCGTTCCTCTCCTCATTGGCGCCCAAATTCTCTCGCAGACCCTTCTTCTCGCAACCCCAGTGGCGGATTCGAACAAATGCTACTTCATAGTGTAAGCTTTTTCCTTTCCACCGCACTTCGTCCAGGAGAAGAAGATTGAAACGCGCCACACTCGTTGTTGTCTCGTCGGCCCTTGTTCTGACCGCCCTTGCTCAGCAAGCGGGAAGACCCGCTCCTCCCAGCCAGGTATTCGGCTTCCGGGATTTCGCCAAACAGTACCAGGTGGACCAGGAATTTTTGGCGGTCCCCAGCCCCGCGCTGGCGGAGCAACACCTGAAGGTCCTTACCGCGGCGCCCCACATTGCCGGTTCGCCTGAAGACAAGAAGACCGCCGACTATGTGGCCCATCAATTTCGCGCCGCCGGTTTGCAGACCGAGATCGTTGAGTACAAGGTTTGGATGAACCGTCCGGCCGAGATCAGCGTGACCGTGACCGCGCCCGCGAACGTAAAGATGAACGGCCCCACCCGAGAGCATGTTGACGGCGACCCCTTTCAAGACGACCCGCGCGTGGTCATGCCCTTCAACGGGTCGTCTCCTTCCGGCGATGTTGAAGCCGAAGTCATCTACGCCAACTACGGCCGGCCGGAAGATTTCAAAAGGCTCGAAGAGATGAAGGTCGACGTGCGCGGCAAGGTTGTGCTCGTCCGCTATGGTGAGAATTTTCGCGGTGTAAAAAGCTTTGTGGCAGAAGAACACGGCGCCGCCGGAGTGCTCATCTATTCTGATCCGAGCAATGACGGCTACTTCAAAGGTGATGCCTATCCCAAGGGCCCGTGGCGACCGGATACCGGAGTGCAGCGCGGCTCCATTCAGTACATGTTCAAGTATCCCGGTGACCCGACCACGCCCGGCGTCGCGTCTGTGATGTCGTTGCCGGATTCGCAACGGATCAAACCGGAAAATGCGCCGGACATGCCCAAGGTCCCCACCACGCCTATCTCTTACGCTGACGCTCGACCGATCCTGGAGAACCTTGGCGGCCCGGAATCGCCGCGAGATTGGCAAGGCGCGCTTGCGCTGACGTATCACGTCGGCCCCGGACCGGTCCGGGTGAAGGTCCATCTGAAGCAAGACTATCGGTACTGGACCATCTGGAATGTGATCGGCAAGATCCCCGGCACAAAATATCCCAACGAGACAGTTGTGATCGGCAATCATCGTGATGCCTGGGTCTATGGCGCCGTTGATCCCAACAGCGGCACAGCGGCCATGCTGGAAGCTGTCCACGGCATGGGCGAATTGCTCAACCATGGATGGAAACCGGACCGCACTATTATCGTGGCTTCGTGGGACGCCGAGGAGCAAGGGTTGATAGGGAGCACCGAATACGGCGAAGAGCATGAGCGCGATCTGGCCCACGCTGTCGCTTATTTCAACCTTGACGTGGCGGTCTCCGGCCCGAACTTTGACGCTTCCGCCGTGCCCAGCCTGAAGGGCTTTGTCCGTGACGTTACCAAGTTTGTCCCCAGCCCCAAAGGCGGGACGTTGTATAACGTCTGGCGGGACGAGAAACTAAAGCAATCTGACCGGAGGATGGGTTCGGACCTTGGCTCGAACCGCTCTCCCAACGCCAGAGTTGAAAACGATGTTCCCGTTGGTGACTTGGGAAGCGGTTCTGACTACAGCGTCTTTATCCAGCACCTTGGAATCCCCTCCACGGACATGACCTCCAGCGGGCCGTACGGCGTTTATCACTCGGCGTTTGACAACTTCGCGTGGTTCAAGAAATTCGGCGATCCAACATTCACCTACGAGCAAGAAATGGCGCGCGTGCTCGGCCTGGAAGCGTTGCACATGGCCTCCGCCGACGTTCTGCCCTACGACTACGAGTTGTACAGCAAGGAGATCAACGCTTACATCGAGAGCGCACGCGAAAAAACCAAACAGGCGCTTGGCTCCGCCGCACCGGATTTCAGCAAAGCGGCTGAGGCGTCGAAACGCTTTATGAGTGCCGGCACAAAAATCCTGTTCATCCAGAAGGCGCCGCCTCAGGACGCATCCGGACTAAACCAGGCTTTGATTGCCGCCGAGCGCGCCATGTTGTCACCGCAAGGGCTGCCCAACCGTGCGTGGTTCAGGCATTTGATTTATGCTCCCGGCCAATACACGGGATACGCGGCCGTAGTCATTCCCGGAGTCAATGAAGCCATTGACGCCAAAAACGCCTCGCTCACCGCGCAGCAGTTGCAGTTATTGACCGATGCGCTCAACCGGGCAGCGGCGGTGCTTGAGGGATATCAGCCGTAACAAAAATCAAAATTTTCTTACTTTTGCGGGCCAGGATTCTGGTTGGCAGGCTAATTCGTTTGGCGATTTTAATTTTCTGGTCTCCTCTTCTCCGTGTCTCCGCGCCTCCGTGGTGGATTTTTGTTTTTTGTTACTGTGTACCGATTTTCTTTTTTGTAACGATCTGCCGCGTCCATTCACTACCTGTTTTGCGCGAATCTCTTGAGCGAAGACTGTTCCTGCGACGCAAGGTAACGTTATCCCGGTAACGTTACTCAGCTAAAGCAAACTAAGGGTTTCTCTAAGGTCTTTGCGCGATTCGCAATGCTGTCCTGACCAAGGACAATGGAGGAATTATGAATACGATCGTTAACAAATTCATGCAAGCCCACGACCGGTATATGGAACTTGACCGCATTCGCACCGAATGCACCAACCCCGCCCAGCGCGAGTCAGTTCACATTGCTATTCTCACGGCTTATCTGGAAGTCCAGTTTCACGCGCGGCAGATCGCCGGCCTGCAATACGCTGACGGCATGGATTTTGCCGAAGTAAACTAACAGCTTTTGCTCCCGACAGCCGAGCGCTACTCGGCTGCATGACTTGGTCATGCGCCCATGTGTCTGCATCTCTTCCTCCGTCTCGCCGATCGCTGACCCAACAGTTTTCAAACCTACTCTCGTGCCCTGGCAATGGCGATTTATCAACCATTGTTCCAGCCGTCTGTTGCCGAGCCAATACAAACGTTGACTAAGTTCTTGTATTCTCTAGAGTCATATGATTCGTTCTCGTTTGTGCACCTTCGGCTTCTCGATTGTGACGGCTGCGTGTTTATCTCTGCCGGCAGACAGTCGGACTCAAACTCAAGACGGCCCTTTATGCAATACGTATGCTCGCTGCAATCTGCTTGGTACGGCCGCATTACAGCATCGACGCCTGGACGAAGCCATCCAGCTCTTCGAACGACAGGCGGCGCTGGCCGAGCGCGCAGATATCGAACGCCAGGGAAAATCACGCGATGCCTTGTTGCACTCGCCGTACAAACTCGCCATAACGGCGTACAACAATCTCGCGGTCGCATATTCTTACCAACACGATTACCTCCAGGCTCGGGCTTGGGCGTTGGTTGCGTTGCGTTGGGACAGGAACAACCGGGCTGCGCGGTTCAATCTTCACAACATCGAGCGGGCCCTTGTCGGATGGCAATGGCCACAAACGCCAGCAGGCGAATACGTTCAGTATGCCGGTCGCGGCACCTGGGAAAGCATGATCGTGGAACCATCTCCGCCGGGCAATGCTCATTTCTGTTTCTCCGGATTGTGGTGGGGCTTAGGAGAAGGGCCATCCGGTATCGGAGACTTAACCGCTACAGTTCCACTTCGCGACAGTCAGGCTGAGTACATCTCGCGTGATTTCACGGACAACCAATGCCGCATCTCGATGCATTTTTACCGCGACAAACTAGAGGTCAAACAGACGGGCAACGACTCCGACTGCGGTTTTGGCCACAATGTAACCGCCAACGGCACCTTTCAGCGGATCAGTAGCAGTGCCAAGTGCACCGAAGGAGCAAAATAAGCCAGCAAGTTTCGAAGAGTGCGTATCCCCAATTGAACTGTTCACGCACGAGGCTCAATGGCCAATAGTTCGTCTTCGGAATACTCTACGAGGCTCTGTAGCCGTCTGTCAGGCTACTCCAGCGATTGTCATCTAGGCTGAGCATAAGAACGCAATCTACCATAGTCAGCCGGAGCCCTGGAATTGCTGACGAAATCAGGGGATCAAATCACGATCAAGCCAACGAGTGCTTTTTGTGGCGCAGCCTGTCTTCATGGCCAGCCATCACTCTGGTGCATTGCCAGAGTCATCCGACAGACTTTCAAACTCTTCTTCGACTTGCCGCTCTGCCTCTCTTCTCGCTTGTTTTTGCTCGTCATTCAAGTTGAGCCGGCGAAATAAAGCCCAGTGCGGCACCTGGTCCTTAACAGCATCCCAGAACCGCTGATCTTGAGCATTCAGAGCTTCACCGTCCCAAAGTTTCATGCGTATCCCAAACATCGTAGTAATGATCAGCATGTCGTCCGGTTTGGCCAACAGCGCGTCAATCGACGGCATTTCATCCATCCAGTAGACGCTTCCGAAAGGAAGAATATTGACCTGCCATTCCGCATTGGGTCGATACGCCAGGTTCGCCAACAGAGCTACGGCCTTTTCACTAAGCATCTTTGCTCCTTTCGACGGTGGTCTTTTTCATCCGATGGCCCGAGTAGAGATGGAAACAATATGTTCTCCAATTGCGGCGCTCTGATTCTTGCCCGCTGTGATTGAACGCCCCACGCCACCCAGAGCAGCGAGCAAGATATGCCATCAGAACTGGCTTAATTGTTTTCACAACATCCTTAAAGCCAGGCGGGAATAAGTTTCCACTCTTCAAGTTATATAGGCGACAGGAAGCATAGAGCTTTCAAAACGAAAGGACATTGGAATTATCATGAAAAAAATCGCTTTCATCTTCATCTTTGCCGTATCGTGCCTGGGCAGTTCGCTGGCTTTTGCCGGAGCTCAAGCTGGGTCCGGGGCATCGACAAAAAACACAAAAGCTGCCGTTGAGAACAATGGATCAGACGAAAAACAAAATATGACTGACAGTGGTCTGGCAAAGAAGGCAAAGAAACATGGCAAGCAGGATTCGAAGCGGACGGACACGACCAAGCCGATCACGTCTCCGCTGACGGCCGAAGAACAGGAATGGGAAAAGGCGGTACACAACCAGTAGGCTTGCTGAAATCACGTTGGAGTAGATACTGGTCGGATCGCGCACTTGAAAGCGCGGTCCGGGCCATGTTCAGCCCAGCTCGTGAGCAACATGGCTCCCGACAAAACCTTCATGCTTTATGTTTGACGTCCATCATGTACTCGCGAATCCATGTACTCGCGAATCCAAGATGCCAGTTCGTCTTCGCCGAGCTCTCCCGCCGCCAGCCCAAGAATCTTGACAATGGAATCCACCTTGCCCGCGTAAAAACCGTGGCCATTGCGGGCCAGAAAAACGCCGATGGCTAGGAACGTGGCCCGCTTGTTTCCGTCGTTAAAAGGATGGTTCCGGGCCACGCCAAAACCATAAGCAGCGGCAAGCCTGGCAATGTCGTCAACTCCGTCATACGCGTGCAGATTACGCGCCCGCGACAGTGCCGATTCCAAAAGCCCCGCGTCCCGCACACCTTCCATGCCGCCATGCTCCGCCACGCTCTCCCCGTGCAAGAGAACGAGAGCAGTCTTGGTGATCCACCTAAGCTCGCTCACTTCGCCAGCGCCCTGAATGTCTCCTGGTATTTCTTCATGAACTCGCGCCCTAACCTGAGATCTTCTTCAATGTCGCTTGCCAGTTCTTCACTGACGGCGCCATTGCCTCCAGCTTCGGCGGAGACAGATCCATCGCCCACCGGCGCATGAATCACCGGCTCGCTGGCGGCCAAGTCGATTCCCGGCAGCTCACTTCCGGCCATCCCGGCGCCAAGCTCCTCATCCACCATCGATCCGCTGCTTAACGGCTCGTTAGAGCGCGGCTCGCGTGTGATCAGTTCACGGACTGCCGGCTCGACTTCCTGCACTGCGACAGGCTCAGCAGGCTTCTTGGTCCTCTTTTTCGCCGGGGCCTTTTTCTTTTCGACCTTCTTCTTCGCGGCCTTCTTTACGGCCTTTTTTTTCTTTGGGGCCTTCTTGGCAGCCGTTTGCCTGGCGGCTTTCCTTTTCACAGGAGCTTCCTCAAGACCGGGAGTTAATTTTCGCTTGCGGGTTCAGACTCGCTCTGCTTCGAGACCAGTTTACGTGAGAGGTTCAGGCTGAATACCAATGTTCTTCTCCCCCGCCTGCTTCTTCTCCCAATATTTCCGCACCCAGGCTTCAAAGCTTTTTCCGGCGGCGGTATCGCGGCCGGTGAAGGCCAGCGCGGCGATGTCCGCATAGGGAACGGAGATTTTGGTATCGGCGTCTTTAGGGAAGAGTCGCACAGCGGAGTCGGCCAGAGTCTTGCCCGTGCGCCGGTCAAAAATGTAGCCTTCAACTTTGCTTCCATCTTTGCGCGTGATAGTCACGTCACCGCGATAGTCGAATGCCTTTTCCAGCGCCTGGCGCACTTCTTCTTCACTGGCCAGCGCGGGCACCCAGCCTTCCAGCTTTTCATGGGCGAATCCGGGCGAGACTTCCAGAGAATCAGGATTGCTGGCGACCGGTGCGGGATTTGCTACCGCAGCGACTTCATTCTTGGAACCTTCGCCCTGAGAGCTTTCATTCTTAGAACCACCATTGGCCCGGCCGGTCATGCGTTGGTCTCCTCAAGCTGGTCGGACGTACTGTTGATCTGCACCAACGGGTTGTAGCTGTGGACCGGAGGCGTGGCTTCATTCAGAAGCTGGAGCGCTTGCGCGTCCTTGTGCCGGGTAAAGATTGTGGCCCTGGCCGTGGCCAGGAAGCCGCGAAGCGATCCAAACGTTTCATTGACCGCGGAAGCTTCATAGCCGCTGTGCACCATGCAGTTGGCGCACTTGGGGTTCCCGGACTCGGTGCCGTATTGGTCCCATGCGGTTGCGGACATCAATTCGGCAAAAGTGTCGGCGTAACCGTCCTGAAGCAGGTAGCAGGGTTTTTGCCAGCCGAAGATGTTGTACGTCGGCATGCCCCACGGCGTGCAGGTGTACTGCCGCTTACCCATCAGGAATTCCAGAAAGAGCGTCGATTGGTTGAAGCGCCAGGTGCTCTTGCGATTGGAGAGAATGGTGCGGAACAGCTTGCGCGTACGCGCCCGGCCCATGAAATGTTTCTGGTCGGGAGCTTTGTCGTACGAATATCCGGGCGAGAGCATCATGCCCTCGACGCCAAGCGTCATCATCTCATCGAAAAACTCGCGCACGCTGTTCGGATCGGCGCCATCAAAGAGCGTGGTGTTTGTGGTCACGCGGAAGCCGCGCTTCAAAGCTTCTTTCACGCCTTCCAGGGCCGCATCGTATCCACCTTCGCGGCAGACGGAGAAATCATGGTGTTCACGCTGGCCGTCCATGTGGACGGAGAAGGTCAGGTACTTGCTGGGCTTGAACAGATCAATCTTTTCCTTGAGCAGCAGCGCATTGGTGCAGAGATAAATGTATTTGCGCCGCGCCACCAGACCTTCCACGATCTTGCCGATCTGCGAGTGCATCAGCGGCTCGCCGCCGGGGATGCTGACCATGGGTGCGCCGCACTCATCCACCGCCTGGAAGCATTGCTCCGGGGTGAGTTCTTTCTTGAGAATGTGGGCGGGATATTGGATCTTGCCGCAGCCGGCGCAGGCCAGGTTGCAGCGGAACAACGGCTCCAGCATCAGGACCAGCGGATAGCGTTTGCGGCCCGTGACCTTTTGTTTGACCACATAGCTCGCGACCGTCCACATCTGTGAAATTGGTACCGGCAAATCACGTCTCCTTATGTTCTTTGCATCACAGCCGAGGGCGGCTGTGCTCCACAATCAATTCTAATTCTTTGGAACCAAAAACTTTCTTTGGACCGCAGGCGCCCCCGCCTGCGCGCCGTTCATCCTCTGGCATATCCTACGCTGCCTTCACGATACAACTCAGAGAACTCACGCGAGTAAGTAGAAAGCGCAAGCAGCGGAAAATAATCACGGTACATGTGATACGCCAGGTAGAACACGCGCGGAAAACCTGTGCCCGTATATTCTTTTTCGTCCCAAGAGCCGTCCGGCCTCTGGGTTTCGAGCAGACGCAGGATGCCGCGCTGCACCGACTCGCTCCGCGTATCTCCCGCCGCCAGCAATCCCATGATGGCCCACGCGGTCTGCGACGGCGTACTCGGGCCGATGCCGCGGATGCTGGGATCATCATACGAACTGCACGTTTCTCCCCATCCGCCATCAGAGTTCTGCACCATGCGCAGCCACTCCGCGCCCTGCTGGACATAAGGCTCGTGTAGGTCCACGCCCATGGCTTGCAGCCCGCGCAGCACCAGCATAGTCCCATAAATGTAGTTGACGCCCCAGCGGCCAAACCATGATCCGTCCGGCTCCTGCTCGCTCAGGATAAACTTGATCGCCTTCTTCACGCGCGGATCGTCGCTGGACACGCCGTAGGCAGCCAGCATTTCCAGCACACGGCCGGTGATGTCCACGGTCGGCGGATCGAGCATGGCGTTGTGGTCGGCAAACGGAATGTGCTGGAAGACCATGCGCGTATTGTCTTTGTCGAAAGACGCCCAGCCGCCGTTCTTGCACTGCATGGCAAAAATCCAGTCAATCGCGCGGCTGGAAACTTCATGCTGATAACGCTCGCGCGGATTGTCCACCTTGTCCAAACCGAGCAGGACCATGGCGGAGTCATCCACGTCAGGATAAAACTCATTGTTGAACTCAAAGTACCAGCCACCCGGCGCGATGTTGGGTACCTTCACCGCCCAATCACCCTTGCAGCGAACTTCTTTGCTCAAGATCCAGTCCGCCGCCTTCAGCAGCCGAGGGTCATCTTTCGCCACGCCGCTTTCGCCCAGCGCAAACATGGCATACGCTGTGTCCCACACGGGTGACATGCACGGCTGCATACGGAAGGTCGGTTCGGCGTGGTCCGGAACACCGGCTTCTTCAATAATGCCGAGTTTCTCAAATTCATCCAGGGCGCGAATAAGCTGGGGATCGTCGGCGGAATAGCCCAGGCAGCGCAGAGCAATGATGGAATTCAGAATGCCGGGATAAATAGCTCCCAGGCCGTCTGATTTCTCGAACCGTTCCAGCATCCAGCGCTCCGCTTTTTTTAGCGCCAGGGTTCGCAGCGGGCGGATATGGAAGCGCTCGCAGAAATGCACCACGCGGTTCAGCACCAGGAAAAAATTTCTCCACGAGATGGTCTTCGTCGCCCACTTCAGGTGCAGGTGCTTGCCGTAACGGCCGCCGATAAACAGCTCATCAACGCCCAGTTCGTCCGAGATTTTCTTGAGCGGCTTCTTGGCATAGGCAATGGAGAGCGGCACCAGGATCGCGCGCGACCACGAAGAAATTTCATACAAGTTGAACCAGAACCAGTTAGGAAAGAGCACGATCTCCGGTGGAACAGCCGGCACCGCTTCCCAGTCATACTGGCCAAGGAAGCACAGATACATCTTGGTGAAAGTGTTGCATTCCGTAACGCCGCCCATCTCCAGGATTTTTTTGCGGGCGCGCTCCAGCACCGGATGGTCCGGTTTATAACCCATCAGCTTCAGAGCAAAATACCCCTTCACGGACGCGCTGATGTTGGAAGGCCCGTTGCCATAGATGGGCCAGCCGCCATCTTCATTTTGATGGCGAATGATTTCCGGTACAGCCCGCTCCATGCGGTCTTGTGTGCCGGTTCCCAGCAGAGTATGAATCGCGATGTAATCGGATTCCAGCGTGCTATCGGCCTCCAGTTCGCCGCACCAGTAGCCGTCTTCATGCTGGCGGGAAAACAGGTGATCGCGCGCCTTCTCCATGCCGTGGGCCACGTGGGCCAGCATGTCATCGATTTTTCCGAAAAGCATCTGCGCGGGATGCCGGTTCGACATCGTACTCATTTGTCTTACTCCACAGCAGGAGCTGCTGCAATTGCTTCCACGATCTCCGGCGGCAGGCCGAAGCGGACGTTTTCCGGCATGACCTCCACTTCGCGAATCGTGTTGAACCCTTTTTGTTTTAAGAACTCTACCGCCTGCTCCACCAGCACTTCCGGAGCGGATGCGCCCGCCGTGAGCGCAACGGTCTTTACAGCGTTGAGCCACTCCGGCTTGATGTCATCCGCGGTATCGATCAGATAAGAAGGTGTGCCCAGATTGGTGGAAACCTCCACCAAACGGTTGGAGTTGGAGCTGTTCTCCGATCCCACGACGAGCAGCAGGTCCGCCTGGTGCGCCACATCTTTTACCGCCGTCTGGCGGTTCTGCGTGGCATAGCAGATATCTTGCGCGTGCGGGCCTTCAATCAGCGGGAACTTCTTGCGCAGCGCCGCAATCACGTCCTGGGTTTCGTCCAGGCTGAGCGTGGTCTGCGTAATATAAGCGACGCGCGTCGGGTCCGGAACTTCCAGCTTGGCTACCTCTTCCGCGCTGCCCACCACCTGCGTTACTTCCGGGGCTTCACCCAGAGTGCCGATCACTTCGTCGTGGTCGTGATGGCCGATGAGAATAATGCTGTACCCGCCGGTGGCGTACTTCACCGCTTCCACGTGGACCTTGGTCACCAGCGGGCAAGTGGCATCAATCACACGCAGGTTGCGCAGTTTGCTGGCTTCACGCACGCTGGGTGATACACCATGGGCGCTATAGATCAGCCGCTGGCCGTCGGGAACCTCATACACTTCGTCGACAAAGATTGCGCCCTTTTCCTTCAGGTCTTCCACCACGTAACGATTATGGACGATCTCTTTGCGCACATAGATGGGCGGGCCAAAGGCGTCCAACGCAATGCGGACAATATCAATGGCACGGACGACCCCGGCACAAAAACCTCGGGGCTTTAGCAATAGCAAAGTCTTAGCTTCAGATGCGCTCATTTTGATCTGTTAATTATACCCTTTTAGACACTTTTCCCAGCATCTAGGTTATCCAATTGGGGACTCCCGAGGCCAATGCAAGCCACTGAAAGAGCAGTATTTAGTGCCGAGCAGGGAGGATCAGGGGGCGAATGGGAAGAATCGCACACGGGTAGCTCAGCTTGGGCTATCTTGAAAGCCTCTCTGCAACTGGCCTTACTTCACTCTCAATCTGGGTGAGTGTTCCATCTTCAATGACTTCCAGATCAAATGCGGTCTGGAGGTTAAGCCAGAAACGGGGGGTAGTCTTGAAGTATCTTCCCAGGCGAATGGCAGTATCCGCTGTGATGGCCCGGCGCTCATGGACAATTTCGGCGATTCGGGTCGCTGGAACATGAAGGGCCATCGCTAGACGGTGCGCCGTGAGGCCGAGCGGCTTCATGTAGTCTTCCCTCAGAATCTCACCAGGGTGAATTGGCGGCAGTTTCTGATTTCCTCGTTTGCTCATGAACCCCCTCCTGCGAACCAATCAACTTCAGAAATGCGCACAAAGTTATACGCTGGAAAATGCGTTACCTGGTATTACAAAGTAATCACTAGCAGCTTACTTACCGTCTTTTTTCATCTTGAGTATCGGCGCACAATCAACGCCACCGGCAGTCCCACCAGGAACGTGTGCCCAATTGGCCCGGTGATATATGTGCCCAAGGAAAACGTCGGGAGAGTAAATAGGCCCTTGCCTGTTGCCGAGAGAGGTAGAACAAAAAAATACATGACTAGGAAAACCATTTCCCCGTACAGCAGCCCGGAGATAACCGCATGCTGGTTCATGAAGGAAATCCACCGGCTCGCCGTGTAATAAACCGCGGCGACTGTAAGGGCGATGAAGAAATGCAGCGCGGCGCCGAGGAGCGCAGTCTTCCAGCCGCCTTCGAACGCGTTGCGCCCGATCAGGCCGGCCGCCACCGACTGCAATATCCGCATCGGCTTGGCTCCCGATTGGAGGCCAAATACAACAAAGGCCTGCGAGATGTCGCCAATGCCGCATGCCAGCCCGCCCCACAGAATCGCCAGGCAGGCCCTTGAAAATGGTGTGGACGTGGAAGTATTCATGAAGGTCTCATTAGTCCTTGGGAGGAACACCTCGGCAAAAGCCGGCATGCGCTCAATCGCCGATGCCATCCTGCCCGGGCCGTACTCATCGAAAGGGAGTTCGCTCGCGTGATAATTCTCGGGGCAAGCGGGCCGATCTGTCGAGCAGAATCGGACGAAAATGAGCAGATTCGGACGATGGACTTCAGACACCGCAATACTTTCCTTCCGGGCGCGGAAAGTTGATTACCGGAAGTTGCTTTTAAGCGCCTTCGGCGAAACACCCAGCACGCGCCGCATGTGCATCGCAAGATGGCTCTGGTGGGAAAATCCGGTCTCCAGAGCGATCTGGCTGATGGACAATTTATTTTCCCGCAGCAACACCGCCGCTCTTTCCACCCGGCGACGGATTACATACTGGTGCAAGGGCATCCCTATCGTTTGCCGGAACAGCACCTTGCAGTGAGAGACGCTCAGACCGGCGACCGCGGCGATGCTGGCGAGTGAGAGCCCGTCGCCAAGGTTTTCTTCAATGAAAGACAGTACCTGCTTCAGCTTTTGCCCGGAAAGGCCCGCGTTGAGGCGCCCGGTGTGGCGTGCGAGCGTGTTGTAATTGCGCACCAACTGCGCTGCAAGCGCTGTGCCCAGGCTGTCAAGATAAAGGCTCCCGCAGGGGTATCCGCGCTCCATCTCCGCTTTTGCCGCCCAGGCGAGATGCTCAATCTGCGCGTCGCGCATCTGGAAGCGGTTCCTTATGTCCACGCGGCTCGGGTCAATCTCAAAACCTTCGGCAACTGACTCCATGAGCTTGGTAGACAAACTAAACACCAGATCGGTATCTCTGTCCTTGAGTTCCCAGCGGCTCGGCGTACCGGAAGGAATAATATCGATATCACCGTGGATCGCGGTGCCGCGATGGCGCTCATCCCTGCGGTTGCACGCAATGTTCGCCGGCGTTCCCACGTGGATAAGTACGATGGTATTCATATACGCGGGTGATTCCACCAAGCCGGCCTCATCGGTCATCATCAGCAGTCGTAGGTTCTCCGTCCTGGCGGGAGCAGGCAAAGCCGGCGGTTGGGGCCTGATTTCTTTCTGGACACCTGGAACTGTAGACAACATATTCACTCGCCACCTCTTGGGCACAGGATATTGTTTGAGCTGGCTGTACTTGTCTGATTAAAGAGCACTCCAACAGCCAAACATCGAGTAGTCATCAGGGAAGGGATGTAGGATTAGACACCGTGCAGGAAAAATTGGACCGCAAAAGCCGCGAAAATAGAGGGGTTGGAGAGACTTTCCTCTACCGCATGAGTCGAGGATTTATTTCGAGTGCAACAATGCCGCCCTCGGGATGAAATGCATTGGTGAATCCGAAAAGCTGTAGTCAGAGCTAGTGGCAATATGGCTTTTGGGAAGGAGGCTTCAGCGGATTAACCACGGGAAAAGATCCAACGATCGACATGTCAATCGCGAATAGTTAGATGGAGAAGAGCGCACAACCTTTCATTCGATTTCTGCATCTACCAAAAGTTGCACTTAAGCAGAAGTAATCCTCTATCCCCGCTCGTCTAACTTCTGATCTAACGGCACGCGAACCCCGCGCTCATCACCACATTTTGTAATCACGGCCTCTCGTGGGGGAATGGGAGCCGCACCGACATGGCCCATTTCTTGTTGTTCAGTTTCACCGCCTGCTTAGGTCCTCTTCGCGCCAGAAAGGCCTTAATTTCCTCTAGATGAGAACTGGCAACAAAGATCGAGTAAAGATCGTTGTGCCTAACTGTATTTGGATCATGCAAGTCAGGCAGTCCGGCGGGCCAATCGATTGATTCTTTCGCGTAATCATACGGCCAAACCATTACTTCCACATAGTCCGGCACCCACGGAGTGGCCTTTGGGCTATCGTAAGATTGCAACAATTTGAGCGCATTCCATAGGACCTCCGGCAAGGCTTGCGGTCGGGAATCAAGGGCCCTGGGCCGGCCGTAGACTGAAATCTTTTTGCTTCCACTCGAGCCAGGCGTCCAGCAGATCAGAACATTCGTCGGCTGGTCCGTGGCTTCAGTGAGTTCGTAGGATTCTTGGATCTTTCCCAATTCATCCGGCTGGATGCTCTTGAGAAAGGCCATCGTCTCCTCACCACTCAAATGCACGGACAGATATTGCTTGGTTTTATTGCGCTCTCCCCAGTAGATCAAGGTGCCGTCGTCATATAAGGCAAAGCTAGGGGTATCGGAGCCAACCACCATCGCCCAGGGATTGTATTCCGTGAGCATGATCAGAGGGTGGCTGGTCCCAGGGACAAACGCTGCTCTTGATGCCAGCGAACAAAACAACACTATTAATGCGACGCTTGCAAAATACTTTCTCATTCTGTGCCACTTTCTTAAGCCAACTGGTTTCGCGCCAACTTACCCGTTCGCCTTCAACAACTGCTCTGCATGCTGGCGTGAAGTTTCCGTTAGTTTTGCGCCGCTCAACATGCGCGCGATTTCTTCCGTCCGCTCTTCGGAGCTAAGCAGCCGGACGAAAGTCTTGGTGCGGCCTGCGGCTTCGCGTTTCTCGATCAGATAATGATGGTCGGCAAATGAGGCGATCTGGGGCAGATGTGTGATGCACAGGACCTGGTTCGCGCGGGCCAGCGACTTCAGCTTCTTGCCAACGGCTTCCGCCGCGCGTCCGCCGATGCCGGTATCGATTTCATCAAAGACCAGCGTGCGTTGCACTCCGCCCTTGGACTTCTTGCCGGTTTCAATGGTTGCTTTGAGCGCCAGCATCACCCGTGAAAGTTCTCCGCCGGAGGCAATCTGTTCCACCGGCTTGAGCGGCTCGCCCGGATTCGGTGAGATGAGATAAGAAACTGAATCAAAGCCTGTGGGCGTCCAGTTCTCCGGAGCATCCGATCCGGAGACTTCAATTCTGAATTGCGCTTTCATGGCCAACAGGTTGATCTCCATTTCAACCAGCTTCTGCAAATCTTTGGCCGCGGTGTAGCGCCGCTTGGAAACGGCCTGCGCGACAGCCAGATAACCCGCGGCGGCGGCGGCAAGCTGTTTTTTCAATTCGCGCAAAACCTCTTCGCGGTTTTCCAGTTCGTCCAGCTTGCGCGCGACCTCTTCACCGTAAGCAAGGACCGCATCCACGGTGGTGCCGTATTTGCGCTTCAACCGGTCGAGCAGCGCCAGCCGGTCTTCCACTTCCGCCAGGCGTTCGGGGGATGCATCAATCCCCTCGGCATAGTCGCGCGCCGTGGCGCTTACGTCTTCAATCGCGGCTTTGGCGCTGGCCAGCGATCCCAGCGACTCCTGAAACTTGGCGTCAAACCGCGCCAGCTCTTCCAACTGTTTTCTGGCCGCGGACAGGCTGGCCAGCACGGAGGAATCCTCTTCATACAGCAACTGGTAGGCCAACATGGCCGCGGCATAGAGTTTTTCCGCATTGGCCAGGACGCGCTTTTCCGTTTCCAGCTTCTGGTCTTCTCCCGGCAGAAGCTTGGCGGACTCAATCTCTTTTTTCTGGAAGCTCCACAGGTCGGCCATGCGCAGCTTGTCCTGCTCGTCGCGATCAAACTGTTCGATGCGATCACGCACTCCGGCCCACGCTGCATGTTTTTCCGCCAGGTCATGTGAATCGATGCCGGCGTATGCATCCAGGAGGGCCAGACGCGCCGGAGCGTCAAAGGCCATGATGCTTTCATTCTGCGCGTGAATCGATGCCAGCGCCGGAGCAAGCTGGCGCAGCAGCGCGACCGTAGCCGGCTGGTTGTTCACAAAGACGCGTCCCTTGCCGCCAGCAGCAATCTCACGCTTGACGATGATCTGGCTGCCCTCCGGCTCAATGCCATTTTCTTCCAGGATGCGCGCCAGAGCTTTTTCGTCGGCTTCAAAGACCCCGCTGACCACGGCCTTTTCCGCGCCGTGCCGGATCATCTCCGTAGAAGCCTTGTCGCCCAGTAGCAGAGAAAGCGCGTCAATCAGGATGGACTTCCCCGCCCCGGTCTCCCCGGTAAGCAGGTTCAGCCCGGCCGCGAACTCGACCGCCAGGCTGTCAATCACCGCATAATTTTCAACGCGCAGTTCCAGCAGCAACGGGATAAGCCCTCGAATGGGAAATTGAGCGCAGTCTAACAGAGAATTTGGGGGATTGGTAATCACGAAAACAGACCCGCATAGCAAACCGTTGCCCCTTGTTTATGTGGTGCATAAAATCACGTTGTGTCATTTCGACGCCGCAGGCGGAGAAATCTGCTCCGCGTCAGTAACGGTTGAAACATTCGGTTAACGGAGTTTGATCCCTCGCTGCGCTTCGGGGATGACACTCATGTTGGAATGAGGGGCCACTCTAGCCTCGCCGCAAAAGGCCTGCGCACCCACCGCGAGGAACATCCGGTAGAGCGACATGTCCGGTGACCTATAGAATGAAACCATGGCCAAGAAGGCGATCTCCCCTGGCGCGGTACATGATGTGCCGGCGGATTTACGAAAAGTTCTCATTTCTGATCCTGTGGCGCGGGAAAAATGGGAGGATATTACGTCACTCGCACGGAATGAATGGATCTGCTGGGTTATCTCTGTCAAGAAAGCGGAAACCAGAAGGCAGCACATTGAGCGCGTACGCAGCGAACTTAAGGAAGGAATGCGCCGGCCTTGTTGCTGGCCAGGCTGCCCTCACCGCTGAAATTAAGGACAACAGGCCCTGTTCGTCACTTCCATTGTGTGGATATGCGGTGAAGTTCCGCTATTTCGCCCGGCCCTTCCTGTGTTCTCCCACGTTTGCTGAACTACGTTGAAGATAATTGTCCTTCCAAAGTAGACCACGGGTTGCGTGCCTCGGGCTGGACTCTGGCAGACTTATGATTTGCGGCTGAAGGAATCCGTTTGGATTCAGCCAGCCCGCACGGACGGATTAGCACGCCCCAAATTGACTGGGATCCCCCTGGGATGTCTTCACCTAAAGTCTTTGTTTATTGGGATCGAGGGGGGAGGGGGCACCCTGACCGATTTCCATGTTGAATCAATGGGTTCCTCCGTTTGACCATGCCTAGGGCGCGGTGGTACGGTCAAGAAGGTAACTCATAGAGGCCGTTGGTTTTGCGATGATAAAAATTTCCTTAGCGAGTGCGTTTTTCATCGATGTGGGAGTCTGGAACCTGATCCGGCAGACCGGCGCCGTGGCCCAGGTGGTCCTCCTTATACTGCTGGTGTTCAGCATCCTCTCCTGGTCCATCATTTTGTCCAAGTGGGCATCCATCCGCCGGGCCCGCACCCAGAGCGGACGCTTTTTGCGCGCGTTTCGCAAAGCGCAGCGCTTGCAGGATGTGGCCGCTGTTTCCGAACAGTTCAAACCTAGCCCGCTGGTGGCGGTGTTTGACCATGCCTATGACGAGTTGCGGAAGCAAGGTGAAACGAACATCACGGCGGTACAGCGCGCGGCCCAAATCGCATCTTCGGAAGAGCTCACGCGCTTTGAGCGCCGCCTGCCCTGGCTTGCGACCACGGGCGCGGTCGCCCCGTTTATCGGATTGTTCGGCACTGTGTGGGGCATTATCGATGCGTTCAACGGCCTGGGTGACGCCGGCGCCGCCACGCTGCGCGCCGTTGCTCCGGGAATTTCTGAAGCGCTCATCACCACCGCCGCAGGCCTGTTTGCCGCCATTCCGGCTGTGATCGCCTACAACCAGTTCACTCACAGCATGCGCGAGTTCGGCGCGCGCATGGATGACTTCTCCATGGAAATCCTGAACTTCATTGAACGGACCACCGGAGTGCCAACGGGGGTGCGCTGATGGCGTTCACCACCAAGTCTGGCCGCACGGAAACGTCGCTCTCGGAGATCAACGTCACACCGTTCGTCGACGTGGTGCTGGTGCTGCTGATCATCTTTATGGTTACCGCGCCGGTGCTGCAATCCGGCATTGAAGTCAGCGTGCCCAAGACCAAAGTGGTCAAGCAGATTTCCGAAGAACGCTTGGTCATCACCATCACCAAGAGCCAGGAAGTGTATCTGGGCAATGACCACGTGAAGCTGGACGAACTGGGCGCCATGCTGCACCAGAAGATCCGCGATCCGCGCGGCCAATCAGTCTATGTGCGGGCCGATGAGAACGTGGCCTTTGGCGCTTTTGCCACGGTAATGAGCACGGTGAAATCGGCGGGCATCACGAATGTAAGCATCGTCACCGAACCGATTCCACAGACCAAGAAATAACTGGATGAGAAGTTAAAACCAGGCTATGGCATACATCAGGGCCAACCTTTTTTATGAGCGGGAGCAGTGGCGCAAGCCGCTGATGCTGGCTGCCGGATTGCATGTGCTTCTGGCCCTGGTCATTGTCGCGCTCGGTTATTTTCTCCAGCCGCGCGGAGGCTCCAACTGGGGCGCCAATGAAGGCGAAGCCGTCAGCGCGCAACTGGTGACCGCCGCTTCCATTCCCATCCCGCATCCGGAAGAGGCGAAGGACAATATTGTGGCCACGGAGAATAAAGGCGTCACTAAGACTGTGCCGCAGCCCAAGCCGGTGGAAACGGAAGACGGGATTTCTATTCAAGGCAAGGTCATCCCCCACAAAATAGATAAAGTGGTTACACCACCGAATATCAAGCCGCACCCCGTGCCTACTCCGGAAGATACCGCCGTGCCCTATGGAGAAGGCGGTCCGGTCACCGGGCCTTTTGGGAACTTCTCGGCGGCCAACACCAAGGGCGGTTTTAGCACGCAAAACGCTGACTTCGGCAGTCGTTTTGCTTTTTACGTAAAGCAGGTCAACGACAAAGTTTCCAGCAACTGGTACAAGGTTGAAGTTGATCCCCGCGTCACCAGCGCCAAGCGGGTCTACCTTGTTTTTGACATCCAGAAGGACGGCACGCCCAGCAACGTTCGCATCGAACAGAGCAGTGGGATTCCTTCACTGGACCAGTCGGCGGTCCGCGCGCTTCAGCGTATCGATACTTTTGGACCGTTGCCGCGCGAGTACACAGGCAGTAAAGTTTCCGTGGAATTTTGGTTCGACTATCAGAGGTGAAGCGAATTCATGTTGAGACTAACCAAAGCACGTCTCGCACTGTTGTTCTTATTGCTGGCCTTGCCGCTGGCGCAGGCCCTGGCCCAGGATTGGATCCGCACGGGCACCAATCGCGGAGCGCCTATACGGCTGGCCGTGCCCGACTTCAAAGCTGCCAACGCCGATCCGCAGACCGGCCCCCTGAATGCAGTATTCAATGAAACGCTGTGGTATGACCTGGAGAATGCCGGCGTCTTTGAGATGGTAGCCAAGAGCTTTTATCCGCTACAGACTCCGGGTTCACCCAGTGAAATCAAATTGGATGTCTGGGGCAATCCTCCGCCCAGCGCGGCCATGGTGGCTTTCGGCAACCTGGGCGTGGCGGCGGGAAAAGTGGATGTCCAGGGCTGGCTCTTCGATCCCAAGAATCCTGGCTTCCCCCAGGTGCTGGGCAAACAGTATAAAGAGGATGCAAGCACTGACAGCGCGCGCCTGATCGCGCACCGCTTTGCCGACGAGATTATTTTCCGGCTGGGTGGCGGCATCCAGGGCATCGCGGAGAGCAAGATCTTTTTTGTGGGCACGCGCGGCGGCAGCAAAGAAATCTGGAGCATGGACTATGACGGCGCCGGGCAGAAGCAGCTTACACATATGGGCTCCGTCGCGCTTTCACCGCGCATTTCTCCCGATGGTTCCCGCCTGGCTTTCAGCGCGCTGACGAAAGATTCCTGGCAGATTATGATGTACTCGCTGGATCTGGGCCGGACGGTCGCCTTCCCGCGCTTTGGCGGCGATAATTTTTCTCCCGCCTGGTCCTCGGACGGCACTAAAATCGCTTTGGCATCATCCATGAACAGCGGTCTTTCGGAGATTTTTCTGGCCGACTCTTCCGGCGCGGGCGCCAAGCGGCTGACCACCGGAAAAGGGGACGTGTCTCCGGTGTTTAACCCCAAAACCAATGGCCAGATCGCCTGGGTGAGCGGACGTTCGGGGCTGCCGCAGATCTACGTGATGGACGCGGACGGCAGCAACGTGCAGAAAGTCACGGACCAGGGATATGCGGTTTCGCCGGCGTGGTCGCCCAACGGCCTCCTGCTGGCTTTCTCCTGGATACGCAACTATGGACCAGGCATTCCCGGCAGCCAGGACATTTATCTGATGGATATCGCATCACGACAGATCGTACAATTGACGCACGATGGAGGGCGCAACGACTTTCCTTCCTGGTCGCCGGACGGGCGTCACATTGTTTTTCAATCCAACCGCGGCGGGACGGAACAGATATGGAGCGTGCTGGCGGACGGTACCCACCTCCAGCAGCTCACGCGCCAGGGCAGAAACACGCAACCCAACTGGAGCTTTAAATAAGTTTTATCTTTTGCATTTGGTGAGTCATACTCGCGTACTTTTGGAGGACAACAGGTGAACTACAGCAAGAGAAATTGGATTTTCTTCCCCGGAATGCTGGCCCTTTTCCTGCTGGTGAGCGGCTGCGGAACAAAAAAGCCGCCAGTACCGCCAACGCCACCGTCGCCTAAACCTGTAACCGCCACGCTGTCGGCGAACCCGAGTTCCATTCAACGCGGCCAGTCCGCTACCCTGACATGGAGCACGGAAAACGCAACGGACATTACTCTTGAAGGCAACAAGGTTGATGCCAGCGGCTCGCAGACCGTTTCGCCAACTCAAACCACAACCTACCATCTCTCCGCCAAGGGCTCAGGCGGCACGCAGGATGCCACGGCGCAGGTGACTGTCGCGCAGCCACAGGCAACGCCAACACCCACGCCTACCCCAAGCCTTACCGAAGAGCAGCTCTTTGATCAGTCCGTCAAAGACATCTACTTCGATTATGACAAGGCCGATCTGCGTACCGAATCACAGCAGACTTTGGCCCGCTCGGCTGAGGTCATCAAGGCGCATCCGAACTGGAAAGTGCGCATTGAGGGCAACTGCGACGATCGCGGCTCCACCGAATACAACCTGGCCCTGGGCGAGCGCCGCGCTGACGCAGCCCGGCAGGCGCTACAACAAGCTGGCGTCGCCGCGGGCCAACTCCATGCCACCAGTTTGGGGAAAGAGAAGCAGGTCTGCACGGAAGCAACGGAAGATTGCTGGCAAAGAAACCGCCACGATCACTTTGTTTTGGTGCATTAAACAATTCAGCCGGACGGGCATCCCCGTCCGGCTGCCCGTTTCCCGAACATTTTGCGTCACCTGGGCGATTAAAATTTCCACTGTTTTCAAGCAGCAATTCTGCATCTAATGAGTTAAATGCCTATGAAGAAACACAGCTTTACCGCACTGCTCGCCTTGCTTCTTTTGGCTGTCTGCGCTCCCCGGCCCGCGGCCGCCGCCGACACCAAATCGCAACTTATCCAGATCCAGACCCAACTCCAGATCATGCAGGACAACATGGCCCGCATGCAGCAATCGTTTGACGAGCGCATGGGCAGCATGAAAGACCTGATGACCCAGCAGACGGACAACGTGAACAAAATGGGGGTCGCCGTCCAGAGTCTGCAAAAAGTCCTGGGGCAGCAAAGCACGGACGCGTCTTCCAAGGTCGACCAGATTTCCGGTCAGGTCCAGGCTTTGCATGATGCGGTGGACGAGTTGAAGGCCCGGCTGGCCAAGGTGAGCAAGCAATTGGATGACATCCAGACCGGACAGCAGAACATCGCCACGCCGCCAACCGGCGGCCAGCCCGCCAATCCGGGCGCGGCCAGCAACACGCCGCAAGCCCCGCCCGCGGACGTGCTCTATAACGACGGCCTGCGCGACTACACTGCCGGCAAGAATGATCTGGCCTTGCAGGAGTTCACGCAATATTTGCAGGCGTATGGCAATACTGATCTTGCTGGAAATGCGCAGTTCTACCTGGGCGAAATCGCCTATCGCCAGGGGAATTTTAACGGCGCGGTCCAGGCATACAACAAGGTGCTGGACCAGTATCCCGGCGGCAACAAGGGCGCCGCGGCTCAGCTAAAGAAAGGCTTCGCTCTGCTGGAACTGGGACAACGCGATGCCGGAGTCCAGGAACTTCGCAGTTTGGTTTCACGCTATCCCAAGAGTCCGGAAGCGTTGCAGGCCAGAGAACGACTCAATAAGCTGGGGGTCGCGGGCGCGGCCTCCCGGCCCTCCCGCCCGTCACCCAGCCATCACTAAAGTCCGCTCGACTTTTTCCCTTCAGGGTTTCGCGTCCTTCACTTTTACTTTCATTCCCAAATTTCTCAGACAATACTTTAACTCCTGCGCCACTTCGGTTACGCGCATGCCGTCCTGCACCATCAGCTTGCAGGAAAGCGCGACGCGGTCCGGTGTGTCCGGGCCAAGGTTAAAATTCACGCGGCAGTACTGGCACTCTTCATTCCAGCAAAAGCGGCCGTAAGAAATGTCTTCCGGAGCAAGATACTGGAAGGCGCGCAGAAGCATGTTGCCTTCCGGGACCTCAAACTCCTTGTCGCCGATGGCAATTTTGACCAGCTTGTCGAACGGACGAAACAGCGGCCCCGGAGTGGACATGCTGAGATTCTAGCGAAAAACCGCGATTGCGAGGAAAACCACGGCTACTTGCACATCGTTTTCGTTTCATGGTAGATGAGCTAAGAAGCTCTATCTCAGCTCTTCCATGATCGCGTCCAGCGCCTGCTTGGATGGACGCACCACGGCTTCGGGCAGTTTGGCCAGCGATTCACCGCCAAGGTTAAGCTGCTCGATGAAACTGGGCGTTGTGGTGTTCACGTAGAAAACGCCGGTCAGCATTTCGCCTTTGGCATGGGACTCGGCCAGCAGATGGAGCGCCGCAACTTTGCTGGTGGCATCGTAATCGCGATTCAGTTTGGTCAGCCGCAGGGCGGAACCGTCATGCATGCGAACGGTTGCGGTTGTGCCGGGATCGTAATCAACTTCGATGTTCTCAAACACGGGAACAAAGCCAAGCTCCTGCACCGGCTCGTCATGATCTTTGGAATACTTGTAAGACTTGGTGGAACCCTCATGGTCGTTGAAGGTGGTGCAGGGCGAAATAATGTCAATCATCACGGTCCCGCGATGCGCAATCGCGGCCTTGAGCAACGTTAGCAATTGCTTCTTGTCTCCGGAGAAAGAGCGCGCAACAAAAGTCGCCCCCAACTGGATGGCCAGGGCGCAGGTATCGATGGCAGGCAGATCGTTGATCACGCCGGTCTTCAGCCTGGAGCCGAGGTCAGCGGTGGCAGAGAATTGCCCTTTGGTCAGGCCATACACTCCGTTGTCTTCGATGAGGTAAATGATGGGCAGGTTGCGCCGCATCAAGTGCACAAACTGGCCGATTCCGATCGAGGCCGTATCGCCGTCGCCGGAGATCCCAAGCACCATCAGCTTGTGGTTGGCCAGTGCAACTCCGGTGGCCACCGACGGCATGCGCCCATGCACGGAGTTGAAGCCGTGGGCGCGGTTTACAAAATACGCCGGGGTCTTGGACGAACAACCGATCCCGGAAAGCTTGGCCAGGTTCTCCGGCTGCACGCCCATCTCGTACATGGCGTCAATGATGCGCTCGGTGATGGCGTTGTGGCCGCAACCCGCGCACAGCGTAGTCTTTCCGCCGCGATAATCAAGTACGCTCAAGCCAATATGGTTGGTCTTGGGTGCTGGAGCGGGAGTCGGTGTTGTTGTGGTAGACATCATTGGCCTTTCTGCGCAGGAGTCTGCTGGGAAATAATTGCGTCGGTCACCGAGCGCGCGTCAATCGGCAACCCGTTGTAATGGAGTACGCTGCGCAGCTTGATGATTTGGTCTGCGTCAACGTCCAGCTTCAGCAGCTGGAACATCTGCGCATCGCGGTTCTGCTCCACCACATAGATACAGTCATGGTCCTTGATGAATTCATGCACATCCTGGTTGAATGGATAAGCGCGCAAGCGGAGGTAGTCAACTTGCAGATTATGCTCTTTGCGCAACTGGTCGCATGATTCTACCAGCGCCCAGTGAGAAGTGCCGTACGCGATGATCCCAATCTTTGAAGACCTTGCAATCTCCCGGACCGGAGCGGGAACAAAGCTGCGCGCGGTTTCAAATTTCCTGGCCAGGCGGTCCATGTTGCGCACGTAGTCGTCGGCCCGTTCGCTGTACTGCGCCTTTTCATTGTGTCCACTGCCACGGGTAAAATAAGCGCCTCCGGGGTGCGTAGTGCCCGGTAGCGTGCGATAGGGAATGCCATCGCCATCAACATCTTTATAGCGGGCGAAACCGCCCAGGCGCTTCAGGTCTTCATCATCCAGGACCTTGCCGCGGTTCAGCGGCTTCTCCGGATACTGGAAAGGATGCGCCATCCAGTTGTTCATGCCCAGATCCAGGTCAGAGAGCACAAAGACCGGCGTCTGGAATTTTTCCGCCAGATCGAAGGCGTCCATCGCCATGGTGAAACACTCTTCCACGGAACACGGAAGGAGCAAAATATGTTTGGTGTCGCCATGCGAGAGGAAGGCGCAAGAGAGCACATCGCCTTGCATGGTGCGCGTTGGCAATCCAGTGGAGGGACCCACGCGCTGTATATCAAAGATGACGCCGGGAAGCTCCGCGTAATATCCCAGGCCCACAAACTCAGCCATGAGGGAGATTCCGGGGCCGGAGGTAGAAGTCATGGAGCGCGCGCCCGCCCAGCCTGCGCCCAGCACCATGCCGACGGCCGCCAGTTCGTCCTCCGCCTGCACCACAGCGAACGTGGCTTTGCCGTCCGGCCCGATGCGATGCTCCTTCAAGTAATCAATGAGTTGTTCCACCAGCGAACTGGACGGGGTAATGGGATACCACGTCACCACCGTAACGCCGGCAAACATGCAGCCCAGGGCGGCGGCGGCGTTGCCATCAATAATGATCTTGCCCTGGTTCTCATTCATGCGTTCCACGAAACACGGATCTTGTTTGGTGAAGGTGGCCAGAGCGTAGTCATAGCCAGCACGGATGGCGGCTTTGTTCAGCTCCGCGGCTTTCTTCTTCGTCGCAAAGTGTTTGACCAGCGCCTTCTCGGATTCTTCAATTTCGATCCCCAGCAGCGCGTCCACCACGCCAACGTAAATCATGTTCTTGACCAGCCGGCGCAGCTTGGCTTCCGGACAAACCGGGCCTACCAGTTTGTCAAACGGGACCGGGTAAAACGTTATGTCCTTGCGCAGACCGGAGAGGTTCAGCGGTTCGTCATAGACGCAAGCAGCGCCGGGCATCAGGGACATCACGTCTTCTTGCGCCGTCTCCGCGTTCATGGCCACCACGAAATCAATTTCCTTCTTGCGCGCGATGTAGCCATGCTGGCTGGCGCGGATGGTGTACCACGTGGGCAGGCCGGCAATGTTGGACGGGAACAGGTTCTTGCCGGAGACGGGAACGCCCATCTGGAAAATACTGCGCAGCAGCACGGTGTTAGCCGACTGCGACCCGGAGCCGTTCACCGTGGCCACCTGGATGCTGAAGTCATTAATTTTGCGACGGTCCACAGGGATTTGTGCCGCCCGCTCTTGTACGCCTAAATCAACTGTCGCCATGGATTGTCCTGTTTGGCCTCTCGCCCGCTCTACCCTTTATTACCAGCTTTTCTTAGAATGGCAGAACCCTTGATTATAAGACAGCAGACCCGCATCACGCTGGGCTGCTTAGCCATGTTCTGGCATTCGCCTGGAGTCAAAGGCTGGCGCCCGCTTATAATCGCGCATCGGTCCGACCGGCACGCAGAAGTATACAGCCGGGGGTTCTTTTGCTGATAAGTTGGTAACGTGAATATTGTTCTCAATGCCGCTGAAGCCCGTGTACTGGGTTCGTTGATCGAGAAGGACATCACCACCCCGGATTACTATCCGCTTTCTTTGAACGCGCTCATCAACGCCTGCAACCAGAAAAATAATCGCGATCCGGTGACCACACTGGACGAAGACACGGTACGGCTTGCCCTGCGCAACCTGAGCGACAAACGTCTGGCTGGCCCAGCAAGCGGCGCGGACGGCCGCGTGACCAAGTACGAGCATCGGCTGCAAGAGGTGTTCAACTTCAGCCGCCGTGAAACCGCCATTCTTTGCGTCTTGCTGCTGCGCGGCCCGCAGACGCCGGGTGAGCTGCGCAGCCGCGCCGAGCGCATGCATCGCTTTGAGCACCTGGATGAGGTGATCTCCGGTCTGCAACAATTGATGCAGCGGGAACCCTCTCTGGCGAAAGTCCTTCCCCGGCAGCCCGGCACCAAAGAGGCGCGCTACGCGCACTTGCTCTCGGGCGACGTTGAAGCCTGGGAGCCCCCGCCGGAATCCGCAGGGACCTCCATGTCAGCCGACGCCGAGCGTGTTGCTGTTCTGGAAGACCAGGTTGCGGTGCTGCAAAGAGAAGTTGCGGAGCTAAAACAGGAAATGGCGCAGTTCAGGAAGCAGTTTGAATAATTGCCAAAATTGAAGATTGCCAAAATTGGTAATTGTAGATCGGGTGAAAGCGCCAACTGAATACGTACCCGGTTCGCTTGCGCAGGCCCGCAATCTTCAGTCTTCGCAATCTTCAATTTTGGCAATGACCAATTTTGGCAATTTCTTCAATGTCCGTTCTTCACGTACCGTGATCGAACGGCGAAGAGCTTTTCCAGTTCGCAACTGTCGAGCGTCCTGGTACAGCCCAACTGTCGCGCGGCCAGCACGATCTTGGCATAATGCTCCACCGCTTCCATCCGCATAAAAGCCCGGGGCAGGTCTTCACCATAGGTCACCACACCGTGGTTGGCCATGAGGATGGCGTCATGGTAGGGAATAAAAGGCTCCAAGGATTCGCTCAGCTCCATGGTCCCCGTGGTGGCATAGGGGGCCAGAGGCACTGCGCCCAGAGTGATCACAATCTCCGAACATAAGGGCTGGTCCAGAGCAATTCCCGCCGAAGCAAAGCCGGTGGCGGTGCAGGGATGAGCATGGACCACCGCGCCCACGTCTGGACGCATACGGTAAATGGTGAGATGCATGACGATCTCACTGGATGGATTGTGATTGCCGCTCAGCTTTTTGCCACGTAGGTCGACAATGATCATGTCTTCCGGATGCATCATGCCTTTGCTGAATCCGGTGGGTGTGATCAGCACCCGTTCTTGATCGAGCCGGACAGAGAGATTGCCGTCGGTAGCGGCAACAAAACCCTGTGCGTGGAGCATGCGTCCGAACTCCGCCAGATCGCGGCGCAACTGCTGTTCCTTCTCGGGCGGCTTCCTGACGACCGAAAGCGCTGTGTTGCCGTGAAATAGTCTAGTCAGATAACTCATGGTCTCTCACCTTGCCATTCCATTTGCTCTCCCTGGGCTGTATCCGTTGACGAACATTGGGCCGCGTGAATCTATATGGGTAAAGACGCCAAGCACGGCCTTCAGCCCGCAACATTCACTCTTAGTTTGTTGTGGAATCGCCGGCCGGCGCGAAAACGTCAGCCAGAATGAGGCCCTAACAAAGCCTAACGCAGTTCTTATTAAGGAGATCAACGAAGGAAGCAACCCCCGAACCGAATGGACGGAGGCCCACGAAAAGCGCAAAAAAGAATAAATCCAATAAGGCGAGGAATACCAGAGTGAAAAAACTAAGCGCCGATTTACCTGAAAAAGTAGCATCAACTTCCGGCAGCGGCGAGATCAGCACATACAAAATGCCAAATATCACCACAAGCGAAATAACGCACTTCAGCCAGGCAGACATCGGAAGGCCATATTATCCGATTTCCGTAAACGTTAAAAGACTTTATAAAAGTGTGCAAAAGTGCACACTTGTGCGGTCCAGATGGCCCTTTTGGGTAGGGGGGCAACCAGTGAAAATAGGGCCCCTCGTTCGGCTTAAAAGGCCAGTGTTTTGTTACGAATCGAAGAAAAACGGGCGCTTTCTAAAGAGCCGATGATCCTCAGAGACAAGGAAAGGGCGCGGTCAGCCCTCGTCGGCAAAAGAAGGGATCAAGAATCGTTAAGTTTTGCGCTATATTCGTGGTCATGTTCACTCGGCGCAAGTTCTTGGCGATGGCGGCGTCGCTGAGCGCGTCCCTGGCATGGCCCTTAGACCAACCGCGCAGTTCCAGAATTGTGTGGCGGGAACGCGCTTGGAGCGCACGAAAGCCGAAGGAGCTTTCCCCACTCTCTACATGAGCTTTATAGTGGACCGCAGCCGCCCTCGGCTGCGCCTTCTTCTACCTGCCAACGCTTCAAATCGCCTGCCCCGCGCAGAACCCTGACGCCCACGCCCACTGAAAATTAAACCCGCCCAGATGGCCGGTCACGTCCACAACTTCGCCGATGAAAAATAGTCCCGGCACTTTGCGGCTCTCCATGGTCTTGGCGGAAAGTTCATTCGTGTCCACGCCGCCGGCCGTGACCTCCGCTTTGGCATAGCCTTCAGTGTTTTCCGGAATGACTTTCCATGAGTGCATCTGGCGCTCAAGTTCGTCCAGCGCATGATTGGTCCAGCCCGGCGGAGGATACATTTCAAGCCAGCGATCGGCGAAGCGTTGAGGCAGGGCAACGCGCAACGCTGCCTTGAGTGCAGCCAGGTCACGTCGGGCTTGCGGTTCGCGCAGGGATGCGATCAGTTCACGCTCCGGCGCCAGATCAATCATGATCGGCGCAGAGGGTTTCCAGTACGAAGAGATTTGCAGGATGGCCGGCCCACTCAGCCCGCGGTGCGTGATCAGCATTTTTTCCCGAAAGCGTTGTGGGCCGATGGAAGCGATTACCTCGGCGGAGACTCCAGCCAGATCGCACAACCGCTGGCAATCTTGTTTATTGAAAGTAAGCGGGACCAACGCCGGGCGTGTTTCCACGATGGCCAGCCCAAACTGGCGAGCCAGATCATACCCCAGAGCCGTTGCGCCCATCTTGGGGATGGACAGTCCTCCTGTCGCCACGACGAGTACTCGAGATTCAAAAACCGCATCGGCTGTGCGAACAGTGAATCTGCCGCTGTGCTCCACCGTCTCCACCTTTATGTTGGTGAGAATCTGCACGCCCGCGGCGCGGCATTCTTCTTCCAGCATAGTAACGATCTGCTGCGCGGAGCCATCGCAAAAAAGCTGACCCAGGGTTTTTTCGTGATACGCGATGCGGTGTTTTTCCACCAGGGAAATAAAATCGGCCGGCGTGTAGCGAGCCAGCGCCGACTTGGCAAAATGCGGGTTGGCGGAGAGAAAATTTTCCGGACGGCAATGAAGGTTGGTGAAGTTGCAGCGGCCTCCGCCGGAGATCAGGATCTTCTTGCCCACGCGCTCAGCGCGTTCCAGGACGACCACGCGGTGTCCACGTTTGCCGGCTTCCACGGCGCACATAAGCCCGGCCGCGCCCGCACCCAGAATGATGGCATCAAATCGCGATGGCATGGCTTTAGTGATGACGCAAAAAGACCGCAAGCGCCACCAAGCCAAGGGTCATCGCAATGTTCCAGAGCAGCAGCGCCAGCAGCCACTTGCGGAATTTTTCTTCACGCGCGGCGACGGCCTGATTGAGCGTGTCAAGGTCGGACTTAAGCTGGGCCGCGTATCCTTTAAGCTGGTCAACGTCGGCGGAGAGCATCTCTAGCGGATCAGGAGCGGCCGGACGCTTCGACTGCGCCGCGCGGGATTTCATGGAATCGCGCAGCACTTTGCCGCCGTGCTCCACCGCAATCGGAGCCAGGGCCTGCAATATAAATGATAGCCATCCCATGAGTGTTCTCGGTGCTCCACGACCCTGCTTATTAGACCACAGAGCGAAAGAGCCATGTCGCCGGATCACGTCATTGGAACAATCGGTAGAAACGCGTATGTCTTTTGATTGTCTTAGGGTTATTCGAAACATCGCGAACATTGTCATGTCGAGCGGAGCGCGTGAGAAATGTCTTTGCAACGACGTTCTATGGCGCGAAGTCGAGACATCCCGAGAATGCTTGCAGCATAAATACAGATTCAAGGCGTTCGCACCAAGCATTGGAAGAACTCCTTGAAGCTGCATGGTAGATGACACCTTGTCGCGATCTTTCGACTCCGCGCCCAACAGCGACGTTATGAACAAATCGAATGAGGCGCTGCGCTCAAGATGACAGGTGCGAAAGGCCAATATCCATGCAAACGCCTTCGATGACTACCGGGCAATTCACCAGGACTGGGCCTATATGCTAATCTGTAATTCGCTGTTTTCGCGCCGGGATGGCGGAACTGGCAGACGCAGCAGACTCAAAATCTGCCGAGGGTCACCCCTCGTGGGGGTTCGACTCCCCCTCCCGGCACCATTAATTCTTGCCGCATTGCTCCAAACAATATCCTGTTAGGCTCCTACTGCGCCTGACGCTCGCCGGACGACGGTCGGGCTCGCGGCGATAGGTGCGAACTGCGGCACTCCAGGCTCCTAGCTAAGTAACAGCGCAGCAACGGCCCGCTTTACATTGGATCGCATCTCTTCCGCTAAGATGGAAAACTTTTGTACTGCTTGGGCCTCAACCAGGCCCGACTGCTGAAGCTTTTGCAAATCATCAAGAACGTGGTCCAGTCCCATATTCAAGCTATATAACCGCGCAAATACAATTGCATCCATGTCTTCTCCGTTCGGCTTCAAGTTACCAATGTCTATCATAGCCACTTTGTCTATAAGAGCCAACAGCCGATTATTAACTACATGGATGTTCGGGTACAGTTTGGCGTGAGGCTCCGCTCCCTCCGGAAGGGAAAGGGCTGGACCATTGTTGAAATGGCCGAGATACTCGGCCTTGAGCGGAGTTATCTGAATGAGATCGAGCTTGGCCGGAGGAACCCTTGTCTCATCACGCTCAAAACAATCGCCGACGGCTTCAAAATCTCCATTTCGAAGCTTTGTTCCAGGATTTGAACGTCACACCCATAGAGCGGAATTGGTTATCGCGCATACGGAAGAGGGTGAAACAATTCGAATCATCAGCGCCAGACTTGCTACGCGGCGTGAACGAAGGTTTTATGAAGAAATCTGAACAGACCCGGAACAATGACCTGCGACCCGAATATGATTTTGCCTCGATGAAAGGCGGTATTCGTGGCAAACATGTAAGGCGTTTTCGTGAAGGAACCAACATCGTATTACTGGAACCGGAAGTCGCCGAAGCTTTTCCTACAGAGGATGCGGTGAACGAGGCCCTTCGTGGTGTTCTGAATACCACGCGGGCCGTTCGACGTACAGGCGGGCTGGCTAACAAAACATTGCATCCGTCGGGCCGTAAGACGACGAAGGGGCACACTGCGCGCGGTTAAACCGCGCGCCCAAGAACTACACCAACGCGGCCCGCTTCTTTAAGTTTTGCATTCCCGCATTCATCTGTGGTACAAAATAATTTTACGCCTATGAACATTCTGTAACCAACCCGCTCTTGTTCTTCACCGGCATCCAAGCCGGTTGTGCAAATCCTACTAGCATTGTTTCTGCCTGCTCGCCTGTCTTGGCTTGGCAGTGCCTTTATGGAGAGATGCTTGAGTTCTATTGTACAGAATCCCTCGCTGTCTAAAATTTCGAATTTGTTTGCTTTGATTAAAGAAGCCATCGCCGGGTCGCGGCAGGACTTTACCGCCATCTCGATGGACCGTGCGATCATCCTTCTGGCCGTGCCCATGGTCCTGGAGATGGCCATGGAATCACTCTTCGGCATCGTGGACATATTTTTTGTCGCGCGCCTTGGCGCCGACGCCACCGCCACCGTCGGCATCACCGAAGGCATGCTGGTGCTCGTGATGGCGTTCGCCGTCGGCTTGAGTATGGGTGCAACGGCCGTCGTCGCGCGCCGCACCGGAGAGCATGACAAAGAAGGCGCCGCGCAGGCCGCGGTGCAGGCAATTTTCCTTGGCTTGGCGATTGCCGTCCTGATCTTTTCATTCTGTTTGCCTCTTGCGCCCAAACTGTTGGCGCTGATGGGAGCGGGGCCCGAGATTCTGCGCGTGGGCTCCTTATACAGCCGGATTATGATGAGCTCCTCCGGGACCATTCTGATGCTGTTCCTGATCAACGGCGTATTCCGTGGCGCGGGTGACGCCGGGGTTGCCATGCGCGTGCTTTGGGTGGCGAACATCATCAACCTCTGCCTGGATCCTTGCCTGATCTTTGGGCTGGGGCCGTTCCCGAAGTTAGGTGTAACGGGCGCGGCGGTCTCAACTACCATCGGACGCGGCATTGGTTTTCTCTTCCAGATTTATCTGCTGTGGAGGGGCACCGAACGCATGCAGATCGCGCGCCGCCATCTGCGCTTGTACTTTGACGTGATGCGCAACATCATCAAGATCGCCGGCAACGGTGTGCTCCAATTCCTGATTGCCACGGCAAGCTGGATGCTAATGGTGCGCATGGTGCAGTCCTTCGGCAGCGCCGCCACCGCTGGGTACACCCTGGCCATTCGCATCGTCATCTTTTCGATCCTGCCTTCGTGGGGCTTGAGCACCGCGGCGGCCACGCTGGTCGGCCAGAATCTGGGAGCCAAGCAACCGGAGCGCGCGGAGCAAGCCGTGTGGCGCGCAGGTTTCTTTAACATGATCTCCTGGGTGCGCTGTCGGTGGTCTTCCTGGCTCTGGCGCCGCAACTAGTGGGAATTTTCACCCATGATCCGGTGGTCATTCGCTACGGAGCGAATTGCCTGCGCATCATCAGCCTGTGCTACGGGCTCTATGCCTACGGTCTGATCGTAGTGCAGGCCTTCAACGGCGCCGGAGATACCTTCACGCCTTCGATGATTAACCTTTTTTGCTATTGGGTGGTGCAGCTCCCTCTGGCATTTCTGCTCGGACGCCGCATGGGCCTGGGACCAAATGGGATTTATTTTGCGGTCCTTGTAACGGAAACTTTGCTGGCGCTCATTTCAATTTACGTCTTCCGGCTGGGAAGGTGGAAGAAGACGGTAGTATGAGGCACTAAATTTAAAAGGCCCTGACCATCAGGGCCTTCTTTGATTTGGTAATTCTTAAAGCTACTTAGGCAACTGGCTGCACGGAAGTGCATGAAAGCCGCTGAACTGGAAGTCTGACCCGACGACAATTGGCTGGTCAGAAGTGACCGTGACCGTGTGGGAAACGTTGGCGGCTCCCTCCGGACTGTCCTGCGGGCTGACCCAGTTAAGCTTGAATGTGTTGGCCGCTAAGACGGACACAGTGCTGGTTCCCGTTTGTCCGGGATAGGTGGACGCGGGACTCGATCCGGGAATGGTCACGCCGGCCAGGTTGTTCCCATGCTCGTCCAATATATGCACCGCGACGTTGGCTGTTGTCGCACTCCCGTTGAAGACGTAAACATCAGCCCTGGGACTACCAGCGGACAGTGGATACACCGCGGGCGTGCAGACCCAAACGAACGGCGGTCCGCCAGCGGATGCGCCCGCTGGACCCTGTGGTCCGGTTGGTCCTTGTGGGCCTTGCGCGCCGGTAGCACCTTGTGGTCCCGTTGGGCCTGTGGCTCCTGGCGGTCCTTGCGGACCAACCAAGCCTAGCGAAAGAGAGAACGTGTGTTCGCGGTCATCGCCGTCGCGTCCCCAGGCAACCTCTAGTAAAAAAGAACCTGTTGGAGCCGGCAACGGAAGATTAGCCGTGAGCACGCCTGTGTGCGCGCCGTTGTTGACCGACGAGTTCACCACCACTAACGGCGACCCGGCCAGCCGGACCTTTGGCGGCGGGAGATGGTTCGCTTGATCAAGGTGCGAAACCGAAATCGTCAGCGTCTTTGCTGTGTAGTCGACCTGCACCTGCGTCACCCGCAGGCGATCGTCGTCAGCCTTGGCCAGGTGCGAAAATCCAAGCAGAAACACACCTGCAAAAAGCACAAAGCCTTTACGAACAGTCAATGAATTCATCCTCAAAGTATTCCTCCCTCTTTCAGTTCCCCTCTCGTATCGAGTGGAACTGCCCCTGGAATCTAAAGATCGTGCGGCGTCAATTTAGACACTTGCAGATGGGTTAGTCAAGGCTGGCGCGAATTGCTTTCTTCGTCCATAAACGCAAACGCCTCTTGCGGATCGTGGCACATCCATACGGGAGCGAACGACAGCCGGTGCAACGGCGTGGGGCCATGCTCGAGTAATGCCGCAAGGTGTTTGGGTGAGCGGTAACCTTTGTTGGAAGCCAGGTCATACTGCGGATACACCGGGGCCCAGCAACGCATCATCTCGTCGCGCGCAACCTTGGCGATGATCGAAGCGGCGGCGATGGAAATGGAAAGCGCGTCACCGTGAATGATGTTGGTCTGCGGGCACTCCCAGTCAACGCGCACCGCGTCCACCAGCAGGTGGTCCGGCGCGGGAGAGAGTTGCGCCACGGCCTCACGCATGGCCAACAATGACGCCCAATAAATATTGAGCTGGTCGATCCGTGCCACGTCCACCGCGGCGACGGCGTAGGCAACGGCGTGTTCCTTGATTCGCTCGGCCAGCGTTTCGCGGGTTTTCTGGTCGATCAGCTTGGAGTCACGCAGGCCCTTGATGCGATAGTCACGCTCAAGTATTACCGCTGCCGCCACGACGGGGCCGAAGAGACAGCCACGCCCCACTTCATCGACGCCAGCCACCAGTTGCGCCCCGGAGGCCCAAGCCAGCTTTTCAAATTTCTGCGTGCACTTCAGCCGCTTAAGCAGACGCATCTTCATCGTGCCGCTGGAAAACGGCACGCCGGTTTCAGGATTAATGGGGATAGCGATCTTCTTGCGTTTTTTCACGGGCGGCATGCAGGACAGGTTAGCGCAAACGGACGGACGGACGCAAAACAAACCAAGCCGTTGCTTATCCATCAAAACAGGATTGGTGAACCAGGGAGTTTAGCTTCAGCAAATATGATTTAACGTCTTATCAATATTTCCAACAAGGCAATGACGGAAGCAGCAAAATCAATTGGGGCGAGATGCACTGAATCAGGGGTGAAATACAGATGTATTTTGCGCCACGAAAATAGCACTCCAAATTTTGGAATTGATGAAGCAAATAAAATCCAATTTTTGGAAATACTTCTAGATAACTTTTTAGTAAACCAAGTAATTGCCACGGGTTGCACTGTGGAACTCTGATTGCTCCTACTCCAACGCATACTCCAACACGAGAAATTGAATGAATAGAAGTAAAGAATAGTTAAGTGAACTTCTCTCGCCTAACTTTCTTGCAGCTGATTCGTAAATAAACCAATAAATGTTATGGAGGCACAAATCTACATGAAGCAATCTCGACAGATACTTGCTGGGATACTCGTCGCCTGCTTATTTTGTCTGCCGGCTTTTGCGGCACTCACAGGCGATATCAGCGGAACAGTAACCGACGCCAGCGGGGCCGTTATTGTTGGCGCGACCGTGACAGCAAAAAATCTAAGCACCGGATCTAGCCGTCAAGCCACGACCGGTGACATAGGGCAATTTTCCATCCCACAGCTTGAAATCGGAACTTACGAGGTGTCCGTCACAAAGGGCGGTTTCAAGATTTACAAGGAAACAGTCACCGTAAGAAGTGGTGAAAATGCCAGGATCACAAGCAAGCTAGAGGTAGGATCCGCGGATGCGGTGGTAACGGTGGAAGCTACGATTGCTACTCTGGACGTCGCCACCGCACAGATGAGCGATTCTCTTGACACCGCGGAGATCCAGTCGCTTCCGAACCAGGCCCGTGATCCGGTGGCCTATGCCACTCTTTCGCCAGGAACAGTTCCCGTTTCAAAAGACAACCCTTTCCTGGGTGTCGGCAGCTTTAACTCCAACGGTTCTCGTGGACGCGCGAATAACATAACGGTGGACGGTATTATCAGCAGCGATGTATCAACCACGGGTGAAGCTGGGACAGGCACGTTCAGTTATGACGGCGTGCAGGAGTTCAAGTTGATCAGCAACAACTTTGATGCTGAATTCGGCCGCAATTCCGGGTCTCAGGTACAGATCCTCACCAAGGGCGGCAGCAACAAATTCCACGGCAGCGCGTATTGGTTTCACCAGAACGCATTCTTTAATGCACGCGATTTCTTCAACAACGTAAGGCCAGACGGTTCGGATGGACCGGGCACACCCACGCCTTTCGTACAGAACCAGGGCGGATTTACCGTTGGCGGGCCTATCTACAAGAACCATACTTTCTTCTTCGGCCACTGGGAAATTGACAAGACACGCGGCGGCGGCTCAACTACGGTGGCGCACGTATTCACGCCGGGACAGGTTGCCGGCATTACTGATCCCACATCACAGGCGCTTTTCAGTAACGTTGGCTCGCCACAGTCCGCATCGGGAACGGTAACAAACTCCGGTCCTAACCAGGACAACGGACACTCTTACTCGGTCCGAATTGATCAGAACCTCCATGGTGGCAGGGACAACTTCTTCGTTCGTTACGGCGAAAACCCGGATGTCCAGATCAACCCCGGCCTCACCTTCGTGAACAGCGCGTTGCCAGGCTTTGGAGCCCAGTTCGGCGGCACATCACGGAACCTTGTTGTTGGCCATACCTGGTCTCCAACCGGAAGCATTGTGAACCAGTTCCGCTTTGGATTTGGCCGCAGCCAGGCACAATTTACCCCAAGCACGCCATTTCCATTGGGCCCTGAGTTCAACGTTACGGGCATCACTTCCCTCGGCGAATCGAACATCATTCCCCAGGGACGCACGCAGAACACGTTCCAATACGGTGACACGGTTTCCTGGGTACGGGGACGCCATACCTTCAAATTTGGCGCTGACGTCATCCGCTACCAGTCTCCCAGCGTGTTTGACGCAAACTTCCGCGGCACGTTTACCTTCGCCACCATCGCGGACTTCCAGAACGGCGTACCCTCCGGTTACACGCAACGTGTAGGGACCTCGGCACGCCACAACTTTGCCCTCGATGCGTTCTCTTTCGTCCAGGATGATTTCCGTTTGACCAATACCATTACGCTGAATCTCGGCTTCCGTCTGGAATCTTCCGGCGGCGTCACCGAAGGCAGCAACCTGCTCTCCAACCTCGATCCAAACAATTCGGCCCCCATTGGCGCGCTTGGCACCGGTCTATTGGGCGGCATCGATTTGGGTGGGCAGGCATTCCACCGCAACTGGAACCCAGCTCCCCGATTGGGTGCGGCTTGGAATCCAGGGCGCGGCAAAATCGTAGTCCGCGGCGGTTACGGTATCGCGTACGATTACATCTTCCTGAACCCAATCACCAACTTGCGCTTTGCGGCGCCGTTCATTCCTTCGCTCAGTCTCGCTGCGGGACAGTTCACCGGGAGCAACACATACGCCAACCTGGTGGCCGGAACCTCAGCGATTCAGGCGTCAAATATCGCCTCGATCGGCGTTTTCAATCCAGCTTCCATCAACTTCGGTTCTATCTCGGCTGTTGACCAGAACCTTCCTAACCCCCGCAACCAACAGTGGAATGTGGGCGTGGAATATCAGGTCACGAAGGCACTGACCGTGAAGACCAGCTACGTGGGAACCAAGAATGATCGTCTTCAGGTAACCATGCCGCTGAACTTCACCAATCCTGCCCTGCGGCCCGCTGCGGCTACCAGTGTGGCTGACGAGGAAACGCCTGCCAGACTCGCGGCATTCCGTACCTTCATAGCAGGCGAAAACGGAAGCGCCGCAGTTGGAAACAATCGAATCGACCCTCGCTTCAATACCGTGACTCAAGTACAAGGCATTGGCACTTCAAGCTACAATGCCCTGCAGTTTGAAGCTTTGGGAAAATTCAAAGACCTGACCTTCAACGCCAACTACACCTGGGGCCACAGCATTGACGATGTGTCCGACGTTCTTGCAGTGCTTACGAACGATTCGGCAACCATCGCCAATCCAACCCAGGCGCTTTCAGCCAACCGCGCGAACTCGCAATTCGATTTGCGCCACCGCTTGAACCTGAGTTACTCCTATCAAATCCCGTTTGCCCGCGGCATGAGCAACGGGCTCATGAAGCGGGTCTTTGACGGTTGGAGTATGAGCGGCATCTTCTCCACTCAAACCGGCTTTCCAACGACCCTCCTTGCAGGTGGTATACGAGTTCGGGACCTCACGGACCCGAATTGCGCGACACCGACAGGATGCAGACTCCTGACTGTTACTGATCCGTTTCTCCTGGGAGCAGGACTCGCGTGGATGAACGGCGATGCGACGCTAGTACATCCCAGCGCATTTGCCGGCGGGATTGATACGAGCGCCGTATCCCAACCCCTTGTTGGAGTTCAGGGAACCAGCGGACGCAATCACCTGCGTCTGGATGGGCTCACGAACTACGACATGTCCATTACCAAGCTGATTCGAGTCACGGAAGGCCAAAACTTCCAGCTGCGCTGGGAGGTCTTCAACTTCCTGAATCACCCGAACCTCTCTGGGTTTGGAAACACGTTCACCTCTCCCGGACAGGGGTTTGGACAATACGCCAGCACCGCCACCAACATGCGGCAGATGCAGATCGCTCTGCGGTATCAGTTCTAAAAACCGAACCGCAAAACACTCAAAGGCCAGCCCTCTCGGGTTGGCCTTTTTTACTTCTGATTCTTAGGTGAAGTCCAGAACCGGTTCACCAACGAAGGGCACAGGCTGCATGCGGCTACGGTTCACAACATGGCACGCTCCCTTACTTTTTGGGAGGATCTATCACCCGCAGCACCATTTGTGTTTCAAATACCAACTTCACATCGCCCTTGGAAGAAACAATGACAGTCATCTCTGGACTGAGGGTCTCAAGGGCCAGGCCTTTGATTCCTATCACGCCCCGATTCGCGGCCCCAATGGCTCCCTCTGCCGGCGCACGCATGTTGGCGCCTGCGAGGTTTGAATTTGCGCCTAGCGCATCGATTGCCGCGCCTCCTGTGGTACGGCCCTTTTCCATCTGGATCGGCATATCCGTCATTTGTGTGGTGGGAACAGTGGTTCTCCTTACCGGAGAGGCCAGCGCCATGACAACAGCCGGATACTGAAATGGGAGTTCTCTCTTGTCCTTTAGGACAATCTTTTCGAAAACCAGCCCGAGACGTGATTGAGGCTTTTCTTTAGTGGATGGCGTGGCTTCGGTAACGTGACCGAGCACTTGCGCATCATGAGGGATAATGATCTTGCCCTTGTAGAGCAGGTCTTGAACCACGTCGCATTCAACCTTATCGCCGACCTTCGCTTTCTTGGTCTCCAGCGATTTGGTAAGTTCCACAACAATGACCGTTCCCGCACCCGGTCTGAAAGAGCCTGTGGCGGAATCTTCTTGATGAACCGCACCGGCTTGGGCTTGCCCCCTCGCCGGTTCGGATTGGGACATGAATGGTTCATAAGGCTTGGTCTGCAAGCCCATCGATACCAGACTTAGAGCAGTAGCAAGCGCAGAAGATCTCATGTTCCACTTCCCAATGGCGTCTCTTGGCTTTCGGTCGCTAAAGTAGAGATGTAGGGTCTCCAAAAAAGTCTACCAATCCTGCACCGTTTACTCTAACCGACAATGCAAAACTAGAACAAGCGAAGCCCTGAAGTAGTGCCGAACACGTCGAGTGCTTTGCAAGCGGGAGACCGCCTCTACCCCTGTGTTCTAGCTCTGCTCTTTTGTCGCAGTTGCAGCCACGGCCAGCGGACGGTCCACTTCCCGCAGACGGGCGGCTTTGCCTTTGAGCTCGCGCAGGTAGAACAGTTTGGCTCGACGCACCTGGTTGGAGCGCACGATCTCCACTTTATCGAGGACCTTGGAGTTGAAGGGGAAGATGCGTTCCACGCCCTGGCCAAAGCTCACTTTGCGGACGGTAAAGCTGCCCTGCGGGCCTTTGCGCTGCGAGATCACGGTGCCTTCAAACGCCTGTATGCGTTCCTTGTCGCCTTCTTTGATTTTGACTTGAACGCGGACGGTGTCGCCCGGATTAATCTTCGGCAGGTCTTTGCGTTCGAGCTTGGCGGCCAGTTTGGCCATGATGGGATGCTGTGACATTGTCGTAATCCTTTTTTAGTGCGTATTTAGCAATTAGCAAATGGCAATTAGCAAAATCCGCTCTTCTGTCCGCGCAGTTGCTATTTGCCGTTTGCTAATTGCTTCTTTTCGCCCTGATTTCAGCGAGAAACTTTTTGTCTTCTTCACTCAGCGTCTGCGCCGCCAGCAAGTCCGGGCGATGGTGCAAAGTCTTTTCCAGGGCCTTGCGCCGGCGCCACTTGCGTATCTGCTCATGGTTGCCGCCCGCCAGAACTTCCGGAACCGCCATCCCGCGAAACTCCGCTGGACGCGTGTAATGCGGATAATCCAGCAATCCGCCTGATCCGCACGTGCTGTCCGGCCCCTCGATTCCGGCTTTCTCCGTGGCGCTAAAACTTTCCTGCCGGGCTGAAGCTTCATTCCCCAGTGCACCGGGGATCAGCCGCGTCACTGTGTCCACAATCACCGCAGCGCCCAGTTCCCCGCCGCTCAGCACGTAATCGCCGATGGAAATCTCGCGGTCCGCCAGCCCTTCGGCCACGCGCTCATCCACGCCTTCATAGCGGCCGCAGATCAGAACAACGCGTTCCATGCCGGACAGCTCTTGCGCCACGCTCTGCGTGAACAACTGTCCTTGCGGCGAGAGCAGGACTACAGTTTCCTTCGTCCCATTCTCCCGGCGTTTTTCTTGCACCGCCACACCCAGCGACTCCACGCATTCAAACAGCGGTTCCGGCTTGAGTACCATGCCTTCCCCACCGCCAAACGGACGGTCATCCACCGTCTTGTGCCGGTCCCGGGTAAAGGCCCGCAGATCGTGGATCAAGACTTCAATGAACCCAGCTTCACGCGCCCTGCGCACAATGCCGTAGTCCAGCGGCCCGCGAAAAAAGTCCGGAAAAATCGTTATGATCTCAAACTTCATCAGCGGACTTTGCCAGCTATTCTGAACCTGGCTTCTTGTGTTGCCGATCTTTTTCTTCTGCCGTCAGCGGCGCATCCAACTCGAGCATTCCTTCGGGAAGCTTCATGTTCAACCGCTTGTGCTCGATGTCAACACTCTCTAAATACGCTGTGGCAAAAGGCACCAAATATTCCTTTTCGCCCTGGACCACCAGCAGCGGGGCTTCCCCACCGCTGAACTGAACGTCGCGCACCTGGCCGATCTCACGTCCGGCGTCGGTCACGGTGCAGCCGGCTAAATCGCTCACGTAAATCTCACCGGCTGCCAGCTCCGCGCGTTCACTGCGCGGAATCTGGATCTCACAACCGATCAGCGTTTCCGCGTCCGTGATGGAATCCACGCCGGCAAATTTGAAGACCACCATGCCTTTGTGGAACCAATGTTCTTCCAACTGCAACTCGCGCCGCTGGACTGTTTGCCCTGAGCTACTAAACTTCGTACCACCCGGCTTGGCCCTGCTCTGTTCGGAATCTCTTAACGCAAACAGCTTCTTGCGTGTGGCAAATCGCTCCGGAAAATCTGTGAGCAACGTTGCCGCCACTTCGCCGATGCGTCCCTGGGTCTTGACCACCCTGGCGACGGTAACAAACTCCGCTTGGCCGTCTTCCTGTTGGCCGCCCTGGCTGGATGCAGCGACGTCGCGATTCATAGCGAAGCCGCGCTACTCGTCTTCTTCAATGATTTCCAGCTCATAGCGCTGTTGCAGCTTCAGGCTGGCTGCGCCCACAAGCGTACGCATGGACTTAATGGTCCGCCCTTGCCGGCCGATGACTCTGCCTATGTCGGTCGGGGCCACGCGCAGCTCCAGCACCATGACATCACCGTCTTCTACCGCGGCCACTTGGACCTGGTCCGGCGCGTCCACAATTGCCTGGGCAATCTGCGCGACGAGCAAGCTCATGTCGCCGGTCATCTCCGCCATATATTCACCGCTACCTGTTCCGGGTTGATGTTTGGGTGCAGAAAGACTTCAGTCCGCTGGCTAGGCCGCAGGTACCGCTGCGGGCGCCGACTTGGCGAGCAGACGGCTGACGGTGTCAGAAAGCTGCGCGCCTTTGGAAACCCAGTACGCAATACGGTCTCGTTTCAGGTCAATCGTTGTGGGATTAGTGCGCGGATTGTACAAACCCACCACCTCCACCGAACGCCCATTGCGTGCCCGTTCCTTGTCAATCACGACCACACGATAATAAGGTTGCTTGCGCGCACCTATGCGCGCCAATCGTATCATTAGCACTTTTAACTAGGTCCTTTCCTGAGGGGGCCCCTACATACCGGGCAAGTTGTTATTATCGCGTAAGTTGCGCTGTATGGCAAGAAGGGCAGTTTCGGGTCGCCTACGCTTCTTTTGACGTCTTCACAAAGCTGCCGGAGGGGCTGCTGGGCCGCTCAGGTCTAGGCAAGCGCCACAATTCAAACCAATTCCAGACTCCATGTGGCACCGGCGCCCTCGCCAAGTCTGATGATGAGCTTCATCTGGGCGCACCATCCAGGCCACGCAGTATGGAAGCAGAGATCGGCATGTTCGCCGGAGTATGAGGAACGAATGCAGCGACCTGGACGCGTTTGAGCCTTGGGTTTAGGCTGGGACAATGAAACATCAGCGATCGCTCTTGATAGGCGCATTACTTCTTGCGGGAACAGTTCAAGAGGCAGTCGCTTGCAGTTGCTCCGGCGAACTTGTAAGCAACCGCGAAGCTGCTTCCGGCCAGTTTCAAGGCGCAAAAGCTGTGTTCGAGGGTGAAGTAGTTTCTGTCACGGACATTCCTTTTCCGGAGGACGCAGCGCCTGATCAACGAACAATCAGGATTTCATTTCGTGTTCTACGGGCATACAAAGGAGTCCAAGGAACAACTGCCGAACTGTACTCGACACATGCGCACACGTCGTGTGGGATGGAGACGAAGGCGGGCGATCAATGGTTCGTTTACGGTGTGGCGGGCGATGACGGCAAACTCTACATCTTCCCGTGCACTCGCACCACGCCGGTGAAATTCGCGGGGCCGGACATTCGCTATGCCCGCAACGAAGCGGCCACACTGGAGGATCTTATGCCACCCGGTGAGAAAGAACGCAGGAGCGATCCCAATCTGGCCCGCTCGGGAGCCACCCTCTGTGGCAACGTCCGGAGAGCTGATAAAGCGGGAGTGAGTGAAGTTTTCGTTACCGTCTGGGACGCTGACCAAGACGGAAAGCGAGAGAATTTCGTTTCTACTAGTCAAAAAGTAAATCCGGACGGAACATTTGAAATCTCCTATCTGGCGCCCGGGAATTACTTTGTTAGCGCCCGAGATTCGCTATTGGGAGATTCATCAGAGTACGTGGGAGTGTTCGGCAACGTTTCCCTCCAGGCACGCGGAAGAGACTGCAACCTACACCTCTTGCTCCAACCCCGGCCTCTGGGAACCGTGCGCGTGCGGGTGGTAGCTCCGGATTCCTGGGAATCGGCCTCGGTATGGCTGAGAGATGTGGACTTGAACACGCCCGGATCGTCCCCGTTTGCCATTGCACGCATGGCCCCGGTAGCCTCCAATGGCATTGCTGAATTCAAGATGGTGCCCTACGGACGGTATGACGTCGAGTTCGTGCCCAGCGGGGTGGATCTGGCTAGACCGACTTGGACACAAGATGACACGGAGGTCCAGTTGGCTGGACCCCAGGCAGAAACAACATTGCATGTCAGAAAAAAAACGCCCGACGAACAGCGAAAAGAACACCACTGATTTGTGCTCCATGGCTACATTCCATGGCTACATTTCCGATATTTCCGCCAGCACGCTGGCCAGGGCGTGGCGAACATCCTCCGCTGAATGCACCTTAAAGACGTGCATTTTCAGCGGCTTTAGCATTTTTTGCACGTTCCCGATGGCCCCGTTCAATCCCCGCATTCCCATAGGGTTCTCATCCCTTCTGCGCCGGGGGGAGCTGCCGGGGAAGCCCCGTTGGTTGAGGAAATCTGCCGTTGTAAGCCTATTCTGAACAAGTGGTTGATATTGCAGGTAGTAAAGAACGGAGTTGTTTCCTTCTGCCAGTTCGATGGGCGGCAGATCAGGAAAAGCGTACAGATCCATCGGGCTGCCAATCAGGATAAACACCTGCAACGGGTCTTTCCTTTGTGTCCCTGCTTCCTTCTGTGTCCCCTCTTTCTTTTGTGGCCCCTCTTCTTTCTGTGGCCCCTCTTCGGCTCGCGGGCTTTCAGAATTAGAGGCCGCGCCGATTCGCCGCACCAGTTCTTCGCGCAAAAAAGCCGGGCTCTGCCGCGCGCGCTCCTTCAATCCGCCGACGCTGACCACGCCCGGACCGTTTGTAGCAGTAAGTGTCGGCTTCAATCGCGGCCAATCCAGGTCTTTGCCGTCGTCCTGCATAAAACGTACCTGGCGCTGGATCAAATCCAGCGTACCCAGATGGAGAGAGCCGTTGGACACGCTGATCTGGCTCAATGCCTTGAACGTCGGCAAGGCTACGGCAAGGTATTGCTCGTACTCGGCAATCGATCCCTGGAAAATGTCTGACGGGCTCACATCCGCCAGTACCTCCAAACGGACAGGACGCTTGGTCTTCAGCGGCAGGTGCAGACGTCCTTCAACGTCAGAATGGAAGATATAGTCCAGCCCCTCTCGCGTGGGCGACCAAAATTCGAAGCTGGGCAGACCTTGCCACGGATCTTGCAGCGGACCATTTTTCAGCGAATCATTCTTCAGCGGATCATTCTTCAACGAGTCCACGCGCAGCTTGCCGCGCAGTAGATTGTGCTCTCCGGTGGCCTTGTCGTAGAGGGCCACATCCACGGTGTAATCGCCAGGGAGGGCAAAGGCGTCCCAGGAGAAAACTATGTCGCTCTTGTTCATCTCCGGTTTCATGTTGCTCAGTTCCAGTACGCCATAAGTTCGATAAGTTGCGCCTGCCTGGTCGGTAACCTGTACCAGCAAAGTAATGTGATCGTCGGCGCGGCGTCTTACCAGTTCCGGGCCTGACACCTGGACTTCAACCCTGGCGATGAGCCTTTGATGGATGGAAAGCATGCGCGCCGACATCCGCACCTCCCAAGGCACCTGCTGATGCGGCCCTTCCGTCAGCCACTTGTCAAACGGCGCACCGGCGAATACGGATTCAATTGAGGGTTCCGGCGTTTGCGCCAGCGCCGCGTGTCCGGTGTTGAGGCCAAGAAGAGCGAGTACGAGGGTCAAACAGCGCGAGGCTAAATAGCGCGGGTATGCCATAGAGAGTCTTGGCGAATCTATCAGTACATCATATCTGCTGGCCCCTGTCGCTTGGCAAAAACCGCGCGACATTTTGGGGAGTCATTTGCCAGCAAGACGCAGCAAATAAAACAATAAACATGGACCGCAGCCGCCCTCGGCTGCGTTCTTCATGCTCCGACTCCCGCTCTAAGCGCCCAATCCGAGTGTATGATTTCCCTGGGTCCTCAATATGTGGCTGGATTTTCTCAAAGCCCTCAAGTCGCCGGAATACCGCTGGCCCTGGATCGTTGCCGTCATCGCGGACGCCATACAGCTCGGCGCCTTTCCATTCTTCGCCGAAGGCGCTCTTTCGCCGCCGGATGACGTCCTCGATGTTATAGCTGGGGCGATTCTCTGCAAGATGCTGGGATGGCATTGGGCCTTCCTGCCAACCTTCGCGGCGGAACTGATTCCCGGCGTTGATTTATTTCCCACCTGGACGGCCGCCGTTGCCTACGTGACCACCCGGCAAGTTCACGCGCAAGAACCGGAGATCCTGCCACCTACTGGTTCCGCATCTGCGCGCCGGCCATGATCTTCATGAAAGACGTGAGGTTAGAGAGCGAGAGCAATTCTAAGTTTTGCGTTTGAGTTTGGGCAGAATTTTCAGTTTTCTCTCTTGCGCTGTCCATTCCGACTCACCGCGCACCCCGCGTTTTGTCATCTCGACCGACGGCGAAGGAGCGTTGCGACTGAGGAGGAGTGGAGAGATCCCGATAAGGTCTCCCCTGCCATGCTGATTCAGGGCGTTTCTACCAGAATCTTGTTCGGGACTATTTGTACTTGTTGAGTAAAAACCGCAGCCGCAGCTTGGGTAGAACACCTCGTAGCGGCATGTCATGAGGACGCAGTGTCGGGGTCTCTCGACTACGCTCGAGATGACAAGCTCGATACTGTTAGGCACACCGGCGAGTATTTGACCGCGCACCGCCACCTGTTTAAGGCGTAGGAGCATCAACCCCCGTTGCTCACCGCGCACCCCGCGTTTTGTCATCTCGACCGACGGCGAAGGAGCGTTGCGACTGAGGAGGAGTGGAGAGATCCCGATGACATTACAGTGCCGACGCTGATTCACGGTATTCTCCTCATGCTCTGTCTTGAAACCGCATTTCCCGGCCGCAGTTTTCGGCCAAGTCCTGCCAACGCGGGTTGAGCGGGTGAGGCGTCGCGCATGGACGAAGACGAAGAAGATACACCCGGCAGCTTTGAAGAGAACGCCTTGCATTAGCATGGCAGGCGAAACCTTGCCGATCTCTCCACTCCTCCTCAGTCGCGATGCTCCTTCGCCGTCGGTCGAGATGACAAGTGTCTGAGTGTGTCCGAATTTCCCGACCCCGGCCTGCGCGGCCCTTACTAACATGTGTGACACTCCAAGCTGGCTCGCCTGCGGGGTGCAGTTCACCCCTGCTCAACCCAGCCGAGGTCCCTGCATGACCTGGACTGTCTCAAAGCAGGGTTCATCTCTGAAGAGTGATCCAAGTGTGCATGAATAATCTGTCTCACTTGAAGGGTTCACCCCCAAATAAAGTGGGGTGCACTGGGGTAAGAGTGGCGTGGAATGGGGTGGAACCGGGGGAGGGAGGGGTGGGAGCGAGAATGCCAGATCATCAACCCAAGAATTGCCAGAGCGAGACTTACTCCAAGGTACATGCCATTTAATGCACCAAAAGACCAGTCAGCCATACCATCTAACCGCTTGAATTCTTTGGCCTTTAGCGCGGGCCAAAGATGTTACTATAAAACCTGGACAGACATGCCTCTAAAAACTTTATTTCTAAATCCTCCGTCGTTTGAGAACTTTGACGGTGGCGCCAGTTCGCGCTGGCCTGCCACGCGTGAAATCGAGTCTTACTGGTATCCGGTATGGCTGGCTTACCCGGCGGGAATGCTGGAAGGCTCGCGCCTGCTGGACGCTCCTCCGCACCATGTTTCCGCGGAAGAAACCATTGAGATCGGCAAGCAATATGAGTTCCTGGTGCTGTTCACCAGCACTCCCGGCTTCCCCGGCGACATCCGGCTGGTCACCAAGATGAAAGAGGCGAACCCCAAGCTGAAGATCGCTTTTGTGGGCCCGCATGTGACCACGCTGCCGGAGCGCTCGCTGAACGAATGTCCGGTCATCGACTTTGTGTGCCGCCGCGAGTTTGATTACTCCGTGGTGGAGTATGCGAATGGCCGTCCGCTGTCTGAGATCATTGGAATCTCCTATCGCGACGCCAACGGCAAAGTGGTGCATAACTCTGACCGCCCAGACGTGACCGACCTTGACGCGCTGCCCAACGTGACGGACGTCTATTACCGCGACATGGACGTGCGTCGTTACAACGTGCCGTTCCTGCTTTATCCATTTGTCTCGCTGTACACCACGCGCGGCTGCCCGGCGCAGTGCACTTTCTGCTTGTGGCCGCAGACGCTGAGCGGACATCCGTGGCGCAAGCGCTCCAGCGACTCCGTGGCCCGCGAGATGGCCCAGGCCAAAGAATACTGGCCGTATGTGAAGGAATATTTCTTTGACGACGATACCTTCAACATCCAGAAGGCGCGTACCGTCGAGCTGTGCGGCAAGCTGAAGCCGTTGAAGATGACATGGTCCTGCACCTCGCGCGTCACGACCGACTACGAAACTTTGAAGGCACAGAAAGAAGCCGGCTGCCGCCTGTTGATTGTGGGCTATGAGTCCGGCGATGCGCAGATCCTCAAGAACATCAAGAAGGGCGCCACGGTGGAACGCGCGCGCCAGTTCACCAAGGACACCAAGAAGCTGGGCCTGACCGTCCACGGCGACTTTATCCTGGGCCTGCCGGGTGAGAGCCGCGAGTCGATCCGCCGCACCATCGACTTTGCCAAAGAGCTGGATGTGGAAACCATTCAGGTCTCCCTCGCCCACGCTTACCCTGGCACCGAGCTCTACGATTTTGCCAAGAAGAACGGCTTCATCATCGGCAACGAACGCATGGTGGACGATGGCGGTCACCAGATTGCGCAGATCCAGTATCCGGGCCTGCCGCGTGAGTACGTCCTGGAGATGGTGCACAAGTTTTACGATGAATATTACTTCCGTCCCAAAGCGGTTTTCCGCATTGTGCGGAAAGCGGTCTTCAACAACGTGGAGCGTAAGCGGCTTTACAAAGAAGCTAAGTCCTTCATGAAGCTGCGCGCGGCGCGCAACCGTACGGCAAAAGAAATGCGCGCGGAGACGGCGAAGAATGAGCCGGAGAAATCGGTACCATCCCAAGTAGCCGGGGACTAACAAGTGCAACTGCGGAAAAATCTGGTTTACCTGGCCATCATGGGCTTTGGCGGCATCGGCGACGTTTTGCTCAAACGCGGCATGCAGGATTTTGGCGTCGTTGACCTGCACCATCCGTGGCACGTTGTTACTGCCCTAGCCAATCCCTGGATACTGGTGGGGATCGTCTGCCTGACCGGCTTCTTTGCTTCTTATCTGACCGCGCTCTCCTGGCACGACCTGAGTTATGTTCTTCCCGCAACCGCCATGGGATACGTGGTGGTGACGCTACTCTCCAGATATTTTCTTCATGAGCAAGTCAGCGGCTGGCGCTGGGCCGGCATTCTGCTCATCAGTTGCGGCGTTGGCTTTGTCACACGCGGCCCCGCCGTGACCGAGCGTAAAGAAGACCAGCGTAAAGAAAAAGAGCCGCTGGCCGCGGCCAAAGGGAGCCACGAGCTTGCCTAAACTGTGGATCGCCATCGCCATGATTGTGGTTTTCTCCACTGCGGGAGACGTTCTGCTCTCACGCTCCATGAAGGGGATCGGCGACATGGCTGAACTGCGCGACCGCAAAGGACTGCTCGCCGTCATCATGCGGGTCTTCAGCGATGGCACGTTCCTGATTGCTCTGAGCTGCATGACTCTGGGTTTCTTCAGCCTGTTGACCGCGCTTTCCTGGGGCGACGCCAGCCTGGTTGTGCCTTCTTCCGCGTCCCTGACTTTTATATGCAGCGCCGTGGCCGCTAAAATTTTTCTCAAAGAAGACGTGGACCACCGCCGCTGGATCTCCGCTGCGCTGGTGTGTGTTGGCGTGGCGCTCCTGGCAAAGTAGGAAGAAGGCGGCACTCCTTTACGAGACCTGGTGGAAGAGCGGCCCTTTAGGGCCGCGTAAAAGAGTTGATTTAGATATGCTCTTTAGCGCAGGTGGCACCGGGGCTAAAGCCCTTTTTCTAGTACACATCTTTTTCACGGCCCTAAAGGGCTGTTCTTCCACCGTGCGCTAGAACAGCTTCATCAAGCCTGTAGCCTGCATATCCGCGACGATGAATTTCTGTCTCTGCCCCGCCTGCTCTGTCAGGGCTTCTGCCGCAAGGTAGCCGCTGCGCACCGCGCCTTCCATGGTTGCAGGCCAGCCTGTGGCTGTCCAGTCGCCGGCAAGGAATATGTTGGGCCAATCCGTTTTGGCTTCAGGCCGGTATTGGTCTAAACCCGGCAGGATGGAATAGGTGGCGTAAATCTCTTTGATCACCGCTGCCTTTACCAGCTTGGCTTCTTTGACAATGGGAAAAAACTCCGCCAGCTCCCGCGTTGCCAGTTCCAGAATCTCCTCGCGAGATTTTTGCACCAGCGTCTTCGAGGCGCTCACCACCAATTCAACATAACTGCCTTGACTGCTGCTTTCTCTCGCGTCGTGAAACTTGGATTTGTGGAACATCCACTGGATGGTGCGATCGAGCAGAACGGCATGTGGCAGCGGCGTAATCTCACGATTAAACCAGAGGTGGATTCCCGTAATCGACGACGGTTCAAAATGCGTAAGCTGCTCCTTGAGTGGCTGCGCCAGGTCGCCCGACGGAAGCAGGCCCGCAGCGTTCTGAAACGGGGCCGCAAGCACGACAAAATCAAACTGCTGCTCGCCTGAGTTGCTCACCACGTTGACGCCTGCTGGCAACGGATTGATTGCCGTGACGGAAGAGCGCAACAATACTTCTCCACCGCGTGTACGGATATACTCGGCGGCGCTTCCGTAAAGGTCTGACAGTGGAATGCTGGGCAAGCCCATCTTCCCGGCAGCCGGCGACTTGATGAAAGACTCACGAAAGACCTGCGCGGCATAGCGGACAGACATGCGGTCCAGGTCTTCATTCAGCGCGCTCACCAACACCACTTTCCAGAAGCGCTCAATCGCCTGCTCGGTCTGTTTGTTGCGCTTGAGCCAGGAGAGAAAATCTGCTTCTGAATCTTCCGGCAAGCCCCGCATCATCTCGGCCATGGCCCGCGCGATGGCCAGTTTATCTTTCACGTTGAGCATCTTCGCGCCGAAAAATGCCGGCAGGTTGTGCATCGGCGCCGGGAGGAAAGATGGCGCCATACGACTGGCGCGGCCGCCGGGCTCGATAAACGTAAGCTCGTCAAACCAGCAGATCTTGTCGCTCACACCCAGTCGTTCGTAAAACTGAATGAGATTGGTGCAGCAACCGAGAAGCACGTGCTGGCAGTTGTCGACGACCTCGCCGGTCCCTGGATGCTCGTAAGAAGAGGCTCTGCCCCCGAGATAAGGCCGGCGCTCGAAGAGAGTCACGCGAAATCCAGCATCAGCCAGGGCGCAGCCTGCAGCCAGGCCAGCCAACCCGCCGCCAATTACAGCAACTTTCTTTTGTTGTGGATCTGTCATGCGAAGCGGAGCAGAAATCCGCGGGACAGCACTTTCAGTTTTTCCCAGAGAGTGAGGCTCACGCGCTCCGTGAGGACATCATAATTGCGCGCGGCAATTTTCTTAAGCAGACGGCTATAGATCTCCACCAGCACCCAGAGAGCGCCCCGGCTGTCTTCGTCGATCAATTCCATCAGCCATTTGGCCGATTCGTAATATTTTCTTGCGCGGTCGGCCTCATACTCCAGCACCGGACGCAGTTGTTCCGGCTGTGCGGTCCCGTTCAGGTTGCTGGGCGAGAACTGTGCCGCGGAAAGGTTAAAGCGCGCCAGGTCCGCTTCCGGAAGATAGATGCGACCCATACCCGCGTCTTCTTTAACATCTCGGATGATATTGGTAAGCTGGAACGCCAGGCCGCAATCTTCCGCCAGAAACTCGGCTTTCGAATCCTGATAGCCGAAGATGCGTATGCAAACCAGGCCCACAATCGACGCCACAAAATAGCAATAGTGCCTGAGTTCTTCAAAGGTCTGGCAAACGACGGTGGGAACTTCGCCGCCCGAGGGGATGTCCAGGTCCATGCTGGTGCCGTAGACCAGTTTTTCAAAAAGCTCAGCGGGAATCTTGAATTTCTTCTGTGCGTCGGCCAGGGCCATCAGCACGGGATCGTCCGTGGCGTTGCCGGCAAAGACGGCTTTGGTCGCTTCGAGCCAGTCACTCAGTTTCTGCCGTTTCTGCTGCGGGTCCATGCCAGGCTCGTCGGAGATATCGTCGGCGTGGCGCATGAAGGCGTACACCGCGCTGAGTGCATTTCGCTTCTCCGCGGGCAGGACCATGAAGCCGTAATAGAAGTTTTTTGCCGCACGGCGGGCAATGCCCCGGCAGACCGCGTACGCATGGCTGAGTTGATGATTCACAGGAGCTTGCCTGCCGCGGCGCGAGCTACCAGCAGAAGCTTGCGCGTCTTTGAGATGGCAGGGCGCTGGCGCAGAACGTCAAAACCCTGGTGCTCGATGGCGTTCAAAATCTCCAGCCCGCCGCGGCTGAACAGGTCAAGATCAATGGCCAGTTCGTGGTTGACCATCTTCACCAGGGGAAGTCCGCGCGCAAACCACTCACGCGCGCGCTTGACCTCAAACTTCATCATCTCCAGAAATTGCGGCGTAGCGCGATGCTGGGCAATGTCTTCTCCGGTTACGCCAAAGCGGCGCAGGTCTTCCAGCGGAAGATAGATGCGGCCTTTGCCGTAGTCCGTGACAACGTCCTGCCAGAAATTCGCCAGTTGCAGCGCGGTGCAAGTGTAGTCAGAAAGCTGTTGCCGCTCCGCATCGCTGTAGCCGCACAGATAAAGCACCAAGTGCCCGACGGGATTGGCGGAATAGCGGCAGTAGGCCAGCACGTCATCAAAGGACTCAAAGCGTGTGACCGTCTGGTCCTGGCGGAAGGCAATCAGCAGATCAGAGAATTCATGTTTCGGAATGCTGCATTGCTTCACTGTCTCAGCCAGCGCAACAAAGACAGGATGCCGGGGTGAGCCGGAGTAACAAGCATTCAACTCGGCTTCCCATTGGTCGAGCAGTTCCAGCGATTGTTGCGGATTACCGACTTCATCGCCCAGATCGTCGGAGATGCGGCAGTAAGCGTAGACATTGTAGAAGTGCTGGCGCAGTTTGCCCGGCAGAAACCACGATGCGACGGAAAAATTTTCGTAATGAGTTTTTGCCAGCCGCTCGCAATAGGCTTGCGCCTCCGCTAACGAAGGCGCGGAGGCGGGGATGCGATACGACTCCGGCAGCGCGTTCCATCCCAGAGGCATGGAAGAAGTGCTTGTAGGCGATACGGACATGATCAATATCAATGGCCGGGAATGATGGCGGTCTTAATCTGGCTGCCCCGGTCCAGCATCTGTTGCAAAACCTGTTTCAGCTTGGAAAGAGGCGCTTCCCCAGTAACGTAATCCGTGCTCTTGACGTTCTTGTCCGCGATGAGCGAAAACGCCTTGCGCACGGTCTGCGGCGTATGGTGGAACGTACCCTTGATCGTGATCTCAGAGTAATGCAGGCGGTTGGTATCCAGTTCCACCTTGGTGCCGCTGGCGCATCCGCCAAAGAAGTTCACTACGCCGCCGCGGCGCACCATGTCCACGGCCCACTGCCAGGTCTGCGGACGGCCCACGGCTTCAATCACAATATCCGAACCACGGCCTTCGGTCACGCCGATGACCTGGTCGATTGGGTCTGCTCCACGGCCGATTTGCACGACTTCGTCGGCGCCAAAACGTTTGGCCGCCGATACCTGTTCAGCGCGCTTGACCACGCTGATCACTTTACATCCGGTGAGCTTGGCTACCTGCACCAGCATGAGTCCCAGCGGGCCGGCGCCGATCACCGTGACGGTATCGCCGATGTCCGCGCCTGTTTCCTGCAAACCGCGCAGCGCACAAGCCAGCGGCTCCGTCATGGCGGCGGATTCAAAGCTAACGTCGTCCGGCAAGGCCAGCATGTTGGTCTCAACAATGCGCCGCGGAATCTTGATGTACTCCGCGTAGGCCCCGTTGTTGAACAACAGGTCCTCACAGATATTTTCCTGGTGCTTCAGGCAGTAAAAGCAGGAACCGCAAGGAGCGGAGTTGAGAGCGACAACCTTCATACCGCGGCGGAAATCACGCACGCCTGGCCCGACTTCTTCAATCACTCCGGAAAGTTCATGTCCAAACAGCGCCGGCGGCACGATCATGCGCGCGTGGTAGCCGCGCTGATAAACTTTGAGGTCGGTGCCGCAAGTCAGGGCCACGTTCACCTTCACCAGGACCTCACCGGTCTCCAGCGTGGGAATGGGGACTTTTTCTATCTTGATGTCCTCTTTGCCGTAGAGGACCGCAGCTGTCATTTGTCCTTTCAACTTTTCTCCCACTCCATTCCAGGTTGTATGACTACCTTCATTGATTCCGGACCGGGATGTGAAGCCACTTTCAATGCCTCCACGGCCTGCTGTAACCCAAACCGGTGCGTAATCAACTGTTCCAGCTCAATTCCGCCGCTGAACACCAGCCGGACGTTTTCTTCCTGCAAATCAACCGACGCGCTGTACGAACCCAAAAGCGTCTTTTCATCCACGCAGATCGTGGCCGGATCAATGGCCACCTCGCTGCGCTGCGTCTGCGCGAAGAGCATGATTCTTCCCCCGGGCCGCGCTGCGTCAATCGCCGGGCGGACCAGGCTGTTGCCCGCCGTGGCCAAGATGACGGCATCCGCGCCCCGGCCTTCCGTAAGCTCCCGTACCCGGTTCATCGGGTCCGCCACGGAAGCATTGATATTGTGCCGCAACCCGTAACTCTCACTTATTTTAAGGCGTTGGGGATATAAATCGGAAGTTACTACAGTCGCACCTGCCAGCCTGGCCAGAACCGCCAGAATGATACCGATGGGCCCTTGTCCAATCACCAGGACCGTCTCTTCCCGCTGAAGCTGAAGGGCTTTCATGGCCTTCATGCAGGTATTCACCGGCTCAATGAAAGAAGCCTGTTCAAAGGAAACATGCGCGGGAATTTTCACCAGACCGCGGCGCACAATCCAGTCCATGACGCGAACATATTGCGAGAACCCGCCGCCGCTGGGATCAAAACCCGCCGTGGCCCCAACCTGCTTATAGACCGGGCACTGGGCAAAGACCTTGTGCTGGCAGTAATAACACTCCCCGCAGGGAATGTGATGAAACACCATGACGCGGTCGCCGACCTGGAAATTCTTGACCCCCTGGCCCATCGACACAATCTGTCCGGCGGTTTCATGGCCAAAAATTCTGGGCGCGGAGTGCGAACCGGTGGCGATCTTCTTCAGGTCCGTGCCGCATATGCCGCAAGTATGCACACGTATCAGGACTTCGCCGGGACCAATCTCCGGAACGGGGACCGTCTCCAGGCGAACGTCGTCCTTGCCGCGATACACCGCAGCCTGCATGGTCTGCGGCACTACAAAATTCTTGCTGCTTGTTTCTGACTTAGTTACAGTTGCCATCCGCTCAAAACCTCTAAAACCTCAAAGAATATACGCTCTGAAAACGGCTCAATTCTTTGCTTCTGAAAATTCTGCCCCTTCCAGTGTAACAACTTTGCCCGCCGAAAGGCCGCTGGAGACGTTCTTGGCCAGCCAGTCGCATAAGGCCTCCGTTGCCCGGCGGCTGTTTCGCGCCAGAGCAGCTATTTTGGCCCAGTAATGCGGGCGAAAAGCGGCCCAAGCGGCAAATTTACCGGTCTGGAACTTACCTTCCGCATCGACAAAGCGGTTGAGCGGAGGCATGACGAAATCGGCCTCGTCGGAGATGGCCTTAACGCAGCGAAAGCCGAGTCCCGCCTGCTGCGCCACTCTGGCCACGCCGGCGGCTTCCATATCCACGATCAAGGCATGAAAGCGCTCGACCAGTTTTTGCTTTGCCTCCGCGCCGGCAACTTCATCAGCGCTGACCAGAATACCCCCGCCAATGCTGCCTCCGCCGGTGGCGCAGCGATACTCGATCCCAGTGGCGGCGTCGACAATCACATTCGGCGTAACGATGCTCCCAACTTTCAAGCTGCGAATCAGTGCTCCAGCGAGCCCAGCGGAAACCAGCATCTCCGGCTGATATTGCGCGGCCACCGCCCAGGCCGCCTGCTCGGCATTTGTACAACCGATGCCTCCCGCAATGGCCACCATCTCCTGGTTTTCAGAGTCAAGGCGTTCAAAGCAGGACACCGCCCGGCCCGAGCAATCCAGCGAGATCCGCTTCCAACCGCGGACCAGCGGCGCCAGTTCACGTTCCATCGCCGCGATGATGGCAATCCTGCTCATGCGTTCACCGCTGCAACCTGCATCGCCGGTTCGACGTAACCGTGCGCCTGAAACCAGTCAATGGCCCGCCGCAGCGCATCTTCTACCGGCACAATCTTGTATCCCAGATCGCGCTCGGCTTTGGCGGAAGAGGCGAACATCTTTTTCCGGCCCATTTTGACCGCGTCAATCGTAGCCCGTGGTTCTTTGCGCAGAATCGTGCCGACGAAAAACTGGTCCAACGCGGCAAATCCCAGCGCCACGGCATGCGGGACCTTCATGGTCGGTGATGGCAGCCCGGTCAGCGCGGCCAGTTTGTCCAGGATCTGCTTCAGGGTAAGGTTTTCTCCGCCCAGGATGTAGCGTTCGCCCGGCACGGCCTTTTCCATGGCCAGCAGATGCCCGCGCGCGACCTCTTTTGCGTCAGCCAAGTTCAATCCGGTATCGACGTAAGCTGGAAACTTGCGCTTTAGAAAATCGACGATAATGCCCCCGGTGGGCGTGGGCTTAATGTCCCGCTCGCCGATGGGAGTTGTGGGATTGACCATCACTACATTTTTGCCTTCGCGCCCAGCTTCCAGGACAATCTGCTCCGCCATGAACTTAGAGCGCTTGTAGTGCCCCACCATGTCGGCCTGTGTGACGGGAGAGGTCTCATCCGCCAGACGGCCATCGTTGCTGAACCCCATGGTGGCCACGGAGCTGGTATAGATCACACGGCGCACGCCGCACTCCTGCGCGGCGCGGACAATGGCGCGCGTGCCTTCCACGTTGGACCGGTACATCTGGTCGGGATCGCGCACCCACAAACGATAGTCAGCGGCCACGTGAAAGACGAACTCACAGCCAGACATGGCTTTCTTCAAGGAATCCGGCTCTCGCAGATCACCCAGAGCGGTCTCTGCTTTCAGGTCGGCAATGTTGTCGGTACGGCTGCCGGAGCGCACCAGCAGACGCAGATCCGCGCCTTGTTCAGCCAGTGCATGGGCAACGTGACTGCCGACAAACCCTGTGGCTCCCGTGAGAAAGACCTTCATGCCTATCCTTTACTCCGAGCGCAGCCAGGGACTTGAGAAAACTTACTTCCCTGCCGCAATCTTTTCCACCAAGTGCGAGTAGTCTTTTTTCTCAATCCCGTAGACCTGCTTGTTGAACTCGTCCACTTTCTGGGAGTAGTTCATGGAGCAGAATTTTGGGCCGCACATGGAGCAGAACTTGGCCTCTTTGTAGTAATCGTCAGCCAGAGTCTCATCGTGCATGGAGCGGGCGGTCTCCGGATCAAGCGACAGAGCAAACTGCTTGTCCCAATCAAAAGTGTAGCGCGCATAGCTCAGGGCGTTGTCGCGGTCCTGTGCTCCGGGACGATGCCGGGCAATGTCCGCCGCGTGGGCCGCGATCTTGTACGCGATGATTCCGTCCTTCACGTCTTTTTCGTTGGGCAGCCCAAGGTGTTCTTTAGGCGTGACGTAACACAGCATGGCGGCACCGTGCCAGCCGATCATAGCCGCGCCGATGGCAGAGGTAATGTGGTCGTAACCCGGTGCGATGTCCGTAACCAGCGGCCCCAAGGTGTAGAACGGAGCGCTGTGGCACCACTCCACTTCTTTGTCCACCTGCTCTTTGATCTTGTCGAGCGGAACGTGGCCCGGCCCTTCGATCATGACTTGCACGTCATGCTCCCACGCTTTCGTGGTTAGCTCGCCCAGGGTGCGCAGTTCTGAGAACTGCGCTTCGTCGCTGGCGTCGGCAATGCAGCCGGGACGGAGACCGTCACCCAGTGAATACGACACGTCATATTTCTTGAGAACCTTGGTGATATCGTCAAAGCGCTCGTAGAGAAAATTCTGTTTGTGGTGGTGGGCCATCCATTGGGCCAGGATCGCGCCGCCGCGGCTCACAATGCCCGTGATCCGCTTGGAGATCAGGGGCAGGTATTGCACCAGCACGCCGGCATGGATGGTCATATAGTCCACGCCCTGCTGTGCTTGCTCTTCAATCACCTCAAGCATCAGGTCGGCAGAGAGATCCTCAATGCGCTTCACGCGCGAAACCGCCTCGTAAATCGGTACGGTGCCGATCGGCACAGGCGAGTTGCGGATCACCGCTTCGCGGATCTCGCGTATGCCGCCGCCGGTGGAAAGGTCCATGACGGTATCAGCGCCAAAGTGGACGGCCGTATGTAATTTTCGCAGCTCTTCATCCACGTTGGACGTAATGGCAGAGTTGCCGATATTGGCGTTGATCTTGCACAAAGAGGCCACGCCGATGGCCATCGGTTCGAGCTCAGGATGGTTCACGTTCGCCGGGATAATCATGCGTCCGCTGGCCACTTCCTCGCGCACCAATTCCGGCGTGAGTTTCTCCCGCTCCGCCACGTACAGCATCTCCTCTGTGATCAGGCCCTTGCGCGCGTAGTGCATCTGGGAGAGATTGCTGTCTCCGGTGCTGGCCGCGTGGGCCCGGCGGCGGGCAATCCACTCTTCACGAAGTTTGGGTTTGTTCTGATGTGTGCCGTTACCGTTGGTTGCGCTCATGGATTCACCTTGTCATGGAAACTCATTATTATACGCGCCTTAGAAAGTGGTGTGATCCAGGTCAACGCTACCGGCAGGACGATCGCATGAATATCTCTCCTGCTTACTTTGCGCTTTGCAGGGCCTCGAAACCGGCGAGAAATTTCTCAAGCCGGCGGCGGGCAACCTCAGCTGCTGCCTCTGTGCCCGAACTATCAAAGCTCACTGCACCTGCAACCACATGATAGATGCGTCCGTTGGCCACAAAAGCGGCATTTGCAGTAACCAAGTCGGGAGTCCCAGCTTTCGAATTCGGGGGAGCGTCAGCGATCTTAACGCCGACCTCAGCGCCTGCGCGTTCTACATTGATGACCCGAAATTCTTTCCCTCGATCTGTCTGCATTTCTTTCTGTTCAATAGGCCCTTTGAGCGCACGCAGGCTTTTTTCCAAGGTGACTCCGTTTGCCATACCAAACGACAAAACACGATAAAAGCCGCCGAAATCATCGGAAAAAATGACCTCGCAGGCGTCGGCCTCGTTTTCATCACGCACTTTCATCCCAAGCCGAAAAGGTCTTGGCGCTCGCACCCGATAATCCTTGGAGGCACTCGTATAAACATCATTGCGCAGCGTTCCATGAATTTCTTGCTTGATAGACACATTGGGGGCCTTGCCATCAGAGGCCGGGTTATTTAACGCTTGGAAGCCGGCGAGGAATTCCTCCAGGTGATGGCGCACCATCTTGGCCCGCTCTTCAAAACTAGTGACGCTCATAAGGGGGAGGCCGGCAGAAACATGATAGGTGCGACTATTGGCGGTAAAGATCGCACTTGCGGCCACCAGATCTAAACGTTTTCTCGCTCCCGCGTTGAACTCCTCAGTGTTGGAGCCGCCAGGAAAACGGCTCAACACCCGCCATTCACGTCCATGCGCCGCCTGTACCACCTGTTTGTCGTGGACCACGCCCGAGAAAAGCAGAGCTTCCTCCACGGTTAGATCTTGCGAAGCTGGATACGAAAGCACCGAATAGTCGAAGCCGGCAATATCGCCAAAAGACACCAGAGTTCCCCCAGCAGCACGTCCTGAAGCTTCATCTGACACCCATTTTTCGAAAGTGAGTCTGGGAGCATGAATCTGAAAATCTTTTTCCGGGCTGGTGTAGATATTGTTTTCAAATGTTCCCTTAATGCGTTTTTTGAATTCGCCCTGCGCGTTAGCGATTGGACCCAAGGCAAAAGTCATACAGGCTGCAAAGAATAACGTCCCGAGAACAGTTTTGTGTTGCATCTTTAAACCTCCGGCCTGATGGTAAGTCCCTGAAGATTGAACACAAAACGGCAAGGTGCGGCATGTCTGTTTTGCCGTAGAATGTCGTTGTACTGCCACACTGCCGCGGCAAACGCATCCCTCCGCCCACCCCCTACCGTATAAGACCCCTTGACCCGGAGTGCCAGCGGGGATACCCTTTCAGGGTTATGTCACACACAACCAGAAAATACTTGAAATTTGGGTCGGCTATTACTCTGATCGTGCTGGCCCTGGTCTGGGTCGGCTATACCGGCGTGCAGGAAAACAAGAGCTATTACGTCACCATCAAAGAGCTGCGCACCGAGCAAGGGAAGGGCGACGATGTGTACGCTAAACATCTGCGCGTAGCCGGCAATGTGCAGCCGGGCTCCATCCGCCTGAGCGGCACCAACGCTGACTTTGTGATGGTGGAAGAAGGACAGACGCTCCGCGTAACGTACAAGGGATCCGAGCCGGTGCCGGACACGTTTAAAGACGACGCCCAGGCGCTGGCCATAGGCACCTTTGGCCGGGACGGTGTGTTCCATGCCAATGAAGTTCAGGCCAAGTGCGCCTCCAAGTACGCGCCCAAGCAACAGCAGACCGGGGCTCCCACTCAACCTCAATCGACACAACCTCAGTCGGCTCAACCCCAGTCGAAAGGATACTGAGGGTTCGCCGCTGACTATCGACTCCCCTCCCGTCCAGACGGAAAACGTGTCTAAAATTTACGGTCGCACGGCAGCGGTCAGAAAAGTATCGCTGGCTTTGCAGCCGGGGCGGTTCTACGTCCTGCGCGGAGAAAACGGCGCGGGCAAATCCACTTTGCTGCGCATGATCGCCGGGCTGAATGAGCCGACGGAAGGAAACATCCTGATCTATGGCCTGAAGACCAGAGACGCGCGCCAACAAATGGGATATATGGCCCATGCGCCGTTGCTTTACGACGAGCTTTCCGGCATGGAGAACCTGCGTTTCTTCGCCCAGCTTTACGGAATCAATTCTGACCAGCCTCTGGTGGAAGCCATGCGCCGCGTGGGCCTTGATCCTAAACTCACACGCCGCGTAGGCCAGTACTCCCAGGGGATGCGCCAACGGCTCTCCCTGGCGCGAGCAATTTTTCATTCGCCGCGGCTACTGCTGCTGGATGAGCCATTCTCCAATGTCGATCCCGAGTCCGCGTTGGCGATTGCCAAACTCCTGGCCGCCATGCGGTCGTCCGGCAATACGATTTTGTTGGTCACTCATCAGATTGGCTTGCTGGCCGAACTGGCGGACGAGTTCATCTTGCTTTCACACGGGCAGCTGGTCGATCGCGGCGCCATGAAACAGGGGCATGCATGAGTCTCTCCGTCACCCGGCTCACCTGGATCAACGTGGCCAAAGACCTCCGCCTGGAGTGGCGCTCGCGCGACGTGCTCAACTCCATGCTGTTTTTCTCCTTGCTGGTGGTGGTAATTTTCAGCTTTTCGTTCAGCCCAACAGCGGAAGAGTCACGCCGCTTTGTCGGCGGACTGGTGTGGACGGCCTTTCTTTTTTCCACCATTATGGCGCTGAACCAGTCGTGGGCGCGCGAGCTGCGCAACGGCGTGCTCGACGCTTACCGCGTCTCGCCCGCCCCGCCGGAGGCGCTGTTTTTCGGCAAGTGCATCGGGAATTTCCTGCTGGTACTGTTGCTTGAATGCCTTATGTCGCCGCTGTTCGTCTTGTTTTACAATCTGAGGTCGATCGGGCCGTATTGGCAGCTGGCGGTCATTTTTTTACTGGGTACATGGGCGCTGGTGGTGAACGGAACATTTTTCGCCGCCATGTCCATCCGCACCCGCAACCGCGAGCTCATGCTTCCGCTGCTGCTATTGCCGATTTCCATTCCAGCCGTGGTGGCCATGGTGACCGCCACAACGGACGTGCTCACGGGAGAACTTTCCGCCGTAAGCCAGATGAAATTTTTAGCGGGCTACTGTGTTATCTTTACCACCGCCTGCTTCCTGCTGTTTGAAACCGTGTTAAACGCAGAATGAAAAACGCAGAATGAAATCTCCAATCTTTTTCGTATTGCTGATCATTACGCTCGGGCTGCTGGCCTGGGGGACGTACCAGGCGATCATGGTGGCCCCCGCTGAGGCAACCATGGGCGACGCGCAGCGGATTTTTTATTACCATGTGCCCGCGGCCACCGCTGCTTCATTTCTCTTTTGGGGCAACTTTCTCGCTTCCATTTGGTATCTGTGGAAACGCAGCCCGGTCGCGGACGCGCTTGCCGTCGCCGGCGCTGAAGTGGGCGTGGTGTTCTTTGGCGTAGTCCTGATCAGCGGCCCCATCTGGGCGCGCTACGCCTGGGGCACGTTCTGGGTGTGGGACGCGCGGCTCACCACCAGTCTGGTTTTGTGGCTGCTCTATGTCAGCTATCTGGTGCTGCGCAGTTCTTCTGAAGCCGGTTCCACTTCCGTGATGGCGGCCGCGCTTGCGGTTTTTGCCGCATTGGATATGCCGATTGTCTATATGTCGAACCGCTGGTTCCGTACCAGCCATCCCCAGCCGATGATCGGGACACCCAATCTCAACCCGGAGATGCAGCATGTGCTGCTGTGGAACATGCTCGCCTTCTGCATGTTTGCTTTGCTAATCGCATGGTTTCGCTTCGAATTGGAGCGGGCCAGCCAGAAGATCAACGCCCTGCATATCCAGAAAGCTACCCAGAGCACCATGGCAATGACGATCGCGCCAGTGATGTTATTTTTCGTCGACGAGAAACTTCTTCACGAACAAATGGTCCAGCATCGTTTCATGGTAGCTGGGTATATCGCCGTCTGGACGATCTATATCGGTTACCTGCTGTTTCTTATGAACAAGCTGGCGAAGTTACGGAAAGAAGAAGCTGCGCTGAATGTGGAGAACCATGTGGCGTCGCGTTCTTCGTATGTCTGACCCGCATTTCGTTTCGCAGCCATTTCCGCCCACCCTGCCAACGGGGATAAGCCGCAAGAGATTGCTGCTGGCTTCATTCTTTTCAGCACTCCTACCCGGCACGGGACATTTCCTGGTCAATCGACGCAGCAAGGGCGTTGTGTGGCTGCTGCTTTTCTGCGTGCTCCTTCTTCTTCATTGGCCCTTGCGTCTGCCTGGTTATTTCTGGCCCCTCGCTCTGATGGCGCCAGCAATGACTGTCCTATTCGTTTTTGCCGTGTGGGATGCGCCTTATGCTGGAAAACATCGCAGTGACAAACTTTCTCAGTGGTGGCTGGTGCTTCTGTTGCCACTCTCATTTCTGGGTTCTTCGGCACATAACTATTGGTCGCTGCGGGCCTCGGGGTTTCAGTTCTTCAGTATGCCATCCAGATCCATGGAAAATACCGTTGCCCTTGGGAACCACGTTGTAGTTGACCGGTGGTATTACCGTAAAAGGGCTCCAGTACGCGGGGACATCATCATCTACGTGAATAAAGACGGCATATATTTCATGAAAAGGGTGATTGCTGTGGGCGGTGAAATCATTGAAGGCAAGCAAGGCACGATTTTGATCGGTGGCAAGCTACTGCAAGAGCCTTATGTGATACACATGTACCCTGCTTCGCCAGAGGGGAAAAACTTTGGCCCCATGATAGTTCCCTCTGGGAAACTCTTTGTGATGGGTGATAACCGCGACGTAAGCCTTGATAGTCGCATGCCTGAGATCGGCCCAATTGACACAGCCGCTGTCCGCGGGAAACCGCTCTACACGCTTCCACTCTATGACAACTCACAGAAAACGCTGAAATAATCTAAATCGCACGTGCGAGGAAGAAGCAGGGCTAAGAACAGCATAGGGCCCAAAGTTGCTTTATGTCTTTCACTTAGTTTCGGGAACCGATGGCCCCGATGCTGCGTAAGAAAGATAATGATCCGCATCATTGTCTTTGCGATTGTATGTTTCGCGCAGGCCTCCTCAGCCGTTGTCGCCCAGTCAGCCGACAGCAAGTCAAACCTTCTACCAGTTCCAACCGGCACGCTTGGGATAGGCCGAGTCACCGTGTTTTGGACGGATAGATCTCGCACCGAACCTCTCGCGCCAGATCTTCGCAACCGTGAATTGATGTTGGACATCTGGTATCCGGCCGAACACGGCACAGGAACGGCAGCGCCCTACCTCAATACCGCGGCCTTGGAGCCCATATCGGGTGGGCCCAGTCTGCAAGGGTTGCTCGGGCGGCGCACTGCCGATCTGGTCAGAACGGGACGCGTACAGACCCACGCCATCGAGGGAGCTCCCTTTTCCCATTCCATGAAGCGCAGCCCAGTGCTCATCTTCTCGCACGGAATGGGGACCGTGCCCCAGATCTACACTGCGCTGATTGAGGACCTGGTAAGCCATGGATACGTGGTGGCCGCCATTACACATACGTATGACGCCTGGCTCACCGTTTTTCCCGATGGGCGGCGTGTTCCATTTGAACGCGACCGGCGAAATGCAGCGGGCACCTCTGAGGAACAGCAGATTGCGTATGGGGACACGCGTGTGGAGTGGTGGGCCAACGATATTCAGTTCGTTCTAAACGAACTTGACCGCCAGAACCGCGTCCGGCACTCAACGCTGCCATTTGCTCATCATCTGGACCTTGGGCGGGCTGGCGCGTTCGGCCATTCTATTGGTGGTCGGGCCGCAGCTCGGGCGTGCCAGCTTGACCGTCGCCTTCGTGCCTGTGCGAACCAGGATGGCGCGGCAAGGATGATGCCCTTTTACTTGAGCCAACAAAATTGGGGAATGGACCAGCCGTTTTTGTTCATCACCAGGGCCCTTCCTACCGAACCTCCCAGCGATAAAGAGCTGCAAAGCATGGGACTGACGCTGGCCCAGGTTAAAGTACTCGTTGACCAACTACAGGCCCGGCGGGAAGCAGCCATGGCGGCCACCGGTGGCGGCAGCTATCGCGTGGTGCTGAACCGTGCGGCCACGGACCATATGAGCTTCAGCGATTTACCAATGCTACAGGCGCAAGACAACGCTGAAGCTGATCGACGCACCCGTGTTTTTGCCGTTACCAGCAACTATATCCGCGCATTTTTTGATGATACCCTGCGGGGCATCAAGACACCGCTACTGAACAATGAAACAGCGCCAGAATTTGTCGACTTTGTGAAAAAATATCCGCCTGCGCGACACCAGTTCTAAATATTCGCTCTGCGCTTGCAACCTCCCCTGACTGGGGTTGAATGACTACAGGTCAAAACTTCGATTGCATCGGACTTCCTTCCGTTTGCATCTAATCCGGAGATGAAGCGGCTGGCCGTTATCGTGTCGGGATGGTTCTTGCTCCTCTTAGGATTAGCAGGGCTGTTTCTGCCATTTTTGCCCGGCGTGGTTCTTCTGATTTTCGGTTTGTCCGTACTCTCAGCGGAGTATGTGTGGGCACACCGCTGGCTCGGTGCGCTGCGCCGCCGTTTCCCGGTACTTAGCCGGAAAGCTCAAGAAATCTCGCCCCGGCAGTAAGCGATTTTTCCCCGGAAAGGACCGCTAAACCACGTCTCCCTTGGACGTCGGGGAATCATATCTCTTAGCAACATTATCGTTGGCTCCTGGGACCCGCTAAATCCGGCCTCTTCCCAAATCGTGCACCGGTGCAAAGTTTTCCTACGTCAGACGCTATAAACTAAATGCCATGAGCACTGAGACCCACAGCACCAACGCCCTGGCCCATGCCTCCTCTTCTTACCTGCGCTCTGCGATGCATCAGCCGATTCACTGGCATGAGTGGGGGCCGGAGGCGTTTGAAAAAGCCACGCAGCAGAACAAGCCTATCCTGCTGGACATCGGCGCGGTGTGGTGCCACTGGTGCCATGTGATGGACCGCGAGTCCTATGACGATCCTGAGATCGCTGCGCTGATCAACCAGCATTTCATCGCCATCAAAGTAGACCGCGACGAGCGCCCCGACGTAGACAGCCGCTACCAGACGGCCGTGCAGGCCATCAGCGGGCAAGGTGGTTGGCCGCTCACGGCCTTTCTCACGCCGGAAGGAAAGCCCTATTACGCCGGAACCTACTTCCCTCCGCAGGATGTGCAGGGTCGTCCCAGTTTTCGCCGCGTGCTGTTGACGCTGGCGAATGCTTATCAGGAAAAACACGCTGAGGTGCTGGAATCGGCGGAGAGCGTGATGGGCGCCATCGGCCAGGCAGAAGGTTTTGCCGGCAAAGCGGGCGAACTCCAGCCGCAAATGATCGACAGTATGGTGGAATCCACGGTGAAGCTTTTCGATCCGGAGCATGGCGGATTCGGCTCGTCGCCCAAATTTCCTCATCCCAGCGCCATGGACCTGCTCATGCAGCGCTACGCTGAAACCGGCAACCAGCAGCTCATCGAGATTGTCAGCACCACGCTGGAAAAGATGGCGCAAGGCGGAGTCTATGACCATCTGGCCGGCGGATTCCACCGTTACGCCGTCGACGAACACTGGATTGTGCCGCACTTTGAAAAGATGGCCTATGACAATTCCGAGCTGCTGAAGAATTATGTCCATGGCTACCAGCTCACGGGCAATAAATTTTTTGCCTGGGTGGCGCAGGACATCATCCGCTGGATGGACGAATGGCTCACCGACCAGGAGCACGGCGGATTCTATGGCTCCCAGGATGCCGACTATTCGCTGGACGACGATGGCGACTACTTCACCTGGACGCTGGACGAAGCCGAAGCGGCGCTGAGCAGTAACGAACTTCAGGTGGCCATGCTGCACTATGACATCGGCGAAGTGGGTGAGATGCACCATAATCCCGCCAAGAACGTTCTGTATCTTCGCGCCACGGTGGAAGAAATCGCCACGCGTCTAAAAAAGACACCGCAGGAGGTGCAGACGATCCTCGATGCGGCAAAAGTAAAGATGTACGCGGCACGGCTCAAGCGTCCCACACCTTACCTGGACAAAACGGTTTATGTGAGCTGGAACGCGCTATGCATCTCCGCTTATCTGAAAGCTGCGCAGGTTCTGGATCTGGGCTCGGCGCGCAAGTTTGCTCTGCGCTCGCTTGACCTGGTTCTTTCCCAAGGATGGGACGCGCAGTCCGGCTTGCGGCATGTGATCGCGTATTCTGATCCGCAAGCGGCCAAGCGCCAGTTGCCCGGCGTGCTTGATGATTACGCTTTCACCGTCATCGCCTGCCTTGACGCCTATGAAGCCAGCGCCGATTTGAGCTATTTTCACTTCGCGGAAAAAATTGCCGACGCCATGATCGCGCGCTTCCATGACAACCGTGAAGGCGGCTTCTTTGATATCGCTTCCGGACCCAACGTCGGCGATGGACTGATCCTGGGCGCGCTGGCCGCGCAGCGCAAGCCATTCCAGGATTCTCCCACGCCCGCCGGAAACTCCGCTGCCGCGATCGCCCTTCTCCGCTTATATGCGTTCACCGGCAACTCCAGGCACTGCGGTATCGCTCAGCACACGCTGGAAGCTTTCGCCGGAATCGCCGCGCATTACGGCTTGTTTGCCGCGACCTACGGCATTGCTCTGGATATGTATCTGCGTCCGCACACGCAGGTGGTGATTGCCGGCAGCGGTGAAGTTGCTGACCGCTTGCGTGCCGCGGCTCTCAAGCATTTCTCACTGAACAAATCTGTTCTGCATATTCCGCAGGGAGAAGTTGTTCCCCAGATGCTTCCTCCCGCGCTGGCGGAGACGGTCCCGAACCTGCCGGCGGTGAAAGAAGGTAAGACCGTCGCGGTGGTGTGCAAAGGTTTTGCGTGCCAGCCTCCGATTTCTGATCCTGCGGAGTTGGTGAAGACTTTGCGTTCTTTCGCAGCCCCTAAGCACAGCGAGGGGTCCCTTTAACCACAAAGGACACGAAAGAACACAAAGTTTTAAGGCACAAGCAGCGCCGTCAAAGGAATACAAAATAAACGTGGACCGCAGCCGCCCTCGGCTGCGTTTTTTCGCTTACCCGAAACTCTTGCTTGTGATAGGGATTCCTCGCTGCGCTCGGAATTTAGGAAAAAGCCTCATCCAGCAGCTCCACCACATGCTTCACCGGCGTATTCAGCCCGCGCTGTTGCATCCCGGCGCGGAGCTGGATCATGCATCCGACGTTCGCTGTGGCCAGCATGTCGGCAGTAACCGACATAACGTCATCCATCTTGGCCGCCAAGACTTTCATGGAGAGCTCGTTCTGCGCGACGTTGTAGATGCCAGCGCTGCCGCAGCACTGGTCGGAATGCGGCAGCTCTACCACTTCGCAGCCGATGGCCGTCAGCAACTCTCGCGGCTGTGTGCGTATGCGCTGGGCGTTAGCCAGATGACAGGCATCCTGATAGGCGACCCGCAGCGCGATCTTCCGTTTCGGAGGACGCAGCCCGATCCCAGCCAGATATTCGGTCACGTCTTTGGTTTTCGCTTTGAACTCTTTCGCGCGGGCGGCAAAGTCCAGGTCGTGCTCCAGCAGGTCGTCATATTCCTTCATGTGTGAGCCGCAGCCGGCAGCGTTGGTGATGATCGCGTCGTAGTCGCCGCTGAGAAAGGCCTTGATGTTTCTTCGCGCCAGCGTGCGCGCATCCTCTCTCAGACCGGCGTGGGCATGCAGCGCGCCGCAGCAGCCCTGGTCTTCGGGCACGTAGACCGTAATTCCATTCTGGGTGAGCACGTTGATGGTGGCGCGGTTCAGATGCGAGAACGCAACGTTGCTGATGCATCCGGCAAGAAAAGCCACCTGGCCGCGCCGCTCCCCCACGGCGGGAAAAAATTTGCCGATTTCGCTGAAGAAAAATTCCTGATCGATCTGCGGAGCAAGCCGGTCAAGGTCCGCCATTCCCAGCAATTTCAGCAACCCGGTCTTCCGCACCATCGTCTGAATGCCGGAGGTCTGGTAATAACGCATCAGGCGGGCAACGCGGCTCAGCGTTCGGTAGCGCCGGATGACTTTCTTGAAGAAAAAATTACGCAACATGCGCGCCGGCCACGGCCGCTGGTAACGCAGCTCAATCTGCGCCCGCGCACGCTCCACAATGCGGCCGTATTTCACCCCGGAAGGGCAGGCAATTTCGCAAGCCAGACAGCCCAGGCAGCGGTCAATATGATTGACGAACGTATCGCCCAACTCCATCTTTCCTTCATTGACTTGCATGACCTGGTAAATGCGTCCGCGCGGCGAGTCCATCTCCATGCCCAGCACTTTATAGGTGGGGCAATGGTTCAGGCACAACCCGCAATGCACGCAGGTGGAAAGCAGCTCCCAGCTGGGCACGTCATGATCACCGACGCTGTGGAGCGCAGCCGCCCCGGGCTGCGTTTCTGCAACCCGCGTTCCCGCAATCGAAGATGTAATTGGGTCAGACAATAAATCTTCCTCGGTTCAGAATACTTTTCGGATCAATGGCGTGCTTGACCGCGCGCATCATCTCCACGTCCGTCGGCGTGGTGCCCCAGACATCAAAGTGGTTCTTGGCTTCATTAGGACACTGCACCACCTCGGCCGATGAGCCCGGCGGCAGCAACCCGCGAAATGCTGACACACAGTTGGCATATTGCATGGCTGATGGTGGACCAACGGCCAGCGGAACAAATGCCAGCACCAGATTACCGGTAGCAGCACGGCCAACCATGGCGGGAATCATGTTGGAATCCAGCGCCGAGCGCTCAAATGCCTGCGCCGCCGCACCAACGTTCTGTAGAGCCAGGTGTGTGTGCATCACCATGGCGTTCCGGTGGCGTGCCACCACACTGTGCTCAAAGTACGTGACCCAGCGCCAGAACTGGTCTTCGGCAGCGCCTTCCAGCGTGCGTGTGATCGCGTTGCCTAGCTCACGCGTGTAGCGCGCCAGGACAGCATCGCTCCCGGCGGCGCGAAGCACGATCTGCCATTCAACTTGTGGCAGAACTAACGGCTGGGACGGAGCGTAGTCATCCGGATCATGCACGGCTGGCGGATCGCATAGATATTCCGGCGCATGGGGCGAAATGATTTCCATGCACATGGGCGTGAGCGGTGAACGGGCAATCCGCGCTCGGAATTGCAGCGCCTCTGCAAGCGAGCCGAACGAGCAGGCAAAGGTCCGCGTCTGCCGTGGTTTGGGAAAGACTTTAAAGTTGGCCCGGGTAATCACAGCCAGCGATCCATAGCTCCCGACCAGCAGCTTCATCAGGTCATAACCAGCAACGTTCTTCACCACACGTCCGCCACCTTTGGCCACTTTGCCGTCGGCGGTCACGAACTGTATGCCAATGCAAAAATCCCGCAGGCCGCCGAAGCTTGATTTGAGCGGGCCGGAAGCCGCCGTAGCCAGCAGGCCGCCAATGGTCGCAGTCTCCAGGTGAGCGGCATCGCAGGGGACCCACTGCTGGTGCTCCATCACCTGGCGCTGCATCTCGGCAAAGGGCATTCCGGCGGCAACGCCAATGGTCAAGTCGCCGGGATCGTAGTGCTCAATCGCGTTCATGCGTGTGGTGCACAGCAGAATATCAACACGCTCCGGCACGCCGCCGATCTGCTGTTTCGTCAATCCACCCGCCGGCGCAACAATCAGGTCGCGGCTGTTGGCCAGTTTTAGGATGGCGGCAACTTCTTCCGGCGATCCGGGCGATACGACGGCACCGGGCGTTACCCCGTTAATCTCAAAGGAGGCGTCAGACGGGATCACATGCTGCTCGCCGACAATTGCGGCGAACTCGCGGTCTATCGAAAGTGTGGCTGTGGTCGTCGTAGGTACTACACTCCTGTTTCTTTAACCGTCTGGGGTGTTCTTCTCCTGGAACAAAATTCTCTGAGCACGAGAGACGTATCAGGGCATGAGTTTACTCGTGCCGTAAAGCATTGAAAAATACTTGGCTTTAGCCTCTGCCAAAAAATCCAGGCCAAAAGCCCCACCACGCAAACGCTGCTCACACCCGGACTCCTTCCACTGGTTCCACTTTCGCTTTAGGAAGCGGGCCGGTAATTTCACGGCATATGCGCAGGTCCGGAATCATCTTCTGCGGATTCAAAATGGAATCCGGGTTGTACGCGTTACGCAACCGGATCATCACTTCCAGGTCGTCCGGGGTAAACATGAGCGGCATCAGGTTAATTTTTTCCGAACCCACGCCGTGCTCGCCAGTGATGGACCCGCCGAATTTCAAGCAGCACGCCATGATCTCTTTGGCTGCATTGTGCGCGGCTTCCGTTTGCTTTGGGTCACGATTGTCAAACAGGATCAGCGGATGAAGGTTGCCGTCACCGGCGTGGAAGACGTTGCCGATGATCAGCCCATAATGCTTGCTGATGCGCTCAATCTCCGCCAGCGTGGCGGGAACTTTGGTGCGCGGGATCACGCCATCCTGCGTGTAATAAGAAGGCGTCACACGGCCCACGGCGCCGAACGCGGTCTTGCGCCCCAGCCACAATAACTGGCGCTGCTTTTCGTCTTTGGCGCGCCGGACCTCGCGCGCTTTCTGCTGCAAGCAGACGGCGCTCACCGCCTCGGCCTGCTCTTCCACCGCTTCTTTCATTCCTTCCAATTCGATCAGCAGCACCGCCGCCGCATCCATGGGATAGCCGGCGTGTACATTTTCTTCGACGCAACGCACCATCCAGCCGTCCAGCATCTCCAGGGCCGCCGGCGTCACGCCGCTTTGCGTGATCGCAACCACCGTGTTCGCAGCGTCCTGGACCGTGTTGTAAATTCCCAGCAGTGTAGTCACGGCCTCCGGCATCTTGGTCAGCTTGACCGTGATGCGCGTGGAGACTCCCATCGTTCCTTCTGACCCAACAAAAAAACCGGTCAGATCCAGCCCGCAGGAATCCTGCGCTTTGCCGCCGAACTCCACGATCCGCCCATCCGGCAGAACGACTTCCAGACCGGTGACATGGTTCACGGTCACGCCCATGGCCAGCGTGTGCGGCCCTCCGGAATTTTCCGCCACATTGCCGCCGATGGTACAGGCCTTCTGGCTGGAAGGATCAGGCGCGTAATAATAGCCGTACTTGGCGGCGGCGTTGCTCACTTCAAGGTTGACCACTCCCGGCTGGACCACGGCGCGCTGGTTGTCCACGTCAATCTCAAGGATCTTGTTCATACGCGCCAGGGAGAGAACGATTGCCTCTTTCTGCGCGATGGCGCCGCCGCTCAGCCCGGTACCAGCGCCGCGTGGAACCACGGGAATCTTGTTCTGGCTGGCCAGGCGCATGATCTTGGACACCTGCTGCGTGTTCTCCGGAAAGACAACCGCGCCGGGACGGCTTCTGTCCAGGCCACCGTCATACTCATACAACATGAGTTCTTCCGGGCGATCCAGAACAGCGTCCTTACCGAGGATCTTCTTCAGCTGGCGGATTATGGAGGAGTCCATAAATAGAGTCCGTTCGGCCGATTGCCTATGGCGTTGATTGTAATCCTAACCGTAGCGTTTGGCCGAGCACAGCTTCAGGCTTACCCTGGGCTTGTATTACTTTAATTAACGCTTACCCGGTATCACCTGATACTCAAGCCGGCCTCATGTAACAGGGTATGACTTCAGTCGTACCGTCCGATCTCCTATTTTCCGGCTTTAGCCGCCGCTTTCTGCTTCTTCAAATACGTTGAGCAATACGGATACTCCTCTGCCGAACACGCCAGACCTACCTTTACCGGATTCTCATCGATGTAGTTTTGGTGACGGACAAAGCTGTCTTCCGTAAGTATCTGCACCTCGGAAAAGCCCTTTTGCCAGACTTCCCACTTGTATCCAAGTTCCTTCTTTGCGCGATAGGAAAAATTCCCCTTCATCATCTGAACCGCCTTCTCAATACTCATCTCTGGTCCAACGGTCAACAAAACATGGATATGGTTGGGCATCACGACAAAGTCGTGCACTTTGAACTTACCCGCGCGCATATAAAAACGCAGAACGTCGACAAAAAGTTTGGCCATGCGCTCGGTTTGCAAGACTGCTTTGCCCTGGCTGGTTCTCGAACTGACAAAGAATGTACGCGCAGGATTGCGTGCGGAGTCGGGACTGGAGTTCCGTGACGGTCTTGCCATGTGCAGGGGCTGAAAGCCCACAAATTATAACCTTGGACGGTACGACTGAAGTCATACCCTGTTACGTATGATGGACCGGAAGTGCGATATAGCCGCTCACGCTGCAAGCCGCCCCAGTGCTCGGTGTACCAGGCTATTTTCAGTCGCGCCTAGCGGCGCTGGGATGACTTGGTTGAACCCCACCCCTTACTGCTGCATCGGCCTGGGAGCAGACGCGACGGGCATCGGCGCCCCAGTTGGAGGCACCACGTTTTTGTCCGGCTGGGAGCCGGGTTCAATCATCACCACTACACCCGTCATGGCCGCAACATTCAGCTGCACCGGCAAGGACAGCATTTGTGCCGAGCGTAACTCCACGGTCGATGTCGAAGTTTGAAAGGCCGGAGATGACACCTTCAATATGTAGCGGCCACTCCGGCTTCCCCTCAGCACCACTTGTCCATTTCGATCGGTCTTACCGTGAAGTTGGAGATTGGACGAGCCTTCATTCATGACCACCTCAGCGTCGGGGATCACCGCTCCTTGGGCATCCGTAATCTCAAGCTGAATGGCGGCATCACTCATATTGGTGTGTGTGTAAGACTGCGCCTGCGCGAGCGGTAACGCGGCAAAGCCCGACATGACGACCGAGAGCACAGCGCCCGCAATGCGCGAGAGCCGCCGCACCGCCGCCTTCAGGCCCACCGGGCAGTCTCGGGTAAGAACGGTGCCGTCACGCCGCTGGTACATACGGGCGCAAAGCCGGCCTTCCCGGGCAGCCACCAATTGCCGGATCTCCTGTTCGGTCAAAGCGGACAGGTTGTAAACGTTGAGGTTACAGGCCGCGCAGTGCCGTACACGGTCATTGCCTTGCATTTGGTCCCAGTCGACGGAACATGGCGACGCGACGCGGATTTCGCTGAGCATATGCAACTTACCTCAGAGATAGAACGCGTTCGCAGGCTTGCTCTTGCATCCTATTCCGCTTCTTCCGCTTCCTCTCATGGACCCTCGCTCTGTTCGCTGACACGGCCGAAAAAGCAGTAAAGAAACAAGACGAACGGCCGGATTCCAAGCCCCTCGTTAATTTACTGTTTTGGTTCGGCAACGATTGTCACAATGTAGGCAACTAATGTTTTGTTGAGTGCTACCTAGCGTGGAAGGGCCACTAATACGGCAATTCCTTGACGCCAATTTCGCGAAGTTGAGCTTAAGTGCACCGGAGAAAACCCGATACAGGTAATTGTACGAACGTTACACGCCGGAACGAACAAAAGCTCTGTACGCAAACAAGATACGGATATAGTACTGACAAATGAAACTACCTGTTGCCCTTTTGATGACCATTGCCGCCCTGTTGCCCCAGGCGGGAAACGCCGAAGACCGTGACGCGCTGAACGATCTGCGTCCGGTATTGCAAGATGTTGCCGGCAAGATGCGCCAGGACTATGGTGACCGCAAGCAAGCCATCGCCGACCTGGAGCAGGACGCGGCCAAGATTACAGCCGCCCTGGATGGCGGCAAACTGGACAGCAAAGGTGAAGCCGCGGCGCTGTTCACGCGCGCTGAGGCCCGGTCTCTGGTCAACATCATCCGCTGGAAGAACGGCGAGAACGTGAATCCAACCCTGGCGCGGCAGAGCCTGGCGGACTTGAATAAGTTGATCGCCGCGGGCGTGGAAATTCCAGAGTGGGGCATCAAGATTTCTCAAGCGCAGTATGTGGCCGGATCAGTGGCCAGCGTGCAGTTGCACGAAGAATCCCTGGCCTATTCCTATTGGGAAAAGTGCGCGGACCTGGGCCACGCCGGATGCATGAACATCATGGCCAGCGTTCGGCTCACCGGCGATGCCGGTCAGCAAGCCGACATCAAGAAAGCGCTTGATTATCACAACCGCGTTTACGCGACCGGCGTCCAGTATCGCTGCGCCGGCTCCATCTCAGCGCGGAACATCGCTGAGATCAACTACTTTACCGGCGTCCGCCGTGAAGACGATGATGAGATCGCATGGGTGCAGAAATCGTACGGACTTCTGGACCGGCTACAGGCACAAACTTCCAACAGCAGTGACGTATGCGACCGCTCCGGAGCGGAGATTGAAGAATTTCTCTATCGGCTGAGCCGAGGCGAGCGGAATGACGCACTTCTGCAACAGGCTGCCGGACGGCTGCCCGCGGATGCGGCAACCAGAAAAGCGCTTATCCAATATCTTTCCGGCACTCTGGGGGACCTGGCCCTACAGGCGGTAGCGACGGATGGCAAGTCTGACTTTGACCGCTGCTCCACGTACTTTTATGCCATGTGGTACGCCGAACTGACCAAGAAGCCGTCCGTGGCGCAGCAGTATCACCAGCGCCTCGCCGGGCCGACCAAGTGCAGCATCGAGCTGACCTACGCGAAGAAATACAACTTTGTGACCGCGTCGGCTTTGCCGGCGCCGTTGCAGAAGTAAATAGACAAGCACTTATGCAGCGCCAACTTCCTCGCCGATGGAGCGGCAGGAACACAGCGGAGCAGCTTACCACCTCATCACGCGAAGGCGCGTGTTTCGGTCTTATCAAGGGCAGCAGCCCAGAAAGTTTTTCCTGTCATAACATCGTGCTCGATTGTTGCAGGAAATAATTTCATGATAACCCCTTAATGATTGATTAAGATTATATGTATCAATGAGATAGTATTATTAGTCCTTCCTCTTCGTGTTTTCCCACACAAAACTATCTGCTTCTATGGCGTAACCCTTGACACGCGCCCGAAGTCCCGTAGGCTGCTAGGCTGTTTGTAAAATAAGGAGCCTGCCAAGATGCGGATGCCTTGTAACTTCAGAATCTTCCTCGCCGTTATGGTTGTGACGGCGGCACTGTGTGGTTCCACACTTGCGCAAAGCAACGGGGCGGTAGTCGGTACCGTGAAAGACCCTTCTGGCAGGGTCATCGCCGGAGCCAATGCGAAGATCACGAACCCTTACGTGGGCGTGACCCATGCGGTGAAATCAGGCGAGGATGGCGCGGTCATTTTTCTGGAACTGCCTCCTGGCACTTACACGCTGACAGTGGACACTCCTGGCTTCAAGACCCTGACCAAGACTGAAATCGTTGTGCCGGTATCCACCAAGGTAAATGTCGGGGACATCATCCTGTCCGTTGGCAGCGTTTCGGAGACCGTCACGGTGGAGGCGAAAGCTGCCCAGCTTGAGCTGCAAACCGAATCCGGTGAGCGCTCCTCGGTGGTCACAAACCGGCAGCTACGGGACATCGCACTCAATGGACGCAATGTGGTGGACCTGCTGAAGACTGTTCCCGGAGTGATCGCCGCAAACACGATTACCACTTCGACGGTCACCAATGTCGTTGGTCAATTCAACGTGAACGGCACGCGTTCGCTCCAGCATGAATACACGGTGGATGGAATCACTAACCTGAATCTGGGAAACAATACCGGTGGACTGGTGTCAGTGAATCCGGACGCGGTGGAAGAGGTCAAAGTCCTCACCTCAAACTATCAAGCGCAATATGGCCGGGCCGGCGGAGGCGTGATTGCGCTGACCACGCGCTCCGGCACGGACGCATACCACGGCGGAGGCCGGTATTTTCGCCGCCATGACAGCATGAACGCCAATACCTTTTTCAACGACGCCCGAGGCGGCAACGCGGCGGGCTTTCCGCGTCCGCTTTATCGCTTCAATTATTACGGGTGGGATTTTGGCGGGCCCGTGAGAATTCCCCACCTCGTGAATGGCAAGGACAAACTCTTTTTCTTTGTCAGCCAGGAATACTATCGCCAACTGGTGCCGCAGCTTTCTTCCGTGAACATACGGGTCCCCACGCTGCTGGAGCGCCAGGGGAACTTCTCCCAGTCAGTGGACGGCAACGGGAAGCCGATTGTCATCAAAGACCCGACAACCGGTTTGCCCTTTCCCGGAAACATTATTCCGCCCGGATCGATTTACGGCCCAGGACAGGCAATCATCAATTTTCTGCCACAGCCGAATACGGCCGCCGGCGGGAATGTTTACAACTACAGCTCCCAAGTGCCGAGCTCCTACCCACGGCAAGAGACTATCGTCCGCGGCGACTGGCAGATCAATCCCAACACCCGGCTGTCTCTGAGCTGGATCAACAACCAGGACGACCAAAAGTTTGCCTATGGCACAACCACGGCATCGTGGAACTGGCCGCTTACAGCCACCGACCGCAAGAACGGGCCAGGAAACGTTTCCACGCTTTCGCTTGTCCGGAATTTCGGGCCGTCCATGGTGAATGAGTTCGTCTTTGGGTCAGGACGGGGTGGCGTCTCCATTGCGCCCGCGGACAACAAAGCCACCCGCGCCGCTACGGGCATTAACACTCCTCTTCTGTTCCCAAACGCTAATGTAAGCGGCTTGATTCCCAGCCTGGCGTTTAACGGAATTCCGGGCATCGCTGTGCCGGCGGGTAGCAATCTGAACGGCGCGGTCAATACCTCAGTCTTTGGAATCTTTGATCAGCACTTCACGATCTGGCAGATCATGGACAACTTGACCAAAATACATGGCAAGCATGTCTTCAAGTTCGGCCTGTATTACCAGAGCGCCGCCAATGCCAGCAACTCCCAGACTCACGTAGAGAGCGATATCGATTTCAGCGCCAACGCTTCCAACCCGTTAAATACCGGCAACCCATTTGCGAACGCGCTGCTCGGTGACTACAACTCTTACACGCAACAAAGCTTGAAACCGACGCAGAGCTATCTCTACCATGATGTCTCGTGGTACGCCCAGGACACGTGGAAAGTTACGCCCAGCTTGACGCTGGACCTGGGCATGAGGTTCTCCTACTATCAGCCGACTTACAACGATGGCGGCCCGTCGTCGTTCTTTGATCCCGCGTTCTTCGATCCGGCAAAGGCCCCGGCGCTTTATCGTCCGGTGTGCGTTGGCGCCTCCACATGCTCTCCCGGGCAGGCCACCTACCGCGCACAAGACCCCACCGTGCCCGGTGCCCCGACTCTGGGCAATACCCAGCCGGGATTTAACGTGGGCAGGCTTGTGCCTGGTACGGGTACTCTGACCAACGGGCTGGTATTGACTACAACCAACAAAAATTATCCTGTCAGCGGGCTGAATACCGGCGCCATTTTGTACCAGCCGCGTTTAGGATTTGCCTGGGACATGCTCTCACAACATCACACCGTCTTGCGCGGCGGTTTCGGCATCACTCCAGACCGCCCGGAGTCGCTTACTTTTGCGGCGAGCAATCCGCCTTTCGTTGTGCAGCCCACTTTGAACTTCGGACGGCTACAAGACATCACGCCCGGCGCCGGGACTCTGTCGCCTCTGACTGTGTCTGGATTTCAGCGCCAGGCGCATTTCCCCATGGTCTACAGCTATAGCCTTGGAGTGCAGCAGAATATCGGCGCGAATACGGTGCTTGATGTCGCGTATGTGGGTTCGCAATCACGCCACAATGTTCGCCGGTTCAACCTGAACGCTCCTGGATATGGCACTACCTTTACAAGCGCCGCGCAAGACCCTACAAAGTATGCCGGTGGCGTGATTCCCGGTTCCGAACCAGGACTCCCTTCGGAATATTCGGCGGCCAGCGTGAATTTCAGCGGGGCGAATACGCTTCCCACAGATTTTCTGCGGCCCTTCCAGGGGTATGGCGACATCACCGTATTTCAGTTTGACGGCAACTCCACCTACAACTCGCTTCAGGCCGGAGTGACCCATAAGTTCCGCAAACAACTGAACCTTACCGCCGCGTACACCTTCTCCAGAACAACCACCACTGTTTCCGACGACGGCACGTATACCAACATATTGTCGCCGCGGAAATTCGACTACGGCCTGGCCACCTTCGATCGCACGCACTATTTCGTGGCCAACTTTGTTTGGGACCTTCCGCGGGCCAGCCGCCTCATGGGTAGCAATCGGTTCACGCGCACCGTATTCGATGACTGGATCCTTTCGGGAATTAGCTGGGCGGCTTCGGGTTCGCCCGCCGAACTGGCATTGACGATCGCCGGCGTGGATGCTGGCGCCCGCCTGTTAGGGACCCCGACCAGCGGGAACCTTGCCGGACAGCAGCCGCGCTTTTTTCTTGCTGGCACTCCGCAGTACACAGGGGGCAAGCTTAACCTCTCAGCGCTTGTCGTACCAGGCATCGGCCAGATCGGGCCCTATCCGCGGCAATACTTGCGCAATCCGGGGATTGGCAACCAGGACCTTTCTATTTTCAAAAATATCCATTTCAATGAAAGCGGCCGATGCTATCTGCAATTGCGCCTGGAGGCATTCAACGTATTTAACCATCCGCAATTTTCCGCCTACAATCTCACGACGAACGTTACCAACGCTGCGGGAAAAACCGGGTCTGCCATTTTTGCCAACTTTACCGGCCTGACGGCCACGACAAATCTGCGTCCGGCAGGGAGCGCGAATGTGCTGGGTACCTACTTTGGCGAACTGAACGCAGCCCGCGACCCGCGCATCTTGCAGGTCGCCACCAAGTTTTACTTCTGAGCGCTTTGTGCCTGAAAACAGGGAGGAGGATTTCACCTCCTTCCCGCGTGGGGGCAAAGAAATTCCTATTGTCTATTCCTGTCCTATTGAGCAAATCTCGAAGGAGCAAAAAGCGACGGAGAGTTGCATGCAAAGATTCCAGGAATGTTTTTTCACAATGCTGATTTAGGAACGGTTCCAGAGTTGCTGTGCTGGAAAATACTCACCGCCGGGGGCGGCGGTGCCACACGACTCTAGGAGTACCAAGCGCTATGGACGACGAAAGTTTTGTGGCCCAGCCGCCCTCGGCTGGGTTTAGTCACCATAAAGTATAGGGTACACCAACGTAGAAACCGCTTTAGTCGTGCCGTACAGCGCAAAAATAACGTGGGCTTTCTAGCCCTGGAAATTCTTCCGTCTTTCCTTGCGAAGCCGCCAGCGCACCTATGGCTCGTTGAAAAACGCCAGCAGCTTCTCCATCAGATAATCCGGACGCTCTTCCGGAATCCAGTGCCCGCAACGCTCGATCACACCGCCGCGGACGTTTTCCGCCAGACGCTCCATCGAGCGCACGGTCATGTCACGAAAGCCGCGCTCTCCGCCCAGCGCCAGCACCGGCATCTTGAGTTTGGTCTTGGCGTTTTCCGTATTGTGTTCGGCATCGGTAAAGATGGCGCGATAGTACTCAAAGCCGGCACGCAGCGCCCCCGGCGCGGAGTAACAGCGCACGTACTCGTCAATGTCCTGCTCGGTGATGGTGGTTGGAACGTAAGCGGTGCGATAGAACCAGGTAAGGTAAGTGCGCTCGCGTCCGCTCACCAGAGCTTCAGGAAGATCACGCACGTAGTGAAACTGTATGTGCCAAATGCCGTTGGGACGGAACGCCAGCCCCTGCTCCAGCCCCGCGCCGGGAATGGGGACGTCAAGAATCACCAGCTTGCGGACGTCGGCGGGATGCGCGCTGGCGTAGGCGTAGGCCACCGGCCCGCCCCAGTCGTGCCCCACCAGCAGAATGCGCTCGAAGCCAAGGCTGCGCACCAGTTTGTAAATGTCGTCGGCAATGGTGCGTTTGTCGTACCCGGTTTGGGGTTTGGAGGAATCGCCCAGCCCGCGCATGTCCGGCGCAATCACCGTGTAACGCTCTGCCAGCGCCGGTATGATCTTGCGCCACTCATACCAGGTTTGCGGCCATCCGTGCAGCAACACCACGGGCTCGCCCTTACCGGCGATCACATAATGAAGCAGAACGTCATTCACCTTGGTTGTGTGATGTTCAAGCGCTGCTTGGGTCATGGTCCGGCTCCTGGTCAGTTGCTCAAGCGGTTTCCAATCCTACCACTGCGGCGGCGTGTTATCCTCGCCCCATGGAAAACCGTTCTTTCAGCGACGTGGGCGGAACACCGGGCGGGCTTGGTGAATTCCTTCTGGGCCTGATCATGTCATGCGTCGGAGGATATCTCCTCTCCAATCAGGTGAGCGTGGTTGGTTCCTACTGGAGCTTCTGGGGCGCAAACTCTTTCGGCATCACGCTGATACCGTTCTTGTTCGGTGTGGGCATTCTGTTTTTCAGCGGCAAGAGCATGATCGGATGGCTGCTGACCGGCGCCGGCGCGCTCTTCATTCTGGCCGGAGTCATTGCCAACATGCACATCTATTTTCAGCCGACCAGTCTTTTCAACACTCTGGTGATGCTGGTCCTGCTGGTCGGCGGGATCGGGATAATTGCGCGTTCGATGCGGTCGCACCACGTAAAGACCGCGGAGTGATTGGCGTCGCAGATCGCTGCGCGTTGTTTACAGACTGACATCGAGTGACAACAGCCTGCGTGCCACCCGCTGCGCGTGATCGTTTGATTCGGAAGACACGCCGATCGTTTGCCGCTCCGTGCGCTCCAGGAAAGCAACCAGCTCTGCCTCGGAACGGCTCCCAGTCAATATCTGATAGATGGGCGCGATGTAACTGTCATACTCATCCGCGAGCTTGGGATTGTCGTTCACCCCAATCGGGTCCCACTCGCCGAAAAGAACTTGGCGGATAGAATTCTGTATCTCCGCTCCACGCCTGTTCTTTGAATCTGTCATGGATCAATACTAATGCCTTCCGTGCATCGCCATGAACCAACGGCCCAGAGGCCCGCTTCCGTACCACACGATCGCAACGACAACTAAAACCACAACAGCAATAAGAATCCACGATGTTTTCTTTTTCATAAATTCACTCATAGCCTATGGCTTCCCGCACCGGACGCTGCGATGCGCGCCACGCCGGGACAAAACTAGATACCGCGCCCAGGAAAATCGAAACGCCAAGCCAGATCAAGAGTCCGGCTGGCGCGAAATAAAAGTCCAGACCGCTCTTCAGAATGAGCATGACCATCAGATCGCCAAGCCCCTTGCTCACCGGCCACGCCGCCAGCGCGGCCAACGACCAGCTCAGCAGGCCGATCAGGGTTCCTTCGGCCACAATCATGAGCCACACCATGCCGGACGAAGCCCCAATCGCGCGCAGAACGCCCATCTCCCGGCGCCGCTCCAGAACATTCAGGCTCATGGTGGTCATCAATCCCAGGCCGCCAACGCCGCCGATGATGCACGCCACCAGGATCAGAAACACATAGATCATCACCATGTGCTGGTCAAAGCTAAACCTGCCATCGGCTAGGCTGCTGGTGCTGAGCGCCTGCACGCCTTCCTGCTCCAGGTTTCGGTCCAGGCTGGCTTTCACGTCGCTGATGGAAACTGTCTTATCTTTCTTCAGCTCCAGGCTAATGCGGTTCGCCATTCCAGGGTGGAGAAAGCTCTGTTCGAAAAAAGCCTTTGGAATATATGCGATCGATGGAAAGAATGGTTCGCGCGCAATGCCGACCACGCGCCAGGTCGTCTGCCCAGGCCCCATTTGCAGAGTGACTGTGCTCCCGACCTTCATCTGTGGTTGCTTGGCGGCCAAGGCGGTGTTGACTACCAGCGCGTCAATTTCACCGGGCAGCAGGCCACGTCCTTCAACAATTTCCATTTTTACCAGGCTTGTTTGCGACGGCAGCGCGATGACTGGAAAACGGTCGCCTCCGTTTGGAGCGCTCCCGTGCAGACTGTTTCCCAAAGAGTGAGCGCTGCTGGCGCCGGGTGTTGTGTTGGTGGTGCTGGAAATCGCTGCTTCTGTCGTAATCCAGCCTTCTGCATGAAGTATGCCCGGCGTCCTTTGTACAGCGCGGTCAATTTTTTCCATTGGGTACATGGTCCCAAGATTCACCAGCAGATCAAATTTCTTCGCTGCGAACGACCGGTCGAGCGTGTTGATGAAGGAAGCGCGGACATTGAAGGCTGACATGAAGAAAAGTCCGCCCAAGGCAAGCGTCAGCAGCGTAAGCACCAGACGCGTGCGGCGACGAAAGCTGTTGCGCAAGGCCAGCAGCAGCGGACGGGACGTTCCGCCTATTCCGGCCAGAGCACGGTCAAAAGCGCCGGCCCCGAAAGTGTTTTGGGAAACTCCGAAATCCGCCAGCGCTTCACGAACGGAAATCCCGCTGCCCTTCCACACCGGGTACGCCGCCGCGAGCACCGGCGTGACAATTCCGATCATCGCCACCAGCAGGTAAACCCACAGCGGCACAGCCAGGCTGTTGATATCAAAATTGAGAAAGACGGCCATGAACCGGCACAACGCGCGGCTGCCTAAAACTCCTACGGGAAGCGCGATGCAGACCGCGGTCGCCCCCAGAAGCAACGCTTGGCCAAAGTAAATCTGCGCGATCTGCCGGCGCGATCCGCCGATGGCTTTCATCATGCCGATCTGCCGGACTTGCGAAGCCATCAACGCCGTCAGCAGATTGACCACAAGAATTCCACTGAGCACTAAGACAAAGATTCCGAAGCTGGACATGGACAGGAGCAAAAGACCCATGATGTCAGCATGAGGATGTTTGCCCGGCGGCGGCACATCCACGCGCCGCACGGGATGCCCCTGGCCCTCAACCAGCTTCTTCACATCGTCGGCAACGCTCCGGATGTGGGTTTCGTTAAACCTGTCATGGGCAACCAGGATTTTTAACTGGTCCAGGTATGGGTTTTCGCCCAGTTGCGTGAGTGTGTCCAAGGTGATGTAGCCGTACACGATGTTCTCCATGCGGGCCTGGGCCTGGCCAACATCATGTACGCTGCCGGTAACGCGCAGCGTTTGCTCTTTGCCTTGCGCGGTCTTGACGGTCACATTGTCGCCGATGTGCGCGCGGGCCACCTGAAAAGCATCTCTCTCAATGAGAATTTCCCCGGCAGCGGGAGGCCATGCGCCTTGCTGGGGTACCAGCGTGCTCACACGTATATTCTTGAAGTCCTTCACTACAAAAAGCACCAGGTTGCACCACTCCGCCGGCCCGGCCTTGATCCGGCCGTTCACGGTACGGCGGGCCTCCGCGTCGCTGACTTCGGGGTCCGATCGGACGACGCGCAGAAGATCATCAGTGACCGCATCCGTCCGCAAAGTTGCCGAAGCCGGATTGGTGGCCAGATAGCCTTCGTTCAAGGCGCGCGTCAGGACGGCGTAGCTGGAAAGGACCGCGGCAAACGCAGCAATCCCCAGCGCGATGGCCAACACCACCAAAGCGGTGCGCGTGCCTTCTTGCTGGAAATCGCGCAGGGTTTTGCGCCACGGCGTGGTCATCGGGTGATTTCCTGCGTCTGATGGAGAGATGAAGGCGCAACTTGCTGGACAATCATGCCATCGGCAACTTCAATCTTTCGATCAATCAAGCCGGCAATATCGCGTTCATGCGTGGCGATCACCACCGTAACGCCCGAACTCGCCATCTTGCGCAGCAACTCAAGCACGGCGCGGGCTGTGACTGAATCAAGGTTACCCGTGGGCTCATCGGCGAGAATGACCGGAGGATCATTGGCCAGCGCGCGGGCAATCGCTACTCTTTGCTGCTCGCCGCCGGAAAGTGACGATGGCAGTTTGTCCGCCTGCTGTGCCACGCCAACACGGTCCAGCAGATCAAGCGCGCGCTTGCGGCGTTCCCGCGGCGGAAAGGTCCGGCAAAAATCCATCGGCAACATCACGTTTTCCGCGGACGTCAGCGTTGGGAGCAACTGGAAGAACTGAAATACAAACCCCACCTTGCGTCCGCGCCATGCAGCCAGCTGATTTTCCGTCAAATCCTGGATCGCCGCACCGCCAACCGTCACGCTCCCTGACGAAGGGTGATCAATGCCGCCCAGTATGTTCAGAAGCGTGGATTTGCCGCTGCCGGATTTGCCAACGATGGCCACAAACCCGCCGGCTTGAATTTCCAGATCAATGCCGCGAAGCGCGGAGAAGTCTCCCGCTGGGGTCTGGTATGTCTTGGTAACGCGCTGCAATGAGATCATAATGTTCACGTGTTATTCAGCTCTGCCTGGGCTATAACTGGACTGTAACGATGAGACGCCGGGCTGTCGAGAGATGTTAGCCCGCTACGAGCGGATACCGAACAAAGAGGCCATGAATGTCCCGGAACGAAAGCTCGCAGAAAGCCCGCGCCCTGGTGGCGGGGTTGAAAACCGAAAAACCGAAACTCGACCGGCGCACCGCACGCACGCGCAACCTGCTGGGGGACGCGCTCATAGAACTCATCCAGGAAAAGCCGTTTGACTCCGTCACTGTGCAGGACGTTCTTGACCGCGCAGGCGTGGGCCGGTCGACGTTCTATGTCCACTACAAAGACAAAGACGATCTGTTCTTCAGCGACGCGGAGGAGTTTCTTGAGATGATGGCGACGGGGCTTTCGAGGAAGAAAGACACGTCAGACCGCGTGGCGCCTGTGCGTGAGTTCTTTGCCCATGTGGCCGAAGCCAAACGCCTATACACTTCTTTGATCGAATCCGGCAGGGCCAATGACTTTATCGAACTTGCCCAGGGCATGTTTGCCCGGGGGATCGCGCAGAGACTCGCGGAGTTACCGCGGTCGAGTGGCATTGACCCCGCGCGGCGTGTAGCTCTGGGACAGGCACACGCGGGCGCTTTGATGTCCTTGCTCAAATGGTGGCTCGATCAAAGCAAACGCGAGTCGCCCGAGTACATGGATGAGCTGTTTCACAGTATGGTCTGGTCCGGCGTCGGCGCGGCGAAACTCAATCCCATACCTTAAGACGCGGCCATACTTCTGCGAGTGGCACCTTAAGATTGTGGCAGATCAAAATGTTGTAGTGCTCCCATCCCATGCCGTAATAGGGAGCAATCGCCGGACCTTGTTCCACACTGCCGCACCAGTATTGGGCGTCTTCCAGTTTCCACTCCAGCATAATGATGCGCTCCCCGGTGTATTGCCTGGGCCCCCAGTAGTAGTAGTTCTGGTGCGCGCTGATGGATTTGGGCAAGCCATAGCGTGGGCCAAAGAAATCAATGGCGCCGGCCCCGCCATAGTTGCCGGCCAAGATCGCCGTCTTGGCGCGCTCTTCCGTCGGGAGCGAGTTATAAACGCCGGCCACAGTCTCTACCATCTCCGGCCAGCCGAACTCGTCGGCAAAGTGTTGCGGCAAGAGGCTCTTCATGCCGTTCTCCGTTCGCGGCATCTTGATGCCCAATGATTCAATGTACGATGCGACTTTATCTGGCGGAAGAACCGGCAGCACCAGCGGCACCGCAACCAAGCCCAGGGTAAGCACGACCGCAGGCACAGCGATGCGCAACCAACGCAATCGCGGGCGGGACTCTGCCGTTGTTTCCCAGAACACGCCACCGGCGGCATACAGCATGGGATAGATCGGGGCCAGATAATAATCTTTCCCCTTGAGCACCATCATGACGGCCAGAAAAACAAAGTACGTCACGCCCAGAGCGCGATAGCGTTTCCCCTGGCGATGGAAGAGAAGAAAGCCAATTCCCGCCATCCAGACCAGGGCGCTGAGCGGCGCCAGCATCATGATTTGTTGCAGCAGAAACGCGAGCGGCGGCAACTCCACGTTTTTGTGCACGGCTTTTACATTGCGCAGATCTTCCAGCGTGGGAAAGTGATGCTGGACCTGCCATAGGACGTTCGGTAACGCAATCACAAACGCAATGGCGGCGGCGATCCAAAACCATTTGCTGGCAAGAATCCGTCGCTCGGAAGTCACAAGCAATCCCACCACCAGCGCCCCGAGAAAGAAGACCGTGGAGTGCTTGTTTTCCATCCCGAACCCGAGCAGCACGCCGCACCATAGCAGCAGCTTGGGCTGTTGCCGGTTCAAGGCAAGCAGCACGAAAAAGATACAGCCCATCCAAAACAGCGGCTCCAACGGATTCATGGAAAGACGCGTCCCATTGGCAAGGATGACGGGGGCCATCAGGACCGATCCGCATGCCAGCAGCACCGCCCAGAATTTTCCACCCAGCTCCCGCGTGATGTAGCCGGTCAACAAAACATTTGCGCCAAACGCCAGCGCGGGAAGCAGGCGAATGGCATGGAGAGAATCGCCGAAGACCATGCGGCTGGCGTGGGCGAGCCAGGCAATCAGGGGAGCAAAATCAACGTAACCAAAAGCAAGATGGTCACTCGCGGCCAGAAAGTAGAGTTCATCGCGAAAGTAGCCGTAGCGTCCGTTGGTCAGCATTTGCGCCAGGATGGCCGTGCCGGCCAACGCCCATGCGATCCACATCTCGCTACCAGCGGACTGCTGCCGCTCACCGACACTGTTTTCAGACATGGACTCCCCTAGGGTAAAAATTGACGCGGAAAATTATCGGTGAGTCGACCAACCGCATTGCCCGCACCGAGTATAAACGCACCGGCGGGCCATTCGGTTCCCTACATATAAATCACGTAGGAGCTGTGCCATAGAGCGCTGGGCAAACTACCCAGCTTGCAGGGACTGAGGATCACGTTGTAGTCGGTTGAAACCGGCAAGGAATCCAGGATGGTCCCTTCCGCGCCCGGCTGTAGCTTGGCGGGCTGGATCACCGCCAGATAACGCAGGAAGTCTTCTAAATTATTTCCGCCCTCATAGGCGGTGCCGGCGAAAGAGAGTTCGATGTTCTCGCTGGAAAAATGGCACGCCAGAGACGCGGCCAGCGAAACGGCGTGCTCATACGCGGGCGGTGACACCTGCCCAGGCACGGGATTATCAAAGACCAGGCGCAAGCGGCGCTCGTCCTCACGTGTGAACTCACGGACTTTCAAATCGCCGGTCTTGGCCGTGGCCTTCCAGTCCACGTAACGGCCTGGATCTCCCGGGGTGTATTCGCGGATCAGGTAGAGTTCGGTGCCGCGGCCGCGCATGAAAGAAACGAACTCGCCGGTAATCATAGGCAGCACATCAAGAAAATCGTCGGCTTCCAGCAGAGCTGGATACACCAGAAGTTCGCGCTCCAGCCGGACCTTGCGGCTCTTGATCAAAAAGGAAAACGGGAAACGCGTGGCCACGCTGAAGCCGTCCTGTGTGTACTGGCCGCGGCGGGAAAACAATACGTCCACTTCAATTCCCGCGGTGGAACGCGGTGCAACAAAGGTGAAGTAAAGCGGGCGCGTCAGAATCTTGGCCTGGCGCGGAGGCGGGAGCTTTCGCCCTAACGTGTAATCCGGCAATCGCATCCAACTGTTCTGCTTGGGAAAGACGAATTCCGTCTTGCGCCATTCCCATCCCGGTTTCTTTTTCTTTTTGTCGGATGGGCTAAAAACTTTTACTGAGAAAGCCGGCATCCACAGGCGAGGGTTATGCAGGTTGACGCGGAGCGTAACCGGACGCATGGCAAAAGCATTCTGCGGCGCAATCAGCTCCAGTTCCAGCCGCCGCAACACGGCCGCTGAGGCCGCGCCGGAAACAACCACCGCCGACAGCATGGCCGCCAGAACGATAAACAGCAGATTGTTCGCCGTATTCAGAGCGGCCACGCCGATGAGCAAGGCCAGACCCAGGTAAGCCATTCCTTCCCGCGTGAGTTCGTAGTCAAAAGCGTCACGCACGCGCGCTGCCGCTACGCGGCGCGCCAGGAAAGGCACCGTCATCACTCCGACAACCAACGCCAGCACCAGCGCTGAGGTGGCAAACGCAGCCGTGGCCAGCACATTGCCTTTTTCACGGGCCACGGAAGAAAAAACCGCAGCCGCGAACGCCAGACTCAAGCCGCCGACAGCAAGAAAAAAACGTTGCCAGGCCTCGCGGTCAACGGTTGCCAAAAGCGACTTAAGATAGTTGCCCATTCCAGACTTTAAGTGTGGCACAGCCTCAGTCGCTGCGCGCGAGAAAATCCAGCACCAAACGGTCGAAGCCTTCTGGATCTTCTTCAAATGCCAGATGCCCCACCCCCGGCAACAATGCCGTCTCACAATGGGGCAGCGCGCTTTGCAGAGCATCGGCGGAACGCAGGTCAACCGCGCCGTCTTTTGTTCCCCAGATCAACCGTACCGGCACTTGTACCTGGGCGATGGCGCCGCGCAAGGCACCCACATCACTCTCCCAACTTCGCAAGACATTCAACAGGTTGTGGACCCGCCCCGGACGCATGAGCATGGACGCATAACCTTGAAGAGTACCTTCGCGGATCCGCTCAGGATCGCCGTACATGCGGCGCAGCGCGACACGATGCAAAGGTGACGAAAAAGGAATTGCCATCCGCAGCAGCCATCCACCCAGGCCGCTGCTAAAAAAACGAATGCGCTCCATGCCGAAATCCGACCAAGGATTCACTGGAGCTGCCAGCACCAGCGACCGGACCTTCCTGCTCCGGGCCGCGAGGAAAAGCGCCACGGCGCCACCCCACGAAGAGGCCACCACGTCCACAGAGTCGAGTTGCAACTGCTCGATCAGACCGTGCAAGCGCAGGGCCTGGGCTTGCATGCCGCAATCCGTTTCCCGCGAGGCGTCGGCTAGGCCAAAGCCGGGCAGATCAACCGCAAAAACTGAGTGCGTCCCAGATAACGCGGGAATGTTGAACCGCCAGCAGAACGATCCGCCCAGTAGGCCATGGACGAGAACCACCGGACTGCCAGCGCCAGCCTGCTGATAATGCAGCTTTTGTTGGTTGATCTCGATCCAGTGCCGATGAGATTCCATCTTGGATGAATGTATATGGTTTTCGGCAGCCATTCGACCCAGAGCTTGAATTCCTGCGGAAAAGTGGCGGCAATAGCATCTGCGATCTGATATTTATGGCGCGTATAATAAATAATTACCATCTGTTTATAAAACTATATACAAGTTTCTAATGCCAATATTAAAACTATAGAAAATTAATACATTAAATAACATCTAAATTCCATAATTGGTAGCTTTTGCGCTTGCCAGTATTTATACTTCCGTAAACATCGGCAAATACGCAACTTATTACTCACTTCCACAGGTGGTTCATGGCATCCGAGTTGCTTTACTCACAGGTTAGATCGCTGGCACGCGGAGAGACGCCGGCGTCTGGGAGTCGCAGGGACCAGCGGATGCGCAAGGACTCTTTAATCCGGTTTTCGGCTGTGGCTCTGGCACTGGTTACAGTGGCGGCGGTGGTTTTTGCCGTCATTAATTTCGAGAAAGAGGGCCAGTACTTAATCCCTTATGACGGCATCTGGTGGCACGAAGAAGCCGGCGGTGTGGTGGCCAAGCTCGTCGACGCCGGGGGACCTGGCGACAAAGCCGGCATCAAGGTTGGTGACAGGTTGCTGGCGATTAACAACCAGCTCACCAAGACGGTCAGTGCCAAGCAGAGACAGCTTCACTCGGCCGGCGTGTGGTCCAAGGCCACATACGAGTTAGAACGGCACGGAGTAAAAGTAGAAGGCATCTCCGTCATTCTGGCCCCCGTTGACAGTGCGTCATTGCATTTGGGCCCTCGCCTGATCGCCCTGATCTACCTGGGCATAGGGTTTTATGTGCTGTTCCGCCGCTGGACGGCGCCGAAATCCACCCACTTTTACGTTTTCTGCCTGGTTTCTTTCGTACTGTACTCGTTCCACTATACCGGCAAGCTCAACACTTTTGATTCCATCATCCTGTGGTCCAACGTGGTGGCTGGGCTGCTCCAGGCCGCATTCTTCCTGCACTTTGCGCTCACGTTTCCGGAAACACGCAAGCTCCTGGTAAAGCGCCCGTGGTTCATCGGAGTGATCTATCTGCCGGCAGTTGTGCTGCTTGGGACCAGAATGTTCGGCTTTACCCGTGAAGCCAGTGAGGCGTGGCTCTGGAACATGGATCGAGTGCAAATGTTCTATGAGACGCTTTACTTCATTGTGGCCGCAGGGGTGCTGTGGGGCAGCTATCGCAAGTCCAATACCCCATTGCAACAGCAGCAGATGAAGTGGATCTCCCGGGGGACCGTCCTGGCGATTACCCCGTATACGCTTTTCTTTGTAATTCCCTACCTGCTCGGGACCATGACCACGCCGGCCATCACCACGGCCATGAAGATTTCCGTGCTCTCGCTGGCGTTTCTGCCGCTCACGTTTGGCTACGCCATTGTGCGCTACCGCCTGATGGACGTGGACATTATCTTCAAACGCGGCGTTGCTTATACGGTGGCCACGGCTGCGATTGTCGGCGGATATTTTGTCGGCATCGGAATCCTGGCGGGTTCGATTACCACTAAGTTTCCGGGCGCGGGGACCTACGGCCTGATCGCGGTGATTATCATCACCGCGTTGATTTTCGAGCCGCTCAAAAACTGGATCCAGGAGCGGGTGGACAAGTTTTTCTACCGCAAACGTTACGACTACCGGCGCACGTTGATTGAATTCGGGCGCGAACTGAGTTCAGAGATGGACCTGAGCGCCATGCTGGCGTCCGTGATTGACCGGCTGTCCCGCACTTTGCTGGTCGACCGCATTGCCATTTTCATGACCGGTGGCGACAAAGCCGATGAATTCGTCATGGCCAAGTCCTTCGGCATCTCTTACAACGGCTCGCTCGATCTCAGCTTCCTGGTGGTGGAACGGCCGGAACAGTACGCCGGACACATCTTCTTTGACAACACACGCAAAGCGTTGCAGGAAAGCATGGCCGCGCGGGAAACCATCGCCAAGCTGAACTTGAACTATTACATTCCGTGCACGGTGCAGAACCGCACCATCGCCGTGATGGGCCTGGGCAAGACCATGGCCGGAGACTTCCTTTCCAGCGAAGACGTCGAATTGCTGGAGACCTTGGCCGGCTACATCGGCATTGCCATTCAGAATGCCCGCCTCTACGCCTCCCTGGAGCAGAAGGCCAGCGAATACGAACGACTGAAAGACTTTAACGAAAACATTGTTGAATCCATCAGCGTGGGCGTGCTGGCAGTGGACCTGGAAGACCGGATTGAATCGTGGAATTCGCAAATGGAAGTCATGTACGCCATGCCGCGGTCACAAGTTCTGGGAGAGCGGCTGAGCGAGGTTTTCCCCGCTTCATTCATGGAAGAGTTCTATCGCGTGCGGCAGAACCCCGGCATTCACAACATGTACAAGTTCCGGCTGAACACCCGCGCGCATGAAACCCGCATGGCCAACATCGCCATTGCGCCACTGGTGACCAGGAACTTCAGCGTGATCGGCCGGCTGATCATCGTGGATGACATTACCGAGCGCATTGATCTGGAGTCGCAGTTGAGCCAGGCGGAGAAGCTGTCTTCCATCGGCTTGCTGGCCGCGGGTGTGGCCCACGAAGTAAACACGCCTCTGGCCGTCATCTCCAGTTACGCGCAACTTCTCACCAAACAAATCAACGGCGATGACAAGCTTGGCCCCTTGCTCGAAAAAATCACGCGCCAGACTTTCCGCGCGTCAGAGATCGTAAACAACCTGCTGAATTTCTCGCGCACCAGTGCTACGGAATTCAGCGATATCAACTTAAACAAAACCATCGCCGAAACGCTTGCGCTGTTGGAGCACCAGTTCAGGACCTTCCACATCAAAGTCGTAACCGACCTGCATGAAGGACTGCCTTTGATCCACGGCAATGCGGGAAAATTGCAGCAGGTGTTTCTGAACCTTTTCCTGAACTCCAAAGACGCCATGGCTCCCAAAGGCGGCACGCTGCACATCAGTACCGCGAATGGCAACGGCGTCCAGGTCAGCATCAGCGATAGCGGCACCGGAATCGCACCCGAGCACATCAACAGAATTTACGATCCTTTCTTCACCACCAAGGCAGCGCCGCGGGAAGGCCAGTCACGCGGCACAGGCCTGGGTCTCTCGGTGACCTACGGGATCATCCAGGAGCATGCGGGCAAAATCCGCGTGGACTCCAACCCTGGCCAGGGCACTACTTTTCATCTTGAATTCCCCCTGATGAGGAAGGCAGTCAATGTCTGAAGCAGCGGTATTAATTCGACACCATGCAGAACTTACTACAGCCGGTTCTGTCCTCATTATTGATGACGAAGCCGCCATCCGCGAGTCGCTGGAAACCCTGCTGGAGTTTGAAGGCTACTCTGTGGAGTCGGCGGAAACCGGAGAGGAGGGGCTGGCCAAACTGGCCGAGCGTCCCTTTGACCTGGCCCTGCTTGATTTTGCTCTTCCTGACCGCAACGGCCTGGAAATTCTGGCGGACATACGCGCCCGTGATCCGCAACTGGCGGTGATCATGATTACCGCGTATGGCACCCTGGACAACGCTGTGCGCGCCATGCAGAAAGGGGCTACAAACTTCATCCAGAAGCCGTGGGACAATGAAAAACTTCTGGCCGACGTGCGCGCGGCCGTGGCCCGCCGGCGTGCGGAAGAGGAAAACGAACAGCTCAAACGCGCGTTCAAACAGCGCTACAATTTTGAGCACATCGTGGGCAAGAGCGAATCCATGCTCAGGATTTTTGATCTGGTCGGGCAGGTCGCGTCCAGCCGATCTACCGTGCTGATTCAGGGAGAGAGCGGGACCGGCAAAGAGCTTATCGCCAAGGCCATTCACGTCAACTCTCCGCGAAAGAGCCATCCCTTTGTGCCGGTCAATACCGGCTCCATGCCCGCGGACCTGCTGGAATCAACGTTGTTCGGCCATGTCAAAGGAGCATTCACCAGCGCTGTCTCTTCCAAGAAAGGCCTGTTTGAAGTGGCGGACGGCGGCACCATTTTCCTGGACGAGATCGGCACCATGAGCCTGGAGACCCAGGCCAAGATCCTGCGTGTGCTTCAGGACAGAAAATTCATGCATCTGGGCGGCGTGCAGGAACTCCAGGTGGATGTCCGGGTCATCGCCGCCACCAACATTGACTTGAACATTCTGGTCCGCGAAGGCAAGTTCCGTGAGGACCTGTTTTACCGTCTGAATGTAATCACCGTGGATCTGCCTTCTTTGCGCAGCCGCGCCGAAGACATTCCTCCTCTGGTCAACCATTTCCTGGCAAAATTTTCCGCGGAAAACGGCAAGTCCGTCCGCCAGGTCTCACCCGAGGCATTGCGCCCGCTGATGGACTACGCCTGGCCGGGCAACGTACGCGAACTGGAGAACGTGATTGAACGCGCCGTGGTGCTCTCCAATGGTCCCGTCATCGGGATTGAATTGATCCCCGACCACATCGTTGGCCGTGGCGCCGAAGGCAGGATGTTTGAGCACCGGCCGGATGCTTCACTGTTTGAAATCGTAGAAGCCTGCGAGCGCCGGCTGATCGTCAACATGCTGGAAAAGTGCAACTGGAACCAGACGGACGCGGCGGAGCGCTTCCATATTCCGCTTTCAACGTTGAATCAAAAAATCAAGCGGCTGACCATTGAAATCAAGAAGAAGGCAGCGGGGCGGGACTCTTGATTCTTCGCCGCATGATTCGCTGCCAGATCCGCAGCGACGCCAGCACGACGGCCATCGCATAGAAGCCGGCCATCGGTTTAAACGGCGTAACCACCATGGCAGCGATAAGAGCAGGCGGAAAGAACAGCAACCGCTGTCCGATGTCCCGGGACGCCTGTGGTTCATCGTCGCTGATCAAGTTCTTTCTCTTTGCCACCTGCCATTGCAAGGCCAGCAGGCACGCGGCAGCGAGCATGTTGCCAAAATAGATCTCCTCGGCCGCCACGTTGCGCAGAAAGTGGCCCAGCAGGGCGCAGGAAAACGGCAGCAGCGCAATCGACATCAGGAAAAGCAGGTTCAGCCACGCCAGAGCAAGCTGGATATGGCGAAAAAAATGGACTGCCAGATGATGGAGCGTCCAGAGCAGGCCGCAATAGATAAATGACACAAAAAAGCTGAAGAAGGCGGGAATCTCCTGCCCTAGCTTGTGCAAAAGCTCATGGCTGCTGATGGACTTGGGCATGTCAGGCACCTTGAGTTCCAGTACCAGCAAGGTCATGGAGATGGCAAAAATGCCGTCCGTCAGCGCCTCCATGCGTCCTTTGGAAAGGAGCACGTTGCGCGCGACGCGGCGTAGCGAAGTGTCGGAAGCGGTCACGCAGCAGATTGTATGAGATGGCTCCTGGGGAAGCAATCACGCAACAGCTTTGGGGCTGGGCACAAGCTCTGCTATATTGGCCTCCTGGATGGAAATCATCTCCCCTGTAGATTATGTGAAGCGCAGCTTGCTGGCCGTGCAGGAATACTCCCTGCTGTCCGTACGCTCGGTCACGAACCTCTTCCGCCATCCGCGTTATATTTCTGACGCCATTCAGCAAGCCGACCTGATCGGCGTGGGCTCGCTCCCCATTGTGGTGCTTACCGGCTTGTTTACCGGCATCGTTTTGGCCCTGAACACCTCCAAGACCTTGGAGAGATTTGGGTCTTTGTCGCTGACAGGCACGTTGGTTTCCTTCTCCATGGTGCGGGAGCTTGGCCCGGTGCTTACCAGCCTGATGGTGGCTGGACGCAACGCGTCAGGAATGGCCAGCGAACTCGGCTCCATGAAAGTGACCGAGCAGATTGACGCCATGCGCGCCCTCGGGACCGACCCCTACAAAAAACTGGTGACGCCGCGGGTCATCTCCACGGTGTTCATGATGTTCTTTCTCACTATCATTTCTGATCTGGTGGGCCTGGCGGGCGGATGGCTCATTTCCTTCGGTCTGCTCGGCCTGGACACGTATCAATATTGGAACAGCGCCTACCAGGCCCTTTCCTACAATGACGTAATCACCGGCCTCATCAAGCCACTGGTCTTTGGATTTATCATCGCTACCATCGGGTGCTATTACGGGATGAATACCAAAGGCGGCACGCAAGGCGTGGGCCGCGCGACCACGCAGGCCGTCGTGGCGTCCTCCGTGCTCATCCTTGCGGTCGATGCCGTCCTGACCCAGCTATTTATTTCATTCAAATAATCCAGTATGCAGCCTGACAGCCCACGCCCGGACACCGTTCACAAAGCGATTATTTTTGACGACGTCTCCATCGGCTTTGAAGACCTCACCGTGCTCAATGGCGTTTCCTTTGAGCTGCAACGCGGAGAGACCAAGGCCGTGCTCGGCGTCGCCGGATCCGGCAAGAGCACCATCCTGAAGATCTGTCTCGGCCTGATCAAGCCCGATCGCGGACACGTCTATGTTCTTGGGCATGACATTACCACCATGTCAGAAGAAGAGTTGTTCGATCTGCGCAACAAAGTCGGAATCGTCTTCCAGGAAAGCGCGCTCTTTGATTCTTTGACGGTGCGTGACAACGTGGCCTTCCGGCTGATGGAGGAAAAACTGCCGGAAGCGGAGATTGAAAAGAAGGTGCGTGAGGTCCTGAGCTTTGTGGAGATGGAAGATGCGATCGATAAGCTGCCCTCAGAGCTTTCCGGCGGCATGCGGCGCCGCGTGGGCATTGCCCGTGCCATCATCACGCAGCCGGAAGCGCTGCTCTATGACTCTCCTACCGGCGGCCTGGATCCGATTACCTCAACCACGATCATTGAACTGATCATGAAGCAGCGCGACGTCTACAAGACCAGCGCGCTGATGGTGAGCCATCGCCTGCAAGATGGCTTTACCCTGGCCAGCCATTTCTTTGATCCCGTGACCAAACACATGCAGCCGGTGGACGGCACGCCCCAGCGTGACATCCATACCAGCTTCATGATCCTGCGTGAAGGCAAAGTAATTTTCGCGGGAACGGCCCACGAACTTGGGCAGGTGGAAGACCCGTATATCAAGGAATACATTGCGTGAAGCCAGTGAACTCTGACGGCCCGCGTCTGGCGTTCAATCACCAGAATTTCCACCACGGCCTTTCTCTTTTACCTGCAATTGGATCAGCGAGCAGCAAGGACCTGTCAATCTTGAATGTTCGACAGTCTCCGTCTTCGCTCTCTGCCTCGTCGTGCTTAAAACCGACGATGCTTTTGGCCACCTGCAACGGTATTTCGAAGATGTAATCTATATCTGATTCCTCACCACCCGATTCTTTCTGTTTCTCGGTGAATTCCTTCGCAATTTCGGGATAGCCGTCCGGCAAAAGGCCAGATGTGCTGAGGTGTGAGTTGCCTTTTTGTGCATCATGCTCAATACGCCAGATCTGCGAACCATCTTGCCAGAATTCCGCGGCGCACCACATAACGTGCTCTTCAGCTGAGCAAGCAATAACCTCACAGTGGATTGAGAGCGATGTCAGAACATCCGCCCGCACGAATTTGTGCTGGCACTCGTTGATCAACAAGATGAACCAGCCGTTCGACGGAGTCATGCCAGTGAAATGAGTTTCTCCGGGTAAAGCCAACTCGTCGGTCGCCCTCAGCCCAAGACCTTCAAGCACGAGTGCAGCATATTTTTCCTTAACTGCCAGCCAGGATCCTGCGTAGCCCATTCTAAGAACCCCTTGCAAAACGAGGCATCAGGAAGCGGAATTTTCCTTGCGCCGGTGTCCAACATGTCGTTGTCCAACTTTCAACCTCCGGCAAGCGTTCTCGCGTTTGCATTTTGAAGGTATTTAGTTCGCGGCTTTTGCAGCTGCAGCCTTCTTCCGGGCTTCAATCCGGGCTTGAAATTTCTTGAGCTTCTGCTTCCCTAGCGGTCTCTTGGTCAGCTCTTCCAGATTCGCCAGGAAGTCAGGGATGTAGTCTTTGCGCAGATCATCCAGGTAGGGGCCGAACTTGGCAAACAGGAAAAACGGCTCGCCGTTGACTGCGAGGAAAAGGTCTTCCTGAACAGATCCGTGCAAGACCATGGCGGCAGCCATGTCCCAGTAGCTGAGGCATTGCCGCGCCCAGGAGTTGCGCTCACTGCCGAACTCCGCGAACAAGGCCTTGAATTCATCGTTGCTCTGGGGCCAGAATTCTACAGCCATGAACTTGCGCGCCGCGCGCATGACTGGTTCGCGACGGAGGTCGTAAAGCTGCATCAAAATCTGAGCGTCTTGTGCGGATGCCTTTTTTCTTTTTGCCATGAAATGTCTCCTTGGAGTGCGGGGATTATTTTATCTGATCTTGGCGAATGCGTTTGTGATCGGGCGGAAAGTCTCTGCGGAGATTGCGGAAGGCCTTCCAATCTCGGCTTTATTATAGCCACAGCAGGTATCAGGGCACGGGTTCAGCCGGGCCATAAAGAAGTAATAATAATGATTTCGGTTTTGAAGTAGAGAACTCCCTATATGCTTCAGAAACAGAAGACGACGCAGCCGAGGGCGGCTACGCTCCACAAAGTTTTCATCCTAACCGGCCTTACACCCTGGCCAGCGCGACGCTGAACCACTGCTCGGGATCGGTCCAACTTTTTTCCAGCCGGCAGCCGCTCATGCGCAAAAGCCGTGAGATGGAACCGGAAGAAAACTTGTAGCTGTTCTCGGTGTGCATGCGTTCGCCGGCGGAGAAATGGAAAACCCGGCGCAAGTCCTCAACCCAGACCGTATGCTGGCGGAGGCTTTCCAGGTGCATCTCAATCCGCGACATTCGCCGGTTCCACAACGCTACGTGCTGAAATAATGACAAATCAAAGTTGCCGCCCAGTTCCCTGTTGATGCGCGCCAGCAGGTTTTTATTGAAGGCGGCGGTCACGCCTTGGGCGTCGTTATAAGCGGCGTGGAGAACACCGGCATCTTTAACCAGATCAAAGCCGATCAGCAGCGCGTCACCGGGCTGGAGCGAACGGCGCAAACGTTGCAGAAATTCCCTGGCTTCCTGCGGCTCGAAGTTGCCGATGCTTGAGCCGATGAAGAGCACCAGCTTGCGTCCGGGCAGCGATTTTAAATCGGGCAAGTGGTAAGAATAGTCGGCCACAATGGGGCTGACATGCAGGCGCGGAAAATCGCCGTTCAAGCTGCGAAGCGCGCCCTGAAGCGCCGAGGACGAGACGTCTACGGGATAGAATTCCGCGCGCAGTTGCCGACGCAGCAGTGCATCCAGCAATACGCGTGTCTTGCTGGCGCTTCCCGCTCCCAGTTCGACGATGGTCAGGTTGCTTCCCGCTTGCAAGATGATCTCAGCGGCGTACTCCTGTAGGATGCCGCGTTCGGTGCGCGTGGGATAGTACTCTGGCGTCTCCGTAATCTGCTCAAACAGGCGCGAACCTTCCGCGTCATAAAACAGTTTGGGAGGAAGCTGCTTGGGCTGGGCGCTCAGGCCCCGCAGTACATCTTCCGCGATTGGGCTGGAGAGAACTGCCGGGTTCTTAATTGCCGTCATCAGCGAGCCTTATGCCGGAGAACTGCCAGCGCGTTTCCGGGGGAAAGAAATTGCGATAGCTGGCACGAATGTGGGAGCGCGGCGTTACGCAAGAGCCTCCGCGCAGGACCATCTGGTTGCTCATGAACTTGGCGTTGTATTCACCCAACGCTCCGGCAGCGGGCTTGTAGCCGGGATAAGGAAGGAAAGCGCTGGCAGTCCACTCCCACACGTCGCCGAAGATCTGCAAAGGGCCTTCTTCTTTTGCCGGCACGGCTGCTCCGGGATGGAACCGTCCGTTTTCCAGCAGATTGCCCTGGATCGTGAGCTTGGCCGCAGCGACCTCCCATTCAAATTCGGTAGGCAGGCGTGCTCCGGCCCAGCGGGCAAAAGCCTCGGCTTCGTAGTAACTGACGTGGCAGACCGGTTCGGTCTCCTCCACTTTCCTCATGCCGGAGCAGGTGAACTGGTGCCAGTGGTCGCCAACTTTTTCCCAATAGAGCGGCGCGTTCCAGTGGTGCGCTTGTACGGTCTTCCAGCCTTCTGAGAGCCAGAGCTCCGGACGCGCGTAACCACGGTCTTCCATAAACGAAAGATATTCTCCGCAGGTGGCCAGGCGCATGCCAAAGCGAAACGGCCGCACAAAGACCTTGTGGCGTGAAGCTTCATTGTCAAAACAAAAGGCGCCGTCTTCCGCGCCAACTTCGTATAGCCCTTCAGGATAGAGCTGTGGCTTCTGCTGCGGGACAGCGCTCGAAGCAGGTGCAGCGGCCGTCGAGGGATGATAGGCAGGGCGGAGCGGGTTGGTCCAGAACGCGTGTTTGATGTCCGTAACCAGCAGCTCCTGATGTTGCTGCTCATGATTCAATCCCAGCGTCACCAGTTTCTGCACCGCGTCGGCAACACCTTTGGACGGAAGCAGCTTGAGCATGTGCTCGTCCACGTGGGCGCGGTACTTTCGGATTTCTTCCAGCGTGGGGCGGGAAAACGTGCTGCGAATCGCTTTGTCCGGCTGCTGGCCGACGGCGTTGTAGTAGGAGTTAAAAAGATCACGAAACTTAGGATGAAAAGGGCCATAGCCGGGGAGATGGGCGGAAAGAACAAACGTTTCAAAGAACCAGCTTGTATGTGCCTGGTGCCACTTGGCCGGACTTGCCTCCGGACACGACTGTATCATCTGATCTTCAGCGCTGAGCAACGCGGCCAATGCCACCGTTTGTTGACGCACCGCGGTAAATTGTTTACCAAGCATTTCAGCGGCCCGCTCCTCCGGCGAAGCGGGAGGAAAAGTTAAAACGGACTTAAGATGGGCCATGGTTATTTTCCCGCCAGCAAAAGCAGAGCTAGGGCAGACATACTAAACGGTTGGGCAGCAAATTGCACTCTTTACCTGAGTGAAATCTCATCTTTCATAAGATGATTGTCATAAGATGCCTGGACATGATCTAAAGATTCGGCCCGCCCAAAGGAAATCTTTCGCAAGTCCTATGCTTGCTCCAGTTTGCGCCAGGTTTCGCGGTCAGGATGTTAAGAGAAAGGAATGTCCGCATGCGCCATTTTTTGCGGCCATTCGCCGGAGATCCAAGGAATGAAGGGGTTGCAGCAAGCGCCGGAACCCCGCTACTTGGAGCGGGCTGAGTCTGGATGCCGGCTCAGCGCTCGCTTGAGCCGGGAGAAGTTGCGCGCAAACCAGTTGCGGCGATGGGCGGGAGGCTCCAACTGTGAAGGCGCGGACGAATCAGTTGCGGCAGCAGGCGAGACGCTCCGGCCTAGATAAACGGGATTGTCAAGATAAACGGGATTGTAAAAATAAATGGGATCGTATGTGTTGGCCACCCTTCCCTCGGTGGTATCTATAAGCGGGGCTTCGCTTGGCGCGTCAATCGCCGTGACCACGTCGCCTATGGGAAAAAATGTGGTGCCGACAAAGTGGTCCTTGCCTTGAATCACAATTATGTTGCCTATGGTAAGGGGCTTGAAACCTTTTCGTGAGATCTCAACCCAATAGGCCCCGGTTGGCAGAAGGTCCACCCGGAAGAAGCCTGAGCTGTCAGTGGTGGTTCTGAAAAAGATTCCTGTTAATGCGTTCCGCGCCTCTACGTCCGCGCCGGAGACGAACGCGCCATGAGGGTCGGTCACGCGGCCTGAAATCGACCCGTTTGTAACCTGGCCCACAGAGGGAATACAGCACGCCAGAGCCAACGCAGCCACCCATAGAGGGACGGCGCAAAGGAAGCTGACAATCTTTGCTCGCGAAGGCGCACATGTTGGGACCCAGCACATAGGCTCTTCTGCTCCTTCCCAAGGAACGAGCGTGCGCCATCTTTTTGCGCCAAAGAATCGGTTTTTCCGGCATAGAAGCATGAGGGTGGAAAACCGTTACTCATAGCCCTGTGCACCCGCGTCGGCAGTCCAACTATCATCGTGCCTCTGTCACTCTGGGGGGCGCAGTGAACTGGATCGCTACCCCAACATGCGACTGCAAGCGGGCAAACCGGGCACGCAACCAGGACAGCAAAAATCGCCCAGGCAGCCTGCCATTTGATGTATTGTCAGGATGTGCCGCCGCCCTCTCGAATCATTTTCCACGTTGATATGGACGCTTTTTTTGTCTCCGTGGAAGAGCTGTCCGATCCATCGCTCAAAGGCAAAGCTGTGGTTGTGGGCGGGCAGCGCAACGAGCGTGGAGTGGTTTCCGCCGCGTCGTATGAGGCGCGAAAGTTCGGCGTACATTCAGCCCTGCCCTTGCGCACCGCGGCCAAGCTTTGCCCGCACGCCATATTTCTGGACGGCCATCCGGAGCTTTACCGCGAATCCTCACAAAAGGCGCGAAAGGTACTTGAGAGTTTTTCGCCCGCCGTGGAGATGGCCTCCATCGATGAAGCTTATCTGGACATGACCGGAACGGAGAGGCTGCATGGGCCCCCGCTCGGTTCCGCGCACAAGCTCCATCAGCAGATGAAGGAGCGCACCGGGCTGAACTGCTCCGTCGGGATCGGCAGCTCAAGGCTTATGGCCAAAATCTGTTCGGACAAGGCCAAACCCAACGGCGTCCTTTATGTGTTGCCTGGACAAGAACAGAGTTTTCTGGCGCCGCTGGATGTAGGGAAAATTCCGGGCGTCGGCAAAGTTACCAAAGCACGTCTGAACCAGATAGGCATTATTCATATCGGTGATCTGCTGCGCGTAGAAGAATCCGTCTTACTGCAAAACTTTGGCAAGTGGGGCGCGGCTCTGGCCGGCAAAGCCCGCGGAGAAGATGCCGGGGCCTGGTTTGAAGGCGAGGTTGGCGAAGAGTGGCTGGCTAAATCGATCAGCCATGAACATACTTTTAACCAGGACACAGCCGACCGGGAGAAGCTGGAATCCACGCTGGCACGCCTTTCCGAGATGGTAGGACGGCGGTTGCGCGAGCAGAATTTTTCCGCGCGCACACTTCAGCTCAAGCTTCGTTACTCCGACTTCAGCACTATCACCCGGGCGCATTCCCTGCCCAACCCAACGCAAGCAGACACGGAGATTTTTTCCACCGCCGGCAAGCTGTTCCGCGACAACTGGAAGACCGGCCGTGCGATCCGCCTGCTGGGCGTACAGGCTTCCAACTTTGAAGACACCCCGGAACAAATGAATTTGCTGGAAGGCGGCACGCGGCAAAAATGGGCGCGGGCCCTCTCTGCGTCTGACCGGTTGCGCGATAAATATGGGGATTCAACAATCTTCCTGGCCAAGACCATGGGCGGCACTTTCCGGGAACGAGTCCATGAAAACCCGGCGGAAAAACCGGACAAGAAGAAGTAATCAAGCCTAAGCGATAGAAAACAAAGGCTACCTAATCCTCAGCCATCTTGATTCATGAAAAATAAATATCATCTTGAGAAGATAAACAGTGGTACTTTTATCTGCATCGCTAGAAAAAGAGTTAATCCAGCTTTTATATATTATTTTTTCCTTAAGCGTTTCGCCAGATCAATTGACTTTCAAGTAGCAGTCCTTCAGCTTGTTAAGCTGGCTCTCAAGTAAAACTAGGAACCACAAACCTGTTCTATGTCTGCTCGATTTGAAGAAGTATTAGTTTTTGCCGTGATGAGCATCCTGGTAGCGCTCTTTGCCTGGATCTACTTGCGTGACCGCCAGACAAGAATCGGATTATGGATGATGGGCTGGATCGCCATCTTCATTCACTTTGCCGTTCCCGTCGCTGATGATTTCCTGCCTTGGTTGAAGCCATTTACGGGGTGGATCCGAGTTGCCACTCTGATCGTGGCGGGGACCTGTTTCCTGCTTTCTGTCTCTGAGGTTTTTGCCAGGAAACAACGGCGTATTGCCTTTGCTTTCGCAATTACCGGCGCTTCTCTGCTTTATCTAACGGGCATGGCAGTCCATACCCGTCATCTCTGGTTTTATGCGGCACTACTGCTGGTAAGCAACGTGTACGCCGCGATCCAAGCTCTTCATTTTTACGGATGGAAAAGCGCGTACCTGTATTCCCTCTGGCTGTTACTGCCGTACGGAGGCTGGACTATTTTTCAGGCGCTCCACGGGCACCCCGTCGATGGACTGAATTTTTATCTTTTCGGCTTTTTTCTCGTGACCGGACTGGTCTACTTCCGCCACTTCCGCAGATTCACTCCTGGCGTCATCGCCACTTCGGTCTCGTTTCTGGCGTGGGGTAGTGTCTTTCCCGCGGCCACCTTTATGGCCGCTCATCACGTGGGTCCCGATCTGAGAAGTTTTTTCTGGGACTTGCCTAAATTTTTTGTGGCTTTCGGCATGATTCTGACGTTGTTTGAGACCCAGGCGGAGGCCGCCACTTCCCTGGCCCGGCAATACCAGGTTTTGTTTGAGAACAATCTGGCCGCGGTCTACGTCTCTACCTTTGAAGGCAAATTGCTCCAGTGCAACAGCGCGTTCATAAAAATGTATGGCTTTCGCTCCAAAGAAGATGCACTCGCGCAGCCGGCAGTGTCTCTTTACTCCCATCCGGGGGAGAGGGAGCAGTTCTTGAATGATTTGGGCCGGCAGGGCCAGGTGCTCGATTTCGAATGCACCCAGTGCAAGAAAGATGGGACCCTGTTTTGGATCTTGGAGCGCGCCACGATTGTCACTGACGCGGAAGGCCAGTGTTTTATTGAAGGCACGGCCATTGACATTACCGAACGCAAGCAAGTGGAAACGGCTCTCAAACAGTCAGAAGAAAGGTTCGCCACCATCTTTCGCCAGAGCCCGATGGGTTGCGCCATCCTGTCGTTAGAAGGCATTTTCCTGGATGTAAATGAGAACATGCTCCGGGTCCTGGCGCTGCCGGCGGAAAAAGTGCTCGGCAAAAAAGGGATAGACCTGGGCCTGTGGAAGTCCCAGCAGTCCCGCGACCAGTTCTATCAAAAGTTGCGGGCGGAAGGGTCGGTGCAGAATTTAGAAGTCGATTTCAAAGACGCCGCTGGCAACAGGCATACGGGGCTCTATTTCGCCGCGCTTGTACGCATTGACGGAAGGGAATGTATTTTCGGGATGATGCTCGACCAGACCGAAGAACGCGAGATGGAGGCAAAGTTTCTCCAGTCGCAGAAAATGGAGGCCATCGGCCGGCTGGCCGGCGGTGTGGCCCATGACTTCAACAACCTGCTAGGTGTAATTGGCGGCTATGCTGAATTGCTGGAGTCAAAGCTGGACGGGAACGAGAATTTTCGCCGCTATTGCAGCAAAATCATTGACACCACACAACGCGCCAGCGGGCTGACGCAACAGTTGCTCACATTCAGCCGCAAAGAAATCAGCCAGCCTCTGCCCTTGCAGCCCGACCAGGCCATCCGTGAGATGGCCGGAATCTTGCCTCGGCTCATCGGAGAGGACATTGAGCTGTCCGTCAACTTGCGCGCCCGCGGAACCGTGGTGATCGATAAAACCCACTTCGAACAGATCATTTTCAACATCGCCATCAATGCGCGGGACGCAATGTCCGGCGGAGGGCAGATCTTCATCGAGACAGAAGACATCCTCCGTCCTGTTCTCACCTCGTCCGGCAAGGTCGTCATCGGCCAGTACATTGCCATCCGCATCCGCGATACCGGGTCAGGAATGGACGAAGAAACCCGCATCCATGCCTTTGAACCTTTCTACACCACCAAAGAAATGGGACGAGGGACCGGGCTGGGACTGGCCACGGTTTATGGAATCGTGCATCAGTGCCTGGGAGAAATCAGCATTGAATCGCAGCCCCGGAAAGGGACGCAAATCACCATACTGCTGCCCACCATCGGAGAGGTAGGATCAGCAATGAACGAAGGACCGGACCTGGAAGTGAAAAGAGGCGTTGGGTCCATTCTCCTGGTGGAAGACGAAGTTGAACTGCGCGACGCCAACGCGGAGTACCTGACCTCCCTGGGCTACTCCGTTCTTTGTGCCGGCAGCGGCCCGGAGGCCCTCCGGCTCGCCATTGAGGCCGACCAGATTGACCTGGTCATCAGCGATGTGGTGATGCCCAAAATGAACGGACGTGAGTTCGCCGACCGGCTGCTCAAGCTTCGCCCCACGGCTAAACTGCTTTTTGTTTCCGGATACGCGGCGGATGTGGTCCTACAGACGGGAATTTCCGGCCAGGGCATGCCGTTTCTCCAGAAGCCGTACTCGTTGAAACAGCTCGGCAGCAAAGTTAACTCTCTTTTGCCCGTGCTGGCCAAGTAAATTCCTCTGTGCAGCCGCTAGGAAGCCTCTTCCGCTAAATCGTGTGACTCCGCCTGCAATTTCAATTTCATCGGCAGCCAGCCGCGGACCACAATATAAAGCACAGGAATGATAAAGAGGTTCAGGAAGGTCGAGATAATCATGCCTCCAAACACTGTGGTTCCCACAGAATGCCGTCCCGCGGAGCCGGCGCCGGTAGCGAAGACCAGCGGCAGCACGCCCAGAATGAACGCGATCGAGGTCATCAGGATGGGCCGCAACCGCAGCCGGGCCGCCTCGATGGCCGATTCCACCAACCCCATTCCTTTGTGCTGCAATTGCTCGGCAAATTCCACGATCAAGATGGCGTTCTTGCTGGCCAGGCCGATCAGCATGACCAAACCGATCTGGCAGTAAACGTCATTCTGCAAACCGCGCAGGAACTGCGCCCCCAGAGCGCCCAGCATGGCCATAGGCACGGCCAGAAGAATAATGAAGGGCAGCACAAAACTCTCATACTGCGCGGAGAGCGTGAGATAGACTACCAGCAACCCCAGCCCAAAGAGCATCAGCGACTGCGAGCCGGACTGTATCTCTTCCAGCGAGATGCCGGTCCACTGGTAAGAGTAGCCCTGGGGCAGAGTTTCTTGGGCAACTTGTTCCATGGCCTGGATGGCCTGGCCGGAGCTGTATCCTGGGGCAGCGCTGCCGTCAATCTCAACACTACGGAAAAGATTGTAGTGGTTAATGATGCTGGCGTTGGTGCCTTCCTTGACGGTAACCAGATTGTCGAGTGAGACCATGTGCCCGTCATCCGAGCGGACATAAAACTGCCGCAGGTCGCGTGGCTGCGAGCGGAACTGCTGGTCGGCCTGGACCATCACGCGATAGGAACGGTTGTTGAAATCGAAATCATTGACATACTGCGAGCCCATGTAAATCTGCAAGGCGGAGGTGATCTGCCCGAAGGGCACGTTCAGGCTCTTGGCCTTCTCGCGGTCAATGGTGACGACAAACTGGGGATCGCGCGCGGTGAAGGTGCTGAACAGCCCGGCCAGTTCCTTGCGCTGTCCGGCCTTGGCGATGAACTGATGGAGTGTGTCTTCCATTTCGTCCAGATTGCCTCCACCGGTCTGCTGCAACACGAAGGCAAAGCCTCCAAAATTTCCCAGCCCTTGAATCGCCGGCGGAGCGAAAGGAATTACAAAAGCCTCATTGATACTCATCAGCTGTCCGCGGATTGCGTTCAGCACGCCGGTGGCGCTATGCTCCGCGCCCTTGCGTTCACTCACGTCTTTTAAACTGGCAAAAATAATTCCCTGGTTGGACGCGCTTCCCGCAAAACTGAATCCCGGCACGGAGAACACACCTTGGACGTCATGGTTGTCGCTGACAATGGCTGCGGCCCGGTCCATGACCTTGGTGGTGTACTGCAACGATGCCCCGGGCGGCGCCTGCACGATGACAAAAAAGTATCCCTGATCTTCCTGCGGAACAAAGCTGGTAGGAACGATCTGGTAAAGATAGTAGGTACCGCCCAAAGCGAGGAAGAAAATAAGAACCACCGCAACTTTCCATTCCGCCAGCCCGTGCAGCAACCGCTGATAGGCGGAAGTCGCGCCGCGAATCACCGCGTTGATGGCGGTAAAGAAACGGTTCTTGGGGCGGTCCGAGTGCCGCAACAACAATGCCGAAAGCGCCGGCGAAAGCGTAAGAGCATTGAACGCCGAAATGGCGATGGAAAATGCGATGGTCAGCGCAAACTGCTGGTACAGCCGGCCGGTGCTCCCAGGGAACAGTGAAACGGGAAGGAAGACGGCGATCAACACCAGTGACGTGGCGACCACCGCGCCGGTAACTTCCTTCATGCCGATCTGCGTGGCTTCGCGCGCGTCGCGTATTCCTTCTTCTATATGGCGTTCTACGTTTTCAATAACGACGATGGCGTCGTCCACTACCAGCCCGGTCGCCAGCGTGATGCCGAACAGCGTCAGCGTGTTGATGGAAAAGCCGAAGAGCTTGGCAAAGATAAATGTCCCTATCAGGGACACAGGGATCGTGATCGCCGGAATGATGGTGCTGCGCCATCCCTGGAGAAAAAGGAAGATCACCAGGATCACGATGAGGATTGCTTCCACCAGAGTTTTGAGCACTTCACGGATCGATTCCGCCACTGCACGGGTGGTATCAAACGCGACCTGATACTTCAACCCCGGCGGAAAACGTTTTGCCAGTTGCGCTACCGCCGCCTGGACTTCGCGGTCCACTTCCAGGGCGTTGGCGTTGGAAAGCTGTAGGACGCCCAGCCCCATGGCGTCCACGCCGTTGTAGCGAAGCTGGCCGCCGTAACTTTCCGCGCCCAGTTCGGCGCGGCCGATATCACGCAGCTCAATCAAAGATCCGCTGGCCGTGCGCTTGACTACAATGTGCTCGAATTCCTTGGGATCGGTCAACCGTCCTACGGCGCGCACACTGACCTGATAGGCCTGCGACGCGGGTGCAGGCTGCTGCCCTACCTGGCCAGCGGCCACCTGCACATTCTGCTCGCGTAAAGCGCTGGTCACGTCAGAGGCGGTCAGATTGCGGGCGGCCAACCGCACTGGGTCGAGCCAGAGCCGCATGGAATATTTCCGTTCGCCAAAAATAATTACGTTGCCCACGCCCTTCACGCGTTTGATGGCGTCGCGGACATAAAGATCAAGGTAGTTGCTGATAAACAGACTGTCATACTGGTTTTTGTCAGCATAAAATCCAAACGCCACAACAAATGAACCGGTATTTTTTCCGATGCCCACGCCGGTGGTCTGCACTTCAATGGGCAGGCGTCCCAGCGCGGTGGAAGCGCGGTTTTGCACATCGACGGCGGCAACGTCCAGGTTGCGGTCCAGATCAAAGGTGGCGCTGATGGCGCTGGTGCCGTCATTGCCGCTGGTGGAGCTTATATAGCGCATGCCTTCCGTGCCGTTAATGGCCTGCTCCAGCAACGTGGTCACGCTGGTCTCCACCGCCTGAGAGTTCGCGCCGGTGTAGCCCGCAGACACCGTCACCGTGGGGGGCGTCAGGTTGGGATATTGCGCGATCGGCAACGTGGGGATGGCCACAGCGCCGGCCAAAACAATCAGCAACGAACATACGGTAGCAAAGACGGGCCTGCGAATGAAAAAATTGACCATTTGAAGTAATTCCTAAAAATTACCGCGAATCAAAGCGGATGGACGTGGATGAATTGAATGCTGACCAGCGGCTATCTGGCTGGTCCGCGGTAAATGTTCTTCGCGTTACGACTGCGGAATTACCGGCATGCCGTCCGCCAGAATCTGCACATTGGTGATAATCACCTTGTCACCCGGTTGAATGCCATCCAATACAACGTAATCATTGCCCACCAGGTCGCCCACCTGGATGACCCGCTGCTTGGCCACGGCTTGCTGCCCCTGGCCTTCCGCCACAAAGGCAAAAAGTTTTCCGCTGAGCCGCGTAACCGCGATGATGGGAATGACCGGCGCTTTGCGCTCCGACCATACCACCCGAGCGTGCACCTGCTGAGCATTGCGGAATTTCAGCTCCCCATTGGGCACCTGGGTCTTGAGCAACAGCGTTTGCGAATCGGTGTCTACCTGCGGCGAGATGAAAAAGACTTTGGTGCGGAGCATCGGCTTGCCTTCGTCATCCACAATGTCCACCGTCATGCCCGCATGCGCGGCCTTGGCCTTCTCCGCCGGAACATAGACGTACGCTTCCAGGGGGCCGCCATGGTCCAGCGTGGTGAGCATGGACTGGTTGGTAACGTGGTCGCCCACGCGGACCGGCACATCGCCAATCATGCCATCCACCGGCGCTCGCACCGTGTAATAGCGGAGCTGGGCCTGTTGCTCGCGGATGCTTGCATGCAAGGCCTCCGCGTCGGCCTTGGCGGCATCATAGGCGTTTTGCGCCTGGTCCAGGTCAGCTTGGGAAATCACGCCGGCAGCCGCCAGCTTCTTCTTGCGCTCCAGGTCCACCGCGTATTGCTGCATGACAGCCTGTTTGGATTTGTAGGTTGCTTCCTGATTGTTGACCGTGGCTTCCTGTTTCCGCGGATCGATCTCCAGAATGGGCGCGCCGGCCGCAACGCGCTGGCCGGAAGTCACAAAAATTTTGACGATATCGCCTTCCACCTGCGGTTGCAGCGCGGAAGCAGTGCGCGACTTCAAAGTCGCCAGGTAATCGGTGTATTGCGGCACCATCTGCGCCTGGGCTGTGATCACCTTGACCGGGAATGCCTGTGGCCCCGTAGGCGTTCCTGCGCTGGCGCCTTTTCCGCAGCCTATAGAAAGGGACAAAGCCCCTAGAACAACGATTGCCGGTACTATTGCCTTCCGCCTGGTCATCTTCTCCTTGGCCCTTGTCTTTGGCTCATCTGTAATGCGTTATGTTAACTAAAAATTGGATTAGCGCGACAGCGCTGCTGATTTAATTTAGACGGACAAAGGGCACGGTTGTTTTAAATTCCCCGGCAATGCTGCCCGGATTTTCTGTCAGATCTTGTCCAGCAGAATCCAAAAGTGCTCGTTTCCTATCGAGTCTGCGCGTAGCGCTCGGCTATTGCCAAGCCTCAATGCTCTCCAAAGGCGAACAATATTCGAATATTGATGATAAAACAAGGAAAAAATGCCTGGGTGTGTAAAAGTCCGCGAAAACGCGTGCCCGCATCGACGGAAGCTCTGGCGTTACTGGGTTTGTCCGAGTAGATTATAGGCAATTCTCGTTTGTCGCCCATAGTTGCCTTGTGGACCTCGGCGATCTCTATATAAGCCGGAGCCGATGGATTGATCCGCCGCCCGTCGCATAAATAACGGGCCCGGTTTGCGATTACCAATGTAAGCAGCGGAAAGACAGTTTTCGGTGTGGAATATCAAGATGGCATTCGTGTTCAGCAATCCGTGGTGGCTGGATCGCTACGCATGGCAGATCGTCTCCCTCCTGTGCTTAAGCCAGGGATTGCTGATCGCCGGGCTCTTGCTTCAGCGCCGGCGGAGGCGACAAGTGGAAGAGAGGCTCCAGCGGCACCGAGCAACCGCGGAGGCAGTCATCCAGAGCCTGCCCGTGCTTTTTTACCTGAGTGACGAGACCGCCACGCTCTTTCGCTGGAACAAGGCCATGGAAAAAGTCTCTGGGTACACCCCTTCTGAAATCGCTGTCATGAAGGCTTCTGACTTTATTGCTGATCCGGACCAAAGCGCTTATCAGCAAATGGTGCAGGAAGTCCTGGCAACAGGTGAGTCCCATGTGGAAGCATCTTTTCTGACAAAAAGCGGCAACCGGATTTCTTACTACTTCACGGAAGTCCTGGTCCGAATCAATGGCAAGCCGTATCGCGCGGGCCTGGGGATGGACCTCACCGAACGCAAGGAATCTGAACAAGCGCTGCGGGACATACAGCAGCGGCAGCAGTTGATGCTCAACCAAATGCCCGCTATTTTGTGGACGATCGATCCTCAGTTGCGCTTCACCTCAAGCATGGGCGCGGCACTTAAGAACCTGCGCCTGAAGCCCGGACAGACGAACGGCATGAACCTGTTCGAATTCTTCCGCGGCCAGGAGTGCCTGGATGTCTCCATCGCGTCGCACAAGAAAGCACTCTCCGGCGAGTCAGCCAGTTATGAGCTGCTGTGGAAGGACCGGGGATATACAAACTACGTTGAGCCTCTGCGGAACGAGGACGGAGTAATCACGGGCGTGATTGGCATTGGGCTGGACATCACCGAACGCAGGCAAGCAGAGGAGGCCCTGCGGGAGGCAAAAAAAACGGCGGAGGCAGCTACCCGGGCCAAAAGCGAATTTCTGGCCAACATGAGCCATGAAATTCGCACGCCTCTGAACGGCGTGATGGGCCTGCTGGAACTCGCCCAGCAAACCCGCATTGACCCTGAACAAAAAGAGCTGATCCGCATGGCCCGCGATTCCGCGGATGCCCTTCTCGTGGTCCTGAGCGATGTTCTGGATTTCTCCAAGATTGAAGCCGGCAAGTTGTTTCTGGAGCAAGCGGAATTTGATCTGGCGGAAGCCGTGGCCGTCGCGACGCAGACCATGACCACGCGCGCACACCAGAAAAACCTGGAGCTCTCTTATTACGTTTCCCCGCGGATTTCCTGGCGTCCTGTGGGCGACTCTACCCGGCTCAAACAGGTGCTGATGAACCTGCTGGCCAATGCCATCAAGTTTACCGAACGTGGCGAAGTGGTGCTTCGCGTCGAAAACGGAGAACAAACCGCGGAACAAGCCACGCTGAAATTTTCCGTATCAGACACGGGCATCGGCATCGCGCACGATCAGCAACAGGCGATCTTCAGTGCCTTTTCCCAAGCGGACAACTCAACCACCAGAAGGTTCGGCGGCACTGGATTGGGCCTGACGATTTGTGCTCGCATTGTAGACATGATGGGCGGCAGAATTTGGGTGGAGAGCGAACCCGGAAAAGGTTCCACGTTTTTCTTTACCGCGAAGCTAGGCGTGGGGCCGTCCCAGAGCATCCATCAGAATGGCGCGGAACAGAATGGCGCGGAAAAAGATACGGAAGAAAAAAAGAATGTTGCGGCAGTCGCGCCGGCCAATTCCCTGGGCCGGCTGAAAGTTCTGCTGGCGGAAGATAACCACATCAACCAGGAAGTTGCGGTGCGCATGCTGGAGCGCATGGGACACGCGGTGACCGTGGTCGCCACCGGCAAAGACGCCGTTGAGCAGATTCAGCGCCAGCGTTTTGACCTTGTTCTCATGGATGTGCACATGCCGGAGATGGATGGCTATGAAGCCACAACCGCCATTCGCGCATGGGAAAAGCACCGCGGAGTCCACACTGCCATCATCGCCACCACAGCCAACGCCATGCAAGGCGACCGTGAGGCCTGCCTGGACGCGGGGATGGATGGATATCTTTCCAAACCAGTCAGCCGGACAGCGCTGGAAAATGCCATTCACCAGACTGTGCGTACGGACGCGTCAAAAAAGTCCGGTGTCCAGAGCTGTTAGACGTAACCCGTTTCCCCTCGAACCGATGACGGACGCGGCGATGGAATCTCTGAAGAAAAGCGAAGCTACGGTTTGAGCATGAAGGAAATCGGCCGCGTTGACGTTGCTGTCAGCGCGGCCGGTTTTTATTGATCTTCAATTAGAAGTCAAAACGCAATCCAAGTTGCATCAGCCGGGAATTGCCATTCATGCTGGTGATTTTTCCGGCAGACGATGAGCCCAGGTTGGAAACAGGCAGACTAAAGTTGGGATGGTTAAACACATTGAAGAAATCCGTGCGTATCTGGAACTTCTTGCCTTCCGTCACGGCAAAACTCTTTTGCACTGAGAAGTCGAAGTCCGTATAACCAGGTCCGTAGAACGCATTGCGGCCCATATTCCCGACATTCCCAGCGCCCGGGTTAGAGAAATAGCAGGGGCTTGCGGGGCATAGAGTCGTAGGAAAGGCATGGGCCGGATCACCGTAGTTGAATGTCAAAGGGGTATTACCGGCATTGGGCCGGTCACTAAACTGGTTGAATCCGCTGAAGTCTGTGCCGGTATTGGCAAAAATCGTGAACGGGTTGCCGCTATGTACGTTGGTAATGCCGGCAATGTTCCATCCGCCCAGGAACTGCTCCAGGACCGGGCCAGCGTCGCGCATAAACGCCCTTCCTTTGCCAAAAGGCAGTTCATACAAATAGGCGGCCACCAGTTGGTGGCGCACATCAAAAGCCGAGGGGCCATAATCCGCTCGTGGGTTTCTTGAATCGGCAAAGATTCCCGTCTCGCCCGTGCTGCCGAAGAATGCCGAGTTATTGTCCAAAGATTTGCTGTAGGTGTAGGAAGCCTGTAGCGACAAGCCGTGGCTCGGTCTTTTCTTCATGCTCAGAATCATTCCGTTGTAGTTGGAATTGCTGCCAAACGCCCCAATGGGCAGGCCGGCGTATTGTGGGAATGGAAAGACCCGCTGGTTCGGCGTGGAGCTGCCACTCTTGGTGGGATCAACAACATTGACCGTTGGTTCGTTGGCATCAAGAAACACGCCCAGCCTGCGGCCCTGAGTGCCGACGTAAGAAGCCTCTACCACGAACTCCCTTCCGATCTGGCGCTCGATTTCCAAAGCATAGTTCATGGCATAAGCGGTCTTGCCGGTTGTGTCCCAGGCGTTGAAGCCAAGGATTCCCCGGCTGCCGCCTGCAACCGTTGCATCGGATGCAAACATAAGGCGGTTTTGATTCAGCGCGGTTGCCCAGGTGTAAACGCTGTTGGGTAGTGTGGTGGAAAGCACGGGAGGAAAGTTCAGACCCATGTTGACAGGGACATTGGCGAAGACGTCATCATAGCTCAGGCGAAAGCCCGTGCGAATCACGGTCTTGCCGTCGCCAAAAAGGCGGGGAAGAATTTTGGGCGACCACGCCATCCCGACAAACGGAGCAAAATCTTTCAGGGAATTGTGGAGCTGGCCGGAACTGGGCATGAAGGCATTCACTGGCGTTAGTGTAATAGCGCTGGGGCCGACGATGGCGGGATTAACGTCAATGCGCAAGTTGGAATTGAGCTTCATCATCCCCACACCAGGCAAGAAGTTGCTGCCGCTGTCATTCTTTTCGACCATGGCGCCAGGTAGTTCGTAACGGATCCCATAGTTGAAAGTGAAATTCTGTTTCATCTTCCAGGAATCCTGGACGTAGACATACGTAGCAAGCCGGGTCCAGGTGCGGAAAGTCTGGTCCGGGCCGCCAGTGCGTAGCGCTCCGTTGCGCGGTTGTCCCGCGGCGAAGTGGGCCCAATCCAGGAAGGCAATGGCCCCGCGGAAGTTTCCATTCAGGAAGCGAAATGTCTGCTCCCGCCGCAGCTCGCCGCCGAACTGGAGTGTGTGCGTGCCCAGGTTCTTGGTCACGCTGTCAATGAGCTGGTAGGTATTGGTGGTCCGGCCCTGAGGCATGTTGGTGCCGGCGCCCAGCCCGAAATTGGAAAAGCCTGAAACGAACGTAATGCGTGGCAGCCCGCCGTTGAGCGGGGTCTTGGTAGCATCAACAAATCCCGGCAACGGGTTCCCTGCATTGTCCGTGAAAATACTGGCCGGGTTCAGTTTGACGTCCTGCGGACCGAAATCAGTGAGGTTGCGCGTGAAACCGATGCGTACGACGTTGAGCCACGTTGTGCGTGAGTAGGTTTCCTCAATGACCGCGGATTGCGACCCAGGCAGGTTGGTAATGGAACCATTGAATGGGTTTTGCTGGAGAGTCAGGCTGTTTCCACGAAACATGGCGTAGTGTCCCATCAGCTGATTGTTGGTGCTCAGCTTGTGGTCCACGCGCAACAGGTAGGTATCATTATTATTGTTCTGGTCCGCCGTGCCGGCCCAATTGCCCAGAGCGCCGGAGGTGTTTGGCACGGGAATGAACTGGAGCAGCTTGAGGGAAACAGGATCGGTAACGGCGGCACGCTGGGCCAGTGTTGGCACGGAGGCAAGCTGAGGAGAAGGACTTATCTCCCTGAAGCCTTCAAAGCTGAGAAACCAAAAAGTCTTGTCGGGGATCACCCAGCCACCGACCGTGCCTCCGAATTGATGCCGGCGCAGGACGTTTTTAGGCTTCCCCGCGCTATTCAGGAACCAGTCATTGGCATCCAGGGCTTCATTGCGGCCGTAGTAGAAGGCTGAACCATGGTATTTGTTGGTGCCGCTCTTGGTAATCACCGCCACTTGCGCGCCGGCGCTGCGTCCCAGGTCCGTGCTGGCAATACTTGTATTCACGTTGAATTCCTGGACCGCGTCGGCAATGCGGAACCCGTTCAGCGGACCATTGACCTGGGGATCATTGATGCTGACGCCATCCAAGGTAAAGTTGTTGGACTGGCTGCGCATGCCGGAGACATTGATTCCCCCGGCTTGCGTCCCAGCCGCTTGGGCGGTTACTCCGGGCGTAAGCAGCGCCAGATCAAGAAACTGGCGTCCCTGTAGGGGCAGGCTTTCGATCTGCCGGCTTTCAATGGAGTAACTCAGGTTGGTCTTTTCCGGTTCAATGAGCGGGACCTCTCCCGTTACCTCGATCGTCTCCGATACGCTCCCCGGCTTGAGCGCTACGTCAAGATGCGACTCCATACCAACCACCACGTGAATATCGCGTTTGATGGCTTTTCCGTAGCCGGCTGCCTCCACAGTGAGTTCATAGTGTGAAGGCTTCATGGCAAGGAACTCATAAAATCCCTGCGAATTTGTGGCGGTGGTGCGGTCCGCACCGGTTAGAACATCGTGAACACTTACCTGGGCCGCGGGAATCACGGCGCCATTGCTGTCACTCACCGTGCCGGAGATGCTTCCATTCTGCGCCCAGGCGACGGTAGTGAATCCAAAGATCAACGTGAAGGTGAATGCCGTGGCAAGGAAACGGTTGCTGCTCATACTTACCCTCCGAAGAAAGTTCGGGGCTTGCGGAAGATATGGATGTGCGACGGGGACAAGACCAACTTCTCTATACGCAGAACGCCCCAAACAAGAATGGGAGAACTTATAGACCTCAGATTGACTGGTGTCAATGGATTCTGCGTGCGAAAGCGAAATTTATTTCTTACTCATCGATAATCTCTTGGATCTTGTTTTCGGGAAGGGAACTTGAATACTCACCCTAAAGATTGCAGCTACGGTTTCTAGTAGTGGGGCGTTAATCTCCTAACAACCGTAGGTTTTTGGTGTCGGCAGACCAGAGGAACGAGAATCGTCGGTATTCTCTTTCCCGTTTTGGGCTCTTCGCCGATGATCTCTAGGGCGAGTTTCAGGATCTTTATCTCACAACCAACGTCACCTGCGTGGCCCGGCAACCGCGCGATCCGGCTAACGCCAGGCAAGACCAACGTGAACCAGTGTGAGTATTTGGTTCTTGAGTTCATGCCCTTGCAGCATTTGTTGCCGTGCAATGCCGCGCTTTGCCGCTGGAACGGACATACAGGATGGAGTAGGATCGCTCTCGTATTTGGGGTTTAGGAAGCACACCAGGACATTCAAAGCGGTGTGAAGAACAAGAAGAAAGTCGCAACAGGGGGAACGAGGGTCACGGCCAGATGCGCCCTATAGATTGACTTCGACTTCTTGCGATACTAGACTTTCGTCGCCTTTAACTAAAGATCAAAATAAGAACAAGCGGTGAACTAGAGAGAGGAGACAAGAAGAGATATGCTGAGTTCCATGCAATCAAGTTTTGCAGCCGTAGTGCTAATTGTCGCCGGCTTGGGTGTAGCACAGGCACAACAGCCAGGGTCAACTTCCACGCAAAGCCCGTCTGCCGAGGCGCCACAAGCCGCTCCGGGAGACGTTGCTCACTTGCACTTGTACCGTCATCACAAGTACGCAGGCTCCGCGCTTGCGCCTTCCATCTACGTGGATGATAAAGCGGTTGCCCGCATCGGCAGTGGCCGCCGCATCACCATCCGACTTACTCCCGGACCGCACTCCATCCGGTCGGACGACAAGTCCTCCGCAATTTCCGTGGACGCGAAGCCGGGCCAGGACTACTACATCCGCGTGGATGAAGAAGCCGGATTCTGGAAAGGCCATGGCAAACTGACCATGCTCATGCCGGAGCAAGGCAGCGCGGAATACAAACTGCAAAAGCCCGTGGAAGGAGACCGCAGGCTAGCCAAAGAAATGATCGAAGACGACGTGGAAACAACTCCCGCCAAAGAAGACGCTCAGAAAGAAGATAAGAAGTAGGTCTGACATCTATAAAGCATCGGTTATAAAGCATCGGTGAGCCAGAGGTGCTATTTTAAGCCTCTGGCTCTTCGACATTAACGCCATATAATCAATAAGATACATTTGCCAAATAGCCGCTGCCCCGAACAAGCACGCCTCTGGTGCGAGAAAAACCGCCTAAATTTTCCCGTCTTGATGAAATGCAGGCACTAAGATTTTTGGCCGCTTTGGCATTACCAATTTGGGCACTCTATAATCGATTGCATCCATGAAAGCCTACGTCACAGTGATGCTGAAGACCACCGTCCTTGATCCTCAGGGCAAAACCATTCACGGCGCGCTCAAGAAGATGGGGTACACGGGCGTGGGCGAAGTCCGCCAGGGCAAGTTTTTTGAGCTGACGCTGAACGGCGGGCTGGACAAGGCCGCCGCCAAGGCCGAAGTGGAACGCATTGCCAAAGAGATCCTGACCAACCCGGTGATTGAAGAGTTCAGTTACCGGCTGGACGAGTAAGAAGAAAACTTACCGCGGATTTGCGCGGAGGAACGCGGATATTCAGAATCCGCGGGCTGATGCCGCGAGTCAAATCATGATCGTGTTTTAGTCTTAGCTCTATTCCCGAGGCAGCTTAAATTTATGTGTGGAATTGTAGGGTATGTAGGCAAGAAGAGCGTTGTGCCCGTGATTATCGAGGGGCTCAAGAAGCTGGAGTATCGCGGCTATGACTCTGCCGGCATTGCCGTGGCCGGCAACGGCAACAACGGTGCGTTGCAGTTGCGCCGCGCGGAGGGCAAGCTGCGCAACCTGGAAGAAGTCATCCGGCTCAAGCCCCTGGATGGCACATACGGCATCGGGCATACGCGCTGGGCCACGCACGGCCGTCCCACGGAAGAGAATGCCCATCCGCATCGTGACTGCACGGGAAAGATTGTGGTGGTGCACAACGGCATTGTCGAAAATTATCTACCGCTCAAAAAGAAGCTGATGGAAGAAGGCCACAAGTTCGTCACCGAAACGGACACGGAAGTCATTGCCCACCTGATCGAAAAAGATTTCTACCGCAGGCCCAATGGGCGCCGCCCTAGCCTGGAAGAAGCCGTGCGCAACACGGTGAAGCAGCTTACTGGGGTGTTTGCGCTGGGGGTGATGGCGGAAGAAGAACCCAACAAACTAGTGGCCGCGCGCAATGGCCCGCCCGTGGTGATTGGCCTGGGCAAGGATGAATACTTTGTTGCGTCGGATGTGCCTGCGCTCTTGAGTCACACGCGCGATTTGTTTTTCCTGCATGATGGCGATCTGGCCGTGATTACGCCTACGGGCGTACAGGTCATGGATTTTGACGGCAAGCTCATGGTGCGCGAAGCGCAACGTATTACCTGGGACCCCATCATGGCGGAGAAGGGCGGCTTCAAGCATTTCATGTTGAAAGAAATTTATGAGCAGCCGCGCGCGGTCCGGGATACGACTCTGGGTCGCGTCTCGCAGGACTCCGGCAAGGTCTTTCTGGAAGAAATGGAGGTCACGGACGACGAGTTCCGCAAGCTGGAAAAAATCAACATTGCCGCCTGTGGCACCAGTTGGCATGCGGCGCTGGCCGGCAAGTACATGATCGAAAGGCTGGCGCGCGTCCCCGTGGAAGTGGATTACGCCAGCGAGTGGCGCTATCGCGACCCGATCATTTCCAGCAAAGAAATCACGCTGCTGATCACGCAATCGGGGGAGACCGCGGACACCATCGCCGCGCAGCGCGAAGCCAAGCATAAAGGCTCCAAGACGCTGGCCATATGCAACGTTGTCGGCGCGATGATTGCCCGTGAAGCTTCTGGCACCGTCTATACACATGCGGGGCCGGAGATCGGCGTGGCGTCCACCAAGGCGTTCACCGCGCAGCTCACGGCGCTGTTTTTGCTGGCGCTCCACATGGGCGAACTTCGCGGCGCCACGTCTACGGAACAAGCCAAGCAATACATTGGCGAGCTGCTCAAGCTGCCGGCCAAGCTTGAAGCTCTGCTGGCGCGTGACCCAGACTGTGAAGACCTGGCCAAACAGTATTATCGCGTTCAGGATTTTCTTTTTCTGGGCCGCGGGATTCATTACCCCATCGCGCTGGAAGGCGCGCTGAAGCTGAAGGAAATTTCTTACATCCACGCGGAAGGTTATCCCGCCGGCGAGATGAAGCACGGGCCCAACGCGCTGATCGATGAAAATCTTCCCGTGGTGATGGTGGCAACCAAAGATCCGAACGATCCGCATTCCGTCCTGCGTTATGAGAAGACCATGTCCAATGTGAAAGAGGTCAAAGCCAGGTCAGGCATCGTGATTGCCGTGGCCATTGAAGGCGATGAAGAGATCAAGGAGTCCGTGGACCACGTGCTCTATGTGCCCCAAGCGCCGGAGTTGCTGTTGCCGATTCTGGAAGTGGTCCCTCTGCAACTGCTGGCCTATCACATTGCCGTACGTCGAGGATGTGATGTGGACCAGCCGCGCAACCTGGCTAAATCCGTCACGGTGGAATAAAAAAACGCGGAATAGAAATCCCGCAGGCGGAACCTGATGCTTACATCAGGCCTTGGCTTGTGCGAGGCAGGCCCGCCGGAAGTTCGGCACTGTGTGGAAGTGCATCTTGCTGCCAGGCAAACTCAACGCGGTTGCGGCCGTTTGCCTTGGCGCGATACAGCGCTTCATCGGCAACTTGCAACAGATCAGCAAAAGCCGGCTCGTAGCCAGACGTAGCCATGGCCGCTCCAACGCTCACAGTAACCGAGAGTTCCTTGCCATCAATGCGCATCGGTTCACCGGCCACGCCGGCGCGGAGACGTTCCGCGCAGATGGCTACCGTGTCCGCGGAGCAGTTGGAAATAATGACGAGAAATTCTTCTCCGCCATAGCGACCAACCCAATCATAACTGCGGACAGCATGGGGAAGTCGCTGGGCCACTTGCTTGAGCACGGCATCGCCGGCAAGGTGGCCATAAGAATCGTTGACCGATTTGAAATGGTCAATGTCGACCATCAGCACACCGATTGAGCCTGCACGCTTGGCCCGGGCCACTTCACGGTCCAGAAAATCAAGGATGGCCCCGCGGTTCCAAAGGCTGGTCAAACGATCGTGGGAAGCTTCAAAGCGCAGCTCTTCTTCCTTGCGCAGCAAGGCGCCTTGCAATTGCAGAATACGGATGCCTACGTTCAGCCTGGTCTTGAGTTCGTTGACGTTGCAGGGCTTGGTCAGGTAGTCGTCCGCGCCGGCGTTCAAGCCGTTGATCAGGTCTTGCTTGGCGTCCTTGGCGGTCAACAAAAGAACATAAGGATAAACCGCGGAGTTTTGGCCGCGTATCCTGCGGCAGAGTTCAATGCCATCTATTCCGGGCATCATCCAATCAAGAATAATCAGCTTCGGAGCATCTTTCTGCTGGATTACATCCCAAGCCTTAAGCCCATCTTCGACAATCGTAACTTCGAATCCCCATTTTTGTAGCCAGGCCTTAAGAATATTGCGGGAAATGGGATCGTCTTCGGCCACCAAGACAGAGTCTGTCCTGATCATCTCACTAGATGAGGCAGCGGCCAGAAGGCCGTTTTCTGCGATCGGATTCACCGATAGATGCGGCAACTTTCCTCAACCTTTCCCTGGGCTCTCTTCCTTGCGCCCATTAGTACAGAAGTCCTACCCTCTCAGGCTTTATCGGCAGCGCCAGATACTTCTTTAACTGTTCATTGTCTCCCCGCCAGCCGGGCCTGCCCGTGCATCTTGCTGTAGCTAAAGCATTGACCAATTTCGCCGATTCAATTGGCAAGGACACCGGGCTATGCAACGCAATACCAGAAATCTGTATAGACCTCAGCCGATCCTTTGGGGAAATTACACCATGAACCAGCAATCTTCTTCTGCCGAGTTTCCGCCCCTGCTCTCCTGGGTCACCCGGCTTTTCTGTGTGCTTCTTTTGGCGTCCGCTGCCCGCGCCCAAGACCAGCCGCCTGACCTGACACAAATGAGCCTGGACCAGCTGGCCAAGATGGAAGTTACTTCGGTGTCAAAAAAAGAGCAAAAGCTCAGTGACACCGCCGCAGCCATCTATGTGATCACGCAACAGGACATTCGCAATTCCTCTGCGACCAACATTCCCGAGTTGCTTCGTATGGTTCCCGGACTCAACGTGGCCCAGATGGATGGCAGCCGCTGGTCCATTTCCGCACGTGGCTTTGGCGAGCAGTATGCCAACAAAATGCTGGTCCTCATCGACGGCCGCAGCGTCTTTGACACCACATTTCCCGGTGCGGTGTGGAGCAAGCAGGACCTCATGCTGGAGGACATCGAGCGGATTGAAGTCATCCGCGGGCCAGGCGCCACCGTCTGGGGCACCAATGCCGTGAACGGTGTCATTAATATCATCACCAAGTCGGCCAAAGACACTCCCGGCGCCCTGTTGACGGCTGGTGTTGGCAATCAGGAACGGAATTTTGGCTCTGCCCGATTCGGCGGCAAATTCGGCAAAGCAACCTACTACCGAATCTACTCAAAATATTCTGACGCTGGCCCTGCCGGAGAACTCGCGGGCCAGCCGGCGCATGATTCATCGCGAGCGGGCAGCGGCGGTTTCCGCATCGACACCGCCACTTCGGACCGCAGCTCTTTCATTCTGGAAGGAAAGGGTTTCATCAACAGCAGTGGCTCGGATGAAATCAGGCTATCGTACGTCCCGCCCTACGCCTTTCCGGCCATCGGCTACTTCAATACCAGCGGTGAGAACTTTATGGCACGCTGGACCCACAAATCTTTGGCTGGAGCGGAGACCACGGCCCAGATATCTTACGTGCACGAACTTGGGAACCAGCCTGGGCTCAGCGTGAATAACGACGTCGCTAACATAGCAGTGCAACACGAGATGCCCCTGGGCGGCCGTCATGACGTTGTGGCCGGCGTGCAATATGATTTCAGAACAGCAAGAACAACAGCAGCAGCAATAGCAGCATCAACACCGCCCGCCTTAACATTTAACCCGGATGATCCCCGGTTCGTCATTGCCGGCGCTTTTATCCAGGACGAAATGCTGTTTGCGAATGGCGCTGTCCGTTTGACCGCCGGCTTGAGGGTAGAGCACAGCAATCTTAGCGGCATGGGATATCAGCCGAACACACGGGTCTTATGGAAGGTCAATCCAGCACATTCGATATGGTTGTCTTATGGCTTGGCGAACCGGAGCCCCGGCCCCTCTGAGACCAGCGTTCATCTTGATGAAGCCGCGTTCCCAGGCCCAGTGGGTATTCAGGTGCTGCGTTTCTTGGGCAATCCCAAGGTCAAGGCGGAAAAGCTGCACGCGTTCGAAATGGGATATCGCGTCCAGCCTTCCAAGAAACTCTCGTTCGACGTGGCGCTGTTCTATAACAAATATTCTGACTTGATGGCCACGGAGCCGGCACAACCGTTCTTTGAAGCCGGGCCGCCATTCCGGATCGTGCTTCCGTTCGTCAATCAGAACAGCGTGGAAGGCTCCTCATATGGCGGCGAGTTTGTCGCGAAGTGGGTGCCCCTGCGCTGGTTGCACCTGGGAGCGGCTTACTCCTTGCTCGAGCTGGAGCTGAAACAGACACCTGCGTCGATTGCCAATACCGCGTCGGTCATTCAGGGGCAGTCGCCTCGCCATCAGCTTCACCTGGATTCCTCCATCAACGTAACGCGCACTCTTTGGCTGAATACGGCGCTCTCTTTTGTGGATCACATGAACTATCTCAGCCTTCCCGGATACACGCAGGTGGACACCAAGATCACTTGGCGTCCGTTTGAATCCAGCGACTTCAGCATTGGAGCAAAGAACTTGTTCAACAAGGAGCACGTGGAGTTTTACTCCGTCTACGGTGGGCTGTCCACCACCCTGGGACGAAGTGTTTATGGCAAGGTAACATGGCACTTTTAAGGCTTAGAGCGATTTCAGCACCTCTGTATACGTGTGGCACAGCCGCCCTCGGCTGTGCTGCTGTTCCACAGGCGGGGGCGCCTGTGCCACACGACTGTTTAAGGCGCACCTTTTCTGGTGATGCCTTAGCGAAAAGATGTTTTGAGACTTCAATATTTCTTGCTGGCTCGTAAGGACTGCGTGAGAAGGCGAATGCGACATATCGGACTGGTCATAGCGGGCTTGCTGCTTGGGTCGGCATGCTGTCCTGCGCCGGCCGCTGCTCAGTCCGCCAGTGAAGACCAGCTCAAAGCCGTCTATTTGTTTAATTTCGCCAAGTTTATTGACTGGCCCACGGAACTCTTTCGGACGCCTGATGCTCCCATGAACTTTTGCGTGCTCGGCCGCAGCCCGGCCAGCGATGAGTTGGATGCCTCCATTCGTGGCAAGGGAATCAACGCGCACACGATTGCGGTCCGGCATCTTCACGGACCGGAAGAGATCAAGGACTGCCACCTGGTCTTTCTGGCCGCCAGCGCCGGAAAACAACAGATCAAACTCCTTCAATCGGCCCGGGGAGTCCCCGTGCTGCTGGTATCAGAAACCCCCGGATTCGCCCGCGCGGGGGGAGCGATTGATTTTCTGGTAGAGAACGGCAGATTGATTTTTGAAGTTAACATGGGTGCGGCTGAGGCAGTCCACTTGAAGATCAGCTCTAAGTTGCTGGCCCTGGCCCGCATTGTGTCGTCCACGGACGAAAGGCAGGGCCAATAAATGTTCGCCTCATCGAAGACGCCCATCAGCCGGAAGCTCAAGACCATCATTATGGTCACTACGGCTGCCGCACTGCTGCTGGCCTGCGGCGTTTTTTCCGTCTATGAAACCATGGCCGCGCGGTTCAGCATATTCCGGGAAACATTGCTACTGGCGGACATCATAGGATCCAACAGTACGGCGGCGCTGATATTCAATGATCCCAAAGCTGCGGACGACAGCCTGAGAAGCTTAGAATCCGAAAGCAACGTTATCACTGCCCGGATCTATGCTAAAGACGGCAGGCCGTTCGCGACCTACGTCCGATGGAACGCCGGTTCCAACAGCATTCCTGCTGCCGCGCCGCTGGACGGCCATGATTTTGGCCGAAACTCGCTGCGGCTCACGCGCAAAATTTATTCTAACGGCGAGCTTGCGGGCACGATCTTCCTGGAATGGGACCTGAATGAACTCAAGTCTCGCCAGCTCGAATACGCCCTCATTACTCTCCTGGTCCTGTTGGTTTCCCTGGCACTTGCCTTTCTGCTGGCTTCCAGGCTGCAACGCGTCATCTCTGCGCCGATTCTGGCTCTGGCCCAGCGCACGCGCTCCATTGGGCAAGGCGCGGACTACTCCATGGGCGACCTTCGCGGCGGCTATCAGGAGATCGGGTTGTTGATCGAAGGCTTCAATCAAATGCTGGAGGCCATCGCCCAAAGGGACAGCGAGTTGCGCAACCACCATGAGAACCTGGAAGGAAAAGTGGCGGCCCGTACCCTGGAGTTGCAGACAGTCAACGCGCGCCTGGAAAAAGCGAAACATGCCGCGGAGGAAGCCAGTCGCACCAAGAGCGAATTCCTGGCCAACATGAGCCATGAAATCCGGACGCCCATGAACGGTGTTCTCGGCATGACGGAACTGGCGCTCGATACCGAGCTTTCCTCCACCCAGCGCGAATATCTCACGCTGGTGAAGTCCTCCGCCGATGCGCTCCTGGGCTTGATCAATGACATTCTTGACTTCTCAAAGATTGAGGCCGGCAAGCTCGCGCTTGATCCGCGGCCTTTTGCCATCCACGCCGTCATTGCCGAAACCATGAAGGCCCTGGCGCTGCGAGCACACCAGAAAGGAATCGAGCTGGCTTTTGAAATCGATCCTGCCGTGCCCGGTCATCTCATTGGAGATGCTGGACGCCTGCGGCAACTCGTGATCAACCTGGTGGGAAACGCCATCAAGTTTACCCAGTACGGCGAAGTAGTCCTGATCGTTAAACCGGAACAGGAGCAGACCAACGGGAGTGTCCTCCGCTTTTCTGTTCGCGACACCGGCATTGGCATTCCCGCGGACAAACTCGGCAGGATCTTTGAAGCATTCGAGCAAGCAGACAACTCAACCACGCGCCATTTCGGCGGCACCGGGCTGGGGTTGACAATCTCCGCCCGGCTGGTGGAGATGATGCAGGGCCGTCTGTGGGTGGAGAGCGAAGTGGGCCAAGGCAGTACCTTTCACTTTACCGCGCGCTTTGCCGTATCCAGCGCTTCCCCAGCGGAGCCCAGCCTCGGCGAGGAGGGCCTTCGCGGCGTGCGTGTGCTCGTGGTTGACGATAACGCCACCAACCGGCGCATCCTTCAGGACATGTTGGCGCGCTGGGGAATGCTGCCCGAACTGGCGGAAAGCGGATCGGCGGCACTTTCGTTACTGCAAAGCGCCGCTGCTCAAGGGCAGAACTATCCTTTGATCGTTGTCGACCGGCACATGCCGGCCATGGACGGATTCATGCTTCTGGACAGGATTCAAACAGAAAAAAAGGCCGCCACCAGCGCCATCATGATGCTGACTTCCGGCGATCAGGCGAACGACTCACAGCGTTGCCGGGAACTGGGGGTTTGTGAGTACGCAATCAAGCCGGTCTCACAACCGGAGTTCCTGCGCATGATCCAAAAAACACTGGGCCACGTCCGCGCACAAAAGACGCCGGTAGCAACGCCAAGTTTGTCCCAGGCGCTTCCGCGTGCGCACCAGAAGCTACACATACTGCTGGCGGAAGACAATCTTTTCAATCAGAAGGTCGCCGTTGGCTTACTGGAGAAATTGGGCCACGCAGTCACGGTCGCCGAAAATGGCCGGGAAGCGGTCGAGGGATTTGCGAAAAACCGTTTTGACCTGGTCTTGATGGACATCCAGATGCCTCAGATGGACGGATTTGAAGCGACCAAACTTATTCGCCAGCAACAGCAACAGTCGGGGGTGGACGTTCCCATTGTCGCCATGACCGCCCACGCCATGAGCGGGGACCGCGAAAAATGTCTGGCCGCGGGCATGGACGACTACATCAGCAAGCCCATCAACCGTCACGAACTGGCCAAGGTGCTTGAACGTAATTCCGCATCGGCGGCCGCCCGGCAGCCGTCCAATGGCTCCCTCGATTCCGCTTCACCAGAATCCAACGGGCACCGAGAAAACGGACACTCTCGTGAAAGCACTGCTATGCCTCCCGACTCCACGGCAAACATGCTCCGCATTGACGTTGACGCTCTGCTCGGCCGTTGCGGCGGCGATCAGGATCTGCTGGGCACACTCGTGGAAATATTCCCGGTTGAGTCAGGCAAACTCTTCACCGCGCTGGAACAGGCCCGCACCGCGGGCGACCCGCATGGCGTGGAGCTTAACGCGCATACCCTAAAGGGGATGTTCCGCATGTTCGAAGCAACACAGGCGGCTGATGCCGCGTTTGAACTAGAACAAACCGCGAACGCGGGACATCTTGGCACGGACCAGCAGATTGAAGCTTTGCGCGTCGAGTTGAGCCGGGCCATGGAAGCCGTCACCCAGTTGCAGCCGCAGCATTAAAGAAACTTTCCTCCCCCGAACTGGCTGGTTCCAACCAGAGAATTAGAAATCACGAATAACTCTGATCTATTCATATTGAACAACTTATGCTTCCTGGCATCTGGCTTCAGTACTAAAGAACTGGGGCCTGAATGCCGATGTTAGCTGGTAGAAACAGGCCCCTTAGCTGAGGTTGATGAGGTTGGAATGAAGTCTTTTTTTGCCATCGCCGTCCGTTTCACCAGATCCGGGCTGGCGAAGTGGCTGGCAGGCGGCACCCTTGCGTGCCTCGGGACCGCGGCCTTTACGCTGCATTTTTGGCTGCCGGAAGCGTTGCAGCCGGAGGGCGCCGTGGTGTCAGCTTCTGCTTCGTCGGATGAACCCATCCAGCCGATCGCAGCGCTACCCAATTTAGATGCCGGCAAAGTAGAGCTGGGAAGAAAACTGTTTCATGATCCGCGCCTGTCGCACAGTGACGAACTCTCCTGCGCCAGCTGTCATGATGTCGCATCTGGCGGGGCAGACAGCAGAGTGCATTCGATTGGAATCTACGGCGCAGTCAGCCCGATCAATACACCCACCGTTCTGAATAGCGGATTTAACTTCAGCCAGTTTTGGGATGGGCGCGCAGAAACCCTGGAACAACAGGTTGATGGCCCGGTCCTGAACCATTCCGAAATGGGTTCCACCTGGAAAGAAGTAATCGACAAGCTAAAACGCTCTCCCGATTATGTGAAGACGTTCCGTCAAATCTACGCCGGCGATATTGAAGACGCACAAATCAAAGACTCCATCGCCGTCTTTGAGCGCTCGCTCACTACCCCTAATTCCCGGTTTGATCGCTATCTTCGTCATGATGACACCGCACTCACCAGCAGGGAGCAGAAAGGTTACGAGCTTTTCAAGACGCTTGGATGCGTGAGTTGCCATCAGGGAGTCAACATCGGCGGCAACATGTATCAGAAACTCGGGGTCATGGCCCCGTACTTTACCGACCGCGGCCATACCACCAAAGCGGATGGTGGACGGTTTAACGTGACCGGAGACCCGGACGACATGCACATGTTCAAGGTCCCAACGCTCCGCAACATCGAGCTGACAGCTCCTTACTTCCATGACGGAAACGCCAAAACACTGGATGACGCCGTCCGCATGATGGCCAAGTACCAACTGGGCCGGGAGCTTTCCAACGAAGAGGTTGGGTTGATTGTTGAATTCCTGAAGACCCTGACCGGTGAGTTGAACGGCAAACCCCTATGAACAAAAAGCAGATAGGAAATATTGCCATTGGCGTCGGGGCCGCTTTGCTGCTGACCTTCCTGTTTCTGCAACAGCGCCCGGTGGACGCCGGGCAACATGACCGGTTTACCGGCGATCTGGAGGTAATCAAGGAACTGGATGCGGAGATCAATCGCGATCTGCTGAAGTCGCGCTATGAGTTGCTCGGTTCGTACGATCCCTTTGTGCAAAAACTGAGTGAAATGCGCCGAGTTGAAAACGACCTCCATACGCCTCCTTCCTTTATCAGCGGGCGCGAAAAAGAGGAGATCCAGCAACTGGTGAATCAGCAATCAGAACTTCTGTCCCGCAAACGGCGCCTGTTGGAAACCTTCAAGTCTGACAATGCTATTCTCAAAAATTCTCTGCGCTATTTTCCGGTGGTGGTTGGTGAACTTTCCCGCAAGGCGGAGCAGGACAAAGACTCCCACGTGCGCGAGCACCTGGCCAATTTACTGCGCGATATTTTGTTGTACGACCTCATGCCGCATTCCGATTTGGCCAGGAAGTTGAGCGACGAAATCTCCCATGTCTCAAGCGATGCCGGAAAGCATTGGCAGTTGAACAAAGAGTTCACCAGCGCGATGGCGCATGCTACCAGGATCATGAGCACGAAGCCCAAGGTGGAAGACACGATTGGCGCACTCAACGCACTTCCCACCGCGAACGCCACCGACCAGATCTTCAGCGCATACATTCGCGACTATGAGAAGGCGCAGAGAATCGCCAATATTTATCGTCTTTTTCTATATCTAGGCTCGGTCACCTTGCTCGTGTTCGGCGCCATCAAGGCCAGGAACGTAGTCCGGTCTAAGCTGGCGGCGGAAGAAGCAAAGGCTTCCAACCGCGCCAAGAGCGAGTTCCTGGCCAACATGAGCCATGAGATTCGCACGCCCATGAATGGTATTTTGGGCATGACGGAACTTGCTCTCGATACCGAGCTTACTTCCATGCAGCGCGAATACCTGAGCATGGTGAAGTCTTCCGCTGACGGCTTGCTTGAAATCATCAATGATATTCTTGATTTCTCCAAGATTGAAGCGGGCAAGCTTTCCCTGGACCCGCAGCCCTTTCCGCTGCAAACCGTGATCGCGGACACGATGAAAACGCTGGCCCTGCGCGCGCATCAGAAATCGGTTGAACTGGCCTTCCAGATAGACCCGGCGGTGCCGGAGCGGATCATCGGTGATGCCGGCCGTCTCCGCCAGATCATCGTCAACCTGGTCGGCAACGCCATGAAGTTCACCAACAGCGGTGAGGTGGTCCTGACCGTTGAACTGGTACGGCAGCGCGTCCATGAGATCATTTTGCACTTCGCCGTTCGCGACACCGGCATTGGCATCCCTTCCCATAAACTCAACACCATTTTCGGGGCCTTCGAACAGGCAGACAGCTCCACCACCAGGAACTACGGAGGTACAGGGCTTGGCCTGACCATTTCTTCGCGCCTGGCGGAGATGATGGGAGGCCTGATCTGGGCGGAGAGCGAAATTGGAAAAGGCAGCATCTTCCATTTCACTGGGCAATTTACCGTTGCGGCGGAGCAGGTGGCAACGGAATCCAGTCTCAACATTGAAGAGCTTTCCGGTCTGCGCGCTCTGGTGGTGGATGACAATGCCACCAACCGGCACATCCTGCGGGACATGCTGTTGCGCTGGGAGATGCGGCCCGAACTGGCCGCAAGCGGACAGGAGGCGCTCACATTACTGCGAAACGCAGCTGAACAGGGCAGGCCTTATCCTTTGGTGATCCTCGATCGGCAGATGCCGATCATGGATGGCTTCATGCTCCTGCAAGAAATCCAGGGAGAGAAAACCCTTGCGGCCAACGCCATCATGATGCTGACCTCTGGAGACCAGCCAGAGGATTCGCGACGCTGCCAGGACCTGGGTGTTGCGGAGTACGCCGTCAAGCCGGTCGCACAGGCTGAACTTCTTCGCTTGATCCTGAAAGCTCTGGGACACGCCCACGTTCCGGAAAATCCGGCCTCTGCGGCCGGCGCGCCCGTAGAGTCCAAGCCCGTATCCCAGCCGCTTCGCATACTTCTGGCGGAAGACAATCTTTTTAACCAGAAAGTTGCCATGGGGATGCTGGAGAGATTGGGCCATGCACTGACCATTGCTAATAACGGACGTGAAGCCGTTGCAACTTTTAGCAAAGAGCGCTTTGATCTGGTCCTGATGGACATACAGATGCCTGAGATGGATGGGTTTGAAGCGACGAGCCTGATTCGCCAGCAACAGCAACAGTCCGGGACAAAGGTCCCCATTATTGCTATGACTGCCCATGCTATGACCGGCGACAGGGAAAAATGCCTCAATGCGGGAATGGATGATTACATCTCCAAGCCGATCAGCCGCGACGAACTAGCCAAGGTGATCCAACACAACTCCGCCACCACATCCAGCGCGCAACAAAAAATCAACGGCTCTGGGCCCGCGCCCGTGAAGACAATTCCCGCGGAACCAGCCAAGAGCGGCGCAATTCCGGCAATCACAGACTCGGCAGAGCTTCTTGCCGGCCCACCTTCATACATCAATTTCGATGCTGTACTCAAACGCTGTGGCGGCGACCACGACCTGCTGGCTACAGTGGCGGGCATGTTTCCCTCTGAATCGAGCAAACTTTTTAAGAGCATGGAAGAGTCGCGCGCCGCAAGCGACTGGCTTACGATGCAGCGGTCGGCACATACCCTCAAAGGCATGTGCGGTATGTTTGAAGCCACCAGAGCCGCCAATGCAGCTCGGGAGCTGGAGCAAATCGCACGCGATGGCAGCCCGGGCACCTCAGAGCAAATTGAGCTCTTGAAGACCGAACTTGCCTACGCCGTGGAAGCCGTCACACAGTTGCAGCCCCAGCCCCAAGGCTAAAGCAACACCTCTGTTCGTCAATTCGCCCGCACTCTGGGGGCGGGCATTTTTCCTCTGCAACCGAACTCCGCCTACCACCATCTAATGGCTTGACAGTAACTCACTCATATCTTATAGTACTTCTACTGTTATACATGATACATGTTTGTTATTAAGCACTTATAGCCAGGAGGGCAGATTTATGGGAAAGATTATTGGAATTGACCTTGGAACCACCAACTCGGTTGTGGCCGTTATGGAAGGTGGAGAGCCCAAGGTGATTGCGAATGAAGAAGGCGGCCGGACCACTCCGTCCGTGGTGGGATTCACCAAAGCTGGAGAGCGTCTGGTGGGCCAGGTGGCCAAGCGGCAGGCCATCACCAACCCCGAGAACACCGTTTACTCCATCAAGCGGTTTATGGGCCGCCGTTATGACGAAGTGAATGAAGAGATGAAGATGGTGCCCTACAAAGTCGTCCGCCAGGGCGATCACGTAACCGTGTCAGCCCAGGGCGCCGAGCATACTCCGCCCCAGATTTCAGCGATGATCCTGCAAAAGCTGAAGAAGGCTGCGGAAGACTACCTTGGCCAGTCGGTCACGGAAGCCGTGATTACCGTTCCTGCATACTTCAATGACGCGCAGCGCCAAGCCACAAAAGACGCCGGCAAGATTGCCGGACTCGATGTAAAGCGCATTGTGAACGAACCCACGGCCGCTGCGCTGGCGTACGGCCTGGACAAGAAGAAGGACGAGACCATCGCGGTCTATGACTTCGGCGGCGGCACCTTTGACGTGTCCATCCTGGAAGTCGGCGAGGGCGTGATTGAGGTCAAGTCCACCAACGGTGACACCCACCTTGGCGGCGACAACATCGATCAGCGCATCGTGGAGTGGCTGGTAGAAGAGTTCAAGAAAGATGAAGGCCTGGACCTGCGCAGCAAAGGCAATGAGATGGCGTTGCAACGCCTGCGCGACGCGGCGGAGAAAGCCAAAATCGAGCTTTCCACCACGCTTGAAAGCGAAATCAACCTACCCTTCATCACCGCGGACGCCAGCGGCCCCAAGCATTTGGTCAAGAAACTGACCCGCACCAAGCTGGAGCAGATGATTGAAGACATCATCCAGCGGTCGGTCAGCCCGTGCAAACAGGCGCTGAAAGATGCCGGCATTGACGCCAGCAAGATTGATGAAGTGGTGCTGGTCGGCGGCCAGACCCGTATGCCGCGCATCCAGCAGATCGTGAAAGACCTGTTCGGCAAGGAGCCGCACAAGGGCGTGAACCCGGATGAAGTCGTGGCCATCGGCGCTGCGGTACAGGCAGGCGTTCTGGCGGGCGACGTGAAAGACCTGCTTTTGCTGGACGTAACGCCGCTGACTCTGGCCATCGAAACGCACAATCCGATGCGTCCAGGCGAAGGCGTAGCTACGCCAATGATTCCGCGCAACACCACCATCCCAACGCGGAAGACTGAGGTGTTCTCCACCGCGGCGGACAGCCAGCCCACGGTTGAAGTCCATGTGCTGCAAGGCGAGCGTCCGTTGGCCAAGGACAACCGCACGCTGGGCAAGTTCCACCTGACCGGCCTTCCGCCGGCCCCGCGTGGTGTGCCCCAGATTGAGGTGACCTTTGATATTGACGCCAACGGCATCCTCAATGTCACGGCCAAGGACAGGGGCACGGGCAAGGACCAGAAGATCACCATCACGTCTTCTTCCGGCTTGAGCAAGGAAGAAGTCGAGCGCATGGCCAAGGAAGCCGATCTGCACGCTGCGGAAGACAAGACCAAGCGCGAGGAGATTGAGGCCCGCAACCAGCTTGACGGCTTGGTCTACAACGTGGAAAAGATGTTCAAGGAAAATGGTGACAAGATCTCCGGCGAGGAGAAGAGCAACGTTGAGTCTGCTCTGGCGGAGGCCAAAAAAGCCCTGGAAACTTCAGAGCCGAGCGCGATGAACGCAGCCCGTGAGAAGCTTACCCAGGCTTCCCACAAGCTGGCGGAGGCCATGTACAAGTCGGCCCCGCCTCCGGCAGGAGCGCCCGGCGCGGACGGCGCTGGACCGCAACCAGGCGCTTCCGCAGACGGCGCAGGCCAGAAGAAAGACGAAGGCGTAATCGACGCCGAGTACGTGGATGTGGAAGACAAGAAGTAAATCGTTGAGCTAAGCGTGGAGAGCTGGTGGAAGAGCGGCCCTTTAGGGCCGCGTAGAGAGTCGATTTCGAATTTGCGCTTGAGCGCTGGATTTTTCACGGCACTAAAGTGCCGTTCTTCCACCGCATGAACAGAGAGGTCTCATCAATGAAAAAATACTTGGTGGTGAAAGTGGCGGAAGGCTGGAGCCAGGTAGTGAACTGGATTGCAATGCCCGGGTTATACACCCTGGAATCAGCACAGCAGTTCGTGGACGATGCCATGACCGTCGAGCCGGAAGCAAAGTTCATGATCCAGGAAGTGGGCGCTGCGTAAGAAAGCAGCTCGCAATTAGCAATTGGCTTGTGCCTGGTAATGCGAGCAGCATTGGTTTCCGAGTGCTGGTGTCTGCGCCACTTACTGGTGATTTAAGATCAAACGAATTTTGGCTTTGGCCAATTGCTAATTGCCAATTGCCTCATTGGAGAGCAAATGAAATTCATGAAACGACGCGGCCTGCGGATGTTTGCGGTAGCGGCTTTTCTGCCGGGCATCGCTATAGGCGCCCTGGCCCAAAGCAATAAAACTGCAAGCCCACAAGGCGCCGTCGCCGTGAGCGCCAAAGACGCGGCCATCACCACGCAGCTCACCCAGAAGGTGCGCGATTTCCTGGCCAACGTCCCCAAAGGCGACAAGAAGGTCTTCGACGACTTTTTTGCCGACGACGTGATCTATACTCGCGCCGTCGGCGTGACCGTGGACAAGGCCGCGATCCTGGCGAACATTGATGTGCGCGCCACCACCGAGCCGCAGGCCACCTTCGATGCCGAAGACTTTACCGTCCACGCTTACGGTGACACCGCGGTAGTAAATTTCCGTCTGGTGATGCACAAAGTCAATACCGAGCAAGTGTATTTTCGCAATACAGGAACATTTTTGAAGCGCAACGGCAAGTGGCAGGTGGTGGCTTGGCAGGCCACGCAAGCGCCGCCCCCACCGCCGGATGCCGGGACAAAACCATGAGAAGCGCCACGCGCACCTCGGCCATGATTGCTGTGTTGCTAGCAAAAAGTTAAGCCGTCTTGCGGGCGTGAGCGCAGCGGGAGTCCGCAGGCGAAATCCTGAGCGAAGCGAAGGAACTCGTAACGGAAACATAATGGCAACGACGCAGCAAAAAGTTGAGCCGTCTTGCGGGCGT
>Ga0137407_10000023_pt1 | contig 137048 bp, 110 predicted proteins | sample CZOMad2_2_16fung_FD_108410 | JGI IMG/M metagenome (GOLD analysis project Ga0137407, IMG submission 108410) | Vadose zone soil fungal communities from Angelo Coast Range Reserve, California, USA - CZOMad2_2_16fungal (Illumina Assembly) | ecosystem: Environmental > Terrestrial > Soil > Vadose... | reverse complement strand
TCTATAACCGCACCAGACTCCACTCCAGTCTTGCTTATCAAAGTCCGATCGCTTTTGAATCCCAACTAAACCAACCTACAAATTGATCCCTAATTCACTGTCCGAAGAACCAGGGCAAGCCCAGAGCTTCACATCGTAAACTGTTGACGGGGGGCTAAGGGTTTTGGTTAGAAAGGGGGATGCCCCGGTCCCCTGCGTCTTGAATACGGTGGTGCGCTCGGCAGAAAGTAAGAAGTAGGAATTAAGAAGTAAGAAGTTTTGGCAAGCGCAGCGCTTGCCCTACGAGGTGTGATGTTCGGTGAGCGAATCGGCGCACCGCAGCCGACTTTGCCAGGTTTCAGAGGGGGTAGCGATGCGGCCACAGAAGCCGAGAAGCAATCATAGAATGCGGGTGAGGACACCCGCCGCTACATCGAGGCAGTAATATAATCTTGCCTCGGAGCCCGAAGTTTTTTCTACTGCGAAGCGAACAAATTTCGGCGGTCATAGACCGCCGCTACAGGAAATCCAATCTTCGCGGAGGAAAAAAATATGTGGCCACCAAAATTCAGTGATGCAATCGATGCTTGTAACGTGGCGCGGCGGCGCTGTGAGCGGCTGGTGACGGCCGGGTTGGCCCAGCCGGACGTGAACAAGGTGGCGTCGGTGATCGTGACGGCGCGCGATTGCGCGCGGATCGCCACGCTGACAACGCAACTCCTGGAGCGCGGATCGAAGTACGCGTATCCGATTTGCGGAGTTTGCGCGCAGTCGTGCGAGGAGCTGGCGAAAGCGGCGGACAAGCATTCGAAGGTGGAAGCGTTCGCGCGTTGTGCGGACGCGTGTCGAAAGTGCGCGCAGGAGTGCGCGAAGCTGGCGAAGGCGAAGAAACCGGCGCGGTAGCGCCGGAAATCCCAAATCCCCAAAACCAAATTCCAAGCAAATCTCAAAACCCAATCATCAAAAAAATCGTTTCTGCGCGATACTCTTCGTTGGAATTTGAGGTTTGGGATTTCTTTGGAACTTGGAGCTTGGGATTTGGAGCTTCCCGCGCCAGCGGGTTCTTTGGAGTTTGGAATTTCCGGCGTAGCTGAGCGGCATGAAGCGGGTTGTCATCGTCGGCGGGGGCGGGAGATTGGGCGCGGCGCTGGTGCGCGCGTACGCGAAGGAATTCGACGTCGTTGGGTTTAATCACGCTCAGCTTGATCTTGGGAAACCGGAACAGTTGCGAGCGACGCTGGGCGCACTGGAGTTCGATACGCTGATCAACACGGCGGCGCAGACGAATGTGGATCGCTGCGAGACGCATCAGGAAGAAGCGTTCGCGTTAAATGCCGAAGCGCCAAAAGTTCTGGCGGAAATTTGCGGCAAGAAACACGCGCGGTTCATTCATATCAGCACGGACTATGTTTTCGATGGCGAGAAGCGCGAGCCGTACACGGAAGAGGACGCGGCGCGGTCGATCAGTGTTTACGGCGAATCGAAACGGGAAGGGGAACGGCGTGCACTCGAGGCGAGCGATCGCGCGGTGATTGTTCGCGTGTCGTGGGTCTTCGGGCCGGACCGGCCGAGCTTTGTCGATTGGGCGATTGGACAGGCGCGCGAGAAGGAAGACGTTAACGCGATCGCGGACAAATGGGCGACGCCGACTTATACGCTGGATCTGGCGCAATTACTGAAGCCGTTGATAACGAGCGATGAGATCGCCGGCATCCTGCATCTGGCGAATCGGGGCGAATGTAGTTGGCAGGAGTACGCGCAATGGGCGCTCGATTGCTGCCGCGCGCAAGGCATTCCGATGACGGCGACCAAAATCGGGCAGGCGTCACTCGCGGAAATGAAAAGCTTCATTGCGAAGCGGCCGGTTTATAGCGTGCTCTCGACCGCGAAATACGAATCGTTGACCGGCGTAACGCCAAGGCCGTGGCGGGAAGCGGTCGCGGAATTCGTGCGCGAGTACAAGAAGTAGCGGGCGCGGGCGATTTGTCGTGTATTGTTGCGCGCGCTCGGAGATAACGGGCCTTCCCAAAATCGGCGGGCAGATACGGTAATGAAATATGAAATCGGCCTGTAGAACTTTGCGGATCTTGCAATTTTTGCCTCGAACGCTCCTTGCCGCGGCGGCGGTGTTTGCTCTTACGAGCGCAGACATCTTCGCGGACGTTGTAAAAGCTTCCTACGCGACCGGCGCGGAAGTGCCGGTAACTTCGGATGGTTTCACTGCGACCGACAAGAGCGTGGACTTAACGCTCAACTTTGTACCGGCTGACGGTCAGGATTTGACGCTCGTGCGGAACACTGGTCCTGGATTCATACGGGGAAATTTCAACAACCTTGCCCACGGGCAGATCGTGGCGTTGCAGTACCGCGGCGTCTCTTATCATTTCGTGGCTAACTATTATGGTGGTGCGGGCAGAGACCTCGTCCTGATGCGCATTCGCCTCGACAATTTATCGGCTGCGGCTCTGCAGAAACTTGATGATCCGCTGGTGCTGGCGCTGAAGAAGAGTCGAGGAGAAGCTCCGTTCGATCGGCCGGTATCGTTTCAGCCGGAGGATTACGAAACAGGGGGGCGCGTGCTGGTGGACATGCGAGCATCCGTTTCGAAGGAATTGGTAAATCAGATCGGCCAGCTTGGCGGGCAAGTGATCAATGACTGGCAAACGGCGACAACGCTGCGCGCGTGGGTGCCTTTTACACAGCTCGAAGCGGTGGCGAACCTTAAAGGCATTCAATCCATGTCGGCGGCAAGACCCAGCATGACGCACCGGCTCGCGCGCTAGTTAAGAGGATACGCCAGATGAGACAACAAGAGACCTACTCGCGCGTTAGCAGAACTACTTCTTTTTACTGGGCGATTGTTTTCATCGCTATGATCCTGGCCAGGTCGGCCTCGGCTTTGACGATCAACCTGACCTTCGACGACGCCAATCTCACGGCTGCGGGTTTGAACGCGACGGACATTACCAACATGAAAGCGGCTTGCACTTATGCCGCGACCCAGCTGACCAGCAGATATAGCGATCCCATCAATGTAAACATTAAGGTAACCGCTTCCGCGGGCACGAGTGATTTTGGGAGCAGTATCGCATTCTTCACGCCGGTTGATACCTACAATAACCTCCGCGCTGCCTTCGTCGCGGACTCAAAGACCGCTGACGATGCGACGACAGTCGGTAGTGGCGGGTCGCTACCGGCCGGAGCGGATCCGATCGCCACCGCGCACATGTATAACGTGACCAGGGCGCAGGCCAAGGCCCTGGGTCTTCGATCCGACGACATGCAGAACGATGGGACATTCAACTTCGGTGGTGGACACCCATGGACTTACGACCCGAACAATCGCAACCTGGCCGGCAAGTTCGATTTCATCGGCGTGGCCATGCACGAATACACAGAGATCATGGGCCGCAATTCCATCATGGGAGACCCGCAGTTTGTCCCAGGGACCCCAAACTATGCGGCGTTTGATCTATTCCACTATACGGGTGCCGGCACGCGGGGCTTGAACAATGGTGCCGGAAGGTTCTTCTCCTTTAATAATGGGACGTCGCTGCTGATCGCGTTCAATAACAACGCCGCGAACGGAGGCGATCTTCAGGACTGGGCCGGGCCCGCTCCCGACCCTTTCAACGCGTTTGGCCCGCCGGGCGAACAGGACGACCTAACGCCGGTCGACCTCCAGGTGATGGACGTCATCGGATACGACCGGACTGCGGCTGTTCCGGGCGTTGTCGCGAACGTCTCCACTCGATTGCCGGTGGCGACAGGGGACAATGTCTTGATCGAAGGTTTCATCATCCAGGGACCGGCTGGCTCGACCAAGAAAATTCTGGTGCGTGGGATCGGTCCGTCGCTGTTGCCTTTCGGTATAACAGACGCTTTGGCTAACCCGACCCTGGCAATCTTTGACTCGAATAATGCCCAAATCGCTTCGAACGATAACTGGAAGACGACGCAGGTGGGAGGCATTATCGCCGGCGATCAGGTTGCAGAGATCAACGCAAGCAAACTCGCCCCGACCAACGACGCTGAATCGGCGATCATCGCCAACCTTGCGCCCGGCAGTTACACGGCGGTCGTGCGCGGCGCGGGTAACTCTGTTGGCACAGCTGTGGTTGACGCGTTTGATCTTAGTACCGGTTCAGCGGCGCGTCTGGCAAACATTGCCACGCGAGGTTTGATTCAACCCGGCGACAAATTGATGATTGGGGGCTTCATTGTCCAAAATGGATCGGTCCGAGTGGTAGTAACTGCGCTCGGTCCTTCGCTGGCGGCATTCGGCATTGCCAACGCACTGCCCGATACAACGCTTGAGTTACGCGACGGGAACGGCGTCCTCGTACGAGGAAATGATGACTGGATGACAGACCAGAAGGCGGACCTGCAGGCCACTGGCCTTCAACCGTCGAACAACCTGGAAGCCGCGCTCGTCCAAACGATCCCGCCGGGTCAATACACTGCGCAGGTACGGGGAAAACCGGAAGGTACGGGCACCGGCGTTGTCCAGGTTTTCTTCCTCCAGTGATCGGAAGGGTTTCAGCTTTCTTTTTACGCATCGGCGAATGGCTCCACGGGCATCGTGGTTGTGGAAGTTTTCGCGCTGAACTAATTTGAACCCGGCGTCGCACGGATGCCGGGTTTCATGAACGGGGATTCGTCACGGGGATTTTTTGAGCCGCGCGTCGCGGTGAGCTTTGCGCTTTTTTTCGCCGGCGCATTACTGGCGATGATGGCGTGGACTTCAGCCGCGGGACCGCAGCCGGGGCAAGCTGCCTCGAAGATTGCGCCCGAAGTTTTGGCGGAAACAGCGGAGGGCGGCGCGGCATCGATCGTGATCATGCTCGCCGACCAGGCGGACCTGAGCGCGGCCTACGAGATGAAGGACCAAGACGCGCGCGGCTGGTTCGTTTACAACACGCTGACGCAACATGCGGCGCGAACCCAGGCGCCGCTGCGTGCCGAGCTGGACTCGCGTGGTGTGAGTTATCAATCTTTCTGGGCGGCGAACATGATCGTGACGACGGCGGACCGAGCGCTCATAGAATCGCTAGCCGCTCGACCTGACGTGGCGCGAATCGATGCCAACCGGGAAGCGCACTGGATCGAGCCGCCAGAGCTGGCGAACTTCAGCGTCGCCCCGAGCAGCCCGAGCGCACCGAACACGGCTGAGTGGGGCGTGCAAAATGTGAATGCGCCATCAGTCTGGGCCCTCGGGTTTACTGGCCAGGGGATGGTGATTGGCGATCAGGATACGGGCCAGCGTTGGACCCACAACGCGCTGAAGCCAAAGTATCGCGGCTGGAACGGGACCACCGCGGATCACAATTACAATTGGCACGACGCGATTCACGATTCGGTGAACAATCCGTGCGGGAACGACTCGCCCTTTCCGTGCGACGACCTCGGTCACGGCACCCACACCGCGGGCACCACAGTCGGAGATGACGGCGCCGGCAATCAGATCGGCGTGGCGCCCGGCGCAAAATGGATCGGTTGCCGCAACATGGATCAGGGGAACGGAACGCCCGCCCGATACACCGAGTGTTTCCAGTTCATGATGGCGCCGTCCGACCTGAACGGAAACAACCCTGATCCGACGTTGCGCGCGCACGTGCTCAACAATTCGTGGGGTTGCCCGGCCAGCGAAGGATGTAATACCGGGGCGGAATTGGAAACGATCGTCAACAACACGCAGGCGGCCGGCATTTTCGTTGTCGTTTCCGCCGGCAATAGCGGATCAGGTTGTTCGACCGTGAACGATGCGCCCGCGTTCTACGGTGCGTCTTTTTCGATCGGAGCCTACGACATCAACAACATGCTGGCGAGTTTCAGCAGCCGCGGGCCAGGTACCTACCCACCAAATCTGCTCAAGCCGAACCTCTCCGCGCCAGGCGTGAATGTGCGCTCGAGTTATTCCTCGAGTGACACGACCTACGCCAACCTCCAGGGCACTTCGATGGCCGGCCCGCACGTCGTCGGCGCCGTCGCCTTGCTTTGGTCGGCACGGCCGGCACTGGTGCGCGATATCGCCGCGACCAAGACGCTGCTGCAAAATACGGCCAATCCTTCTGTGATTGTAACTCCGCAAGTCTGTGGCGGAACCGCATCGGCTCAAATTCCGAATAACTCCTTTGGTTATGGACGCGTGGACGTGCTTGCGGCCGTGAATGCGTCCAGTTCGGCGACACCGACGCCGACTGCTACAGCAACAGCGACAGCAACTGCAACCGCGACAGCAACGGCTACTGCAACCGCGACGGCGACAGTTACTCCAACGGCAACTGCGACGGCTACCGTCACTGCAACGGCAACAGTTACTCCGACAGCGACTGCCACCGTCACCGCAACTCCAACTTCTACCGCTACGCCGTCGGCCACTCCGAGCGCGACCGCACCGACTGTTCTCGGCAACATCTCGTCGCGCCTCAATGTCCTCGCCGGCGATAACGCGCTCATCGGCGGTTTTATCGTCACCGGCACCCAAAACAAGAAGGTCGTGGTCCGCGCGCTCGGTCCTTCACTCAATCTGCCGAATAAATTAAACGACCCGACCTTGGAGCTGCGCGATTCGTCGGGCGGGCTCGTGCAGGTGAATGACAATTGGTCGACCTCGCCGAATCGGCAGGCGATCCAGGACGCCGGTCTGGCGCCGGGGAACGATTTCGAATCGGCGATCATTGCTACCTTGCCGGCCAATGGGAGTAGCTACACCGCGATCGTCCGCGGAGTCGGCAACAGCACCGGCATTGGCGTCGTCGAAATTTACGACATCGATCGTTCCGTAGATTCGAAGCTGGCCAACATTTCCACGCGCGGTCGGGTGCAAACGGGCGACAACGTTCTTATCGCGGGAACGATTGTCGTCGGCTCGTCGTCGCAGAAAGTAATCGTGCGGGCGATCGGGCCGTCATTGAATATCGCTGGCAAACTCGCCGATCCGATTCTGGAATTGCGCGACGCGAACGGCGCGCTTGTTCGCGCGGACGATAACTGGCGGACGGGCGGCCAGGAGAACGAGATCATGCAAACCGGGTTGGCGCCGGCAAACGACGCGGAATCCGCGCTGATCGAAACGCTTTCTGGCAATGCGGCCTACACTGCGATTGTGCGCGGCGTGAACGACACGACCGGCATCGCGGTCGTGGAAGTTTACACGATCAATTAGCATAAACACGCAGATTTTCCTTCTACAGATAGCGGTGAAAAGCTATGAAGAGCGGAGGTCTCGTCACCCATGAGAAAACCTTGTTTTCTTGCCCTCGCTGGGGCTTTCATCGTCGCAGCTGCTCAAGCCGCCACCACCTTCACGGTCACCAGCATTCTCGATCCGGGGAACGGCGTCTGCACCGCGGCAACGGTCGGTGATGGTTGCACGCTGCGCGAAGCCATCGCCGCGGCCAATAGCGTGGCGGGGGATGATACAATTACCTTCGCCGCAGGCGTGACCGGTATTATTCAACTCACCGCGGTCCTGCCCGATTTGACGACCAACATGTCGATCACCGGACCGGGTGCGAGCCTGCTGACGGTGCGGCGGAGTGCGGGGGGCAGTTACCGCGTCTTTCATGTCACAGCCACCGGATTTGCGACTTTCTCCGGCATGACGATTAGCGATGGCACCGGCGGCATCATCAATGACAACCCCGCTGCCCTGACTGTTACCGACTGCGTAATCAGCGGCAATTCTACCGTAGGCGGCCTCGGCGGCGCCATCTACAATAATAGCACCGGCCCAGTGACGGTGAGTAACACCACGATGAGTGGTAACTCCGCTGGCAGAGGCGGCGCCCTTTTCAATAACAGCACCGCCCCGGTGACTATCACCAACTGCACGTTCTCTAATAACCTTTCCAATGGAAGCAGCACCGTCGGTGGCGGCGGCATCTACAACAATAGCACCGGCACAGTGAACATGACCAACAGCAGGCTCGCCCAAAATCGTGCTACCGCTTCCGGTGCTAATAGCGCGAGTGGGGGCGGCATTTTCAACGCCAGTGGCACAGTGAACGTCACCAATAGCACGCTCGAATCTAATCAGGTTGCATGTCCTAATGGCAACGCGAGTGGTGGCGGTATTTTCAACGAAAGCGGCACAGTGAACGTCTCCAACAGCGCCTTCGCCGGTAACGATTGCGGTCCCATTAACGGTGCGAATTTTTTCGTTGCCGCCAGCGGTGGCGGCATTTTCAGCGCCAGCGGGGGCCTGAACGTCGCTAATACGACGCTCAGCAATAACTCCACTTTCGCCATTAATTCTGGGAGCGCACGGGGTGCGGGCATTTTCGTCAATACCGGCACAGTAAACCTTACCAATAGCACGCTCAGCGGTAACTTTTGTAGCGGTGCTCCATCCCCGATGATGTTTGGTGGGGGCATCTTCAACGCGGCCGGCACAGTCAACGTCAAGAGCACGATCATCGCCCTAAGCACCCTAGTCGCCCAAGATGGGACCCAGGGATCAAACCCGGATGCTTCCGGGCCGTTCACTTCGCAGGGGTTCAACCTCATCGGCAAAAGAGACGGTAGCACCGGCTTCACCCAGTCTACCGATCAGACCGGGACCGTGGCCGCACCGCTTGATCCGAAACTCGACGGGAGAAGGGATAACGGGGGTCCGACTCTGACCATCGCACTCCTTCCGGGAAGCCCGGCGATTGATAAAGGCACCAGCCAGTGCCTGACTTGTGGCTTGACCGGAGTCCTGACGACGGACCAGCGCGTGACCGGTTTTCCGCGCACCATCGGTGACCCCAGAGTACCGAATGCCGCGGGAGGCGATGGAACGGACATTGGCGCCTTCGAGTTGCAAACGGTGTCTTCCACCCTGGCCAACATCTCGACGCGTCTAGCTGTGCAAACAGGCGACAACGTTTTGATCGGCGGTTTCATTGTGACGGGAACGCAGCCGAAGAAAGTCATCGTGCACGCGATCGGGCCGTCATTGCCGTTCGGTGGAACATTGGCTAATCCGATTTTGGAGCTGCATGGCCCCAACGGATTGATCGATACGAACGATGACTGGAAGAATTCGCCGAACAAACAGGCCATTATCGACAGCGGGCTCTCGCCTTCGAACGATCTGGAATCGGCCATCGTGCAAACCCTGCCAGCCAATGGCACCGGTTACACTGCTATCGTTCGAGGCGTGAACAACGGTACTGGCATCGGAGTTGTCGATGCTTTCGATCTCAATGCGACCGTTGATTCCACGTTGGCGAACATTTCCACGCGCGGCCTGGTCCAGACGGGCGACAACATATTGATCGCGGGCACGATTATTCTCGGCCAGAACGCCCAGAAGGTGATCGTTCGCGCGATCGGGCCGTCCTTGCCGCTTGCCGGCAAGATTAACGACCCGACTCTGGAGTTGCGCGATCAGAACGGCGGGCTTCTGGAACCCAATGACAACTGGGTCGATAGCCCCAATAAACAAGCAATCATCGATAGCGGACTCGCGCCGCCTAACGACAAGGAATCAGCGATCATCAGAACCCTGCCCGCTAACGGAGCGCAATACACCGCGATCGTGCGCGGGGTGAATGACACGACCGGCATCGCGGTAGTAGAAGTGTACGCGCTACAATAGTTCCTCGAGCGAGTTGATGCCGTATCAAGGTGTCCGCCCGTTACAACCACCTACGGTGCGTCCCGCGAATTTAACTTGCTCGGATAAGCTTGGACAGGTCATAATCGCGCAGCGCCAGTTCCCATGAAAACGCGGCTCTCACTTGTGAGTGTCAGGATCCCGTTCGCCGGGGTGGTTATGTCCGCAGCACTGGCCCTTGCGGCGGATCAAGTCGTGACCGACCCGGGCGATACCGGAGGTCCTACCCAGCTGCGTGCGAAACTGACTGCGCTCCAAAGCACCGGTGGCGGAACACTCACTTTCCAGATTGGCACCGCCACCATCGTCCTCCAGCCGCCTGGTGTTCTGCCGACGATCACTGTGCCGTGCACGATTGACGGCGGCGGCACAGTCACCATCAGCGGCGCTAATCAGTTTCGGATTTTCAACCTCAATTTTTCCAGCGCCGGGACCGTAACGCTAAAGAATTTGACCCTGACCAAAGCTTTCGTGAACGGCGACGGCGGCGCAATCGGAAACGCGACCGCGCTCGGCACGCTTGTTATCGACAACTGCCATTTCGTTACCAACCTGGCTGACTCCGCCCACAGCGGCGGCGCGATCTGGTCGATAGGTCCTCTCACTATCACCAACAGCGAATTCGCGGGGAACCAGGCCGGGAACGGGGGCGCACTCTTCCCGCGTTTTGGCAACGCAGTGGTAAATATCACCAACTGCACCTTCCACGATAACTCCACGACCAACACAACCAACGGCTGGGGTGGCGCCATCCTGGTCTGGGACGGCGCGCACGTCACCGTGCAAAACAGCCAGTTCTTTAACAACATGGCAAAGAGCGGCAGCTTTTCCTCCAGCACCATCGACCGCGGCGGCGCTGTTTACGTTACCTTCAATTCCATCTTCACCGCCGATAACAGCCAGTTCTACAGTAACTCTGCTTTCTTCGGCGGCGCCTTTTACGTCGATCCGGGTGGCAGCCTCACGATTACCAATAGCGATCTGCACGACAATACCATCGGCGTTTTCGATGGCACCCAGGGCGGCGGCGCCATCTATAACCTCGGCACGCTGATGGTGGATACTGTTCAACTGCACGATAACCATGCCGACGGGGCAGGCGGCGCAATTGACAACGTCTTCACCGGATTCATGCAGGTTCGCAATTCCGTGCTGCGCCACAATTCCGCGAGCGGTGGCGGAGCCATCGGCACGAGTGGCGGCGGCTCCGTCTCTACGACCACGTTTTTTGACAACAGCAGCGACACCTACGGCGGAGCGATTGACGCCGGTGATGAGAGCGACGCATCCAAAGCACTAACCGTCACGGCATCCACACTCTACGGCAACAGCGCGGCCATAAGCGGCGGCGCGATCGAGTCGGAGATGAAGGTGACCCTGACGAACGTGACGATAACCGCGAATTCGGCGCCCCAGGCCATCAACCATTACGACCGGGCGCTCACCGTCACCAATGCGACCATCACGAAAAATACAGGCGCGGGTGTAAGCTTGCACGGTAACCCCATTCTCACAATGACCAACACAGTGCTGGCATCCCATCCGGGCGGCAATTGCACAGCGACTGTCCCTTCCAGCGGATTCAATCTCGCGGACGATACCTCCTGCGGCCTAACGAACACGGGCGACCGTCAAGGACCGGCCTTTAATCCCAAACTGGGTCTTCTCCAGAATAATGGAGGTCCAACTTTGACGCAGCTTCCCGGACCGGGCAGTCCTGCCATCGACAACGGCACCGGACTCAACGCGCCGTCGACAGACCAGCGCGCGGTCATGCGTCCCAAGGGTGCAGCCGTTGATATTGGAGCAGTTGAAGTAGCTCCGGCCGACACCCGTAACCTGGCTAATATTTCCACGCGCATGTCGGTCCAGGGTGGGAACAATGTCCTTATCGCTGGCTTTATTGTCGCGGGCTCCAATCAAAAGACGGTAATTGTGCGCGGGCTAGGACCATCCCTCGCCCAATTCTTCAGCGGGACGTTGAGTGATCCCACCTTAGAGCTCCACAGCGGCAACTCTACCTTGGAGACTAATGACAACTGGCAGGATAATTCAGCGGAGGCCGCGCAGATCAGTGCGAACGGTTTCGCGCTCGCCGATCCACGCGAATCGGGAATCTTTACCTCACTGCCACCGGGACAGTTCACCGCCATCCTGGCCGGGAAGAACGGTGGGACCGGCATAGGTCTCGTCGAACTCTATGACCTCAATCAATCTGTCACTTCGGAACTGGCTAACATCAGCACGCGCGGTTTTGTTTTGACGGATAACAACGTCATGATCGGAGGATTTATCCTCAGCGGTAATGCTAGCACACGGATAGTAGTTCGAGGGATTGGACCATCACTGGCCCAGTTTGGCCTCAATCCGGTCCTGGCCGATCCTACCCTGGAGCTCCATGACAATAACGGTGGTGTTATCGCCACGAACGACAACTGGCAGGATGACCCCAACCAGGCCGCGCAACTTAACGCGAACGGTTTCGCTCCCTCCGATCCGAAGGAAGCCGGAATCTTTATGTCGATGCCCCCGGGCCAGTTCACTGCCATTTTGGCCGGGAAGAATGGCGGCACGGGAATAGGCCTGGTCGAGATTTTTAACGTCCATTAGCCGTTTGAGATTCCCGAGGCGGCCGGATTAAATTTCGAGGTCCGGTGGACACAGTACGGGTCGCATGGGACTTGTACGGCTCACAACATGGAAAAGTTTGATGTCGTCATCATTGGGTCGGGACCGGGAGGATACGTCGCGGCGATTCGCGCGGCGCAGCTCGGCTTAAAAACCGCCATCGTCGAAAAGGACAAGGACCTCGGCGGAACTTGTCTGAACATAGGCTGTATCCCGAGCAAGGCCCTCCTTACTTCGAGCGATCACTACGTCTTCGCGAAAAAGGAAGCAGGCAAGCACGGCATTGTCTTGGAAAACGTCGGGCTCGACCTGGCGAAGATGCTCGCGCGCAAAGACAAGGTGGTGAAGACGATGAACAGCGGCGTGAAAATGTTGATGAAAACGAACAAGGTCACGACCTTCCAGGGTTTGGGGACAGTGACTGCGCCCGGCCGCGTTTCGATCAAGCCGAACGAAGGCGACTCGCAGGAGATCGAGACGAAAAACGTGGTCATCGCCACGGGCAGCGTCCCGGTCGAGCTGGCCAACATGAAGTTCGACGGCAACGTCATTGTCAGCAGCACGGAAGCGCTCGCCTTCGACAAGGCGCCGGAAAAATTGCTCGTCATCGGCGGCGGCGCGATTGGTCTTGAGCTCGGGTCGGTCTGGAGCCGGCTCGGCTCGCAAGTGATCGTGCTGGAATTTTTGCCGCGGACCGCGCTTGGGTTCGATCTCGAGCTGGCGAACATGCTTCAGAAATCGTTGACCGCCCAGGGCATGGCGTTCCATCTCGAAACGAAAGTCAATTCGGTGAAAGTCGAGAACGGACGGGCCGTCGCTACCGCGACCAAAGGGACAGAAGAACTGAAGTTCGAAGCGGACAAGGTCCTCGTCTCGGTCGGCCGGCGCGCCTTTGCCAAGGGCGTGTTCGGCGACAGCGTCAAAGTCGCCATGGACGAGCGCGGCAGGATCAAAGTCGACGACCATTTCCGGACGAATGTCGAAGGCATTTACGCGATCGGCGATGTCATCGCCGGCCCGATGTTGGCGCACAAGGCCGAGGAAGAAGGGATCGCGTGTGTCGAGATGATCGCCGGCAAAGGTGGCCACGTGAATTACGAAGTCATTCCTGGAATTATTTACACGAACCCGGAGCTGGCGGGCGTTGGTCTCACCGAAGACATGGCGAAAGAGAAGGGGATGAACGTGCGCGTCGGCAAGTTCCCGTTCCGCGCCAACGGCCGCGCCGTCGCGAACGAAGATTACGAAGGCGTCGTGAAGTTTGTCGCGGACGCTGAAACCGATCGCATTCTCGGTGCGCACATCCTGTCGCACGCCGCGTCGGAATTAATCGCTGAAACCGTCGCGGTGATGGAATTCGGCGGTAGCTCCGAGGATCTTGGTCGCACCGTTCACGCACATCCGACCTTGAGCGAAGCGGTCAAGGAAGCTGCGCTGAGTGTCGAGAAACGCGCGATCCATATCGGCAACCGCTGATTGACAAGCGCCGCGCGTTTCGGCAAACCGTCGCCATGATTCGCACTCTTGCGATCGTGGTCGCGTTGCTATCCTTGGGCTCTGTCTGCCGGGCCGCTTCGGAAATCGTCGTCGCAATCCGCTATCTCCAGGCAGAAGGGGAAAGCCACGCCCATCTTTTTCTTTATCGCGAAGACGGAACCCTCTTGCGCCAGCTCACGAAGGAAGAACGCGGCCAGGACCTCGACCCCATGTTCGCCGCGGATGGCGAGACGATCGTATTCACGCGCGAGATCGCTGAAAACAAATTCGAGCATTGGAGCATTGATCCGAAGGGCGGCGCTCCGAAGCAGCTCGATGCGGAGCCGGAATGGTATTCGACCGCGAAAACTTCGCCCTTTTTCGCCTGGCCGGAAATCGAAGGATCCGGTGACGATGAAAGCGCGCCCGCCTTTGGCGAACGCACCCAGAAATTCCGCGCCCCGGACTCATCCGTCGAGCTGATTCTGAAGGAAGTGAAAGGCGACGAAGACGATTCGGTCAACGGGCCCGAACACGGGAAGCATTATGTCCTGCGCGATTTGAAAACCAAGAAGTCGACCGACTTTCCGAAAATCCCAGGCTTTGAAGGCGCCGTCGAACAACTGCAACTGAAAGGCAGCAAGGACACCCGGTTTCTTTTTGACGGTTCGCTCCGTCTCGCCTTTTTCGGAGTGCACCTCGACAGCACCAATGGCGACACGGATTACGCGCTCGACCTGACGAATCGTCGTTTCGTCCGGCTCTCGCCGAACTGGGCCGCGCCCTTTCCGTTGTCCGGCGACGGCGCGTTCCTCTCCATGACCTACAACCGTTACGTTCCGATTCCCGGTTCAACAAAAACCGCGAATTGCAGTTACCTTGAGCTCTGGGATTCCAGCCTGAAGAAAATTCGTTTCGCGCGCGAAGGCAGCGCCGCGGTTTGCTACGGCGCGTCGATGTTTCGGGCTGGCAAGACTCCCGCGACGATTAATCTTCGGCGGAGCGGCGATTAAGTGCGAATGCAAATTCAGCAACAAGGAGCGGCGCTTTCCAAACCGCCGTCGCCTTTTCGGCGGTTTCAAACCGCCGCTCCTTGACATCCGCTCATGAGCGATAAACGCGATTCGCGAGTCTCGATGGTCGTGCTTGCTATCGCGACCGCGGACCTCGTGTTCCATCTTCTCATCGCGAACCGCTACGGCATCTTTCGCGACGAACTTTATTACCTGGCCTGTTCGGAACATCTGGGCGCGGGTTACGTCGATCAGCCGCCGCTGATCGGGTTCATCGCCTGGATCGCGCGGCATATTTTCGGCGAATCGCTTATCGGTTTGCGATTTCTTCCTGCTCTCGCCGGCGCGGCAACCGTCTGGTTAAGCGGCAAACTCGCGCGCGACCTCGGCGGGGGCGCATTTGCGCAGGCGCTCGCGGCGCTGGCCACTTTTGCCGCGCCGGTCTTTTTGCTGATGCATCATTGGCTCACGATGAATGCGTTCGAGCCTCTGATCTGGCTCGCCTGCGCGTGGTGCATCGTGCGCGCGCTCGACCGTAACGAGCCCCGCTACTGGCTCTGGTTCGGTGTCCTCATCGGAGTCGGAATGGAAAATAAATATAGCACGGCGTTTTTCGCGTTTGCGGTTGCCGGCGCGTTGTTGCTCACGCGGCAGCGCCGGTTTCTCGCCAGCAAATGGATCTGGCTCGGCGCCCTCTGCTCGCTCCTGATTTTTTTGCCGAACTTCATCTGGATGGCGCGCCACAATTTTCCGTTCCTCGAATTGATGCACAATATTCGCAGCGGACATCGCGACGTGGTCCGCGGACCGGTCGTTTTCATGCTCGACCAGGCGATGCTGCTGAACCCGATTCTGTTTCCACTTTGGGCCGGTGGACTTGTCTGGCTTTTCGCGAGCCCGGTCGGTCGACGGTTTATTATTCTGGGCTGGATCTACACTTTGCTGCTGGTCGCGTTCATCGTCTTGAAGGCAAAAAATTATTATGTGGCCCCAGCGTATCCGATGCTCTTCGCCGCGGGCGCCGTGGCGTTCGAAAATCTCACGCGCGAAAAGATACGTTGGAGCCGGCCGATTTACATCGCCGCGATTCTCCTGGTGACGTGTCTGCTCGCGCCGCTCTCCGTGCCGGTGTTGTCGCCGGAGAATTATATCAGCTATCAAAAAGCGCTCGGGATCGCGCCGCTGAAAGCCGAGAACCAGCCGACCGGGCCGCTCCCCCAACATTTTGCCGATGAGTTTGGCTGGGAGGAAATGGCGCGAAAAACTGGCGAGGTTTACAACGCGCTTCCGCCCGAGGAACGCGCGAGGACCGCGATCTTCGCGAACAGTTATGGCCAGGCGGGCGCGATCGATTTCTTTGGGAAGAAATACGGGCTGCCGAAATCGATCAGCAACCACCAAAGCTATTGGATGTGGGGCCCGCGAGATTACACTGGGGAAATCGTCATCGTCCTCGGCAGCGACGGCAAGGGTGACCGGGAACATTTCGCCAGCGTCGAAGCCGCCGGCCGGACCGATCATCCCTATTCGCGGCGCGACGAGCATTTTAACATTTTCCTTTGCCGCGGTCTCAACACGACCCTGCAAGCGCTCTGGCCAAAGGCGAAGAAGTGGGATTAGGTGCATCGAACGCTCCGGCGCCTCGTAGCACAGGCATCCTGCCTGTGGGGCCAACAGGCGTCTCGCCTGTTGTCATGATTTGATCAGGCAAGATGCCTGATCTCCCCACAGGCAGGATGCCTGTGCTACGGTGCCTTTTCGAATGGAAAGCACTGTCGCCATCCTTCTCCGGAAACGAAAACTCAGTGACACGAGCCTGATCGTGTCGTGGTGCACGGAGTCGTTAGGCTGCATTCAAACGGCGGCGAAAGGCGCCCGGCGCGCGAAGAGTCCGTTCGCCGGAAAGCTGGATCTGTTTTTCGAAGCGGAAATCCAGATCGCGCGCAGCCGGAAATCGAACCTGCATTCGCTCACCGAAGTTGCCTTGAAGAATCCGTTCGCCGGCATCCGCAAGAATCTCCGCCGCACCCAGGCCGCTTCCTACTTCGTCGAGCTGATCGAGCTCTGCACTGAATCCGATCATCACGAACCGGAACTGTTTTCGTTGCTTCGACGCGCATTCAGTTACTTGAACGCGAACGATCCCGATCTTCGCGCGGTCTTGCATTTCGAGACCGAGCTCGCTCGCATCGCCGGAGTTCACGACACAAAAATGTTGAAGAGTAATCCGGCGCTGGCGCTTGCGAATCTCTTCGGGCGCTTGCCGTCATCGCGCGCCGATCTTTTCAAGGCGCTGTGAGTTCTCGTCGCGTCTTGTCTCTGTCATCCTGAGCGGAGCGAAGGATCTCTGAACATTTCTGGATTTCCGCGCGCGGAAATAGTCAGAGATGTTTCGCTGCGCTCAACATGACAATTAATAGGGGGCGGCGACGGCGACGGCGACGGCTACAGAAGAAGTAACAGCGGCGTTACCAACGCCATCTTGGAAGCTGTGTTCCCGAACCTAACGTCCCGCCATGAGACGCTGCCTGTTTCTCTTAATTGCGGTCGCGGCGATGGCCCAAACCTACGGCCGCCAGACATTCAAAATCGATCGGGCACATTCGACGATCGCGTTCAAAGTCCGGCATCTCCTCGGAACGGCGACAGGCAACTTTTCGAAATTCAGCGGCGCGATCGTGGTAGACCGCGAACATCCGGAGAAATCCTCGGTGACCGTCCGGATCGATGCGTCGAGCATCGACACGGGCATCGCGAAACGGGACGAACATTTGCGGGAGGGGTTGTTTAATGTCGCGCGGTATCCCGAAATTACGTTCAAGAGCCGGCGCGTCACACATACTGGCACCAATTCCGCCGACATCGTCGGCGACCTCACGATGCATGGCGTGACGCGCGAAATTAGCTTGAACGTTCAACTGCTTTCGAATGACGGCAGCCGTTGGCGCGTCACGACCGCGCCGCTTCGCCGGAGCCAGTTCGGATTGATGTTCAGCAAGAGCGCCGAGATGGTTTCGGGAATCGCTGATGAAGTCGCGGTCGATATCGAGATCGCGGCGGACCGCGATAAGTAGTTACCCGCCTTTTTTCGCCGCGAAGAAAATCACGCCGAGCGGAATAACGCCAAGAAGAGAAGCGGCGAGCATCCCGGTAAGATGTTCGACGGGACTGGACCCTCGCTCGAAGATTGTGACGACGTTGTCCACCGCCGGTTGATTGATGACGCCCCAAAAAGGCAGGAGCGTGGCCATCACCGTAAGGAGCGCGATGACGACGAGATCGCGCCTAACGAATGGAAGCACCGTGCGCCGCCAGGTGGCGACACCGCCGAGTCCATCCATTCGCGCCACGTCCCCTAGCGCGACCGGAACCTGCGCCGCGGATTTCAAAAAAAGAACGATGCTGAATCCGCAGACGAGCCAGTTACCGAACCATAACGCGTAGGACCCCGCGCGATTTGCGCCGTGGGCTTCGACGATCCCGAGGGCCGGCGCGATCCAGAATAATTGCGTGATCACGATGAGCGTGATCGCCAGGAACATACCGCGCCGCCGCCAGACCAATTGGGCGAGCGCGTGACTCAGGGCCGCATAAATTGCCAGCATTCCGGCCAGGTTGGCCGCGACTGCGACAAGACAAATTAGGAGTTCGTGCGACATGCGGCGCTGGCTTTCTCGCTCCGGGCGGCGAATAATTGTCAGCTTATCCGCTCGATGACGATGGTTTTCAAATCGATGCCGCCAGAAAAATGACGCTTGCCCTGTTACTTGCCTGGATCGGAACCCTCTGCTGGGGAATTTGTTTTTGGTGGATGCATCGGCTCTCGTCGCGCCAGGAGACGATGCTCAAGGAATTGCACGAGGTGACGAAGCGCATCGAGAAATTATCGAAGGCTGAGCACGACCTGATCCGTGAAGTGCATCCGAAAGTCGAGGAGATCCACGAGTCGGTGCAGGACGTCTCCGACAAAGTGTCGGCACAGCAGAGCTGACCCGTTTTTCAGCATGCGTATCGAGCCGCTCGGAGATTCAGCCCTGCTCGTCCGCGTCGCCGAAACATTCGATGCGGAGCAATCCCTGGATGCCGTTTTGCGAGCAACGCGGCAACTGGAGCTGGCGGAAATTCGTGGCGTGCTCGATCTCGCGCCGGCCTACACGACGATCGGAGTTTTTTATGATCCTGCCCAAATCGGAGCGTTCGACGAATTCCAAGCGAACATCGAACGCGCACTGCAACGTGATTTGGACTCGCTGCGCACTCACGAGGCCGCGACGATTGAAGTTCCGGTCTGCTACGAACGCGAATTTGCTCCCGATCTCGACGAAGTCGCCCAACACACGGCGTTGTCGCCGGAAGAAATTATTCATCGTCATGCGGCCGCGAATTATCGGGTGAGCTGTGTTGGATTCACGCCGGGCTTTCCGTATCTGAGCGGACTTCCGCCGGAACTTGCCACACCGCGGCGCGCCTCACCGCGGAAAGAAATTCCAGCCGGGGCGGTGGCGATCGGGGGAACGCAGACCGGAATTTATCCGCGAAAATCTCCCGGCGGTTGGAATATTATTGGACGCACGCCGCTGCGTTTGTTCGGCGTCGAGCGCAATCCACCGGCGCTCTTTCATACCGGAGATCGAGTCCGGTTCCGGAAGATCTCACGGCAGGAATTCGACGCGTTCCCGGCATGAAAGTGCTGATTCGCTCCGCCGGATTTCTGACCTCGGTTCAGGATTTGGGTCGAACCGGTTTCCGGCAATCGGGCGTTTCGCTCGGCGGCGCGCTCGACCTGCACGCGCTGCGGGTCGCGAACGCGTTGGTCGGCAACGACGAAAATGCGGCCGGCCTCGAAGCCACCCTCGGAACGCTCCGCCTGGCGTTTGAAGATGATCGGTTGGTCGCCTGGTGCGGTGGTGCGTTTTCAGTCCGAATTGGCGGCGAAAATCTTCCCGCCGGTCATGCCGGACTCGTGACGGAAAATGGTGAGCTGACAATCACCGCGCCGAATGCGGGAGGCCGCGCCTGGGTCGCGATCTCCGGCGGGATCGATGTCCCGCTCGTTCTCGGGAGCCGTTCCACCGATCGGCGTGGAAACTTCGGCGGTCATGAAGGACGCGCCCTTCGCGACGGCGATCTGCTTTCTCTTTTCATCGCGGCGCGATTTGAAATCGCCGCCGCTGCTGGAATTTCGGAGTGGAGCGCGCCCGCGCCCTGGGCGGCAACAAATCGTAACGGACCTGTTCTTCGGATCGTCAAAGGAGCGGATTGGGACCGGTTCACACCGGAAGCGCAACAAGCGCTGATCGCGAGCGCGTTTTCAGTCGCGCCGGACTCCGATCGCATGGGTGCACGGTTGACCGGACCGACACTCGAACGCGTCGAGCCCGGCGATCTGCTTTCCGAGCCGGTCGTGCCGGGCACGATCCAGGTTCCGCCGAACGGCCAGCCGATTCTTCTGCTCGGTGATTGCCAAACCATCGGAGGTTATCCAAAGATCGCGCACGTGATCACGGTGGACTTGCCCATCGCCGCCCAGCTTTGGCCCGGCGAGAAGGTTCGCTTTCAAGAAATCTCGCTCAGCGACGCGCAGGCGTTCTTGCGCGAGCGAGAAAAAGACTTTGGCGTTTTCCGCGCGGGCGTCGGTCTGCATCTCCGATGAATCTGGTCATCGATCTTAATTCCGACCTTGGCGAAGGCGCGGGGCACGACAATGAAATCCTCGATCTCGTCAGTTCCGCGAATATCGCCTGCGGTTTTCACGCGGGCGATGCCTCGTCCATTTTCGCCACCATCCAGGCGGCCCGGGAGCGTAACGTCTCGTTAGGCGCGCATCCCAGTTTCCCCGATCGGGAAAATTTCGGGCGCACCGAAATGAACCTGCCGCCGGCGGAAGTCTATTCGGCGGTCGCGTACCAGATTGGCGCGTTTCACGGACTGGCTCGGGCCGCGGATGGCCGAATGAACCACGTGAAAGCGCACGGTGCGCTTTATAACATGGCGGCGCGCGATCGCGCCCTGGCGGATGTCATTGCGAACGCGGTCTTCGCACTCGATCCCCAATTGATCCTGTTCTCTCCCGCCGGAAGCCAGCTCGATTTTGCGGCAACCGAGCTTGGTCTCACGACGGCGTCCGAGGTTTTCGCTGATCGAAATTATTTGGCGGACGGATCACTCGTTCCGCGGACCGATACGCGGGCGTTCGTCCATGACCCGATCAAAGCCGCAGATCGGATCATCCGAATGTTGATGGAAGGAAAAGTTCGCGCCGTTGATGGAACCGACGTGGACATTTCCGCGGCGACAATCTGCGTCCACGGAGACAACCCGCAGGCCGTGGAATTCGTTCGCAAACTGCGCGAGCGCCTCGAGCTCGAAGATGTGATGATTGGCGCGCCTGTCGCTCCGTTTTAGGGAGGATCATTTGATGTTGTAGCCGGGGATCGGTGATCCCGGTCGGTCCAAGAACAGTCAGATCGAAGAATTCGGCTCGAGTTTTCTCTCTCGACCGGGATCATCGATTCCGGCTACAATGTGGCGTGCATCGTCACCTCCACCGGTTGCACCGCGTCTGGGTCGAGCACCCTGTTTATTTTATTACGACCTGCACGTTTCGCCGCCGTCACCTTCTGGCTTCACCGAGTGCCGCCGCAATTCTGATTGATGAATGGCACGCTGCTCGAACACGTCACGGCTGGGCTGTCGGTCGCTACGTTATCATGCCTGACCACGTCCATTTCTTTTGCTCGGCGGAATTGGACGCGAAACCTTTACCCAGATTCATGCAGCTTTGGAAACAATGGACGAGCAAACGCATTGGTGCGGAGCCGAACACCGAAGGTCACGTCTGGCAGGCAGAGTTCTTCGACCACGTCTTGCGATCCGAAGAAAGCTATAGCCAAAAGTGGGATTACATCCGCGAAAATCCGTTGCGCGGTGGCCTTGTCGAATCCGCTGATGACTGGCCGTGGCAGGGCGAGATCGAAAGTTTGATGTTGTAGCGGCGATCAACTTCGTTGTAGCCGGGATCGTCGAGCCCGGCCGGTCAATCCCAGCCGATCCAAAATTCTAAAAGACAGCTCTTCTCTCGACCGGGATCATCGATCCCGGCTACAACTCTTTCATGAACGCGCCGCCGCGAGAAAACGATCACCACCTCGCCCGTCGCCTTGGCCCGCTCGACGCCACCATGATCGTCGTCGGCTCGATGATCGGTTCGGGCATCTTCATTACCTCGGCGGAATCGGCCCGGCTGAGCGGTGCGCCCGGCTGGCTCTTGCTCGCGTGGACCGTCGCGGGTGTGATGACGATCACCGGCGCATTCTGCTGCTCGGAATTGGCCGCGATGATGCCGCGAGCCGGCGGCGTTTACGTTTTTCTCCGCGAAGCCTACGGGCCGTCGCTCGGTTTCCTCTTCGGCTGGACACTTTTTCTCGTCATCCAAACCGGGACAATCGCCGCGGTCGCAATCGCGTTCGCCAAGTTCACCGGTGTCTTCGCGCCCGCGATTGCCGCCGATCATTACATCGTTAGGCCAATCGTATTCGGCGGCTACGCGCTCAGCCTTTCGAGCGAGCAGCTTGTCGCCATCGCGTTGATTGTGCTGCTGAGTTGGACGAACACACGCGGGCTCGAGACCGGCAAGATCGTCCAGAACACGTTCACGTTTGCGAAGACGGCGGCGCTCCTCGCCGTCATCGTGATCGGATTATCGTTAGGCTGGAAACCGGAATCTGCCGCGCGCTCGAGCGATTGGTGGAACTCCTGGCGCAACGGCTGGGATCCCAGGATCGCGCAGCCCGGGCTCACAGCGGTGGGCGCGCTCGCGCTCGTTTTGTTGTTCGGCAAAGCGATGGTCGGCCCGCTCTTTGCCCAGACAGCCTGGACGAACGTGACTTTCATTGGCGGCGAAATTCGCGATCCTGGTCGCAATCTCGCGCGCGCGTTGCTCGGCGGCTGCGCGCTCGTCGTCGTTCTCTACGTTCTCGCGAATCTCGCTTACATCGCCGTCCTTCCCTTATCGGGAATCCAGCATGCGCCGCAGAATCGCGTCGCGGTGGCGGTGATGAATTCCATCTTCGGCCGGCCCGGCGCGCTCGCCATGGCCGCGGCAATCATGATCTCGACCTTCGGTTGCAACAACGGTCTGATTCTCGCCGGCGCCCGCGTCTATTACGCGATGGCGCGTGACGGATTATTTTTTCATCGCACCGCCACGATCAATCGCCACGACGTTCCCGCCGCTGCTTTGATCGCACAGGCGATCTGGACGGTCTTGCTCACGCTCCCGCGCACCGTGATTACGGATGCGACGACGGGCGCGGTCAGCTACGGAAACGTTTACACCCAGCTCCTCGAATACATCGTCTCCGCCGATCTCGTCTTCTACGTTCTCCTCGTTGTCGCGGTCATCGTTCTTCGCAAGAAACGCCCGGAAGCCGACCGGCCTTATCGCACGTGGGGATACCCGGTCGTGCCGATCGTCTCCGTCGTTCTCGCCGCGTTCCTGATCGTCGATCTCGCGTGGCTCGCGCCGACCACCTCCGGCATCGGCTATTTGTTAGTGCTGACGGGTATTCCCGTTTACTTCATCTGGCGACGCGGTTTCACGACCGATCGCAGCCCGTAAAACGCGAACCGAAGAAGTTCTGATTTTAACCTGACAACGCGCAGGGCCGTGCGCGTGTCTCCGTTACGCTAGTGTGCGTAACGCGAGGTCCGCATCCGTGTGTCCTCGGTCGTGGTCGCGGTGGTTTCCGTCGTGGCTGTGCAGCCGGCGAGGAAAATGGCGAGCAGTCCGAGGAACGTCAGTGCAATCAGGTTTTTATTCATTGTGCAAAGGAAACGCATTCGCGAAGGCCGCCGGACGTGCCGCGGTCGACGTTTAAATCCAGCCGGCCATTGAACGACGCGCGAAGTACCATTGATGAAGACTCGCTATTTTCTTGGCCTTATCGCGATCGGAAGTCTCGCCTTTGCCGGTTGCACCACCGAGACCGCCTCGACCACGCAAACTCAAACCGACCAGACAACGACGCGGGTGCATACGCAGGAAGAATTGCGCAAGACCGGCGAATCGCAGACGGGCCCCGCTCTGGAAAAGAGCGACGCGGCGATTCGGACCGAAGGCAATCGTTGATTTGCGGCGCGACGCGGAACGCGCGACCTTTCGCGATATCCCGTGAAAGCGCTTCGCTATTTCTTTTGCGTCGTGTTGCCGCCGGTCGCCGTTTTGATGACCGGCCGCATCCTGAGTTTCATCCTGAGCCTGCTGCTTACCTTGCTCGGCTGGGTGCCCGGCGTCATTCACGCCTGTCTCGTCGTGAACGATTACCAGGCCGAACATCGGCGTTAGCTCTGTAGCCGTCGCCCTATGGGCGACGCGGACTAATGGCGCGCCCACGGTGCTAACTTCGAGCGTCGCACAGCGACGCTGCTACAAGTTATCGCTGTCGAATTTCTCCCTGATTTTGTCGGCGGTTCGCACTACTGCGTCGCGCGCGCCACCGGTTCCGGCATGGATCTGATCGATCGCGCGATCCATCGCATTCTTGATACTCGCCGCCGTGCCGCCTTTCTCGACCTCGCGCGTTACCACGCCCTCCAGGCGCGCGATCACACCATCCACCGTGTAGTCCTTGCTGATCGTGAACGCGCCCGGCTCGTCATTTTCGATCGCGCTATAAACATCGATCACTTTCTCACTGTGCCAGCCCCATCGCAGCACCTTGTAGAAGCGCGCGCCTTCCCGTTCGCCGCGCAAGAGCAGATCGATCAGCGCCGCGACTAAAGCGACCGGCATCAACACCAGGTCGCGCCCGTTATCGAGCAACATCTTGAGCTGAAACACCACCACATCGCGGATGAACTTCCAGCGATCCTTGGAACCGGCCGGTTGCGCTCTCGATTCGTCACCCGTCACGTTACCGGTCCTTCGCGTTGCTATTGCAGGTTGTAAACTTCAATCAAGCCGACGCCGATTCCTCCACCTTTCCCGGCCAGGATTGCGGTGAAAGCGCCCGGCGGCAGGGTCGTGAAGACGCCGGATTCGTTGTTGTTCGTTGGGGCAAGACCGTTGGCCAATAGCGCCGCCGCCTGGGCTGGGTCGTCCATCCAGTTGTCGTTGAAGACGAGCCGCATCCCGTTGCCGTCGTATAAATCCAGAGTCGGATCGGTGAGCGCGTTGGTTATTCCCACTTGCGCCAGCGACGGCCCGATTCCGCGGACGGCTACGCGCGTGTTCACTGTGCTGCCGCCGAGAATGAAACCGCCGATCATCACCTTGTCACCCGCATCAACGAATCCACGGGTGCTGATGTTGGCTAGCTGGGACGGGGATTGCGCCTGAAGATCGTACGCCTCCACCACTCCGATGCCAGATGTGTTGTTCTTCCCCCTTAAAATGACGGTATGATTACCGGGCGCAAGCGTTGCGACGACGGCCGATTCCAGGTCATTCTGCGGCGCGAGACCGGTCGCGCTGATTTCGCTTTCCTGGCTCTCCCGCCAGTTATCATTCGAGCCGATGAGGCCGCTCGAATCGTGCAATTCCAAGGTCGGATCATCCAGCAGACCTGTTAAGCCAAATTGGCCGAGTGACGGGCCAATGCCGCGCACGATGACCTTTTTATCGGTAGCTCCGGTAATGATGAATCCGCCAATCAAAGCGTTATCTCCCGGAAGCACGCGAAGCCGGGTCGAGATATTCAATGCTCTCGCCGGCACCCCGAGAAAGCTCACGCCTTCGAAATTTTGATAAATCACGTTACCCGATCCCGCTCGCGTAATGGTGACCTGGCCGGGATTCGGCCCGGCAATCGTGTTGGCGGCAACGCCGCCGGCCTGATAAATGAGCTGATCGTTTCCAGCTCCGTAATCGAGGAATAGAGTTGTGCCGCTGGGAACCCCGGCGCCTGTAACAGTGACTACGTCGTCGTCGCCGAGCGCGTTCATACTAGTCATGACTCCCGGGGGAACGGCCAGGATGCTGACGTTGTCCTGGAAGGCACTCGCGTTAATCGTGAGATTCGCGAGGCCGGGCGGCGCAACCGTATTGTTTAGCACCAAAAGCTGACTGACGGCGCCGGTGTTGATGGTGGCGTTTGTTTTTCTGGCGAAGTTGATCAACTCGAAGGTGCCAGTCCCGCCATCGTTGATTTGGGTGGTCGCGACCCCATTGATGTTCGGTCCATCCAAGACCTGAAGGCGAGGCGAGGCGGTGGGCGCGGTAAAGATAAAGTTCGTCGCTGGAACAGTGTCATCGATCGGCTCAAGGCCCGTGTAATTGATCAGGCGGCCATCTACGTTGACGCTGCCAGCGCCCGGCCCGGTGGCGCTGTGGGCGATGGAACCGGCGGTGAACGAATTGGCCGATCGCTGCAAAACAAGCCGGTCGCTTCCGGTGTCGCCTGCAAAATTGAGTCCACCGGTTGGGATCGGATTTCCTCCGGCAAAGTCCACCGTCACCGTGTCGTTGCCGCCCAGAGGATTGAAATCGAGAATCTCGGTGCTGCCGATGTTCAGGTTAAAGAGGCCGAGGTTTGTCCGATCAAAACGCAACCGGGTTGGATCGGCGGGATTGACCTGAATGAGATATTGATCGTCGCCGGTGGGCGAGCCGTTGACCTGCACGGTGTCTGTGCCGGCTCCGCCATCCATGGAATCGCTGCCGTCGCCGTTGTTCCAGACCAGGAGATCGTTGCCGTCGTTCCCGGAAATTTGATCGCCGCTGGTGCCGCCCACGAGGGTGTCGTTCCCGCCGTCCCCGAAAAGTTGGTCGGCGCCGGCGCCGCCTACCAGAGTGTCGCTGCCGGCGCCGCCGTGGAGGACATTGACGTCGCTGTTTCCGGTCAACGTGTCGGCTCCGGAGCCGCCGGTCGCATTCTCAAACCCGCGGATTCCGCCCGTGCCGGTAGCGCTGCCAACCGTCCCTTGCGAGATCAACTGTCCGCGCAGTTCTCCGCTCGGGAAATTGGGAAGGGTATGAATGTTGAAATAGATCCGGTTCGCCAGTAATTCCTGCAAAAGGGTCGAGCCTGGCGTGACCGGCGACGGCGCATTCAAGGGTCGGATTGGCGCATCGGAAGCAGGTGGATCGAGCGTCGGATCACTATTCGACCAGATCCCGGCGAACGTTCCTGACGGGGTGGTCAATCCGTTTTGCTCGCTCGAAAACAATCCGCGGACGATTGGGCCGCTCACTCCGCTGACCTGGTTATGAAAATGAGTGCCGCTAATCGGAGAACCGGTTAAACCGGTGTAGCTGATGTTGAATGCCAGTTGGCTCTGGTCTGTGCTCAACACGAATACCCCGCGTCCCTGTCCCTGGGAGTTTGAGAGCGGCCCCGGCTCCTGCATCCCCGTGAGCAAGGCGAAAAAGAGCGTCTGGGTTTCGTTCAGATCCACGCTCACCGGCGTCGTGTAAGCGGTATAGTCCACCGTGTCGGTGCCGGCACCGCCATCGAGCAAGCCGCCCGAAAGACTCGCCCCGTTGGCGAAAAGTACATTGTCCGAGCCGCCGCCGGTATTGACGGAAGTGACCGCGGCGGCAATGCCCAGGATGTTGATCGTATCGGCACCGGAGCCGGCGAAAATATCGAGCTTCTCGACTGTCCCGTAGGTAATCTGCCCGCCAAAACCCGAGACGATCGAGATCGAATTGTTCACATTGATCGATCGCCCGGTCGCGCTGGCGGCATCGTTAACTACCAGATTGTCGCCGCCGCCCTGGCCATTGATCTGGAACGACGCGGCGATCCCACTGACGGGGGCGGTATTGCTGCCAATGACGACCTGATCATCTCGATCGCCGCAATTGACGACGATGGTTACCGCTGCGCTGGCGGCGCTCAGCGTCTGGTCACCCGCCAGACTCGAATCGAAATCAAAGTCGCTGTTGAATCCGGCATCTCCGGCGCTGAACCGGTTATGTCGGAGAAGACCTCCGGACTGATCGAAGGTAATCGTGTTCGCTGCCCCATTGCCGGTGAAACTGGCCACCGTGCCGGAGAGAAAGGCGAAGTAGGAAGAGATGGCAACGGTCATGGCTCGGATCGTTACCGGCGTTGCCCCGGGTCCGATCGTTCCCACCAGGGTCGCCGCACCGGTGCTGAGGTTAATTGTGTAAAGCCGCGGAACTCCCGAAACCACCATGCTGGCGAAGGGCGTGCCGCTGCCGTTAGCAATGTCGAACCCGAGGACGGCGCTAGGATCCACCCCGAGCGGACCCACCGTATTGAGAGCGCCAGCATTCGGAGGGTTCTGGGTCACCAGAATATTCAAGGTCGTATCAATGTCGTAAAGCGTGGTGGTGGTCGCGCCCGCGATGTTGTTTGTGTAAGCGGAACCGGCCACGTTTGGATTGGCCCCGAAATTCACGTCGGCCGCCGCGTAAGCGAGATTAGTGTCGATCCCAGCGATCGCGGCGGTATTTGGATCGAGCCGTAAATCCTGGTCCGCGTCGCTGACCACGCGGATGCGATCCACCGTCGGGTTGAAATCAAATCCGAACGCTGAGCCGCTGAGCGGAGTAGTGAACGTGCCGGTGCCAACCTGAGTAGCCACCCCCGTAGCGGGATCGATGATGTAAAGTCGGCTCCCGCTGCCCAGCCCGAAAAGCTTTCCGTCGACGGGACGAAAATCGAGACCCACGATCGTATCGCCCGCAACCAGACCGGTGATCGCAATCGAACTGACTATCGTCCCCGGCGTCGCGCTATCGAACCGAACGAGGTTGTTATTCGCATTATTAATCCCAAAGATCGGGACGGCTCTCGCCGATGCCGCACTCAGGATGATGAGAATGAGAGGCATGAACAGGCGAGCCGCCGCGTGCCGCCCCCGCGTCGAAGCCGGGTATGTCGTGTTCATGGGATTCTACTAATACCGGAACGTCCGCCGCGTTAGCAATGCTCAAACGCCGCCCAAGCGAAGGGATTCCACCGGTTTTTCTACTTTCTAATTTCTACTCTTCGCCTGGACGACCATACGAGCTGCAATGCCGCCTCGAGCAATCGGCGCAGGAAACTTCCGGCGACATCGCCGTCATGGACCGGCCATGTCCGCACCACATCGGCGAGCGGCGGCGCGATGCCCAAAGCTGGATCCGGCGCCCACGGATCTTTTGCCAGGGTTCCCTGTTTGAGCCCGGACATTTTGAAAGCGAAAGCTTCCGTCGCCGATGCTTCCGTCGAGCTCCAATAAATGCTGAACGGCTGCCAGTTGACCAGCTTCGTCCCCGGCGACGGCCGCGCGAAGGCGGTGAAAACCAAATGACCTAGCTCGCTGTCGCGGCAATTGTCGCCGATGCATGGACCGCTGCCGTCGGGATTGCGCGCGGTCGGCAGCCGCCATTGTGTTATGCCGCGGTAATTCAAACGCGCGACCCATCGCCTGGCATTGTCCCATGTGATCTGCCCATCGGGCGAGTGACCGCTTGTCTTCGCATAATTGGTGTCCTGAAGCCACGTCAGATCGCGCTCCACATCGTAGAGCAACCCGCGCCCGCGATCGATCAAGAGTGGTCCAAAGAAAATTCCACCTGCTCTCCGCCGGACCAGGAGCCGGTCGAGAAACGCCGACCATCTCAGCGCGATCAATCTGATAAACCGTTGCATCGTCTGACGATGTTCTTGCCCCACTCGCCTCCCTTTTGATTCGTTCGCTCCCGCTTACTCACCCTGCGGGCTTCGTCCATGTCGCTCGGCTCCCACCGGCTCCATTCTACTTTGATTTCGCTCAATTCCCACCCGCTTGCGCCTCGAGTCACGAAGCTCTTGTGCGGCCTCCGTTTTCTACTTTCTCCTTTCTACTTTCCATGATGCGTCTCTTTAATCCCAAAGTCCGGACCGGGCAGGGTTCGACCCGGTTGAGCAAGGAGGAGTTTCTCCGTCGCTGGAAAGAACGGTTCTACGATCCGGCGTTCGATCCCGAGCGCGACAAGATCGATCGGCTGGCCGAGATCGCGTGGGAAGCGTACGACGATCATCGGAAAAGTCCGATCACTCGCAAGGCGGGCCCCGAGTTTGCCGATCCCGAGTACGAGCTGGCGATTGAATGGCTCGAAGCGCACGAAAGGATTCACGCCGCCCAAAAACAATTCGAAGATCCGGGTTTATCTTCACGCATTCTTCTCATCAGCGGCTCGCCCCGGACCGATGAGACCTGCCCGAGCGAAATGGCGAAGACATTTCGCATCGCCACCATCGCGCGCGAGGTGATGGAAAAAGAGCCCGGCTTCCAGGTCGACTTCCTAGATCTCAGCAACCTGAGCTCCGAATTCGGCCGCGTCATTTATCCATGCAAAGCCTGCGTCTCCACCGCGATGCCGCTTTGTCATTGGCCCTGCTCCTGTTACCCGAACCATTACCTCGGCCAGGTCCACGATTGGATGAACGACCTATACCCGCGCTGGGTCGCGGCCCACGGCGTCATGATCATCACGCCCGTTCATTGGTATCAGGCCACCAGCCCGCTCAAGCTCATGATGGACCGCCTCGTTTGCGCCGATGGCGGTAACCCCGACCCGACCACGACCCACGGCAAGAATCCCGAGGAAGCCAAAGCGCTCGAGCTAAACGGCTGGGATTACCCGAAACATTTGAAAGGCCGCATCTTCTCCGTCATTGCTCACGGCGACGCCGTCGGCGCCGAGCGTGTCTGTGCCGCGTTGACCGACTGGTTGATCGACCTGGAACTCGTCGAAGCCGGCGCGAAAGCCCTGCTCGATCGCTACATCGGCTACTACGAACCCTACGCCACCAGCCACGAAGCCTTGGACAAAGACGAAGCGTTCAAGGAAGAAACTCGAAACGCCGCTCGCACTCTTGTGGAAGCGGTCACCGAAATGCGAAGCGGCCGACGCGAACCCGGCAGTAACTTGGAAGCGCCTCGCAAGAAGTAGGCCGGTGAAAATGCTGAAACGCTGAAACACTTAAACACTGAAATGCTGAAACGCTGAAATTGGACTTCCGATATTTTAGCTTTTCAGTTTTTTAGCGTTTCAGAGTTTTCTACCTCCGACTTTCTACTTTCTAATTCCTCCTTTATCCTTTCGTCGTGAAGAACATTGCTCACAAAATCTGGCGCGACTGGCTCCGCCCTTTCGCGCTGGTCTTCATCATCGCAGCCCCATTTAAGTCGGCTGTCGCGGACTGGAACTGGGTGCCGACCGGGTCGATGAAGCCGTCGATCCTCGAGGGCGAACTGGTTTTCGTAAACAAGCTGGCCTACGACTTGAAGGTCCCGTTCACCACCTTGCATCTTTCCACCTGGTCCAATCCAGTTGGCGGCGACGTCGTCGTATTCTATTCGCCAGTCGATGGGACCCGGCTGGTGAAACGAGTCGTCGGTTTGCCGGGCGACACCGTCCAGTTGAAGAACGATGTGCTCTACCTCAACGGCATTCCGCAGGAATATTCGTCCGCGGATGCAGCGCCTTTCCGGCACGATGTCTTCGAGGATGCGAACCCGATCGTTGCCGTCGAGCACCTGGAAGCGTGCGATCATTACGTCCTGGGTCTGCCCGGCCGGCAGGCCTTAAGGAATTTCGGTCCGATCGTCGTGCCGCCGAACCAATACTTCATGATGGGCGATTCCCGCGATAACAGCGCCGATTCCCGTTACATCGGCCCGATCCCCCGAGAAAAAATCGTCGGCCGCGTCCCCCGCGTCATTCTCTCCTTCGATCCCACTCGCCACTATCTGCCCCGACCGCAACGCATCTTGCAGGCGATGAACGTCGATGCGCTTGAGCCTTTGGCCCCGGGGCGAAAAATGCTAAAACCCTGAGACTCTGAGACGCTGAAAAAACTGAAAAGTTAAAATATCAGGAATACCAATTTCAGCGTTTCAGAATTGCAGTGTTTCTTCCAACAGCCGGACCTCTAATTTTCGCGAGCGCAGTGAGGGTCTGACCTCGGTTTTTCGACCTCTGATTTCTGGCCTCCGCCCTCTGCCTTAGCTTTTCTTCAGCGCTGCACGACGACCACACTTCAGCAGCGGCAGAGCGATTTCAGAAAACTTGAAATGTCCGATTCCGTAGAATCGGGTGTGAAGACATACGGACAGCTCAGGCATCCACGGACTTTCGGGAATGTTCAATGTCGATTGGGGGCCGACGGTCCAATCAACGCGGTTCGAACGAAACCGGTCCGTATTGTTCTAATAGCTTTGCTGTGCCTCGTAGGATCGTTCGCTCTGTTCGCGTGCGGGTCCATTGTCTCGTCAAGGGAGAGCCTCCCGCAATATTCCGAAACAAAGCCGATTCAAGTCGGCGATGTGATCTTCTACTACCTGCCGACTGGGGTAATCAAAGTCGACGGTACTTATGACAAGGACAAGGGATGGACCGTAACCGTTACGCCGGACATCCATGCCGACGCGAATCATCGCTATGAGTTATCGTTAAACCAGCGGTATCCGTTTTTCGATCACACCGCAATCTTGACGGCAGATGACAAAGGATTGCTCAAGACTGTCAACGCCACGTCCACTGATCGAACCGTGGACGCAATCGGGGCTTTGATAACTGCGGCCGGCCAGGTAATGCAATTTGGCGCTTCTTTGGCCGGGAGAGCGCATGACGCTGAAGCCTCACCGCCGTTTCACATCACGCTCGATCCGTTTAATCGCAACAAGCGGAGCGCAACCGCGGCAGGTTTTACGATCTCAGTCAATGCGCCTCCGGAAATGGAGCGTGCGAGCACGCAGGACGAGGCTTCCGTCCACGAAGGTCGCTACCCGGGGATCATGACTCGTTTAACCATGCCTTTTACAGTCACAGTTGCGCCAACTGGTGACGACGCCGTGAAAACTACTGTCTTAATCCCTGATCGCCGACAGAGATATTTGCTGACAGTTCCGCGAGGTCTCCTCGTAACGACTGAGACCACAGTCGACTTCGTAAATGGTAGCATGGTATCGCGCAACATGAAACGCCCAAGCGTAGCCTACGGGATCCTCGGCATTCCTAAAACAATCCTCAGTGCGTTGGTTCCGATTCCCGGAACTGTCCAAACCGCGGCGAACACTCGAATTCAAAACCAAATCACGCTTCTCAAGGAAACGGCGGAGTTGCAGAAATTGCAAAACCCCAGTCCCACGGCGACCCCAGCGACGAGCCCCGCTGGAACGAGTCCATAGGTTCTCCAGTGCGCCATAAGCCCTTGCGATGCCTGCATTACATCCAACTCCAAAATTAGCGCCTCGGGCACGATCGTTTCGAATAAGATGCAACCAACGAACTTGGACGGACGAATGAGTGCAAAAGTAACTTGGAAGGCAGCCGCCATTAAACTGGGGATGATCATATCGTTTGCTTTAGGCTTGGAAGACGGCGTACTGGCACAGGAAGAAGAGGCTTCGTCAGCATCGCAACCTTCCACCGAATCCACGTCCAATCTGCCGCCCAGTGTTTCGACCGATCGAATGCAGGATGTAGTTAGACCCCTTTACGGTTCTCTTCCGAAAAAGACAGTTGCCAAGGCGCTTGATTTTGCCAGATCAACAGCGCCGGCCAATGCCGAGAAACTCGTCGTCACGACTCTAACGGCCGCAGCAGCGGCTGAAGATGCCACTGACCGCAAAGCCAGTGCTCAACTTCGGCGCTTAAGGGATGCTTTCCAGCGGACCGATAAGCCTGATGAAAGCATTTTTCGGAATGCCAACTTCCAATTGAACATGCTCTATGTTCTCGACCAGGCACAAACGGGAGCTCGGATCGTCGGAGCCCAGGACGCCTCGCCTTCGACGTTTCCAAATTGCGTCCTCATCGGGGACGACAACCAGTACTTTTGCTCAGGCGTCTTGATCAGTGACCGTCTTATTTTGACGGCGGGACATTGCGCTGGATCATTACAACCCACTAGGATCCTTTTTGGGACAAGCCAGGATGATGCACGCGCGACCGAGTTTCGTGTCGACGGCGCCATCGAGCGCCATCCAGGATACTCTGAGCAGGACAACTACATAAACGATCTCACCTTGCTGATCTTAAAGGAGAAGGTCGGGACGAACATAAAGGCTGCAAAGATTGCCGGGCCTTCCACGTTTAGCCTGCCGCGCTTCAAATCCGTTCGATTGGTAGGATTTGGCTCAAGCGATAGGAATGCACACGAAGGGTTCGGCGTGAAACGTTTTGGCGACACAGCGATTGTCTCACCGGACTGCCAACAGCCAGGGGACGAAAAGTACGGCGGTCATCCTGGCCTGGAATTTGTCGCGGGCGATCACCGCGTAGACACTTGTCGTGGGGACAGCGGTGGACCAGTTTTTTGGCAAAGTGGTAGTGAATGGTTGTTGGTTGGGACAACATCGCGGTGGACTAGCAACCATACCCACACCTGCGGCGATGGAGGCGTATACGTCCGCACTGACAGGTATACAGACTGGATCAAGAGCGTCGCGCAGCGCAGAAACGTCACGGCCCCAGAGACCGCGCCCTAGATGATCGGGAACGTATTCCGTGAAAACAGCGATCGCGCTCCGACAACTATGACGATTGCCGTTTCTACTTTGGTCACTCGCGCGCCCGCGTTCGCGCCAGCTACTCTGGCTGCGATGCCAGTTCCGGCTCGATGAACCGATCCGGCGGCACGTGACCGAGATTTATCGCCAGGCGGCCGAGGAAGCCGCCGGCCAGGGAATCGAAAGTGCACTCTCCTGGCACACGCTGGCGATTTGGACGGATGAAGGGAAAGAACGCATCGGATATTTCTAGTGGGCTCTCGAATGCGTCGAGCCTCAAAGACTCACCACTCGCCCTGCCTGAGAGCCTGTCTTGAAGATTCACGATATGACCTTAGCTTGAACCGTGGATTATCTGGCGCTTTCTTCACTTCGGCGGGATTTGGAAGAACTGCAGAAGATATTGATCGATCTGTCGGTGCGCGAGGAGGAGATCGGAGTCCGTGGTTTTACCTCGGTGGTCGTCGAATTAAATATCCCGGATCAGCTTTTTAACGAAGTCGCCGCTCAACTTATACGCTTGATGCGGAGTGCTGAGGCATTTGACCCTACGATGATCGAATCGCTGAAGGAGCTAGTACGCACGACGAATGTGCAGGACGCACTTCCGAAAATGGGCGTTATGCTGCGAATCGCAAAGAACAAAAAGCTTCGGTCACCGAGATTTCCTAGCATCTTGCGGTGGGCTGTGAGTAAGAAACGGACCCTTTTCAATCCGAAACATCGATCCCGAAGACACTCGATGCAGTTTCCAAGTTGCTGCCAGCGCTAAAAGCACTTGAGGAGATCGAACGTAATCGTCAAGCAGATGACGATTACCTCCTCAAACCAAGCCGCGTCAATAGAACGTTCGTCGCCGATAAGATCGACGCTGCAATTGACGCATTGAATTCCGCCCCAAAAATCTCGACGAGATTCAACGCGCAACGCTTGTTGCCTATCTCAATGACGCGAAAGCGGAAACAAAGAAGGAACGCCCGCTTTGGAAGAAAGTTATCGGTGCGTTAGTCATTACGGCTACTATTTTGCAAGGGCTTGCCGCTGCTCCTAATTTGAAGGAGGCCGTTCAGTACATTACAAAGACATCCTTAGAGCCGAGGTTCCCGCTGATTCTGGCGGAATCCGCGACCGAAGACTCTGACAACGAGCAAAATAAGTCGAAGCATAGGCGTGTAATTGAGCTATGACGAGAAAGGCGCTGCGGATCAGTCTGTGAATCTCGGCCTAAGAAAAAGCTAAAATCCTAAAAACTGAAACGCTGAAAGCGAGAGTCCTTGCGTTATAGGAGAACGATAGGCCCCGCGGGCGACCTGCGCGAATGTCCGACCGAATTTCCTCGGCGACGGAGCTCAGACGTCCGTTTTCGGAAAAGTCGCTATCGATCTGGCGGTCCCAGGCGGCATTGTCACGTTCCCGGATAAAGGCAGCGAGCTCCGTCAGCTCATCCGGCGAGAGGGCGTCTACGGCAGTCTTTATTTCGGCGAGACTCACAGCGGGAGTCTATCGAGCAGATCAAAGCCTGAAAAGCTGAAACCGGGCGTTCCTTTTCCGCTGCATCCGCTCAACGTCGGCTAGATAAAACTTTGTTAACTTCGTTTTCTTCTGTTGACCTGCTCCAAAGTAAAAACAGAAGACAGCGAAGGAAGCAAAGATGGCAACAGAGTTGCGAAGACAATTGTCATTCCCAAACAGAGTTGGAAAGCCCGGCCTCGCCGTCCCGGCCGTGTGACGGGCGAACGAGGAGACTTGGGGACGAGAAAACGCCGAACGCCCAATATCGAATGCAGAGGATTATGTTGTAGCCACGGTCCCGCCCATGCGGGATCGCCGTGTTCTGGGCAAGACTGCGGCCTGACGGAGTTCGCCTCGAGAGCTGTTTGGTCATAGAATGAAGCAATGAAAGAAAGTGACGAGTGACCTGTGACGAGTGACAAGTGGGGGATGATCCGCAAATTCGCGCACGTTTTTCTGGGAGTTGTTCTCGTTTCTGCAACCGCGGCATGGGGGCAGACGGATTACTCGAAGGAGATCGAGAAGTGGCGGCAGGAACGAGAGGCGAATCTGAAGAAGGAAACGGGGTGGCTGACAGTGGCGGGATTGTCCTGGTTGAAGGAAGGGACCAATACCGTCGGAGCAGGAGAGAAGTTTGATGTTCGGTTAACGGAGAACTTCAAGCAGGGGAAATTCGGCGAGATCGAATTCAAAGACGGCGTGGCGACCTTGAAGGTAGAGAAAGGCGTCGAAGCGCAGACCGACGGGAAGAATATTTCGGCGCCGGTCGATCTTGTCTCGGATGAGAAGGGGAAGCCGAGGGAGATCCGGACAGGGACGCAGACGTTTTTTCTGATCAAACGGGAAGAGCGTTTCGGGATTCGGTTAAAGGATAGCGAGAGCGAGGCGCGCCGGAACTTCAAGGGGCTGCACTGGTTTCCGATTGATGACACCTACAAGGTCGCGGCGCGGCTGGAAGCTTTTCCGGAGCCGAAAGAGGTCATGGTGCCGAATGTCCTCGGCGGAAAGTTTAAAATGAAAAGCCCGGGCGTCCTGAAGTTTTCGTTGAAAGGAAAGGAGTACAAGCTGCAGCCGGTCGACGAAGGAGATGGAACGCTGTTCATGATCTTCCGCGACCAGTCGAGCGAGAACGAGACCTACAAGTCGGGGCGATTTCTTTATGCGGATAAGCCGGTGAACGGAGAGGCGGTGGTCGATTTCAATAAGGCGGAGAATCCGCCGTGCGCCTTTACGCCGTATGCGACATGTCCATTGCCGCCGCCGGGAAACAGTCTTGATGTTGAGATCAAGGCGGGAGAGAAGCGGTACGACCACTGAAAAAATGACGAATGACGAATGACGAATGTCGAATGACGAAGGAATGACGAATATGCCGAGCCGGGAGGCCGGCGGATAGATGGACAGACCGGCGAGGGTAGCCGGTAAGCAGCCGGGAGGCGGCGAAATCAATGAAGAAAAGGAAGACACTGTCGCGCGCGACCACAACAGCGAAGAAAACTCCGCTAGCAATGAAACCGCGGCCGGAGGAGGGGCGGTTGCCGGGCGGCGATGAGATTACGCAGAGCACGGCGTTTCGACGGGCGGCGATCGATGCGGAAGGGTATGCGCGCGAGCCGAACCGGCTGCGGCAACTGGTCGCGGACGCGGCGGGGAAGATCAGCGTGATTCCGCGCGGGCCGTTCGCGGATACGTGGCCTTACCTGATGGCGATGATTCGGTTGCTCCGCGATTATCATCGCGCTGAGTATCGCGACATCTCCGAGCAAAATTTGCAGATCATCATCGCGGCGATTCTCTATTTCGTGTCGCCATTCGACGTGATTCCGGATTGGGTGCCGGTCCTGGGACATATCGATGATGCGTTTGTGATTTCTCTCGCGCTGAAAACGGTTCGCATGGATCTCGACACGTTTATGGCATGGGAGACGGCGAGGGTCTGAAGAAAAGTAAGAAGGAAGAAGGAAGAATTAAGAAGGAGGGGGCGGAGGGCGGAAGAATGCGGAAGGTGAATTTGCAGGAAGTTACAGAAGAGGAACGGAAGTCGCCGAAGGGGAAATACCATAAATTTGTAAAGGACATCTCGATCGCGCTGGGGCGTGATAAGAAATCACTCGACCTGGCGAAGAGGCACCCGTTCGACCTGGCGATGGTGCGGTTGCCGAAAGGGAAAACGTATTGTCCGTATCATTCGCACGGTGCCGAATCGGAGCTTTATCTGGTGGTCTCTGGGCGTGGAAGTGTCCGGGACAAGAGTGGAACGACCGAAGTGATGGCGGGAGATGTATTCTTTTTTGGTCCGGGCGAAGCACACCAGCTGGCGAACGCAGGCGACGAAGATTTCGTTTACTATGTCATCGCCGATAATCCGCGCGGTGATTCCTGTTATTATCCGGACAGTGGCAAATGGGCCGCGCCCTGGGATGGTCCGGACGAAGCCATCATCAAGGGAGAGATCGCCGACTACTACCAGGGCGAAGAATAGGTCAGGCGGAAGGTTGGATTGGCGCTCTGCTCGCGCCCATGCGCAGAATCCAGCGATACATCAGGAAGCCGACCAGGACGAAGGCGGCGCCGCCGATAATGATGCCTGCGGTTTCGAAGTCGGGGCCGACTAATGCGAGTGGCGCACCTTTACCGGAGAAGGCGGCGATTGCCGTAATCACGACAAGAATCACGCTCTCGCCGACGATAAGGCCCGAAGCCAATAACACGCCCAATTGTTTCGTGTCTTCCGGTCTGGACGTCCGGTTAGCACGGCGGTCGAAGATCCACCCGACAACGGCGCCCACTACGATCATCAACGTGCTTTGCGTAGGCAGATAAATCCCGAGTCCCACGGCGAGCGGAGGAAGACTCATGTGTTTGGTTGTGCGCGACAGGGTTTCGTTCACCACAATGAGGGTGATGCCGATCAAGGCGCCGATCTGGATCAAACTCCAATCGATGTCGCCGGAGATCACGCCTTTTCCGAGCGAAGAGATGAGGCCGGCCTGCGGCGCGGCCAGGACGTGTTCTCGTCCCTCCGTGCCGGGCGCGCCGGCGAAGCCATACGCATGATTCACCAGGTCGAGCACCGGCGGAATTACAAGCGCGCCGGCAATGACCCCGATAATAAGAGCGACTTGCTGTTTCCACGGCGTGGCCTCGACGAGCTGACCGGTCTTGAGGTCCTGCAAATTATTGTTGGCAATGGCGGCAACGTTAAAGACGACGGCGGTCGTGAAAAGAGCGAAGGCGATCAAAGCTTTGTAAGCCTCCGGTGGAACGTGTGATTTCACGCCGAAGACGAGGAGCAGGGCGGCGCCGATCACTACCAGAATGCCGATGCCCGAGAGCGGGCTGTTGGAAGAACCGATGAGGCCGGCCATGTAGCCGCAAACCGTCGAGACGAAAAAGCTCATTAGAAAGATATAGAACACGCCGCCGATAACGAGCGTGGTCAGGTGCGCGCCAAGCCCGGCGCTGTTGGCGAAGGAACCCAGCGCCCAGGCGATTGGCAGCATGCAAATGAGCGTCACCAAGCCGACGATGCCGATCGGAATATCGCGCTCTGTGATTGGCAGGCTGGCAGCCTGACCGGCTTTGCGAGCGCGGCTCGCGGCCATCGCCCCGGCGAGGCCTTGCACGACCGGCTTCACCAGCTTTAGCAATGTCCAGATGGCTGAAACGCCAATGGCGCCCGCGCCGACATAACGCACATAATTGCTCCAGGCTGCTCCTGTAATCGCGGACGGCGTGCCTGAGGCAACCGCGGCGACCATCGACTTTGGCAGATTGGTTACTCCAGCGTGAATCAAGTCCGCCGCCATCTGTGAGTAATGCGGAACGCCCCATCCCCAGCCGATAAATGCGCCGACGAGCATCGCAATACCGACCGACAAACCGACCAGATGACCGACGCCAAAGAGCGCGAACGAAAGATTGAAATCGTAACCGCTCACCGCGTCGCGCCGGCCGATCCGAAAAGTTTGGGCGACGTCTGCCGCGAAGAGTTGCGTCGCGACGATGACCGCAAACGCAGCCGAAACAATTGATCCCCACAACACGGCCAGAAGACCGGCGCGTCCCTGTTCGACGGCATCCGCTTGTTGCTTATCACCGGTGCCGACCTTGAGCATTTCGGCGCAGGCAACGCCTTCCGGATACGGCAGGTCGGAATTCGTGACCAGGGCGCGGCGGAGCGGGATGGAATACATTACGCCGAGGATTCCGCCGAGCGCGCAGATGATAAACGAGATCCAGAAGGGAAATTCGGTCCACCACCCGATCATGATCAGACCGGGCAGGACGAAGATGATCGAGGACAGTGTGCCTGCGGCCGACGCCACGGTCTGGACGATGTTGTTTTCCTGGACGGTGGCGTTGCGAAAATTTCGCAGGATCGCCATCGAAATCACCGCAGCCGGAATGGAGGTCGAAAAAGTCAGGCCGGCCTTGAGGCCGAAGTAAACGTTGGCGGCGGTGAAGACCAACGTAATGAGACTTCCGATGATCAGACCGCGAATCGTAAGCTCCGGACGACTTTTCTCACTCAGGTCTTCGGTGTTGTTCATAACGGCTCCAGTTTAGATCGGCTGGCGGCGAATGATTGCGCTTGCCGCAGGAAAACGATTCTCGAAGCGGAATGCAACAGGAAAGCGTTTGTTGTGACGCCCGTTAGGCGGCGCGAGGAGTTGTCATCCTGAGCGAAGCGAACGGATCTCTGAACATTTCTGGTCTCCCACTGCGCCGAAATGGTCAGAGATGTTTCGCTGGGCTCAACATGACAGGAGGAAAACCTATTCGAACGCTTCGCATAACGTAGGATTGTAGGGCAACCCGCCTTAGGCGGGTTGCCCATCGCGATGGCAGGCGGTGCGCCTGCCCTACAATTGAAATTGCGCAGAAGCGGACCGTTCGGCGTCGCTACAACGCTGAGTTGCGAATTCTCCGCGTTCCTGACAATCTCGGGCCCACCGTGAACGACGATTCGAAACAGTGGAGCAAGCTGCTCCAGTCCATTTCCAAAGGCGTGGTGATTCCAATCATCGGTCGCGACCTCTTGCAGATCGAGATCGAGGGAAAATCGCAGCTGCTTTACGAATATCTCGCCCAGCGTTTGGCGAAGGAGCTTGAAGTGGAAGGTTGCGGACCATGCTTGAGCCTCGACCAGGTCGTCGCTGCCTATCTGAATGCGAGCCGCCGAAATTCTCGCGACGACGTCAACATCAAGACTTTCGAGATCCTCACCGAAATTCAAGGCCAGGTTCCTGTTCCGGAACCGTTACGGAAGCTGGCCTCGATCGCGCCGCTACGCCTGTTCGTCAGCACGACGGTCGATTCGTTCCTGGCCAGGGCGCTCGACGCGCCGGCCGATCACGTTTTTGCTTACGCGCCGAACTCCGCGCTCTGCGATATCCCGCGCGATTACGCCCGCTCGCAGCATCGGCTTGTCTTCCATCTTTTTGGAAAGATTTCCGGCATCCCGGACAGCGCGTTGATCGATGAAGAAACGCTCGAGTTCATTTGGAAGCTGCACGAGGAATCGATGTCGGACCGGCTCGCCAATCTCTTCGACGAGCTGCGCACCAAGCGTCTCCTTCTCATCGGCAACGCGCATCCTGACTGGCTGGCGCGCTTTTTCGTGCGGCTCAGCCGGCGCGAGCGGCTCTACGCCGGCAACGAAACCCGCGAGTTCGTCGCGGACGGCGTAGTGGTTTCAGACGCGCATCTGCGCGATTTCCTGGAGAACTTCAGTCCGCAGACAAAATCGTTCGGGGTCGCGAACCCGATCGAATTCGTCGATCAGCTCGTGGAAAAATGGAACGCGTTTGCGGAGAGACCGGCGGCTTCGAAGGAAGTGCACGCGTCCCTGGTCCCGCAAAAAGCGCCGGCGGTTTTTGTCAGCTACGCGAGCCAGGACGTGGCATCGGTCGAGCGCCTGCAAAGCAGCCTGGGCAACGCCGGGCTCGATGTCTGGTTCGACAAGGGCCGACTCGGCTCGGGCGATCCCTGGTGGCCGGTGATCGAGCAAAACATCGCGACGTGCGACGTTTTCGTTCCGGTCATTTCGGCCAACACAAACAAACGCGACGAAGGCATTTTCATTCGGGAGTGGAACCGCGCCCTCGAACGATTGCGCGACATGGATCGCGCCACGGCCCGGCTCATTCATCCGGTGATCGTCGATGAGACACCGGAAAACGCGGTCAGCTTCAGCGGCTTTCGCGAGTTCCATTACACGCGCGCGCAGGGTGGGGACGCAAAGCCGGAATTCATCAAGACACTAACGGACATCGTGCGCGAACGCCGGCTCAAGGCCGCGGCCCAATGAACGATTCGCTCGCCACGGCGGAGCCCGTCCAGGGTAGAGGCGGGTTAGGCGAACGGGCGGACGCGCAACATCCCTGGATTGGGCTCGCGTCCTTCACCGAAGGCGACCGCACTTTCTTCGCGGGCCGCGGGGACGAGATCGAAGATCTGCTCCGGCTGGTCCGTCGCGACACCCTTACGCTGCTCTACGGCGTGTCGGGTCTGGGAAAGACGTCGCTTGTCCAGGCCGGGCTCTTTCCGGCGCTGCGCGAGGAAAACATTCTGCCGGTTCCGATTCGGCTCGATTACCTCGAAGGCGCGCCGTCGCTCTCCCACCAGATCGTGGATGCGATCGGCGCGGCTGCGCGGGCCGCGCGGGTGGAAGCGCCGTTGCCCCGGCCTAACGAGACGTTGTGGGAATATTTCCACCGCGAAGGAAACCATTTCTGGAGCGCGCGAAACGATCTCGTTACTCCATTTCTCGCGTTCGATCAGTTTGAGGAATTCTTTACCCTCGGCCGCGAGACTCCCACGCGCTCCACCGAGGCGGCTGCGTTCATTGAAGAGTTTGCCGACCTCGTCGAGAACCGGCCGCCCGCCGCCCTGCGCGACGATCCCTCGCGCGTCAAAGGTTTCAACTTCAAGCCCGCGCCGTTAAAAGTCCTGCTGGCGATGCGCGAGGATTATCTCGCGGATCTCGATCGCATTCGTTCCCATTTCCGCGCGCTCGGCCAAAACCGGCTCCGTCTTTTGCCGATGGGCGAACGCCAGGCGCGGCAGGTGATCGCGCTCGGCGCGCCGTTGCTCGCGCCGGGAGTGGAAGATCGCATCGTCCGCTACGTGGCTGGGAGCGACCCGGACGCGGATGAGATGACGGTCGCGCCCGCTTTGCTTAGTCTGGTTCTTCGGGAATTGAACGAGCGACGCCTTGCCCGCGGCGCCGATGCGAAGATCACGCCCGACCTGCTCGACGTGGAGCAGCACAAGATCTTTGAAGACTTCTATCTGAGAACGCTGGCTGATTTCTCGCCTAACGTCCGGCTCTTTATCGAGGACGAGCTCCTAACCGCGAGTGGTCACCGGAATAGCGCCGCCCTGGACGACGCGCTGACCCGGCCCGACGTCACCCTGCCTGTTCTCAATGAGCTGGTGAATCGCCGGCTGCTGGCTTACGAAGATCGCCATCATACGCGACGCGTCGAGCTCACTCACGACGTCCTTGTTCCCGTTATCAAAGCAAGCCGGGACTCGCGCCTTACTCGTGAAGCCCTCGCTCAAGCAGAGCGCCTCCGCGCGGAACAAGTCGCGCAAAGGCGAAAGCAACGCGTCACTCTTGCGATAGCTTGTGCGCTAGGTCTCGCCTTGCTAGCTACTCTGTGGGGTGGCTACTACCTCTTTGTTCAGGAGCACAAGGCCTACTTTAGCGAGTTCACAAAACACAACGGTTTTCCCGCTGGAATTATTCCTGTCTCGGAGGCAGACGCGCGTCATCATTCCGTTTCCTTTCTGCTCGTCTACAAGGGAATTACCTGGGACGGCTGGCGAATTCGATGGAAGCCGGCCTTTCGCATGGTAGCTGTCGATTCACGCCTTAAGCCGACTACCAATCACACCGTCGGCACCTATCTTTGGACGCGCGACTCCGAAAATGGCCAGAACGAAAGCAGCGATGCGCAGAGACGCGTGGAGCGGTTGGGTCTTAAGAATGTCTGCCAATGGGAGTTTGTTTCCAATTCCAACGGCGAAATCATTTACGAGCGCGCTTTGGATCGCGACGGCCACATGGTCTTTGGGTTTGTCTATTCACCGCCTGGTTCCGGACCGGCCGACACGCGTCTGGCTCGCTTTGTCGGTCCGGACGGTTTTCCGCAGCTTCAACCCAGCTCCCAGGCTGAATACGTTTCGATCCACTACGACAAGGATGGGTGGGAAGATCGCCTTACCTATCGCGACGGCAAGAACCTGCCGGCGACCGGACCGGATGGCGCTTTCGGACGGGCTATCGGGCATAACTCGCGTGGCCAGGTTACCCAGCTCCTCTCCCTCGACGCCGACGGGATAAACATGATCGATAACGCCGGCAATTGCGGTCTCGTCCTCACTTATAACGACAAGGGCTGGATGACTGAAGTCCACTCGATCGGGCCGGACCTAAAGCCAATGCCCGTAAAAGACGGCTGGTATTTCTCAAAGGACGAACAAGACGCATTGGGACGATCCATTCGGACAACCTACTACGGCGCGAAGGACGAACCAGTCCTGCACAAGGACGGCTATCACGGCATGGAAGCCGAATACGACAGCCAGGGTAACGCGACCGCGACGATCTACATGGGTCTTGATGGAAAGCCTACGGTGCTCGGAAGTGGTGTATCTATCTTTCGGTCCACTTACAATGGACAGGGAAAAGTAACGCGCATGACTTACCACGGCGTGAAGAACGAGCCGGTCTTGCATCGTGATGGTAACCACGCCTGGGCCCTGCAATACGACGAACACGGCAACGCCGTCTCCACTACCTATCTCGGGCTCGACGGAAAACCTACCCTGGTTGCGGCCGGTTATGCCTCAATTACGTCAAAGTTCGACGCACTCGGAAGAAAGACGCGCCAGAGCTACCATGGCGTGAATGGAGAGCCGTTGTTCCATAGGGACGGAAATCACGCCTGGGAATCCGTCTATGACAAGCGCGGCAACGAGACCCTGATCACCTTCATTGGCGCTGATGGCAAACCGGTCGTTATCACGAGCGGCTACGCCATCATTAAGCGCAAGTATGATTCGGATGGAAACCAGCTGGAAGAATCCTACTTCGATGCGAAGGACAAGCCGACCCTCGAACGAGAGTCGGGAATCCACCGGGTAGTGAATGTCTTTGATGGTCGTGGCAAGGTAATCCGGAAGCGATACTGGGGACCAAACGGCGAACCTTTCCTGCACAAGGATGGTAACCACGGATGGGACGCGCAGTACGACGACCGTGGTAACCGAACCGTGATTACCTACGTGGGACCGGACGAGAAGCCGGTTTTGCTCGTTAATCGCTTCGCAACTTCCAAGTCGGAGTTCGATGCCGCCGGTCGCGAGACGGGCACGAGACTGTATGGGGTAAACGGGGAACCCGTCCTGCACAAGGATGGCCATCACGGGTGGGAAGCAAAATACAACGACCGCGGGCAGCGCACTGAAAAGACCTACCTGGGACTGGATGGGAAGCCAATCCTAATGCCGGCCGGCTACGCTACTTTGAAATGGGAGTACGATATTCACGGCAACAGCACGCAAGAGAGCTACTATGGGGCACAGGGCGAGCCTGTTCTGTATAAAAAGGTCTTTCAGGCTATCCAATCGCGTTACGACGACCGTGGGAATGAGATCGCTACCATCTACGTCGGGATCGATCAAAAACCGGTGTTGTCCGCCGACGGCTATGCCATCATGAAGGCTACCTACGACGAGCACAGCAAAGCTACCAGAATGGCTTACTACGGTGTTAACGAAGAGCCTGTTCTGCAAAAGGACGGTTATCACGCCTGGGTGTCGGAATATGACGAACGCGGTAACGAAATCGTTCGAACGTTCATCGGACTGGATGGGAAACCGAAAGCGCTGGACCTCGGTTTCGCCACCATGAAGGCCCGTTATAACGCCCGGGGAAAAGTAGTGAAGATAGCGTTTTTGGGGAGTGAGGGCGAACCGGTCATGCATAAGAATGGTTATCACGGCTGGGAGTCGGATTTCGATGAGCGCGGGAACGAGACCGCGACGACCTATCTTGGCCTCGATGAAAAACCAGCGCTCCTGCCGGCGGGTTACGCTACCGTCAAGTTCAGTTACGATGGCCGTGGCAACATAGTCCGCCAGACTTATTACGGCTTGAATGACCAGCCAGTGCTACTCAAGGATGGTTCCCACGGGTGGGAAGCCACGTATGACGAACGCGGTCAGCAGAAGGAAAAGGTTTACATAGGCCTGGACGGCAAACCAGTTCAGGTGAAGACCGGCTAAAAAGATCAGCCCTTAGGAGGCGTCGTCTGTGGCGGTCTTGGCTTTGGCTGTCTCGGGCTTGCCTTTGTCTAACGCGTCCTTGGCGTTGACCTTCTTGAAGATGGTCGAGAATACTTCCGCCATCATCTCAATCGCCTGTTTGGAAAAGAGCCCGGTCAAGGCCGCGAAAGCGTATATACCGATCAGGTTCAAGCTATCGGTCGGACTGGAGGTGCCAGGCGTCGTGTTTGCCGGATTAAGCACGCCGACGCGAAGCAAAAGGTAGACGACGGGCGCGAGGGCGGCGCCTTGGAACGGAGTCAGGATGTAGTAGATGATCCAGCTTCGTAAGAGCTGGCGGTTACCGACGTAGTTCGCCATCGAGCTGGCCAGGCGCAGAAACCCGCCGAGCCCACCTAACAGCATCACCATGAAAAGCACCGTCTGTTCGGTTGGTTTATCTGGGCCCCTTAGTTCGGTCGTGTTCGATGAAGGTGTTTGTGAAGGGGCCGGCGACGTTGGACTCGGTGCTGGCGAGACCGCGGCGGCCGCTGACGTATTTTCCACGACGGTCTTGCCAGACGTAGCCCTGTTCCAGTTGTCGCAGATCAGCCAGAGATCGACGAGTAATCCGACAAGGGCGAAAACCGTCAGGAAGAGGATCGCGCCATTCGACGCCGGCTGCTTGAACATGATGCTGCCGGGTGCGACGCGAATGACCAGGCTCGCCGCGATGGCGTTCAGCAGAGTTTGTTTGAGGCTGGCGAGCGTAGCCGTGCGGGCGGCGCGGTCCACCTCGGTGAGCTGGTCCCACGCCGCGCGGTCGAACTCGCCGCCGGCAAGCAATCCCTGCAGCGCCGCATCGTACCGCTGTGCGATCTCCTCGCGATCGATTGCTGACTCGTCGAGGTTGTTCTTCAGCTGGCGGATTTCGCCAACGAGCTTTGCGACGTCATCTGAAGAGGGAGTTGCCATGTCGGGGATGGCGGGAGGATGGCGAACCTGGCCGCTGGCTGCAATCCTAATTTTAGCTGCGGCTCGCACCTTTAAACTCGAATCGAGCCCGGTGCCATTCCCTGCGCAAAACCCCGCGCGCCCTCATCCTTCTATTTCTTCAGCAACTCGATCGCGATTTTCGCTGCTTCGGCCACCAGGGAATCGCGCCCTTCGGAAGATTCACTCGACGCATTGACATAGATCGCCAGAAAGAACGGTCCTCCGGTCGGTGGCCGGAGAATGGCAATGTCATTGGACGCGCCCTTGCCGCTTCGTCCGGTCTTATCGCCGACCCGCCAGTCCGCGGGAACGCTCGCTCGGATCATCTTTGATCCGGTTTCGTTTGCGACCATCCAGCCTTCGAGCCGGGCGCGCGATTCCTGGCTGAGAACATCAGACGTGAGCAAACGTTGAAGGTCCTTGCTCATTGCTGCCGGCGTCGTTGTATCGCGATCGTCGCCGGGCGTTGCCATGTTCAACTCCGGCTCCATCCGATCGAGTCGGGTAAACTCGTCGCCGATCGCGCGGGCAAATTCGGTGAATCCTTTCGGTCCGCCGATCGTTTCGAGGAGAAGATTGGCCGCCGTGTTGTCGCTCTGCGAAATCGCCGCCGCGCAAAGCGCTTCCAACGTCATCCCGCCCTCCTTCACATGCGCCCGCGTTACCGGCGCATACTCGAGCAGTTGCGCTTCGCCGTACGTGACAAACCGATCGAGCTTCTCCTTCTTCTCATCCACCCGCTTCAACACCGCCGCGACCACCAGCACCTTGAACGTGCTGCACATGAGAAAGCGCTCGCCCGATTGATACTCGACCCTGTGATTGGTCGACAGATCGACCGCGGCCACACCGATCCGCGATTTCGTCCGAGCCTCAAGCTCGATAAATTTGCGAGGAGTGTCGTCAGAGGTATCTGCGGCGACGGTCGATCCCAGGAGCAGTACTCCTGAGAGTGCTGCTGCGATTGGGAAAATCGAGAAGCGATCCATGTCAATTGGGCACGCAGATGTACAGCCGTCGTAAATTTAGCGCTTGACTGCTTTTGGCAAGCGGAACTAAAATGCTTTTACCCCAAAAACCCCAAACCCTCCATTGCTCTCGTTGCGCAACGAAGGCTCTTCGGGTGATCCAACCCAAAACCCTACTAACCTCTCATCTCATATGAACAATCCTGTTCTTTTCCCCAAACGCGGCCTGACTCCAGCCCGGTGTATTTGCGCAATCACATTCGTTCTCGCCATCGGTTTTTGCTCCACCGCCACACCACAGGTGATTCCCACCCCCACGCCCGTAATCACGTCATCCCAAGTGCCCGCCGACGTCGAAATCCCGTCCAATTTTCCCGTAAACCAAAACGCGATTGCGTTTTTCGATGATTATTCCTGGCGAGCCTTTATTGCTCTGGTGTGGCCCGCGCAACAAGGACAGCGCGGCGTCCCTGATCCGAGTCAGACAGTTGGTGGTACTGGCCCACGAGTTTTTGAGACTTATAAGGCGCTCAACGAAGTCTTCCATGACGACGGTTCAGCTCCGGGGGCTTGGAATAGCTTTGATCCTGCGCAATACAATCCATGTGGCATTGCTTCGAGCTGGGGTGTTGTCACTCTCGGGTCATTTTCGAAATTCAGCGACCTCGGCCAGGCAAGTTTCGGTTCCTTGACCGGCCCCTTGATCGCGCAAAACACAACCTATGTCCGCTTCTTAACGGCGTATAGCCAAACCGAATTCGACCAGATTCTTACCAAGCAATGGTATCTGCGTTGCAATTTGCCGCAGCAACCCATTAGTATCTGTCCTAATTCGCCGCCGGCACCGGCAAGTATCACCTTCAACGTTGGATCAGTGGATGTGAAGTCTTCTTGGATGGACATGACCGGGGTCAAGCATCCGGAAAGATACTATACCCGGACAGCGTGGGTTCTGGACCCTACCTCAACCCCGCCTCAATGCGTCGAGAAGAAGATGGGCTTGGTTGGGCTTCACATCGTCCAGAAAACGCCGACCCGCCCGCAATGGATCTGGTCGACTTTCGAGCAGGTTGACAACCTTCCTTCGCCTCAGGGCGGAGCGCCGTTTGGTCCGGGCACCGGCAATTTCAATTCCGGAAAGCCGCCGGCGATGCCGGCCCAAAATCCCTACAAACTGGACCAGGTTCTTAGCCCTCCCACGCTGGCGCCATTTAATGTCAACCGGGTGAAGCCGATTAATTCTTCCACCCTGACCACGAATAAAGCTTACCAGGCTGCCTTGGCAGGAACTGTCTGGCAAAACTATCAGCTCGTGATGACCCAATGGCCCGTTCCTGGGAATGCGCCCGCAAATCCGGGCGACCCGGGACATAGCTTTCCTGGAAGCGGGCCGGGTCAAGCGACGACCGCTTTTGCGAATGTCACCCTGGAGACTTTCGAGCAGGGGAGCGTCTTTACGAGTTGCATGGCCTGCCATAATTCCACCATGGGTCCTACCGACTTTGTTTTTTCGCTTAACGACCACGCTCATCCGGCGAACAAGGCAACGCCTAATCTCCTTATGAACCCGGCTTTCCGCGAACTGAGAGCCCTTATGCTGAAGAAGGCGACGCCGGAGACGAAAGAATCGCCTCAGAAAAAAAGCAATCCGCCAGATAAGAAATAATTCCCAGAGGAACCATCTCCATGACAAAAACATCCACCAAATTCACGTATGCCGACATCCAGAACATTCTTGACGCTGTTTTAGCCAACAGCACCTATGCTCAACAGAATCCGCCTATCTCGCAGAATCCTCCCCAGCCTCATCTGGTCTTTTGGCGGCAAACCGGAAACTACGCCAACGACTACAATCTCTTTACCACCGGCCCTGTTCCAAACGTGGGTCTTCCAATCATGAACACGGCCCCGGGTCAGGAATTACAGTCAAACTTTTACGTGATCTTGACCAATCCCAACGGTTTGCAACAGCAAGGGATTCCGCAAATGCCGGACGGTGGGCCGTACATTACAGATGCCGGCTATTCCATCACGGTCGGCGGCAACAACATGTCCGGTCAGCAGATCATCAATGCGCTTCAGTCTTGGCTGACCAATGGCTTTCCGCAATGAAGGAAGGCCAGCGGAGCGACCGAGACTTTAGGATCGTCGTTCCCGAATCGCGGTAAGGATCTCTCCGATCACTTCGGAGCGCGGCTTGGCGCCTAGATTGCCTTTGCCGTGGACGCGCACACTGACGGCATTGGCTTCCAGGTCGCGTTTGCCGATGACGAGCATGGTGTGGACTTTCATTTGTTCGGCGCGCTGGATTTTGCCGTTGATCTTGTCGGTGCTGGCATCGAGCTCGGCACGGACCTGGTGGGCACGCAATTTGGCCTGAACGGAGCGGGCGTAATCAAGCAGCTTTGACTCATCCCCGATGGGAAGAACGCGGACCTGTTCGGGTGAGCAGCCACAACGGGAAGTTGCCGGCGTAATGTTCGATGAGGAAGCCAATAAAAGGTTCATGGGTCCCCTGGCGGGCGTCGGCGCGTCCGGTGCTCGGGCCTTTGCGCCACAATCCACTTAGTCTCGGTTTGACACACCTGAGATCAATCCGTTCCGAGGCGCGCTGACTCGGGAAAATCAATTGTTTTGTATCGTCTGATCGCATCGTGTCGAACAAAGTTTAGGGCCATGAAAAAGAGGAAGTTGTTCTTGTTAGGCCTGGTGATCGCAATCGGGATGCTTGCGCCATCAGCCCGGCCGGCGTCTTCGAACGACAAAGACATCAAACGCCTGATCCGGCGTTACACGGAAGTCGAAGCGCAACTCGATCGCTCCATTCATTACCTCCAGAGCGAAAATGTGGACGGCGTTTCCACAATCCGACAGGCGTGGCTCAACGGCGCTAACGACCTGATCAAGGTCGCTGTCGAGCGCACTGGTCCATCGGGGCGCGAACTAACCGAATACGTGACGGAGGATTTCGATTCCTACACCATGTTTGTCCTGACCCGGAAGGAAACGCCGGTGACCGGCGGTGCCACCCAGATCGATGAATCGCGCCGATATTTTGTCGGTGGCGACCTGGCGCGCGAATTGAGGAAGAGCGGCCGCTTCAAAGCGGGCAATTCTCTCGACACTGTGAAGCTGCCGAACGTGACGGTTGAGCCCGCGAAGCCACTGAAAGATCAACGCGCCGAAGAAGAGCGTACACGAGCGCAGTATGAGTTCTTATCCGGGCCCGAAAAAATCGCGGCTGAACTGCGGAAAGCTGGCCCACCGCAGGCCGACCCCTTCGCGAATGTGAAAGGGGATTCCGACAAGTTTCGGGTCATTCACGGCTCCGTTTCGCCGGACGGCCGTTATGCCATCGCGCTTGGATTCGCTCGCAATGAAATCAACTGGGACCATTTCGAAGAGACAGGAGAGGTGGAGGGGAACCCCACTTATTTTGCGGACACCGAGGACGACGTGAAGAATTACGTTATCGGCCTCGCTACGCACAAAATTCTTGGCGAGACGGGCTGTAACTATTTCGGAACCCGGCCGCGCTACAACCACCGCGCCTGCACGCTAACGTGGTCGAGCGACTCAAAAAGCTTCGTTCAACTATTGAACGACAAGTGGGCCGACATGGCCTGTGTGGCGGGACAGCTCGCGCCCGGGCCGAAGCTTGGCGGCATGACCGACTTGCTCAAGGTGCTCGAGCCGAAAACGTATTCCTTTCTCAAGGAGCCCGCGGATACGATGCCGGGCTTATCGATTGGTGTTGAGCAAGTCGGCAACGACGGCAGGATCGAGCTGAAGGTTTCCGGCTCCATCTCCAGCGGGAAACGAAAAGGTGAGATGCTCTTTTACCTGGCCGAATCCGTTCGGCTCCGAAAAACCGCGGATAGTCTCCGCGCCGAAGTAATCAACATTCGCCGGTTGCCTATCGAATACTAAAGCGAAGGCGGAAGTCTTTGTTTCAGCTGGCGCTGCGCTCTGTAATCGATGCAAGGATTTCCACGATGACTTCATTCCGCGGTTTGGCGCCGAGATTGCCTTGCCCGTGGACGCGGACGCTGACCGCGCTGGCTTCCAGGTCGCACATTACTTCGGTCCGGCCGGAGAGACTGGCAATGTGACTTTTGCGATGTCTCCGGATACGGACAGGAGAAGCCAGACCTCACCGGCTTTCTCATCGACTACCATCTGGTCGCTATCCACGTGGACGCCCGGAAGGTGGAGCAGCGGGGAAAAGACGAAATCTTGAACGCTATATTTTCCAATGTCTGTGTCGGCCTCGCCCGATCGATCTGGCTTCCAATGAACCATGGTCGCCCAAACCACGTTTTTCTCCGCCGATGGCTGCAATTGCCGCGGCAGATTATTGTAATCTGTGAGGGGGCGAAAATCGCCGTTGACCCGCTCACAACGACCAGTCGCTGGATCTAACAGGTAATATTCGCGGTCTTTGGGTCCGCCCTGCTCTCCTCGGTAGTCGTCGCGTTGCTGATATAGAAGAACGCGCCTGTGCGATTCGAGCCACAAGATCGGTCTGTAGTCATCGGCCGCGGGTAACTCAACGGGAGCGATTGTCCTGGTGGGTAGATGAATGCGCACGACGGTATTCGGAGCTGCCTTTTCGGTGACGATCCATTCCCCTCCGGGACAGATAATCAGCTGACTGAACACTCCACGCGCGATAAGCTCGGGCGCACCTTTCACTCCCGAAGCCCACAGGCCTTCGACCTCATCTTTCCGCCGCGTGCCCCTCCAAAGCCGCTTACCGGTATACGGTCCTTCGGTCGCATCTACATAATCATCCCCTGCAAAATACTTTGGCCACCACTCACGCTCCAAGGGATGGCGTGGCTCAACAACGCGTGGGGCCGCAATCCCGCGATCAGTTACGACATGCCACGTCTTCGCCTTGCCGGTCGGCCAGACTTCCGCCAGGAGCTGGCCGTTGCGCAGCGCCAGCGCGGAAACGAACTCGTGGTTGGTCGCTGTATAAACGAGCCTAAAGCCGGGAAGCTGCTGGAGAGATCGGTAGGCAACCGGCGCTTTTACCGCGTCGAGCGCGAGCATTCGTTGCATGAGGGCGCCGTACGCGCGTGGGTTTTGCCCTCCGAATTCCGAAGAGGCGGAACCAATCGTTTCCGGCGGGTTGTTCATTGGCACCCGACGTTCCGTGCCTTTCCGGTCCAGATGAACGTACTCGTATTGGATGCCGTCGGATATGTTGGGGTCATAAGGCGGCAGCTCATCGACTTTCTTTTCGCTCAGCCAGCGTTGCAGCTGCGCGAGCTCGTCGGCGGGAATCGCCCGGTCACGAGTGCGCCCGTTGCTGTAATCGTAATGCAACATGGCTGTGCCATCTCTTTTTACCTCGATGATCCGCTGCGTGAGAGTGCTCAGCAGGGCGTAAATCTCTGCGGGCCCTTCATCTTTTTGGATCGATGCCCGTAAACGCCGAAAGTGGTGCTCGATATCGCCCGGCCAGGGTTCGCCCTGCCCAAATGCAGCAGCTCCGCAAAAGCAAATGAGCGCCAATACAGCCGCACGCACGTGGTACGATCTTGGCCTGCACATCATATTCGGGAGGGACCGTTCGCCTTCACTAGGCTCGCCGCTCTTTAATCGACTGCAAAATGTCGGCGACAACTTCGCGGCGCGGTCTGGCGCCGAGATTGCCTTGGCCGTGGACGCGGACGCTAACGCCATTCGCTTCGAGGTCGCGATTGCCGATCACAAGCATGGTGTGGACTTTCATTTGCTCAGCGTTCGCGATCTTGGCTTTGATGTGATCGCTGCTGGTGTCGAACTCGGCGCGGACTTGGTGGGAGCGGAGCTCGTCGAGGATCGAGCGGGAGTATTCGAGGAGCGGGGCTTCGTCGCCGATCGGGAGGATGCGGACCTGCTCGGGCGAAAGCCAGAGTGGGAAGTTGCCGGCATAATGTTCGATGAGAAAGCCGATGAAACGTTCGTGGGTGCCGAGCGGGGCGCGGTGGATGCAGAGAGGAACTTTCTCGGTGTTGTCGCGGTCTTTGTAGCGAAGATCGAACCGGCGGGGCTGGGCGAAATCGACCTGGTTGGTGGCGATGGAGAACTCGCGGCCGATCGCGCTCCAGGCTTGCACGTCGATCTTCGGTCCGTAAAACGCGGCTTCGTTCGGCACTTCGACGAAATTGATTCCGGAATTCTTGAGGACGTTTCGTGTCATCTCTTCGGTCTGTTTCCAAAGCTCCGGCTCGTCGACAAATTTTTGTCCCAGCTTGGCCGGGTCGTGGGTCGAGAAACGCATCAGATACTTTTCGATGCCGAAAAGCTTGAAGTAATTCACATACATTTCGTTGACGGCATTGAACTCCGTCTCGAATTGCTCCGGCGTCATGTAAAGATGGGCGTCGTTCATCTGGAGCGAGCGGACGCGCATGAGGCCGAATAATTCGCCGCTCTGCTCGTATCGATGGCAGGTGCCGTACTCCGCCAGCCGCAACGGCAGATCGCGGTAACTCCGCGGTAATGCCGCAAACATCTTGTGATGATGCGGGCAGTTCATTGCCTTGAGGTAATAAAGGTCCGGGTCAGTAAGTCTTTCTCGCTTCTCAGATGCGTTGTGGTACTCGGTCAACACTTGCTTGATCTTAGGAGGCAGTTTCTCGAGCGCCGCTTCTTCGCCGAGAATGACCTTCTCGGCATACAAAGCGGCGTTGTCCTCATCTACCCCGCGCTTCATAGCTTCGGCGACAGCGAGCATTCCTAATCGATTCCAAGTTTCGATAATATCTGAGTCGAGTTGCCTACGTTCGTCGGCGTACTCGTCGACCTCCATCGGCGGGAACATCGACTCCTTGTAGTAAGGAAGGTGACCGCTTTTAAGGTAGAGGCTTTCGCGAGCGAGATTTGTCGAGCGGACGCGTTGATAGCCTGCAGCGAACTCCGTTTCTCTCGCGAGCTTCTCGAGCTCGTCGATGATGGCGGCGCCGCGGGGGAGCCAGAGTGGGAGGCCGGGACCGACGTCGTCGTCGAAGGTGAAGAGCTCGAGTTCTTTGCCGAGCTTGCGATGGTCGCGCTTCTTGGCTTCCTCGAGCATGGCGAAGTATTCGTCGAGCTGGGTTCTGTTCTTGAAGGCGGTGCCGTAAACGCGTTGAAGCTGCGGATTGTTTTCGTCGCCTTTGTAGTAGGCACTGGCGACGCTGGTCAGCTTGAACGCGCCGATGTTGCCGGTGCGCATGACGTGCGGGCCGGCGCAGAGATCGGTAAACTCGCCGTTGCGATAGAGCGAGATTTCTTCGCCTTCGGGAATGTTCTGGATGATGTCGAGCTTGAACTTCGACGGGGAAGATCTCTCACCAAGGGCACCAAGGACACCACGGTTCGCCAGGTCGAGCGCTTCCGCGCGTGGCAGAACGACGCGCTCGAAAGTGTGATTCGCTTTCACTTCTTTCTTCATCTCCGCTTCGATCTTGTCGAAATCCTCGGGTGAGATGCGGTGATCGAGTTCGAGATCGTAATAAAATCCGTTCTCGACCGGGGGCCCGGCGGCGAACTGTGCTTCCGGCCAGATTTTCAGGATCGCCGTCGCGAGCACATGCGCGGCCGAATGACGGAGCCGCTCGATGTCCGTCATTTGGGCGCGTTGCTCTAAAGTTTTGCGATCGTCGTTCACTGGAAAAAGTCAGAGATCCTTCGACTTCGCTCAGGATGACAAGGAAATGAGAAAAGGAAAGTGGCGGGCGAGAATTTTCCCGCCTACTTCACTGCGGCAAGCTTCTTCACGTCGATCCGCTTCAACCATTCCTGGAGATCTTTCGATTCCTGGTTTTGGGTTTCGATCGTCAGAACATAACGCTTCGCGACCATGAGCCAGAGCGTGCCGTGTTTACCTTCGTTCTCGAAGGTCTCAAAACCGGGCATGCCTTCGATAGTGAGCGTCTTCGTGTAGCCTTCGGGCGTTGATGTGCTCATGCTCCAAGCCGCGGTCGTCGACGCGACGTAATCCGGATTCGCGGCGGAATCGAGGATGCTGATCGACGTCGTCGGCGCGGTGTCGCCTTCGCCTTTTTTGTAATCGCGATGGACGCTCGTGATTTTCGTGCCGCCGATATCGTCCGTGGAACCTTCGGCTTTATCGGCGGTCCAACCGGCGGACGGCTCGGGCAAAATCGGGATGAGCTTCGAGAAATCGACGACCTCGGCGAGCTGCGGTTCCTCCGCCGCGCGAGCCACACCTGCAAAGGCGAGCGCGACGATGAGCAGAGAAGCGGCGGTTTTCATTCCGGGATCAGCTAAAACGCGTGTACTCGATTGACTTTAATGAGGCGGTTTGTCAAGACGCGATGCGTGTCGGCCCGGATCAAATGGCTCCTGTTTTTCATTGCCGTAGCCGCGTTCGTCGTCCGGCTGATCGGGATCGAACAGCCATTCATCGATCCGTGGAGCTGGCGGCAGAGCGACGTGGCCGCGATCGCGCGGAATTATTTCGAGAACGGTTTTCATTTCGCGCGGCCACAAATCGATTGGGCGGGCAACGAGCACGGATACGTCGGGACGGAGTTTCCGATTCTGCCGTTTGTCGCCGCGGTTTTCTACAAGAGCCTCGGCGTCCAGGAATGGATCGGGCGAATTCAGGGCGTCTTGTTTTTCGTCCTGGCGCTGCCGTTTTTCTGTGGACTGCTGCGCAGGATTTTCGGCGAGGTGGTCGCGCTCTGGGCGACGTTCTTTTACGCGTTTGCGCCGCTGAGCATCGTGGCCAGTCGCGCCTTCATGCCAGACGTGCCGTCGCTCAGCCTGGCAATCATGGGGATGTATTTTTTTCTGCGATGGATCGAAGAGGAGCGATTTCCGTGGCTGATTTTGTCCGCGATTCTGGTTTCGCTCGCGTTGCTGATCAAGGTACCGATGGCGATTATCGGCGCGCCATTGTTTTATTTAGCTGTAGTGGCGGTCTACTTGTCGCGCCGGAGCCGGGCGAAGGCGGATGACGGTCGAAAATCTTCCGGAACGGAAGACGGCGGTTTGGAAAGCGCCGCTCCTTGGTTTCTACGCTGGGAGCTTTGGTTCTTCGCCGCCGTCGCGCTGGTTCCTTCGGCGATTTGGTATTGGCACGCGCATCAGATCGCGGAGCGGTTTTATCCGCATCATTTTTTTGGCGCGGGCGGTTTTCAAATCATGAGTGCCGGATGGTATTGGGGAATCGTTCGGCAGACGACGTTTTCCAGTTTGTCGCTGGTGCTTTTCACGTTCGCGGTTGTCGGAGGGATCGTTGGGCCGCGCGGAAAATTTACGCGGCTGTTTCACTGGTGGCTCGGCGCGATGTTGCTGTTCATTCTCGTCGTCGGCTACGGCAATCGCCATCAATGGTATCAACTTCCGCTGGTCCCGATCGCGGCCGTTTTTGCCGGATGCGCTTGTGGGTGGATCGCCCGGACTGGAATCCCACGGCCGCTCCTCGTGGTCGGAGCGTTCCTGCTCATCGGCTCGTTTGCGGTGTCGTCCTATTTTTGCGCCCAACCGCTCTACCGACCGGCCGCGGCGTCACTCCGCGATCTTGGACTCGAACTGGAAGAAGCGACGACACCGAACTCCCTGATCATCGCGGCGACCGACGGCGATCCGACGGTTTTTTATTACGCGCATCGGAAAGGCTGGCATTTCCTCGGCGACGGCGTTTACGACGGCAACCCGCTCGACAGCGCGCAGATCATCGCGAACCTGGAGAAACTCCGGAGCCGCGGCGCGACCCATCTCGTTTTTTACGCAGGCACGCAGTGGTGGCTCGATTATTATAAGGAATTCGCCGGGCACCTGTCGACGAATGCGACCCTGGTCGAGGCGAACTCCGAATTCACGATCTATAAACTGACGCCGTCGCCGTAACCTGTTTCTCTACCCGCTTCGCTGTGCGAAGCGTGGCGATCAGTTTTTCGCAGCTATCGAGCGTGCCTGTGATCTCCAACGAGATCGTCATCTCTCGTCCTGTCATGTTGAGCGCAGCGAAACATCTCTGACCATTTCGACGCCGTGGAAGACCAGAAATGTTCAGAGATCCGTTCGCTTCGCTCAGGATGACAAGTTCCTCGCATCGCCCATAGGGCGACGGCTGCAGAAGCACGGCGGGTTTGTAAATCGCCGCTCCTTGATTGAATTTGGACCCAACCCGCGATGGCAACGTCTTTCGAGATTCGCACCACAACCGAAGCTGATGTGCCCGTCATTCTCAGCTTGATTCGCGATCTGGCGACTTACGAGCGCGCGCCGGATGCGGTCGTGGCCACGGAAATGGGGTTGCGTGAAGTTCTCTTCGGACCGACACGATCGGCCGAAGTTTTGTTGGCGCTGGAAAAAGCAGAGCCGGTCGGGTTCGCGCTTTATTTCTCCAACTTCTCGACCTGGCTTGGTCGGCCGGGACTTTATCTCGAGGATCTGTTCGTTAGGCCAGAGAAGCGCGGGAAAGGCTATGGCCGCGCATTGCTCATCCGGCTGGCGCAGATCGCGCAGGAACGCCGTTGCGGGCGAATGGAGTGGGCGGTGCTCGATTGGAATGAGCCGGCGATTCAGTTCTACCGCAAGCTCGGCGCAACGCCGATGCATGAGTGGACAGTTTTCCGGCTGACCGAAGAAGAGATCGCGAGTCTGGCTGCGTCTGACTCGTAATCGTACTCCTGCTCGTGATCGAAGGAAGCGGAATCGAGCACGAGCAGGAGCACGAGCACGATTACGAAAGCACGCTAAAGCTTCACAAACGCGCGCACGGGAAAAGTGCCCATCCCTTTTACTTTGACCGGCACTGCGAAAAACCGCGCGCTGCGCTCGGGAACGGCGGCGAGGTTGCGCATATGCTCGACAATGGGAATGCCGGCGCCGAGCAGCGCGGAATGCACGGGACGAGTTCCGTTGTCGGTCGAATCGATGTTGAACGAATCGATCCCGACGAGAGTGACGCCGGCGGCGACAAGCTGTTCGGCAAGTTCGCCGGTCAAGTGCGGATGATTTTCGAAATATTGATCGGTGCGCCAGTGCGCGTCCCAGCCGGTGTGGAAAAGAAGCGCTTTGCCGCGCACAGTCGCAGGCTCGAAGGGTAACCTGTCGATCGCGCGGTCGCGCCGGTCGGTGACGCGGACGACAACGCAATCGAGATTCGCGAGCGACTCGAGTTTTAACTGCGCAAGGTCGTCGCCATCCGGATAGCGATGAAAAGGCGAATCGAGATACGTCCCGGTGTTTGCGACCATTTCAATTTTGCCGATCTGGAATTCAGTCCCCGGCGCGTAGCGGGTCCGGGAAGCCTCGCGACTGAGGTAATCGCAAATGATCGGCGCGGGCAGGCCTTTATAAGTTATCATCCCGTGTTCGACGATGTGGCTCAGGTCGATGAGGTTTCCTTCAGGCATCCTAAATAAGATGATAGCGCGAATGCATGAAACAAGGAGCGGCGGTTTACAAACCGCCGAGGGATACAGAACCGGCGGTTTGGAAAGCGCCGTTCCTTGATGCGGCTTCTGCATCCACCAATGAGGATCGAAGATTACGCATTCCTGAGCGACACGCAGACAGGCGCGCTAGTGGGGCGCGATGGCTCGGTCGACTGGCTTTGTTTTCCGCGGTTCGATTCGGGCGCGTGCTTCGCGGGGTTGCTCGGCGATCGGAAAAACGGGCGATGGGCATTCACCCCGAAGGAAGAGATTACCGCGACGCGACGCCGTTATCGCGACGGCACGCTGATTCTCGAAACGGAAATCGAAACAGCGAGCGGCGCGATTCGCCTGATCGATTTCATGCCGCCGCGCGGCGAGAACCCCGACATCGTCCGGATCGTCGAGGGCGTCAGGGGCGAGGTGGCGATGAAGATGGAATTGATCATTCGGTTCGATTACGGCCGGACCGTTCCCTGGGTGCGCAAGCGCGATGGCGCGCTCGAAGCGATCGCGGGGCCGGACGCGCTCGTCTTGCGGACATCGATCGAGACGCGCGGCGAAGACCTGACGACGGTCGCGGAATTCAGCGTGGCGAAGGGCGACCGGATTCCGTTTGTGCTGACCTGGTTTGCTTCCCATAAAGATGCGCCGCGCGCAATCAATCCCGAACACGCATTGCGGGACACGAACGCCTATTGGCAAGGATGGTCGCAGAAGTGCGAGCAATACGGGGAATGGCACGAAGCGGTCGTGCGTTCGCTCATCACGTTGAAAGGTCTGACCTATGCGCCTACGGGCGGCATCGTCGCGGCCGCGACGACATCGTTGCCGGAGGAAGTCGGCGGGGTGCGCAATTGGGACTACCGTTTCTGCTGGTTGCGCGACGCGACCTACACGCTCTACGCGCTGATGAACGCAGGATACCTCGATGAGTCCCGCGCCTGGCGCGAATGGCTTCTGCGCGCCATCGCCGGCAGCGCCGCGCAGATGCAGATCATGTACGGCGTGCACGGTGAGCGTCGCTTGGACGAAGTGGAAATCCCGTGGTTGGCCGGGTACGAAAACTCGAAGCCGGTGCGTATCGGAAACGCGGCGTCGAACCAATTCCAGCTTGATGTCTATGGCGAAGTCCTGGCGGCGATGTACGTCGCGCATCGCGCGGGGATCGAGACCAACGAAACGGAATGGCGGTTGCAGGTCGAGCTGATGAAGTTTCTGGAAACGAAATGGCGCGATCCGGACGAAGGGATCTGGGAAGTGCGCGGTGGGCCGCAGCAGTTCACCCACTCGAAGATGATGGCGTGGCTGGCGTTCGATCGCGCGGTGAAATTGGGAAAAGATTGCGGGTGCGCCGCGGAAGAACATCTGGAGCGCTGGGAGAAAGCGCGCGATGAAATTCACGCCCAGGTCTGCGAGCGCGGTTACAACACGAAGAAGAAAGCGTTCACCCAAATCTACGGCTCGGAAGAACTGGATGCGAGCCTGCTTACGATGCCGCTCACGGGATTTCTCCCAATCGACGACGAACGCGTGTTGAACACGATCGCTGCGATCCAGAGCGAGCTGATGTGGAATGGCTTCGTCCTGCGTTATCGCGCCGAGCAAAACGACGTCGACGGCTTGCCCGGCGGCGAAGGCGTTTTCCTGCCGTGCTCGTTCTGGCTCGCGGCGTGTCTGCATCTCATGGGCCGCAAGGAGGAAGCGCGCGATCTCTTCGAACGCCTCTTGAAATTGCGCAACGATCTCGGCCTTTACTCCGAGGAATACGATCCGCGCGCCAAACGGCAGCTCGGCAATTTTCCGCAGGCCTTCACTCACGTCGCGATGATCAACACCGCGCAGTTATTGAGCGGGCGACGTGAGGTGCCTGCCGGTAAAGATAACTAAGTCCTTTACAGAAGAAGTCGAGTGGGCGACTGTCGCGCCCTCAATGTTTCCCTTACGTTATCTCCTCCTTCCCCTCGTTCTGGTTTGGGGGCAATTCGCTTCCGCCCAAACGGTGGTCAATTCGACCTATGTTGGTCAATGTAGCGGGGCTTACAGCGATGCCAGTTGCTGGTCGCCGGCGCAGGTGCCGAACAACACTGCCAGCACAACCTACAAGGTTTCGGTCGGCGGGGGCGTCAGTGTCGATATCGACGCGACGATTTCGAACCTGACCTTAGCTAGGTCCAGCGGGCTGCATGTAGTCAAGACTTTCACCGTCACCGGAACGACCAATCCAAGCCCGGATGGTCTGATAGATATTTCTTCCTACAGTAATGCGCCGGCAAAGTTTAACGCCGGCACGTTCTCCAATTTTTCCGATCACACCCTGAGAGGCAATTACGACCTCAGGGGAACCTTGCAGTTTCGCGCTGCGGACATCTGGACGTTTCGGGACGGGACCCTCGACCTCGGGGCGCTCTCTGCCATAGTCGACGAATTCGGCAACGACGGGCTGCGCAATCTCGCCCGGATCGAGGCTTCCGGGACGATGATTCTCGACGGACGAAACTTTGTGACGAACGCGCCGTTCCTCAATGAAGGCTCCCTGCTTCTCCAGTCGATCAGTAGCCCCAGCATGTTCACCGCCGCGGCCGGGCTGAGGAATTTCGACGCTTCTACCCGAACGTTGAGCGGGGGCACCTTCGACCTGGGCGCCGGCACAGTGCGTTTTGATGGCGCAGACGTCGTGAATCTCGCCAGCACGTTTTATCTGGGCAGCGGTCTTGGCGTCACGGATCTGGCCGGAACCGACGGCTTCCGCAATCTCGCCCGCATCCTTCCAGGTGGTGTCCTAAACATCGGGCGCGACTTCACCACAGCGGGGTCGTTCACGAACGATGGTGCGCTGGTGTTGACCAGGTCGACCTTCACCATCACGGGCGCGCTGAATAATTTCGACGCGGCTACCCACACTTTGACGGGGGCTACCTATGCTTTGGAGGGCAGCACCGACGCCTACGGCAGTCCTGGCTCCGCCCTCAAGTTTAGCGGCGCTGACATCGTGCACAACCAAGCCTCGATCTCCCTCTCAGCAGGGAAGATCATGGACCTGGCGGGCAACGATGGTCTGCGAAACTTCAGTGATAACCTCGCGAACGGCTCGTTCACGGTAAATCCCGCCCAGCTTTTTGTGGCGCCGGGGAACTTCACGAATGCTGGCAACATCACCACCACTCCTACGGCTCCGGTCCATGACACCAGGACAAGGGCGGAATTTCGAGTTCCAGCCGGATCATTCTATACTCAAACCGCCGGGGCGACCGTAAACGGCGCGACGTTTACCGCGGACATAAACATATTGGGCGGCTCGTTTTTCAACAGGGCGCTCGGATTAAACGGATTTGGAGTGCCGGATCCCGGACAGATCAAAGGTCATCTGAACATTTCAAATGGGATGCTGGTGCCCAGCGGGGCTGTTACCGGCAACCTGACCCTCGGCGTGAATGCGCGGTTCCATTCTACGATCGGTAAGTTCACGGATTCGGTTCTGATTCAGGGGTCAACTACTCTCGGGGGGACGCTGGAAGTAGAGCTAACAGGCTACCGCTTTCCCGCAAACAGCGAGGTTTTCACAGTGTTGCAATCCTCGGGACCGATCAGCGGGACATTCAGCAACGCGCCCAACGGCGCGCGGATCAGAACAACCGACGGCGGCGGCTCGTTCGTCGTCGTCTACGAGAGCAACGCGGTAAAGCTGACTGGATTCGAGCTATCACCCTCGCCAGCGCAGTTACTAAACATTTCGACCCGTGCGGCTCTTTCCCGCGCCGATGACGATCCGTATGGCGATCGTTCTGTCCTCATCGCGGGATTTATTATTTCCGGAGCCGAAGCGAAAAAAGTGGTGGTGCGCGGGATTGGCCCTTCGTTGGCGAAGGCGGGAGTAAGTCACGCCCTGCCAGACCCGACGTTGGAACTGCATCGTTCGGATGGTTCGATTATCCTGACGAATAGCGACTGGCGCGAAACCCAGCAGGCGGAGCTCACAGCGAGCGGGCTGGCCCCGCAGGACGATCGCGAGGCCGCGGTCCTGACGACGCTGGCTCCCGGGACCTACACAGTTGTTATTCGTGAAGCGAAGGGATTGGACGGAACCGGGCTCGTTGAGGTTTACGACATTTCGGGCAGTAGTAACTCAAAGTTGGCTAACATCAGCACGCGTGGGTTTACCGACGATGCCAATCCTCTGATTGGTGGCGTTATCGCCGGTGGTCCGGGTGACGCGAATGCCGAACTGGTTGTCCGAGCGCTCGGCCCCAGCTTGCATTTCCACGGCGTCATCGATGCAGTGAACGACCTGAACTTGGAGCTACGCGATGCGAACGGAAACCCAGTTGGATCCAATCAAGAGGCAACGGGCACTCCACGAGATATTCCGCCTGCGTTCGGCGTCGCGGGGGGCGAGTCCGCGATCCGGGTTTCGGTGTCCCGGGGTAATTACACGGCGCTCGTCTGGGCAAAACCCGGTCGTAGCGGCATCGCCTTGGTGGAATTTTACGATCTGCGTCAGTAGCTAAACGCTTTGCACGAGGCGCTTGATCGCGTCTTCGCCGGTAACGATGCCGATGAGTTTTCGTTGGGAATCGATCACGGCGGCGAGGCCGAGGCGGGCGGCGCGAAGACGCTGGATGATGCGATAGGCCGGCTCGGCGTCGCGCGCGGTGACGATCCGGCGCATGTAACGGCCTAACGACTCGCGGCGGGATTCGTCGAAAAGAATATCGAGGGTATTTACCAAACCGATCGCTTCGCCCTCGGACGAAATGACCGGCAGCCGATCGATGCCGTGGGCGGCGCTCAACCGCAATGCTTCGTCGATCGGCGTCTCGGGCGAAACCGTCACCGCTTTCTCCAACGGCACCATTACGTCGGCGGCGCGGACGTTGCGGAAATCAACGACGTTGTGAATCATCGCGCGCTCGGTCGAGGTGAGAGAACCTTCGCGCTCGCTTTGGATCGCGATCTGTTTCAATTCTTCGCGCGCGATGAAAATGCGGCGCGCTTCCGCTCGCCGAGGGAGCAAAAGATTTCGCATGTGTTCGCCGATCTCCAGGACCGGCCAGAGTAAAATGGAAGCGCCTTCGAGAACGCCGCCGAGTTTGGCGAGCGCGCGAAAGGGAAATCGTCGAAAGAGCGCTTTGGGCAGAACGCTGAGGACGAAGAGATAAAAGGGCAGGGCAATCGCGAGCGCGAGAAGGAACCCCAGAACGCCGAAACGGGTAACGAGCAGCTTCGCGAGCAAGAGCAGACTGACGATGTTCGCAAAGTTCGTCACGAGAAGGACAGTGACGAGCAGGCGCTCCGGCTGCTTCGTGAGCCGATCAAGCCGGAGGGCGGGAGCGCGGCCTTGTTTCACCTGATGGCGGAGCCGAACGGGATCGACGGAGAGCAACCCCGCCTCGATGCCGGCAAAGAAAAACGAAACCGTCCACAGCAGCAGAATGGCGAGAATCCAGATCATGGCGAGATGGCCTCGTTTCCTTCCTGCTCGGGATCGAGGCAGGCGGTTTTCTCCAGGAGAATTTCTTCGATCCGTTTCCGGCCGGCGCGCCGGATCGTTACCGCAAGTCGCGGCATTTCGAAACGCATGCCGGACGGCGGCAGATAACCAAGCCGGTTGAAGATCAAGCCGCCGATCGTATCGAGCCCGTCGGCTTCCAGCTCGAAGCCGAGATGCTCGCTCAAGTCGTCCAGGCGCGCGTTGCCGCTCACGAGAAACCGGCCGTCTTCGAGCGGTTCGATGTAAAGTTGCGCGTCGCCCAGCGGCAAGGCGTCGCTGATAATTTCCTCGGTAATATCGGAGAGCGTGATGATTCCTTCGGTGCCGCCAAATTCATCCACGACGATGGCGAGACCCTGGGCGTGGGTGAGAAAACTGCGGAGCAAATCCATCGCTTTCATCGTTTCGGCGACATAGGAGGGCGCGCCCATCAGCTCGGTGTAGTGCTCGCTCGGATTGAGGAGGAACAGTTTCGCGTCGACCACGCCCACGATCTGGTCCGGCGTGTCCGCGTAAACGGGAACGCGGTGATGCCGACGCTGCCGCAATTGCGCGATCGCGTCGTCGTTCGTCAAGTCGTCGGGCAACGCGAACGTATCCACCCGCGGCGTCATGCAATCTTTTGCGGTCTTGTCGCCGAGCTTGATGATTTCCTGGATCATCTCGCCTTCGGTCTCGTGGAGCGTGCCTTGCTCCTCGCCAATCTCGACGAGGGTTTCGAGTTCCTCGTCGCTGAGCCGCATTCGTTTTCGGAGATGGAGCGGCGTCAGGCGATCGACGATCGCGTTGCTCGCGCGCTCGAGGAGGCGACCGACGCGATCGAGCAGTGGCATCGTGGCCTTGAGGGTAAAAACGCCGAGGGCCGAGAGCCGGTAGGGCGCGGAGAGCGCGAGTAATTTGGGAATCAAATCGCAGAGCAGAACGACGATCGTGAAAATGACCGTCGCTGCGAGCCAGGCCGGAACGCGCGCGGCCAGGGGGCCGTTCCAAATAAGAAACAGGCAGAGAACAACGATGGGAACGTTCGCGAAAACGTCGCCGAGCAGGAGCACGTTCAGAACGCGCCGCGGGTTCTGTCGAAAGACGCTGATGAATTCCTTGAGCGACGGATGTTTTTCCTCGAGCCGGCGAAGCTGATGCGATTTGAGCGAGAAGAGCGCGGTTTCCAGACCCGAAAAGAGCGCCGACCAGAAGACGAGGATCGCGATAAGAAATAGGAAGACGGTAAGCGTCAGGGCCGTCAAATTAGGGTCTCCATGAACAAAGGTGAGAGGATTTCGCGTTTCGTGCAATCACTGGAGGCCGATGCGCCGAAAGCCGCCAGGACGGGGATCGCGGCGCATCCGTATTATCGCGCTTTTTTTCAATGTTGGAACGAGCAGCGTTATTACGAAGCGCACGATGTTCTGGAACAGGTGTGGCTCCACGATCCGATCACGCCGGAGGACGCGCAGTATTTCAAAGGTTTAATCCAGGCCGCCGGCGCCTTCGTCCATTTGCAGAAGCAATTCGAACATCCGGAGCATCCGAAACATGGGAGGCGGCTCGGGCCGGCGGTGCGTTTGTTTCGGCTGGCGGAAAAAAATCTGGGGCCGTTTGGCGAAGAGAGGCACGCCTTGGATCTCGCGCGCTTTCGCGAAATGCTGATCCGGTATCGCGAATCGGTTGAATCGAGCGGGAAAAATCCCTGGACGCCCGACAACGCGCCGAGAGTGCTTCTTCTGTAGCCGCTTCGCTGCGCGAAGCGCCTCAGGCCGTCCCTACCAGAAGATTAGCTTGCAGCCGGCGAGCACGAGCACGGTCGCGAGAATGATTGAGATCGTGCGGACGGCGAAACGGCGGCTGCCCAAAAACGAGCCTAACGTGCCGGCGACCACCGCCGCGATCGCGAGGATCCAGGCGAACTTCGGGATCGGTCGTCCGCTCGAAATGAACCCGGCAAGTCCCGAGATCGAGTTGACGAGAATGAAGAGCGCCGAGACCGCCGCGGCGCCGCGAATCGTCGCCCAATGACAGAATAGCAACAACGGCGTCAGAAAAATTCCGCCGCCGGTTCCGGTCAGGCCAGAGAGAAATCCAATGCCTGCGCCGATCGCGATGGCCGCGGGAATGGCCGGCGCAGCGACGTCTGGCGGATCGCCGTGCCGGAAAAATAAGCGCGCGGCCGAGAAGAGGAGAACGACGCCGATAACGATTTTCAGAATGGAAGTAGGCACCGGAAGATAACCGCCGAGATACGCGGCTGGAATGGCGAGCAGCGCGAACGGCCAGAAAAGCCGCCACGAAAAATATCCGGCGCGCCAGAATTGGAACGAGCCGATCGTGGCGACGAGGATGTTGAGGACGAGGGCCGTGGGCCGAATGAACGTTGCGGTTAATCCGCATAACGTCATGACTGCGATGTAACCCGAGGCGCCCGCGTGTCCGACGGACGAATAGAGGAACGCGACGAGCGTGATCCCGGCGAGCAGAAGAACGAGATGGGTCGTGTCCAGGTTCATTTGGGAAGTCGAAAGTAGTAAGTAGAAAGTAGAAGACAAGACAGTAGGCTGACCCATGCCCAACCGTCTCTCTCGCGAGAAGTCGCCCTACCTCCTTCAGCACGCAGAGAATCCGGTCGAATGGTTTCCGTGGGGCGAAGAAGCGTTCGGCAAGGCTCGCGCCGAAAATAAGCCGATCTTTCTCTCGATCGGCTACTCGACCTGCCATTGGTGCCACGTCATGGCGCACGAATCGTTCGAGAGCGCCGAAATCGCTGCGGTGATGAACCACAAATTCGTGAACATCAAGGTCGACCGCGAAGAACGGCCCGACGTCGATCGCGTTTACATGACGTTCGTCCAGGCGACGACCGGCGGTGGCGGATGGCCGATGAGCGTCTGGCTCACCCCGGAGCTGAAACCGTTCGTCGGTGGAACTTATTTTCCGCCGGAAGATCGCTGGGGCCAGCCCGGCTTCCCCAAAGTCCTCGAACGAATCGCCGCCGCCTGGAAACAGGACCACGAAAAGATTTCCGAACAAGGAGCGAAGATCATCGCCGCGCTCGAACAATCTGTAACCGGGATCGCTGATCCCGGCCCGAAGCTCGGCCGGAAAACTCTCGACGCAGCTTACCAGCAGATCGCCCGCAGCTACGACGCACACGAAGGCGGCTTCGGCGTCGCTCCGAAATTCCCACGGCCGGTCACGCTCAATTTTTTAACCCGGGTTTACGCCCGCAACCCGCAATCGGAAAGCGGCAAGCACGCGCTCGAGATGAGCCTGTTCACCCTCCGGAAAATGGCTGCCGGTGGAATGCACGATCACATCGGCGGCGGTTTCCATCGCTATTCAGTCGACGCCTATTGGCACGTTCCGCATTTCGAAAAAATGCTCTACGACCAGGCGCAGCTGGCCATCGCTTATCTGGAAGCGTTTCAGATTACGCGCGACCCGCTCTTCGAATCCGTCGCCCGTGACGTTCTCGATTACGTCCGCCGCGACATGACCGCGAAGGACGGCGGCTTTTTTTCCGCCGAAGATGCCGACAGCGAAATTCCTGTAGCGGCGGTCGATGACCGCCGACCTGACGGGAATGAAGACGGCGGTCATCGACCGCCGCTACAGCACGGCAAAAAAGCGGAAGGAGCGTTTTATGTCTGGGACAAAAAGGAAATCGATTCCGCGCTCGGCCCAGCCGCCGAAGTTTTCAATTTCCATTACGCCGTTAAAGCCGAAGGCAACGTTCCGGCCGGCGGCGATCCGCACGGCGAATTCACCGGCAAAAATATCCCAATCGAACTGGGAAGCATCGCCGCCACCGCGAAACATTTTGGAAAGGACGAAGGCGAAGTGCGCGAGATTCTCGGAAAGGCGCGCGAGACATTGTTTGCGCTTCGAGCCAAACGTCCGCGGCCGCATCTCGACGACAAAATCATCACGGCCTGGAATGGCCTGATGATCTCGGCGTTCGCGCGAGCAGCTCAAATCCTCGGCGACGCCGGATATCTGGAAGCAGCGACTCGCGCAACAAAGTTTTTGCGCGCCGAACTCTACGATTCATCGCGAAAGATCTTATTCCGGAATTATCGCGAAGGCCGCAGTGTGATCGAAGGTTTCGCGGATGACTGCGCGTTTCTGATCCAGGCGCTGCTCGATCTTTACGAGGCATCCTTCGATGTGAGCTGGCTGCGCTGGGCGAGCGAACTACAGGAGACGCAGGACCGGTTGTTTTTCGATAATGAGCGCGGCGGATATTTCAGCGGCGCCGGGAATGATCCGAGCATTCTTCTTCGCCTGAAAGAGGACAACGACAGCGCCGAGCCAGCCGCAAGTTCGGTGGCCGCGTTGAATCTTCTGCGGCTGGCCCAAATCAGAAATGACAAACGCTTCTACGAACGGGCGGAGAAAACCATCGATGCGTTCGCGGCGCAGATCGGTCATTTTGCGAGCGCCATGCCGCAAATGCTGGTGGCGCTGGATTTGAGTTTGAGCAAGCCGCGCCAAATCGTGATCGCCGGCCCGCCCGCCTCCGGCGCAACGCCCGCACTCGTCTCGGAAGTGCATCGCCATTTTGTGCCCAACAAAGTTCTGCTCCTCGCCGACGGCGGTGACGGCCAGCGTTACCTGGAAGAAAAACTCGAAGCGCTGCGTGGAATGAAACCAATCGACGGCAAGCCGGCCGTGTACGTTTGCGAGAATTTCACCTGCAAAGCGCCGGTGACGGATGCGCAGGCGCTGGGCGAGTTGTTGCGGTTGCCAGTCTGAACCTCTTTTTTTCGGTTGTCATCCTGAGCGGAGCGAAGGATCTCTGAATGTTTCTGCCCCGATAAGCGCGGAAATGGTCAGAGATGTTTCGCTTCGCTCAACATGACAGGGGTTAGGGCGGGCCGCGGTTCGATTCGCTAAACGCCTTCCACCAAAATCATGTTCGTCCTGGCGGTGCGGTGGCGCATCTTGCGGGGCTCACGGTACTCTTCGCAATTGAGCCATTCCCTGGCAGCGTCCATCGAGGAGAACTCGAGAACGACGATGCGCTTCGGCTGCCAATCACCTTCGAGAACTTCAGTTTTGCCGCCGCGGACGATGTATTTGCCGCCACGCGCCTCGACCGTTGGGCCCGCCAGTTTCTTGTAGTCCTGGTAGCCGACCGGATCCTGGACGTCGATTTCCACGATGATGTAGGCGCTCACGCTGGCGCCCCTCCATTCAAATCTGGTTTCGCGGTTGGCAATTTTTTGCGACGGCGGAGCCGCATCCAGTTGTTCCAGGTTTTGCGAACGCTGTCGCGCGGAGTGAGGTAATGCTCGTTGAGCTCGTTGCTTTTCAGGAGCTGATTGATGATCCCGCGCACGGAAAAATCGTCCGTATTCAAAATGGTGTGGGCCACGCCGATCGCTTCGGCGTGGTGCGCATCGCTCGCCGCGGTCATGGGCAGGCCCCGCATCTGGGCGTATTTGAAAGCGTAGCGGTTGTAGCGGCGCAGAGTGGTGGCGGCGTTGAAAACTTCGAGCGCATCGATGGGCAACGTTTCCAAAACAGGGAACCGGATACCGGCGCGGAAGAGATCGTACGGATGCGGAGGAATGGCGAGACCGCCCCGCTCGTGAATGATCTCGCAAACTTCGCGGGCCGGCGTGCCTTTCAAATACGGCAAGGTCGCGCCGATGCAGAGCAAATGGCCTTCGGCGGTCGTCACTTCTACGCCCGGAATGATGAGGAATCCGTCCACGGCCTGGCCGTCTTCGCGCATCAAACCTTTTTCGAGGAGATAGGTGATCGCGTCGCAGGTGTTGTGATCGGTAATGGCGAAACCGTGGAGGCCCTTCTCACGCGCCGCGGCAATGTTTTCCTCGGGGCTGGAGACTCCGTCGCCCGAGAAAAACGTATGCGTATGGAGGTCGATGTTGAAGGCCATCGCCGGGAGGCTAGTTTGCGCGGCGCGAAATGCAAAGCGGCGGTTTCAAGGCACGCTAGCCGATTGCCTCAACCAGAAACTGCTGTTCAGGAGCGGGCAAAGTTTCACCGTGGCGATGGAACTGCATGTCGTAGAGCCGCCGGTAATAGACGGATTTTTCCAGCAACTCGCTGTGACTGCCGATGTCTTTGATGAACCCCTGGTCCATCACCACGATCTGGTCCGCTGAGAGAATCGTCGAGAGCCGATGCGCGATCGCGATCACCGTGCGTCCGGCGGAAAGGACCTCGAGCGCCATCTGGATTTGCTTTTCGGATTCGGAATCGAGGGCTGAGGTCGCTTCATCGAGCAACAGGATCGGCGCGTTCTTTAAAAGGGCGCGCGCAATCGCCAGCCGCTGTTGTTGTCCACCGGAAAGCAGACAGCCTTTGTCCCCGATGGTGGTCTCGTAGCCCTGCGGCTGCGCCATGATGAAGTCGTGCGCGTAAGCAGCTTGGGCGGCGGCGTAAACTTCATCCGCGGTCGCGTCGAGCCGGCCAAACTGGATGTTGTTGAAGATCGTGTCGTGAAACAGAAACGTTTCCTGGGTGACGAGCCCGATCTGTTCGCGCAAAGATTTCTGGCTGACGGTGCCGAGATCGTGGCCGTCGAGCCGCACCACGCCGCTGGTCGGATCGTAGAAGCGCAGGATTAACGAAAGGATCGTGCTCTTGCCCGCGCCACTCGCGCCGACCAGCGCATAGCTCTTACCTGGCTCGATTCGCAGCTGCAAATTCGAGACGGCGTTCGTGACCGTGTTGGCGTAACGGAAGGTCACGTCGTCGAACTCGATGAAGCCATTCGAGTGCGTGATCGGTTTCGCGTCCGGCCCGTCTTTCACGCTTGGCTGGGAATCGAGGATGGCAAAAATCTCGGTCGTGGCCTGGATTGATTGCTGCATGACGATGTGAATTCGACTCAGGGTCTTGATCGGATCGTAGAGGAGGAAAATTCCGGCATTGAGGGCGATGAAACGGGCCGCGCTCAGGTTCGCGGAGTAAATATACAGCAGGGCGAGGCCAACTCCGCAGGCGGCGAGCAGCTCCACCACCGGCCCAGTCGCTTCCATGGCCTTGACCACCCGCATTATGTTGTCGAATTGCAGTTGGTTGCTTCGGATAAAAGAATCTTCCTGGTGCTTTTCCCGCGCGAAGGATTTGATCACTCGGATACCGGCAAAGGTTTCCTGCATCGTCATCAACATCTGGCCCATGTCTTCGAACTGATGCTGGACCGCTTTCCGGGCCCTTCGGCCGTAAAGAACGATTGGCACCAGACAGACGGGAAACAGCACCAAAGTCACCAGGGTGAATTTCCAATCCATGTAGAGCAGGACCACGATGCCGCTCACAATTGCGACCGGCTGCTTGAACAGGTCGCTGCTCACGGTGGTGAGCGCCATCTGCATGCCGCGAGTGTCGTTGGTAATGCGCGACATGAGAAAGCCGGAGCGCATCTTGTTAAAGAAATCCATCGAGTGCCGGACCATTTTCGTGAAGAGCTCATTGCGGACGTCGGTCACGACCCGATTGCTCACCCACTGCATCATGACGGCATTGCCGTAGGCGCACAGGCTGCGGCCACCCATCACAAGAGGAATGAGCAGACAGGTGAGGAGAATGCCCTTGATCCCGGGACCTTTTTCCAGAATGCCGTGGTCGGAGACGAATTGCTGGGCCGTCGGAGTGCCTCCTTGGAAAACGGCGCCGGTCACTTTGCCGATCACCAGCGGCATCGCGCCGTTGCTGATGACACCGAAGCCAAAGCCCAGGACTAAGCCCAGCACGAACCGCCAGCGATACGGCTTCACGTAGCTGTAGAGGCGCTTGTACGGCACCCAGCCGGTGCGCAGGGTCTGCCAAAAAGAAGGTTTTTTAGGTGCGGCTTGCGGTTCACTCATAGGGCACGGGCCGCCGGAGCCGACAGCAGCGCTTCCATAGCATCGATCACCGTCTGAGTCGAGATTTGGTTCATGGGGACGGCCCGCTGTTTCGGGTCGAATTCAGTCATTGGACCGTCGTTTCCACCCAGAAGAACGATGGCCGATTCGGACCGGGGATGCCAATGAAAGGGGTTCGTCGGCCCGAAAAGGACGACCTGCGGCGTGTTCCAGGCAGCGGCGAAATGCATCGGGGCGGAATCGACTGTAACGAGGAGCCGGGCTTTGCGGACGAGCGCGGCGAGGATGAGCAGATTTGTTTTTCCCGAAAGATCGATCGGGTTCGATTTCGCCGCGGCTTTGATGGCGGCGATCTGCGCCTGCTCGATCGGCGAACGGCCGCCGGTCAAGACGCAGGGCATTCCGGTTTCGCGAGCGCAATGATCGATGACCTCCGCCCAGCAGTTCGCTTCCCAGAATTTCTCCGCGCGGGCCGATCCCGGATGAAAGCAAACAAAGTCGAGACCGACCTTTGCCGCGTGCAGGAACTGGTCGGCTTTGATCACCGATTCCTCGGGCAATTCGAGCCGGATCGCCCGGGAAGCGTTCTCGATCCCGAGCGGCTTCAGGAGCGCGAGGTGATAATCGACCGTGTGGAGAAATCCGACCGGCGCCTCGACGAATTCGTTGTAGCTGCGCGCTCGCAGTTTCGTCCGCAGCTTCGGATGGTCGGACGTGATTCGTTTCCGCGCGCCGGAAAGAAAGGTGAGGAATGCGGATCGATCGTTCCTGGTAAAGTCGAGGCAGTAATCGAATTTGCCGAGGGAAAGCGCGATCCAGTCGAGCGCGTCATCGGTTTTGCCGCGGACCTCGAAGACTTTGTCGATGCCGGTAATCGCCGGCAGCAATTCCTTAACGGCCGGGGAGACGACGAGGGAAATCGACGCGCGTGGAAATTTGTCGCGAAGGGCGGCGATCGCGGGGGTGGTGAGAATCAGGTCCCCGATCCGCTTGAGCTGAATGAGAAGAATGTTCATTCCACTCGTGCTCCTGCTCGTAATCGTAATCGTAATCGGGCTGGCAGGGGATCGATCACGAGCAGGAGCACGAGCACGATTCCGAAGATAGTTAACGTTTCATCCGCATCGCCTTCTCATACGCAATCAGGAGCCGGATGCGGAAATGATCCCAGGTAAAGTTGTCCACGACGCGGCGCCGGGCGGCTTCGCTCATCCGTTCGACTGTCTCCGGATGCCGATACAATTCCAGAATCGCGGCCGCCAGTTCGCCGACGTTGCCGGGCTGAATAATGATTCCTTCCACGCCGTCATTCACGACGTCACCGGCCTCGCGCGTCGTGATTTGCGGCAGCCCGCACGCCGCCGCCTCGTAGACCACCTTCGCGCTCCCTTCGCATTGCGATGGGAAAACGTGCACCGTTCCCTGGTTCAAATAATTTTCCACGTCGCGCTTGAAACCGACGACCTTGATGTTGTCGCGCCAGAATTTTTTCAGGTGCGGTTTGGCTTCGTCATGGACCGCGCCGACGAGCCAGAGCTCGGCATCCTTTAAGTCGAGACGATGCCAGGCTTCGAGCAAATGATGGATTCCTTTGCGTTCGATGAGCGCTCCGGAAAAGACCGCGCGGAAAATCGGCGGACGCGGTCCGGGCTTGAACCGCTCGATGTCCACCCCGCGGGGTAGATAATAAAGTTTGTCTTCCGAGAAGCCCTGGACGCGGAAAGTGTCGGCCGCTTTTTGGGACAGAACGAAAAGCACGTCCGCCAGGTCGTACTCTTCGATGAACCGTTCGCGGGTTTGAAGGAGGTTCTCCTTCCAGTTTCGAGACGGATTCGTGGTGGACGACGGCGCTCGGTCGCCGACCTTCCCCCGATCGCGATGCCACGTTGGGATTTCCACGATGGAAGGGACCCCGAGTTTCCTGGCGACGCGCAATGATTGCAGGCAGTCCCCCGACCAACTGTGGAAAAGATCGTAACGTCCAGTGGCGAGGTGTCGCGCCGCGACCCAATCGAGGTACTTCTTTTTCGCCCCGTAATAATACGGCCGGTCGAGGAACGAGATGAGCCGCACCGGGTGCCAGCGGAGCGAATAAATAAGGCGGGCCGGGATTTCCGTCTGCCGGTTGTCATAAGCGATGGCCCGGCCCAGAAAACCGCCGCGATGCGATGCGCGCAGAGTTTCGAACGCATCTGTATCCAGACCGGATCCGCCGATCCGGGCAAAGATCGAGTAGAGCAAATGCCTCGGCAAAACCCGCTCTGGCTCGCGTGAGACAGCGTGCGAAATCGGAGGGGCGTTTAGAGTTTCACCCACCATCGGCTAACAAGTATTGTGGCGTTCCCAGCCAAGTAAAGTTCCATGCCTTCTTTCAACTGCCAGTCCGGCAGCGGACCCAACGAGCTTACCATAGGATTCGTCCGGCGCGGCTATTCTTCCGGCGGCGCCGAGGCCTATTTGAAAAGGCTGGGGGCCGGAGTGGCGGCGACCGGCCGCGGCGTCGTGCTCTTTACGGCGGGTGATTGGCCCGCCGAAGAATGGAGTTTCGGCCCGATCGTGCAGTTGAAAGCGAAGTCGGCGATCGCGTTTGCGGATGAATTGGAAAAAGTTTCGCGCGAGAAGTGCGACGTTTTGCTGAGCCTCGAACGCGTCTGGCGGTGCGATGTTTATCGCGCAGGCGATGGCGTTCACCGCGCCTGGCTGCAACGGCGCGCTGAAATTGGTGGCCGCTTCCAAAAATTCAGCCGTTTCTTTAACCGCAAACATTCCGCCGCGCTTGATCTGGAAGAATCGCTCTTCGCGAATCGGCGCGCCCGTCGCGTGATCGCGAACTCCCAAATGGTGAAGGAGGAGATTGCGAGCTTCCATGGATATCCCGCGGATCGGATCGATGTCGTCTACAATGGCGTCCCGCTGGAATCGTTTCGCAACGAAGGAGAGCCGGCCACCACTCGCGACGAGATTGTGGTTTTGTTTGCAGGGTCAGGCTGGGAACGAAAGGGTTTGCAATTCGCGATCGAAGCGGTCGAAGCGCAGAAGGGCAAAATGAAGTTGCTCGTTGCCGGCCGGGGCGAGACCGGAAAATTCTCGTCGTCGCAAACCGAGTTTCTCGGAGTCGTTCGTGATATGCCTTCGCTTTATCGTGCCGCCGACATTTTTCTGCTGCCGACCATTTACGACCCGTTTTCAAACGCCTGTCTCGAAGCACTCGCCGCCGGATTGCCTGTGATCACGACGAAAGCCAACGGTTTCTCCGAGATCATCGAGAACGGCCGGCATGGCACCGTTATCGATGACCCGCGGAACGTCAGCGCCCTCCGCGCCGCACTTCAGTTTTGGTCGGATCCGGCGCGGCGTCAGCAAGCGATGACGGATAATCGAGCGCTCGCCGCGCAATTCGATATCTCCCGAAATGTTAGCGAGACGTTGCAGGTTTTGAGTATTTCTGCCGCGACGTGACACGCGATTCTACAAGGAAGGGCGCTTTCCAAACCGCCCTCTGTTCCGTCGGCGGTTTGTAAACCGCCGTTCCCTGGGGGCTGCGCGACGCAGCAAAAATCAGCTCGCGGCCAGCGCCGCGTCGACGTGAGGGAAAATTATGAAGACCTGGTCGAGCCGCGCGATTTCGAAGATCGGCTTCACGTTTTCCTGGATGCCCGCAAGAATAAATTTCCCGCCGTACGCCTCCACGTTCTGCATTCCCTCGATCAACACCGCCAGCCCTGAGCTGTCGATGTAAGACACTTTCGAAAGGTCGACCACGACCCGTTGCGGCTTTTGCTCGATCATCGCCCCGAGCGATGCCGAGATTCGCGGCGAAACATGCAGATCGATCTCGCCTTCCAGCGGCAGAACATTCGGGGCGTCGGGCAAACTCATACGGTTAAGGTTCGCAAACCGTTGCTCTCCCGGCCGTCACCAGCCGAGCTTCCGTTTCACTTCGTTCACCTTCGCCAGATCATCAAAGAGAAAGTCCGGCTCATATTCCGCCAGCCGCTCGCGGGACCATGAGCCGGTCGCGACCGCGATCGTCCGCGCGCCGAAAGCTTTTCCGCAGGCAATGTCGTGTCCAGTATCGCCGACGACGTCCACCTGTTCCGGACGAAAATCGAAACCGGCATGCGCAACCGCGCGTCGAACGGCGCACGGACCAAGCGCATTGCGATCGTGATGATCGTCGGCAAAGGCGCCGAACGGAAAGAAATGCCAGAGATCGTAATGCCCGAGCTTCAACTGCGCCCCGCGTTCCAGATTTCCCGTGAGCAATCCCATCGTCTTGTCCGGCTGCCGCGCCAGGTCTTCCAATATTTCGCGAATCCCAGGGAGGACGCGGCCGTTGCGTTTCGGCAATTCTTCCGGCAACAGCGCCACGTAACGGTCGAGAAACGCATCCACGTTCTCGCGGGTCGCGGGTTTGCCGTATTTTTCCATGATCTGATGCGCAATCGCGCGATCGGTGCGACCTGCGATTTCAACGCCGCTTAACTCTCCCTCGCCGCCAAACCATTCGATCGTAGCGCGAACGAGCGCGTGCTGACCCGCCGCCCCGGTATTCACGAGCGTCATGTCGATGTCCCACAGAATGAGTCGGCGTTCCGCCATAAACGAAGCGCACACCGTAGGCGGAATTGCGGACGCCGAAAGCTCCAAATTCCAAGCACCAAGCTCCAGAGAAATTCCAAACATTAAGCTCCAAATTGCTCCGCGACGTTCGATTGGTGTTTGGGATTTGGTGCTTCTCTGGAGCTTGGTGCTTGGAGCTTGGAGCTTTCGGCGCTTGTCGAACGCTGAACTACCGGCAACCTTTTACCCCATGTCCGCGCCCATTTCCGTCAAAGCTGCGCTCGCCAGGACCGCGCCGATGTCTGGCGTCCAGGTCCAGGGCTGGGTGCGCACCCGCCGCGATTCGAAGGATTTTTCGTTCATCGAGCTGAACGACGGATCATGTCTGCGCAGTCTTCAGATCATCGCGAAAAGTGGGCTTGAGAATTATGCGGACGTCCAGCGTTTGCAGACGGGAGCGTCGATTGTGGTGCGGGGTGATCTCGTAGCGTCGCAGGGAAAGGGTCAGGCGTGGGAAGTTGTTGCGAACCAAATCGAAATCGTCGGCGCGTCGGACGAGAGCTATCCGCTCCAGAAGAAAGGCCACACGCCGGAATTCCTCCGCGAGATCTCGCACCTGCGGCCGCGCTCAAATTTGTTCGGCGCTGTGTTCCGCGTTCGCAGCCGGCTCGCATTCGCGATTCACCAATTTTTCCAGGAACACGGGTTCGTTTACGTCCACACGCCGATCATCACCGGCAGCGATTGCGAGGGAGCGGGCGAACTCTTCCGAGTCACTTCGCTCGATTTAAAGCAGCCGCCGCGGCGCGACGACGGCTCGATCGATTACGCGAAGGACTTTTTCGCGCGTTCGACTTACCTCACCGTCAGCGGCCAACTCGAAGCAGAGGCGTTCGCTTGCGCGCTGACGAAGGTTTACACGTTCGGCCCGACGTTCCGCGCTGAGAATTCAAACACGTCCCGGCACGCGAACGAATTCTGGATGATCGAGCCGGAAATGGCGTTCACCGATCTGAACGGCAACATGGATCTCGCCGAAGAAACCGTGAAATATCTCATTCGCGACATCAAGTCGCATTGCGCCGAAGACCTCGGTTTGTTCTCGAAGTTCGTCGACAAGGAGCTGATGGCACGGCTCGATTTCGTCATCGAGCGGCCGTTCCAACGGATCACTTATGCGGACGCAGTCGAGCTGCTGAAGACGAGCGGCGAGAAGTTCGAATTCCCCGTCGCATACGGCGCCAATCTCCAATCGGAACACGAGCGCTGGCTCACCGAGAAACACTTCAAATGTCCCGTGACGGTTTTCAATTATCCGAAGGAGATAAAGCCGTTCTACATGCGGCTGAACGACGACGGGAAAACCGTGACTGCGATGGATGTGCTCGTGCCGGGGATCGGCGAGATCGTCGGCGGCAGCCAGCGCGAGGAGCGGCTCGAGGTGCTGGAAGAAAACATGCGCCGCCACCAAATGGATCTGGCCGATTACAAATGGTATCTGGATCTGCGCCGCTACGGCACCGTCCCGCATGCCGGCTTCGGCCTCGGCTTCGAGCGGATGCTGATGTTCGTCACCGGCGTATCAAACATTCGCGACGTGATTCCCTTCGCCCGCACGCCGGGCAGCGCTGAATTTTAGGGCTCTTCTGTAGCCGCTTCGCTGTGCGAAATGTGGGAGCGGAGTTGATGTAGGTAGAGCGCATACCCACGCCGCCCACAGGGCGGCGTCTACAGAAGCGCGCAGCTCGACCAAAAAAAATCCTTTGTGATCCTCTGTGACCTCCGTGAGAGGTATTCAATGAGCACGTACCGCCGCTTTCCGCTTGTCGTCTTCGTCGCGCTCGCGACTTCATTTTCCGCCGCAGCCGCTGAGGATCTCGGTCCAATCAGGGCCGAGATCACGAAACGCCACGACGAAGCCGTGAAACGATTGCAGGATTGGATCAAGCTGCCGTCGATTGCGGCCGAGAATCTGAATTCCGCCGAGGGCGCGGAGTACATGGCAAAGCTGGCGAAGGATGCGGGGTTCCAGCAAGCGACGGTGATTCAAACGGACGGTAAGCCGGGCGTCTTTGCGACCCTCGATGCCGGCGCGAAGAAAACGGTCGGGCTTTATTTCATGTATGACGTGAAGCAATTCGATCCCAAGGAATGGACTTCGCCTCCTTTGGATGCGGCGCTTGTCGATAAGCCGGGATTAGGAAAGGCGATCGTCGGTCGCGGCGCGGTGAATCAGAAAGGACCGGAATCGGCGTTCCTGGCGGCGTTGCATGCGATCAAGGGCGCTGGCAAAAAAATGCCGGTGAATCTGGTGATGGTCGCGGAAGGCGAGGAAGAAATTGGTTCGCCGCACATTGGCCAGCTCGTGCACAAGCCCGAGGTGCAGGCGGCGCTCGCGAAAACGGGGGGCGTTTTCATGCCGTCATCGATGCAGGATCTCGACGGCATTGTCACGGTGAGCCTGGGGGCGAAGGGCGTGGTTGAGCTGGAATTGGTTTCGACCGGTGAAAAATGGGGACGCGGACCGGGGAAGGACATTCATTCGTCACTGAAAGCGATGGTCGATAGTCCGGCCTGGCATTTGGTGAAAGCGCTCAACACCCTGGTCTCGGAAGATAGTAACGAGATCGCGATCGATAATTATCCAAAGCCGCGTCCGATCAGCGACGAGGAAAAGAAGATGATCGCGGCCGCGTCGAAGATTCGCAGCGAGGCGCAATCGAAGAAGCAATTGAGCGTGCAGCATTGGACCAACGATCTGCCGTGGGAGCAGGCGAACATCCGGCTGGAATCGACGCCCACCGCGAACATTGAAGGGCTGGTGGGCGGTTACACCGGTCCGGGCGGGAAGACAGTGCTGCCGCACAAGGCCGTGGCGAAAATGGATTTCCGGTTGGTGCCCGACATGAAAGCGGCCGACGTGGTGCCGGCGATCAAGGCGCACCTGGCCAAGCGCGGTTTCGGCGACATCGAAGTGAACATGAGCGGCGGCTACGATCCGACGCAGACCGTGGCGAGCGCGCCGTTGATTCAAGCGCAGATCGCGGTGCTGAAGCGCGCCGGGATCGAGCCGGTGATGTGGCCGCGCAATGCCGGATCGTATCCGGGTTTCGTGTTTACCGGCGAGCCGTTGAAGCTCGCCTCAGGACATTTCGGTCTCGGCCACGGCAGCGGCGCGCATGCCCCGGATGAATATTACGTGATCGAGTCCGCGAACCCGAAGATCCAGGGATTCGACGGCGCTGTGATGTCGTTTGTGGAATACCTCTACGAGCTCGGCAAGTAGGCCGAGGAATATTTTTCGGCGCTAAGTTCCACGCGGCGAAGAGCCGCGAAGACGCTCGAAAAATACTCGGGTCAGATGCACGGCCGAAAACAGCCAGATGCCGTATCCTTTCTGGGGAACAACGCAAACAAAGGGTAAAAAAGGGGTAAAATGAAAAGATTAGTTACAAGAAGTATTCACATTCTCACGCTGCTGGTCGCACTCGCACTGCCGGCATTTGCGGAGGAGAGTAAAAGAGGATTCTACGAGGGCGATTTGGCCGGCGGCGGCAAGATCGTGTTCTTCGTTCAGGGCAATCACGCGATCTCAGCCTATTTCTTCGACGTCACGGGGAAGCAGAGTGGATTCGCGGGTGGCGGCGCGGGGAACGACGGCAAATTTACGCTGCATACCGGTGACCACCAGACAATTACGGGCACGATCGGCGCGAACTCCATTAGCGCCACGTTTCTAAACCAGACGATCACGGCAAATCTGGTCCCGGCATTTGGTCCAACGGAAAGTATCGCGGGACGATACTCGGCACCGGCGCAGAGTTCGGCCGGGAACATCGAGACGAAGATCCTGATCGATTCGCAGGGTAATATTTTCCTGACGGGTAAACACGGCACGAACACAATCGGCGGCTTCGGCACCATCACGATTACGTCGAACGCGTCTCCGACTCCGACCGCGAGTCCAACGGCTACACCGACAGCCACGCCGTCCGCGAGTCCTACCGCTACGGCTACGGCTACGGCAAGTCCGACAGCAACGCCCACGGCCAGTCCAGATCAGGACGTCGATGATGATCAAGACGACAATGAAGACGCCAACAGTCCAAGTATTACGGCCACGTTTACTGTTACGTTGGTGAGCGGTGAAGCCATCACTGGCAATCTGACCTTCAGCCATGGCGTGATCTTCGGTTCGTTCACTTGGAACGGGACCGTTTACACGTTCCGCGGCGGACAGGAGTCGAGCTTCAATCATCTCGCGAACATCTCGACGCGCGGGTTCGTGAACACCGGCATGGGCCAGTTGATCGGCGGGTTCATTATTCGCGGTGGACCGAAGATGGTCTTGATCCGAGCGATGGGCCCGTCGTTGACCGCGTCAGGCGTAAGCCCGGTCCTGGCCGATCCGAAACTGCAGTTGTTCCAGCACCAGACGCTGTTGCGGGAAAACGACAACTGGCAGTCCGCGCCTAACGCGAATGAGATCGTCGCGACGACCCTTCCGCCGAACGACCCGAAGGAATCGGCGGTCCTGATCCGGCTCGAGCCCGGTGATTACACGACCGTGGTTACCGGCGCTAATGGCGGGACCGGTATCGCGCTAGTTGAGGTCTTCGAAATGGATCGCGACTAAACGGCTCTCGATCGAAGCGAAGTATCTAACGCCTCCGTCCGTTTGGGCGGAGGCGTTTTGTTTGCTCACGGTTCGGCTCCATCGCCCGCCCCTGTCATGTTGAGCGAAGCGAAACATCTCTGACCATTTCCGCGCTCGGTCCGCACAGAAATATTCAGAGATCCTTCGCTACGCTCAGGACGACAATACACTCAAGAAGCGGCGGCTTTAGCCGCCGTCGGTCCCGCAGTCGCGGGATAAACCGCCGTTCCTTGATGTCGAACGACGTTCGATCGTCGCCCTACTTCTTCTTCCCTTCGCCGGGCCGATAATCTTCCTCGGCGGCTTCGAACGCTTTCTCGAGGCCGACCATGTCTTCGCCGGGTCGCAGGTTGTCGAACGCTTCCGATTCGCGCTTGAGCTCTTCCTCGGAATAATTCGCTGCCTTAATCGAGAGACCGATCCGCCGCTCGACCTTGTCCACCTTGATGACACGGGCTTCCACTTCCTGCCCGACCTTGAGCACGTCCTTCACTTTCGCGACGTGATCTTCACTGAGCTGGGAAATGTGGACGAGCCCGTCGATGTCGTCCTGCAATTGCACGAACGCACCGAAGCTCGCCAGCTTCGTGACCTTGCCCTTAACGAGATCGCCGATCTTGTATTTCGAATCGATCTCTTTCCACGGATCTTCGCTCAGCTGTTTAATGCCGAGGCTGATCCGCTGGTTCACCTTGTCGATGTCGATCACGACCGCTTCCACTTCGTCGTTCTTTTTAAAGACTTCGCTCGGGTGATTGATCTTCCGGGTCCAGCTCAAATCGGAAACGTGGATCATGCCATCGATGCCGTCTTCCAATTCCACGAACGCGCCATACGCGGTCATGTTGCGGATCGCGCCTTTCACGTGGCTGCCGATCGTGAATTTCTTCTCGATCTCATCCCACGGATTCGCCTCGAGCTGGCGCAGGCCTAACGAGATCTTCTGCTCTTCCTTGTTCACGCCGAGCACGACCGCTTCGACCTCCTGACCCTGAGTCAGGATATCGGACGGACGCATGATGCGTTTCGTCCACGACAATTCGGAAACGTGAATGAGACCTTCGACGCCTTCCTCGAGTTCCACGAAAGCGCCGTACGGCACCAGGTTCGTGATCTTGCCTTTGACATGCTGACCCGCCGGGAACCGTTCTTCGATCTGGTCCCACGGATTTTTCTGGGTCTGCTTCAGGCCTAACGAGACCCGCTCTTTCTCCTTGTTAATGTCGAGCACGACCACTTCGAGCGGCTGGCCGACCTTGAGCAGCTCGCTCGGATGTCCGAGCCGGCCCCAGGTCATGTCGGTGATGTGAAGCAACCCGTCCATTCCGTCGAGGTCGATGAACGCCCCGAAGTCGGTCAGGTTTTTCACCGTGCCCTGGACGCGATCGCCGACCTTTACGCCTTCGAGGAATTTCTGGCGCTTCTCGCTCCGCTCCTGCTCAATCAATTCGCGCCGGCTGAGCACCACGTTCTTCCGGTCGTCGTTGATCTTGACGATCTTGAAGTCGTAGGTGTTGCCGACGAACTGCTGCAAATCTTTCGGCGGAATAATGTCGATCTGGGACGCCGGCAGGAATGCTTCCACGCCGATGTTCACCATCAATCCGCCCTTCACGACCGACTTCACCTTGCCCTTGATCAATCCGTCACCAGCAAAGACCTGCGCGATCTTGTTCCAATTCTGCCGGTAAGCCGCCTTCTCCTTCGAGAGCACGACCATGCCCTCATCGTTTTCGAGGCGCTCGAGGAGCACTTCCACTTCGTCGCCCACTTCCATCGATTCGATATCTTCGAACTCGGAGGAGGGAATGACGCCCTCCGATTTGTAGCCGATGTCGACCAGGACTTCCCGCGGGCGAATCTCGAGAACGCGTCCTTTGACGATGCTACCTTCCTTGAAGTCGCGGTACGACTTCGCAAGCAAATCCTGCATTAACATAAGGGTGAGTTTTTACTGCACGCGGCGCTGGCGCCGCTTTTCTGGCTAACCCGAAGGCGCTCCTTACGCCCGGCAGCCCAGAAAGGGGGGACGGAATAGTAGCCCGAATGTGGGCCGGGTCAACCGGGGAGACGCCGCTGTTTCTCAGGCACGATTCGGCTGTATCGTTCCCCCGTGCTGACGAAAGCGGAGACGCCATTTGTTTCCATCGTCGTGCCGGTCTTGAACGAGGCTGCACTCATCGGTCCCCTTTTGCGTCATCTGGAGACTCTCCGCCCCGCCGTCGAAATCATCGTCGTCGATGGAGGAAGCACGGACCAGACTGTGACGATGGCGGGCCCGCTCGCGGACCGCGTCTTCAGCGCACCGCGCGGACGGGCAGCGCAGATGAATGCCGGCGCCGAGATTGCGACCGGCGCTGTCGTGTGGTTTCTCCACGCGGATCTGCGCCTGCCGGCGAGAGCGATCGAGAAAATTCAGGCGGCGCTCGAAGACGATCGCATGGCCGGCGGATGTTTCCGGCTGCGTTATCCGCGACGCGAATGGATTTATCGGGTCAGCGATTCGCTCGGGAATCTTGGGGTAAACCTTTTCGGATTTGCGCTCGGCGATCACGGAATTTTTTGCCGGCGCCCGGCGTTTGTTCGCGCGTGCGGTTATCCGGTTGTGCCGATCCTGGAAGACGCGGAACTGTATCGCCGCCTGCGGGCGATTGGTCGGATGAAGCAGCTGCGCGAAAAGATCGTGAGCGATCCGCGGACTTTTGAAAAGCGCGGCCGCTATCGAACTACGGCCGTTTATTTTCTGATTCTGGCGCTATACGTCGCAGGTGTGCCGATAACCTGCCTCGACCGGATCTATCGGCGCTTTCATCGTCGTCTCCAGGTCGGTGCGTTGGCGGGCAGCGGCGATGGTTTCAGCCGGGACCCGGCGAAGCGCGCCGGTGAGTTTCAGCTTTGATAACGTCCAGATCAGCCATTTCGTCGGGTCCCATTGCCAGGGCCTGACGCCATTGCGGTAATCATGCTGAAATTCGTGGTGATAATTGTGGTAACCCTCGCCGAAGGTGAACAGAGCCATGAGGAATGAATCGCGCGCGCTGCAGCGCGTTGAGTAGGGCCGGCGCCCGACCGTGTGGCAGGCGGAGTTGATGAAAAACGTGCAATGCTGAAGGACCACGGTCTTTGCCACGCCGCCCAGAAGAAGTCCCCCGAGCGCGCCACTCCAGCCGTCCCAGATCGCGCCGATCGCCGCGGGCAAGATCATCCCTATTGTTAAAGCGAGCAGATGAACGTAGCGATGCTGCCACATCACGAGGCGGTCTTTTTTCAAATCGTTTACGTTATCGAACGGCGGTTGGGGGAGGAGCTTGAACAGAAGCCACCCAATGTGGGCGTGGAAAAAGCCCTTGCTGATGTCGTACGGATCTTCCTCGTGATCGACGTGTTTGTGATGGCGGCGATGTTCGCTCGCCCACATCAACACGGAATTTTCAAACGCAGCCGCGCCGAAGAGCACGACAAAAATTCGGACCGGCCATTTCGCGCGGAAAGTAAGATGGGAAAACATCCGATGATACCCGAGGGTGACGCTGAAGCCGCTCGCCGCGAGGAATACGAAAAAGAGCGCGATCTGAAACCAATCGAAGCCGAAATACCAGAGATAAGCCGGCAGCGCGGTGAGCGTGAGGACGAGGGTTCCGATCAGGAACGAGCTCGTCGTCCAGTTGATTCGGTGAAAGGGGATTCGGAGAAACACGTTACCGGGCGAGGACGACGTCCTTTTTTGTCCAGGTATGAACCTTTGCGCAATGCGCGCAGCTGAGCTTATGCGACTTCACTTTTTTGTCGGCCCAAAGCTCTTCTTCAACCACCTGGCCGGTGGGCGTTAGTTTCGCGGTGGTGGGACAGCGGACGAGAATTCTTTTTGTCATGGAACAGGAACCTTTCGTTAGGTGGCGCGCAATTTAACCAAGCCGATACACGATCCGCGCCTTGTCGATATCGTAAGGGGACATTTCCAGCTTCACCCGGTCGCCAATGGTGAGCCGGATAAAACGTTTCCGCATTTTGCCCGAGATATGGGCGAGCACGATGTGATCGTTGGCCAGCCGGACGCGGAACATCGTGCCGGCGAGCACGGAAGTAATCAGTCCTTCCAGTTGCAATTGTTTTTCGAGTGGCATGCGGATTTGCTGGCCGGCGCTCCGGTTTAGTGAAGCGCCGGCCGCGAAATTGCCGTCGTTAGCGGCGCGAACCGGAGAACTGGCGCGGACGCTCTTCGCGTGCGCGCGCTTCGTTGACCGTCAGGGCACGTCCCTGCACTTGCTTGCCGTTTAAAGCGTTGATCGCGGCGGTGCCCGCGGCGGCTTCGCTCATCGTGACGAACCCGAAGCCGCGTGAGCGGCCGGTGACGCGATCATTGATGAGCGCCACTTCGGTGACGGCGCCGTGTTGTTCGAAAAGATCCTGGAGATCGTTTTCGGTCGTATCGAAGGAAAGATTTCCTACGTAGAGTTTCATGTTATTTGAGTTTTGGAGCAATTCGCTGCCAGCTACGAGCCGTTCCCGAGAATCGGGTTTCAAATCACCAAAGAGCCAAACTCAACTGACGATCTACCAAGCAAAGAAACAGAACAGACTTAATCCAATGGCCGGCATTGTCGTCCATCGTAGCCGAAATTCAAGCAGAGTTTGTCGATTGGCGTCCTCGGATTCCGGTTCCGAGTGGCGGCCGATCGTGGCGGTTGTTCCGAATATTCTACAGGATGGAAGGGTTGTTGAGGGTGGAGTGCATCCGCTGCGCAAAAGTTATCAGAAAAGGCGCAGACAATTTCAGGGGCAGACCGCTCGCGTCGATCTGCGAGGAATGTTCGACACGGCGCGGACGCTACCCCCAATCGAAACGACTGCGCACTCCGCAGAAGCGGCGCCCCTCCGCTTCTGTTTCCTAGAAGGCCGATCCCCGAGAAAAACGCGCCGAAATTATTTCGATTTTATCGGTTGCAGGAATCGGAAGGTGGATGATTACTTGCATTGTTCTGGGGGGAACAGCCGCCCTTTGCGCTTCTTCGAAGTGTGGAGGGCGGCACTTTTTTTCGTGCTGGAGCGGCGGCGGTCTCGATGACCCGCCATTGTCGCGGCAAAAAAAATCACACAACCGCCAATTTTCTTCGGCGCGATGGAGCGACCAGAGGAGAACGAAATGAGACGAGCTCGCCCATCCCGCGTCTTAGTCTGGTTCAGAACCGGAACCCGACGCTGCCGCGGAGACGATAATCCGGCACAACCTGCAGCGCTGTGTTGTCGATCGAAACCGGAAGTTCGGCCGCGAACTCGGCGCTGAACTTGCCGTGCGAAGCGACGAGACGCGGGCCGAGAAAAACGGAGGTGATGCCGGTATCTTCGGCGGGTTCGCCACGGAACTCATCGACGTCTTTATGTTCACCGGAAACGACGAGTTGCAGGCCGACGATCGTCCGCGGATTTCGAACGAGGTAGAATCCCGGGCCGCCGCTCCACGCCAGATCGTTCGCGAAGTTGTATTGATGGGCGCCGGCGCCGCGGACGGTGAACTGCGCGTCGGCTTGGAAGAAAAGCGATTTGTAACGCAAAGAAACCTGGCCGCCGAGAATGCCGTCGTAGGAACCGGTGCCGAGTGTGAGGTCGTGGCCGTGAATACCGCTCTCCGGCGCACCCGGCACCACGACTTCGTTAAATTCTTCCTTGAGCCGGCTGGTGTGGCCGGTGGGAAATTTTACGCCCCCGAGCAAGAGCGCGGACAAAGTGAAATCCGGATCGTGCGATTCGAAGTGCGCATTTTTCGGGTCGTCGAATTTCAAAGACGCGCTGCCGCCGCTTTCGTGGTGATACGCGAGAAATTTTCCGAGCAACGAAATATCGCCAAGCCCTGATTCCGTCCCGCGATCGATGGCGAAACCTTCCGGCCGCTCGAAAGACCGATAGATGAGCGGCACGTTGATCTGCAACGCGAAGCGCGAATTGAAGCCATAACCCGCGACGAGTTGCGTGATCGAGCTATCGAGAAATTGGCCGGTCGGATTATCGACTTCCTCACCTTCGAGCTGAAGCGTGCTGAAATGAGTGAACTGTTCCGCGACTGCGAAATAGAAGCGGCTCTGAAATGCCGAGAGGTCAGCCGAGTCCGGTCGCGCCTCAATCTGGGGCGTGTAGCATCCGCAAAGATCGCAGGCGTGCGCGCAGAGCGCGCCGAGATAGAAAAAGAAGGCGAGAGCGACGCCTGATTTTTTCACGCGCTTTACTACTCAACGCCGGCCACTTGAGTCAAAGCGCCCGGAAGCTGTTTCAGGCCACTGGTCGAATGGCGTGCAGTCCGCTCGCGATCGGACGCAACAACTTCGATCGCGCGGCCATAGCCCGGAACGAAACGAAATTGGTCTTGGCTTTGAGGACGCCCGCCGCGGACTTGGGCTTGTTCTGCGCTTGTTTTACGCGGCGCACATTATCGGCATCGCCGTCATAAGTACGCTCCGCAGCGCGCGCGTTCGATCCAGCCTGGCTCGCCGCCGGTCGAAAATCGGAGCGCAATTTCGCGGCGAGAATGGGGTCTGCGTAAACCCAGTCGGACGGCGTCGAAATGCAGGCGACGGTCGGACATTGGAGGCGCAGTTTGCCGCGCGCTCCCTGCAGCTCGATGACAAGAATCTTGCGGCCGGTGATCAATCGGCTGCATCGCTTGCAGCGGCGTTCGTCGTCGAGGGAATGCCAGTAATGGAATTCGTCGAGGTAACGGAGCATGTCGAGCTTATCTTCCGGCGGGAGCTGCAGAGGAGTGAACGCGCTCACGCCGCCAGTGTCGCCAGCGGAGCGAGATTCCACAATCGGGCGCATCACTGTCGCGCGGCTCGGTAGAAACCTGATGTCATCGACTCGCTCACGAAATCTCGAGCTTCCTCGTTGTTCACATCCATCGAGACCGCGAAATACGTTTTAGGAATTGCCAAAGGGAATCGAGGGGACGGAATGAGATCGGGAATCAAGCAGACGGGGCCGCTCCGCGGCGAAACGCCGGTGCGACGCGCAAATCGGCGGTTGAACGGAATGGCGGAAACCGCCGGACTTCCCGATCCGCCGACTCGGGGGCGCTTGACGCGGACTCTCGCATTGCTCGATGCCGCCCTCAGAGTGTGGGAAGGGAATCAACCGCGGCACGCGCCGGTCTGGCGGCATAAACCGCGATAGCGAAGCTGCTCGATCACGGACGATTCGCGGCTGCGAATAAGATTCGGAGTCCGGTAGGAACTAAATTTGCTCAACGAGTGGAAAGCGTGAGCACGCCTCCGAACATCCTGCACTTCCCAGACTGGCAAACCAAGAATGCCAGAACCGTCCGCATTCTGGTCGCCGACGATCACGATTTCATCCGGCAGGGCACGTGTGCCGTGCTTGAACGTCAACCGGGCTGGGAGGTCTGCGGCCTGGCCGCCACGGGGCGCGAAGCCGTCGCCCAGGCAAGTCAGCTCAAGCCGGACGTCGTGGTCATGGACATCAGTATGCCGGAGCTGAACGGGTTGGATGCAGCCGCGCAGATCAAACGTCAGTTGCCCGAGACTGAGATTGTCCTGTTGAGCGGGCATCAAAGCGATGAGTTGATCCGGGCTGCTTTCAAAGCTGGAGTGAAAAGCTTCATTTTCAAAACGGAGGACCACCAGCTCCTCGTGGAATCGGTGGAGGCGCTCGCCCGGCACGAGCTGTTTGTTACCCCGAAGATATCGGAAGTCCTGTTTTCGGATGTGATTAACCCGGACCAGGTAGAAGCTGGTCAGCGCTTGAGCACGCGGGAAAGAGAGATTGTGCAGCTCCTCGCCGAAGGCAAGACCAACAAGGAAGTCGGCGAGACGCTCGGCATCACCACCCGGACTGCGGAAAACCATCGCGCGCATATCATGCACAAACTTGGCGAAGATTCTATCGCCGGTCTGGTGCGTTACGCGATTCGCAACAAGCTCATCGAAGTATAGCCCACCAGGGCACGTCACGGCTGGCGGCAGCAGTCACGCCGCCTGATCCAGCGGCAACGCCTCGCCTGGCTGACGCAAATAATTCAGATATTGCCGATCGAAGGCGCCGAGCGCGGCTTCGACCGTGGGGCCGAAGCCGGCTATCCCTTGCCGAATGCTTTTGCCGAGAAGCGCAGTCCAAACGCCGGACTTCATGAAAACTTTTGGCGAGCGAATCGCGGACGGGCTTCCCGGATGGAGTTCGCAATACAATTCCGCGCGATGCCTGGCCGTCACGTGGTCGAGAAATTTGGCGCTCATTTATCCGTTACAACGCTACATCCTAACGAATTGGATTTGGAAACGCATGCCTAACGAGGCATCAGGAAAAATCCGAACTCGCCTTAGATGCGCCGGATTCCGCAGCCGTTGGCGCCGGCGCCGTCCCCCTCCAGAAAAAACGAGCGCGAACAGCAGTTGACGAGCGTCCAGGGTTCGGCTGGCACAAGGCGAGTAACAATAAGAAGTGCTGAAAACTAAATCTGCCTCCCGGTCTCGCCGCGATTTTATTTTGTCGCGGTTACAGCTTTGCTGCCAAGAAAGGCGTCAGCGGAAATCCGGCGATTTCTCGCTGACGTCAATTCCGCGGCGATGCGTTTTAGTTTATGCACGACCAGGACATCAGGTATCGGCTCACCATTCCGATCGAAGACGCGTTCCGTTTCGCGATTGATGAATCAGATCTTGGTTACAGGAAGGCGAGCACGATGATGCGACAGGTGGTCGGCGTTTTGGTGATCGACGCCCTCCAGTATGCCGAGCATTGGCGCATCGCCGCCGACGCCCGCGCCCTGCTGGCGGACCGCTGGCCCGATTGCCCAAGCTTCGAGTCGAAGCGAACTCTTCATTGAGAGTTGGGCGACGAAAGCATTCGGCGCTGAAAGCTGAATCGGAATTGTTCGGATACCTTCCCGGATTTCTCCGTCAGAACAAGACGCGCGGCGCGATGGCGCGCCGGCTCCATTCAATCCAAATTCTTCAGACAAACGCGCACTTGTCTGTGAATCCACGTCTGGGCGGCATGGAGACGCGCCGCCGGCAGTACCGGATATCGCTGCGGATCGACTTCTTCGCGGTGGAGCAGGTGATAACTATGGAGGCGAATTTCTTCCCTTGATTGGTTGTCCACCTGCTCGCCGCAGGCTGAGCAACGATAATATCGTGCGGCCTCCTCCGGCATGCGCGGGCCCGCTCCGTTTTCCTTTTGCGGCGTCACGTGGTCAGCCTTTCTTTCCGCGCTTCAGCGCGAATCCGAGCGGATGAATAGCATGCAAAGTGGCGGCGATGGTACGAAGTAAAGCGAGTCGCGCGAGGAGGGCGGAAATGGACCGCGACGAGATGGAAGCGCGGTCAGCGGAGGACGAAAATGCAGCCTTGTTTGTCCGGACACGCTTCGTCACGTGCACGGTGCACGCGCGACCATGATGGGTGCGTTCGAGAGGAAGATGCTGGGGTGTGGAAGCGCTCATGAGGGCAGGCTGACAAACGGCGGGCGATCGCACAATCAGGAGCGCGCCCGCCGCGGGTATAGGTGGAAGTCTGATCCAACCGCTCGCGAGAGATAAATGGAAGCGCTCTGAAGCGGAGCGGCGTTTCCTCAACGGGGTCTCACGGTAGAGCTGCGCGGGTGCGAACGGATGATTCCAACGAATGAACCGGAGCCGGGCCTGCCGCAGCGATTGCTTTCTTCCTGCTCATGAGCCGGAGCAGAAAGGATAATGGAAATCAAATGCGCGCGATGATTTCGCGGAGCAGATCGACGTCGCGCTCGGCGGCGGCGGCGCTTTCCTGGAAGCGCTTGAAAATCAATTCCTCGGCGCCGTTGCGCTCGCGGCGCAAAAATTGGCGATGCATCATGACGCGCTCGTTCAAAGTCCGGACGGCCGTCCAGAGCGCGCGCTCGAGCACTTCCTTGTGCGCCTGGCTCAAGGTCACCGGCGAAAAGGAATGTCCGATGTGACATCTGAAATGCGCCATCTCGCCTTCCTTTTGTTCGTAGAGCGAGCCATTGCATTCCGGACAGGACAGCGAGATCTGCGTCTCGTTTGGCGGTGGTGATCTCAGCAGCTCCGGTGCATCGACGAGATCGTTGCGCGCCTGCTTCATATCCTGCGATGAAACTTCGTCGGATGCGGTTTCCTCGGACGCAATCTTGCTGAGCAAGGCCGCGATTCCGATGAGCGGAAGGCAATGATCAACGGTCATGTGGCGCATGGCGTTGAGCGGCATGTCGGGCGCCGCCGCTTCGGTTGGGTCCTGGACAATGGCGAGGCCGCCCCGGGCTTTCACTGCGTAGAGCCCGGCCGCGCCGTCGTCGAGCTTGCCCGTGAGGATGACGCCGACGACCCGGTCTCGATGGGTCCGGGCGGCGCTGCGAAAAAGCGGATCGATCGAGGGCCGGGATCCGTTCTCGCGCGGACCGGCATCGAGTTGCATGATGCCATCGTTGATCAGGAGATGGCGATCGGGCGGCGCGACGTAAATGCGGTTTCGCTCGTAGGGCATGTTGTTCTCGGCGCTGACGGCTCGGATTCTTCCAGCCCGGCTCAGGATTTCCGGCAGGATGCTGCCGGGGCCGGTGTGCATCACGACGAAGACCGCGCCCGGATAGTCTTCCGGTAGCAGCTCGACTAATTGTTGTAACGCCTCCACTCCGCCGGTGGATGCGCCGACCACCACGATGTCGCGTTTCGGCATGTTCCATCTAAGTATCGCGCGCGCGGGGTCGGCCAAGTGTAGCGGCGGATGAGACACCTGCCACTACACCAAAAGACTCGCTATCACCGCGAGGGCGCCGCATACTCAACGCGATGGCGGAAGACGCGCAGAAGACGAGCGAGATCCTCGATCCCGCGGCAACGGATGAGCCGGGCGAGAACTCGCGCAATGGCGCAAAGAAGCGGCGTGATCCGAATGAGCCGGCGGCCGTCGTAGGGCTGGGAGCGTCGGCTGGCGGGATCGGGCCGCTCCAGCAATTTTTCACGGACATGGATCCGGAGAGCGGGCTCGCGTTCGTGGTCGTGATGCATTTATCCCCGGAACACGAGAGTCAGCTGGCCAATGTGATTCAGCAGAAAACGCGAATGCCGGTGACGCAGGTCAACGAGCCGGTGCACGTGCGGCCGAATCACGTTTACGTTATTCCGCCGAACCACCAGCTCACGTTCGAGGACAGCATGCTCCACCTGGTCCCGCCGCAGCAGCCGCTTGGCCGGCGGGTCACGATCGATCTTTTCTTCCGCACCCTCGCGCAGGCTTACGGCCAGCGCTCCGTCTGCGTGATCCTCTCCGGCACCGATTCGGATGGCGTAATCGGCTTGAAACACATTCGCGCGCAAGGCGGACTCACCATTGTCCAGGATCCGAACGAGGCCGAGCACGACAGCATGCCGGTGACTGCGATCAGCACCGGGATGGTTGATTGGGTGCTGCCGGTCGAGAAAATGGCGGCGAAACTGTTGGAGTTCGTTCGGAACGAGAACCGAATGAAGTTACCGCCGGAAATCCCCGGCGCCAGAGAGCCGGACGCGAAAGTCGAGGATGCGCCGGGTGGCGAGACGGTCTCGGACGAAACGCACAGCAAAGAAGATGAAGCGGCGATAAGCGAAGTGCTCCTCGACGTGCGGGCGCAGACTGGCCACGACTTCAGCCATTACAAGCGCGCGACGGTCCTGCGCCGGATCGCGCGGCGGCTCCAGGTGAATTCGATCGAATCGATTCCGGAGTATCTCAATTTCATCCGCACGCATCCAATCGAGACCCGGGCGTTGCTCCAGGATTTGCTCATCGGCGTCACCCATTTCTTCCGGGACCGAGAGGCGTTCGCGGCCCTCGAGGCGAACATTCCGCAACTGTTCGCCGGCAAGAAAGGCGAGGATGAGGTGCGGGTCTGGGTGGCCGGCTGCGCGACGGGCGAGGAAGCGTACTCGGTGGCGATGCTACTTTGCGAACACGCGCAACGCCTCGAGCGCCCGCCGAACATCCAGGTGTTCGCCACCGACATCGACGAGCAGGCGATCGCCGATGCGCGCGATGGCCTTTACCCATCGATGATCGAGGCGGATGTCACGCCCGAACGCCTTCGGGAATTTTTCCTGCGCGATCACGGCCGCTATCGGGTGCGGAAGGAAATTCGGGAGAAGGTCCTCTTCGCCGCCCACAATGTCCTGCGAGACGCGCCCTTCTCCCGCTGCGACCTGATCTGTTGCCGGAACCTGCTCATCTACCTGACCGGAAAAGCGCAATCGCAGGCGTTCGACATTTTCCATTTCTCGCTTCGTTCCGGAGGGCTGCTTTTCATCGGCGGTTCGGAGAACAACAGCCAGGCGCAATCCCTGTTCTCGTCACTCGACGCAAAAAACCGGCTTTTCATTCGCCGTTCGACGCCACGGCCAGCGTGGAAAGTGCCGTTGATCCCGGCGCGGCAGACGCCGGTTGCGATCCGCCGGCCGCTTGGTTTGCAAACCCGGAACCTTCCCGCGCTGACGCAGGACGGAGCGGGTAAAGCAACAGGACGCGGTGCGGGCGACTTGCAGAGCGGCCAGACCCGGCGCGAACTGCTTTTTGGCGAACTGCATCTGCGATTGCTCGAGCAATACGGCCCGCCCTCGGTGGTGGTGAACGAGTCGCAGGAGATCGTCCATCTTTCCGAGAGCGCCGGACGTTATCTCCAATTCGCTGCGGGCGAACCGACCGCGGAAATCGTGAAGGTAATCAACCCGAGCCTTCACCTCGAAGTCCGGACGGCGTTGTTCCGAGCGACCCAAACCAAGCAGCCGGTCAGGACGAATCCGACGAGGATCGATTTCGGGGGCGGCCAAACTGAAATGGTTTCGCTCGAAGTCCGGCCGATGGGCGCGAAGGACCAGGCGCAGGGATTTTTCCTGCTCCTTTTTCATAAAGAGGGCCACGCGGTGGAGCGCGCGGGAGCGATCCCGGCGGCGCAACCGCCGAGCATCGAAGCCGAAGACCAGATTGAAGTTCTCAAGCAACAGCTCAACGCCACGGTGGAGCAGTACGAAGCGGGAAACGAAGAGTTGAAGGCGTCGAATGAAGAGCTGCAGGCGATGAACGAAGAACTGCGTTCCGCCACGGAAGAGCTCGAGACGAGCAAGGAGGAATTGCAGTCGGTCAACGAAGAGCTGACGACCGTCAACTACGAGCTTAAGAGCAGCGTCGAGGAGTTGAGCCGGACGAATTCCGATCTCAGCAACCTGATGGCCTCGACCGACATCGGGACAATCTTCCTCGATCGCGGCTTGCGCATCCTGCGGTTCACTCCGAGCGCGCAGAAAATTTTCAATCTGATCCCGACCGATATGGGCCGTCCGCTCTCGGACATTACCAGCGGACTTAAATACCAAGGGTTCATCCACGACGCCGAGAAAGTCTTGAGGGACCTGGTGACCATCGAGCGGGAAGTGCAGGTGGGTGAGAACGACACCTGGCATCTGACGCGAATCGCTCCGTATCGCAGCAACGAGGACCGGATTGCGGGTGTGGTCGCGACGTTCATCGATATCGAAGAGCGAAAAAAGGCGGAGGAACAAGTCCGAGCCAGCGCGGCGCGTTACCAGACGCTCTTCGAGCTCGTGCCGGTGGCGGTTTATACGACCGACGTCGAGGGGAACATCCTCGAATACAACCGTCGCGCGGTGGATTTGTGGGGACGCAGCCCGCAAAAGAATGCGAAGAAATTCTGCGGCTCGGTCGCGCGTTTCTATCCCGACGGCAGGCCGATGCCATCCGACCAATATCCTATTGCCAGAGTCCTGCGCGGCGAAGAGGTGTCGCTAACCGATTGCGAGCTGATCCTCGAACAGGAGAATGGCATGCGGAAACACGTCATCGTTAGTCCAAGCGTGCTCAAGGACGAGCAGGGTCGGATCGTCGGCGCGATCGATTGCATGCACGATATCACCGCGCGAAAGCGAATCGAAGAAGCATTGCGCGAGAGCGAGGAGCGTTTTCGCACCGTCGCGGACAATATTCCGCAGGTCATTTGGACAAATGAAGTCGGTGGAAAGGCGAATTATTTTAACCGGCGTTGGTATGAATACACCGGCCTGAGTCCCGAGGAATCGCTCGCGGCGGGGCGGCAATCGATTATTCACCCAGAAGACGCGCCCGAGACGATCGAGCGCTGGGAGCATGCGCTCGCGGCGGGTAAAGTTTTTGAGGCCGAATATCGGATGAGGAGAAAGGATGGCGTTTATCGGTGGTTTATCAGCCGCAATGTTCCGCTGCGGGACGACGGCAAAGTCCTGAGCTGGTTCGGTTCGGCCACCGATATCGACGACTTCAAACAAGCCGAGGCTCGCCTGCGTGCGAGCGAGGAACGTTTCCGCGTTCTGGTCGAAGGCGCGCGCGATTACGCGATGTTCCTGCTCGATCCCGCGAATGTCATTACCTATTGGAGCAACGGCGCGCAACGCGTCTTCGGGTGGAGCCAGGACGAAGCCGTCGGCCAAAGCGGGAACCTGATTTTCACTCCCGAGGATAAGACGAAGGGTGCGGCCGGGAAAGAGATTGGCATCGCACTCGCCGAGGGCCGGGCGCCCGATCGGCGTTTTCATGTCCGCAAGGACGGCTCGCGCTTCTGGGCGGACGGCGTGCTCATGCGGCTCGAAGACGATCACGGTGGGGTGCGCGGTTTCGCCAAGGTCGCGCGCGACGCCACCGATCAGCGAACCGCGGAGGACGAGCTGGCACACGCCCGTGATGAGATGGAACAACGGGTCCTGGAGCGGACCCGGGAATTGGTTGCGATGAATAACGAGCTCGAACAGACAATGGCGCAGCGCCAGCAGCTCGAGCGCGAGCTTCTCGAAATCAGCGAACGGGAGAAACGCCGGATCGGCGAGGACCTCCACGACATGGTCTGCCAGGAGCTCACGGCCACGGCGTTGTACCTGAAATCGACCGCGAAAAAACTCGCGACCAAAACTCCCGAGGCCGCCGAGACGCTGGAGCAATCAGCTCAAACGGTGAACCGCAATGTCGTCATCGCCCGGGAGCTGGCCCGCGGTTTGCAAGCCGTCGAACTGACAGCCTCCGGCTTTAGAAATGCCCTGCGCGACCTGGCGGCGGCGGCCTGTCAGAACACCGGCATCAAATGTCATTTGAAGGCGGCGCGCGGGGCGAATGTCGGCGATGACACGGTGGCCCTGCACTTGTACCGCGTCGCGCAGGAAGCGGTCACAAACGCCGTTAAACATTCCGGCGCCAGGAATATTTTGATTTCTTTGGATCATGATAAGACCCACGTCTGCATCAGTGTCCACGATGACGGAAAAGGATTCGCCCCCGAGAAAAAGCGAAAGGGTCTCGGTCTCCACATGATGCGGTATCGGGCGAACGCCCTCGGCGGCGAATTAAGGATCGAGCGCCGCAAAACCGGCGGGATGGATATAACGTGTAAGATCCCGAACAAGCCGTAGGCGCATTTTCATGCGAGCGGAACCGCCTGCCTGCGCGATGTCAATATAACTGCGACGCGACCCCTGGCGTTGGCGCTCAGAAATTCGGAATGCCAACTGGACCAAAACGAAAACTAAAACCCGCCAGGCTACCGGCCCGGAACAAAAATCCGACCTCCGGGCCCGATCCCAAAGAGGCGCGGCGGCAGGCGGTCGAGCCCGATGTGAAATCGACCGGCGCCCTGAGCAGCGGCCCGGTTGCGAATCCGAAGTGCGAGCTGCCCCAAGCCATCCGGATCGTGGTCGTCGACGATCATCCGCTGTTTCGCCACGGCCTGATCCAGTTGCTCAACTCTGATGACGACTTTTCGGTTTGCGGTGAAGCAAGCAGCGCCGGGGAAGCGATGGATGTTATTCGGAAAGTGAAGCCGCACCTGGTTATCGCGGACCTCGGATTAAAAGGAACCAATGGGATCGAGCTGACGAAAATGATCCTGGCCGAGTTTCCCACCTTGCCGGTGCTGATTCTTTCGATGCACGACGAATCGCTTTACGCCGTGCGTTCGCTTCGGGCCGGCGCGCGCGGATACGTCACAAAACAGGAAGCGCTCGGCAGCGTTCTCGAAGCCGTGCGCGAAGTGATGGACGGCCGAACTTATCTCAGTCCCAAGATGGCCAGCCAGGTTATTTCCAAGGTCGTGGTCAATCGCGTCGCGCCCGATGAAGAAATCACGGATCGGCTGAGCGATCGGGAGTTGGAAGTGTTGGAGCTGATCGGCGCCGGGAAGGAAGTAAAGGCGATCGCGAAATCTCTCAATCTAAGTCCGAAGACCGTCGAGACGCACCGCACTCATATTAAAGAGAAGCTGAATTTGCAGAACGCGCGCCAAGTCGCACGCTTCGCGGTGCAGTGGGTCGCGGAGCGAAGCGTTTAGTGCCTGCCGGCACTTTCGCGGATTGGAGTTTTCCGGTGATTTCCGCTGGTTTTCTCCAGATAATCCTTATCTTAGACCATGCCGGTGACCCCCAGTTTTCGCCAAGGCCGGGTGTGGTGGAGCGCAAACAGACCGAATGGCGCGGCAAAGCCGAATCCAAAGTATGAGTAGCAACGCCGGCTCACTGCGAATCCTTCTCGCGGACGATCACGATGTGATGCGCCAGGGAACCCGTATGTTGATCGAAAGGCAGCCGGGGTGGGAAGTCTGCGGTCTGGCCTCGACTGGGCGGGAGGCGGTGGCGCAGGCCGACGAGCTGAAGCCCAATGTCGTGATCATGGACATGACCATGCCGGAGATGAATGGCCTCGACGCTGCGATCGAGATCAAACGTCGCGTGCCGGAGAGCGAGATCCTCATGTTCACGGCGCACGAAGACGAGGGCCTCGTGCAAGATGCGTTTGAGGCGGGAATAAAGAGCGTGGTCTTTAAATCGGAGGCGTACGATTTTCTCGTCAAAGCAATCAAAGCGCTTTCCGAGCACCAGCCATTTTTTGCGCCGAAAGCTTCCGAGATTTTGTTTTCGAAAATCACGGATCCAACGGGAGCGAGATCGGAACGGGGGCCCCGCCTGACCGGGCGGGAGCGTGAGATTGTGCAACTGGTGGCCGAGGGCAAGAGCAACAAAGCGATCGCCGAGACGTTGGGTATCAGCGACCGGACGGTGGAAGCCCATCGGGCGAGCGTTTTGCGCAAGCTGAATCTCGATTCAGTGGCGGCATTGGTGCGTTACGCGATCCGGCATAAGCTGATCGCCGCCTGATCTCACGACCTCTCACCGCTTCGGCTTCAGCTGCGGAAACAAAATCACGTCGCGAATCGATTCCGCGCCGGTGAGCAGCATCACGAGCCGATCGATACCTACGCCAAAACCGCCGGCTGGCGGCATCCCGTGTTCGAGCGCGAGCAAGAATTCTTCATCGAGCTTCTGGGTTTCTTCACCGGCCTGCTCGAGCAAACGCTGGCGCTGCACAATCGGATCGTTGAGCTCCGTGTAACCGGGCGAGATTTCCTGGCCGTTGATGATGAGCTCGTAGACATCCACGATGGAATCGTCGTCCACGTTTTGTTTCGCCAGGGGCACGAGTTCCTTCGGACAATGCGTCACGAAAACAGGATCGAACGTTTTCTCCTCGACCAGTTTCTCGAAGACTTGCTGCGTGACTTCGTAATCGGCCATGCGCGGATTGATTTCCACGCCGAGCTCGGCGCAACGTTCCCGCCGTTTCTCGCTCGAGTAGTTGAACCATTCCGGATCGATCTCGCGAATCAAATCGCGATATCGCGCTCGGCGCCACGGTCGTGTGAAATTGAGGGTGCGGGTTACGTTTCCCTCGGCGTCCTTATGTTCAATCCGGGTCCCATCCGGCGAAATCGTCGTCGCGAGATGACAAATCATTTCCTCCACCAGGTCCGCGATCTTTTCGAAATCGGCGTAGGCCCAATACGCTTCAAGCATGGTGAACTCGGGATTGTGTTTCCGTGAAATGCCTTCGTTCCGGAAATTCCGATTCAACTCGAAGACCTTGTTGAACCCGCCGACAAGCAGCCGCTTCAGATAGAGCTCCGGCGCGATCCGCAGATACAGATCGAGGCCGAGCGCCTTGTGATGGGTGCGAAATGGTTCCGCCGCCGCGCCGCCCGGCACGGCCTGCAACATTGGCGTTTCGACTTCGAGGAAGCCTTTCGCCTCGAAGAAACGGCGGATCTCGCGGACGATCGTGATCCGCTGCTCGAACACGGTGCGCGACCGCTCGTTCGTGACGAGGTCGAGATATCGTTGGCGGTAACGCGCCTCGACGTCCTGAAGTCCGTGCCATTTTTCCGGCAACGGCCGAAGCGCTTTCGCGAGCAGCTCGAGCTTGTGAACCTTGAGCGTCGGCTCGCCGGTCTTCGTGAGAAAACAATCGCCTTCGACGCCGATGAAATCGCCGAGATCGACCAGCTTGAACAACTCGATCGCTTCCGGGCCGACTTCCTTCGCATGGATGTAAACCTGAATCCGTCCCGTTGAATCGCGCAGATCGACGAAATGACTTTTCCCCATGTCGCGATGGGCCGTGATGCGGCCGGCGGCGCGCAGGGCTGTGCCTTCGGCAAATTTCTCGCGGACTTCGGCGATCGTGCCCGAAGTCTCGAACGCGCGGCCGAACGGATTCGCTCCGCTTTTCTTGAGCGTCTCCATTTTTTCCCGCCGCAGCGCGATGAGTTGATTTTCGTCCTCCATTGTCCGCGCGAATTTAGACAGCCCGTTTCAAATGAACAGCGCGAATCCGAGGTTGTAGCCGCGGCGCTCTGTCGCCGCATCGGAAACGCCTCGACAGAGCGAGGCGGCGACAGCGCTGTCTCCCAATATTCGTTTGCAAAAAAAACCGAGTCGATGCCATACTCTCGCGCGTCTCAGCCCGGTGGATCGGGTCCGGCGCGCCTCTCCACATGGATGTCGACCTGCCGCAGACTGCTTCGAAAATTGACGGCCCTCTCGTCAAACAGTTCTCGATTTTTTTGCCGAATAAAGTCGGCGCGATGATGGAGGTAGTGAAGCTGATTCACGCGAACAATGCGCATGTCGTCGCCATGAGCATCTCGGAATCGACCGATTCTGCCATCGCGCGGATCATGGTGAGCGATCCGGAATCGGTCGAGCAACTGTTCCGCGAGCACAACGTCGCCTACGGCGTCTGCTCGATGGTGGTGGTCGAGTTGCGCGAAGTGGCGACCCAGCTTGCGAAACTTCTGGCCGCGCTCCTGATGGCGGAAGTGAATGTCCATTTCACGTATCCCTTGCTCACGCATCCGCGCGGTTTCGCCGCCCTCGCGCTCCACGTCGACGATACCGAGTGTGCTTCCTCCGTTCTCCTCGGTGAAGGCTTCGAGCTTTTGAGCCAGGGGGATATTTCACGTTGATTCCGCTCAGTTGTAGCGACGGCGCTCTGTCGCCGTAAAAACGCGCTCATACGGCGACAGAGCGCCGTCGCTCCAACTGAGAGATCGCGACTGTGAGCGGGAAGTTAATTTGAACGCTTTTGCGCCGGGGCCAATCCAAGCTTAATTCCAACGCACGCCATGGATGGAGAAGAACTAATTTCACCAGGACCGCCACCGGACAAAATGTTCCGGATCGCGCTCTGGCTCGTGGCCATATTCGGCGTCGCCGAGCTGGGCGGTCTCGGCGTTTTTTACGCCGGTAAATGGCGCGCGGAATACGTGGCGGCGCATCCGAAACCGGTCGCGCCCGCCGTCACTCCGGCTCCGAAGGCTCCGGTCGTTGCGGAAAAGACGACACCCGTGCCGGCTACCGCGCCGAGTGCGCCCACGGCGTCCACCCAAACCACGCCGAGTGCCGCCGCACTTTCTGTGGCCGAGAAGCTGTTGAAGGAAGCGACCGAACTTCGCGACAAGGGCGACACGACGAACGCGCTCGCTCGTTTGCAGGATGCCGCCCAGCGCGATCCGAAGAACGCGAATGTGCTCGCGGAAATGGCGATGATTTACGAATCGATCCAGCTCTACGATCGTTCGAACGAGACCTGGAAAAAGATCCTCGAGATCGGGCCATCTGCCGGACCGCTCTACGAATTGGCGGACATGAAATTGAAAACCGGCGTGACCCCGCCGGCGCCGACGACCACCACGACCGGCCCCGGGCTCGCCGGCACGTCGCCTCTCGATGCCGGCACGACAGGGAACGACGCTGACGGAATTCCGGACGGCTCGACCTTTGGCATTACCGAAGTGACTACGACCGACACGCCGGACCCGGACGCGGACACCAACATGAAACTGAAGATCAGCGTGAAAGCGCGGCCGAACGCGCCGATCGATCACACGAAGGTCAAGATCCAGGTTTTCTTTTACGACACCGTCGACAACAAGGAAGTGGTGTTGACGGACGCCGACGTGAGTTACGAATGGCTCACGCCGCATCACGATTGGAAGGACACGAACCCGGAAATTCTCGCGGTGACTTACGTGCGCGCGAAGAACAAATCGTCGTCCGATGCCGATCTCGCGGTCGCTGCGGCATCCGTCACGCCGCCGGGAACGTCGAAGAAGAAACCGGCTATCACAAAACCGTCGACGACGACGGCGGACGCCGGCCATCGGAAATATCTCGGCTACATCGTTCGGATCTATTACAACGAGCAATTGCAATCCGTCCGGGCTGATCCCACCAAGCTATTGAATTTGTTCCCGCCGCCACTCACCGCGCCGCAGTAATGCAACTGCTCATCGTCCACGACGATGCTGAAGTGGGGGAACAACTGATCGGGATGGTGGCGGACTATACCGAACACGAGTGCGATCTCGTCGCGAGCGATGCGGCCGCGCAGCAGTGGGCGCAAAAACATGCGCGTTGCGATCTTCTTCTCGCGCAGCTCGACGGCGCCGGCGTCGATGGACTGACCCTTGGCGGCACGCTGAGCGAAATTTTCCCCGGCCTCCAGGTTTTGTTTCTTCCTGGTTATCCCGCAAGCGAACAGCGGCTCGAGATTGGGCGGACGAAAGTTTTTCCCGAACCGATCGACGGCGAGCGGTTGCTGGAAGCGATTGAGATGGCTGCCGGCGCGGAACCCGGCGCACCGGATTTGTTTCACGTGCTCGATGTCCTTCAGATGGCCTGTCTGAGCAAACGAAGCGGTGCAGTGCAGGTCGTGCAGGAAGGGCACAGCGGAATTGTTTATCTGCGTGATGGAAAGATTGTGCACGCCGAAGGCGCAACCACGCGTGGAACGCAGGCGCTGCTCGAGATCGCCGGCTGGGGCGACATTGAGTTCGCCTACGACGAATCCGTTCGCGCGGCGGAAACAATCCTCACGCCGTGGGACGAAGCGCTTGTTCAGGCAGTCATCCAGCATCAAAAAGAAAAAGCAGGAGCGCAGGAACCGCCGGTATTTCAGCCAAGTTCCGAAGTCGAACCGGTCGCCTCGCCGAGGAAGCGCGGATTTTTTAGGGCGCTGCGACGGAACTAATGCCATGCCGCAACCAAGGAGGGGCGCTTTCCAAACCGCCCTCTTTCATTCGCGTCGTTCCCCGACGGCGGTTTGGAAAGCGCCGTTCCTTGACGCTGCTTCTTTCCTCGTGTGTCGAGATACGTTATTTTGCGCGTCAATGAAACTTTGGTTGTCCGCCGTGCTGCTCTGTTTCGGCGTCGCCGCGGCGCAGGCGCAAATCCAGGTGGAACTGAGTTTCAAGCGCGTTCAGTACATCGCCCACGAACCGATCCTCGCCACGGTCCGGATCGCGAACAATTCCGGGCGCGACATCGATTTGCGGGACGACAGCGGCCAGCACTGGTTCGGTTTTGAAATCAACGCGGGCGAAGGCCGGCTCCTCGCGCCGCTGAGATCCGATACCGGCGAGCCCGCGCTTCACGTCGAAATCGGCCAAACCGTTACCCGAAAAATCAATCTCACTGCACTGTTTCCAGTGGCCGACTTCGGGACGTATCATGTGCGCGCGAACGTCTTCTTCGCCGATCTGAACAAGTTCTTCTATTCGACAACGAAGGTCGTCCAGGTGAGCGATGCCCGCCCGATCTGGCAAAAGACTGTCGGCGTCCCTGAAGGAATGCCGGGCGCGGGTGAAGCGCGGACCTACTCGCTCCTCTCGAATCGTTTTCTCGATCATACCTCGCTTTACGTGCGCGTGGAGAACCGGGATACCGGCGTTGTCTTCACGACCTACTCGTTAGGCCGGATCATCGCGAGCCAGGATCCGCAGGCCGAGATCGACCGCGCCAATCAGCTTCATGTTCTCCATTGCGCTTCACCCCGAAGTTGGGCTTATTCCCACGTGGGGTTGAATGGGGAACTGCTCGCACACTCGACTTTTCTGGAAACAAAATCGCGGCCGCGTTTGCGACACACGACCGACGGCTCTATCGCCGTGAATGGTGGAATGCTCGATCTCCCAACCGCCGATGCGAAGCGCAATCCGGCCCAGAAATTATCCGAGCGCCCGCCGGCCCAGACTACGGACGACTAGAATTTGCCGCCGTTTTTCCTGATGAATCGTTACCGCCTTACCCTTTTCGCAATCGCAAGTCTGGTCGCGTTGACTGCGTCCGCCTTCGGCCAATCACGCACCATCATCATCGATCCCGGACATGGCGGACACGATCGTGGTGGTGTGCCAGGCCAGCGAATCAGTGAGAAGGACAAGTGCCTCGATGTAGGGCTTCGTTTGCGGCGGCTGCTCATGGCCAGCGGTTACCGCGTGATCATGACGCGCGACACCGATGTCTTCATTCCGTTGCCAACACGGGTCGCGATCGCCAACGCGCATCCCGGTGCGACCTTCGTCTCGATTCATTTCAATTGTGCCTCGCGCTCCGGTGCGAACGGCATCGAGACTTATTATTACCGGAGCGACAGTGCGAGTCTCGCGCAAAGCATTCATCGCAACGTCGTCTCCGGCGCGCCGACCGAGAATCGAGGAATTCGCCGTCGCGGTTTTTATGTGCTGCGGCGCACCTCCATTCCGTCGGTCCTGGTGGAATGCGGATTTCTGACGAATCCGACCGAAGGCAGTCTCGCGTTAAGCGCCACCTATCGGGAGACGCTCGCCGGACAGATCGCTCGCGGCATCCAACGCCAGCCCGCGCCATCTCGCCCCCTGACCGCGAGCTTGCGGAGCGTTTCGCTCGGCGGCGATTTCGTGCGCGTGCCCGCGGAAAGTTTCAGCCGGAGCCGGAAACGATCGTCGAAATCGGCACGCTCGCATCGCAGCAGCAAGAGCAGCAAGAGCAGCACGAAGAAGAAGCACAAGAAGAGTTCGGAGGATTAATTGGAATCGCCGATCGTGAGCGCCGCGGCAATGCGCGCTGCGGAAGAGGCCGCCTTTGCCAGTGGCGTAGAAGTCGAAGCGCTTATGGATCGCGCCGGCGCTGGCGTGGCGGCGGCGGTGCGGAAATTTTTTCCGCGTTCCGGCCGGGCAGTGGTTTTCGTCGGCAAGGGACATAACGGCGGCGACGCGCTGGTTGCGGCCGCACGACTGAGAGAAGCCGGTTGGGAAATTGATCTGCGACTGATTTTTCCAGAAGGAGATCTGGCCGAGCTGACGCGCGAGAAATTAGACGTTCTTCGGAGGGACGAGCTTCCGCTCGTCCAAGGACGCGCAGAAGCGCGGCCCTCCGGATCAATTGTCCTCGACGGCCTGCTCGGTCTCGGCGCGAAACATTTGTTGCGCGAGCCGATCCGGACTGCGGCGCAGGAAATCAATCGGCTGCGCCGGGAAGAACATGCGTTTGTTTTCGCCGTCGATTTGCCGACCGGCCTCGATGGAGATACAGCCGAGCGCGATCCCGATTGCGTCGTCGCCGACTGCACAATCACAATCGCCAACGCAAAGCACGGCCTGGTGATCGATGACGCGATCGATTTCGTCGGCCGAATCGAAATTGTCGCGCTCAGCGAGCTCGCTATTGCGCCGTCGCCGGCCAACGATCTCATGGCCTGCGCGCGTTCGCTTCGTGCGGCCTTGCCGCGCCGGAAATTCAGCGCCTATAAGAATGAATTCGGCCGGATCGGGGTTGTCGCCGGATCAGCGGGATTCATCGGTGCGGGACTGATGACAACGGAAGGCGCGTTGCGCGGTGGCGCTGGACTCGTCGAGCTTTTCGTGCCGAAAGAAATTTACCCCATCGTTGCCGCGGCCGCGCCCGCGGAAGCGATGGTCAAATCAATCCGTTCTTATCGCGACCTGCTCGAGGAAAAAATGGATGTCTGGGCGCTCGGACCGGGTTTGGGAAAAGCGGATGCGAAGGATCTGCTGAAAGTTATCGAGCGCGCGACCGCCCCCATGGTGCTCGACGCGGACGGATTGAACATCGTTGCCGACGACGTGGAGATTTTGAAGCGCTGCGCCGGTCCGCGGCTGGTCACGCCGCATCCCGGTGAAATGAAGAGGTTGTTCGATTCCGGAAAGATGTCGCGCGCAGGAACGGCGAAGAATTTCACCGAAACATTTCCCGTCACGCTCCTCTACAAAGGCGCGCGCACGATCGTGGCCGAACGCGAACGGCCACTCAGCTACAATTCCACCGGCAATCCGGGAATGGCGACTGGCGGAATGGGCGATGTTCTCACCGGTGTTTGTGCCGGATTGGTTGGGCAGGGGCTGTCGCTTTACGACGCGGCTCGAGTGGGCGCATGGGTTTGCGGCCGCGCGGCCGAGATCGCGATCTTCGAGAAAAGCGAGAGCGAGCAATCCGTTTTGCCGCGTCACGTCCTCGCAAACCTGGGAGCCGCATTCAAAGAGCTTCTGTAGCCGCTTCGCTGTGCGAAGCGTGCTTCGACGTCGATAGCCGAACGTTGCGTCGCCCACAGGGCGACGGCTACAGAAGATCACCGTCCCGCGAGCAATTTCTGAAAGCGCGGATCGTTTCGCGCAGGATCCCATTGCCAGCGCTTGCGAACATCGTTGTAAGTGATGCAGCAATTCGTGTTGTCGATCGGGAAAGGCGAGCCGAGTGCGCGTTCGAGAAGCGGCAGAGCGGAATCCAAATCACCGACGCGCACGTAAATCATCGCGAGAAAACCGTTCATCCACGGCGCCACGACCGCGTCTTTCGTTTCCGGCTCGAGCTCGACGGCGCGGCGGCCTTCGCGAATCGCGTCCTCTTTCCGGCCCATGAAGGAATAAATGAGGCCGAGGTTCGCGTGACGCAGGCCGGTCGTCGGTGCTTCTTTCATCGCCAATTCAAAGGCGGGGAGGGCGGCCGCGAACTGCGCCTGGGCCGTGGCGGCATCCCCGCGCGCGAGTGCTGTGCAACCGCGGAAGAAACTTTTCGGCATCGGCATTCCATCGGATTGAAAAACATCGAGCGGGTACGAGGCCATGGCGCTGTCGGCCGCGGCGTAATCGCGTTCGAGCATGGCGAGGTCCCAGCGGGCGCGGGTCACGAGGCCCGACGGATCGATGCCCGCCGGAATCTCGGCGAGCGTAGCTTTCAGCGTTTCCGTCTTCCCGTAAGCGTAGAGATCGATATAGGCGCGCGTGATTTTGAAATTGGCGGAGCCTGGCGCGAGCGCGACGACGCGATCGTACATCTGCCTGGACTGCGCCCAATCGTGGACGAACCCATAGGTGAACGCGATCTCCGAGGCGACGTTCGCATTCCCGGGATCGACCGCCTGGCTTTTTTTGAGCAGTTCCAGGTTCTCGCTCCATTTTCCCTGGCGGCGCCGAATCGCGGCGGAGACATAACCGATTTCGCTGTCGTTAGGCAGCGCCGCCGCGGCCAGCCGTAACTGTTCGAGCGCCGTGTCGTAGTTCGCTTCAACCCAATAATAGTAAAGACCCAGCGCGAGATGGCCTTCGCCGAGATCGGGTTTTGATTCGACTGCTTTCTCGGCGGTCTGCTTGATCCGCGTCTTGAGCTCTTCCGAGGGAGCGAACCAATGATAAATCCGCGCCAGCGTGGCTGCGAGCCGGGCGCGAGCAAGCGCGAACGAAGGATCGTGCTGAATCGCTTCGCTATACAGGCCCTCGGCCAGCTTGAAATCCTCGTAGAGCCGGTCCGGGTTCGATTCGTAACCGCGTGCCTTGAGATAGAGAACATAGGCATCCGGATTTTCCGTCGGCTTGGTTTCGACGAGGCCTTTCTCTTCCGGGCTCAGCGTCGCGCGCAGCTCCGTGGCGATCTCCGACGCCAGCTCGCCTTGCAGGCCTAACGAATCGGCCAGGGGGCGGTCATAGCGTTTCGCCCAGATATGCCGGTCGTTTCGCGCATCGATCAGCTGAACGCTGACGACCACGCGGTTCCCGCCGCGGCGCACGCTTCCTTCGAGTATGTTCGCGACGCCGAGCGCCTGCGCGATCTGTGGCAGATTCTTTTTCGTCGCCCCCCGATACGGCATCACCGATGTGCGGCTGATGACTTTGAGATCATGGATCTTCGCGAGACTGGTGAGGATGTCGTCCTGGATTCCATCCGCGAAGAACGCGTTCTCTTTGTCGTCGCTAATATTTTCGAACGGCAAGACGGCGATGCTCTTCTCGGGAATGGCCGCCGCGGAGGGGCTGGAATAGTAACGCTGCCAAATCAGGAACGCGACCGCGCAGACCAGCACACTGATAATAGTGACGTTGAGCCGTTGGGTGACCGGACGGCGCGCGGCTTCGGTGGGGACGACATCTTCTGTGCGCTTGATTCCTTCCGGCGTCAGCTCGTAGGCCCAGGCCAAAATCATGGCGATGGGAAAACCGAGCAGAAGCAGAATGACAACGAGCCGCACGCACCACTTTGGAATTTCCAGGACCGGAAAAATCTGGGCTGCGATCTGGATGATGAGCCATCCGACGACGGCGTAGGCGACGGCCACCCGATAGACATTGCGCCGGCGCAGTTCGCCGAAAAAATTTTGGAAGTTCATCGATCTCGCGGGAATTAGTAACGGCGCGCCAACCCATAGCCAGTCAAAAGCGTGCTATCTTGCCGGATGGGGTTTGAGCTCGAATCGAACTACAAGCCGCGGGGCGACCAGGCGCAGGCGATCGCGAAACTGTTGAAGTCCATCGAGGCCGGCAACCGTCACCAAACCCTGCTCGGTGTGACCGGATCGGGCAAAACATTCACAATGGCGAACGTGATCCGCGACCTGGACCGGCCGGCGCTGATCATCTCGCACAATAAAACGCTGGCCGCGCAGCTTTACTCCGAGTTCAAACAGTTCTTTCCGCGGAACGCGGTCGAATATTTCGTCAGCTACTTCGATTACTACCAGCCGGAAGCCTACATCCCGCGCTCCGACACCTACATCGAGAAAGACTCGTCCATTAACGAAGAGATCGAGCGGCTCCGGCTTTCGGCGACGAGCGCGTTGCTCTCGCGCCGGGACACCATCGTGGTCGCGAGCGTTTCGTGTATCTATGGCGTGACCTCGCCCGAAGATTATCTGCGGATGTTGCTGACGGTGAAAAAAGGCCAGCAAATCAGCCGCGAAGCCGTGCTCGGCCGGTTGGTCGACATGCTTTACGAGCGCAACGACATGAATTTTTCGCGCGGCCGATTCCGGGTACGCGGTGATGTGGTCGAAGTTTATCCCGCGACGGCGGACGAGGAAGCGATCCGGCTGGAGTTTTTCGGCGACGAGATTGACGCGATCACGCGCTTCGATCCGCTGACCGGACACGCGCGGCAGTCGCTAAGCGTGATCACGTTTTATCCGGCAAAGCAATTCGTGACGCCGGCGGATAAATTGAATCGCGCCCTCGCCTCGATCCGGAACGAACTGGATCATCGGATCGTGGAGCTGGAATCCCAGAGCAAATTATTGGAAGCGCAGCGGTTGAAAATGCGCACCGAGTACGATCTCGAAATGTTGCAGGAGATGGGATTCTGCAGCGGGATCGAAAATTATTCGCGCCATCTCTCCGGACGAATGCCGGGATCGAAGCCGTTCACGCTCCTCGATTTTTTCCCGAAGGATTTTCTGCTCGTCGTGGACGAGTCGCACGCGACGATCCCGCAGATCGGCGGGATGTACGAAGGCGATCGGTCGCGCAAAACCGTGCTCGTGGAATATGGATTCCGGTTGCCGAGCGCGCTCGATAATCGGCCGCTGAACTTCAAGGAATTCATGGGGATGACGAACCAGATCACGTACGTCAGTGCGACGCCGGCGGAGTTTGAGGTCGCGAACAGCATCGTCGGCAACAAGGGATACTTTCCGCACAAACGAGAACGGATCGGAGAAGACGAGCCCGTCCCTTTCCTCGTCGCCGGAGAAAATATTGTAGGGCAAGCGCGTCGCTTGCCGGGTCCAGGCGTGGCAGGCGGAGCGCCCGCCCTACAACTCTCGCGCACGGACCAGCCGATTGAAGAATTCGATGTCCACACGCCGGGCGCGCCGCTCGTCGTCGAGCAAATCATTCGGCCGACGGGGTTGCTCGATCCGAAGGTCACGCTGAAGCCGTTGAAGAACCAGATCGACGAGACGATCGACCTTTGCCGGCAACGAGTGGAGAAACAGGAACGCGTCCTCGTCACGACGCTGACGAAACGGACGGCGGAAGACTTGTCGGATTACTTGCGCGATGTCGGATTGAAGGTGCGCTATCTCCATAGCGACATCGACACGATCGAGCGCGTCGAGATTTTGCGCGGACTGCGCGCGGCTGAGTTCGATATTTTGGTTGGGATCAATCTGCTCCGCGAAGGACTCGACCTGCCGGAAGTCTCGCTCGTCTGCATCCTGGACGCGGACAAGGAAGGATTTCTGCGCAGCCAGACTTCACTCATCCAGACGGCGGGCCGAGCCGCGCGCCACATCAACGGTGAAGTCGTTCTCTTTGCCGACACCGTTACCCAAAGCATGCAGGCCTTGATGTCGATTTCCGATTATCGCCGGACAAAACAGATGGAATATAACGAGAAGCATGGGATCACGCCGCAAACGGTTCGGCGCGCGGTGCAGGAAAGCCTCCACACGATTTTGCGCGGCCGCGAAATTGCGGCGTCGGTGATCCAGGAAAGTGGCGGCGATTTCAATCTCACCGAGCTCTTGCGCGAACTGGAGGAGGAAATGCAATCCGCGTCGGCGAATTTGGAATTCGAGCGCGCCGCCTTGTTGCGCGACCAAATCATGGAAGTGAAAAGCGGAACCGGGCTGACGAAGATCGAGCCGAAACGAAGGCCGGTGAAATATTCGCGCAACAGCGGCCGGCGGCGTTCGCGCGTTTAGTCTCGCACGCGACTAGCTCTACTCGGCCAGTCGTGCGATTTCCTGCCACACTCCGTTCCCTGGTTTTGTTGCTGTCTCTAACCGCGGCGGCACTCGCGCAATCACCCACGCCCGGCCTGAACGCACTCCCGGAAGTGGAATTCTCGCGGCTAAGTCAGCGCGACCCGAATGCGCTTGGGCAAAAAGCGCTGGCCATTCGTCCGGACCAATGGAAGCACGCCGAGACCGAGCATTTCATTTATCATTTTGCGGACACGTTAATGGCGACGCCGATTTCGATAGAGGCGGAGTTCCATTATCGCGTCGTCGCGAAGGAGCTGCAGCGCGAGCAACCCGCGGGCGATACGAAATCGCACATCTACATTTTTCAAACGACGGCGGATTGGCAGCAATTCCAGGGCGCAGCCCGGCTCGAGCCTTGGACGGGCGGGATCCATTCGCAGGGCAGCCTCTTCATTCAGCGAAATCCGGGATTCAAAGCAGGCGGGAATCTGCTCGGACACGAGATCGCGCATCTCGTCCTGCATCGCTATTATCCCGACGGAATTCCGTGCTGGCTGAACGAAGGATTTGCCCAGTTCGTCTCGAAAGGCGCCCGGGCCAATTATCTGCGCGCCCGCAATTACAACGCCCGGCCGCATTCGCACGCAATCGAGGAGGCGAAACTGATCCCACTCGTCGATTTGATGGCGCTGACCTATCCGCCGAACGACCGTGTTGAAACGTTCTACGATGAATCGGAACGGCTGGTCCGTTTCCTCGCCGCGACCGACAAACCAAGCTTTCTTCTTTTGCTCGATGCGCTCGCGCGCCATCAGCCATTCGAAACGGCGCTTTTCCAAACCTACGGGACGAAGTTCCTGACGGTCGCGGCGCTCGAGGAAAAATTTCGGGAATACGCGACGAACGAGCTTGGAACTTCTTTGACGAATTTGTAGGGCAGGCGCTCCGCCTGCCAGCCGGTCAATCTTCGGCAAGCGATGCGCTTGCCCTACAACGTCAGGATCGCGAAAGTCGGTTCTGTGCCAAAGGCCAAAGCGAAAATCGCCGAATCTGAATCGCGAATCCACGCGGTCGTTGGTTCCGACGAAAGCGAAGTGAAGCGCGTGGCCGCGGAATTGGCGGCCAAACTCGCGCCGCCGGAAGCAGGTGAATTTGGCGTCGAAGTGATCGATGCCTGTGCGGACAACGTCGAACAGGCCGTGGCGAAAATCCGTTCGGCGATCGAGGCGTTGCAAACGCTCCCGTTTTTTGGCGGCGGGAAGCTGGTCTGGTTCAAGAATGCGAATTGTCTGGCGGATACAGTGATTGGCCGTTCCGCCGCGGTGCAGGGGGCACTCGAGGAACTCGCGGACGTTTTCGAACCCGGCCTTGCCCAGGACGTGACTTTCTTAATCAGCGCGACCGAGACGGACAAGCGGCGGTCGTTCTACAAAACGCTCGCGAAAAGCACCGAAGTGCAGGTAATCGATCGACTCGATTCATCTCGCGCCGGCTGGGAAGAGGAAGCGACCGAGATCGTCCGGAAAAAAGCGAAGGTGAGAAAACTACAATTCGAGGAGGACGCGCTTGATCTCTTCGTGCTGCTCACCGGCGGCGATACGCGACAGATCGAGAACGAACTCGAGAAGATCGATCTCCATCAGGGCCGCGAGCGCGGCGTGTCTGTGGAGCAAGTGCGTGAGCTCGTTCCGCTCTCCCGCGCCGGCGTGATTTTCGAATTGGGAAACGCGATGGCTGCGTGCGATCTCGAGCGCGCGCTCTTGCTGGTGAAGCGGCTGCTCGATCAGGGCGAAACGGCGATCGGCATCCTGTTGGTAGCGATCCTGCCAACCGTTCGAAATCTTCTCCTCGCAAAAGATTTGATGGAACGCCATCGCGTTCCGCGCCCGCACGCGCCTTTCAGTTTCATCTCGGCGTTAAACCGATTACCTGCGGAAGCGACAGAGCATTTGCCCAGGAAAAAAGACGGCACGATCAACGGCTACGCACTCGGTATCGCAGCCCAGCAGGCGCACCGGTTTGAGACGAAGAAACTCATCGCCGGACTCGAAGCGTGTCTCGAAGCGAACGTGCGTCTCGTCAGCACCCAGCTCGATCACGAGCTGATTCTGACCGAGATCGTGGTGAAGCTCCTGGCGTGCTGATCGATAATCCTGTCATGTTGAGCGGAGCGAAACATCTCTGCTCATTTCGGCGGAGTTGCGGCCGGAAATAGTCAGAGATCCTTCGCTACCCTCAGGATGACAGCTTTGGCGGATAAGCGGACGACTGGAGAGGTTATACTGCTTCTCCGGTCTGCTTGCGCGCGATCGGTCCGATGTACGGAATGTCCCAGCGCACACCGCTGAACGCTTTCACCATCGTAATGATCATCAGGACAAAGAGTCCGAGATGGATGAGTGACGACAGAAAAATCCAAAGCCCTGCGAAGAGCGGCCCCGCAACCGGGATCATCCAGAGGATGCTGTGCAGAATCCAGGACGCCAGATTGAAGAGAAACCAGACGCCGCCAAAGATGATCGATTGCATCGCGTAGAAGCGGACCAATTGGTCGTGCTTTTCGAGGATGTAAAAGACGAGCCCGCCGATGAGCGGGATACAGGCGAGCGCGGCCGCGACGTTCGAAGGCAGCCCGGTAGTGGTGGTGTTTGCGGCCGGCGCCGGAGTGGGATTCGCGGCCGGAGCCGGTGTCGGATTGACTGGATCTGGCATGACTCATTTAGAGGAACGGCAGCGCGTTTTGTCAAGGCAACTCGGGCGCCTTTTCGCTTTCGTGCGAGGAATCGCGCCGGTACGATCGGATCGTGGTGAAACCAATTCGCGTTCAGGCCGGCGAAAAAACCTACGAAGTCATGGTCGGTTCCGGGCTTCTCGGCGAGACCGGCGCGTTGATCGGGGAAAAGCTGGCTGCCGGTTCCTGCGCGGTGATCTCAGATGACAACGTCGCAGGACACTTTGCCGACGCAGTTCTGGCGAGCCTGAAGGCGGGTGGGCGCCAGCCAACGTTGATCACGGTGCCGGCCGGCGAAGAATCGAAAACGATCGAGCGCGCCGGGATGATTTGCGAGAAAATGAGCGAACCAGGTCTCGATCGCTCGTCGTTCGTTGTCGCGCTTGGCGGAGGAATGATTGGCGATCTCGCGGGGTTCGTCGCGGCGATCTATCATCGCGGAATTCCGTGTGTGCAGGTCCCGACAACTTTGCTGGCCCAGGTCGACAGCTCCATCGGCGGAAAGACGGCAGTGAACACGGCGGCCGGGAAAAATCTGATCGGCGCATGGCACCAACCGGTCCTGGTGATTTCCGACGTCGATACCCTGGCGACTTTGCCACCGCGGGAATTTCGCCAGGGCTTCGCGGAAATCATCAAACACGCGATCATCCGGGACGCCGAGATGTTCGAAATGCTTCAGGGGTCGGATCAGGCAGACCTGGCCGCGTTGATTCGCCGGAATGTTGAGATCAAGGCCGCGATCGTTGCCGCTGACGAGCGCGAGACGACCGGCGAACGCGCGCTTTTAAATTTTGGGCACACGATCGGACACGCGATCGAACGCGCTGGCGAGTATCGCGATTTCCTTCATGGTGAAGCTGTCAGTCTCGGGATCGTCGCGGCGTGTGAGGTTTCTGTTCGGAAGGCCGGGCTGTCGGAGGCCGAGCGCGAACGAATCGTGCGGACGCTGGAAAAGTTCGAGTTGCCGACGCGATTACCGACTGATTTTTCGAAGAAGAAAGTTCAAGACGCGATCCGGTTCGACAAGAAATTCTCGCAGGGCGCAGTGCGGTTCGTCGTCGTTCCGAAAACCGGTTCTGCTCGCCTCGCGACCGACGTGACCATCGCAGACCTCGAAGCCGCCGTCGCCTTGCTTTGATTTTTCGGACCGGATCCGGTTCGATAAGAAATTCTCGCAAGGCGCAGTGCGCTTCGTCGTCGTTCCGAAAACCGGTTCTGCCCGCCTCGCGACCGACGTGACCATCGCAGACCTCGAAGCCGCCGTCGAGATCGAACGGGCGCTCATTTCATTTGCGTGCCTGTCGGTAGTATTCCACCAGGCCGTCCACGACGCCGTCGACGTATTCGCGGAAAATGCTCGGACGCTCGATGCCGTTGACGACACGGGTTCCGTCGTAATCGCCCGCCTGGATTCGCGCGAACACATCGACGCTGTTCATGACGTAGGGTTCGAAGTAAACCACCGGACATTCGTAGAGCCGGGTCGCAGCGAGATTGCGCGCGTAAACGTATCCGCTCGTGCCGACCTTCGTCACGATGTCCTTCGTGTATTCGTACGGCGGCAGTCCGCCCTTCTTCGCCAATGCCGGAGCGGCGACATCAGCAATTCGGATTTCTTCATCGAAATCGCGACTGAGCAATCGCCGCAGCATCTCGAAACGCACGTCATCCGATTCCAATTCGGGCGGCAGATAAGATCCGTTCACGAGCAGGTGGAGGTGGTTCTTGTCGGTTAACGTCGGGTTGCGCTCGTCGCCCCACGCTTCCGCGTTGAAATGCAGACAGAGTACAACATCGGGGCGCAGCTTTGTGTTCACCCGCCGGGCGCGCTCGCGAATTTCACTTGTGCGATAAAACAGAATCTCGCTCTGCCAGCGGACACTCTGTTCCCTCAGCGGATCGTCGGGCCGGTCAAAATCGTCCGGCGGATTTTCGATTCCTTCCGCTTTGAGGACGGCGCGCGCCGTCTCCCTGAAATCATTCGGTCGATACGGCGTGACCGGTTCTGTTTTGTCACGAACGAACGAAACGCGAGCACCGAGCGCACGCAGTCTCTCCGCGAGCATCTTCGCGACGAACAACGTCATCTCGCCTTCTTCGACCGGCGCGGCATCGCTCGACTTGAACCAACGCTCTTCCATTTTCGCCCACGCTCCGCCGATGTGGCCGGGATCGAGCGCGATCTTGACTCCGGACAGCGGGCCGCTCTTCTTCGATTTCGGCAGCGACCGCGCCGGGCGCCACCATCGCTGCACGGCCGCGGCTTTTGCTTCCGACGCCGCGAACCGCAAGGTGAACCAGCTCTGCGCATCGCGGTCCATCAAAATGCAGGCGACTTTCTCATCGACCCGAATGAATTCGTCGTTGATCCCGTGCGTGCAATAAACGCCGCGAAGCAACCGATCGAACTCATCGTGCGTGATGGTCTTTTGAAATTTCTGGAGCGATTTCCAGTTCGGCGGATCGGCCAGGGGATGGCTCAGGTGATCGGCGGCGCGAGCCGAAACGCAGAGGAAAATGGAGAGAACGAGGAAGATTCGGCGGTGCGAGATCACAGATTGGATTTCCGGCTGTTCAATACGATGCTCGCGCGATGCTGACGATTCTTTTTCTGGGCGACATCGTGGGCGAGCCGGGCCGCAGCGCCGTCATCGCGAACCTCGCGCGTCTCAAAGAATCGCACGCCGTCGATTTCGTGGTGGTGAACGGAGAGAACGCCGCGGGCGGACGCGGCATTACGCCCAAGATTACGATCGATCTCCTTCGCGCCGGAGTTTCCGTCATCACGACGGGCGACCACATCTGGGATCAGAAGGAAATTTTTCCCTTCATCGATATGGAACCGCGATTGTTGCGGCCCATTAATTATCCAGCCGGCGCGCCGGGACATGGCTCGATCGTTCTCGAAACCGCAAAAGGAAAAGTAGGCGTCATCAATGTCCAGATGCGGACGTTTATGCAGCCGATTCTGGAGAATCCTTTTCCGGCGATCGAGGCGGCGGTCGCAGCGATGCGGCAAGAGACGCCGGTCATTTTCGTCGACGCGCACGGTGAAACGACCAGTGAAAAAATTGCCATCGGCCGTTTTCTTGACGGAAAAGCGTCCGCCGTGCTCGGCACGCACACTCACGTCCAGACCGCCGACGAACAGATTTTCCCCGGCGGGACTGCGTTCCTTTGCGACGCGGGGATGTGCGGGCCGGCGAATTCGATCCTCGGCCGCGCCGTTGAACCGATCGTGAACCGGTTCATTTCAAATCTGCCCGCGCTTTTTCCAGTTGCGAGGGGCGACGTCCGGTTGTGCGGCGCCGTGGTTTCAATCGATGAAACAACCGGGCGCGCGTTGAGCATCAATCGGATCAACGAACTGATCGCCGAACCGCCGCCGCCGGCTTCCGGTTAGCCGGTTTCCTTCTCCGCCTCGGTGCCGTTCGCCGGCGCGCTTTCCGGCGCTTCGGGCGCGGGAACGGAAAACCGCCGTTTCCGCCGCGCGGCGGGCAAAGGCGACAAAGTCATCGTTACGTTGCGTCCGGCGATCTTCGGTTCCATTTCCACCTGCGACATGCCGGCGAGATCGTCCCGTACTTTCTCCATCAACTGCATCCCGAATTCCTGGTGCGCCATTTCGCGGCCGCGAAATTGCAGTTGCACCCGCACCTTGTTGCCGCGGTCGAGGAATTCTTCGCCATGCCGGATCTTCGTGAAGTAATCGTGATCGTCGATGTTTACCCGGAACTTGATCTCCTTCAGTTTCGTTCCGGTGGTCTTCTTGTCCTTTTCCTGCTTGGAAATGTCGTAACGGAATTTTCCGAAGTCGACGATCTTGCAGACGGGCGGGTTCGCCGTCGGCGCGACTTCCACCAGATCCAAACCGAGATTTTGAGCTTTGCGCAACGCGTCAGACAATTTCATGACGCCGAGTTGCTCTCCGGTCGATCCCATGATGACCCGCACTTCGCGGGCGCGAATCCGACCGTTTACACGAATTTGTTGTTGCAGATTAAATCAAAGCTCCTGGCCGGCACCGCGGGAAGTGAACCGTAGCGCCGTATTTATTTGCCGCATCTTTTCTGGGGCCATTGCTGACTCCGGACACTTCTGCCTCATCGCGCCTGCGGTCGCGCGATGAGCGGCCCGCGTGTTGTTCGCGGGCCGAGTGGAAGTAGTAAGCAACATTCGGGCGGTAGCAAGGTGAATCTGGCGCTACACTGGAACGAGCGTTTCCAGTTTCACGACATGCAACAACGAGACATCGTCGTAATCCGGCGGTATATCCTTGGTCGGATCGGCGACTGGATGACCGACTAGAAGTAACGCGCGTGTTAGAAGCGCCATCTCGGGATGTTTGATGTCCAAATGGCGGCCGTCACTGGTGTAGACGCGGAACGGAACAAAAGGCGTTCGCGTCAGATGTTTCTTAATCTCTTCTGGGTTCACGCTCCCAATTTACTCATCACGCGCCGAAATCTCAACGTCCATCACGCCGGCGGCACCTCGCCGAAATGCGCGGCGTGCGATGCGTACGCGGCGAGATCGTCGAGCATCGCGTCGATGGTCGCGGCGATCGGTTCCAGTTTGGCGAAGCCGGAAAAGATCGCGCGGTCGCCGATCTCGCTATCGACAACGAAGGTCGGGCGCTGCGTGACCTGGAGCGCGTGAAATTCGGCGGTGCTTTTTCGCGCGCGCTCTTCGATCTCCGGAGAACGAGCGCGCTCCAGCAATTTCGCCTTGTCCAGGCCGCTCGCTTTCGCGCCGATTTCTGCGGCGAGATTCCAATCGTTCGTATGCTGGCCCTCACGTTCGGTGGCATTCGCCAGCGCCATCCGGACGCGATCGTCGGTCACGCCGAGATCGCGCGCTGCTTCGGCGATTAAATTCGGCGCGAGGCATTCCTGGAGATTCGGCTCGAACCAGCCCGGCTTGAGCATGAAAGGCGAGCGCATCATCATTCCGCTGCGACGATAAAACCATTCCGCTTGCTCGATCGATTTCGGGAACCCCGACGCATCCATCAGCGCGATTTTCCATTCGAAATCGACGCGGTCGCCGTAACGCTTTTTCAATTCCTCCCAGGCCGGCTGCGCCCAGAAACACCAGGAGGAGATGACATCGAGGTACATCGTCACTTTGAGTTTCATCGCTTTTGATGTACGAGAGCCGGCCGAGGTTCGCAAAGCGAAATGACGAATGACGAATGACGAATGACGAATGACGAAGGAATGACGAAGGCGTGATCGATCTCAATCACATTCTGCTTTTCATCGCGTGCATTTCGCCGCTGGTCATGCTGGCGCAAACGCTGCGACGCGGCGGATTGTACCGCGCCTGGCGGCTCGCCTCTTTCGCGGTCTTGCTCGTGACCGGTATCGCGTGGCTGGTCAATCCGGCCATTGCAGGTTTCGTTGGCGGCGGCGCGTGGCTCGCGCTGTTACTTTTGCCGGCTGTCGGGATCCGGAAAATTTCAGAGCTGGCGATCCAACAGCGTTACGCAGCGGCGGGGCGGCTCAGTAGCTCGCTTCGCTATCTTCATCCGTCTTCGGCGTTGCGCCTCCAGGCGGAATTGTTCCGCGCGCTCGCGCTGGCCCAGGCCGGCAATTTTTCCTCCGCTCTGGCCGTCCTGGAACCGCTCCGAAATAATGGGACGAACGTCGGCCGCCAGGCGATCGCGCAATCGTTTCGTTTGCGGGGCGAATGGGGAAATCTGGTCGGCTGGATTCGGAGCGAAGTGCCGGCACCAATTCGACGCAGCGATTTCGCGTTGATGCCTCTGTATCTCCGCGCCCTCGGCGAATGCGGGATGCGCGATGAACTCGTCCTGGAATTCGGAACGATGCTCGCCGTTGCCTCGCCATCGCAGCAACCGGCGTGGAGCTACTACGCCAGTGTGCGAACGGTCCTCGCTTTTTGCGGCCGGCTCAATCCGCGCGCGGATACTCCGGCCGTCCGACGGTTGCTGCCCGAGGTGCGCGAGTTTTGGATTGCCACCGATGAGATCGCAGCGGAAAAAATTTCATCGGCGCGGACCCGACTCGAACAGCTTCAAGGCGCGACCAACGATCGATTGCTCCAGTCCGAAATCGCGCAGCGACTCGATCACATCGATCTGCTTGCAAATTCGCAGCTGTCGCCTCCGGGCGCCGCATTGCTTCATAGAATCGAGCAGAGCGACCGCCCGCCAGCCACGGCGTTCGGTTCGGAGACCGGGCGTCCGACTGTCGCTGTCCTCTGTTTCATCGCGCTGAACATCGCGATGTTTGTCGCCGAAGTGAAACTCGGCGGTTCGACGAATGCGTTTACTTTGCATCGCCTCGGCGCACTCGAGCCGTGGGCTGTCCGCTATGGCGGCGAATACTGGCGGATGCTGACCTCGCTCTTTTTGCATTTCGGGCCGTTGCATATTGCCTTCAATCTCTATGCGCTCTTTGTCATTGGGCCCGGCTTGGAGCGGATCATCGGCTCGGCGCGATTCGCGGTTTGTTATTTGCTCGCCGGGCTCGGATCGAGCGCCGGCGTTTTGCTTTTGAAATGGTCGGACAAGGCCCAGCCGGAACAACTGGTCGGCGCCTCTGGTTGCGTAATGGGAATCGTCGGCGTCTGGGCCGGTTATCTTTTGCGCCATCGGTCGGAACCATTCGCCGGCCGGCGTTTGAAAAATATTGTGCTTATCGTCGCTATCCAGACCGCATTCGATTTGTCCACGCCCCAAATCAGCATGGCCGCGCATCTGAGCGGATTGGTGACGGGAGTCGTGCTCGGATTGCTCATCGCTCCGCGGGCAAAGCGATGGAATGCTTGATGCTAAAATTTTTGCTGCCAGATTCGGAGGCTTCTCCTAATGCCGACCTATCACACGTATAACGTGATCCCGACCCTGCCGGCCGCGCTCGAACCGCTCCGGGAAATGGTCTTCAACCTCTGGTGGACGTGGGAGCCTTCCGCCCGCCGTGTCTTTCGCCATCTCGATCCCGAACTTTGGAACCGGACGAATCACAATCCGGTCCGGATGCTCCAGCTTTCCCGCCAGGCCCGCCTCGTCGAAGTCTCGCAGGATAAAAATTTCCTGCGCGAGCTAAAGGAAGTGCACGACGCCTATCGGAATTATCTGGCGCGCAAAGACACCTACGGAAAAACCGGGAACGGCCGCGCCATCGAAAAACCGGTCGCCTATTTCTCCGCCGAGTTCGGCTTTCACGAATCGATCCCGAATTATTCCGGCGGCCTCGGCATTCTCGCGGGCGATCATTGCAAATCGGCGAGCGATCTCGATTTAAATTTTGTCGCGATCGGACTGCTTTACCGCCACGGCTATTTCAAACAGGAGATCGACAAGGACGGCGTCCAGCACGCGGTCAGTCTGAACCAGAATTTTCATCACCTGCCGATCCGCGAAGTCCGGCAGGGCGATAACAACCTCCTGATTTCCGTCCAAATTCTCGACCGCGACGTCCACGCGAAAGTCTGGCAACTCCACGTTGGCCGGGTGAATCTTTACCTGCTCGATACCGACATCGCCGAGAACAACGCCGAAGATCGACGCATCACGGCCGAGCTTTACGGCGGCGATCTGGAAATGCGGATGCGGCAGGAGATCGTGCTTGGCATTGGTGGAGTGAAAGTACTGACCGCGCTCGGGATCGACGCGGAAGTGTTTCACATGAACGAAGGCCACTCCGCGTTCCTCGCTCTGGAGCGCATCCGCCTCCATGTCGCCGGGCAGGGCCTCGATTTTTATTCCGCGCTGCAACTGGTCGCAGCGGCGAATGTTTTCACGACGCACACGCCGGTTCCCGCCGGCAACGACGCGTTCCCGCGCGAAATGATGAAGCGCTACTTCGGCAATTTCGCGGCGCAGCTCGGGATTTCGTTCGACGAATTGTTGCGGTTTGGCCAGGCGAGCGTGAATCCGCTCGACGCTTTCAGCATGACGGTGCTTGCCCTGCGCGCGAGCCGGCATTCGAATGGCGTGAGCAAACTCCACGGCGAAGTGAGCCGCGGCCTCTGGAAAGATGTCTGGGCCGGCGTCCCTGGCCACGAAGTTCCGATCACCAGCATCACCAACGGCGTGCACACAAAAACGTGGATGGCGCCGGAGTTCTCCGCGCTCTACGACAAGTATCTGGGCGATTGGGAAGAACACCTTACCGACGCGGATTTCTGGCGGCGCGTGACCGACATTCCCGGCGCGCAGCTTTGGGAGACGCATCAGAAATTGAAGCTGCGTTTGATCGAATTCGTTCGTGATCGCGTTCGCGTCGCGCGCGAGCGCTCGGGCGAATCCCCGGAATCGATCCGCGGCGTGAATCGCATTCTCGATCCGGAAATTCTCACGATCGGTTTTGCGCGCCGATTCGCGACCTACAAACGCGGCGCGCTTTTGTTCAGCGATCAGGAACGGCTCAAGCGTTTGTTGAACGACGAGACGCGCCCGGTGCAGTTCATCTTCGCCGGCAAATCCCATCCGCAGGACGAAGGCGGCAAGGCGCTCATCCAGCAGGTTTACAAATTCAGCCGGCAACACGGTTTCGAAAACCGGATGGTGTTCGTCGAGGATTACGACACCTACATCGCACGACGCCTCGTTCAGGGCGTCGATCTTTGGCTGAATAATCCGCTGCGTCCGCTCGAAGCCAGCGGCACCAGCGGAATGAAATTGCCGCCCAACGGCGGACTGAATCTGAGCGTGCTCGACGGTTGGTGGTGCGAAAGTTTCAACGGCAACAACGGCTGGGCGATCGGCGCGGAAATCAAAGGCGGCACCGTCGATTTCCAAAGTGAAGTGGACGCGAGCAGCTTGTATCAACTTCTCGAGAACCAAATCATCCCGCTTTATTACGCGAAGCCCGACGGCAAACTGCCGCTCGCCTGGTTGCAGTTGATGCGCGAATCGATTCGCACCGTCACGCCGGTTTTCAACACGCACCGAATGGTGCAGGAATACACCGAGCGGCTCTACATTCCCGCGGCGAAAGCGCACCAGGAATTCGGCCGCGACAATTGCGCCGCCGCGACTGGCCTGAGCCAATGGAAGGCAAAGATGCGCAAGGACTGGCCGCAGGTCAGCATCCTCGATGTTCAAATCGGCAACGCCGATCGCCAGAATATTCAGGTCGGCGAAGCGCTTCAGGTTTCCGCGCGCGTTCATCTCGGCGCCGTCAGTCCCGATCACGTGCGGGTCGAGGCGTATCACGGCGAAGCCGACAATGGCGGAATCAAAAATCCGACGGTGACCGTTCTCGATAGGAGCGCTCCGGCCGAAGGCGAGGGGAACTACACCTATCAAGGTTCAGTGCCCGCGTCCGACAGCGGCACCTACGGTTTCAGCGTTCGCGTCGTCCCCGTTCATCCGCATCTCATGCAAGCGCACGAGCTGCGATTGATCACCTGGTCGTAAAGGTAGGGGCGATTGACCTCAATCGCCCGATTGTGAATTGCAATGCGAGGCGCTTCGCGGGCGATTGGGTCAATCGCCCCTACCTGCAATCGCTCGAAAAAACTCGTCGAATTCGTTCTCCGCATTGACGAGGTTATTCAATTCTTCCAGGCGTTCGTCGTCGACCGGTTCGGGCAGCGAAACGACGCGCGCCTTCCTTCCATCCGAAAACGCGATTTCGTCCCATTGAATCGAGCTAATCGCGTGATTGAAGCGCGCGACCGACCGGCCGCGGAACCAGGCTCGGGTTGTTTCCGGGGGCGAGAAAATCGCGTCCTTGATTTCTTTTTCGCTGATGAGCGTCCGCATCGAGCCCTGGCGCTGCAGCTCATAAAACAATCCCTGGTCCGGCTGGATGTTGTGATACTCGAGATCGATCGATTGCAGCCACGGATCGCTCCACGCCAGTTTTTCTTCTTCGCGAAATGACGAGAGGAGAAACTTCTTCGCCGCCCAGTCCAGACGATCAGCGGTCGAGGTCACATCGCGCTGGAGATCGTTGAGAACGGTCTCCCATTCGCTCAGGAGCCATCGCATTTCCGAGTCGCCTTTGTGTTCGCCTTCCGCGGCCTTCAAATAGAGCCGCTGAATATCGATTGCGGAGATCTTCCGCCCATCGCTCAACTCAATGATCCAGTCGTAATTCTGATCGCGGCTGATCGATTTCGTCGCGTTCACCGGTTGCGCAATTTCGAGCTGCGGCGCTTTTCCGTGCTCGATCAATCCGAGCACGAGCGCGGTTGTCCCAACTTTCAACGCCGTCGCCCATTCGCTCATGTTCGAATCGCCGATGATGACGTGGAACCGCCGATACTTGCTCGGATCGGCGTGCGGTTCGTCGCGGGTATTCACGAGCGGCCGCTTGTTCATGGTGTCGATGCTGACCAGTGTTTGAAAGAAATCGGCTCGCTGTGAAATTTGAAAAACGCCCGGCTGCGTCCCGCTGCTTTCCGCTTCGATCCCGAGCTTGCCTGCGCCCGCAAAAATTTGTCGCGTGATCAGGAACGGCAGCACGCCGGCCACCAGTTCATCCCATGGGAGATCGCGCCGAATCAAATAATTGTCGTGGCAGCCGTAGCTGTGGCCGGCGAAATCCGTGTTGTTCTTGAAGAGCCGCACTTCGGCGCCTTCCGTCAGCTTTAGATTTCGGCGGCGCGCGCATTCGGCCATGATCCGTTCGCCGGCTTTTTCGTGGGCGACGATCTGCCGCAAGGTCGTGCATTCCGGCGTGGAATATTCCGGATGCGCGTGATCGTTGTAAAAGCGCGCGCCGTTTGAGAGGACGAGATCGCTTTTGATTTCCTCGAAACTGAGCGGCCGTTTCCGATCGATTTCGTAGTAAGCGGATTCATCCGTGTCCTGAAGCAGGGTGGGGGCGCGAAAACCACGCGCGTCACGGTGCGGATCTTCCAGGCGATAATCCCACTTCATGTGCGCCCCGTGTTCCGTGTAGGAATGCACCAGCTCGATCGATTCCGCGACCACGTCCACCGAAGCCGCGCCGCGAATCGTGATGCCGTATTCTGTTTCGAGTCCGAACACGCGCTTCATCGGTCTACGATAACCGGAGCAAGCGACGTGTCATCCGAGGAGCTGGATTAGAGTTGTAGCGACGGTCCCGCGATGGCGGGATCGCCGTGAAACGCTCGGCCGTTAACAAGCTTGTGTACGCCGACAGAGCGGCGTCGCTACAACGAACGCAATCACGCCGTCGCCACAATCAATCGCCAGGCGATTCCGCCCTGCGCGAGCGAATGCTGGTGATGAGTCGGCGGCGGTAATGGATCGCCTGCGTGGGAAAGTACTTCGGTTCCGCAACCCTGGCATTTGTAAATCCCGGTATGCGGCGTCGTCGCGCCAGGAGGATGTGCCGGATCAAATTTCGGGTCGGAAAAATTCGTGAGGTAGTGAGAATATTTGTATTGCGCCATCGCCGCTACTTACGGTTTTTGCGGCGCGAAGTTCGTAAGTTTTCCGCGGCGTTTGTGGAAATGCTTCGCCGCGCGTTTCTTATCGCATCACCTGATCGATCGAAGTCGGATCATCCAAGAGAATCCACTCGACGATGGAGAGCGGCAGGCTGCCGCTCTTGATCAGGTCGTCATGGAATTGTCCGAGCTGAAAATTCGCGCCGGCCTTGTCGCGATAACGGCCCAGCAAATTCATGATCTGCCATTTGCCCACGATGTAACTGATCTTCTGCGTCGGACTCGACGCCGCGCCCGCCGCTTCGCCCTCGGCCGCTTCGCGATCGAGGCCGCCACCTTCCATGAAGTATTGGACCGCCTGTTCGAACGTCCATTTGCCGGTGTGCAAGTTCACGTCCACGCCGATCCGCGCCGAGCGATACCGCGACAATCGCAGAATCTGTCCCTGGGCCGGCGAATTGTCGGGATAAAGACCGGTCCGCATCAGCATTTCCTCGCCGTAGAGCGCCCAGCCTTCGACGAAAACGCCGTCGCCATGCTGCCGCCGGATTTCATTCGTCAAATGGTTCGCGATCGAGAGCTGCATGAAGTGCCCGGGAATTCCTTCGTGACCAAGAATCGGACGCGGATCTTCAATCGCCGCGCGAATGTAAAAGTTCTTCGATTGCGGATTGTAGGTCGGGATGAAAAAGAAACCGACCGGGTCCTTGTCGTAAACACCGGGCGGATTCATGAAGCCGCCGGGACTCGTCGGCTTGAACGCTTCCGGCAGCTGCCGGATCTCGAACCGGCCGAGATAATCCGGAACGGTCACCAGCTTGTGTTCCTTCAAGAACGCGATCATTTCCTGCTCGCGGCTTTCATAAGCAGCGAGGAACGACGCCTGGTCTGGCGGAATATTTTTGCTCCGCGCCGGATTCGGATCGGCCAGCGACGGATCGGGGAGGAGCGATTCCAGGGCGCGATAACGCGCGAGCTCGGCGCGGCCTAGCATCGCGACCTGCTCGGCATCGAGCGGCAGAAGCAGCACGTGCTTCAAATAGTAATTGTAGTTCGCCGTCCCCATTGGCGTGAAATCCACCATCGACGGCATCCGCTTTTCGAGCCGATCCGCGAATCCATGGATCGCGGCGAGCGCCGCGTCGCGCGCTTTCACGAGCGCGTCGCGTTCGTTAGGTGCGAGATCGCGCGCCAGCGTCATCAGGCTTTCGTTAAAGAGCGGATCGATTGAGCGGGCGGAATCGATCGCCAGTTTCGCGAAGAGTTTGACCGGCTTCTGCAAATTCTTCTCGCCCTGCGCGAGCATCGCCGGCATTTGTTTCAGCCGCTCGGTCGCGGCCAGCGTGCGCTTCTGCGGCGCGTCATATTCCTTTTTCAAGAGCGAGAAAATTCCGTTCGAACATTCGCCGACGTAAAGCTGCGGATCGGTTTTCTCCGATTGCAGAACGCGATTGCCGAAATCGAAATTTTCGAGCTGGGCCCGGAACAGCATCCAATCGATGCGATCGTCCTTCGGCCATTTTGCCGCGGGCATCGCCCGAACCTGGTCGAGCAACTTCCGCACGCGCTGAGCGCGCACCGCGATTTTCGCCGGCGAATAATCCGTCAGCCGATTGTCCCAGGTGTGAAGGCCGGCGTCGCTGCTCGATACGGGAAAGTTTTCATTTCGCCACGCGTAGAATTCGTCCGCCATCTTCCGAAGCGTGGCGATATCATTGCCGGCTTTAACCGCAGGCGTCGCTTTTGTGATTAGCGCCTTGTTCGAGACATCCGTCTTCGGTTCCGGCGTTGGCTGGGCAAATAAACAGGCGGGAGTTAGCAGGCTTAGCGCGATGAGCAATCTCATGGCGCGGATGCTAGCAACAAGGAACGGCGGTTTACAAACCGCCGTTTTCTGTAGCCGCCGCCCTGTGGGCGGCGCCAGGTTGCCGCGAGCCAATTCTCACGCTTCGCACAGCGAAGCGGCTACAGGCTAAATCACGACACCGCGAAGAACCGGCCGCACCTGCCCGTCCCGCCGGACCGGCGAAATCTTCACGACGTTTTCCGGATCGAAGTCGATCAGCTTGAACCAATCTTCGGTGATGTCGGTCGGCGGGAAAATGTCGTTCTCGTTGAATTCGGCGACGAAAGATTGTTGCAGATCGCTTTCGGCGATCCCCTGATCAACCTGTGTCGCGATCGAACGCTTGATAGCAAGGGCTTTCGCCCGCTCGACGATCGATGCGATGATCGCGCCGCTCAGCAGATCGCTGCGGTAAAGCGTTTCCTTTCGTCCGCTCCGCAACGTGATTTCGAGAAATTTATTTTCTTCCCTCCGCGCAAATTGCACTTCGAGGACGCGTTCAATCAACCGCTCGATCGACACGCCGATGTTCCCAGCCTCTTTGGCGAGCGCTCCGTCGTACGGCAGATCGTCCGTCAAGTAAATCCGATAAATCTCGCGCGCGCCTTCGCGGTTCGGCCGGTTCACCTTGATTTTGCGGTCGATCCGTCCCGGCCGTAGAATTGCGGGATCGATCAGATCAGCGCGGTTCGACGCCAAAATAATGACGACGTCGTGGAGCGAATCGATCCCATCCATCTCCGAGCAGAACATAGGGACAAGCGTCGAAAGAATGTTCGAGTAACGCGAAGCTCGTCGCGTTCCGAGGATGCTTTCCGCTTCGTCAATGAACAGGAACGGCAGATATCCCTCGCGGCGTTTCTCGCGGGCTGTCGCGAAAATCTCGCGCACGATCCGTTCGGATTCGCCGACCCACATGTTGAGGATCTCCGGCCCTTTCACATGCATGAAATATTCCCGCATGTCTTCGCCGGATTTGTCGCGGAGTTGTTTCGTCAAATTGTAGGCGGTCGCCTTCCCGATCAGCGTTTTGCCGCAACCGGGCGGGCCGTAGAGCAAAAATCCTTTCGGCGTCGCGTGCTGAAATTTTTGGAACAACTCCGGGTGAATCAGCGGCAGCTCAATCGCGTCCTTGATCGCTTCGAGGGCTTTGTCCTGGCCGCCGACTTTGCTCCAGGGCAATTCCGGAACGTCATCGAGATAATGCTCGCGCGACTGCGGATGGGACAGGAGTTCGAGCGCCACGCGGTAATTCGGATCGACCCGGACTTCATCGCCCGTTTTGAGCGACGCTTTCATCAACGCTGCCGAACGCTGGAGGATCAGTGATTGCAAACCATGTTCCGACCCAACCCGGAGCCGATCGTCGCCGATCACCTCGGTAATTTTCGTCACCGGTCCCGCCGTTTCAAAACCGAGATCGCCGACGATGACGAACGCTTCGTTCACGAGAACGCGCGTGCCCTTCTTCAATTTCGCCAGGCTAATCCGCGGATCGACGTTGCAATAATAATCCGCGCCGCCCACCACGATGTGGGCGGTGTCGCGCGACGGATTACTCAGATAAGTCCCGATTCGATTCGCCGGCGAAGTCACCTTCTTCACAACTTCCTCCAGCTTCTCGATCATCTGCCGCGCTTCGCCGATCGTTTCTTCCTGCGCGACAATCTGCGACCGCATGATGTAGAGCTCGCGCCGATGACGGTTCTCCGGCGGGATGGAGAGGACCAGGAGATCGAACGCTTCCAGCAGCGTCAACTCCCGCGGCCCCGATTCATCTTCGGGTTGCGCGAATTTTTTCTCGTCGTCCATTCCGCCCGATTATACGAGCGTCGCGATTCGCTCGCAAATCAGTCGCTTCTGTAGCCGTCGCCCTATGGGCGACGCGAGATGGCGATTTCTCTACGCGCGGAGTTGCGGGTGGGGACGCCCACCTCTACAATCTGACCCTCGCGAGGAGTCTTAGCTCAATTGGTTAGAGCGCCGCCCTGTCACGGCGGAGGTTGCGGGTTCGAGCCCCGTAGACTCCGGTTTCCCCTCGGTTTTTTCCTGCTCCTGATTCGACGTCGGAATTCAGAAGCTTGAAAGAACGCGGCGATCCCGCGGCTCCACCAGGCTCACAATTCACGGTTCTCAATATCGCGATGCCGACGAAACTCGTCACATTATCGTCACTTGATTTTTCATCGCCAAGCCGCCAGCCGGGCGATAATAATTGTTCACGAAACCGGTTCCAGGGACGCTGCAAGAAGGAGGCGCGCCGTTCCAGACGACGCATTGGACCGTCGTTTTGCAAGCAGGCCAGGCCGAGGCGGATGAAGCTGCGCGGAAAGCACTCGCTACTTTTAGTGAAACATACTGGCCGCCTCTTTACACTTTCGTTCGACGTCGCGGCTACGCGCCGGCTGACGCGCAAGATATCGTCCAAGGTTTCTTTGTTCATCTGTTTGAACACAAGACGTTGAGCCGAGCCGATGAGAAGAAGGGTCGATTGCGCACGTTCCTGCTTGGTTCATTGCAAAATTTTTTACTGAAGCAGCGCGAACGCAGGAGCGCGATCAAACGCGGTGGAAATCAACAACTGGTGTCGTTTGATTTGCACTTGCCCGAGACCGAAGCGGCCATGCAAGCCACGGCTCATCTAGACCAGGTCAGTTGTTACGATCTGACGTGGGCATTAACGGTCGCGAAACGCTCGTGGCAACGGTTGCATGAAACGCTGGTGGCGGAGGGTAAAGCGGAATGGCTCGATGAGCTGAAGCCGTTCGTCGCCGGTGGCGGTGCAGCCCCACCGAACCAAGAGGAAGCGGCGGCTCGGCTCGGCGTACCGATCGCAACCTTGCGCACGTGGCTTTCGCGCCTGCGTCAGCGTTACCGCGAATTATTGCGAGCGGAAGTCGCGAGCACAGTTTCGGATCCGGCGGACGTCAACGGGGAGTTGCGTTATCTTCACCGCATCCTGATGGCATGATCTAGTTTTTACAGGAATCGAATGAGTGACCGCACAGATGAGGTTAAGAACGTGACCGAGTCTGTTGAATCAAGCGCTCCAGTGTCACTCGAAACTTCAATTCCGGCTGACGCGCTTCCTCTGGAGGCGATCCTTTACACAGAGGAATTGCATCGGCGCCCATCGCGTCCGCCCGATTACGAAAAGGAAAACCGCTCACTCGAGGCGCTAGCGCGTGCCCTGGCCTACTCACCGCGCACAATTCTACAGACTCTGACAGAGACGATCATCGATATCACCCAGTCCGACTCATCGGGCGTTAGTCTGTTGACCCCCGATGAGCAAAGGTTCTATTGGCCAGCCCTCGCAGGCAGATGGAATCCGCACGTCGGCGGCGGGACCCCGCGCGATTGGGGCCCGTGCGGAGTCGTGCTCGATCGTAATATGCCGCTGTTGATGTGCCATCCCGAGCGGCGTTACACCTATTTCTTACCCATTTCGCCTCCGCCCGTAGAGACTCTTATTGTTCCATTCTACCTCGGCGGCAAAGCAGTTGGGACCATATGGGCGGTCATGCACGATGATCGCCGCAAGTTCGACGCGGAAGATGAGCGGCTCATGACCCGCCTGAGCACATTCGCCTCCACCGCGTATCAAACTCTGGCGACCATCCACGAACTCAGGTTTCAAATTAGCGAGCATGAGAAGGCGGAAAGAACGGCAAAAGTTAGCGCGTGCCCGAAGTGCGGCCGGCCGTTAACACAATTCGGACCGGACGGAGAATGTCTGCGCTGTGTCTTTGATTGGGGGTTTATGTCCGAGGCGGAAGGATCGGAGGATCCGACACCTAGTGGATCAGAACCACGCCCGTTAACCTACGGTCATTTTGAAGTTGAAGTGGATGCGAACGGATTTCCGGCTGGACTTGGCGCCGGCGCGATGGCAGTAACTTATCGCGCTCGCGACACCAGTCTCAACTCAATCGTCGCCCTCAAAGTCATCGGCCGGAAGTTGGCCGAAAATCCAACTGCCCGTGCGCGATTTCTGCGCGAGGCGCGCGCTGCAGCGCAGATCCAACATCCGAATGTTGCCCGGGTAATCCATTATGGAGAACAGGATGGCGAATGTTTTTATGCGATGGAACTCGTTCACGGCGAAACGCTCGAAGCCCGTGTCCAACGAGACGGGCCACTTCCCTTGACCCTTGCTCTGGAAATCATGGAGCAAACGGCACGCGGCCTTGCCGCTGGAGAAGCATGCGGCGTGGTCCATCGGGATCTAAAGCCGTCCAATTTGATGATCGAGTCGGACCGGACCGGTCACCTCATGGTGAAGATAATCGACTACGGCGTGGCCAAAGTGATGGCGTCTGATGAGACCATTCAAACACGAGCTGAATTTATCGGGACGCCTGCTTTCGCCAGTCCGGAACAATTTGACGAAGCTGGTCAGCAGCAAATTGACACCCGTTCCGATATCTATGCTTTGGGGGTCACGTTCTGGTACTTGCTGACAGGACACACACCGTTTGCGAGCCGCTCCATTGAGGAAATTCGAACAAAGCAAACGCAGCAACTTCCACTGGAACAACTCAAGAGCGTGCACGCACCACCGCAGGTGGCCGCATTGTTGAAGTCGATGTTAGCTGCCGATCCTGCGAGGCGACCGCAGACGGCGCGCGAACTCCTGTCGGTCATCCACCGTTGCTACACAAAATTCAGCACCGAAGCGCGTTCACGTCGGAAGCGATTTATGCGAGTCATTGCCGGAGCGATTCTCGTTCTCGGGGCGATCGCATTTGGAACCTGGCTGTATCAACGCGTCCAATCTTCGGCCCAGATCGAACGATCGATCGCGGTTTTGCCGTTTGAAAATCTCGGTCCGGATAGCGAGAACACTTATTTCACCGTAGGAATGCAGGATGAGATCACGGGCGATCTGGCCCGCTTGGGCGGTTTGAAAGTTATCGGGTCACAAAGCACACGCTCGTACGTGCCGGGTAAGGAACGTAATCTCCGAGAGATTGGGCGTGAGCTTGGAGTGAGACACCTGCTGCAAGGAACTGTTTCGAGAGACAACGATCAGATGCGCGTGGCGTTACACCTTGTCGATCTTCGCGACAGCGGCCGCCCTTGGAGCGAAACCTATGAACGTCCGAAGAAAGATGTGTTCGCCCTCCAAAGCGAAATCACCCAAGCCGTCGCCGCGCGATTAAATGCACGCCTGTCGCCTAGCGAGACTGTTGCGCTTAACGAGCCGCGAACGGCCGATTTGGGCGCCTATGATCTTTACCTTCGCGCTCAGGCTATCGGGCGGCTGGTAAAAGATACCGCCGAAGAGGCTTCCGCGACAGAGCAAAGAATTTCCCTTCTCAGTGACGCGGTAGATCGCGACCCGAAATTTGTGCTCGCTTACTGTGCGCTAGCGAAGGCTTACGACACTCTCTACCAGACAAAAGACATCACGCCGGTGGGCGAGCGAACCGTCGATTACCGCGCACTGGCTGAAGTCGCCTTGGAAAAGGCGCGACGCGTGGCGCCCGACTTTGGCCCGGTGCACCTCGCTTTGGCAGACCATTTCGTCGTGGCTCTCAATGATCTCGAGCAAGGCCGTCTGGAAATAGATCTTGCGCGCCAGACGATGCCAAATAGCGCCGCACTCGAGATGACTGCCGGATTGATTGCGCGTCGTCAAAGTCGTTGGGATGATGCTCTGCGCGCCATCGAGAAATCCGTTGCGCTTGAGCCACGCGCTACAGAGAATCTTTTTACTCTCGCGAATACGTACCGTCTCGTGCGCCGATACGATCGCTTCGACAGTGTGATGACAAGGTTGCTGGGAGTATTGCCGCCAGATCGCTCAGCGACCTACCGAGTGTTCCGCACTTTCGGTCCGCTGGAGAGTGAAGGCGAGCTCGGCCCACTGCGTGGAGCTGTCGCGACTGTCACACCCGAGGAGGACGCGAGTGGAGCGATCAGAGATTTGCACAATCTGATTGTCGCACTTTGGAACCATGATCCCGATTCAGTATCGCGGATTTCCGCACGGGCTGCCGAGACCACGTTTGCGTTCAATGGCGTGAAATATCCGAAAAGCTGGTACGAGGGTCTGGCCGCGCGAATGCGTGGTGACAAGAAAGGCGCGGAGGCCGCCTTTGCCACAGCTCGTATCGAGGTTGAAAAAGCGGTGTCGGCCGACGCGTCTGATGGCCGTGGCTTGAGTTTGCTCGCGATGATCGACGCCGGCCTTGGACGTCAAGAACAGGCTGTTCAGGAAGCAGAACACGCTTGCGATTTGGAGCCCTTCGAGAATTTCGGACAAAACGCGCCGATCGTGCGTTGCAATTTGGCCGTCGTCTATGCATGGAACGGTCAACTCGATTTCGCAATTTCAGAATTAGATCAACTGGTAAACAGGCCCGCGGGATCCAATCTGCCCGCCCAGGCAACTTACGGTGATTTTCGGCGAAACCCTTTATGGGACCCGCTTCGCAACGATCCACGCTTCACGGCGATCATGAAGCGACTCGCGCCCGCCGCATCTCGCTGAACCCGACCGGTGCTGCCTCGCTCCCATCGAGGAAGCCAGTCGATGTGATTTCCATCGCGCGAGCCGCGCCTGCCGAACTTTTCTTGAAATTTAGGGCTTTGAATTCGGGAGATAAGAACGTCAACCAATTCACCAACAACGTGGAACCCAAGTCGCCGTCACAAACATTCAGATTTTTTAGCTTACTAACTAATAAGGAGAGAAAAGAAATGGGAACGCCAAATATTGCAGACAAAGTGGTAGTAATCACCGGAGCCAGTAGCGGCATCGGAGAGAGCACGGCAAAGCTACTGGCCCGACACGGAGCGAAAGTGGTTCTAGGTGCCCGGCGTAAAGACCGGTTAGACGCAGCGGTGAAAGAAATTTCCGCCGCAGGTGGTAAGGCCATTAGCGCCGCTGTTGATGTAACCAAGCGTGCGGAAATGAAGCGGCTCGTCACAGCCGCGGTCGACGGTTTTGGGCGAGTCGATGTGATCGTAAATAACGCCGGGATTATGCCCATCGCACCGATCGATGCTCTTAAGGTCGAAGAATGGGACCGCATGATCGATGTGAATCTCAAGGGTGTCTTGTACGGAATAGCCGCGGTGCTGCCAATCATGCAAAACCAAAAGCAGGGTCACATCATTAATCTCGCTTCCGTTTTCGGTATCAAAGTGTTCGCACCCGGTGGAGTCGTTTATTGCGCCACGAAGTCCGCGGTGCGCGCATTGACTGAAGGTCTTCGGATCGAACTACACACCCAAAATATCCGCTGCACAATGCTCTCGCCTGGTGCGGTAGCCACAGAACTTCCGGAAGGTAGTTCGGACGAAGCGACCAGAAAGAATTTGCGCGAGTTTTATAAAACGACAATGGCGATTCCGGCCGAGTCAATCGCGAGCGCAATCGCTTACGCAATCGAGCAACCGGCGGATGTAGAAATCGATGAGATCGTTATCCGACCCACTGCCCAGGATTTCTGAGGTAGCCAATGAACCGGTAAACAGCGACGATAGACAAAGCCACAGCCAAGGGAAAAACTATGCCACCTGCTGCACCGACAACCCGCCCCCCTTTTCCTCCGTTTACAGGCGAGAGTGCGATTCAAAAGGTGCGCCTCGCCGAAGATGGCTGGAATTCTCGCGACCCCGAGAAGGTGGCCATGGCTTATGCAATCGACTCGCGCTGGCGGAATCGCACTGAATTTCCCCATGGGCGGCGGGAGATCATCCAATTCCTGAAACGCAAGTGGGCGAGGGAATTGGATTATCGACTGATCAAAGAACTTTGGACTTACGACGGGAACCGAATCGCCGTGCGTTTCGCTTACGAGTGGCACGACGACTCAGGTCATTGGTATCGCTCCTATGGCAACGAAAACTGGGAGTTCAACGACGACGGCCTGATGGTCCGACGGTTTGCGTCAATCAACGATCTTCCTATTCCGGAATCAGAGCGCAAGTACCACTGGCCGCTCGGGCGCCGCCCCGATAACCATCCAGGATTGAGTGACCTGGGCCTCTAGCCCTCTTTGTCCCGCACGAATTTGAAAACTCTTGAAAGGAGCAGCCATGCAAAGCTCGCCGAAATACCGGGTTGTGAGCGCTTCTGCGCCGAAATCATCCTGTGTCTTATTTTTTCTTTGCGGAGCTGCCGCGATGCTCGGCTTTAGCGCGCTCCGTGCGTCCGACGTGGAACCTTCGCGCCACATTTACGAATTGCGCCTCTACCACGTCAAGGAGGGGAAAATAGATGCTCTCAAAGCGCGCTTTGGTGACCACACCGATGCGATCTTCCGACGTCACAATATGAAGAGTATCGGCTACTGGTCGCCCGAAGATGCGCCTGATTCCCAAAATCTATTCATCTACATCCTCGAACATCCCAGCCGGGAGGATGCGGAGAAGAATTGGGCCGCTTTCCAAGTCGACCCGGAATGGCAGAAGGCAAAGACCGAATCCGAGGCGAGCGGGCCACTGGTGGATCATATCGATCATTACTTCATGGATCCGACCAGTTTTTCACCACTGAAGTGAAGGCGGCTTTGTGGAGCGCAAGTTGAATGAGCGACGCGGATTTCGCGATCGTGAGCACAAACGTTAGCTGAGTAAGTACGGAGCGAAACGCAGCCGTAAGCTCCACCCGAAAGTCGGTGCCACTTCCCCGCTTGTCATCCCGGTCGCGTGAGCCGCGGCCGGGAGATTTTCTTGAAATATTGGGCTTGAGACTCGGGAGATAATCGCATGAACATCAAGCAACAGAATTATGACACCAGCGCAACGAGAGTCGACTTGAAGCTCGAGGTCGACGTCATCCCCGTGTCCGACGTCGAGCGATCCAAGCGGTTCTACCAACTCTTGGGTTGGAGGCTCGACGCGGATGACGCCCCGGCAAAGAACGTTCGCATCGTCCAGTTCACGCCCCCCGGCTCAGGGTGCTCGGTTACCTTCGGCAACGGACTAACTGCGGCGGCGCCTGGCTCGGCCACGGCGGCGCTGGTTGCCTCCGACATCGAAGCGGCTCATGACGAACTCATCCGCCGTGGCATCGACGCGAGTGAGATGTGGCACGGCGTGTCTTTCCCCCCGGAGGCACGGCTTCCCGGCTCCGATCCCAAGCGCACGAGCTACGGGTCGTTCTTCTCCTTCAATGATCCCGACGGTAATACGTGGCTGGTCCAGGAGGTCACGACGCGGCACCCCGGCCGGGCCTAGTACGGAAACTCCGAATTTTTTTCGGAAAGCGGAGTGTCGCCGACCCATGTTGGCCTTCAGTGTTGGCATTGTCACCGCGTGATAGGTCCGGAGCGGCAAATTATCTGAAATCTTGAGCCGGGAACTCGGGAGATAAGGGTGTGAATCGACTACGCCAGCAATGAAACGACTAATGATCAATGTCATCGCGCCGAACGCCGAGAACTGAATATGACTGCAACCATTAAACGCATCCTAACGCGCTGGACGCTTCCTGCGCTCATGTTGATTGCAGGCGGATTCGTCTGCGACGGACTAACAGAATTCGGTCATCATGCCTTTTTCATCGCAGGCGGTATTGCGCTTGGCATCGGAATTGGAAGGGAAAGCCGCTAAGGCAGCTTAGAAATGTTTCGGGAATGTTGAGCTTAGGAGGCGGCAAACAAGGATCAACCAATCCGCCAACCATGAACCACATCACATCATTACTATTTCCGGCCAACTTCCGTACTCAGGAGATTCAGGCCGACGGCGCGACAATTCATGTCCGAGTCGGCGGACAAGGCCCGGCCGTCGTGCTGCTTCACGGATTCGGAAACACCGGCGATATGTGGGCACTTATGGCTGCCGAGCTCGCACACAGCCACAGGGTGGTCGTACCAGACCTTCGCGGCATGGGGCTTTCCTCGCATCCCGCCGGTGGCTATGATAAGAAAACACAAGCAGCCGATATCCGGTCCGTTCTTACTCAACTCGGGATCGATCGTGCCGCGGTCGTTGGGCATGACATTGGCGCAACGGTTGCCTATGCCTATGCCGCCCGTTACTCCGATAAAACCGACCGGCTGGTGGTGATGGATGCGCCGGTGCCGGGCATTCCACCCTGGGACGAAATCGTGCGTAGCCCTGCGCTCTGGCATTTCTCTTTCGGCGGTCCCGATGCTGAACGGTTGGTGGCTGGCCGCGAACGCATTTATCTTGATCGTTTTTGGAACGAATTTGCGGGT